>Ga0209062_1000182_pt1 | contig 235329 bp, 168 predicted proteins | sample Coa_R2_2_FD_187158 | JGI IMG/M metagenome (GOLD analysis project Ga0209062, IMG submission 187158) | Surface soil microbial communities from Centralia Pennsylvania, which are recovering from an underground coalmine fire - Coalmine... | ecosystem: Environmental > Terrestrial > Soil >... | reverse complement strand
CCCAGCCGAGGGCCGTTCTTCGGTTCGCCCCGCACCGCGCACGATCTCCCCGACGCCCTCGCCAACAGGCCATCACGAGCCCAACCGCTCGATCTTCATGCCCGGCCGTAGCAGCCCCTGGCCGCTCGCCCTGGCCGCTCCGGGCGCAAGCGCACACTCCGACCGCCGACGGGACTGGCCCTTCTCTTCAAGCGCGCGCAATGCGCGCTCGGGGGTCTGCGAACGAGGTCTCCCATCGCCAGAGTCGACTCGGCGTTATGCAGATCCCAGGTCAGGGTAGGCACGGAAGCGCACGAATGTGAAGGACGAGATCTTCCGGCCGTTGGCTTCCTCCTCGACGTTGCGTGCAGTAGTTGCCGCGAGGCACGTAATTCCGCGCGCCTGGAGGCGGCGGACAAGTTCGAACGTGAGCGTGAATTCGCCCTGAACGAGGGCGTGCGTCGTCTCCCGCGGGATTTTCGCGAGGCATTCGTCCGCAAGTGTCCCGATTACCTTTTCGTCAGCATCCGGCGGCACGAGCGGGAACATGACGTCTTCAACGCGCTCGGCGAGATCACGTGCGGCCTGCATTTGTGCGTCATCCCACTTGTCGATCGGATGATTGCTGAGATTGATGAAGCAAGCGCCCACGGCCGCGCGCGAAGCGCGATCGAAATCTTCCACCAGTTCCTTGACGGTTCTAATAATGGCATGGCTGGTTTGTGTATCCTTTTTGTTTTTATATTGTGCGTGCAACAAATCATTTCGAGGCTTCGCAACATTGTTGAAGCTGTGATCCGGCTCGTCCGCCGTCACCAGATCCCTCCTGGACGATCCGGCCGGATCGCGCCAACGCGCTCGCTCCTCCGAAGCGGCGCGCTGCTGGATGTCGAAATCTGGCGATCCGGGGCGAAGGGCCGCCTTGGGCGCATAGAAGTTGACATGTCCCTCGCGCACAGTTGCTGCCGCCTCCAAGTACCGTCCAAATCCGAGATACGTCTTTGCAAGCGACGCGATCACCTCGCGACCATTTTTCCCGGAAAGATCTTCGTTCGCTCCGGCAAGAGGCTGAACTATCTCCGTTATGCGATCAAGAACATCGGCTAACGGCGGAGCATGCTGCTCGACCTGGTGTTTCGCATCCTTTGCAGCTTCCAGGAGCCGCAACGCTGATGATTTGGTCTTACCGCCGCCGATCAGCAGGTCGCCTGTTCTGAGCGTCTCCAAATCCTCGCTAAACCGGATGATCGCTTCTCCCAGTTCTTTCAGGTTTGGCTCCTTGCCCAGCCTTCCGCCGTGGAACCAGGCATTTCTCAAGTCGTTGCCGAGGCGCTTCGTCGCCGTTCCTGCCTCTTCCCCGCGGCCGGTCTGAAGAAACATCGCGAGCGCCCGAGACCAGTCGAGCAGAGCGAGGAATTCCGTCAATTCCCAGATCGGGGTGACGCCGGTTTCGCGGTTCCTCGCGTCGTAAGCGGCGTAGCAGATGCGGAGCGGCGGCGGATGCTTATCGACCGCGTGAACGAATGCCGTCACCGCGGCTGCGAAGAACGGCTGAGAGCGAAAGCCATGGGTAATGTCGAGCATCACCGGACCCTCGGCGCCGCGCAACTCGGCCTTGATGAGATCGAACTGACGCCAAAGCTCGGCCGGCGTCTGCCCAGCGAGAATTCGGACGAAACGAGGCGCCGGACAATTGCCGGCCCGGAGCGCATCCTGCAGAGCCGCCCCATGAAGCTCCTCAGCTTTGTCCGTCGCGAGCACCGCGATGTCTGAAGGATGGATCAGCTCAGCCAGCGCTCGGCAGACATAAGGCGTCTTCGCCGCCTTCTGCTCCAGGAATTCGTATTCGGCGGTATCGTAGACGCGCCGATCAAGAGTCTTGTCATGCCGCCCCAGGCCCAAAAAGGTTACGAGCCGCGCGACCTTCGTCTCCCCCTCTGCCTCGCTCATCACATCCTCACTTCACGTCTCGCTTCATCGGGTTCAACGCCCAGACTTGCAGAAGCCGTCCTGGTTTGCGCGCAAGCAATCTTGCGTGGCTGGCTTCTCATCCCCACAGTCCCGTATCGAGCAGGCGATCCGCCGGCGCGAGCAGGCCGAGCCCGAAATGGGCGCCGAAGCCGAGCGTCAAGGGTCCCCACACCGGGCGGTCGAACAGCAGGCGCAGGGCGAGCGGCGTCGCGTCGGCGGGCGGCCTGTGCATCGACAGATCCCGCCTGAACTGCGCCGCCGGGATGAAGCCGTCGCCGCAACGCACACCGGCGCCGGCATAGATCTCGAGCAGGCCTGAGAGGCCGCGGCGGGCAAGCTCGTCGCTGATCTGTCGTTCGGGGCGCTCCGCCGCCCGTTCGCGCCCGCTCTTTCGCGCTTTGCGCCAGCGCGGTGCGACATAGGGGGTGACCGACTCCCAGGCGCGGGCGGGGCCGAACCAGGCGCTCCCGTCCCGGCGGCCCAGCCAGACCGGTGCGAGGCGGAAGCGGCCATGAGCGCCGAGCCACACATCGATGCCGCCGCTGAGCACAGGCATCAGGCCGGGCGGGAGGCCGTTTTCGCAGAACAGCGCCACATGGTCGATGCGTCCGTCCTGGTCGGCGTCTTCGCTGAGCCAGACGGCATGAGAGTGGCGCGGGCCGCCGCTGCGGTGAAACCAGTCCGGCAGCGGCATCAGGCCGTGCCGCTCGGCACGCCGGAAGACGGCGGCGCGCACCGCCTCGCCGACACGGATTGCGGCGGTGATGGAGGGGCTGTCTCCGTCGACCGCCCAGCGAAAGCCCTGGGTGCCAGCCTCAGGCGGCTGCGCGGCGCGTATGTCGCGATGCTCCATGCGGTCACCCGTTCAGACAACGTCGATCCGGCCGGCGTCCCAGCGAAGGATGATGAAACCCCGTCCAGCGGGAGCGGCGCGTTCGCCGACCGCTTCGGGCATCCCCTCGCGGATGATACGGCGGAGATCGGAAACGGGGGATCGCAGCTTCCTTTCGATAATCTCGGTTTCAGTGATGTCCGCAGAGCCTGACAGGCTCACGGACTCGCGTGTCCTGAGCGACACGAATTCCTCCCGCCGCTGGTCCGCCATCAACATATCCACGTCCTTGCCCCGTATCCACACGTCCTTGATGATATCGCCGAGCCGGTCGAGAAGCCGTCGTCCGTGGGCGTCCTTCTCGACCAGCAAGTCCGCATAGCGCAGCGCGCCCGCCTCCCGGCCGCCGACCGACAGGCCTTCCATCCTGACTTCCGCGAGAAGGCGATAGATCGCAAACTGCACCGGCTCGCTGATCGCGACATCGCTGCCGCCGGCCGAGATGGTCATTCTCGGCGTGTCCACGGTGAGCCGGTCGATGGCCAGCGCGTCGTTCGCCCGCTTCACCGCCTCGGCGAAGGATATTTCCCCAGCGACGACCACCTTGTTCACCGGCACGTAGGCCCGCAGCCGCAGGAACGGCACGCGGTGCAGACGGGTGCGCGCCGCCGCCGCCGACCAGCGCCGCCCACGGTCATCCTCGCCTGACGCCGGGTCGGTCTGACCCGGCCACCAGAATTCCGGCAGAAACTCCATCTCCTTCGGTTCGAGAAGAACGTGCGACAGCACGTCCTGCGGCCGCCCGTAGAGGGACAGGACCGCGCCGGCGAGATAGCTCATCGTCTTGCGCCCCCCGGAAAGCGAAAGGTGCAGTTCCGTATCGCCCTCGGTCACGCGGCGCACCTCCGTGAGCAGCGCATCGGCGATCGCGTTCACTTCTTCCTCGCTGCGAATGTCGTCGATCGGCATTCCGGAACGATGGCAGGCGACAGCCACCTTGACCTTCGGCCGCGGACGGCCGAGCGCGGCGGCTAGCGCCGCCAGCCGGCCGCGCTCGCCCAGCAGCGGCGCGATCCTCGCGCCGTCTCCCTTCATGCAGAGATCGTCGCCGCGCCGGGTGGTCGCCAGCACCACCTCGTCCGGCCACCAGTTTGACTGAGCGCCGAGATGATGCAGCGTTTCGGTGACGAGCTGGGGCGTTTCCCCGGTCGTCATCATGAGCACACGGCGGGTCATCGATGCTCCGGCCGTCAGCCGATGACGGTGAAAAGATTTTGCTTGTAACGGACCGGCTTGGGTTGCCCATCGAGCTGAACGAGCCACTGGTCGTTCGCTAGCTTCTCGACGATCTCGCCCAGCGTGCCGATGTTCTTCATCTTGATCCGGGCGCCCACGCGGGGCGCGGCCGGAGACGGCGAAGTCGGGCCGCGTAGCGGGCCAATACCCTGGGGTGCCGCAGTCCCGTCGCGGGGCGCCTCGCCTCCCGCGGCATAGAGCGGCATGAACCAGCCATTGGCGCGCGCGCCGACATAGGTGTCCTCATAGTAATGGTCGCGTCTGTCCGCCTGAAGCTGCATGTATTCGAGCTTTTCGCCGGGCTGCGGCTCCGCCGCCTTGAGGAGCGACCGGACCTGAACGCTGTCGCGCCATGCACCGCTGTCGCCGCTGTCGCGATAGACGGTGGTCATGTGATCTTCGAATGCCCTGAGAGCGTCATCAAGGGTCAGATGGGGGGCCTTCGGATCATTCGGCCAAAGGTTCGCTCCCTTGATAATGATCGAGATCTGGCCAAGTCCATACGGCTTGCCCATGCCAAGCCGGTGCCGCTTGCCGCTGTCCCGTCCATGGACGGCCGCCGTGTCGCCGAAGGTGAGCGCCCAGACGAGCGCGCCGAGTTCGACCGGGAGCAGGTTATGAACGCGCAGCTTAATGCCTTCGAAGAACGTGCCGGCCGGAAGCGCGCGCAGGCGCGTCTGAACATTGCGATTATCCTGTATCGCGTCTGGCAATCGGGGGAAACGCACGTCCTTGACGTCGGCAGCCGGCCAAATCTTTACCCCCGCAAGCTCCGGACGCTCGTGTTCGGGCTTCCTCACGCCCGAGGCTTTCGGATAGCGCTCTTCGTCGAGCGGCGTGTACGTCGCATATGGCTCGCCCTTTGCGAGCTGCCCCTTCGACCAGTTCGGTTGCCGGACGTAGACCGGGAAATAGCTGGGTTTCGGGCCGAGCAGCACGGTCGGCTCCCGGTCGTTCCGGAGGCCCTCGCCCGGCGGCAAGGTGCCGGTCGCCACGTCGAACGCCGCGCGGCGCTTCAGGCCGCCGCCCTCGCCGTCCGCGACGGAGCCGAAGATCAGCGACGGCAGATCCGCGCCGTCTTCCGTACTATCCTCGATGCCCCTGGCGGCGCGCTGTGCAAGTGTGAGGTGACGGGGATTGCTGTTACAGAGAAGGTCCAGCGTGCGCTGTTCGTGCGCGAGCTTGAACATGAACGCAAGGCCGAACGATTCGATGCGGTCCTTATCGTTGGCGTCCTCAAGGTAGAAGATCGGCATCCAGCCGCCGCTGTTGAACGGCGCTTCGCCCGGATAGCCCTCATCCCGAAAAAACTCCCAGTTCCGATTGTGGGGGCGGCCGTCGTCCGGCTCGTGGATGGATCGGAATTCTTGCCATCGCTCCTCGAACTGCTTCAGTTCGACCGGCGGCTGTTCGTCAAAGAAGAAGAATTCGAGATGCTTCGACGGCGGGCCCGGTCTTCTTGGCGGATTCGATGGATTACCGGTGAGCACGATCTTGCCCTGCGTCGTTCCCTTGAGGCCGGTGACCTTGCGGTAGGCGATGCTGAGCCTGCCGTTGCCGTGGGGATGCCGCGGTGGCGGCATCGCCCGCTGGACCTCCAGACTCTGCCGGAGCGCCGCGGCAGGCTGGACCCAGCGGTAACGCTCGTCCGCGTTGGATTTTTGGCTCCACTGGTTTCGTGCGATGCCTGTCAGTTGCTCAAGATCGCTGTATTCGATCCTGGCGAAGACGCAGCGCTTCAGCTCGAACTTCCCGTCTTCGTTCCGACGCAGCCAGCCGGCCTTCACCCGCGGGTTCACCCGGATCGGATTTGATCCCGATATATCGTTCAGGCGCTTCTGATAGTAGGGCATCGCCGGGGGCGTCAGATCCCGGATGCCGAAGCGCTTGTCGTCGATCCACGGGCCGAGCTGCGCGAAGGTCGCGATTTCGAGCATCGAGCGCACCATGCCTTGCAGCGACGACGGTGGGATCGCCCATCGGCCATCGGGGAGCTGGACGGGCCACACCTCGACTTCCAGCGTCTCCTTCGGGCCGCGCCGCGCGCCGCCGACAAGGAGCGGCGTAATGGCCCTGATCTCAAGTTCGATCTCGCCCGACCAGCCGTCCTTGAACGGCACGTCATGGGTGACGAGCGGCCCCCATTCCGGGAAGTGGACCCAGCGATGAATCGGGGCAAAACGGAACGGCGCACTGACGCTCATGATGCTTCATCCTTGAAATCAGGCGAGGGAAAAATGGCAGGGCCTATGAATTGATGGCGACGTTGCGCCTGTCGAAGCCGGCGAAGCGGCTGAACAGGCGGCGGATGCCGTAGAGATCGCCTTCCGTTCCCCCCCAGTACACGTGATAGAGAAGAACGGACTTGATGCGCTCGTGCCGGAACCGCGCGCCTCCCGCCTCCTCTTCCTCCGCCGTCTCTTTCATTTTCCGGATCACGGCGATCTCCTGGCGGAGCAGAAGGCGTGCGCCGGCCGGAACGTCCTGTCCGCCGGCGTGGGCTGTCTCCGCGATCCGGTGGAAGCGGAACTGGCCGCTTCCGTCGGGCCGCAGATGCACGCTGTCATCCTTTGACGCCCACTCGCCCCACAGCGGCGGTCCGCCGCTGCCATCGTCGAGGTCTGCCTTTGCATCGACGTCGCTCACCCAGACCGCGGAGCGGCGGCGTATCCAGGCGTGCGCATGCGTGCCGGCCAGATCGCGCGCACGCGCCCACGCGCCTTCCTCCGGCGTTGCGCCGGCCGCAATCGGCGCTTCGTTCTTGACGCGAACAGCCACCAGCTCCAGCCTGGGAAGGTCACTGCAGCTTTTGCGCAGCGCGTCGTAGCGCGCGGCGAGGCGGGTGACGATATCAGTCTGCCGGGTCGCATTCATGGGGCCTCTCCTCCCTGTCGTGCGGGGGCGTCCGTCTCATCCCAGGCTGTCTTCCACTCCTGCGCAGCACCGCCCTGAAATGCAGGCGCCGCTGTGGCCGTGCAAAAGCCGAGGCTCTTGGCGCCGAGGGCGAGGCGGCCTTCGCAAAGGTCGCGCAGCGCATGGCAGAACGCGCGGCGCAGGTCCGGCGGCCAGTCGCTGGGCGCCCGCAACTCGTCCTTGCCGCCACGCGGCGGAAGAATCGTGATCGTCACCGCAATCTCGCCCCCGAACGCGACTTCCTCAGAGAAGAGAAGACGATTGCGCACGCCGCCAGTGAAACGGTCGAGCGAATTATGGTCGAGCGCCACGATGCTCTCAGGCTTCACATCGATGTCGGCGTCGTCGACGATCAGCCGGGCCGCGCGGCCGCGCGAACGGCCATTGGCCTCGCCTCCGGACGCCGCAGGCTCGTTGTCGCCCTTGACTGAGCCGAACAAGGTCTCCAGTTCGGCCGGGCGCACCGTCCATGCGCCCCCTTGCTTGCGATCTCCCAGCTTCGAGGCCGCGATCTCCGCAATGATGGCCTTCCGCCTGACGGGATCCCGTTCGTTTTCCCATGCCGACGGGTCGAGCATCCGGCCGGCTCCCGCCCCGTTCTCACCTGGATGCAGCCGGTTCCAGTGGAACAGGGTGCGATGGGCGAGCGGGCCCTTGATTGCCGTGCCGGCGAGAGTGACCTTCGGCATCCGGGTCTGGTCCGCGGCGCGTTGCGGCTCGCGCCAGCAGCCGCGGTTGCTCGCCCAGTCAATCAACGGCTCCCGGACCGATGCGGCGTCGACATCCTTTCCGCGCCGATCGGGACCGCCCCGTTCCCTGTCGATCCACCTGTCACTGCGCAACTCGTGCGCGCCGGTGCGCAGCGCGAGGCCAGTCGATCCGAAGCGCCACAGCCCTATCGGCGTCAGCGTCAGCGCGATCGTCACCGCATCGCCGTCGACCGGCGTCAGATCGCGTGCGATGTCAATACGCTTGAAGGGAGCGGAAAGATCCGACGCCGGGCGCTTGCGCACGTCGCGGATCGCTGCGGGGTTCGACAGGGGCAGCACGACTTTCCCAGCCGCGATCAGCTTGACCTTGCCGTAGCCGCGGCGCACCGCTCCGCCCAGGCGGAACGCGGGATGCTTCATCAGCGACATCAGGTCGAGGAGCGCCTCGGCGTCCTCCTTTTCTTTCCCGGCGTCGCCCCACATCGCGATCTCGAAGGAGAACCGCGCGCCGCGGGGGACGGCGACGCGCTCGAATTTGCTTCGCTTATCGGCAACATGGCGCTGATTGAGCGCGACATGGTCGCGGACGAGCGGCGCGTCCGCGGCGAGCCGTTGCAGCAGCTCATCCCCGGCTGAACTGGGCGTTTCCTCGACGCGCAATCCGTTGACGGCGACGTTGTCCGAACCGTGCACGCGGCCGAAACTGAAGAACAGGCGTCCGGTCTGGCCGTTGTCGCCATCGGCGAAACCGAAGAGACGGCGGCTCTCCTCGGCTCCAAAACGCTCCTCGTGAAGATGCCGGAGCACGCCCTGGATCGACGATGCGGCGATCTCGGGAAGGCCGTTGGCGTCGCGGACGAGCGCCATATCGTACATCTGGCCGTCGCCCGACGCGGTGGACAGCGGCGAGAGCGTCTCGATGGTGGCGCGGACAAGATGCAGCACTCTACCCATGACGCCGCTCCTCCTTGTCCGCACGCAGCCTCTGCGCGCGGTCCCGGGCGAGGTGATCCAGCGCCCACTTCACGTGATTGATGGGCACGCGTGCGGCTTGGGCACTCTGAATTTGCTCGCGAAGCCATTGGCGCACGGTGGGCCTTGCGTCCGGCTCCGGTGCGAGCCAGTCGCCGCCGCGCGTGCTCTCCTGCGCGCTGCCGCAGACGGCGTTCTGAGAGTCGAACAGCCGCGTCACGATGTCGGCAAGATCGCGCGCCCCCCGCGCCGCATTGGCCGCCTCTTTCCATTGCGACGGACTTGGTCCGTCTTTGTTGGCCCGGCGCAGGAGATCGTTGAGTTCTTTGATCCAGCGGTCGCGCAGCGCATCGCGCCCCTGGGTTTCCGCACGCTCGGCTCTGGCTTTCGCCCACCCGGCGATGGCGCTGGGCGGCGATACGACATCCGGATGTGAGATCACGGTTGCGCCGGCGCCGGCCGCCGGCGGCACAGCCTCCTCCTCCGCCGCTGGCGTCGGCCTATGCCCGCGCAGCAACGGCGGTGAACGGCAAGGCGAGGTCGGCGCGCACCAGGATCGTGATGTCGTCGCCGCCCAGCACGATGGGCCTGGCGGGCACCGGCCTCAGCCGGGATGAGCCGATGTTCGGCGGATGTGCCGCCGGGATGAGGATCTGACGCGTGGCCGCCTGCGCAGCTCCTTCAACGGCGCGCTCGATGGCTCTGGAAAGATTGAGCATGTCGTCGGGCACCTGGGCTCGTTCGCTCGCCCGCCTATAGGTCTCGCCAAGCCCGGAAATATCGGCATGGATGACCGCCAGCCTCGTGTCGTCTCCCCTGAAGGGGAACAGCGGATTGTCCTCGTCCTCCTTCACCCCGCGATCGATGTTGCGCGGAAAAACGTAAGGCGGCTGGGCGTCGCGCAAATCCGGGCTCAGGAAGCGGCTAGCAACGCCGTCAAGCTTTCCTCTAAGCCGGTCCGCATGCGCCCGCTGCGGCGCCGTCATGGCGTCGAGGGGCTCCCCTTCGTCCTCATACAGCGCGACAGCCGTCGCCGGACGGCCGGTTCTCGCCACGAACTGCGCCACGGGACCGCCGGCGGGAGGCAGTGTGGCGGCCCCATTCTCCCGGATGCCCGAGACGGAGCGGTGGGCGCCCTCGACCGACGCCAAGGCGGCTTCCTCCCATGCGGCCTTGCCGCTCCCCTCGGAGATGCTTTCCGTCATTTCGAGACCCGGGCAGCGCAGCTGAACTGCCAGCCGCCAGAGCGCCCGTATCTCGTCCAGTGTGGTCTTGTCATCCGAATGCAGGCAGAATGCGCCGCTTGCGCGCCGCGAGAAGGCAAGCTGCACGTCCTGCGGCGGAGGCGCCGCGGCGATGACCTTATCGATGATCTGGCCGATCAGGTCGGCGTCCGCCCCTGACGGCGACCCCGGCGACTTCACCAGCCCGGCGACGAGATCGCTCGCACCGACCACGTCGCGGAGCCGCCCCGAATCGAAGACGTAGCGCTGGATGCCTTTCAGCTCGAAAAGATACGTGTGCGCCGTTCGGCGGTCGCCAGGCGCGGTCTGATCTGACATTGGCCCCCCACTTTTATAATCCAACTATAATCCGGGTTAAGTTGGAATCGGATGCAAACAAAAACCGAGTATTGCCTGCCCTGATGTGAATACCCACCCAATTGTTAATACGACGGAGCGCGAGGGTGAGCCAAAGCAAAATTGCGGCCCGCCTCACGAACCGCTATGGAGGGGTTGGACGACTTCGGAAAGGCTCGCGGAGGATCGGTCATGGCGCCTCGATGCGGGGCGAGTCGTCGGTTCGCCGCCTGACGCCGGCCTTGATTATGTTTTGAGGATTCCGGTTATCGGCGAATAGAATAGGGGTAGGTCGGTCGCATGATCGACGAGGCCGCGATTCGCCCTGCGATGGGACACGGTTGGTTCGCGGCTTGACGAGCGCGGGCGGTGCCTGTTTGCGGCGGGCGAGGTGCGGACCGCCGGTCGAGGCGGTCTGGCGCTGGTCTCGCAGATCACGGGGCTCGCTGGTTCGACGATCAATCGCGGCAAGAAGGATCTCGATGCGCAACCGCTGCCGAAGGGGCGGGTTCGCCGTGCCGGCGGCGGGCGTCGTGGGCTTTGCGAGAATGATCCGGGGCTCGTGCGTGCGCTCAGGAGCCTGGTCGCGCCTGCGACGCTGGGCGATCCCATGCGGCCCTTGATCTGGGTGTCAAAAAGCATGGAGAAGCTGGCGGCGACTCTAACCGCGATGGGGCATCCGATCAGTGCCGATACGGTGCGGACGGAGTTGGTCAAGCTCGGATTTTCGCGCCAGTTCAACCGCAAGGCGGATGAAGGCTCCAAGCATCCCGATCGCAACGCCCAGTTCGAATATATCAATGCCAAAGTTGTTGCGGCGCAGGCCCAACAGCAACCTGTCATCTCTGTCGACACCAAGAAGAAGGAGTTGATCGGCAACTTCAAGAACGGTGGAACCGGTTATCGTGCCAAGGGCAACCCACAGCGCGTAAACGTGCACGACTTCGAGGACAAGAAGCTCGGCAAGGTCGTACCGTATGGGGTGTACGATATGACCGCCAAGCCGGCTTCGTCAGCGTCGGGATCACCAGCGACACTGCCGAATTTGCCGTGCAGTCGATCCGCTGCTGGCGCGAGCGCATGGGACGACAGCGCTATCCGCACGCGCGGGAGCTGACGATCACGGCCGACTGCGGCGGCTCCAATGGCGCCCGTGTACGGCTCTGGAAGGTCGAACTGCAAAAATTGGCCGACGAGACCGGCCTCGTGATCCACGTCCACCACTATCCGCCGGGCACATCAAAGTGGAACAAGATCGAGCACCGGCTGTTCTGCCACATCACGCAGAACTGGCGCGGCCGGCCGCTCACCGATCGGCTTGCGGTGGTCGAGTTGATCGGCGCGGCCACGACCAAAACCGGGCTCAACGTCGAAAGCGCGCTCGACACGCGCAACTACCAGAAGGGCATCAAGATCAGCAAAGCCGCAATGAAATGCCTCGACATCACTGGCGATCAGTTCCATCCTGAATGGAACTACACGATCAGGCCACGCCCGCCATAATCGTAGCGGTTATTGTTCGGAGTGTCCTTAGATTCGGCCTCCTGGCCGTCCGGCATCGAAGTCTGATACTCTGCGCTGTCCCGCAAGAAGGAGGAAACCATGCGTGCCAGACCCTGCCTGATCCCGCTCATCGTGATTGCCGCCACCGCGTTTGCCACGCAAGCATCTGCTCAGGCGATGGTCCGCGAGCAGAAGGTCATCTCCAGCGCCGGCGCGCGCGCCATGGTGGACGCCTGCACCGCTTGGGCTGAGCGCAATCACCTGACTCTGGCGATGTCGGTTTTGGATTGGGCAGGAAATCTGATCGAATCCCATGCGATGGAGGGAGCAGCCGCCAACGCCATCGACACCGCGCTGCTGAAGGCTAAATCGGCGCTTCGCTGGCGCCGGCCTACCTCGGAAATGAACAAGATCGTGCGCAGCGGCCAAAATCTGGCGCCGACTTTCATGCACGACTTTCCGCAACCTGGAGCTTTGCCCATCGTGGTCGACGGCGAGGTGATCGGTTCGATGGGAGTGTCCAGCGCCGACGGCGAAAAATGCGCCCAGGCCGCAATCGACGCGGTGTTCAAGAAACAGAGCACTCCGCCGGCGCCGTAAAGCCGACGTATTCCGGAATCCGTTTCAGTAACCGGCCGCAGCCGCGCCCCGCGCCCGCAAGTCGGCTGCGCCGGTCATGGCCTCGGGCGCGATGGCGATTGAGTGTGCTGAGCCAAACAGAGAATCCAATCTCACTTTGTGCCCCATGGCCGCAAGCGCACGCACTTTGTCCGACGGAAAATACGTCTCGACAACAACTTCGTCCGGTGACCATTGATGATGCAAGCGCGGCGCGGAGACGGCCTCCCCGATCGACATGTGCCCGTCAATAGTGTTCACAATGACCTGAAGCACCGTCGTTATGATGCGGCTGCCTCCCGGCGCCCCGGTCACCAGAACGGGCTTGGCGTCCTTGAAGACGATCGTCGGGCTCATGGAGGATAGCGGTCGTTTGCCGGGTCCGGGCGCATTCGCGGCGCCGCCGACGAGTCCGAACGCGTTGGGCGCCCCCGGCTTGGCGGCGAAATCGTCCAGTTCGTTGTTGAGCAGGATCCCTGTCCCTTCCGCGACGAGGCCGAGTCCGAAATTGAAATTCAGCGTGTAAGTGTTGGCGACGACGTTGCCGGCTGCATCCGTCACGGAAAAATGCGTCGTATTGCCCCCCTCGGTCGGCACCGAGATATCGGGTCTGATTTCGCGTGAAGGGGTGGCGTGCCGTACATCTATCCTGTCGCGCAATGCCGCTGCGTGGCTTTTCGAAATCAGGCGCCCTATTGGAACATCAACGGCATCGCTGTCTCCGAGATATTGGGCGCGATCCGCATAGGCGAGCTTCATCGCCTCGAGCTGGAGATGAAGAGCCGTCGGAGAGGCGGAGCCGATCACACCGGAGGGATAGCCTTCCAGAATGTTCAGCATCTCAATCAGGTGAACGCCGCCAGAAGAAGGCGGCGGCATCGAGAAGACTTCGTAGCCCCGATAGCTTCCGTGAACCGGATTTCGAATGATCGGCGCATAATTCTCGAGGTCCCTGCGGGTCATCAGGCCGCCGGCTTGACGCACCGAGGCAACAATCTTGTCAGCAATTGGACCAGCGTAGAAAGCGCGCGAACCTTCGCGCCCGATCGTTTCCAACGCGTCGGCGAGTTCTGCCTGAACGAGCTTGTCGCCCATCGCCGGCGCGGCGCCGTCAGGCTTGAGAAAGATCGATGCCGAAGTCGGCCACCGCGACAGCCGTTGCCGTCCGCGCTGGAGCGAGTCGAAGAGGTCATCCTTGATGGCGATGCCATCCCGCGCGAGGCGCGCCGCCGGCGAGATCAATTCCCCCAAGGCGAATCTTCCGGAGCCGTAGCGCTCAAGCGCGAGGCTGAGCCCCGCTACGGTGCCGGGCACCCCCACTCCTAATCCGGAGTCTCGCGACTTCGCCGGGTCAGCTTGCCGGTCCGGCCCCAGGAATGTGTCAGCCGAAGTGGCTGCGGGGGCGGTTTCCCGATAATCGATCGCCGTAGTCTCATTGCGGTCCGCCATATGCACCAGCATAAAGCCGCCGCCCCCAATATTCCCGGCTTTTGGGACAGTCACCGCCAGCGCAAAGCCGATCGCCACCGCAGCATCGACCGCGTTGCCGCCCCTTTCCAGGACATCGAGCCCGATCCGTGTCGCCTGGCCGTCCTGGCTCGCGACCATGCCGTGGCGGCCGACAGCCACCTGGGCCGCCGGGATACCGTAGCTTTGTTCGAGGAGACGGTCTTGAAGCGCCAACTGGGCTGGCAGCGCGGTCGGCCACGCCAGCCCCAGCAAGGCGATCGCCGCAAGAATCGTCCATCGACATCTCGGCAAGGTGTATTTTTCCTCTGTACCCTCGCGGTCACAGTCCCGCAGCTGAAGTGAACGTCCTCATCCCCGGCTCTGGCGATGGTAGGCCGAATTTGGCCGCATGTCGGTCGCCGAGGCGATCCGGTTCGACATATTGAAAAAACCCGCAACTGCGGCGATATCCCAGATGTCGCGGTCGGTAAAACCCGCCTCGCGCAGCGCCTTACGGTCGGCTTCGTCGATTTCCCAGGGTTGCGCCGTCAATTTGACCGCGAAATCCAGCATCGCCCGTTGCCGGCGATCGAGGCGCGCAGCGCGGTAGTTCATCACCAACAGCTCGCCGAGGACGGAGTCGTCCGCGAGGCTGCGCACCGCAGCGCCGTGAGCGACAAGGCAATAGTAGCAGCGGTTATGAGACGAGACCGCCACTGCGATCATTTCGCGCTCAAGCTTGCTGAGCCCCGACGGCGCCAACATGAGGTCGTTGTACATGGCGACGAAGGCCTCAAGCTTCTGCATGTCAAATGCGTAGGCCTTGAGCACGTTAGGAACAAACCCAAGCTTTTCGGCGCACTTGTCAAAATATGCCTGCATGGCGGGCGTGAGCTGCGCGCTGCCGAGTTCCAATGCGGTAATGACGGCGTCGTCATGATCGGCCGCCCCTTTGGCTTTCCGGCTGCTCGGCGCCCCTTCCTTACTTTCGCGCATCGCCCCCGCATCCTCCCCTGCATGCAAGGATGGGACCGAGGCGGGGCGCCGGGGAGGGGTGGGAGCGGGCTTTTTCGCAGACTTGTGGCGCACGCAGCTCTCCTCGACCGGGCTTTTCACATGTTCCCGGAAGCTAGCAGGCGCCAAGTCGCCAAACCAGTCGCGAAACCACTCAATGCGAAATCAAAAATGACGCACCTGTGCCACATCGTCGCCGCAACGGCTCTTCCGCCGGATCGATTTCCGGAGCAATCTGCGCCGCGAATCAGAGAGGTTGTGACATGAACATCGATGCTCAGGAACGGCGGGCAGGCCAGACGCAGGACTTCGGTGCGTCGATTGACGCCTCCGAGGATGAGGATGCCGCTCGCCAGCTTGTGCGGGATGCCGGCGCGCTTCTCCGCGACCATGTCGGCGATGCACCTCCTGACTTTGTCGCGCAGGTCTTCGCCGACGCCGCGCCGGAAGACCTTGTGCATTATCACGCTTCAGAGATCGCAGAGATCGCAGAAGGCGCTTGGCGGTTTCTTGGCGAGAGGCGGCCGCAGACCCCCAAGATCCGCATTCGTACGCCGCCATCGGGTCAACGCCTCAATAATGTATCGATCGTTGAAATCCTTAACGACGATATGCCGTTTTTGGTCGATTCCGTCATGGCGGAATTGGCCGAACAAGGTTTCGACGCCCATCTCGTGTTGCACCCTCGATTCACGGTCGAACGCAATGCGAGCGGTGCGCTTATTGCGCTCCCGGCTTCGCCGGCCTCCGGCGCTTCCGTCAGACGGGAGAGCCTGATTCAGGTCCACGTCGATCGCATCGACAGCGAGGACATCAGCAACGCATTGATCATCGCCCTCGACAACGTGCTTGCCGACGTGCGGCGCGCGGTCGACGACTGGAAGCCGATGCTCGCGCATCTCAACGCGGCCATCGCCGAAATGACAAGCAGTGCGCCGGAATTGCGGGTCGACGATCTGAGCGAGTCCGTCGCTTTCCTCGAGTGGCTGATGGACGACAACTTTACTTTCCTCGGGGTCCGCGACTTTGTCTGCACTGAGGACGTCAACGCACCGGCAGTGATTTTCACCTCTGCGCTCGGCATCCTGCGCGGGCGCGAGGGCGACGTCTTTGCGGCGGATGGCGGGCGGCTTTCCCTGACGCCGCGGGCGCTGGCGGCGCTGCGGGAACCCAAGACGCTCATCATCACCAAAACCAATTCCCGCTCGCGCGTGCACCGGCGCACCTCCATGGATTACGTCGTTGTCAAACGACATGGCGTCGACGGCAGGCTGACCGGCGGCATTCAGATCGTCGGCCTCTTCACGTCCACGGCCTATGTGCGTTCGACCCGCAGCATTCCGTATCTGCGCAGCAAAATTGCCAGCGTGGTGGCGCGCTCTGGACTTGACGTGAAGAGTCACTCCGGCAAGACGCTCGTCAACGTGCTCGAGACCTATCCGCGCGACGAATTGTTTCAGATCGACGAGGACACATTACTGAAATTTGCGCTGACGATTCTCCAGCTCAGCGAACGGCCGCGCGTGCGAGTGCTGCCGCGTTGGGATGCTTTCGAGCGCTTCGTCTCCGTCCTCGTCTACGTGCCGCGGGACCGCTATGACTCGGCCGTTCGCGTCACCATCGGGGAGCACCTTGAGGCGGCGCTCGGCGGCAAGCTGGTCTCTTTCGCGCCCTTCTTTCCGGAAGGCCCGATGGTGCGGGTCCATTTCATGATCGCGCGGCGGGAGAATGATCGGCCGAGCGAACTCCGTCGCCCGTCGCGCCGGGAACTCGAAGCAGCCGTTACGCGGCTGATAAAGACCTGGCCCGACGAATTGTTCGAAGCGCTCCGAAAGGCCCATGACCCCTTCCATGCGCGGGCCTTGTACGCCAAATACGGGGAAGCGTTTCCGGCCGGATACCGCGGAGCTTTCGACGCCGCCGTGGCCGTGGACGACATCGCGGCGATTGAAGCGCTGTCGTCCGATTGCCCTGTCGCCGTCGATTTCCAATCCGGGAAGAGCAGCGAGGGCGCCTGCGCGAGCCTGAAGGTGTGGAGCTACGGCCGCCCGATTCCGCTTTCAGAGCGGGTTCCCGTGCTTGAGCACATGGGCTTCATCGTCGTCGATGAAAGCACCTACGACATAGAGATAGGCGGCTCTGACCAGTCGCTTGCGTGGCTTCATGCCATGCAGCTTCAGCGGCGCGATGGCGTCACCGCCGATATTGATGCTGCCAAGCCGCGGCTCGACTCCTGTTTTGCAGCGGTGATGCGCGGAGAGGCCGAAAACGACGGCTACAACGCGCTCGTTCTGGCCGCCGGCCTTGATTGGCGCGAGGTCGCGCTGATGCGGACGATCTCGCGCTATCTCCGCCAGCTTCGCGTTCCGTATTCGCAGGATTACATGTGGGCGACGCTTGTCAAACATGCAGCCATCGCGGAGCGGATCTGCGCGCTGTTCGAAGCCCGCTTCGATCCCGATTTGGCGATATCGCCGCAGCAGCGCGATGAACGCCAAGCCGCAGTGGCGAGCGAAATCGAGGCCCGGCTGAGCAAAGTCGATAGTCTCGATGAAGACCGCATCGTCCGTCACTTTGTCAACGTCGTCCAGTCCGCCGTCCGCACCAATTTCTATCAGTTTCCGTCACGCGATCTCGTCCCCCCTTTGGCAAAAGACGACCTGGCTGGGCGGACGGTCGCGATCAAGCTTGACAGCCGCAAGGTCGACGGCATGCCCCTTCCGCGCCCGCAATTCGAGATCTTCATCTGCTCGCCGCGATTGGAGGCCGTGCATCTGCGGTTCGGTCCGGTTGCGCGCGGCGGCATCAGGTGGTCAGATCGGCCGCAAGACTTCCGCACCGAAGTGCTGGGCCTCGTCAAGGCGCAGCAGGTCAAAAACGCTGTGATCGTGCCGGTGGGCGCGAAAGGCGGATTCGTGCCGAAACTCTTGCCTAGCGGCAATCGCGATGCGATCCAGGCCGAAGCAATCGCGGCCTACAAGATCTTCATGTCTACCCTGCTGGACCTTACTGACAATCTTGATCTTCAAGGCGTTCTTCCCCCGGATCGGGTTGTTCGCCATGACGGTGATGACCCGTACCTCGTCGTTGCCGCCGACAAGGGCACTGCGACCTTTTCGGATATCGCCAATCAGATCGCCCGGGAGCACGGCTTCTGGCTCAACGATGCCTTCGCGTCGGGCGGCTCGGCGGGCTACGATCACAAGAAAATGGGCATCACGGCGCGCGGCGCCTGGGAATCCGTCAAGCGCCATTTTCGCGAGATGAACATTGACCTCTCGCGGACGCCGTTCTCGGTCGTCGGGGTCGGCGACATGTCTGGCGATGTGTTCGGCAACGGCATGTTGCGCGAACGCACCATCCGCCTTATTGCAGCCTTTGACCACCGCGACATCTTCATCGATCCCAATCCGGACCCCGAACGCAGCTTCGAGGAACGCAAACGCCTGTTCGATTTGCCGCGTTCGAGCTGGCAGGATTTCGATCGCAGCGTCATCTCGCCCGGCGGCGGCGTTTTTTCGCGCAGCGCAAAGGAAATCGAACTCTCGATCGAGGCCCGCACGGCGCTCGGGCTCGCTGCCGCGAAGGCGACGCCCCAGGAAGTCATGAATGCGATCCTCAAGGCGCCGGTTGACCTGTTGTGGTTCGGCGGCATCGGCACCTACGTGCGCGCATCGGGCGAATCCGATGACTCCGTTGGAGATCGCGCCAATGACCCGATACGCGCGGCTGCGTCCGAACTGCGATGCAAGGTCATCGGCGAAGGCGCCAATCTCGGACTGACTCAGCGGGCCCGCATCGAGGCGGCCCTGCGCGGGATCCGCCTCAACAACGATGCAATCGATAATTCGGCGGGCGTCAACACTTCGGACGTCGAAGTCAATCTCAAGATCGGTTTGAGCGTTCCGCTCCGCGACGGCCGTCTTACTCGCAAGGATCGCGATATCCTCCTCGCCGGAATGACCGATGAGGTCGCGGCTCTGGTGCTGCGCAACAACTACCAGCAGACCCTGGCGCTATCGCTCGTCGAGCGCCGCGGGATTGAGGACCTCGGTTTCCAGCAGCGACTGATGCAGATGCTGGAGAAGCGGCAGTTGCTCGACCGCGCCGTCGAGTTCCTGCCCTCCGACATGGAAATTGCCGAGCGAAGGCGGCGCGGCCAACCGCTCACGCGGCCTGAGGTTGCAGTGCTGCTCGCGTACGCCAAGCTGGCGCTGCATGAAGATTTGCTCCGGTCGGACGTGCCCGATGATCCCTATCTCGCGCGCGAGCTTGGCCGCTATTTCCCCCAGTCCATTTGGAGTCACTTTCCCGACGCGTTCGAACGTCACCGTCTGCGTCGGCACATCATTGCAACTCAGCTCGCCAATTCCATGATCAACCGCGGCGGCCCGCCCATCGTGGTGAGAATCGCTGACCAGACCGGCGCCTCAGTCGCTCACATTGCTGCGGCGTTTGCCGCGGTCCGGGACAGCTTCCGGCTGACAGCGCTCAATACGTCGATCGAGGCGCTCGACAACAAGGTTGCCAGCGCCGTACAGCTTGACCTGTTCATGGCGGTGCAAAACCTGCTGCTCGATCGCATCGTCTGGTTCTTGCGCAATGTCGATGTCCGCCGAGGACTCGCCAGCATCGTGGACCATTATCGGGTCAAGATCGCGGCGATTTCAGGAGGGCTCGACCAATATCTGCCGCCGGAAACCCAGCGCGTTCGTGACGCCGCAGTGCTTAAGATGACGTCCGAGGGGGTCCCGCAATCGGTTGCGCGCAATGTTGCGAATTTACCGGCGCTCGGATCGGCAACCGACATCGTTCTGATTGCCGACCGCACCGGGCACCGCGTCGGCGAGGTTGCGGCAATCTACTTTGCGGCCGAGGCCTATTTCCAGCTCGATCGCATGGTGGCTGCGGCGCGCGATATCAAGCTCGTCGATTATTTCGACCGCTTGGCGTTTGATCGCGGGTTCGATGCAATGGGCGACGCCTTGCGTCGGCTGGTGGCCGAAATGATAGCCGCCGGCGGCAGCGGCGCAGAGGCCGTGACCGCCTTCGTGGAGCGTAAAGGCGGTAACGTCGATCGCGTGCGCGAAGCGGTGCACGAGATGGTGACGTCGGGCTTGTCGCTGTCAAAGCTCACGGTTGCGGCCAGCATGCTTGGTGACCTGGCACGGTAGGCGACCGCCGTGGTCGCCCCATTGACGGCGCCCCCGCGGGCCCCGGCCGCGGCGTCAACGGGCGACTTGAGCTGTCTTAAGCCGCCCCGTGCGTCCGCCGGCAACGAAGCGAGACAAGGCTCGCCCCAAGGTCGCCTCCAGCCGGCAATGGCGACATACGCCGCTTGCGCCGGCCCCTCCAGCGTTATGACTTTGCCTCAACACCTTCGGCTGGCTGAAGCGATCGACTGGTCGGGCCTTGAACGGACCGCGAGCTTGTGAAAGCCTTGCGAACGGCCGCCACGCGCTGCATGTCGCGATGCGGCCAGGGAGGAAGAGCGATGGACGTACGGACGCCCACCAGACTCGAGGTCATTCCGCTCACAAAACATATCGGGGCCGAAGTCCGCGGTGTGGACCTGCGCGATACGCTTGACGCTGGGACCATCCGGGACATCCATCGGGTCTGGCTCGATCACCTGGTCCTGGTGTTCCGCGGCCAGCGGTTTTCGCAGGAGGATCTCGTCAGGGTGACCGGATATTTCGGCGAGATCGGACCGCTGTCGCGGCCGCTGAAATATTTCCCCAAAGGGTACGCAAGGCTCCTCCCCAACATTATGCTGATATCGAACATCAGAGAGAACGGCGAGACCATCGGGGCGCTGCCCGACGGAGAGATGCATTTTCACCACGACATGATCCACGCCGAACTGCCGCACAAAGGGACGCTTTTGTATGCGGTGGAGATTCCAAGCTATGGCGGCGACACGCTGTTCGCCAGCGGATATGCCGCCTACGAAACCCTCGATCCGGCCCTCCGGCAACGCCTTGAGGGCCGCAAAGCTCTCAATCATTACAACTACGGCACCACCATTCGCGGCGATACTAAAAGTGCTGTCGAGGCGTTTGGCGAGGCCGTGCATCCGGTGTTTCGCACCCACGATGAGACCGGCCGCAAGGCAATCTATGTCGATCGCCTCATGACCATGAAGATCGTCGATATGGCGCAGGAGGAGAGCGATGAACTCCTCAGCGCGGTGTTCGACCACTCCGAGCGGGCAGATTTCGTCTATCGCCACGTCTGGCGCGTCGGCGATCTTCTGGTCTGGGACAATCGCTGCTCGGCCCATGCGCGCGATGATTTTCCCTCCGACCAGCGACGCCTGCTCTGGCGCACGACCGTGAAGGGAACGGTGCGGCCGTATTAATCACGGGCGCAGGCGCAGTGTCGGTGCATTTGGTCAACCCGCGCACCGGCCTCGCGCGAACCCGCCCCAAAGCTGGTCCCGAACCTCAGCAGGATTGAGGGAAATCGCCCGACACTCGCCGAAGCCCATGCGCACTAAGGCCTACGACTACATCATCATCGGCGCCGGCTCCGCGGGCTGCGTCCTTGCAAACCGGCTCTCCGAGGATGACGGGGCGCAGGTCCTCCTGCTTGAGGCCGGCGGGCGCGACTGGCATCCCTACATTCATGTTCCGCTTGGCGTGGGCAAGCTGCATGAGCGGCGCATGTTCGACTGGGGTTTCGTGACCGAGCCGGAGCCCAACCTGGACGGCCGTTCCATCGAGGCGAGCCGCGGCAAGGTGCTCGGCGGATCGTCTTCGATCAACGTGATGGCCTATACGCGCGGCCATCCGGGCGATTTCGATCGCTGGGCTCAGAAAGGCGCCGCCGGCTGGTCCTATGCGGACGTGCTGCCGTATTTCATGCGCTGCGAAACCTTCGCGGGCGGCGCAAATGCATGGCGCGGCGGCGCGGGCCCGCTCGGAACCGAATTTGCCAAGACCACCGATCCGCTTTATCCGGCCTGGATCGAAGCCGCGAAAGCCGCCGGTATCCCGCACACGCCGGATTACAACGCGGCGTCTCAGGAGGGTTTCGGCCGCAGCCAGTATACGATTCGAAACGGCCGTCGCTCATCGGCCGCGACTGCGTTTCTCAAACCCGCGATGCGGCGCCGAAATCTGACGGTCGAGACCCGGGCGCTGGTGACGCGGGTGACGTTGCGCGGCACGGCCGCAGCCGGGGTCGAATACGTCAAGGACGCTCAGGTGCTTCACGCCGAGGCCGCGCGCGAGGTGATCGTTTCAGGGGGCGCTTTCAGCACGCCGCAAATTCTGATGTTGTCCGGCATCGGACCAGCGGCTCATCTGCGCCAAGTCGGGATCAAGCCAATGGTCGATCTGCCGGTCGGCCGCAATCTTCAGGATCATCTCGCTGTATTTCTCTCTTTCGCGCGTTCCGAGCCGGGGCCCTTCCATCGCCAGATGAGGTTTGACCGCATGGCGGCTGGTATGATCCGGGCTTGGCTGTTTGGCACCGGTCCGGGGACAGTTGTCCCGGGCGGACTCCATGCATTCGTCAAAACTCGCCCCGAGATTGCGGTGCCCGACATCGAGTTTATGTTTCGTGGCGCCGCAACCGACGCGCATCTCTGGTTTCCGGTGATCCGTCCGCCGCGGCCAGACGGCTTTGCGATCCGGCCGGCCTTGCTGCATCCCGACAGTCGCGGCGAAATTCTGCTGCGCTCGAAGGAGCCGCGTGACCCGATGCGGATCGTCTACAATTTCTTCTCGGCCCCCAACGATCTGCCCAAATTGCGCGAGGGCTTCCGGCTTGCCCGCCACATTGCCTGTCAGCATCCGCTCGACCGGTTTCGCGGCGCAGAGACTGCGCCCGGCCCGCTCTGCAAGACCGACGGCGAGATCGACGCCTACATCCGCAGAACAGCGGTCACGGCGCACCATCCGGCAGGGACGTGCCCGATGGGGCTTGGTTCCGACGCCGTACTGGACCCGCAGATGCGCGTGCGGGGGGTTGAGCGCTTGCGTGTCGTCGATGCGTCCGCAATGCCGGACCTCGTTTCCGGTCACCTCAACGCCGCGGTTCTGATGATGGCGGAAAAAGCCGCGGATATGATCACAGGCAAGCCGCCTCTCGTCAGCCGCTTCGGCCAATCTGAAGGAGTCGCCCGGTCAGCGCCAAATTGAAGCGGCGGCCCGACCATCTGCGACTGCCTCCCCCCTTGTGGGGTAGGGATGGGCTGGGCGTCGTGCGCTGGCGCACAGCAGTGCCAACTCCCCTGTCCCCGACCCCAGCGGGGGAGGAGTCCGCAGCAACGTTGAACCTTAACCTAACGCCTATGAGGGTCGCCCCGACACGGTGGCAATGTGGGCGGAGCCAGCTTGCGGGGCGCCACCCAGCCGTGCCTGCTCGCCTTATTTCTTGGGCTCGGCCGGCTTGTCGAGGCGCTCGACCTTGGCGTCGGCTCGCAGCTTGGTGACGAGATCCACCTGCGCCTTGCGCGAGGCAAACTGTTCGATTTGGCCTCGAACCTGCTCGAACGGGGGCGGCTCGCGCGTGCGCTTATCCTCGACTTTGAGGACATGCCAGCCGAACGCGGTCCTGACCGGCCCGGAAATCTGGCCTTTTTCCAGACTGAAGGCGACTTCGGCGAACTCAGGCACCATCTGGTCGCGCGTAAAATAGCCGAGGTCCCCGCCATCCTGCTTGCCGGCCGGATCCTCAGTGAGCGCCGTGGCAAGGGTTCCGAAATCCTCGCCCTTTTTGATGCGCTCGATGGTCTGTTTCACCTTGTCCTCGGCGGCCTTGCTGGCGGCTTGATCGTTAGGATCGTTGACGCGGAACAGGATGTGGCGGGCCCGGACTTCCTGCTCGCGGGTCATCGTCTTCGTGGCGTCGTCATAGATCTTGCGCAGGGCCGGTTCGGTTACTGCGGCCTTGGATTCCTGTCCCAGCACGGTTTCCATCAGCGCTTTATTGCGAATGAAGGCGAGGCGCTGCTTGAATTCCACGCTGTCGGGGATTTTCTTTGCTTCCGCAGCCTTGGCGATCAGCAGCATATCGGTGAGATAGTTCACGAGATAATCGCGCTTGCCGGCTTCGTCGTTCGCTGGCATGTCGCGGCCGATATCCTCCTCCGCGAGGTTGAGATCGCTTTGGCGGATTTCGACGCCGTTAACCTTGGCAATCACCGTATCGGAGCCCGGAGCCTGGGCGGGCGCGACGGCAGTCATGGCCATGAAGGCCGCGAAGCCGAGCGCCAATGTGGTCGGAAGGCGGCGCGGTGCCCCGGTAGGTATGGTCGGGGGAACGGAACGGGTCGGAGGAGCCATATGGAGAATCCTTGATAGTTGGCGCCGCAAGCAACGCTTCTAAGGGTACGGACGACACTCGCTCAATCAGCTTCAATTGGCAACCGAGCCTGCCGTCGGGGCGAGATTATTTTTTGATCCATTCGTAACCAGCGCCGTCGCTTGCGCCAGCGCTTAACAGAAGCCCTGGACAGACTGATCCAGCCGCTGTCGGCGTTCACCGGATCGCCCGGTCAACTCCCGGAAGAGCGAGGGCAACATCAAGATAGCCGCGAAAAACGCCGTAATGGAGGCGCGATCGCTGCTGAAAGCAGCACTCTCCCGCCCGATTGACAAGAGTCCCACCCCCTCCTATCTCTCGAATGCCTGCCGGTCCGCTCGTCGGGGCATTCGCAATCGCGGCCTCATAACGCGAAAAGCATCGTCATTCGAGTGCCTTGGGGTCAATTTGCCGGTCGAGCGTTCATTGGTTAGGCGGCACGCCCCAGCGGACGAGAAAGGAACTCCGGCATGTTTGGCGCCGTAGCCCGCAAAATTTTCGGTACTGCCAATGAGAGGCGCATTCGCGCCTATCGTCCGCGCGTCGACGCCATCAACGCCCTGGAAAAGGAACTGGAGCGTCTCTCCGACGACGCCCTGCGCGCGCGCACGGACGCGTTTCGCAAAGAACTGGGGGAGGGCAAGGAACTCGATGATATCCTGGTCCCTGCCTTTGCGACCGTGCGCGAGGCCGCCAAGCGCACGCTCGGCCAGCGCCACTTTGACGTCCAGCTGATCGGCGGCATGGTGCTGCATGAGGGGCGCATCGCGGAAATGAAGACCGGCGAAGGCAAAACGCTGGTGGCGACGCTTCCGGTGTATCTCAACGCGCTCGCCGGCCGCGGCGTGCACGTCGTCACCGTCAACGATTATCTTGCCCGCCGCGACGCCGAATGGATGGGCCAGATCTACAAGTTCCTCGGGCTCAGCGTCGGGGTCATCGTGCACGGCCTCGACGACGCGCAGCGCAAGGCCGCCTATGATTGCGACGTGACATACGGAACCAATAACGAGCTCGGCTTCGACTATCTGCGTGACAACATGAAGTACCGGCTGGAGGACATGGTCCAGCGCGGCCATATCTACGCGATCGTGGACGAGGTCGACTCGATTCTGATTGACGAGGCGCGGACGCCGCTCATCATCTCCGGTCCGCTTGAGGACCGCTCGGATTTCTACAACACCATCGACGCCTTCATCCTCAAGCTCGACAAAGCCGACTACGAGATGGACGAGAAGCAGCGGACCGTCAATCTCACCGAAGTCGGGATGGAGAGAATGGAGCGCATGCTCAAGGAAGCAGGGCTCCTCAAATCGGATTCGCTTTATGATGTGGAGAACGTTTCCACCGTCCATCACGTCAATCAGGCGCTGCGCGCCCATAAGCTGTTCCAGCGCGACAAAGATTATATCGTGCGAAACGGCGAAGTCGTCATCATTGACGAGTTCACCGGCCGCATGATGCCGGGGCGGCGCTATTCGGAAGGCCTGCATCAGGCGCTGGAGGCGAAGGAGCACCAGACCGTCCAGCCGGAAAACCAGACGCTCGCCTCGATCACGTTCCAGAACTATTTCCGCATGTACGAGAAGCTCGCCGGCATGACCGGCACGGCGATGACCGAGGCGGACGAGTTCCTCGACATCTATAATCTCGAAGTGGTGGAAGTCCCGACCAACATGCCGATGATCCGCGTCGACGACGACGACGAGGTGTATCGCACCGCGGCGGAGAAATACCGGGCCATCATTGAACTGATTGAGGACTGCAAAATGCGCGGCCAGCCTGTGCTGGTCGGCACCACCTCGATCGAGAAATCCGAGCAGCTTGCCGAGATGCTGCGCAAGCGGGGCTGGGAGCAGCACGACTTCACTGATCCCAATGCGTTCGCCGCGCTCTATTCAGGCGACGAGGGCGCATCGAAGGCGAAGGTGTTCGCGATCCTGAACGCGCGCTATCACGAGCAGGAAGCTTACATCGTGGCGCAGGCCGGGGTCCCGGGCGCCATCACGATCGCCACCAACATGGCGGGCCGCGGAACCGACATCCAGCTCGGCGGCAATGCCGACATGCGCATCCGCCAGGAGCTCGCTGACATCGCCGACGAGGCGGAGCGTGAGCGCCGTAGCGAGGCGATCAGAGCGCAGGTCGCACGCCTCAAGGAAAAGGCGCTCGCCGCCGGCGGCCTCTACGTGCTCGGCACCGAGCGCCATGAATCGCGGCGCATCGACAATCAGCTGCGCGGCCGCTCCGGACGGCAGGGCGACCCGGGCCATTCCAAGTTTTTCCTGTCGCTGCAAGACGACCTGATGCGCATCTTCGGGTCGGACAAGCTCGACGGCATGCTCCAGAGACTGGGCCTCCAGGAGAACGAGGCCATTGTCCATCCCTGGATCAACAAGGCGCTGGAGAAGGCGCAGCAAAAGGTCGAGGCGCGCAACTTCGATCTGCGCAAAAACGTTCTCAAGTTCGACAATGTGATGAACGACCAGCGCAAGGTCATTTTCGACCAGCGCATCGAACTCATGAAGGACGAGAACGTCGCCGAAACCGTCGCCGACATGCGCAAGGAGGTGGTCGACACGCTCGTTGCGAAATTCGTTCCCGAGAACGCCTATCCGGAGCAATGGGACACCAAGGGCCTGAAGGAAGAGCTCGACCGCGTCCTCGGGCTCAACCTCCCGGTCGACGAATGGGCGAAAGAGGAGGGAATCGCCGACGAGGAACTGATCGCCCGCGTCGAGCGGCGCGCCGACGAGCACATGGCCGCCAAAGTGGCGCAATGGGGTCCCGACGTGATGCGCTACGTCGAGAAATCGATCCTGCTGCAAACGCTCGACCACCTTTGGCGCGAACACCTCTTGATGCTTGAGCACTTGCGCCAAGTGATCGGTCTGCGCGGTTTCGGCCAGCGCGACCCCTTAAACGAGTATAAGTCGGAAGCCTTCCAACTGTTCGAGTCGTTGCTTTCACACTTGCGGGAAGCGGTGACGGCGCAGCTCATGCGGGTCGAGATCATGCAGGCGCCGCAGCCCGAGCCGCAAAACCTGCCCTTCATGCAGGCGCACCACCTCAATCCGGCGACCGGCGAAGATGAGCTGGCGATGTCGGAAGCAGTCGCGACGCTCGCCCGCAACGCCGGCGCTGCGGTCAGTTCCGCAGCCGCTCCGGCTCGGGACCCCAAAGACCCCGCTACTTGGGGCAAAGTCGGACGTAACGAGGCCTGCCCGTGCGGCTCGGGAAAGAAGTTCAAGCATTGCCACGGGCGATTTGCCTGAAATTCGGACTCTGGGGCGCACCCGGCTCATATTGAGCCGGGCATATATGGCGTGATCGGTCACGCCGGTGCCGCCCCCGCTTTGCGCATAGCGAAGGCTTCGGGCGATGGCTGATTTCGGGGCTGACTCCCGCAGCTTCGGCGCCTGCTGTCCTACGCTTCGTGTTTCGCGTTGCCGCTCACTCGCAAGGCTCGCTTCCGGCTGGTGGCTCGGCCTTTGCCGGGAGGGAGTTGAACCCTCTGGACCGCTGCGAGAGGTTTGCGCTCGTGTTGACGATCATCCTCCCCTCCTGCTCTCCTGACGCTAGCGCAATGCGCTGCGCTTATTGCGCCCTGCGCGGCAGGGTTAAACCTTCAGGCCCAGCAGCGGCGGCAGCCGCCGTCTTGTCCAGCCGGTCGCGAGATCATAGGCATGGGCGAGCTGCAGGCAGGCAAGTTCGCCGTGATTGGCAGCTGCGATCTGCATTCCCATCGGCAGCCCTGCGGCATTGAACCCTGCCGGCACAGCGAGCGCCGGGTTGCCCGCCATCGTAGTCGGGATCACGCCCTTCTGCCATTCGTAATAGATTTCCATCTTCACGCCAGCGATGTCCTTGGGCCAATGGAGGTGGGCATCGAACGGAAAAAGCTGCGCGGTCGGCACGATGAAATAGTCATAGGTCTCGAAGAACCGTCTCGTCGCCTGATACCACTCCGTGCGCACTGCCGACGCAGCCGTGATATCGAGGGCGCCGAGCTTCTGTGCGCTCTCGATTTCGAAGATTGCCTCCGGTTTTAAGAGCGTGCGCTTTACCGGATCGCGGTAGTAGACGGAGAGCGCTGACGCAGTCTGCCAGGCGCGCAGCGGCAAGAAGGCCGCCCACAGCGCATCCATGGAAAAATCCGGCCGGGCTTCCTCGACGATGCAGCCCATCGCTTCGAAGGTCTTCAGTGCAGATTTACAGAGGTCGAGCACCCCTTCCTCGTAAGGAATGTGGCCTCCGTAGTCACCGGTCCACGCGATCCGCGCGCCCTTGAAGTCACGCTCCAGCGGCCCGCGAAATGCCGCGCCGTCGCCCGCGATCGACAGCGGCGCGCGGGCGTCGTAGCCGGCTTGCACCGACAGCAGCAAAGCGAGGTCCGGCACGTTGCGGGCCATTGGCCCGATCACCCCCATGGTGGGCATGAACGCGTCGCGCCCGTCGGCCGGCACGCGGCCGATGCTGGTGCGAAAGCCGAACACATTATTCCAGCCCGCCGGATTGCGCAGGCTGCCGGCATAATCGGTGCCGTCCGCCAGCGGCAGCATGCGCAGCGCCAGCGCCACCGCCGCGCCGCCGCTTGAGCCGCCCGCCGAGCGCGATTGGTCATAGGCGTTGCGGGTAATGCCATAGACCGGATTGAAGGTGTTCGAGCCAAGGCCGAATTCCGGCGTATTGGTCTTGCCGATGAAGATTGCTCCGGCCGCGCGGACGCGCGCCACCATGGCGCTGTCGGCTGACGGCACGTTGTCCTTCAAAATCGGCGAGCCCATCGTCGTGCGGATGCCCTTGACGGGCGTCAGATCCTTCACGGCGAACGGAAATCCGTGCAACACCCCGACCGGCTCGCCGCGCCGAAGCGCAGCGTCCTTCTCCCGCGCCTGAGCCATGAGATCGGCGCGCTCCTGCAACGCCACAATGGCGTTCACCTTGGGATTGAGCCTGTCGATGTGGTCGAGGTAGGCGGCCATCACTTCGACGCAGGAAACCTTCCTCGCGGCGATCGCGCCAGCGAGTTCGCCCGCATCCATCATCACGACATCGGAGGGCATTGTGGAATTCCCTTTGGGGTTGCCGGGTGGGCAAAGGCGCAGGGACGGCCGGCAAAGATGCGACCTCCTGCGCAACGCAGTGCAGTCTGCCAACGCCGCCACGCCTGCACTGGGACTCTGGTAGGTCAGCGGCTGCGACATTTCAAGCCGCGGCGGCGGGTGCGCTCTATGACCGGCGCATCGCCGATGCCGGCCGGCGGCAGACCGGGGCGCTCCGACTCCCTCACGGCACTGATTTCATTCACGAAAAAAGCGGGAATTCGTTTCCACAAAACGACGTTCGGGGTCGCCGTGTTCGCCCCGGGGAGAATGTACCCGAGAGGCAGGTGCCCGAACCGCAACGCGAATGGCGGGCGCAGCGGCAGCATGGGCCCGCATTTTCCTCGGGCATTCTCCATGGGCCGCGATCGTGTGTCAACGCAGGAGCAATCGGAGCCAAAGCTGACTTTGGCGCGATTGATCCGCGACGGACTTTGCTGCTAGAAGGATAAACGAGAGTGCCTATTGCACCTTGATGTTCGCCGCGCGGACTGCCTTCCCCCACCTTTCAATTTCCGCAGAAATGAATCTGCCAAAATCGGACGGTGAGCCCACAAGCGAGGTCGCCCCCAGATCGGTGAGCCGTGCCTTGATCTTTTCATCGGCCAAACCAGCGTTGATCTCACTATTGAGCCTTTCGATGATCTCGACCGGAGTATTTTTTGGCGCGCCGACCCCACCCGCGGAACTCACCTCGAAGCCTGGCACCGTCTCGGCGACAGTGGGCAGGCTCGGCAGTCCCTCCCACCTCTCAGCGGTCGTTATCGCCAGCCCCCGCAGCCTGCCTGCCTTGATGTGCTCAGCCACCAACCCCGCAAGGTCGAAGCTGACCTGCACGTTTCCGCTCAACACCTCGGTTATCGTGGCTGCCCCACCGCGATAAGGTACGTGGACGATATCCACACCGGCCGCGATTTTGAACAACTCGGCTGCCATGTGGACCGAGGCTCCGGTGAGCGAACCTTCGTTCAGTTTTCCCGGATTGGCCCGGGCGTACGCAATGAGTTCGGGGATCGTGTTGACTGGAACCGTTGGGTGCACAGAAATTGCATGAGGAAAGCGACCGACGCTCGCGACGGGCGCTATGTCGCGGACAAAATCGAAGTTGAGCTTTTCGTAGAGCGATGGGCTGATCAATGTGCTCGCCACTATCGAAAGAATAGTGTAGCCGTCAGCCGGCGCGTGAGCGGCGGCTTCGGTCGCGAGATTGCCACCCGCGGCGGGACGGTTTTCAATGATAAACGGTTGGCCGAGCCGCTCCGTCAGCCACTGGCCCAATAGTCGTGCGATGATATCGGGCGTACTGCCGGGAGCAGCCGGAACTATCCAGCGTACCGGCCGCTGGGGGTACTCAATGGCCGCTGCGACGCCGGGCAACGCGGACAGGACAATGGTGGCCCCTGCAAATCGCAAAAACTCATGTCGAGTGAGGCTCATTCCAGTCAAATCCCTCAGGCAAGAATGATTACGTCGTCTTGAAGGTCCGTAGCGTAGCGCGGCACAAGCGCCGCGCACCTTTGATCAGCCGCGGCCGCGGGAACGGATCATGAATGTATCGTAGCCGTACTCTGCTACCTGCCACCAAAAATATTCCTCGTTGCGGAACGCCTGCATCGATTCCAACACCCTCTTGAAGTCGGGATTCGTGGCAGCGGTTGCAGTATTTACTTCGTTCGACGCCTTGAGACACGCTTCCATGATTGGAGCCGAAAATGGCCTTAACTCGGTGCCGCCAGCGATCAGTTTGCGCAACGCAGCGGGGTTCCGCGCATCGTACTTTGCCAATGCTTCCGCATTGGCATAGGCGGCAGCACCGGCGACGATGGTTTGATAGCGCTTCGGCAGTTCGTTCCATTTACCGAGATTGATCATCAAGTGGTTGGCCGTGGAGCCTTCCCACCAAGCCGGGTAATAGTAGTATTTTGCTATTTTGTTAAGCCCGAGCTTTTCATCGTCGTATGGACCAACCCATTCCGCAGCGTCGATCGTGCCCCTTTCCAACGCTGGATAAATGTCTCCGGCTGCGATCTGTTGTGGGACGCCGCCGAGCTTTTGAATCGTCAATCCGGCAAAGCCGCCAATGCGAAATTTCAGTCCTTTGAAATCGGCAACTTCCTTCACCTCCTTGCGGAACCATCCACCCATCTGACATCCGGAGTTGGCAGCCGGCAGAGAATACACGTTGAATTTCTGACAGAACTCATTCATCAGCTTTAGGCCGTCACCGTCATAAAACCAGGCATTCTGTTGGCGCGTATTGAGTCCGAATGGAACCGCACAGAAGAGAGCAAACGTAGGGTCCTTGCCAAAATAGTAATAGGGCGCCGTGTGGCATGCTTCGACGGTCCCGTTGCTGACCGCATCCAGCGCGTTGAGCCCCGGCACGATTTCTCCCGCTGCAAAGGGCTCGATCTCGAACTGGCGATCCGTGGCCTCGCTCACGTATTTCGCGATGGTCTCGCTGGCGCCGTACAACGTGTCGAGCGACTTCGGAAAGCTTGACGTGAGGCGCCATTTGATTGCCGGATTAGACTGAGCGATGGCGGGTTTCGCAATTGCCGTTGTCGCGAGGCACAAGCTTGCAACTCGCAAGAATTGACGTCGTTGCATGGTAATCGCTCCTTACCAATCAGGCGATGCTGGGCCCAAGCGCATTTCAGTGGTGCTTTTCTGCCCTGTGCTTGTCGAGGTACCCATGAGGGTGCCATCACCCAAGCAGCCATGCTTTAAGAGGGGCTTGATTTCCGCTTTAGTCCGGCTTCATTTCTCGTCCATCCCTATCGGAAGGTGTGCTATAGCTTGATGAACGCTTGCATGTGCAGACGAGACTTAAATTGCTGTTTTTGTTTGATAATTACACATTGGATACGGATCGACGCGAATTGCATTGCGGCGCCGCAGCGATCGCGGTCGAGCCTCAGGTGTTCGACCTGCTCGCCTACCTGATAGAGAACTGCGAACGTGTCGTCAGCAAGGACGACCTAATCGCTGCGGTCTGGCGCGGCCGAGCAATTTCAGACTCGACCCTGACGACGCGGCTCAATGCCGCCCGGCGCGCAATTGGCGATAGCGGCGAGAAGCAGCACCTGATTAGGACGTTGCCGCGCAAGGGCGTACGCTTTGTCGGCGCGGTGCGCAAACAGCGAAAAGACGCCGCCGTGCTTGCCCAGCGCGCTACGACCGAGCGCCCCGAAGTGCCCTTAAGCCTACCAGATAAGCCTTCGGTTGCTGTGCTTCCCTTCACCAACATGAGCGGAGATCCTGAGCAGGAATACTTTTCCGATGGCGTCGTAGAGGAAATCATTACGGCCTTATCTCGTTTTTCGAGCTTGTTCGTCATCGCTCGCAACTCCAGCTTTACGTACAAGGGGCGTGCCGTCGACGTAAAGGTGGTTCGTCGCCAGCTCGGCGTGCGTTACGTGCTTGAAGGCAGCGTGCGAAAGGCCGGCAACTTGGTGCGGATTACCGGGCAGCTCGTTGATGCCGAGAGCGGAGCCCATATGTGGGCTGATCGGTTCGATGGACCTGTGGAGGATATTTTTGATCTCCAGGATCGCGTGACTGCGAACGTCGTCACGGCAATCGTGCCCAAGCTGGAACAGGCCGAAATTCGTCGAGTTATGCGCAAGCCGACCGAAGACTTGAACGCGTATGATTACTTTCTGAGAGCGATGGCCCGTTATAATCAGTATAGCAAAAACGCCAATAGCGAAGCTCTACAACTCTTCTCCAGGGCCTTCGAACTCGATCCTGGCTTTGCGACAGCCTACGGCCTTGCGGCGCGATGCTATGGCTATCGGTCGGTGAATCGCTGGATGACAGATGCTCCACGAGAAAAAGCTGAAGCCGTCCGGCTTGCGCGTCGAGCCATCGAGATGGCGGGCAATGATGCCGTCGCGCTTTGTACTGCGGGATCCGTACTTGATAGCATCGGCAGAGAACCGCATGCCGCGGCCGTGTTCATCCAGCGAGCGTGCGCACTCAATCCGAATCTGGCCTCCGCTTGGCTATTCAGCGGCTCAGTAAGAACCCATCTTGGCGATCCTGAGTTGGCCATCGCGGACTTTGAGCGGGCGCTGCGACTTAGTCCGCTTGATCAAATGATGTTTCTAATGCACACCGGTATGGCGTTCGCCCATTTCCTTGCCGACCGGCCTGAAGAGGGCGCGGTATGGGCCGAGCGGGCCTTGTGCGAGAAGCCGGATTGGCTTCCTGCCCTGCGCATTGCGACAATGAGTTATGCTCTTGCGGGCCAGTGCGATGGTGCGCGCCACGCTATGTCACGCCTGCTAAACCTTGATCCAAGTTTTTGCATCTCTAAAGTCAAGGACTTGGCATTGTTTGTGCGAGCGGAGGATCGGGCGCGATTGGAGCACGGCTTTCGGATCGCGGGGTTGCCTGAATAACGTGCATAGCGAGTTTGATCTTTCGCCATCTTATATTCGCGCAGAAAGGGCCGCCGAACTGAGATGGCGCGCATATAAGATCTCCTGGTAGCATTATCGTCGCGCTACCAGCATCGCCCCACGGCTGCCCCATCAGCCCTTGGCGGTGAGGCCGCTTTCTGCGGACGCTGCGCCCTTTTCCTCGCGTCGCGCGCCCGACCCTACCCCTGCGCCAGCTCCGCCGCCTCGCGCCTCGCGCGCTCGGCGACGGCGCGGTCGATGGCGTCGGCGAGGTATTCCGGCGCCTGTGCGCCGGACACCGCGAAGATGCCGCCGAGGATGAAGCAGGGCACGCCGTCGATGCCCGCCGCCTTTGCCTGCTCGGCTTCGGCGGAGACGCTTTCGACATCCTCGTCGCCGGCGAGCCGCTGGCGCACATGGTCAGCGTCCATGCCGCAGTCCCGCGCCGCCGCGACCAGCACTTCGCGGTCGGAGAGGTCGGCGCCTTCGGCGAAATAAAGCTCCATCAGGCGCTGCTTCATGCGCGCAGGATCGCCGCTCTCGCCCGACCAGCGGATGAGGCGGTGACAATCGAGCGTGTTGGGTTGCCGTGCGATCGCATCAAGATTGTAGGTGAGGCCCTCCTGACGCGCCGCCGCCACGATGCGCTGGGCGTTCGCCATGTAACGGTCGACAGAGCCGAACTTGGTGGTGAGATATTCGGCTCGGCTGATGCCGGCCCGCGGCACCCAGGGGTTGAGAAAATAGGGCCGGTATCGCACCCTCACGGAAATCTCGGGCTTCAGCGCGATCGCCTTTTCGAGTCGACGCTTGCCGATGAAGCACCATGGACAGACCACGTCGGACACGACGTCGATTTGCAGTTCGCTTGCGCCGGCGCTTGCGGGTGGGGTCATTGGGCACTCCTCGGTTTCGACGAGAGGATAGGATGCCGGCGAAGAACGGGGAATATGCCTCTCGCAATCAGCGATGCGGACGCCGGAATTTCGAGTTATGTGTCCGGCGTTTGTGGCAACGCTCATGATTGGGCCCGTATATCACGTCTGCCGCCTGCGCTCGCGTTTCTCGCGTTTAACGCTTCGCGATTGCTTGCGTTTTACCTGTCCCATTTGCCACGATGCCGCCTCATAGCCGTGCCTTCATGACGTCCTGGCAATGGTGGTGGGCGCTCAGTATGAAGAGGCGCACCATGTTGGATGCATTGAATCGAGCGTTGCCGCGGCCTGGCTAAGGGGCCAGCCGCGCGCGGCTATTTGCTGCTCGACCGAATGCGAAACCATTGCCAGCGGATGGAAGCGCATTGCCGCGCGCTGCGAGCGACGGAGGCGGTGCTCTCGCGCATGCTCGGCGGTCAGCCGCTCCGCAGATTGGCTCCGCAAAACGCCACAGCAGCAAAGCTCGAGTGCATGCTGCGAGACGGAGGAAGCGGGCGGCAGCCGCCGCGCACATGCGGCATGCCGTGAGGCGTGGACGCAAGCGCCATATCGCCATGCTGCAGCTCATCGCGGCGCGGGTCCGCTCTCTTTTGGACTGATGTTCTTGCAGGAAGCGTCGTTCTCATGTCGGGCAAAGATCGTCTCGATAAAGTCCTATTAGCCCAGCCCGGCATCCCGTAGTCGCCGCTATGCGAATGTGTATCCATTGGCTACACTGCCGCAATGGCAGGCAAAGACGCCGGACTTCGCATAAGGGTTGAGCGCGAGCTGCGTGACGATTTCCTTGAGATCTGTCGTGCCCAGGATAGGCCGGCGGCTCAGGTGATACGGGAGTTCATGCGGCGATACGTCTCCGAGAACGAGGCGGTGCGCGAGGCGGGCCGAAAGCTGCCTGCCGATCGGGGGGATCAGCGGTGACGCAGCACTTCTTTGAACATCCGATTCTGAATTCGCCATACGGTTATCCCGCCCGACATTGGGAATTGGTCGACGGGCAGCCCACGAACAAAATCCTCGAGACAAGACGGCGCTCGGAGCTCATCACGCCGGTGCCGCAGCCTAAGAAGCGGCGGCAGAAGCGCGGCCAAAAGGAAATGGTCTTCGACGAAGGCAAGGGCCTGTCGAGCGAGGAGCAGGAGTACAACCCCACTCCCATCATCAACGAAATCCGCTCCTATGTGGATAGCTGGCGCAATCTGCCCAATCCGAACGATTGGCAGGTGACACCCGAGACGGCGCGGCTGCTTCAGCACTGGCGCTATCATCCCTTCCAGAGCCAGCGCCCCTTCTTCTGTCAGGTGGAGGCTGTCGAAACGGCGATCTGGCTGACGGAGGTCGCGCCGAAGCTCGGCAAGCGCACCGAGAAGTTCTGGGCGCATATCGAAGGAGCGAATGCCCAGGCGAACCCCGAACTGCTTCGCCTTGCCCTGAAGCTCGCGACCGGCGCCGGCAAGACGACCGTCATGGCGATGCTGATTGCCTGGCAGACGGTCAATGCCGCTCGCCACCCCAACAGCAAACAGTTCTCGCGCGGCTTTCTCATCATTGCACCCGGCATCACGATCCGCGACCGCCTGCGGGTGCTGATGCCCAACGATCCCGACAGCTACTACAAGAGCCGCGAGCTTGTTCCGAGCGACATGCTCGCCGACATCGACCGCGCCAAGATCGTCATCACCAACTATCACGCCTTCAAGCTGCGTGAGCGCATGGAGGTGTCGAAAGGAACGCGCGCCGCCATCGAAGGCTGGCGTGGCGAAACGCTCCAGACGCTGGAGACCGAAGGGCAGATGATCCAGCGGGTCATGCCCGAGCTGATGGGACTCAAGAACGTCGTCGTCCTTAATGATGAGGCGCATCACTGCTATCGCGAGCGGGCGCAGAACGATGATATCGAGGACTTGAAGGGCGAAGAGAAGGACGAAGCGAAGAAGAACAACGAGGCGGCGCGGCTGTGGATTTCCGGGATCGAGGCGGTCAAGCGTAAGCTTGGCGTGCGTGCGGTCTATGACCTGTCCGCAACGCCCTTCTTCCTGCGCGGCTCCGGCTATGCCGAAGGCACGCTCTTCCCGTGGACGGTCAGCGACTTCTCGCTGATGGATGCGATCGAGTGCGGGATCGTGAAGCTGCCGCGCGTTCCCGTGGCGGACAACGTACCGGGAGGCGATACGCCGAAATTCAGAAACCTGTGGGAGCACATCGGCAAGAAGCTGCCGAAGAAGGGGCGCGGCGCCGGGGGCAAGCTCGATCCGCTGAGCCTACCCGTCGAGCTGCAAACCGCGCTCGACGCCCTGTATGGCCATTATCAAAAGACCTTCGACCTTTGGGAGCAGGCCGGCATTGCCATCCCGCCGGTCTTCATCGTGGTCTGCAACAACACCGCGACTTCGAAACTCCTCTATGACTACATATCCGGCTTCCAGCGCGAGAATGACGACGGCACCAGCACGCTGGAGAATGGCCGGCTTCCGCTGTTCCGGAATTTCGATGAGCACGGCAACAGGCTGCCTCGGCCACGGACGCTGCTGATCGACAGCGAGCAGCTCGAATCCGGCGAGGCGCTCGACAAGGACTTCCGGGAAATGGCCGCCGACGAAATCGACCGCTTCCGGCGGGAGATCGTCGAGCGCACCGGCGACGTCCGCGCCGCCGACAACATCACCGACCAGGATCTGCTGCGGGAGGTGATGAACACCGTCGGCAAGAAAGACCGCCTCGGCGAACAGGTGCGTTGCGTGGTCTCGGTGTCGATGCTCACCGAGGGCTGGGATACCAACACCGTCACGCACATTCTCGGCGTCCGCGCCTTCGGCACACAGCTTCTCTGCGAGCAGGTGGTCGGCCGCGGCCTGCGACGCCAGTCATACGACCTGAATGAAGAGGGTCTCTTCAATGTGGAATATGCCGACATTCTCGGCATCCCGTTCGAATTCGCCGCGAAACCCGTCGTCGCCCCGCCGGTAAAGCCGCGCGAAACGATCCGCGTCCACGCCGTCAGCCCGGAGAGAGATGCGCTGGAAATCCGGTTCCCGCGCGTCGAGGGGTATCGCGTCGAGCTGCCGGACGAGCAGCTGACCGCCCGCTTCGACAAGGATTCGGTGCTGGAGCTGACGCCCGCCCTTGTCGGGCCGTCCATCACCAAGAATCAGGGCATCATCGGCGAGGGCGTGGACCTGACGGTCGAGCACCTCAACGACATGCGCCGCTCGACCATCCTGTTCCACCTGGCCAAGCACCTTCTCTATCAGAAGTACCGCGATCCCGGCGAGTCGCCGAAGCTGCACCTCTTCGGTCAGCTCAAGGCGATCGCCCGCCAGTGGCTGGAGGGCGGCTATCTCAGGTGCACCGGCGGCACCTATCCGGCGCAGCTCCTCTATCAGGAGATCGCCGATATGGCCTGCGAGCGCATCAAGGCCGCGATCACCATGACGCTCGCCGGCGACAATCCAGTCAAGGCCATCCTCGATCCGTACAACCCGACCGGCTCGACGCGCTACGTCAACTTCACGACGTCGAAGGAGACGCGCTGGCAGACCGACCCGCGCAAATGCCACATCAACTGGGTCATCTGCGACAGCGACTGGGAGGCCGAGTTCTGCCGCGTCGTGGAATCGCATCCGCGCGTGCGCGCCTATGTGAAGAACCAGAATCTCGGCCTGGAAGTGCCGTATCTGATGGGCGCGACGCCGCGCCGCTACATCCCTGACTTTATCGTCCGGATCGACGACGGCGAGGGAGAGCCGCTCAATCTGATCGTCGAGGTGAAGGGCTATCGTGGCGAGAACGCGAAGGAGAAGGCGAACACCATGCGCGCCTATTGGGTGCCGGGTGTCAACAATCTCGGGAAGTTCGGCCGGTGGGCGTTCGCGGAGTTAACGGAGGTTTACGAGTTCGCGGGCGTCTTCGACCGTCTGGTCGCCTCCTTTTGTCGGGCGGCGCAGGCGGCCGAATGAAGACGACGCGCTACTTCGAGGAGCAGGTTTTGCGCAAGCGCCCCTATATTCGGCGGGAGTGGTGCGCAGAAGTCATCGCCGCGCCGCTTAGGCGCGAGGCGCAGCCCGACGGCCGCATCCGGTTCTGGGGCGCGATCGTCGATCCGCGGGACGGTGTGAGCCGCGTGCTGCGGGTGGTGACTCTGGACGACGGACGGACGATCCACAATGCTTTCTTCGACCGCGGGTTTCGAAAGGACGAACCATGAAGCTTCACTATTACCCCGAGACCGACAGTCTCTATATCGAATTGCGGCATGAGCCGGGCGTCGAGACCCGCGAGGTCGCCGACGGCCTCAATGTCGATCTCAACGCGGAAGGCGTCGTCGTGGGCTTCGACATTGACCACGCCTCCACGCATCTCGACTTGACCAAGCTTGAAACGGTGGGCCTGCCGGCGCGCACGACGCGCGTGCCCTGAGGATTGGCGTTCGGGGAACCGGGAACCATGGCGAAGAGGACGATCGAGGTCGAAGCCCTCACGCACAAGGACGCGAAGCGGCGCAACATCCCGACCGCCGAGTTCGAGAGCCTGATGCGGGAGGAGGACAAGTCCCCCGTTCAGCTCGCTTACGAACGCCGCAACCGCGACCTCGATCCGCAGCTCGTCTGGCGCGGCAAGGACGAGCAGGACTGGTCCGATCTGATCGTCCAGGCCCCGCCGCTTTACATCCAGGAAAAGGTGCACCCGAAGGTCCTGATCGACGATCTCAAGCGCGAGTCGAAGGCGCGGGAGGAGGCGAAAGCTCCGGCGGCGCCGGACCTCTTCGCGGACTTCAACGGCTTGCACGATCTTGAGGCAAAGACCGAATTCTATCAGCACGACCAGAACTGGTCGAACCGGATGATTCTGGGCGACTCCTTGAGCGTCATGGCGAGCCTCGCCGAGCGCGAAGGACTGCGCGGGCAGGTGCAGTGCATCTATATCGACCCTCCCTATGGCATCAAGTTCAACTCGAACTTCCAGTGGTCGACAACAACCAATGATGTGAAGGATGGAGCGCGGGACCATGTCACCCGCGAACCAGAACAGGTTCGCGCGTTCCGGGATACGTGGCGAGATGGCATTCACTCCTATCTCACCTATTTGCGCGATCGTCTGACCGTTGCGCGGGATCTCCTGCACGAAAGTGGATCAATCTTTGTTCAAATTGGCAGTGAAAATCCGCACCGGATTCGCGCGATTCTGGACGAGGTGTTCGGACCCCAAAACTTCGTTGAGGAGATCGTCTTTCGTAAGAAGAACATGACTCTCGGAGGAAGGTATATTGAAGGCATCTTTGACTACCTCTTATTCTACGCTAAGGATGTTGAGAAACTGAAATTCAGAGCCCTTTTTGAGGGGACCGACATCACCGGCGACAGTCACTGGAATCGCTACGAGCTGCCTGACGGCACATGTGGAACTCTAAGCCGCTCCCAGATAGATGGACGAGAACCGCATCCCGCGGATGCACGGCCGTACCAACTCTCTGCGCTCTATCCGGCTGGCATTTTTGCTACCGGGCTATACAAGTTTCCATTCCAAGGCAGGCAGTTTGATCCCCCTCCCGGAAGATCATGGAAGTCACCGCGAGTGGGATTGGATCGACTGGCAAAGTCTAATCGGATAGAGCCGTATGCCGACGGCAAGACCATCCGATACAAGCTTTTCTTCGACGACTACCCGGTCTCGCCACTGCACAACATCTGGGCGAACACGGCACCCGCGGCTGACAAAAAGTATGTTGTGGAGACTTCCCGAAAGGTCGTCGAACGCTGCGTGTTGATGACCACCGACCCCGGCGATTTGGTGCTGGACCCCACCTGCGGCTCGGGCACCACGGCCTATGTCGCCGAGCAGTGGGGAAGGCGCTGGATCACCATCGACACCAGCCGCGTCGCGCTGGCGCTGGCCCGCTCCCGCATCATGGGCGCGCGCTATCCCTATTATCTCTTGGCCGACTCGCCCGAAGGGCAGATGAAAGAGGCGGAGGTCACGCGCTCCGCCCCCCGCACGACGCCGACACGCGGCAATATCCGGCAGGGTTTCGTCTATGAGCGTGTGCCTCACATCACGCTCAAGTCGATCGCCAACAATGCCGAGATCGACGTGATCTGGGACAAGTGGCAGGCGACGCTGGAACCGCTGCGCGCCGCGCTCAACAAGGCGCTCTCGAAATCCTGGGAGGAGTGGGAAATTCCCCGCGAGGCGGAGGACAAGTGGCCCGAGGCCGCGAAGGCGGCGCACGCCAAATGGTGGCAGGCGCGGATCGCCCGGCAGAAGCAAATCGACGCCTCGATCGCCGCCAAGGCGGAGTTCGAATATCTCTACGACAAGCCTTACACCGACGGTTCGCGCGTGCGCGTGGCCGGACCGTTCACGGTCGAGAGCCTCTCGCCGCATCGTGCCGTCGCGGTCGATGCCGACGATCGCCTGATGGAAGGCGTGGCCGAGCCCGGGCGCCGGTATCGCCACAACGGCTCCGCCACGCCGGAAGACTTCGCGGACATGATCCTCGAGAACCTCAAGGCCGCCGGGGTGCAGCAGGCGCAGAAGGAAGACAGGATCACATTCACGTCGCTCACCGGCTGGCCGGGCCGGTATATCTGCGCCGAAGGCAAATTCATGGAGGGTAACAAAGAGAGGCGGGCCGGCATTCTCATCGGCCCGGAATTCGGCACCGTCTCGCGCCCCGACCTTGTCGCTGCGGCGCGAGAGGCGGGCGATGCGGGATTCGACGTGCTGATCGCCTGCGCCTTCAATTACGACGCCCATTCGGCGGAGTTCGACAAGCTTGGCCGCGTGCCCGTGCTCAAGGCGCGCATGAATCCCGATCTGCACATGGGCGACGATCTGAAGGCGACGGCCTCAGGCAATCTGTTCGTCGTCTTCGGCGAGCCTGACATCGATATCGAGAAGCTCAAGGACGGGATGATCCGGGTGAAGATCAACGGCATCGACGTGTTCAAGCCGCAGACCGGGGAAATCGAAAGCGGCGGGCCGGAATCGATCGCGCTCTGGATGATCGACACGGACTACAACGAAGAAAGCTTCTTCGTCCGTCATGCCTACTTTCTCGGCGCGAACGATCCCTACAAGGCGCTCAAGACGACGCTCAAAGCCGAGATCGACGAGGAGGCGTGGGCGAGCCTGAACAGCGACACGTCGCGGCCGTTCCCAAAGCCGGCCTCCGGCCGCATCGCGGTGAAGGTCATCAATCACCTCGGCGATGAGGTGATGAAAGTTTTTTCGGTCTAGTTGTTCGGGAGGGGGCGTCGTGCTGCGGCTTGTCTCGCAAAGCGCACGACGCCCGCCCGTAGGTGTGTTGGCATGCAATGCCGCCGCGTCTGACTTCCGGTATGACGAGTTGGCGCGGCAGCTCAAGCTCCGGCAGCTCAGCGCGCTGAACCACGAACTGCTTCTGCAGATCTGCCGGGAAGAAGGACTACCGGTGAGCGGACGCCGGAGCCGGACCCGTTCCTCCCGATCGCCATCCGCAGCTTTCTGGGACCGTCGGCCGACATTATCGGCGCTGCGCCCGACGACACGCGGCTGCTGACCGACGATTTTCGGCAGCGTTATCTCCAGGATGGGCGTGAGTGGCAGCGCGATATCCGCCCGAAGGTGGAGAGTTTCTTACAGGCTGCGGTCAAGCGGTCTCCCAAGCTGCGGCTTATTCTTGATGCCCATGCCTCCATCGCGTTCCTTGCCGGTGCCGTGCTCGATCTGAAATCCGGCGTCGAGGCACAGCTCGTCCAGAAGGGGCGCGTTGGCACCAGGACCTGGCGCGCCGACGATGGCTCCGCCGCAAAGGGGGCGACGTTCGAGGCCACAGGGGAGCAGCTTGGGGGAGGACGCGACGTTGCGGTCGCGATCAGCGTCTCGCAACCGGCAATGGCGCAGGCCCGCGCTTATACGACGACCCGGCTGCCAGAGGTGGGGAAGCTCATTTCGTTCGGCTTGCCGGGCGGACCGGGCCAGCAGAATGTCGCGGGGGGCGAGCATGCTGCGGCGCTCGCCGAGCAGATCTCCAATCATGTCCGCACGGTGACAGCCGACGATCCCGACGCTGTGGTTCATATCTTCGCAGCGGCCCCGAACAGCTTGCTGTTCTATCTCGGCCAGCACCATCAGGCGATCGCGCCATGTATCGTCTATGAGTTTGATTTCGACCGGCGGGCACAAAAAACCTACCAGCCATCCTTTGTGATCGACTGACGACGTTTCACTCGCGCGTCCCTACGCGGGACATCGTGAAGCAGTGGCGCACCCGCCGCGATTCGAACGCGGGACCTCCACCTTCGGAGGGTGGCGCTCTATCCAGCTGAGCTACGGGTGCATCCTGCTTACGCGGTGCTTACGTGGACTTCCTGCGACTTTGAAGGGCTGGATACCCATTGCGCAAGCCTTTGTATTCTGAGCCTCTTTCAATCTCCTCTTCTCCATCAGCAAGCTTGACAGGTGCCTTCGGAGGGCGACGCTCTCGCCAGCTGAGCTACGGGCGCTTGGGGCAGCCACTCAATACTCGATCCATGGAGTTGGGGCAACGGCCGCCCCGCAGCACGGCCGCCGCGCGGCAGCCTGGCTGGAACCGAAGCCAATGGTGCGCGTCGGGTGCTTGCGTCGTGATGCCAGGCCGATCGGCGACGGCGCTGAGCGAAGGTAAGCGGGCGGTCGGACCCCAGCCAGCCCTCAGGTTGGGTACCCTGCCACCGCATGGGGAGGCACCACGTGCTTCGAGCAGAACGCGAACCACGCGAACTCCACCAGGCGGTTTTGCTTCGAGCAGCGGCAAGCGTCATGTCCCCTGCTCTCGTCCGAACCGGCAATTGCCGATTTTCGATACCTCCCAAGGCATCGACCCGGCGTGCCGGCTCAGCTAGACAGACGTGGACAAGGCCCAGGTATTCACTCCATGTTCATCCACAAGAAGGCACTACATTCACCCCAAAAAGTGCAATAAATGATCAGTGTGCCCGCCTTCCGGTCACATCTGTTCTATCACTCCTACTCGGGAATCACTCGGCATTGCGGCAAAATTGGCGAATATCGGTGCTGCCGTACTGGCCGGAGCGGCTGTCGCCTGAACGGATCGCGGACGGACTGGCTTTGGCCGTCATTGGTGCGGTCGCGATCATAGCGGCCTTGACGTTTCGTGATTACGGCCTGGGCTGGGATGATTATGTCCATGCCGAGTATGGGGGATTGCTGCTCAATCTTTATTCATCCGGCTTTACCGACCAGCGTGCGCTGTCGTTTGTCAATCTTTATGCCTATGGCGGCGGCTTCGACCTCATCTCGGCGCTTGTCGCCAAGGTGCTGCCGTTCGATCTGTTCGAGACGCGCCGGCTGATGGGCGCCGTGGTCGGGCTCGTCGGCATCGCTCTGACCTGGCGCCTGGGGCGACGAATAGGCGGGCCGCTCGCGGGGCTTATCGCCGTCGCCCTTTTGGCGACATGCCCGCTCTACTACGGCAACATGTACATGAACGCCAAGGACTCGCCGTTTGCGGCCGCCATGGCGTTCCTCACCTTAAGCCTGGTGCGCGCCCTCGAAGAGTATCCGCGGCCGTCGCCGATCAACTGCGCAATGGTCGGCAGCGCGGCCGGCCTCGCGATCGGCACGCGCGTATTGGGCGGGGTGGCAATCTTTAACGTGCTCGCGGCGCTGGGCCTCCTTTTCGCGGTTGAGGCGCGTCGCGACGGCCTCCGCAGAGCGGGCATCAGCCTCGGCCAATTTGTTGCCCCCCTCATTCCGGCTCTCCTCCTCGGCTACGCCGTGATGGCGCTGGTGTGGCCATGGTCGGTCACCGAGCCGCTCAATCCGCTGCGCGCCGCCGAATATTTCTCCCACTTCTTTGAGAAGCCATGGAATGAGCTGTTCGACGGCATGGTCGTCTCGGTGCCGCAAATGCCGCGCCGCTATGTGCCGACCCTCTTCCTGCTCAAGGAGCCGGAGGTCTTTCTGCTGCTCGGCATTGGCGGCGCCGCCGGCGCCCTCGCGGCGGCTTGCCGCCGCGACATCGCGCCGAGGCGTCGCGCGATCTTGATCCTGCTCGCCTTCGCGGCAATGTTCCCGATCGCGCTTGCCGTGGCGACCAGGCCGGCAATGTATAACGGCATCCGCCATTTCGTGTTCCTGGCGCCCCCAATGGCCGTGCTGGGCGGCCTTGCCGGGTCGTGGATTGCCGAGCGGCTATGGCGGGCGTGGCGACCCGCAACCGCCTTCGCGGCCGTCGCTCTGTTGGCGGGCCTGTTCCTGCCCATCAGGGAAATGGTGAGGCTGCACCCCTATCAATACACGCACTTCAATGTCGTCTCCGGGGGTATCCGCGCCGCCGACGATCGATACATGCTCGATTACTGGGGTCTGGCTTTCACGCAGGCCGCGCACGAGCTGCGGGCGAAACTGACCGAATCGATGGAAACACCGACGGACAAGCGGCGCTGGCGCGTCGCCATCTGCGGTCCGCAGCGGCCCGCACAGGTCGAGCTCGGACCTGAGTTCCGCATTACCTGGGACCCCAAAGGCGCCGACTTCGCCATGAGCCTGGGCGAGTTCTATTGCAGCCAGCTCGCCGAGCCGGTGCTGGTCGAGATCCAGCGCGAAGGCGTCGTCTATGCCCGCGTGTACGACATTCGCGGCCGCACCGTCACGAGCCTCAATGTGCCGCAACCCTCGCCGCATCCTTAAGGTGAGATTGAGCCGACGGGTCCCGCCTTCGGCGGCCCGATGGTAAACTCCGCGAAACCCGCCGCCCGCTTGTGAAGTGAGATACGGCATCAGCGAACTGTCCGCGCGTCTGCGGCTTTGCGCAGGCATTCAGGCTTGCGCTTGAGGTTCGCTATTGCCCTCCAGGCGTTTTCGTAGCGCCGTCATGATGCGGCGGGCTGCTTCGATATCTTTGACCAAGAACTCTTCTGACAGGCTGTTGACCCAAAGCACCTGCAGGCGCATGGCAGCGTCGACCGACTGGCGTCCCTTGTCGCGCTCGCTTTCAACCCGCATCCATACATCCGGAGTTCAGGGCGACGCTCTCGGCCTATCCGTCCTCGGCTGTCGCGTCCCCGCACCTGTTCCAAAAGGTCGCGGTATCCGGCATCTGCGTCGCATAGCTCGAAGGGCCCTTGCGGCCGAAGCTCAGGCGGCCGTCCGCCGTAATGCGCCAGCCGAGATCATTTCATCGTGCAACGTGATGGAATCGAGGTCAAATCCGTTTGGCCACGTCAGCGCTCCGAGCTGCAGAAACACGCGCCCGAAATACTTGTGGCTTTTGAGGGGCTCGACCATCGTATCCCCCTCTGCAATCACGCGAGAGAAGTCCCACTCGCCCTCGGTCCCGTCGGAGAATTGAAGGTGCAGGCGAAAGCCACTGAGCTTTTTGACCTTCAGTATTTTGATAATCTCAATCATCCCTCTTCGTCCGGCCCGGGGACCACCTCGAACGGCTCGCGAGCGCGGCCCCGCCGCCAGTTTTCCAGCAGTTGTCGTTTTCGAAGAAAAACCCATGGACGCACCATTCTCAATGCATTCGGAGGAAGTCTCCCACCGATCACCTTACCTGTCTCGATCGCAACGAGCGCCTCAAAGCCCTGATATATGACATGGATGTGGGGCGGCGCGTGATCTCGCCAATACATCTGGCGACCGCGCCGCCAAACTAGTTGAGCGTTTCCTAAGTTCGAAGCATATGGAGCCCGCCCGGAAGGCCGCGTTTACCGGCCCAAGTTGAGGTCTCCAATTGATAGGTTTCATGGAATCGCTGAACTAGACCGCCAACGCCTCCAGAATCCGCGCCCAGCTTCGTGCGCCTTTGTGAAAGCTCGTGAGATCGTATTTTTCGTTCGGCGAATGGACGCGGTCGTCATCGAGGGCGAAGCCGACCAGCAGCGTGTCGATGCCCAGCAGCCGCTTGAAATCCGCAACAATCGGGATCGAGCCCCCGCACCCGATCAGAACCGCCTCCTTGCCCCATTCCTGCGTGAGTGCGGTCCGCGCCTCCGCCAGTTGAGGCAGCCGCCAATCCAGCGCGATCGGGGGAGCGGCGGTGTGGTCGGCAAATTCAGCCGTGCAATCGGCAGGCAAGCGCGCGCGCACGAAGGCGCGGAATGCGTCGCGGATTTTCGCCGGGTCCTGATTGCCGACCAAACGAAACGAGATTTTGGCGGAAGCCTCGGCCGGGATCACGGTCTTCGCCCCGGGCCCCGTATAGCCGCCCAAGATGCCGTTCACGTCGCAAGTCGGCCGCGAAAAAATCTGCTCAATGACGAGGCGGTCCTTTTCGCCGGCCGGCACCGCGAGACCAACCTGGCGCAAAAATTTCTCCGGCGTCATGCCCAGCGCGACCCAGGACTTCTTCACGGCGTCGGGCAATTCAGGCACGTCGTCGTAGAATCCCGGGATGGTGATGCGGCCGTCGCTGTCATGGATCGCGGCGATGATCTTGGCGAGCACACGGATGGGGTTCTGAGCCGCCCCGCCGAACACTCCCGAATGCAGATCACGGTCCGCACCCTTGATCCTGACTTCCTCATAGACGAGACCGCGCAGCGCCGTCGTGATCGCCGGTGTGGCGGGGTCCCACATGCCGGTGTCGCAAACGAGGGCGATGTCGCCGGCGAGGTCCGCCTTGTGCGCCGCGAGCCAGCCGGGCAGATGCTTCGAACCGCACTCTTCTTCGCCTTCGATGACGAAAGTGACGTCCACGGGTATCGAGCCCGTCACCGCCTTCCAGGCCCGGCATGCTTCGATAAAGGTCATGACCTGGCCCTTGTCGTCGCAAGCGCCGCGCGCCACGATCGCCCTGCGTCCGTCCGGCAGCGTGGCGATGCGCGGCTCGAACGGCGGCGTCTCCCACAAATCGAGGGGGTCGACCGGCTGCACGTCGTAGTGGCCGTAGAAGATGACGCGCTTGCGCCGGTCGCTCGCGGTGCTCTTGGCGAACACCACCGGATGTCCATCGGTTGGATGGACCTCGGCAGCGATATCGAGCGTCGAAAGATCGGCCGCGAGGCTGAAAGCCGCGGCGCGGCATTCGTCCGCATAGGCCGGATCGGTAGAAATCGATTTGATGGACAGGAACTTGAAAAGTCGATCGAGACTGTTGTCGCGCTCCGCATCGATGCGCGCAAGAACCTTATCGAGATCGGTCATGGTTGCCTTCCATTCGTTGCCGGACTTGCCGGCGCCTGGTTCGACCATCCCGACGCTCGCCTTTGCGCCAAAACCTGACGGCTCTGGCCGAAGTTCGCCTCGGGTCGGACTTCACGTTGAGTTGATCGGTACGACGTGTACCGAACACAGCGCATTGTGAACACACCGCACGCCACACAGCACCAATGCAAGCTCGATGGCTTACGCGTCGCCAGCGCTGACCAGGGCGGCGCCTGCGTGTTTCGTCACGGCCTGCGTTGTCGTTTTGCAACACGTCGCCGCCAAATTTTTGCTCGGCCTTGTCTAGGCAGATGTAGTGCGCAATATGTTTTCATCTTGCCGGCGGAGCAAGATGCACGAGGAGGCTATGGACGAGCTCGTCGACCAGGTCGTCGGCAATGTGGGCATTGACCGCCCGGTTGCGGAGCGAGCCCTGGGAATCATCCTCGATTTCCTGGCAGCGGAAGGTCCTGCGGAGACCGTGCAGTCTCTGCTTGGACGTTTGCCCGGTGCTGCCGAGGCGGTTACTGCCGCACGTGCTGAAGGTGGAGGCGGGCTGTTCGCCGGCGGGGGCGGAATTATGGGCGTGGGCAGCCGGTTGATGTCGGCTGGGCTGAACATGGGTGAGATCCAGGGCGTCACGCGCGAGCTTATTGCGTATGCCCGCGACAAGGCCGGCGATCAGGATGTCAACGCGATCGTCAACGCTATTCCAGGTCTCAGCCAATTTATCTGAATAAGCCAGCCGGGCTTGGGGGTTCATCGAATCATGCCTTCCTCAATCTCTGAACTTGACGGCTGTCTCGGACCAGGCTTTGCGACCAAGATGAAAAAAGCTGGAATTCGTACAACAGAAAAACTGCTGGAGACCGCGAAAAGTCTCAAAGGTCGCCAGATGCTGGCAGAAAAAACCGAGATCGATGAGGAGCAGTTGCTCCGTGTGGCCAATTTCATCGATCGGATGCGCATAAAAGGGGTGGGACCGGAATATGCCGAACTGCTGGAAGCTGCGGGTGTCGTGACGGTGCGGGAACTTCGCTATCGTAATCCGGCGCGGCTCGCTGAGAAGATGGCGAAGGCAAACCTGGAGCGAAAGCTGGTTCGCGTCTTGCCCTCCGAGCAGACAGTCGGCCGCTGGATTGATCACGCCAAGAAGCTGCCGGTGAAGATTTCTTATTAGGTGCGCATCGTCACCCTGACAGGCGCCTTTGCGCAACCGACAATCTGCCCCGCCATCATGAACAGATGGCTCAAAATAGTTCAACGTGAGGGGGGCGCGGTTTAGCGTGCTTTATGACAGGTTGAGCGAGAGCCTCTTTACATCTCCCGTCGGGGGAGGTGAAGAGCCGCGCGGCAACGTTTTCGATTCAACCATATCGAAATCTGGCCTGACGGCATTTTGGCGAAACCCGTCGAGGCGCCCGCGCAGTTTCGCTTGACACTCGGCGTCCAACCGCAGACATCACCGCCATGATCGCCGCTTCGCCCTCACTCTCCGACGCGTCCGCGACCGCCCCGACGACGAACGTGCTCGCGGAATTACTGGCGCTGCAGCGCCCGCTGGTGATGGGGATATTGAACGTCACCCCTGATTCATTCTCGGACGGCGGCGCTTTTCTTGCGCCCGACGCCGCGATCGCTCACGCCGAGCAAATGATCGCGGAGGGCGCCGACATCATCGATATCGGCGCGGAATCCACGCGCCCGTCTCCAAGTCGGGTCGCGGTTTCGGCCGAAGAGGAATTGCGACGCCTCGAATTTGTGGTGCCGGCGGTCGTGCGCATGGGGCGGCCGGTTTCAATCGACACCATGAAGGCGACCACTGCGGCCTGGGCGCTCGACCAGGGCGCCGCGATCGTCAATGACGTCTGGGGCCTGCAGCGCGACCCCGATATGGCGGCGGTGGTGGCGCGCTATTCCGTACCGGTCATCGTCATGCACAACCGCGACGTCGCCGACCCGGCGATCGATATCATGGCCGACATCGCCGCGTTCTTCGAGCGCTCGCTCGCCGTCGCGGCGCGCGCCGGCATCGCGCGCGACCTCATCGTGCTCGATCCCGGCATCGGTTTCGGCAAGACAAACGAGCAGAGCATGACGGCGATCGCCCGGCTCGACCGCTTAAAGACGTTCGGCCTGCCGCTTCTGGTCGGCGCCTCGCGCAAGCGTCTCATCAATTCGGTTGTCCCAACGCCGCCCGGCCAACGGCTCGGCGGATCGATCGCAGCCCATCTCCTCGCGGTCGCCCACGGCGCCGCGATCATCCGCGCCCATGATGTGGCCGCAACCGTTCAGGCGCTGCGGGTCATGAGGGCGATCGAGGCGAATGCATGAGCGCCATTCCCTTCGCTGACGCAGGTATTTCGCCCCCGCGTGCACGCCAATGTTGAGCCGACATGGCGCAGGCGCTCCTCGGGCTCGGCGGCAATCTGGGGGATGTGCGGGCGACGCTCGCGCGGGCCGTCACGGCATTATGCGACGGCCGCGAGGTGCAACTCGTCGCTCGTTCTTCGGATTATCGGACCCCGCCCTGGGGCCTGACCGATCAGCCGCCTTTCGTCAATCTCGCGATTGTTGTCGAAACCACGCTGACGCCGCGCGGCCTCCTCGATCGCGCGCTCGCCGTCGAGGCGATGTTTGGTCGCGACCGTTCCAAGGAACGTCGCTGGGGCCCTCGCATTCTCGATATCGACATCATCGCGTTCGATGCTCTTGAAATCGACGAGCCCGGTCTGACCCTGCCGCATCCGCATCTGTTCGAGCGGGCCTTTGTCCTGTTGCCGCTCGCAGAGATTGCGCCGGATCGGAAGATCAGGGGCATCACGGTCGCCCAAGCGCTCGCCCGCCTTGATCCGGGCGGCGTCGAGAAGCTGCCGCCCTCCGGCCCGCAGGTGGGTTGAGCGCACCGAAAGCCGACCCTCGGCCTTGCCTGCTGGAAGGCCCCGATCGGTTTCGCGACGCTCAACCCATCCTGCGGCCTGGAGCTGCGCCTAACGTTCCATTGGCCCCGTCGTCTGAACGTGCCAATTTAGCTCCATGAGCGATACTGTGGTCAGAGCCAGCGAACTGACGTTCGCAGAATTTCCGCCGGCGAGCCGCGAGCAGTGGCTAGCGCTCGTATCGAGCGTGATCAAAGGCGCGCCGTTCGAAGAGCGGCTGGCGTCGAAGAGCTATGACGGCATCGTCATAGCGCCGCTTTATGAGCGCGACAGCGGTGCGCGGACGGTATTCGGCCGCAGGGCCGGCGCGCCCTGGCGGGTCGTCCAGCGCATCGACTTTCCGGATCCGGCCGCCGCCAACGCCCAGGCGCGGCACGATCTTGAGAACGGCGTCACCGGGCTCGCGCTCGTGTTCGCCGGCACGATCGGGGCCTACGGCTTTGGGCTTGGCGCCAACGCTCCGCTCGCTCGCCTGCTCGACGGAATTGCTCTCGGCGCTAGCGTTGCGATCGACCTGCAGGCCGGACCGAATGCGGCGCATGTCGCGCGCCAATTGGCGGACGCGGTCGAAAGGAGTGGCGTCTCTCCGGCCGCCGCCGATATCAGCTTCGGATTTGACCCGCTGGGCCATATCGCAACGGCTGCGCATAGTGCTCCATCCTGGCGGGACGACAGGCCTGGGTTCGCGGCCCGCATCAATGAACTCGCGATGCAAGGCTACCAGGGCCCGTTCGCGGTCGCGGATGGCCGCGTCGTCCATAACGCCGGAGGCTCGGAGGCCCAGGAACTCGCCTATGTGCTCGCTGCGGCGCTCGCCTATTTGCGAGCCCTCGAAGCGAGCGGCCTCGCCCTCCGCGATGCGCGGCGGATGATCTGTTTTCGCCTTGCGGCCGATGCCGATCAGTTCCTGACCACCGCGAAGTTTCGCGCGCTGCGCAAATTATGGGCGCGCGTCGAGGAGGCCTGCGGGCTTACCCCGGCGCCGGCATTCATTGCCGCGGAAACAGCGTGGCGCATGATGACGCGGCGTGATCCGTTCGTGAACATGCTGCGCGCCACAGTCGCGGTCGTCGCGGCCGGGCTCGGCGGCGCTGACAGCATTGCCGTTCTGCCCCACACCGCCGCGCTCGGGCTGCCGGACGGATTTGCGCGACGCATCGCCCGCAACACGCAGCTCATCCTGTTGGAGGAATCGAACCTCGCCAAGGTCGCGGACCCTGCTGCAGGCGCAGGGGGGCTGGAGAGCCTGACGCATGAACTGTGCGTCGCGGCTTGGTCGCTGTTCCAGGAGATAGAGCGAACCGGAGGCGCAGCAGCGGCGCTGGAGCAGGGCTTGATCCAGGCCAAGGTCGCTGCCGTCCGGGCTGAGCGTGAAAAGGCCATCGCCCGGCGCAAGGATGCGCTGACTGGAACAACCGAGTTTCCCGACATTGCGGAAGCGTCCGTGGAGGTGCTGGCGCCGTCTCCGCTTGCTGCTTCTCCCTCGCCACAGGGAGGCGAGAGGCGCCTCCCCTGCCTTCGCCTCGCCGAGCCTTTCGAAGCGCTGCGCGATGCTTCCGACCGTGTGCTCGAAAGGACCGGTGCACGGCCGAAAATCTTTCTCGCCAATCTCGGCACGCTCGCCGAATTCACCGCGCGGGCAAGCTACGCGAAGAACTTCTTCGAGACCGGCGGGATCGCCGCCCTCACCAACGACGGCTTCGCGAGCCGCGAGGAGATGCTCTCCTCGTTCAAAGCTTCCGGCGCTCGCATCGCATGCCTCTGCGCATCGGATGCTGTCTACGCCACGGAAGCCGCGGCGGTCGCGAGCGCATTACGCGAGGCTGGCGCGCAGCACATCTACCTCGCCGGCCGCCCGGGAGAACTGGAACCGACGCTTAGGGCTGCTGGCGTCGACACATTCATTCACCTGGGCTGCGACCTGCTGGCGACGCTGACGGCCGCGCACGAAGTCTTAAATGCCTATTAATGGCGCATGGAGTTCCATTCATTGCATCCTATAATAAAACAATAAATAAAGGGACTGTTGAGCGGCCGCTCTTTAAGCGGTCGAGCGTGCTATGACCCACATACCCGATTTCGGCGCCATCGCATTCAAGGAGCCGCCCGGCCCCGTCATCGCGGCCGATGCGGCGGACGAGACGTGGCTTACGCCCGAGGGCATTGCGGTGAAGCCGGTTTACGGACCCGACGATCTCGCCGGGCTCGATTTCCTTGATGGGTACCCGGGCATCGCGCCCTATCTGCGCGGCCCCTATCCGACCATGTATGTGACGCAGCCCTGGACGCTGCGTCAATATGCGGGGTTCTCCACGGCGGAGGATTCCAACGCCTTCTACCGGCGCAATCTGGCGGCTGGGCAGAAGGGCCTGTCGGTCGCCTTCGATCTTGCCACCCATCGCGGCTACGACAGCGACCATCCTCGCGTCGCCGGCGATGTCGGGATGGCGGGTGTTGCGATCGACTCGATCTACGACATGCGCACGCTGTTCTCCGGCATTCCGCTCGACCGCATGTCGGTGTCCATGACTATGAACGGCGCGGTGCTGCCGGTGCTGGCGCTCTACATCGTCGCGGCCGAGGAACAGGGCGTGCCCCCTGAGAAGCTGACCGGCACCATTCAGAACGACATCCTCAAGGAGTTCATGGTCCGCAACACCTACATCTATCCGCCCGCCCCCTCGCTGCGGATCATTTCCGACATATTCGCCTTCACCTCCGAGCGGATGCCGAAGTTCAACTCGATTTCGATCTCCGGGTATCACATGCAGGAGGCGGGCGCGACGGCAGATCTTGAACTCGCCTACACGCTTGCCGACGGCGTCGAATATGTGCGGACCGGCCTTAACGCCGGCCTTACGATCGACCGATTCGCCCCGCGGCTCTCGTTCTTCTTCGCGATCGGCATGAACTACTTCATGGAGATCGCGAAGCTGCGCGCCGCCCGGCTGCTGTGGGCGAAGCTGATGAAGCAATTCAATCCTGCCGATCCGCGCTCGCTGTCCCTGCGCACTCATTGCCAGACGTCCGGCTGGTCGCTGACGGCGCAGGACGTCTTCAACAACGTCGTGCGCACCGCCATCGAGGCGATGGCGGCCACCCAGGGACACACCCAATCGCTGCACACCAACGCGTTCGATGAGGCGCTGGCGCTGCCGACCGATTTTTCCGCCCGCATCGCCCGCAACACCCAGCTTTTCCTTCAACACGAGAGCGGGACGACCCGCATCATCGATCCGTGGGGCGGCTCGTTCTATGTGGAGCGGCTCACGGCGGAGCTGGCTCGCACGGCGTGGGGTCACATCCGCGAGGTCGAAGAGCTGGGCGGAATGACGAAGGCGATCGAGGCCGGCGTCCCCAAGCTGCGCATCGAGGAGGCCGCGGCGAAGACCCAGGCGCGCATCGATTCCGGTCACCAGTCGGTGATCGGCGTCAACAAGTATCGGCCCGCGAGCGAAGCCATGATCGACGTTCTCAAGGTCGACAATTCGGCCGTGAGACAGTTGCAGATCGACAAGCTCGCGCGGCTGCGCGCCGAACGCGATCCGGTCGCTGTGGAAGACGCGCTCGCAGCGCTGACGCGCGCTGCCGCCGAGCGCCCACCCTGCCCTCGCCCGCCTGCGGGGGAGGGCAGGGTGGGGGCTCGCAACCTGCTGGCGCTCGCGATCGACGCCGCACGCGCCAAGGCGACGGTCGGGGAAATCTCGCTCGCGCTTGAGAAGGTCTATGGCCGCCATCGCGCAGAAATCAAAGCGATCTCCGGGGTCTACAGGCAGGAGGTCGGCGCTGTGAGCGACGCGGTCGATCGCGTATTGCGCAGAGTTGCGAAATTCGAAGCCGATGAGGGCCGCCGCCCGCGCATCCTGGTGGCCAAGATCGGCCAGGATGGTCATGACCGCGGCCAGAAGGTGATCGCCTCCGCGTTTGCGGACTTAGGCTTCGATGTCGACATCGGCCCTTTGTTCGCGACCCCCGCCGAAGCGGCGCGCCAGGCGGTCGAGAACGACGTACACATCGTCGGCGTCTCTTCGCTCGCCGCCGGGCATCTGGCGCTTGTGCCGGAACTCAAGGCGGCGCTGGTGAAGGAAGGGCGCGGCGACATCATGATCGTGGTCGGCGGAGTAGTGCCGCCGCAGGATTACGGCGCCCTCAAGGCGGCAGGCGCCGAGGCCATCTTCCCTCCCGGCACCGTGATCGCCGAGGCTGCGGACACGCTCCTGGCGGCGCTCAACCGCCGGCTGGGGCATGCGCAGGAAGCGGCGGAGTGAGGACCGATTCGGCGCATCCGTGAGGCTGCCGATAGCGCCTGGTCTAAGATTTTGCGCACTTCGGATTAGGCTGAGCGTGGGCATATAGCGGAATCCGCTGTAATTGCGCATTGCCCCCTTACAAGCGATTCCGGTCGACCGGGCGCCGCTATAGCATGCGCAGGCTTGCTCCATCGGCGGCGCCTCGGCCAGAGGCGCGGCGCCCCCTCGGCAGACGGCGGGCCGTGGCGCAGAGGCCGCAATCGCGAAGCGCATTGCGCGAGGATGCGCGGATTACGGCTTCGCCTCATCCGTCCCACGCAGTAAGCTTCATTTGCTCTGTCACCCCGAGACAACGGAAGGCTTGCCATGTCCCCGCGTTTCACGCCGCTATCCCAACGCGACATGACCCTCGATCAGCAGCGCGTCGCGCAGGCGGTGGCGACCGGGCCGCGGGGCGGGTTGCGCGGGCCGTTTCACGCGCTGCTGCGCAGCCCTGAGCTTGCCGACCGCGTGCGCCACCTTGGCGACTACGTTCGGTTCGAGAGCATTGTGCCGGGGCGGCTGCGAGAGCTCGCGATCCTTCTGGTGGCGCGGTTCTGGTCGTCGCATTACGAGTGGAACGCCCATCGCAAGCATGCCGCCGCAGCCGGATTGGATCCGGCCGTCGCGGAGGCCATCGAGATCGGCAAACGCCCGGACAAACTGTCGCCTGACGAGACGCTCGTCTATGACCTCGTGACCGAGTTGCTGCACAACAAAGACATCAGCGACGCCACTTTCGCGGCTGCCAGGGAGCGGCTCGGCGATCAGATGTTGATCGAGTTGATCGGTACCGTGGGCTATTACGGCTTCATTTCGCTCGTTCTCAACGCCAGCCGCACGCCGGTTGCGCAGGGAGAGAAGCCGCTGCCGGCCATCTGATGTAGCGTGATGCCTCCGTCAAAGCCGATCGGGCCGCGACAGCGACCCGAGAGCGCATGCAGGGAGTGCGTCGTTATTTCCGGCGGAGCGAACCCGTGCGCGCCGTTGATGGCAGCCGTCGCGCTCAATATCTAGACAAAGTTCACGGCATCACCTCCGGCATGGGCGCGCGCAGGTCGCATGAGCCGGGGATGCCTTCGTGCACTTCAGCAGGAAGGAGCGGGTCAATGGCCATCGTGCTCAACCACACCATTGTTCCGGCGAAGGACAAGCGAGCCGCTGCCCGGTTTTTCGCCGATATGTTTGGCCTTTCCTACGACCCGTCCGACGATCATGGCCACTTCGCGCCGGTGCGCGTCAATGACACGCTGACGCTGTTGTTCGACACCGCGGATGGGTTCAAGAGCCACCACTATGCGTTTCACGTCAGCGATGCGGAGTTTGACGCCATTCTGGGACGCGTGCGGCGCGCCGGCCTCGCCTATGGCAGCGCGCCCTGGAGTATCGCCGATGGCAAGCTCAACGATTGGGGCGGCGGCCGCGGCGTCTATTTCAAAGACCCGGATGGTCACATTCTTGAACTCATGACGGTGCCGCAGTGAGGCCACCCTCCCTGCGCTCTCCGCATCGTCCCTAACCCTTCCCCGCTTGCGGGGGAGGGAGGGGTGAGGAAGGAAGGAGGAGAGCAGAGAGGGGGCAATGGCATGGCGCAGCCGTTTTACACCATCGGCCACTCGAACCGCCCATTCAGCGATTTTGTGGAGCTGCTGCGAAGCGCCGGCGTGACCTTCGTCGCCGACGTTCGCACCGTGCCGCGTTCACGCGCTAATCCGCAATACAACCGGGATGTTTTGCCGGATGCGCTCGCCGCATTCGAAATCGGATACGAGCATATTGCTTCTCTGGGCGGCCTGCGCCGCCGCGCGCGCGACGCGCCGGGCGGGGTCAACGCCTTCTGGCAGAATGAGAGCTTCCATAATTACGCCGACTACGCGATGGGCGAAGGCTTTCGCCGCGGGTTGACGAGGTTGCGTGAGCTCGGACAGACGCAGCGCTGCGCCGTGATGTGCGCAGAAGCCGTGTGGTGGAGGTGCCACCGCCGAATCATCGCGGATTATCTGCTTGCTGCGGGCGAGGCGGTGTTCCACATCATTGGCCCAGGGCATATCGAGCGGGCCGAACAGACGAGCGCGGCGCGGTCGGGCCCGCATGGAAGCCTGGTCTATCCGCCGGAGCCATAGCTCCGCAGTTGGCTTCTGATGGGCAAGATCGCCTGCCTCGGCCTGTGGGGCTTGCGACAGCAAGGGCGCGATTTTGCCCACGCCGCCGGGCAGCGAGGCTGAACAGCGTGGGCAAAAGGCGCCCGGAGATGTTCAAGCTACCGCGCGTCCCGACGAGGCGAACGCGTTTCGTTCGGCGCTGGCGGAGTTTGGGGTTGTGGCGGCGCAGGGCTTGAAGGGTTTGCGCAGCCTGATGGAGGCCCTCGATGATCCGGCGAGCGCGATCCCGGAGGCGGCGCGCATGCCGCGGCAAGCAACGCTCGGGCGGCATCTCCAAGCAGGGCAATCGCACCCTGCGTAATCTGCTGATATTGGGCGTCACCGATGCGCTTTGCCCGCCCTACGCCTCGAATCCCTCAAAAATCATCTGATCCGCGAGGCGGGCTGCTTGCTCGCGGTCCTGCGCGCTGCGAACCGTCCAGGCGAGCAGCGGCAATCCGAACACAAGCCGCGCCGTCCGCGGCGTGACGGCGGCGAGATCGATCACCCGATAGGCAAGGAAGGCAGGGCGGCTCTTCCATCCATGCAGCAGGAATGTCAGGTCGAGGCGTTGTGCTGGCGTGAGAAGCTTCCAGACATGCGGCGGACAACGGCGTCCGGCAACAATGCCGCAGACGATGTTGGGAGAAAGGCGGTGCATCTCGATGATGAGCGCCGGATCGAATGACATGACCGCAACCGGACCGCGGTAAGGCGCGAGCACGTGGGCGGTTCGCGCTGCGAGCCGCAGATCGCCGTCGAACCGGCTCTTCAGATCGAGGACGAGCGTGACGCGTCCGGCCGCGAGATCGAGCAGATCCCCGAGCGCCATCATGCGGTCAGCGGTTGCGCGGAATGCGACGCGTTTGAGCGCCGCAGCGGGCATGTTGCAAAGCGCACCGACGCCGTCGGTCAATCGGCCGAGCTTATCGTCATGATGGACCATGGCCTCGCCGTCGGCGCTCACTTGCAGGTCCGCCTCGATGGCGTATCGACCGGCGATCGCTGCGAGCGCGGCGGATGCCGTGTTCTCGACTATTCCTTGCGCCGGATTATGGAGCCCCCGGTGGGCGATCGGGCGGCCCGTCAGCCACGAAAGGGCGGATTTCGATGCCTGAGCCGGGACCCGCCCCCGCGCTGGAAGCCGCCCCGCACTCCCCTCCTGCGCGCCGTCGCTCACGAGACTTCGAACGTTCCCTCAACCTCGACCGCTGCGTCGCGCGGCAGCGCCGTAACGCCAACGGTGGTGCGGGCGTGGCGGCCTTTTTCGCCGAATACGGCCACCATGAGGTCCGATGCGCCGTTCATCACCTTGGGGCCGTCCAGGAAGTCCGGCGCCGAATTGATAAAGCCGCCCAGCCGCACGACGCGGACCACCTTGTCGAGATCGCCGAGCGCCGCCTTGACCTGCGCCAGCAGGTTGACCGCGCAGGCCCGGGCGGCGGCCTGTCCCTGCTCGACCGTGACCTGCGAGCCAAGCTTGCCGGTGGCAATCAAGGCGCCGCCAGCGTCGCACAACTGGCCGGATACGAACAGCAGGCGTCCGCTGCGCACAAAACCCACATAATTGGCAATGGGCGCCGCCGGAACAGGCAATTCGATCCCCAATTCCTCAAGCTTTTTGTCAATGGTTCCAGGCATGCCCCCACCGCTCCGTTGATTGCAACCTGGCGGACCTTCGCTCATCGCGGCACGCGTTGCAAGCCGCCTCCCTCTCCGCGCTTGCCATAAGGGCGTTTGCGCTCGCGGAGCTTGCCATCGGGCCCGCCAGAGGCGGGAGCCGATGGACAGGCTGTGGAGAGGGGTCGGGGTGAGGGGCTCGCCGCAAGGTCAAACTTGCGACTCAGTGCCGAGGAAAAACCACCTCACCCGGCATTTGCGCGACGAGCGCAAATTCCGACCCCCCGAACGCTTGTGGAAGGACCCTGCAAGGGAGAGGCGAGGCCGGCGGCGTTCGCGGTCACGCTGCGCATGCGAGAGGGTAAGAGGAGTGGGCGCGAGTTCCGCAATTCCGCTATGATAAATCAGCGACTCCCGCCGCTGCCGGCCGGGCGATTCCGTTTCGGTAAATACGTCGGTGCGGCGACACCATCCGGCGATCTGGGTTGCGTCGCTATCTTGCGAATCTTATGTTGGAGACCTGGGCGGCCACGGCAAGCCGGAATATCGGGCTCGCGATGTCAGGAGGTTTACGGATGCGCGTTCAAATCGCTTTGCAGGTGGCTGCCGCCTCCTTGATGGCAGGGACATGCTTCGTCGCTGCGGGCGCCGCCGAGGCTGCTGTAGCGCTCGCGCCGCATCGCGCCGTCTACGACCTCAAGCTCTTGAAGTCGCATGGCAAGCGATCGGTCGAGGCAGTGCGGGGACGCATTCTTTATGACTTCACCGGCAGCCCGTGCGAGGGCTACGCGCTGCAGTTCCGCCAAGTGTCGGAGATCGACAGCGGCGAGGGCAAGGTCGCGCTGAGCGACCTGCGGGCCGCCACCTGGGAAGACGGCGATGCCAAATCGTTCCGCTTCAACTCCGAAAACAAGGTTAACGAACGCGTCGTCGACACCGTCGATGGCAATGCCGGTCGCGACAGCTCCGGCGTCTCGGTCAGGCTCTCGAAGCCGGCGCCAAAGACGTTTGATCTCGACGCCAAGATCGTATTCCCGACCGAACATGTGAGACGCGTGATCGAGGCGGCGGAGGCCGGCAAGAAGTTGCTTGAGCTGTCGGTGTTCGACGGCTCGGAGTCCGGCGACAAGGTGTTTTCCACCCTGGCGGTGATCGGCAGTGAAATCCCGCCCGGCGAGAAATTGCCGGACGATGCGGCAGCCGGCAATGCGACGCTCGCCGCTCTCAAGCGCTGGCCCGTCACGATCAGCTATTTCGACCAAGGCGCCGCCAAGACCGGAGAACAGACGCCGGCCTATTCCATCGGCTTCGAGCTTTACGAGAACGGCGTTTCGCGCGCGCTCAGCCTCGATTACGGGGACTTCGTCGTTGCCGGAACCATGTCGCAGCTCGAGCTGAAGGACGCGGCCGCGTGCAAGTAAATTCTGAAACGCCAACGGGGCTGGCGGCGGCCCCGTCCTTCAAAATGGTCGCGAAGGGCCGTGTCGCCCGCCGCGTCGAACAGGAGCCAGCGATCTCACTCCTCCTCCAGCACAATCCCCCGGACCACGGCAGACTGACCGAACCTCTCCCGTAGGCGATCCACCGCATGCTCGGCGGCGGCGCTGCGCCGGCCGCGGTGATCCACGAGATCGGCCGGATCGGCGTCCTGCGCGGGAGCAAGCGCACTGACGCCGACGCCGATCAGGCGAAATAGCGTGGCGCCGGTTTCGCGCGCCAGCAGCTCCCGCCCGGCGTCGAATATCTTTGCCGCGAGCTGCGTCGGCGCGGCGAGCGATCGCGCGCGCGTGCGCAGGCGGAAATCCGCGCTCTTGAGCTTGAGCGTCACGGTGGCGCCGGCAAGCTCTTTGGCCTTGAGCCGGCCGGAGACCTTTTCGCACAGCTCCCACAGCCGGCGCTCAAGCGTGCGAAAGTCGGCGATGTCGGCAGAGAAGGTCGTCTCGGCGGACACGCTCTTGGTTTCGCGATCCGGGTCCACGGCGCGCGTGTCAATGCCGCGGGAGAGGCGGGCGAGCCGCAGCCCGTCAGTGCCGAAGCGGCGCATCAGTTCGGCTTCGTCAGCGCGCTGTAAGTCCCTGATCGTGCGAAAGCCGGCGCGGGCGAGTTCTGCCCCCATAGCCTTGCCGACGCCCCAGATGAAAGTCGCAGGCCGCGGCGCCAGGAATGCCGGCGCCTCGCTCAAGGCCAGCATTGAAAAGCCGCGCGGCTTATCGAGATCGGACGCGATCTTGGCAAGGAACTTGTTCTGCGACAGTCCGATCGAGACTGTGATGCCGAGTTCGCTTTCGATCCGCTTGGCAAAGCGCGCAAGCGTCTTGGCGGGCATCATGCCGTGCAGGCGCTCGGTGCCGGTGAGGTCGAGAAACGCTTCGTCGATCGACAGCGGTTCGACCTGCGGGGTGAGGTCGCCCATCATGGCGCGCACCTCGCGTCCGACGCGCGCATATTTCGCCATGTCGGGCTTGATCACATGGGCGTGCGGGCACAGCCGGCGCGCCTCGAACATGGGCATTGCGGATTTCACGCCGAAGGTGCGGGCGATGTAGCACGCCGTCATGACCACGCCGCGATGGCCGCCGCCGACGATCACCGGCTTGTCGGCGAGCGAGGGGTCGTCGCGTTTTTCGATGGCCGCATAGAAAGCATCGCAGTCCACGTGGGCGATCGCCATCTGGGCGAGTTCGCCGTGGCGGGCGATACGCGGCGAGCCGCAGCCGGCGCAGCGCGGACTGCGCTCCAGCGCATCGGCAAGGCAGTCGCGGCAGAAGCTCGCCATGGCGTTCGTCCGGGAATCACCGCGGATGATAGCCGGCTCAATGCTCCTCTGGCCAGCGGCGGGCGCTGCGGAAGACGCGGAGAATATGGACGGTATCGCCAACGATGCGATATGGCAGGACGTATGGCGTGCCGGATATGGCCAGTTCGCGCGTCTTCGCGATTCGTCCCGCGGCTCCCGAGTCCGCCTCCGCGTCGTCGAAGGAGGGTGCCAGCGGTCAAATCCCCCGCCGCAGCGGCATCAATTATACGCTCTGCATTTTGATGCGGACGCCGCCTTACGGCGTATCCACAAGCATATCGCGCGCAAGCTTCACGACATCCTGCGGCGACGCATAGATGTCGCGCATCAGTTCCTGCACTGCGGCGCCGCCCAGCGGGCGCACCTCCAGCGCCTGATTGCGCATTTGCGCAAGAAAGTCGGGATCGCGCATGGTGGAGTCGAAGGCTTCGCGTAATGTCTTGATCCGCCCCAGCGGCACGCCGGGGGGCGCCGCGAAGGGACGCGCGATCGCCTGGCGCGAAACGATGAGCTTAAGGGCGGCGGCCTGGCGTGGGTCGGAGACGAGATCCGTGATGAGCGGAACGTCGGGGAGATCCTCGTGCTTTGCCAGCGCGATCTGCAGCGTGATCCGGATGTGCTTGTCGGCAAGCCATTCGCGATTGCGGCTCAAGATGCTCGTCCATGACCAGCCGCAGCGACCGTCGATCTCGCCGCGCTCCATGGCGAGGTTGAGGTCGGCGCCGCCCGGATAGCCGGTGACGATCCGCATCGGCAAATGGAACAGATTGCGCAGCACGATCGGGAATACGTCGCTGTCGGCGCCGGCGCCCGAAGCGCCGATGACGGTATTCGTGGTCAGCATGTCCTGCCAGGTGGCGACGCCGCGCGAGGCGTTGATGGCGCAGACGCTGACCTCGTCCGAGATGCTGCCGACCCAGTTGAATTTGGGCGCTTCGAATTGTGCGCCGTCGAGATGCCCGATGAGCGGCTCGAAGACAATGCCGCGTGCGAAGGTCGCCAGCACGGTGCCGTCCCGCGGCGCCGCATTGAAAAGGAAATTCACCGCCTTAAGGCTTCCGGCGCCGGCCATGTTTTGGACCACGACCGACGGATGGCCCGGAATGTGCCGCCCGAGGTAGCGGGCAAGCTCGCGCGCGTAAATGTCATAGCCGCCGCCAGGGCTGAATCCCACCAGAATGCGCACCGTCTTGCCGGTGAAGAAAGAGCCGGCGTCGTCCGCCATGGCAGGCGCCGGGATCGCCGTCACCGCCAGCGCGAGAGCCGCAATGAGCATGCGCCGAAACGACGGCATCCCGCTCGCGCTCCGCCGTCCCGAGCGCCCAAGCAAGCCCCGGCAGGCGCGGCGCGCCGCCGTCGCTATGGCAGCCAGCGGCTTGCGGCCGATCGCCCTCGCGCTCTTCGGGGGCGACGCAGGCCGGCTGTTGTCTGTCGACGCTGATGAAAGCAAGCGGAGAAACTCCATCTTAGGGATGCCAAGTGATTGAATGGTAACCACAAGCCTAGTGAAATGCTACCGATGAGCGCCGTCGGCCGTCTCGCCGGCAAGCGGCGGAGGGCAGGGAGGAAGCTGTGGCCGGGCGTTGCGGGAACGCAAGATCACCGCGAAAAATGCCGGTAAATTGAAGCAATTCAAGGCCCTGATCTTTGCCCCAATGGGCGGCCTTACGCGCTTTACTCGACTGCTTGACCAACCACGCCAAACCGCGCGAATTTCCGTTTCTGTAAGGAATCCCGACTTATCGTGCGGCACGCTTATAGGCGGCGGGCAATGAGGGGATTTTAAGAGTGGCCAAGACCGTCCTGATCGTGGAAGACAACGAGCTTAACATGAAGCTCTTCCATGACCTGTTAGAGGCGCACGGCTACGACACCGTGGGAACGCGCAGCGGAATTGAGGCGCTCGAGCTTGCGCGTACATACCGACCCGATCTGATCCTCATGGACATACAACTGCCGGAGGTTTCGGGGCTCGAGGTCACGAAGTGGATCAAGGCCGATCCCGAACTCCATCGGATTCCGGTTGTCGCTGTCACCGCGTTCGCCATGAATGGCGACGAAGAGCGCATTCGGCAGGGCGGATGCGAGGCCTATCTGTCGAAGCCGATTTCAATTGCCAAGTTCATGGAAACAGTGCGCCGCTTCCTCAGCGTCCCTGTGACAGACGGCAGATGACGGCCGGTGAAATACCCGTCCTCCCCGGTCGCCTCTCCGTTGTCATGCGAGGGGGAGCGGGCGGCCGAGACTTCTCAAAAACATTAAAGTTCTTAAAATTCATCGTAAAAATTTATGGTTGATCGAAGTATAGAGGGCGCTTAGTTCGCCCAAGCATTGTCTTCCAGGCTGTATTCTATAGATTAACGCGCAGCAAAGGCCGTCGCGGGCAAGTCGCCAGCCAAGACACGCAAGTCGTTCGGTCAATGCAAAACCCTGCGGCTTACTCAGGTCCGCCGCATCTCCTGAGTCCGTGGGGTTCGGCCGGTCGGGGCGGTGGGAGTGGCCTCCTCAAAGACACCGTTTCCGACCGGCCACCATCCTACCGCTTCGTTGATTAACGCTTGGTAGCACCGAGGGGCCGCCCCAGGGCGCGCCCGGACGCGCCCGCAGAGCCGGCCCGATCGCGCTGGCGCAGTCGGCAGCCCGGATTGAGCGCAACGAAATCCGCGGCCGCCCGATCAACACGGCGACGCTTTCCCCGGGTTTCGCTTGCGCTCAACCCGGGCTACGCGCTCCGGGCGGCTGCGCCCGCGGCGCAGCGAAATAATTTCGGCTTGAGCGCGTGATCAACTTGCCGCCCGCCGGGCGGCTTCCGGGCCAGCATGCCCTTTCACTTGATCTTGGTTTCGCGGAATTCCACGTGCTTCCTGGCGACCGGATCGTATTTCTTCTTCACCATTTTCTCGGTCTGGGTGCGGGAATTCTTTTTCGTGACATAGAAATAGCCAGTATCGGCGCTCGACAGAAGCTTGATCTTGACCATGGTCGTCTTGGCCATCGCGGGAGTTCTCCATTTCGGTTGCGGCCCGAGCGTAGGCGCATGGAATTTCGGCCTGAGGGGTTGACCGGACCCTAGCGGCCGAGGCCGAAAAGTCAAGGAACGGCCATTCAGGCCAACAACTCGCGCAACCGCTTGCCCCGCTGCATGCGATAGAAAGGCACCGGAAGATCGTGGGTGAAGCCGTCGGCGGTCCTGATCCTGAGCTCTTCCAGCACCGCCATCGTGATGCCGGGCATGTCGAGCCTGAGGCTTTCCTCGATCGGCAGCCAGACGAGCTCCACGAGTTCAGTGTCAGGGCCGACGGCGCCCTCGATGCGGGCTGCGATGGCGTCGGCATCGACGGCAAAGAAGCGTGTGTCAAAGCGGCGCGGCCGGCCCGGCGGCGTAATGGCGCGAGCAATGAAATGCACGGCGGCGAGATCGGGCGCAACGCCCGATTGGGCGAACTTCGCCCATTCGTCGCTAGGCGCGCGCTTCGGATCGTCTCCCTTGGTCCGCTCGCCGGCCAAGTCAGGTGAGGGTGGATCCATTTTGATGCCGAGGACAAGGCCCGTCTCCTCGAATACCTCGCGAATGGCCGCGAGCGGGAAGCCGCGCGATTTTTGCGGGCTCGGGTGGCGCACCTCCTGCATCAGCCGCGCCTCGACACGCTTGTCGAGCGGCGTTGCCGCGGTCATGAGACGGTCGGTGCGCTCGACCCGGCCGCCGGGAAAAACATATTTGCCCGGCATGAACTTGTGGCTGTGGTGGCGCCGCCCCAGCAGCACCTTATGCGTGGGCCCGGCGCGGTCGATCACCAGCATCGTGGCTGCGTCGCGGATCTTCACGCCGGGCAGGTTCTGCCTGCTGTCTCCGACGGACAGAAATTCGGCGAGGCGGGTGTGCGGATCGGCGGGCATAGGCGGATGTCTGCACCAATTTGAAATGTGCCTGGCCTTCATTCGTAGCCCGGGCTGAAGGCGAGCGGAACCCTGGGACGGCATTGCCGCGGGAAGCGCCGGCCCCGGATCTCGCTTCGCTCAATCCGGGCTCCGCCCTACGGGCCTCGAGACATGCGTATGGCGCCCGCATGAGCGTGCTCAGCTCTCAATCTCAGCCGCCGCATCATCGCCTCCATCCGGGTCGAACCCATGCATATAGTTCGCCCATTGCCAGCCGACGATCGCGCCCTTGATGGGCTGCAGCAGGCCGACCGCGAGTCCGATCGTCAAGGGCAGCCATAGCGCGGCATGCAGCCAATAAGGCGGCGCGTACGCGACCTCGACCACGAGCACGAGCGGCACCACGAGATGCCCGACGATCAGGATGACAAAATAGGCTGGTGCGTCGTCGGCGCGGTGATGGTGAAGGGCTTCGTCGCAGACCGCACAGCGATCTGCCACTTTGAGGAAGGCGCGAAACATCTTGCCCCTGTTGCAATTCGGGCAGCGGCCGAAAAAACCGCGCCGGATCGACTTCCAAATCGGTCGCGTTGGCAACACGCTGCCGCCCTGTTCGCCGCCTGCCGAGGACGAAGAGGAGGGCGCCGCCTCCCGCGAGGACTCTTGCCAGCTCATTGGCGGCGCTTCCGCTTGCGCTCAGCACGGGCGGCGGCTTTCCCGTCAGCGTCCCTCTGGCGTCGCGATCGGCGCCCTGCCGCTCCGCGATGACCCTTCGCGAGAACGCGCGCCTTGGCGTCGCGTCGTCCCTCCGAAAGCATTTCGAATCTCAGCGCGCCCGCGACCGGCGCCGCCTCGACGAGGCGCACCGTCACCGCATCGCCCAGCCGATAGGTTTTGCCGCCGGCATCGCCGACCAGCGCATGGCCGCGCTCGTGGTAGCGGAAATAGTCGTCGCCCAGGCTTGCCGCCGGAATGAAGCCATCAGCGCCGGTGTCGTCGAGCTTGACGAACAGGCCGGAACGGGTGACGCCGCCGATATGCCCCTTGAAGACGGCGCCGACGCGGTCAGCGAGGAAATGGGCGATCAGGCGATCGACCGTGTCGCGCTCGGCCGCCATGGCGCGGCGCTCTGCGGCCGAGATGCGAGCGGATGTTTCCGCAAGCGAACGGACGGTCTCGGGCGTCGGCAGGCCGTCGTCGCCGAGCTTAAGGGCGCGGATCAAGGCGCGATGGACGACGAGGTCCGCATAGCGCCGGATCGGCGACGTGAAGTGGGCATAGCGCTTGAGATTAAGCCCGAAATGTCCGTAGTTCTCGGCGGCGTACTCAGCCTGGGCCTGGGTGCGCAGCACCACCTCGTTGACGAGGTTTTCAACGTCGCGCCCTTTGACGCGGTCAAGAATGCGGTTGAAGCCGTCGGGCCGCAACGCGCCGCTCTTCGGAAGCGAGATGTCCAGCGTCGCCAGGAACTCTCGCAGCGCGTGGAGCTTTTCCGCCGCCGGCTCGTCGTGGACGCGGTAGATCAACGGCACGCCTAAGCGCTCCAGCGTCTCCGCCGCCGCCACATTGGCGAGAATCATGAATTCCTCGATCAGCCGGTGCGCATCGAGTCGCTGCGGCGAAATCACCCGGTCGATCGTGTTATCGGGCTTGAGCAGGATTTTCCGCTCGGGCAGATCGAGATCGAGTGGAGCGCGCTGGTCGCGGGCGCGCTTGAGAGCCGCATAGGCAGCATAGAGCGGCGCGATGACGAGATCGAGCAGCGGTTGGGTCGCATCATCCGGCCGGCCGTCAATGGCGGCCTGGACCTGCGCGTAGTGAAGCCTGGCGAATGAGCGGATGAGGACGCGATGGAAGCGATGCTCGCGCTTGCGGCCATCGGCTCCAACCACCATGCGCACCGCAATTGCGGGGCGATCAAGGCCCGGCTTGAGCGAGCACAGATCGTTGGAGATGCGCTCGGGCAGCATCGGCACCACGCGATCCGGGAAATAGACCGAGTTGCCGCGCGCCGCGGCCTCGCGGTCAAGCGCTGAACCGGGCGTGACGTAATGCGCCACGTCCGCAATCGCCACATCGATGACGAAGCCGCCCGGATTTTTCGGATCGGTATCCGGGCGGGCAAAAACCGCGTCGTCATGGTCCTTGGCGTCCACCGGATCGATGGTGACCAGGGGGACTTCTCGCCAGTCCTCGCGGCCGTCCGGCCTTGCCGGACGCGCTGCGTCGGCTTCGTGCAGCGCCTCGCGCGGGAAGACGTGAGGAATGCCGTGGGCGTGGATCGCAATCAGGCTCACGGCTCTTTCTGTGGCGAGCGAGCCGAGCCGCTCCTTAACCCGCGCAGTTGGCAGTCCGAGGCGCGCGCTTCGGCTCACCTCGACGGCGACGAGGTCGCCTTCCTCGGCGTCAAGCGTGGCGTCCGCCGGAATTACGAGTTCGCGTCCGAGATTTTTCTTGTCGATCGAGGCCAGCCTGCCGCCGCCGCCCGGGAGCTTGCGAAAGACGCCGAGCACGCGATGCTTGGCGCGGTCAATGATTTTGATGACGCGGGCCTGGTAAAGAATGCCGTCTTCGCCGTCGCTCGGTCTTTCGGTCCGCACGAGCGCGCGGTCGCCGACCCCGGGCACGTGGCCATGTCCGGCGCGGCGCGCGACATGCAGGCGAATCTTGGGCGGCTCGCCGTGGGCTTCCTCATCCCACTCGGCTGGCACGGCAATCAACTCGCCGTCAGCGTCGCGTCCCGTGATGTCGGCGACCACCACATTGGGCAACTTGCCCGCATGGCGCAGCTTCTTGCGCCGCTTTTCGATCACTCCCTGGTCGGCGAGGTCCCGCAGCATCTGCCGCAGCGCGGCGCGATCCGCATCCTTGAGACCGAAGGCGCGGGCGATCTCACGGGTGCCGACCTTGCCGGCTTCCCTGCTGATGAAGGCAAGCACGTCCTCTTTGGAGGGAAAAGGGGTCTGTCTGCGGGATTGGGGATTCAAATAGGTGTCCGAGTAGGTATCCGAGCCTTCGTAGACTTTGTAGCCCGGATTGAGCGAAGCGAAATCCGGGAGAAGTCGAGCCCCGCACAACGCCCTTCCCGCATTTCGCTTCGCTCAATACGGGCTAGAAACAAATAATCGCGCTGCCTTGGATTTGCCAGTTGGCTCATCGGCCGCCCTTGGCGCGCGTTGCCGGAGCCTTGGGTGCTGCGGATTTCGGGGCCGATTTCCCGGCCGAGTTCCTGGCTGCCGGTCTTGCTGATTGGGCCGGCGGCTGGGCTGGCTTTGCGGATTTTCCTCCTGCCTTGGCAGGCTTTGGCGCGGCGGGTTTTGGCGCCTTCCCCTCACCGGGCCTTGCCGCCTTTCCCCGAGCAGGGCTCTCCGGTTTCCCGGCGGGCTGTTCAGCCGCGGCCGCCTTCGCGGCCGATTTCGCGGGCTTGCGGCGCGTGGCCGGCCGGCCGCCGCCACTGGCGATCTGCTCGGCGCGCGCCGCCAGGAGCGGGAGCGCTTCTTCAAGCGTGATCGTCTCCGGCGCCTTGTCCCTGGGCAGCGTCGCGTTGATGCCGTCGTGGCTGACATAGGGGCCATACCGGCCGTTCTTCACCACCACCGGCCCGCCCTTGTCGGGGTGTTCGCCAAGCGAGCGGCCCGGATCGCCGCCGAACCGGCGCCGGCCCTTTGGATTGGCGATCTTTTCGGCAATCAGCGTCACCGCGCGGTTGAGGCCGATATGAAAGATGTCATCGCCAGCTTCAAGATTGGCGTAAGTCTTGCCGTGCTGCACATAGGGGCCGTAGCGGCCGTTGTTCGCAACGATCGGCGCACCGTCTTCCGGATGGCGGCCGATTTCGCGCGGCAGCGACAACAGCTTGAGCGCCGTATCGAGATCGACGTCGCCTGCCTGCATGCCGCGCAGCAAGCCGGCGCGCTTCGGCTTCTCTCCGTTCACGGCCTCGCCAAGCTGCACATAGGGGCCGAAACGGCCGGAGCGCAGCGTCACCTCAAGGCCGCTATCGGGATCGATGCCCAGCACCCTGGTCCCGGTCTCCTCAGTGGCCCCGTCGGCGTTTGGCACCGAAAACGGCCGCGTATTGCGGCATTCCGGATAGTTGGAGCAGCCGATGAAGGCGCCGAATTGGCCGAGCTTGAGCGAGAGCCGCCCCGTGCCGCACACCGGGCACAGGCGCGGGTCGGCGCCGTCGGCGCGCGGCGGGAAGAGATGCGGCCCCAAAAGCTCGTCGAGCGCGTCGATCACCTGCGACCGCGGCACGTCCTTCACCTCGGCGACCGCGGCGGTGAAATCCTCCCAGAACTTGCGCAGGAGATCGTGCCACTCCAGCTCATTGTTGGAGACGAGATCGAGCTGCTCTTCGAGATCGGCGGTGAAATCATATTCGACGTAACGCGCAAAGAAGCTTTCCAGGAAGGCCACGACGATACGGCCGCGATCCTCCGGCACCAGCCGGCGCTTATCGATGCGCACATATTTGCGGTCCTGGAGGAGTTGCAGGATTGACGCGTAGGTGGAAGGCCGGCCGATACCCAGTTCCTCCATGCGCTTGACCAGCGACGCCTCCGAATAGCGCGGCGGCGGCTCCGTGAAGTGTTGCGTGGCAGCGATCGCTTTGCGGGTGAGCCGTTCGCCGGCCGCCATGGCGGGGAGACGGCGGGACTCGTCATCTTCTGCCTCATCGTCCCGGCCTTCCTGGTAGAGAGCGAGAAAGCCGTCGAATTTGATGACCGTTCCGGTGGCGCGCAGCTCAAGAAGCCTCGCCGCGACCCTGGCCTCGATATCGACGGTGGTCCGTTCCAGCTCGGCGGATTCCATCTGGGACGCCACCGCCCGCTGCCAGATCAGCTCGTAGAGCTTGGCCTGGTCGGCATCGAGATGGCGTCTCACGTCGTGCGGGCGACGGGCGGGATCAGTCGGGCGGATCGCCTCGTGGGCTTCCTGCGCGTTCTTGGCCTTCGCCTGATAGCGGCGCGGCGCGTCGGGAAGATACTTCTGCCCATAGGCGGAGCCGATCATCTTGCGGATGGCGGCGATCGCTTCATCGGCGATCTGCACGCCGTCCGTGCGCATATAGGTGATGAGGCCGACGGTCTCGCCGTCGAGCGCGATGCCCTCGTATAGCCGCTGGGCGATCCGCATCGTGTGGGCGGGCGCAAGGCCGAGCTTGCGGCTCGCCTCCTGCTGCAGCGTGGAGGTCGTGAAGGGCGGATAGGGATTGCGCCTGGCCGGCCGGGCCTCCACTGACTTCACCGCGAAGGCCGCCGTCTCCAGCGCCTGCTTGAAGGCTTCCGCTTCGGCGCCAGTGCCGATGTCGAGCCGCTGGATCTTCTTGCCATCGGCGCCAACCAGCCGGGCCTCGAACTCCTCGCCCCGCGGCGTGGCCAGCGTCGCCACCAGCGACCAGTACTCGCGCGGAACGAATTTCTCGATTTCAAGCTCGCGATCGCAGACGAGCCGCAGCGCCACAGACTGCACCCGGCCGGCTGACCGCGCGCCCGGCAGCTTGCGCCACAGCACCGGCGAGAGGGTGAAGCCAACGAGGTAATCCAGCGCCCGGCGGGCGAGGTACGCATCGACCAGAGCCTGGTCGATGCCGCGCGGATTGCGCATGGCTTCCGTTACCGCCTGCTTGGTGATGGCGTTGAACACCACCCGCTCGACGGCCTGGTCCTTGATGGCCCGCTTCTGCTTGAGGGTCTCCAGAACGTGCCAGGAAATTGCCTCGCCTTCGCGGTCGGGGTCAGTTGCGAGGATGAGGGCCTGCGCTCCCTTTACGGCGCTCGCGATGCTGTTCACGTGCTTCTGGGACTTAGGATCAATTTCCCAGATCATGCGAAAATTATCGTCGGGATCGACCGAGCCGTCCTTGGCCGGAAGGTCGCGTACATGGCCAAACGAGGCGAGCACCTCGTAGCCGCGGCCCAGATAGGCGTTGATGGTCTTCGCCTTCGCGGGTGATTCAACAACGACTATCTTCATGAATTTCCAGTGATTTTGTGCTTTCCGGTAGACTTTCCGCCTGAACTCGCGGCCCTACAGAACAGGGAAAATGGGTAAAGCTCCCGTCACTGTCAAACCGTCACAGACGCATGACCGGGGGACTGTGGACATTCGTTCCAGCGCCGGACGCAGAACTGCGGCTCGAGAAACGCAACTACACGTTGGAAAATCAATTCCATTCAATTTTCTAAACCAGCGCAACACGTCCGCCGCTCTGCCGCTTGAGCCGGCCTGCAAGTTCAAGCTCCAGCAGAGTTGCATGCACCACGGTCGTAGAGGCGCCGGAAAGCCGGATAAGATCGTCGGCAGAAACCGGGGTCGGCCCGAGCAGCGCCACGATCCGGGCGCGGGCACCCTCCGGCGGCTCCGGCGGCGGCGCGCCTTCCTCCTTGCAGGGCTCTGCCCTTGGCGGCGCGATCCGCCGGCCGAGGATAGGGCGCAACGCGGTAAGCACGTCCTCAGCCTCCGTCACCATGACGGCGCCTTGCTTGAGGAGCGCGTTGGTTCCGGCCGCGCGCGGATCGAGCGGTGAGCCCGGCACCGCGAAGACTTCGCGGTTCTGCTCCAGCGCCATTCGTCCGGTGATCAGCGAACCGGATTTTTGCGCCGCCTCGACCACAACGACGCCGAGCGCCAGACCTGAGATCAGGCGGTTGCGCCGCGGGAAGTCGCGTCCGCGCGGGCCATAATCGAGCGGCATTTCGGAGACTGCGGCGCCGTTCTCGATCAGCGCCTCAACCAGCGGCGCGTGGTCGGGCGGATAGATGCTGTCGTGGCCGCCGGCCAGAACCGCCACAGTTCCGGTTGCGATGCTGGCGCGATGCGCCGCCGCGTCAATGCCGCGGGCAAGCCCGGACACCACCACAAAACCTGCGGCGCCCAGGTCCCGCGCGAGTTGCTCCGTGAACTTGATGCCGGCCGCCGAGGCATTGCGCGAGCCCACCATGGCGATCATGGGCTCCTTCAGCACGCGCACCTGGCCGCGCAACGCAAGAAGCGGAGGCGCATCGTCGATGGTCGCGAGTTGCGGCGGATATTCGTCCTCGCCGAGAGCGAGGAATGCGACGCCCATCCGCACAGCCGCCGCAAGCTCCCGCTCCGCCTCCTCGCGCGGGCAGACCCGCACCGCCCGCCCCGCGCCGCCGCGCCGGGCGAGATCGGGCAGCGCTTCAAGTGCGGCGCCGGCGCTGCCGCAGTGATTGACGAGCGCGCGGAACGTGCGCGGCCCAACGTTCTCGGAACGGATGAGGCGCAGCCAGTCGAGGCGTTGGGCGGGGGTGAGTTTCACGTGGATTAGATCGGCAGGGATCGCTGCCCCGTCACGCACAGACCTGTACATCGGTCGCGGAGAAATCCGTTCCCTTGAACAACAACGGTGCGCGGAGCGCGTTCGCAAGGGCATACGCGATGCAGTCACAGAGATTCAAGGCGGCTTTCGAATTTCTGCCTTTCCCGAACCGTTCGAAAGCCGCAAACGCGGCATCTGCCAGAGCGGCGTCCAGAGCAACGATTTCTGGAGCCATTTCCTCCATGAGCATCATGAAATCCGCGAGAGCAAGAGGACCAAAGCGGGCCCAAGACGACCATTTTGGTTTCCAACAACGTTGCTGCCGAGATAAGCCGGCGGTCGGCGGCTGCGATGAGCTTAAGAAACTGCAGACGTTCTGACTCTCTGTTGACGACTGCGATCAATGCCGACGAATCGATGACGATAATGCGGCACCCCGAATTCATCGTAGCCGATGATTTCGTCGGGGCTTCGCGAGTCGAGCACCGGATAGGCGGCAAAGCGTTCACTGATCGCCATCATGCGATCCACAGGTGCCGGGCGAGGCTCTGGTTTTGGACACCAGAGGCCATCCCACGCTTGAGCCCCAGGAGCGCCCTGCGGCTCAGTTGTTTGCATTGCCGCCTCTAGGCGGCCACCTGTGTCTTGTTCGGGCTCGGAAGGGAAAGCGCAACCAACGCCATCTTCCGTGGCGGGTTGGCGCTATCAAATCTCTCGTGCCCCAATCCTCCCCTCCGTCCCGGCGAGCAGCCGCCCGATATTCGCGCGGTGCATCGCCCACAGCAGCGCCGCCAACCCCGCGAACAGCCATGCCTCGCGCGCGTCACCGAACCCCCACAGCATCGCGGGCGTCGCGGCGCTTGCGATCAGGGCGGAGAGCGAGGAATAGCGCGTCGCAGCGGCCACAACGAGCCAGATCGCGCAGAAGCCGAGGGCGACGGGCCACGCGAAGGCGATCAGCAGGCCGATGAAGGTGGCGACGCCCTTGCCGCCCTTGAACCTGAGCCAGACCGGAAACAGGTGGCCGAGGAAAGCGCCGCAAGCTGCGGCGATCGCCGCATCTGATCCGGCGAGATGGGAGGCGACAAGCACGGCGGCAGTGCCTTTCAGGGCGTCGCAAACAAGCGTCGCCGCGGCCAGGTCTTTTCGGCCAGTGCGCAGCACATTGGTGGCGCCGATATTGCCGGAACCGATCTCGCGGATGTCGCGCGTGCCGGCGAGCCGCGTGATGATGAGCCCGAACGGGATCGCGCCTGCGAGGTAGCCAAAGGCAAAGCCGATGGCCCGGGCGGGCAAGGCGGTCAGGACGTGTCCGGAATCGATCATGGCGTTTCCCCCCGCAGGGAGGAATAGCATTGCATCATACGTATTCGTAGACGGTGCGTCCTCCCACGATGGTGCGCGTCACCCGGCCCTGCAGCCGCGCCTCGTCAAACGGCGTGTTCTTGCATTTGGACTTGAGTTCGGCGCGGTCGAGCACCCACGGGGCGTCCGGATCGAACACCACCACGTCGGCCGGGCTGCCGGGCCGCAGGGCGCCGCCGGGCAGCCCGAGCAGTTCCGCCGGCCGCGTCGACATCGCCTTGAGCAGCACGGGCAGCGCGATGTCGCCCGAGTGGACGAGGCGCAGGCTTGCGGCCAGCATGGTCTCAATGCCGATGGCGCCGGGCGCCGCTTCGGCAAAAGGCAGGCGCTTGGTCTCCACGTCCTGGGGATTGTGATCGGACATCACCGCGTCGACCAGGCCTGACCTCACCGCCTCAACCAGCGCGACGCGGTCCGCCTCGGCGCGCAGCGGCGGCGCAAGCTTGCAGAAGGTCCGATAGGAGCCAACGTCAATCTCGTTCAATGTCAGATGATTGATCGAGGCAGCGGCCGTCACCGTGAGGCCCGCATCCTTGGCCCGCCGCAGGACTTCGAGCGAATCCGCACATGTGATCGAGGCGGCGTGATAGCGCCCCTGCGCGAGCGCAACGAGGCGTACGTCGCGCTCCAACACAATGGTCTCGGCCGCCTTGGGCACGCCGACGAGGCCGAGCCGGGCCGCGAACTCGCCCTCGTTCATGACGCCTTCGCCGACCAGATCCGGGTCTTCGGTGTGGTGCACGATCAGGGCGTCGAAATCGCGGGCATAGACAAGGGCGTTCCGCATGACCTGCGCGTTGGTGACGGTCTTCGCGCCGTCCGTGAAGGCAACCGCGCCGGCGGCCTTGAGGAGGCCGATTTCGGTCATCTCGGAGCCCCTGGCGCCCTTGGTCAGCGCCGCCATCGGATGCACATGTACGATCGCCGTGTCGCGGGCCCGGCGCAGCACGAAATCCACCATGGCGGGCTCGTCGATGGCGGGGCTCGTGTCCGGCTGCGACACGATGGTGGTGACGCCGCCCGCCGCCGCAGCCTGGCTCGCCGATGCAAAGGTCTCGCGATACTCGGCGCCCGGCTCGCCCACAAAGGCCCGCATGTCGATGAGGCCGGGCGCCGCCACCTTGCCGCGGCAGTCGATCACCTCAGTGCCTTCCGGAACGCCGGCTGCGCCGATGCCGCGCCTGGCGTCGCGGATCACGCCGTCGGCGATCAGGAGATCGCCCTCCATGTCGAGATCGCGCGACGGATCGATGATCCGGGCGTTGGTGAGGAGGATCGGGCGGCGATCGGCGCGCAGGTCACGCATTCGGCAAATTCCGCGACAGCGCTTCGAGCACCGCCATGCGCACCGCCACCCCCATCTCGACCTGTTCGCGGATCAATGATTGCGCGCCGTCCGCAACGCTCGAGTCGATTTCGACGCCGCGATTCATCGGACCGGGATGCATCACCAGCGCGTCGGGCTTGGCGTAGGCGAGCTTCTTCGCGTCGAGGCCGAAATAGGCGAAATATTCCTGGCTGGAAGGCACCAGCGAGCCGTTCATACGCTCGCGCTGTAAGCGCAGCATCATGACGATGTCGGCGTTTCGCAGCCCCTCGCGCATATCGCGGCAGACCTCGACGCCGAAATTCTCGATGCCGGGCGGCAGCAGCGTGGAGGGGGCGACCACGCGCACGCGCGCGCCAAGCGCATTGAGCAGAATGATGTTGGAGCGCGCCACCCGCGAATGCGCGATGTCGCCGCAGATCGCGACTGTGAGGTTCTCGATCGGTCCCTTGTTGCGGCGGATCGTGAGGGCGTCGAGCAGCGCCTGGGTCGGATGCTCGTGGGCGCCGTCCCCGGCATTGATCACCGCGCAATCGACCTTGCGGGCAAGCAGCTCCACGGCGCCGGAGGCATGGTGGCGGACCACCAGAATATCCGGACGCATGGCGTTAAGCGTAATCGCGGTGTCGATCAGCGTCTCGCCCTTGCGCATCGAGGAGGACATCACCGACATGTTCATGACGTCGGCGCCGAGCCGCTTGCCGGCCAGCTCGAACGAGGATTGCGTGCGGGTCGAGGCCTCGAAGAACAGGTTGACCTGGGTACGGCCGCGCAGCGACGTGCGCTTCTTCTCGATCTGGCGGTTCAGATCGACGAATTCCTCAGCGAGATCGAGCAATCCGACGATTTCGTCGGGCGAAAGCCCCTCTATCCCCAACAGGTGGCGGTGGTGGAGAACGAAAGTGGTTTTCGGGGCGATGTTCATTAAAGCGGCACCTATAGGAGCATTTGCCGGGGCCGGCAAGGGCGCCGCCGAGACGGTCCCCAGGGTTCGCGCCGGGGCAGCATTGATGTCGCCGCTCTTGGAGGCGAGGGCGCCCGGAGGCCCCGCCGCCTGACGCTCTCCGTGCAAAGGCAGGGAGGCGCGTCCGGGGCTGCGTCATCAACTCGCACGGGCTCGGATTGTGCCGCTGCCGGATAACAAATGACGGACGACGGCCCCGCCGTCTGTCCTTCGTCATCGACCGTTTGCGCTGTGCGCGCCCTGGGCTTTGAGCGTCTCGATATCGCGATAGAGCGTGCGCAGCGACACGCCAAGCTCCTCCGCCAGCGCCGCCCCGCTGACCGGAAAGCGATGCCGGCGAAGGAGTTGGATCAGATCAAGCAGGCGTTGCGCGCGCGACATCGGCGACGGCCCTTCAAACGGCGTCATCTTATCATCGACTGCTGCTGATTGCTGTCAGCATGTTGATCTTGATCAACGCAGACGCACAGACCATATGCCGATCTGCGACTTTTAGAGGATTGTGCGAGGGCCGAGGAGCGCCTGCGGCGTTCCGCGCGGCGCACGATTGGCCAGAAGCGCAGAAGAGCGTGTTGCGATGAGATGGAACAGCGTCTTCACGATCATGCCTGTCCCTGGATCTGATTCGGGAATTTTATCGCGGGCATCCGCGTCGTGCTCGCGGGCCTTCTTCACGAGACGCGGACGGCCGGCACAAGCCGGGCCATGATTTCGGAGCAAATGGCCTCATCGCCAATGGCTTAATCGGACCGGAACGCGCTCCCAATGAATGTCCATCACGACGCCTGCCCGCACGGGCATCACGACGCCCCCGCGGCAGTTGCTGGCGGCGCCAAGGATCCGGTGTGCGGCATGACCGTCGATCCGCGAGAGACGCCGCACGCGGCTACTCATTCCGGCATAGACTACTTCTTCTGCTCGTCCGGCTGCCGGACAAAATTCGAAGCCGACCCGGCGCGCTACCTTGATGCCGGGAAACTCCCGCCGAGACCTTTGGCCGCTGGAACGATTTATACCTGCCCGATGCATCCGCAGATCCGCCAGCCCGGTCCGGGCAGTTGCCCGATCTGCGGCATGGCGCTCGAACCGGAGGTGGCGGCCGCAGACACGGGGCCAAGCCCGGAGCGCATCGACATGGAGCGGCGTCTGTGGATCGGCCTCGTGCTTGCCGTCCCAGTGGTGATGCTCGAAATGGGCGGACATCTTGCGAACCTGCATATGATCATCGCGCCCGCACTCGCGACGTGGATTCAGCTTGCGCTGGCGACGCCGGTCGTGCTGTGGGCCGGCTGGCCTTTCTTCGTTCGCGCAGCGAAATCCTTGCAGACGCGCAATCTCAATATGTTCACCCTGATCGCGATGGGCACCGGCGTCGCCTGGCTCTACAGCGCGGTCGCAACTGTGGCGCCGTCGATGTTTCCGGCGGCATTTCGCGGCGCCGATGGCACGGTGCCGATCTATTTCGAAGCCGCCGCGGTAATCACGGTCCTCGTCCTGCTCGGGCAGGTCCTGGAACTGCGCGCGCGCGAGCAGACCGGCGGCGCCATCCGGGCCTTGCTCGATCTTGCGCCGAAGACGGCGCGGCGCATCCGGCCGGACGGCACTGACGAGGATATCGGATTGGATGCGGTCGTGGCCGGCGATCGTCTGCGTGTGCGCCCCGGCGAGAAGGTGCCGGTCGACGGCGAACTCATCGAAGGGCGCGGCACGGTCGATGAGTCGATGGTCACGGGCGAATCGATGCCGGTGAGCAAGAGCGCGGGCGCCCGGCTGATCGGCGGCACTCTCAATCAGGCCGGCAGCTTCGTGATGCGGGCCGAAAGGGTCGGCAGCGAAACGCTGCTCGCCCGGATCGTCGAGATGGTCGCGCAGGCGCAGCGCAGCCGCGCGCCGATCCAGCGCCTTGCCGACCAGGTTTCCGGCTGGTTCGTGCCGCTGGTGATCGCGGTCGCGATCATTGCTTTCGCGGCGTGGGCGACATTCGGGCCGGAGCCGCGCTTTGCTTTCGCCCTCCTGGCGGCGGTTTCGGTGCTCATCATTGCCTGCCCATGTGCGCTTGGCCTTGCAACGCCCATGTCCATTATGGTCGGGATCGGTCGCGGGGCCCGGGCCGGCGTGCTCATCAAGAATGCAGACGCGCTGGAGCGCTTTGAGAAGGTCGACACCCTGGTGCTCGATAAGACCGGCACGCTGACGGAAGGCAAGCCGAGGGTCGTCGCGGTTAAAGCCGTGGCGGGGTGGAACGAGGGCGCTCTATTGCGGCTCGCCGCGAGCGTGGAGCGCGCCAGCGAACATCCGCTCGCAGCCGCAATTGTGGCGGCAGCGCAGGCGCGCGCGCTCAAGCTCGCCGAAGCCGCCGATTTTGACTCTCCCGCCGGCAGGGGCGCGGCCGGCACTGTCGAGGGCCGGCGTGTCGTCATCGGCAACGCCCGCATGATGGACGATGCCGGTATCGACATCAGCGCGCTTAAAGCCGGCGCCGAAGAGCTGCGCCGGGAGGGCGCGACAACGCTGTTCGCGGCCGTGGACCGAAGCGCCGCCGGCGTCATCGCCATCGCGGATCCGGTGAAACAGACAACGCCAGAGGCGGTCGCGGCGCTGCGCAAAGCCGGCGTCGGGATCGTCATGCTCACCGGCGACAACCGCACGACGGCGGAGGCGGTCGCGCGCAAATTGGGGATTTCCGAGGTCGAGGCCGAAATCCTTCCCGAGGACAAGGCGCGTGTGGTCGAGAGGCTGCGCGGGCTTGGACGCGTCGTCGCCATGGCGGGAGACGGCGTCAACGACGCGCCGGCGCTGGCGGCGGCAGATGTAGGCGTCGCCATGGGAACGGGCACGGACGTCGCGATCGAAAGCGCCGGCGTCACGCTGCTCAAGGGCGACCTCATGGGTCTTGTGCAGGCCCGCCGCCTGTCGCAGGCCACCATGAGCAACATCAGGCAGAACCTGTTCTTCGCTTTCATCTACAACGCTGCCGGCGTGCCGATCGCGGCCGGCGTGCTTTACCCGATCATGGGCGTCCTGCTGTCGCCCGTCATTGCGGCGCTGGCGATGTCGCTTTCGTCGGTCAGCGTGATCACCAATGCGCTGCGGTTGCGCTTCGCGAAGCTTGTCGACGCGAACTGACGGCAGCGCGGACAAGCCTTGCGAAAACGAGCCTTCCTTACGATTTCGCCGTGCCACGCAGCCGGTCGAGCGCGCCCTGCAGAATGAAGATCGCCGCGTGCTCGTCGATCACGGCCTTGCGCTTGCCGCGGCTCGCGTCGGCGGCAATCAGATCCCGCTCGACGGCGGCGGTGGAGAGGCGCTCGTCCCACAGTGCGATCGGCAGGTCGGTGAGCTTCGCGAGGTTACGGGCAAACGAACGGGTCGATTGCGCGCGACGCCCCTCGCTGCCGTCCATGTTGACCGGCAGGCCGAGCACGAAGCCGACCGCTTTGCGCTCGGCCGCAAGAGCAAGGAGCCGCCTGGCATCGGCGGAAAAATTGGTGCGCGCGACGGTCTCGACGCCGGTGGCGAGGCGGCGGTCCGGATCGCTGGTCGCCACCCCGATGGTCTTGGCGCCGAGGTCAAGCCCGATCAGCGCGCCGCGCGTCGGCAGGCGAAGGTCGGCAAGTGCGAGGATGGGCGCAGGCATGGCTCGTGGTCTGAGCGATCCGATAACACAAAGCAGATGACTGAGAACAGACGGCAGGGCGGCGTTCTGACCTTAGGTCATCCAGATCTGTCCTCTGTTCTGTCCTCTGTCGGGCCGCCGGAATATTGAACTTGCTGTCGCGCGGCGTATCTTCGCGCCCACCGATGATCCCGCAACCGAGGAGCACGCCATGCAGGTCACCTGGTACGGCCATTCCGCCTTCCGGCTCGATTTTGCCAACAAGGCCGTGTTGATTGATCCGTTCTTCACCGGCAATCCGGCCTTTGTTTCAGACAACGCGGCAGCGATCAGGGGCGTGACCCACATCGTGCTGACGCATGGCCACGCTGATCATGTCGGCGACGCTCTCGATATCGCGGCCGCGACGGGTGCGCCGGTGATAACCAACTACGACCTGTGCATGTGGCTTGCCGGCAAGGGGCTGCAGAAGTTCGATCCGATGAACACCGGCGGCACGACGGATCAAGGTGGGTTCACGGTGACGCTCGTGCGCGCCGATCATTCCTCGGGAGATATGTCGAACGGCGTCGCCGTCTATCTCGGCAATCCGTGCGGCGCCATCATCAAGGCGCCGGGCGAGCCGACTGTCTACCACATGGGCGACACCGATATTTTCTCCGATATGGGCCTCATCGCCGAGATCCATCAGCCGAAGGTCGCCTTTGTGCCGATCGGCGACCGCTTTACCATGAGCCCCGCCACCGCCGCGCTCGCCGTCAAGCGCTTCTTCAAGCTCGATAAGGTGATCCCGTGCCATTACGGCTCATTCCCGATTATCGAGCCCAACGCCGACAAGTTCGTCGCCGAGATGAAGGGACACGCCACGACGGTGATCGTGCCGGAGAAGGGCAAGGCGGTGGCGCTGTAGGGCGACCGGTTGCGACCGAGTCCGGTTCGTCGGCGCAGCCAATCGGGCTTTCCGACGCCGAGCGCGGCAAATTTTATCGGCCCGGCGCGCAGCTCATTCCGCCGGCGCGTCTCGACCCGGAGGTCCTGAGCTATCTCGCGGCGCGCGGCGAAGCCCGCGGCGCCTCGCCCGATAATTTGGCGAACGAACTTCTGTGCAAAGATATCAGCTCAGCGAAGCTGCGAGATAGCTTTGCTCCGCTAGTGGTGGCGGCGCGCCTTGCGGCGGCTCTGCGCTGGACCTTGTCCCTCGACAGCCGGAGCTACGCTCCTGGGCGCACTTCCCTGCATGACGACGGGGGGTAATGCAGGATTGTAAAAGGGATTTTTAGCGCATTGACCGCCGAATCCGCGATTTCGTCCGTCTTCAGCGCACTGCTCCCTGCTCGTGAAGACGCAATCGATTCCTCTGGTATCTCCGATGATGCACCATGGATAGTTTAAATATGCGTTGGCTTTCTCCGACGCGGCGATAGCGGCGGACAGTGCCAGTCCGGCAGTTATCAATCTTCTCATGTTGGTATCCTCCCCTTGTGAGCTGGCAGATCCGCACGGCCGGCTCTATCTTTGACGGCGGAGTTTTCGATCTCGCGAAGAAACTGGTCTCGTCTTTAACGAGTCGCTCGTGCCCTTGTGCGCGGGAGCCCTCTTCAGCCCCGCGAGACCACGGTCTATCGCGTTCCGGGTTCGTGAATAGCTGCCACATTCCCCGGATCAGGTCGGGGATGGGCATAACGGCGGAGAGCCAATTCGATCCCCTCGGAACGCAATATTGTAGCCCAACCGGAATACCCGCACAAGGATTTCGGCCAGACAGGATTTCGCGTGGGCGGGGGACGACGTTACGCGGCCTCCACGAATTGCCGCTTTATATGCATCGCGTTCCAGCCGGCCGGGCGTCCGGCACATTCGGTGGGTCCTCCACGCAGGGTATGGCGCTCAGATACTCATAGACGGCGCGCAGATCGAGATCCGTCATGTCCTGAAAGACAGGCCAGGGCATCACCTGAAGCAACGGCGAAAGCCGCGGATGGGCGTGGAGACGGTCGAAGCCTGTCCGCATGGTTCGCAAGAATACATCAAACAGCACGCCTCCTTCCGGGAGTCCGGTTTTGTCCGGCGTCAGGTTTCTCGACACGACGCCTGGAGGATTAAAGAGCCGTCCGCCAGCCAGGTATCCGGCTGTATTCACCTGCTTCGGCTGCTCGAGAAACGGATTGCCGCCGGGCGCGTAGTTGGGGTTCGTGTGACAGTCGTTGCAGCTACCCACGGCGTTGACGAGATAGCTGCCGAGTCCTACCAAAGCCCTGTTCTTTTCAACAAGGTTGAGCTTGACCGGCGAGATCGCAAATCCGCGGCGGATCCGCGATTCGCTGTCCTCGTCCGCCTTTGCCAGAGCGGGACCGATCACCATTCCGGCGACGATTGAAATAGACAGTGCAAGCATCTTGCTGCGCATAACATCCTCCCCTGCGATGCTGTTTGCCACGAACGCCCTGCGTCTTGCCGAACGGTGGAGTTCGCGTTGGCAGACGCAACGAACTTCGCAACCGCGAACGCTCCCGCAACAGCAATTATCCTAAATCCGTGAGTTGGCGTCGCTGATTTTCGCGATGTCCTTGGCCCACAAGCAAGAAAGAGAACGCTTGGAGGCGCCGAATTGTTAACTGCTCCGCAGCTGACTGATTTTCAAAGATCCGTCGATTATCAGCGCTTTCTGGGGGGTGAATGCTTCCCAACTCACGGATTAGGATTAACGGTTGATAAACGCGCAAGCGTAGGCGCTCAAATGACTTTTTTGACAGTTTCTGACTTGAGAGTCAGATTTTCCGGTTTCTTGGAATTGGTGAATTGGTTTCCATTGGCTGGAATCGGCAGGCCGGAAAAATTCCGGCTTGGGCGTGTTTAATTGCCTAGGAAGAAGCTTACCCGGCAGGACCGCGCCACGGGTAGCAGAAGTGCGCTGCAGGTCGGGCCAGGCCCGGTGGAAAACTAGGAAGAAACTTACCCGGAGGGACCGCGCCACGGTCGATGAAGATGGGCGCTACTCGCTCGCGATCACGCTATGATGCCTTGCTCCAATCCACGACACCTCAGCCGATCGCTCGATCGCGCTGGCGCCGACTCTCCGACGCTATGCGAGTGGCGGCTATTCTATTTCAAGGTCCTCCAGCCTGACCCCACGTCCTGCGCGCAGGCTGCTCCGCGCCTGCTCAACGCGACGCAGGAAGCGCGGGTCATGTTCGAGACGGTAGTCGAACCAGTCTTCTTCCGATTCGAATCCAATCAACACGCCAGCTGGTTTCCCATGACGCGTGATGACGATCTCTTGCGTCTCGGCCTCACGAAGATAGCGGGACAGGTCGTCCTTGATTTCCGAGAGGGGGACCTCCTTCACTCCGGATTTCCGAACTGTGCGAGCCATGACTCGGTCTCCGATTTAGACACGATCGGAAAAACCTCGACGGTCGCGCCAGAAACATCATAGAATACCCTGATCTTTCCCGCCCGCACTCTGTATTGCGGGCGGCGCAATCCTCGCAATCGCTTGATTCGGCTGCGGCTCGTTTTCTCCGGCTCGCGTCGCAGGTGCGTTTCGAGCGCGCTGCGCACGGTTGCGCGAACGTTCGCCGTTAGCCTCCTGAGGTCTTCGACGGCTTCGGGAGCCAGGACGATCGCGAAGGGCATTTTGGCCAGAATATAGCCAGATTCACCGCGCGGTCAAATGACGAAAACGCACCGCCGAAGCGAGCGATAGCGTAGTGACGGCTACCCTGAAGTTCCTGCAGCGCGCTCTGGCGTAGATTTCGCAAATGGCGCGCTCGGAGAGATTCGAACTCCCGACCCTCAGATTCGAAGTCTGATGCTCTATCCGGCTGAGCTACGAGCGCGTCCAGGTCCGCATGATGGCCTGCTTTGGAAAGGCAAACCCAAGGGGCCCCGTTTTGGAAGGCCCGGCAACTGCACCCTGGCGGCAACCGTATAGCCCATTTCGCCGCCCCGGCGCCAGCGCCTGCTGCAGAAAACTCTGCGGGCGTTGGAGCCCCCCGCCAGAGAAGCGCACGCGCTTTCCGCTCGGCTCGCTTTGCCTTCCCGGTCCAGCGTTTTCATATCGACATCATCCATCGGCCTCGGGATGAGGTACGAGGGGTTTCGATCCGATCGTTCCACATGACTGGTTTTCATGGATTCGTTCCTCCGGATGGCGCTTGGATGCGTGGACGTTCAGTCCTTGGTCAATGAAAGGCAGTCCTTGGCCTATGAAATGTGCGTCCACAAAGCCGATCCAGGCTATTGACTTATAATATAGGACTATACCTATACTGGCCTTCTTACGTGATTCCTGCCGGATCATTCTCCATCCGGATCATCCTCCACATAGCTCCTGAGTTATATCCACCTGAACCATCCCCGGATGCCCGGACTGAAAGGAGACAAGATGTACCGTGCCTTCAGTCGGAATGTCCTCTCGTTGCAGCCGCAGCCGCAGCGGAGCCGCAGGCGTCGTCAAGAGCGCAAGAAGGAAGTCAAAAGCCTTCGCGAATTGCGCGTGATCGCCGGCAAGACCCAGGCCGATGTTGCGACTGCGCTTGAGATCAAGCAGCCGTCGGTGTCCAAGCTCGAGAAGCAGGAAGATATGTATCTCTCAACGCTGCGCGCCTACGTCGAGGCGATCGGCGGCGAGTTGGAATTGGTGGTCAAGCTCCGTAAGCGGCCTGCGTTACGCCTGGTGAAGTGAGTATTCTCTCATCGACCTCGCGTCCGTGCTCGCGGTCGGAAGAGACGCGCCCTGACCGACGCGAGAAGCCGCGTCTGCGGCAAGCCGAATTCGACTCACGCCAGTTTTGATTTTCATCGATGTGCGCTGAACCTTTTTCGCGCGTAGTCGTTGGCTCGTGGGCGGCCAGTCTTAAGGCAGATGCGAGGACAGTGGAGAGCACCGTGAGTGATCTCGTCGTTATTGAATTCCCTTCAGAGGCGAAGGCGGAGAAGGTCCGGCAAAAGCTGCTCGATATGCAGAAGGACTACCTCATCGACCTTGGCGATGCTGTCATCGCCCTCAAGCAGCCGAATGGGCAGGTCAAGCTCAACCAGCTGGTCCATCCGGCTGCAATCGGCGCGGCCACGGGCACTTTGTGGGGCACGCTGATCGGCCTGATTTTCTTGATGCCTCTGCTCGGTGCGGCAGTGGGGGCTGCATCCGGCGCCATTGGCGGGGCGCTGACCGACGTCGGGATCAATGATCAGTTCATGAAGGACGTGGCGGGGAGCATTCAGGCCGGCAATGCCGCGCTTTTCCTGCTCATCCGCAAGATGACCGCAGACAAGGTTCTCGCCGACCTCAAGGGCGTGGGCGGAAGAGTGCTGCGCACCTCGTTTGACGAAACCAAAGAGGAGGCGCTGCGCGCGGCGCTTGCGGCCGCGGCTCCGGCTGCAGCTCCGAGCGTCAGTCCTGCTGCGTGATCTCGCCCGCTCCGGAACGGAGCGCCGCCGCCCGGATTGGGCGCCAGCAAAATCCGGGACCGCCCTATCCGGCGCCAATCCCGGCGCCGGGTTTCGCCGGCGCCCGGCTCGGGCTGCGGGCGTCGCGCGCACTCTCGAGGCGCCGGGCATGACTTGCAGTGCCCGCATCAAGAAACCGGAGGCCACAGTGACGAGGACACGCCGCGAAGTCATGGCAGGCGGGGTCCTTTTCGCCTCTGTCGGTTTCGCCGCGCTCGCGCAGGCGCGGATCATCTCCCCTTCGCCCGAATGGGCGCAGGCGATGCCGACGGCGCCTGTCGCGGGCGCAAGGATTACGGAAGACTATGCCGAGCTGGTCGGCCGGGAGGCTTATTTCTGGGCGTGGCCGCTGGTCAACGTCTACGTTCGCCGGCTCGTCCACGAAAAGGTGGCGGAGACCGCGATTGCAGGGGCCTTGCCGGTAGCGCCGCTCAATCAGCTTGGAATGCTCTCCGACTATATTACAGCGGATCAGCGCCTCATCCCGTGCCCGAACCAGGACGTGATCTATGGTGTGGGGGCGCTCGCTCTCGATCTTTCTCCGGTCGTGATTCAAGTGCCGGACTTTGGCGATCGGTTTTGGGTCTACCAGGCCGTCGATCTGCGCACCGACAGCTTCGCCGAGCTTGGCAAGATGTACGGAACCACGCCCGGTTTCTATCTTTTCGTCGGCCCCGACTGGAAGGGTGACGCGCCGGCGGGAATTACGAAGGTTTTTCGCGCCTCCACCCATACCGGATATGTCATTCCGCGCGTGTTCCAGGACGACAGCCCGGAAGACAACAAGGCCGTGCAGATCATCACGCGGCAGACCATGATGTATCCGCTCACTGACTACGACCGCACCATGAAAAGCCGGGATTGGACCAAGCTGCGGCACGAGCTGTCCGCGACGGGAGGCGAGGACGAGGTCAAACTGGTCGTGCCGGAGAGGTTCTTCGATGTCCTGCCCCAGGTGCTTGCTGACGCGCCGCCTATGCCGGGCGAGGAATCACGCTATGCGCAGATTACGGCCGTGCTCGCCGCCGCCGAGAGGGACCCCAAGGTCAAGGCGGCGCTGACCAGAGCCGCCGTCGAAGCCGACACCAGGCTTGTGGCTCCGCTTATCGAGTTCCGGAATTTCGGCGTGCAATTGCCGCGCTACTGGAGCACGCAGACGAACGGCGCCGCGTTCGGCGTCGACTATTTCACGCGCACCGCCGTGGCGAAGTCGAATATCTTCGTCAACAGGCCGAACGAGACGCAGTATTTCTATCAGGACCTTGACGATAGCGGGCGGCGGCTCAACGGCGCCCACCACTACACGATGACGTTCGCGCCAGACCAGACGCCGCCGGTGCGCGGCTTCTGGTCGCTCACGCTCTATAACAAGCACCACTTTTTCGAGCCGAACGAGATGAAGCGCTACTCCATCGGGACGAAGACGAGGGCGCTCAAACCTCACCTTGACGGCTCTCTGACGATTTACATCCAGGCCGATCCCCCGCCTGCAGGCCTGGTCGATAACTGGCTGCCAGCTCCCAGGAACGGCGATTTTTCGCTTGTCATCCGCGCCTACTGGCCAAAGGTCGAAATCACCGACGGCTCCTGGATGCCGCCGGCGGTGACCAAAATGAGCTGAGAATTCGCCCGTTAAAGCCAGATTTCGACATGGCTGAATCGGAAACGTTGCCGCGCCGTTCTTCGCCTCTCCCCGCAGGGGCGAGGTGAAGAGGTGCTCGCTCAACCTTATCGTAAATGCTCTAACCGGGAGCGTTTGGTCCTGCGCGGCCAATCGCAAATTGACCGACAGGGCCTTCGACGTGGATTTCGATCCCCGTCATCTTCGCGAAGAGATCGATATTGGTAATCCCTATCGCGCATCCGCCGAGACCCATGTCAGTCGCCATCAGGTAGAGCGTCTGGATCAGCACGCCGACATCCTTGAGGATCAGCGCATAGGCGATTGAGCGGTACTTCCACGAAACCCGGCCAAAGCGTGCCGCAATCGTGATCAGGATTTGGGGTGCGGCTGGCGCATCCATTGCAAATACGGCGCCCGCGAGCAGCGCTTCGAGCTCTCCCGGGCGCGTGGCGATCGACACGAGCGCGTGTGTGCCGGCATCGTAATGATAGAATCCTCGGGAAAGCCCTTCACATTTATCAACCGCAAGATAGAGCTCGAGCTCGCAGCTCGACCCCGCCGACGGATATGGCCTCGTGGCGTATTCGACGACCGGGCCGCCGTCGCCGAAGCCAGCCCCCTTCTTCGATGTCGACAGCACCCGCGCGGTGCTGTCGAGAAACCGCGAAAGCTCCGCAAGCGTGATGGGCCGCTTGTCATCGAAGCTGCGCGTCGAGTGCCGTTCGCGCAGGAGCCTTGCCGCCGGCGAGGCGGTCTGCGGCTGCGCGCGCAGGAGCTCGCCCAGGTCGATTCTTTCGCCGGACCACTGGGGCCGCACTGCGGGCAGCGGCGAGATAACGCCGGCATATGGATAAACTCCGCCCAGCGGGTTGGCGTGCCGGCCCTGCGTGCTGCGCGTATGGAACAGAAGATCGTGAAAGTCCCAGAGAACGAGGTCGTGGTCGCCCTCAGCCGTTCGCAGGCCGCGGTCGGCCGGGGCGCCGATCTTGAAAAGGATTTGGCAGTCGGTCAGCAGGGCGAGAAGCTCGACCCCCGGAAAACCATCCTGCCGGCGGAGCCGTTTGATGTGTTGCGGCGTCGACAGCGCCGCAATAGCGGCGGCGATCTTCGGATCGCAGATCTTGAACAACGCGCCGGCGCGCGGCGATTCCAGGACCATCTCGCTGCCGCGCCGCCGCATGTAGGCGAAACGCGACAGCACAAGGAGGTCGGCATCGCCGAGCGGCGATATTCGCGGCCAGTAGTCGGCAGCCTGCGGCTCTATGACGACCCGATCCGCGCCGTTTCGCAGGTCGCGAAGGCTGTACTCCAGGAGGCCATGCCTCGCCAGTCGCCGAACCAACAGATCGATCTCATTGTCGACTCCCTTCCCTCGCTTCCGGGCCACCACAAGGCTCGCCCCGTCCCCTGTGGTCGCCCCCCGGGCAGGGAGCGGGTCGCCCGATGCAAACGAGGCGAGCCGCAGCCCCTTGCGCAGGTCCTGCGCACGATCCGCCGCGTCGGCGCTGAACGTTCCTAATCCGACCGAAAAGCCTTCGAAGCACGCGGCGATTTTTCCGTCCGCCTGCGCCTCAAGCGTGACGCGGCCGCTCAGCCGGGCGCAGACATCTGCCGCGACGGCCCGTTGCCCCTTCTTAGAGTGCGTTCCGGTCATGTTGAACCAATCGGAGAGGCAGGGTGGGCCAAGGCGCCGGAGAAAGCCGCGTGCATCCATGCGCCGGCCCGACGCTTTGCCCATGCAGTCAGACTTTGCCTGCGTTCAACAGCCGCGCTGACGAACCGCTTGGGCGGAAAGCAACATCGTGCTGACGCCGCAACCCCTCGGCCGCCTTTGCCGACTCTACGAGGCTGCGCATTTTTCGGCAGTAGGGTGGGCAAAGCGAAGCGTGCCCACCCACCCTCGAAACGCCGGGCCGAGGGGTGGTGGGCGCGCTCCTGAGCTTGTCGAAGGGCGCCTTTGCCCACCCCTGCGGATGGTTCAATGCGCAAGCCCGCAATCGCCTCAGGTGTGGGGGTGAATTGGATTAAGTTCATCCTCCGACAGCGGCCGATCGCGCAATCCAAGCTTCACCGGAACATCATAAAGTCGGCCGGGCGCGAAGCGGCGATAGAAATGCCGCAGTCCCGGAACGATCACCCGGACAACCGGGACCTCGATGTCGGGGCGTGTCTGGTTGAGGACGAGGAAATCAAGGCCCTGTTGCTTGGCAACCCCGACGCAGGCGGCCACCTGCTCGCTCGCGCCGAGACTGCCGAACTTCGAACTGCCGCCCGGCTGGACCATTGCATTGTCGCGCGGCGTCAAAAATGGATGGTCCTCCAGGCGAAATGGCGTAGAGCCGTCGAGGCTCGATTTTTCTCCGCTCCCGCCCCCCATCAGACCGATCGACAGAAATTGGTTCAGTTCCGTGAGCGCGCGCAGCAAGGCGATGCGGGCATCATAGTGTGCGCCCGAACCAAACTCGATATTTTCCTTCCCGTCCTGCATCCAGTGCGTGAGGGCCACAAAGGTTGGGACCGCAAGATCGCTGGTGACGTCGAGAACCCAAAGCCGGCGTCCGGAGGCGGCAAGCTGGGCTTGCAGATCGCGGACGTAGGAATCGCCGAGTTGCTCGATGTCCACTTCGGCCCGCTGCAGGCGGTTGTACCACCAGATTGCATAGGCATCGCGTTCCACCAGCTCGAGGAAACCCTGGACAATTGCTTCCTCGAGCGTGTTCCCTGCCGCGCAGCCGTTGGAATCTGTGGGGAAGGCGCCGGGACCCCTGTAGAAAAAATAAAGGAGGCTGGTCGGAAGGTATTTGAATCGCTGGTCGCGCAGAGACCATACCGGCGACCAGTCAACCTTCGCCGATGGATCGAACCGGGGAGGGACCGGGTGCGAATCGTGTGCGGCGGACGTTGGGTCGTGCTGTTGCCGGTATTGGGCATCGCTGAACAGCATCACGTCATTTGGCAGAATGGCATCGCCAGGCGGGAAATCCGTGAACCGCCGCGCCACCCTGATCTCGTCGCCTTGAAAGATCCCCGAATAACGCTCGATCGCTTCCATGAGCGCGCTGGCTTCGCCCTGCTCGGCAGTGCTGCCCTTGCCGAAGCTGCCGCCGCTCAATCCGGCCCTCAATTGATGGACGGTCTTGGCCGGCGCGGAAAAATTGTGGGCCGCATACCAGTTGGTGTTCAAGGGCAGGTCCGCGTTGATCCGTTCAAGACGCGAGACTACGCCGGTGAGCGGGCTCACATGCTTACGGAAACGCGCAACGGTTGCCCGTGGTGAAACGGTGCGATAGCCCCCGCTCGTCATGACGAGCCTGCTGCCGGCGCCAAGCTCAAGCGGAACCGGAGCGCGGCGGGGGTCCCGCAATTTCTTGTGGCCGCACACCGGACATTGCGGTCGGGCCGCCACGTAATGCTTCACGATCGTCGCGCCCGACAGGTCGAGGCTAATGATGTGATCTTGCAAGTCGGTGCGAAAGTCGGTCGCGATCGCCTTTGCAACCTCGATCGCGGCGAGCTCAATGCCGCTTTTTCCAAGCATGTGCCGGGCCAATGGCGAAACAGCGACGCAGCGCGCCTGTTCGCGGTCGAGGAGCGCTTTGACCTCCCGGTTGCGTCTCATCCGATCGGCGAGACAGGTCCAACACGCGCTCGCCCCGGGCCTGAAGATCGGCCCCACCAGAGGAAAGACGCCGGAGGGCTGGGCAAGCAGCCACGGTGTCTGCTCCGACAAATGCTCCCGGTTCAAGTCGTCAAGCCGCGCTTCGAGATAATCGTTGACCAGGGTGACCGTCAGGTCGGGTGACCGCGTGACCACGCGAACGCCCAGTTCCCTCAGGGCAGAGTCAAGCTCCTTTGCCCCCTGCACATCGATCGAATGGATGCGCACACGACATTTCTGGAGGCTTGCCGCCGCGGCCTCCGGCGACAGGCCGAGGCTCGCCCAGTAGGCGGCCGCGGCGCCGGCCGAAGCGCGCGAGGCCACGACGACATAACGCCGTTCGAGCAGGCGCCGGAGGGCCTCTTCAACCTTGTCGGACGGAAAATCCTTCTCAAGCTCGGAAACGAGCTCTCGAACGCTCTTTCCTGCCTTCCCTATCGCGGAGGCAAGCGCGCCGTAGAGTTCGCCGTGAAGGAAGAACTTTCTGTCCTCTGAATAGAGGCATACGGCATTCGGCAGCACATAGACGGAGAAATTCGGGGCGAATTGCAGAATGTCTTTGCCCTTAGGCAGCGTAAAGCTGCGCCCGTTATCGCGTGTCATGAGTTAACGCGTGTCATGAGGTTAATATGCGCGCCTTCGCTTGGATGCCCCCCAACCGTCCCCCGCCTCTGCCCCCGCAAGCAGGAGCAGGGAGGGGCATATTCACAATGAGCCAGAGTTCCGGCTGCCAGCTCTCACGCCGGCTTTTCTCGTTGATACTTTTCTCGTTGATGCTCGTCATGCGCAATGCTGCCCATCTGGTCAAATGGGCAGCGCTGCAAACAAGAGAGGGATTGCATCGAACCGTTGAGGCCGGCCACGAGGACCTGCGTCCGTCAACGCAATCGGAGCGTGCTCCGATCTAGCACCAGCGGCAAGCTCCCCATGACAGGCAACAGCCGCAACCGCAACCTCCGCAGCCCCAACCCCAGCCGCAACCTCTGCAGCCCCTGCAGCCGCCACAACCCCTGCAGCCGCCGCAGCCCCTGCAGCCGCCGCAGCCTCGGAAGGCGACCTGTACGGCGCCCTGACCGGCGCCCGAGTTTTCCTTGTCGAAAACATAGAACGTCGCCAAGCTGACGTCGGAGATTTCCTCTTCACCGAGGGTGATTTCGTGCCCCTGGGTGGTGTTCGTCACCGTCGGCACATCCGCGACCGGCCCACTGGTCGTTGCGGATGCGCCCCCCGCCAGTGATAACAGACCGGCGGCGCCCAACACCGGCACGGCCTTCGTCCCCGCTTTTCGCTTCGAACCTTGCTTCGCACGTGGCATAATCGAGTTCCTCCATGCCTTGCAGCCACTGTTCAGCATCCACCGCCGCCTTCGTACGCTCAGCACGTGTACTTTTCAAGACCGACGGCGTGGGCGCTCACGAGTCTGTCAAAGAATTAATAAATCGCGATGGGGTTCCGATCAGCGCGACACGTTCGCGTGAACGGACGTGCCTGCCTTTTACTTGCCGCCGCGCGCGTGGTGCGATGCACGATCGCCATGCTGATTGCATCACTTGCGCGCGCTCGCCATTATTCAGCCCAAAAAGGGACTCGGCTCTCAATCCTGCCGCAGTGGGTGGCGGCTCCCGGGCTTGTCGAAGCATGAGCCTGTCGAAGGAGGCATTGTGGCGCTCGCTTAACACAGCGCTTGCGGTTTGACGCAAAGTAAGGAGACGAGAAACGTGGTCCACTATCATGGCCGTTTCGTCTGGTACGAGCTGATGACGACAGACATCGCGGCTGCCAAGGTCTTCTACGCCAGCGTCGTCGGCTGGGGCGCGCGGGACGCTTCAACGCCTACCCTTGCGTACAGCTTGTTCACCGTCGACAAGAGCTTTGCGGCCGGGCTCATGGGCCTGCCCGAGGACGCGAAAAAAATGGGCGCGGCGCCGCAGTGGATCGGATATGTCGGCGTCGACGACCTGGACGCCGCCGTGGAGAGGGTCAAGCGTCGCGGCGGAGCTGTGTATGTCCCGCCGACGAATGTCTCTGACCTCAGCCGCTTTTCGGTCGTCGCCGACCCTCAAATGGCGTCGCTTGCGCTGATCAAATGGCTCAAGCCAGGCGAGCAACAGCTCCCCGATCCGGGCAAGCCGGCGCGCGTTGGCTGGCACGAGTTGCTCGCCGCGGATTTGGAGAAGTCGTTTGCTTTCTACGGCGAGCTTTTTGACTGGCAGAGAGCGGATGCCGACACTGGTCCGCTTGGCACCTATCAGCTTTTCTCTGCGGGAGGCCAGACAATCGGCGGCATGTTTACTAAACCTCCGACGGTGCCGGTCCCGTTTTGGCTTTACTACTTCAATGTCGGCAACATCGACGTGGCGGCGGAACGCGTGAGGGCCGGTGGCGGTGAGGTCATCGAGGGCCCGCTTGAATTGGCAGGCGGCAGCTGGATCGCGCGGTGCATGGACCCTCAAGGCGCCGTGTTCGCGCTAGAGGGCAGGCGCAGTCCCAATGCTGTCGGATATTTCGCGCGCGTGGCGTCGCGCGGTCGACGCGTCGCCTGACGTCGGAACCGCGCTGCGTCTCCGCCGTTTTACGATGAGGCTCTTCCTCGCAGTGTCGTTTCCTCGCAGTGTCATTTCCTCGCAGTGTCATTGCCCGGCTTGACCGGGAAATCCAGCATCCACGCCTCGACGGCTACTATGGATCGCCCGGCCAAACCGGGCGACGACAGCGCAGAAGCCGCGTAATGGAAAAACGCTTTGTGCTCAGAGAAGGCAGATTGCCGATGTCGCGCCGGCACATGCCTGCTTTAAGCCGTTTGACACGGCGGGCAATGCAATTGGCCCCAGGGTGGCGCACTGGGGGCGGTATCTTGAATTAGATCGAGAAATCAATCTGTTGTGCCCGTAAGATTGTCCGGCTGCACCGGCTGCTGCACCGGTTTTTGCGCCTGCCGGCGCATCTCGCGCGCGCGGCGCTCCTGGGCGAGGCGCTCGATCGCGGCGGCGCGCTCGCCGTCGGCGACATCGGCGTAGGCCCTCAGCGTGGTCTTGATGTCCTCGTGGTCAAGCGCAAGCTGAACGATCTTCATGCCTTGCGCGGTGGGCACGGAGCGCAGGAGCTTGGTCGCAAAATCGCTGCGCAGGTCATGCCAGCGGAACCGGCTGACGCCGGTGAGGCCGGCCGCGGCGCGCACCGCATTCCATGCCCCGCGCAGCCCCTCGCGCGTCCACGGATAGCGCTCGCCCCTGACGATGCCGAGCCGCCGCACCGTATAGCGCGCCTCGAAGGTGAAGACGCGCGCCGGATGATGGCCGCGCAGCGGCCACAGGATGGCGCGGATGCTGGGCGTGATCGCGACGGCGATATCCTTGCCGCCGGCGCGGCCCTTGCCGGTCATCCGGATGACGCCGTCCTCCCAGTTCACCTGCCGCCACTCGAGCGTATAGCAGTTGGTCTTGCGCTTGCCGCAGGTGCGGGCAAATTCGATCAGGGGCCAGAGGTCCGGGCGCAGCTCGGATATTGCCGCCGCCAGACGGCGCTCTTCGTCGGCCGTAAGCTCGCGCGGCTTGCGCTTCGGCTCGTCGAGCCAGAGCCTCCTCCACTCCGGCTCATGAGGAAAATGCCGTACGGCCGGCCGCAGATAGGTGAACAGCTTCTTGAGCTGCTCGGTCGTATCGTTGACCGCATAGGCCGAGACCGGGCGCGCCTTCTCGCCCTTGCCGACGAGGTGGGCGCGCCGCCAGCGGATGAGGCCGAGCGCGTCGTCATGGGTGATGTCGGTGATAAGCTTCGCCGGCCCGAAATAGGTGATGAGCAGATTGATCAGGCGCCGCGTGTTGTCGGCCCCGACGTGATGGTCGCCGACGTCGATCATGTAGCGGGCCGCCACCGCATCGAGCGTCAGCGCGACGCCGGCGTCCGCCTGCGCCTGCCGCTCGCTCTTTAATCTCTTTTCGATTTCGGCGGCGGCGATTTCCGCCTCGCGGCGGCTCGTTCGGCCTGTTGAGCGAGAAAGCTGACGACCGTCGATCCAGACGTTGGTGTAGTAGAATTTCGATTGGCGCTTTTTGTAGACGGTGGGCACGGCGCAAGCCTCCGCTTCCTGGCCTTGATGAAGGCCTCAATGTCGGCGCGGTCGAACGCCTTGCGCGGCCGCTTCTTGCTGCGGCCGATGACGACATAGGTGAGCTCGCCGTCTCGGACATAGCCGTGCAGCGTCTCCAGCGAGACGCCGAGAGCCTCGGCGGCCTGCCGCGGCGTGAGAAGCCCGGCGGCGGCGCCGAACCGCGCGGCCGGACGGCACGGAAAGAGTCTGCTCATCAGCCGGCGTTCATTCGCAAGTGCCGCGCCCGGACGGCGGATGGGGACATGCCATCCGGGCGCGGCGCCGCGCTTTTCTGAGGCGAGGGGGAAAAGCGCGGCATCCGGAGAAAGTTGCGGAAGGAAAGCCCCGCCCCGGGCGGCCGAGGGGCAGCCGCCGGGGCGGGACGCCGCGTCCTCCGGGAGGGTCGGTGGACAGACGCGGCCAGAGATCCCGCCCCGGACGATGGTCCAGGATATCGCCGGGGCGGGGCAGCCGCCGCACCCTTCAGGGCTGAGGGTCCCGGATGCGGCAAGCGGCGAATGGGTTTCATGGCGCGCCTCTGCGGCGCGAGAGAGCGGGCCTGAGCACGGCCGCGATGTGCCGCCGCAGCGCAGGGGCGGCCCCGGCCGCGGCGACGAAAATGAGCGCGGCGGCGAGCGCCGCAAGCGCGAGGCGCACCGCTGCGAAGCGGCCGGTCATGTCGTCATCCCGGAGATCGGCCGGCCCGCGACTTTCGCCTGCGTCGCCAGGCCGCAAAATCCGGCGTCGGTTTTGCGCGTCATCTGATAAAGCGGACCAAAATGTCCGGTTTTGCCGCCGCGGATTTGCCAGCCCTCTGCTTTGCGTCTTTCCACGTCGACCTCGGCCACGTTTACGATTTCATCGAAATGCCAGGTCCACACGGCGCAGCGCGAGGCCATGCAGCATCGTTCCGCTCCGAGGCCGCGGCCGAGCGTCATCGGGCAGATTTTTTTCCGCGCCTGTTCTTCCGTGTGCATCGTCGCCGGCCCTCAGGATGAAGAATGAGAGGCGCGCGAGACCTCCGGCAGAGGCCCGGCGTTGTTGTTGACGAGAACGACCGCGCCTTCCACGGCCGGCTGCCAGCCCCGCGGGGTATGGTAGGACACGTCGCATTTCACGGCGTCGATTCCCGCCGGAACGCCTTCCTCGGCCATGCGGGCCAGCGCATGGCCGAGGCTTTGATTGATGGCGGCCGTGAGCCTGTCATCCAGCGTCATGCTTTGCCTCCTGCGTGCGGTGAGGAGGCCGGCCCTCCTGACCTGGTGGGCCGCGCGCCTGACTGCGCGTTCGGCTCTGTCGAGCAGCTCGTGAGTGCGGCCGAGCTGCCAGTAGAAATAGACGGCGGCGGCCCAGCCGGCCCAGCCGACGAGCGCGACGCCGGCGTTGGCGATGAGTTCAATCGCCGGCACGTTCCGGTTCCTCGACGATGAGGGTTCCGGCGGCGGCGGCGGCAATGATTTCGGCGCCGCGCGACACCGGCGCGGCATCGGACTTGCGGCGGAAGATCGCGGCGAGCTGGTCAAGCCGCGCCGCGAGAGCGCGGAGCTCCTTGCGGGTGGCAACGATGCGCGACGGCGCCAGCATTTCAGCGCTCCATCGGCACAGGAGCGCGCCTGCAGGCGGCGAGCCGTTCCAGCGCCGCCAGCGCTTCGGCCGCGTCGGCGAGCTTGGTGCGGGCGTCGGCCCGCTGGATCGCATTGGGCAGGTTATCGTTGCCGAGCGCCTGCAGATGGCCGGCGAGCTTCATCAGCGTCGCGCCGGCGATCTCGAGGTCGATGGAGATGCGCGCCCACTGGGGGACGGGCGGTGCTGACGTGCTGTTTTCGCCCATGAGGTTTCTCGCCCTCTTCGATGCGAGCGGGATCGTAAGACACAATTTGTGTCTTTGCAAGCGAAAAGACACAGAACGTGTCTTAACTATAATTGACACAATTCCGACAGATCTGCGAAATCCAATTTGCGCCAAATACCCGCCATGATAGAAACAAGCATAGATGCGGTGATCATCGGAACGAGGCCTCCGAGTAAAAAGCGGGGAGCAGGATGAATACGACAAAAAAAGAAGCGCCGGAAAAAGAAACGGCGTCATTCGAAGGCGAAGTTATTGGCAAGACGGAACTAACATTTGCGGAGACGGAACGGCTTTTACCTCCCGCTGTAGAATTCATCTCGCAGGCCGGGTGGGACCAGGTGCCGAAAATGCTTGCAGTAGCTCTCGCAGTACATCAAGTAGTCGACGAACAAGCCGAGCGGGTGCATCAGCTTGCCCGCGCTCTTCTTGAGCGCAAGCAGCAAAAACGGCCAACGGAATAAATCTATTTGGATGGCCCCGAATTCGGGGGCTTTTGGGGCCTTCCGCGTTCTCGCCACCAGCCCAGTTCTTGCGCGCGCTTGAGCTGTTCCGATTGCGGCAGGGCTTCGAATTCTTCGATGGCGTCGCGGATATCGCTGCGCAGCACCGAGCGCTCGCCCTCTGTCAGCCATATCGAGAGAACATTGAGCTCGCGGCTTATTTTACGGAGGGCCCCGTCGGGCGTCGTAATTTCCCGGCCATGGAAAAAACGCGTGGCATCCTGATAGCTATTGAGGCGGCTCTTTTTTAGCCCGGTCTTTTCGATCATTCTCGCCTTGCTGATGCCGCGCGCGCAGCAGGTAATGACGAGCCGTTCGGCGAATTCTAGGAATTCTTCTTTAGGTTGGTCTTTCGACATCATTGGTCGCAATTCTCCCCAGGAATATGAAGGGTGGCATGTTGAAAAAAGACACAGACTGTGTCTTTTGTTGCCAGCATGAGTCGTCAACTCGCCATCGTTCGCACCGTCAAACAGGCTGTCCTTCTACTTGGCGGCCCGGCGCTTGCTGCGCGGCGCTTCGGCCGTACCCGCCAAGCCGCTCAGAACTGGATAGATAGAGGTGCTATTCCTGCCGTTCTGCGCCCCGAAATAGACGCCGCATTGGAGAAAGAGGGCTACGTAGCGGCGCCCTCTATATATAGGAGGGACAAGCGTCCGCCCCCGGGCGGATGAAAATATCCCATTCCTTGCACCTGAGTCCAATTCGTTTCGCGCGTGCCTCGGCAGCTGCCCTGCAGCCGCCGCACAGGAGAATTTTGCGTGACGCGTCCCGATTCCAAAATCCTCGAGGAGCTGATCGCCGTCGGCCGCGACATCCTGCGCACGCCGGCGAGCGCCTTCGGCCACCGCGGCCGCATCATGCGGCTGCGCGGCGAGGTTGACGCCGCGGTGCGCCGGCCGGCCCCGGACGGCCGCGTCATCGACGATCTTGCCGCGATCACGGTCACGGCGCTCGGTCATATTTGCTTCGAGCCGGCCGCACGCTGGGAGCAGCTCGCCGCCTTCCTCCTGCCCTGCCTGGAAGAGGATTACCGCCGCGCGCTGGAGCGCGAGCTGAGGGCGGCCCATGAACCATGAAGAAAGCTGCAAGCCGGTCGAGATCGGGCGTCTGATGATGCGCGCCGAAGGCAAGATGTGGAACGCATACTATTCGCCGACGGGAGCGGCGGATGATGCGGTCCTGCTTGCCTCGATCGCAACGCGGATAGTCGCCGACCAAGTGCGCAAGGCCGCGTTTCAATGGATCGTGACCGATTTCGTTGCGCAATTCATCAAGGAAATAATCGGCAAAGAACCGGCGATGGAAATGCGCGCAGCGCCAGCGCACGAAAAGGCAGGCAGCGCATGAGCGGCGTCAACAAGGCGATCATCGTCGGCTTCCTCGGCGGCGATCCGAAGATCCGCACCGTGCCCGGCGGCGCGAAGGTGGCCGAACTTTCGGTCGCCACTGCGGAAACCTGGCGCGACAAGGCGACCGGAGAGAAGAAGCAGGCGACCGAATGGCACCGCGTGGTGATCTTCAACGAGGGCCTCGTCAAGGTGGCGGAGCAGTACGCGCGCAAGGGCGCGCGGCTCTATGTCTGCGGCCAGATGAAAACGCGCAAATGGACCGATCGCGCCGGCGTCGAACGCTTTACGACGGAGATCGTGCTCGGCGCATTCGGCGCGGAGCTGCAGCTGCTTGACCGCCGCGAGGCGGCGCCGGCCGCCGCGAGCGAAGAAGAATACGGCGGCGGCGCGCCCGCTGACCCCAACGACGAAATTCCGTTCTGAGCCGCAAACCTGAGCCAGCCATGCCCTTTGAAATTTGCGAGACCGTCGCGGGAAAGCTCAAAGAGGTGAAGGCCTCGATCAGCTACACGCGGTACCCTATCCGGGAGGGGCGAAGGCGGCGCAAGCCGGAGAGCGAATATCTGCCCCGGCTCGTCATCGGCATTCCGAAGGCGGCGGTGACGGCGGCCAAAAAGGCCGCGTCTCAGGCCTATGTGCTGCAGATCGGCGCCGGCGCCGATGCCGGCAAGGCCCGCCTCCTGCCCTGCGACAAGGGTCAGGTAAGGCCGCGCGAGCTCAAGGGCGGCCTTGCGTTCCGCTTCGGCTATGTGCCGCTGCTCGGCAACGCCATCGCCGACCGTGAATATGTCGATGTGAAGGCGCTGCCGGGCGGCGGCTTCGAGATCGCGCTGCCGGCGTGGTTCAGAGCGGATTAAGCCATGGCCGCGGGCTCCGGCGTCATCGATCTCGAAATGGCGCTCCACTGCAAGACGCGCGCCGCCGTGCGCGTCTCCGGCGACGGCGATGACAGGCGCGCCGTCTGGCTGCCGGCGTCGCTGATCGAGATCGCAGAAACCGGTCGCCTGATCACAGGCATCGAAAGCAGCGGGCAGACGGTGAAGCTGCCGCTGGTGACGGTGACGCTGCCGCAATGGCTTGCGGCCGACAAGGGGCTGATATAATGGGCCGGCGCAGCAAGCCGCCGCCGCGCCGCACGGCCGCGAAGATCAGGCGCATGCTGGAGGCCGGCGCCGGCGACGGCAAGATCGCGCGTGCGCTCAACGTGACGCGCCATGCGGTGCGCAAGATCGCAGCCGAGCGCGCCGCGGAGCTTGCGGCGCAAGCCGCGCGGCGGCGGCCGGATATGACGCTGCCGCTGGACTGCATCCATATCGGCGACCGCATCCGCAAGGATTACGGCGACATCGCCTCGCTGGCGCGCTCGATCGACGCCAATGGGCTGCTCCACCCCGTCGTCGTGCGCGTGCGCGGCCCTCATCCCGACCGCAGCGTTGCGATGGGCGGCGGTTACGAGCTGGTCGCCGGCGAACGGCGGATGCGGGCGTGGCGGCAATCCCGGCGTTGCAACGAGCCGATTCCGGTGCGCGTCGTCGATCTCGCCTCGATCCGGCGCGGCGAATTTGCCGAGAATCACGAGCGCAAGAATTTCACGCCGTCGGAGCTGGTCGAGATCAAGCGCCAGCTTGAAATCGAGTTCGATCTCAAGGGCGCGGCGGCGCAGCGTCGGCGCGCCGGCAAGAAGGCGGCGCCGGGCGAGGCCGGCCGCGCGCTGGATACGGTGGCCGCCTATGCCGGCCGCAGCGGCCGCACCATCGAGAAGGCCGAGCTGGTCGTTGCGGCGGCCGAGCGCGATCCGGAGCGCTTCGGGCCGATCCAGGAGCAGATGGACAGATCCGGCAAGGTGGACGGGCCGGCGCGGCGGGTGCGCAACATGCTGGCGGCGGACGCCATCAAGGCCGAACCGCCGCCGCTGCCGATGCAGGGGCCTTACCGCACGATCGTCATCGACCCGCCGTGGCCGGCCGATCTTGACGGCGGCCGCGCCGTCGAAGGGCGCGGCTATTACCCTTACGCGACGATGACGATCGAGGAGATCGCGGCGCTCGACGTGGCCTCGATCGCGCATCCGGACGGCTGCGCGCTGTGGCTTTGGATCACCAATTTCCACCTTGTGCGCGGCTGCCAGCTGCCGCTGCTCAAGGCCTGGGGATTTAATGCTTCGACGCTGCTGACCTGGTGCAAGCCTCAATTCGGCCACGGCCAGCGCCTGCGCGGCGCCACGGAACATGCGATTCTTGCGGTGCGCGGCGAGGTGCCGTGCCTCGCCGGCGAGCAGAGGACCTGGTTCGCCGACGAGCGGGGCAGAAAGCGCGAGCATTCCGGCAAGCCGGGCGAATTCTTCGATATCGTCCGCGAGGTCACTCCCGCGCCGCGCTATGCCTATCTCTTCGCCGGCCGCACTTTGCCGGCGGACTGGGACGGCCATGGCGACCGCTTCGGCGCGCCGGCCCAGGCGGAGGCCGCCGAATGAGCGCGCAGAGAGAAATCCTTCCGCCGCGGCGCTTCCACGGCTCGTTCCGCTTCGAGATCGAGCGCATCGTCTATGCGGCCGGAGTCGGCCGCATGCCGGACGGCCGCGCCGCCGAAATCTGGCTCGATGCAGGAAAGGTCGGCACCTCGCTCGCGGCGCTCGCCAATGACGCCGCCATCATGGCGAGCCTCCTTTTGCAATACGGCTGTCCGCTGGAGACGATCCGGCGCGCCCTCACTCGCAATCCCGACGGCGTCGCGGCGGGGCCGGTGGGCCGCGTGCTCGATGAAATCGCGGAGGGGCGCATATGACCGGATTCGTCTGCGAGGCCGAGCTTTTTCAGGGCCGCATGTGCTGCGGGCGCTGCGGTCTCTCGTGGGATGTTGACGACGAGGGCGCCGCCGCCGGCGCATGCAAGCCCAAGGCCGATCCGCCGATCGGTCTTGCCGAGATGGAGCAGGCGGTGCGCAGCCAGGCGCGCATGCTCGTGCATTCGCAGCATGCGGCGGTGAGCGCCGGCTACCGCAGCGCGCCCTATATGCCCGAGCTGCGCAAGGCCGCTGTTTTGATGGCGGCAGCGGCCGTGCTCGAGCGCATTGCCGGCGATCCGCGGCTTGTCGCGATGCTCAAGGAGGACCGGAAATGATCAGGCGGAGGACCGGAAGATGATCAGGGTGAATGCGAGGCTGTTCAAGGCGGCGAGCGTCTGCCAGGCGAGAGAAGAGGAAACAACGCGGCATTACCTTTGCGGCGTCAGCATCGAGCCGCATCCCGACGGCGCGCTCCTCGCCGCAACCGACGGGCACTGCCTGGTCGTGATCCTCGACCGCGGCGGCGCGGCCAAGCGCAAGGCGATCGTCGCGCTGCCCGGGGTCTTGCAGGGCGCGCTGGTCGAAGAGGCGGATGAAGAGGACGAGTTCGGAAACCGTGCTCGTCCCGAGGACCGCACGCTGCGCATCGATGACGCCGGCATTGCGGTGATCGAGGGATACGCCGCCTCGGCCGCGAGCTGCCTTATCGCCGACGAATTTCCGCCTTGGCGCAAGGTGTTTCCGCGCGCCGCCCCAACGCAGCAGCCCGCGCCGGCTTTCGGCGCACGATACTTTGCCAGACTCGCCGAGGTCGCCGGCCTGCTCTGCGATCACGAGGGCGGGGCCGTTCAGATCGCGGCGATGGGTCCCGAGGATCCGGCGCTGGTGTTCTTTCCGCGTTTCCGCGACGCGGTCGGCGTGCTGATGCCGGTGCGGGACGGTCTCACCGAGAGCGAGCTGACGACGCCCGCATGGACGGGCGCTGCGGCGCCCGATGCGCAAGAGCCGGAGCAATGACCCCGGCGGAGCTCGATGAGTTAAAGATGCGCCCCGGCAACGGCTGCGCCGAAGTGGCGGCGCGCTACGTGGCGCTGCGGCGGCACGGCAGGGGCTATATCGGCCCCTGCCCGGTGTGCTCGGCGGACCGGCAGGATCGTCATGCGACGCGCTTCGAGATCAAGGCCGACGGCGGCTGGGTCTGCGCGGTCTGCAATGACGGCGGCGACGTGATCGCGCTCGTCATGCGGGCCGAAGGGGTGGATTTTCTCCGGGCGGTGGAGATCCTGGGCGGCCGGCGCGAAGCTGACGCGGCGGCGCAGGCCGCGCGCGAGCGCGAGCGCGCCGCAGAGGAGGCGCGGCGCGCCGCCGAAGCCGAAAAATATCGCGAGCGGGAACGCAGCGCGCTTTACCGGATGTGGCGGCAGGCGGCGGACCCGCGCGGGACGCCGGTCGAAGCCTATCTCGCCCATCGCGGTCTGCCGTTGCCGCCGTGGCCGGAAGGGGGCGCGCGGCTGCGCTATGTGGCCGATATGCCCTATTTCCACGGGCAGAGCATTGACGCGGCCGGGCGCAGGCAGCCGCGCATCGTGCACCGCGGGCCGGCGATGACGGCGGCGATCGTCAAGGGCGGCAGGTTTGCAGGCATGCACATCACCTGGCTCGATCCGGCGGGGGGCGGCAAGGCGTGCATTGCGGACGCGGAATCCGGCGAGGCGCTGCCGGCCAAAAAAGTGCGCGGCTCGAAGACGGGCGGCGCGATCGAGCTCGTCAAGGCGGCATCCGCGCAGCCGCACCGCATCATCATCGGCGAGGGCATCGAGACGGTGCTGACGGTATGGCACGCCATGCGCGCATGCGCCGTGGACCTTTCCGACGCCGAATTCTGGTCGGCGGTCGATCTCGGCAATCTCGGCGGCCGGTCCGCGGGCCTGGTCGTTCATCCCGAGCTGCGGACGCCGACAGGACGGCCGCGCCGCGTGCCGGGGCCGGATCCGGATCTGACGTCATCAGGCATCACGCTGCCGGAGGGCGTTAGTGAAATCACGGTGCTGGTCGACGGAGACAGCGACCCGGTGACGACGATCGGGGCGGTCTGCCGCGCCGCGGTGCGGTTCCAGGCAGCGCATCCGGGTCTGACGGTGCAGGCACGTTTCCCTCGGCGAGGCATGGATTTTAACGACATGCTGAGGAGCGCAATATGAAGCTGGCGAGAGACGTGAAGACGGCGCATTCGATCAGTGTCGTGGGCTGCGATTTCAAGAATTGTAATTGCGGCGCCGTCTATGTGCGGCTGCACGATGATATGGGCGAGATCTTTGCAGTCGGCGTCGTTAGCCCCGAAATCGCGATCGAATTTTCCGACGATATCGCCAGCGAAGTGGAGCGGATGCGGTCGGAGGGGAAGCCCAAATGCCGGAATGCCAGCGGGCGAATTGAGGTCCGACCTTGAAATGAAGGTGGTGGCGCTGGGCTGCCGACGGGGAAGCCATGCCTGTCGTTACCGACACTCGGATTTTAGAGGAGATCCTCGCATGTCCTTGCGTGCCAGTGACGCGCAGCTTGTTCGAGGAGGCGGTGGAGGCCGAAAAGCAGGTGTCGCCTGGTGCGGAATTGCCCTCGCCCGAGGGGTTGTCGGCTGCGGCGTCATCGGTGGCGCAGAAATCGGCATCCTCCCAAATGGGAAGGTCTGCGCGACGCGACCGCGGAAGCGGAAGCGGTACGCCGGAGAGCCGGGCGGCGCTCGACCGCCGGCTCGCATTCTATCCGCTGACCGATCTCGGCAATGCCGAGCGCTTCCGCGAACGTCAGCGCGGACGCCTGATCTGGGTAGCGGCAATGGGCTGGCACTGGTGGGACGGCCGCCGGTGGGCGCGCGACGGCGCGGAAGGGCGCGTGATGCTGGCCGCTCATGAGACCGTGCGTGCGATCCAGAACGAGGCTGCGGCGATCGCCGGCAGCGCCGACGACATTGCGGTGGTGATGCGCACGGTGTCGCGCCCGCTGAGCGAAATGCTCCGCGCCCACGGCCGGCAGTCGGAGAGCAACGACAAGCTTAACCGGCTGGCGAAGCAGGCTCAGGCCTATCTGGAAGTCTCGCCCGCGCAGCTTGATGCCGATCCGTTTGCGATCAACGTGCTCAACGGCACCATCTTCGTGCGGCGGCCGGGCGATCCGCTGCCGGCCGGCGTCGCCGGCCGGAGCGAGGGCTATGTGTATTTCCGCGAGCACCGGCCGGAGGACTACATCACGCGGCTTGCGCCGGTGGAGTATGACCCCGCCGCGCCGCGCGAGCGGTGGGACCGGTTTCTGGCCGAGGTGCAGCCGGTAGCGGCGATGCGGCGTCAGCTTGCGGCGTGGCGCGGCTACAGTCTCACGGGCGACATCAGCGAACAGAAGCTTTGCGTGTTCTTCGGCACCGGCCAGAACGGCAAGAGCGTGTTCGAGGACGTATGCTGCCATGTCGCCGGCGATTATGCGGCGACGACTCCGATCGAGACGTTCCTTGATGAAGGCCAGGCGCGCCGCGCCGGCCAGCCGACGCCCGATCTCGCCGGCCTCGCCGGCGTGCGCATGCTGCGCACCAGCGAACCCAATCGGGAGGGGCGTCTCAATGAGGGCCTGATCAAGCTTGCGACCGGCGGCGAGCCGATCCGGGCGCGGCACCTCAATCGCGATTTCTTCGAGTTCTATCCGCAGTTCAAGCTGACCATGAGCGGCAATCACCGGCCTCAGATTCGCGGGGCCGACGAGGGCATCTGGCGCCGCGTCGTGCTGGTGCCGTGGTCGGTGACGATCGCGCCCGAGCGCAAGGACCCGCGCTTGCGCCTGAAGCTGCGGGCGGAAGCGTCCGGGATTTTGAATTGGATGCTGGACGGCCTGTGCGACTGGCTCGACCACGGACTCGTGCTCGCGGCCGAGACGCAGGAAGCGACGGTTGAATACCGGCGCGACAGCGACCAGCTTGGCCGCTTCCTTGAGGCCTGCACCGAGCGGGCGCCGGGCGAGCGCGTGCAGTCGAGCGTGCTGCACGACGTGTTCTGCGCCTGGTGCACGGCGAACGCGCTGACGGCCTGGAAGGGCCGCGGCTTTTCGGACGCCATGACCGAGCGCGGGTTCCGCAAGGACAAGTCAAGCGTGATGTTCTGGCTCGATTTGCGGCTGACGAAATCGCGCAGCGATTTTGTGGATGCCGAGGGGCGGCCTCGTCATCTGGCCGGCGCCGGCCAGCAGGAGGCGTTCGGCGCTGATGATTTTGTGATGTGAGGTTCCCACCCTCCCGGAATTGGGAGGGTGACGGCGATGCGGAAGCGCCCGCCCCACAGCGGGTTGGGAGGGTTTACGCCATCCGGGAGGGTTAACGCCATTAGCTCTTATGGACTCGGGACTCGTATGCAATGAATTCAAAAAAACCCTCCCAAGTCTCCCCGGGCATAAGAGCCGGCGCTGGAAAAACTGTTGGCAACCTTGGGGAAAGCCTGTGGATAACGCAAACGAACCAATCTTCCGGACCCTCCCGCGGACTCTCCCGGCCGCATTGCAGCCGCCGAAAAGCATGCGGCCGTGGACCGAGGTGCTCGCCGAGCTTGAGGCGCGCCACCATGCGCAGCCCGGTCCGCGCTGGCATCTCGTGCAGTGTGAGCCGGGCGAGCATGACGCGCATGCGTGCGAGTGGCTCGGCCGGCTCGGCTACGAGGTGTATTACCCGCGCGTGCGCAAGCTCAAGGCGGTGAGCCGCAAGGGGCTGTCGAAACGGCAGCGCCGGCTACGGGCGACGGTGATGCGTGAGGTGCTGGCGCCGCTGTGGCCGCGCTATGTGATGACGCGGTTCGACGTGCAGGACGGGCAGTGGCACCGCATCTTCGACATCGCCGGGGTGACGGGCCTGGTGTGCGCGCAGAACCGGCCGGTGCCGATCGCGGATGATCTCATCGCGCGCATGCGCGCCGCCGAGGTAGGGGGCGCTATTCCGGCGGCGACGCCGGCGGCGCGGATCTATCGGCTGGGCGCGCTCGCGGAGATTACGGAGGGTCCGTTCACGGGCTTCCGCGGCGCGATCGAGCGGGTGCGGACGGAGACGATCGCCGGCGTTTCCGCGGCGGTGCAGCTGACCGTCGCGATCAATATTTTCGGCCGGCTGACGCCGGTGGACCTGGAGGCCTGGCAGGCCCGGCCGGCCGATTAGGATCTTTGCGGCCTGTTTGGTTTGGGGGGCAGGAAATCGGCCGCATGCTGGGGCGCAGGCAGCCAGCGCTCCGACAGATTGTCGTAGCCGTCGGCCTCGACCCATCGGCTGCCGACGATCAGGACCGAAAGATGGTCCTCATATTGCAGGCCGCGGGGAAAATCCGGCGGCCGTTGCCGGTTGACGACGCGTACGTGCACCGGCTTGAGGCCCGCCTCGTCGCAGGCTTTTTGCACGAGCGCTATGGCGGCCTTGCGTTCGGCGGGGGGTGGTGGGCCGCACTTCGTCCGGCGTGAGGGCTCTCCCCCGCGGTAGGCCGGGCGGCCAATCGAGGAGGAGATTGATGCCGCCGAGGCGATCGGCGGCTTTAATCAGGTTGCGGGAGAATTTCATTGTGGCCTCGCGCCGCGCCAGCGGCGCGATGGTAACTGATCGAATTAGGGGGCATCATAAAACTGCGGAAACATGTAATGGAGACGCCGGGCCTCATTATAGGTACGTGGCCGCAAATTGGACTCGTGGACGACGGTGAGTGTCTCGGCTTGCGCGAGCTGGCACGCCCCATAATCACTGCCGGTGCGAGCTATCCGTTCGGCGGCGTCGATTTTGTCTTGGATGTATTGCCACGCCTCGTCCTCGGTGTCCCTATAGATCTCCCCGTAGGGGGGGAGAGATGGGCACCCGTGCGTGACGTACTCTCGTGGTACGATGTACCACCTCTCTCGCTTGGACTGTCTGCGGCTGCTACGGCTGGTCATTTGTTTCTCCTTGCTCTGGTCTTGATTACGTCCCTAATATCTCATATGACTTATTCGCTGTCAATAAGTCATATGAGAAAATTCGATGCGAGGGCGAAAAAAAATCTGGCCGGAGCGCCGCGAAATGGCGCTGCCGGCGGGCACGCTCGACCGCATCGCGGCGGTGCTGCGGGACGGCGAGGATCGTTCGGATTTCGTCCGGCTCGCAATCGAGCGCGAGCTGGCGCGACGCGAGGGCGAGGAAATCGAGTCAAAATCGAGTCGCGCGTGATAACTTTTGACTCCGGGCTCGACTCGGCGCTATGAGAGGCGCGGGGACGGCAGCCACCCTGGCAGCCACCCTGGCAGCCACCCTGGCAGCCACCCTGGCAGCCACCCTGGCAGCCACCCTGGCAGCCACCCTGGCGACCGGCCGGGGCGGCGGAGCGTACCTTAAGCGGCGCGCTGCGACCTTCGCGAAATTTTCGCGAAGGTCATAAAATTCGCATGGCCAAAGACATCGGCGTGATCGTCGCCCTGCCGCCCGCAGTGCGGGACTGGGTGGAGGCGCAGGCGGAAGATCTCGGCGTAACGGCTGCGATCTGGATTCGCATGCTCGTCGTCGCTGCGGCCAGAGGGCGCAGCGCGCTGCCGGCCGGGCCGGCCATCCAGCCCGCGCATGCGGCCCCGCGCGCCCCGGCGCCGGCGCCCGCAGCGCTGGGTCTCCCCGATGGTGATGATGACGCCGGCGCATCCGGCGGCCTCGATCCGGACGCCTGGCGCGGATCGCCGGATGACGAATCGCCCGGTGATGACGCGGCACAGGACGCAGCGCAGGACGCCGATATCGATGCGATCGTTGCCGGCCGCGTGGCCGAGGCCGCAGCCTCCGCGCCGCCGGCCGCGCTCCCTGATGCCTATTCCGCGCCCGCGCCCGTGATCCTCGGACCCGCCAACGGCGGCGGCGCACGGCCGCTCCGGCGTCCGCCTCCCGCCTATTCCCCCGCGCGCCAGCCCTCGCATCTGCGCGGACTGATGTGACTGCCCGCCTGACCATGCTCGCCTGACCATGCCTGCCTGCCGCGACCCTCAGCACGAGCGCTTCGCCCGCGCGCTCGCCGAGCAGTATCTCGCGGTGCCGCCGCCGCGCCGGCCGGTGCTGGAGGCCTTCAAGGCCGCGGGCTATGCCCCGCACAAGGGCAATGCCAGCCGGCTTGCCAGGCGGCCGGAGATCCGCGCCCGCGTCGCCGAGCTCCTCGAGGAGGCGCGCGAATACGCCGACATCCGCCTCGTCAAGGCGCTGGTGCGCGTCGATCGCATCGCCGACGCCAAGCTGCCGGACTATTACGAGCGCCGCGACGGCGCGCTGGTGCTGCGCGACATCACCGCGCTGCCGCCGCGCCTCGCCGAGGCCATCGCCGAGCTTGAATATCACGACGACGGCCGCATCAAGCGCATCAAGCTGCACGACAAGGCGCAGGCCAACCTCGCGCTGCTCAAGCATTTCGGCGGCGCCGGAGAGGCGGCCGAGCGCCGCGCCGACGTGAACATCTGGAATGTCCTCTCAGTCGAAGATCAGCGCGTGCTTGCCGATCTTGTCGAAGCTCTCGCCCGAGGGTCTGCGCCTGCTCTCGCGGGAGCTGCGGGCGAGAGCGCAGCAGCAGGCGCGGGAGCGTAAGCTCTACTCCTATTACCCGGACGACGGCCCGCTCCGGCGCGAGCTCTATCCGCGCCATATGGAGTTTTTCGCCGCCGGCGGCTGGCATCAGCGGTTGCCGTCCTGTCCGGCCGATTGCGACGGCTCACCGCATCGCGACCGGCTGATGCTCGCCGCCAATCGCGTCGGCAAGACCGAATCGGTCGGCGGCTACGAGGTCGCGCTGCACGCCACCGGCCGCTACCCCGCCTGGTGGCCGGGGCTGAAATTCCGCCGGCCGGTCGAGATCTGGGCGAGCGGCAAGAAGAATGAGACCACCCGCGACATCATCCAGGCCAAGCTGTTCGGCCCGGTCGCCTGGCGCGGGCGCGTCAAGACGCTGGCGGGCACCGGCCTCATCCCGGCCGAGGACATCGGCGCCGTGACGTGGAAGCGCGGCGTCGCCGATCTCGCCGACACCGTGCAGGTGCGCCACCGCTCCGGCGGATGGAGCGTGATCGGCCTCAAGAGCTATGAGCAGGGACGCGGCGCCTATGAAGGCACCGAGAAGGATATCATCTGGTTCGATGAGGAGCCGCCCGTCGATGTCTATGTGGAGGCCGGCATCCGCACCATGACCACGCAGGGCCATACGCTGCTCACCTTCACCCCGCTGGAGGGCATGAGCGAAGTGGTGCTCGAGTTCCTGCCCGGCGGCACGCTGCCGCCGCGGGACGAAAGCATGGCCCCTCATGTGCTCGAGGCGATCGGCCGCGGGGCCTAAGCATGGGGGGCAAGTTCGTGGTCAACGCCGGCTGGGATCACGTGCCCCACTTGAGCGAGGAGCAGAAGGCGGCCGAGCTCGCCCGCATCCAGCCCTATCAGCGCGAGGCGCGCTCCAAAGGCATTCCGGCCCTGGGCGCCGGCGCGATCTATCCGGTGCCCGAAGACTATGTCCTGTGCGACCCGTTCGAGATTCCCGACTGGATGCCCCAGTGTTACGCCCTCGATGTCGGGTGGCACCGCACCGCGGCGCTGTGGGCGGCGCACGACATCAACTCGGATGTCGTCTATCTCTACAGCGAGCATTACCGGGCCGAGGCCGAGCCGCCGGTGCACGCCAATGCGATACTCGCGCGAGGCAAGTGGATTCCCGGCGTCATCGACCCGGCGGCGCGCGGGCGCGGCCAGCGCGACGGCGAGCGGCTGATCAGGGTGTACCAGGAGCTCGGGCTGCAGCTTCTTTTCCCGGCGGCCAACGACATCGAGGCGGGCATCTACGAATGCTGGATAAGGCTTTCGACCGGCCGCATGAAGGCATTCCGCAGCCTGCAGAACTGGCTTGCGGAATTCCGCTTCTACCAGCGCGACGAGAGAGGCCGCGTGAAGGACGGCCAGCCGGACCACCTCATGGACTGCATGCGCTACATTCTACTCTCCGGACTTCCCCGCGCCGTGGTGCGGCCGCCCTCGATGTGGACGGCGCGCGGCCTCGTCGCGCGGCATACGGCCGACTATGATCCGCTCGCCTACGGAGACCGCTGAATGCGCACGCGCCGCAGCTACCGCCCGCGCGGCCAGCAACATGACCCTGTTGAGCAGGGCGCCGGACGGCTTGACCCGCGGCCGTCGGCGGAGGCGCTCGCCGACCGCGACCGCCGGCTGAACTATGTCGAGACGCTGCATATGGCTCTGCTCGGCGATCCGCCGCCCGGCCGCAGCGCGCTTGACGGCTGGATTCCGAGGGGCGTCAGCGCATGCGGAGTCCGCGAGCGATGGTAGGAGCATAGTCATGACCAACAAGGCAATCGCCACTCTGGTGCCGACGCAATCCGACGCTGAGATTGCGGCTGACCTCAAGCGCCGCGTCATCGAGGCGCACGAGCCAGTGCTGGCGCTGCTTGACGAGGCTCATGCCGCAGGATTTGAGATCATTTGCGGATGCGGCCTGGCGCCGACCGGACGCCATGTGATCACGCATCTGCGTATCGCGAAGCTGTATTAGCCCCGCATGGCCCGCGCTCTTTGGCGGCCCGGCCGGTCGGCCGCGCCGCTGCCCGACGGCCGGGCTTTGCCGCAGGGAATGTCGCCGGAGGCGCGCGCGCAGCGCGAGGATATTGCGGCGGCGCTCGCGGACCCTGAATGTCCGGCGCATGTGTCCAAGCCGCTGCACGCCACCCGCGATCAATATGACGCGCTTGTCGCCGAGCGCATGCGCACCATGACGCTCGCCGAGCGTATCGATATCGAGATTGCGCTCACCCAGCGCCGCCGGCGCGTGCACGCGTTCGACTATGATCCACTGAGGTATTGATGGGCCTCTATACTCCGCCGCCGGCCGGCACGCCGCCCCCTCCGCTATTCGGCGCTGCCGAAAGCCAGCAGCCGCCCTTCATGCGGGCATGGATGCTGCCGATGGACTACCTCGGCGACATCACCGGCATGACGGGGAAAATACAGCAGATGCGGGCCCAAGCCGGCGCCTCCGCGGGTGCCCCCGGTATCCCGTCCGGCACGCCGGGCCTGCGCCGCCAGCCGGTCGGCAACATCGGTGGAGGGGCTGGACGGTAGTCCGAATGCGCCGCTGTCCGACTTTGGATCATCCGCCGAGGTATTGATGGGCCTGTTTGCTCCTTCTCCCCCGCCTGCGCCGCCGCCTCCGCCGCCTCCGCCCCCGGCGGCGTCGCCGCCGGTCTATGCCAGCGCGGCGACCATGGGAGCGCTGGCCCGCCGCACCCAGGGGAGACCGATGGGCGGCACTGACCTGACCACCGGGCAGAAGCAGGCCGGCGTTGTGCAGACCGCCGCTCTCGGGCTGGGCGGGACAGGGACGCCGTGATGCTGGCCTATACCGAGCCTGAGATCGAGCTGGCTCGCGAAATCATGTGCGAGCAACTCGGCGGGACAGAGACCAATCGGCGTTTTGCGAGGCATGCGGCCGGTCTCCATGCCGAACATGTCGATTTCTGCCTGCAGCTCGCCCGCTGTGTCCTCAGAAGGGCCGGCACGGGATCGCCGTGATGCTGCGGCGCTATACCTTCAAGGTGCATTTCAGCAAGCGCCGCGCCATGCGGCGCGCGCAGGAGGAAGCCGCGATGCGCTTCGCGCGGATGGCGGCCGAGCTGCGCAATGCTCTGATTGAGCTATGCTACAACACCTACTGCTGCCGCTGCGAGAGGGCCGGCGCGCCTCCTCCCGTCGACCCTCGTGTGGTTGCCTATGCCGTACGGGACAGGACCAAGGCAGAGGCGCGCGAGATCATCGCCTCCTACCGGCGCGGCCTCGGCGGCTCGATGCGGCGCAGCGAGCCGCAATGGCACAAGCCCGAGCGCCCATGGCCGCAGGAGCGCAAGGAAAAGCTGCGCGCCACGATGCGGCGTCGCGAAGAGGAAAAGCGCGCCAGGCGCAAGGCGCCGGCGAAGCCGCGCAAGCCGCCCCGGCAAGCCAGCGTGCGGGCGCTCGCGCTGGCGGAGCTCACCGGCGAGATCACGGCCTTGCGCTGGGCCTGCCCCGAGTGGGCCGAAATGCCGACCCATATGCAGCATCGGGTCGCCGACGGGCTCGTCAAGTCGCTCGCCGCCCTCATGCGCGGCGACGCGAAAGCGCCGCGATTCAAGCGGACCGATCGCGCGAACCGGCTCCCGCTCGGCGCCAAAGGCTATAAGCTCGCGCCGCAGGGCCGCGAGCGGTCGCGCGCCGGCCGGTCCCGCGCGAGCGCTCGAAACTGGAAATTGACCGTCACGGGGCTGCCGGGGCACATGCGCGCCGTCGGCGAGTTCCCGGCCGAGGTCAGGCAATGGAAGACGGCCGATCTGATTTTCCATGCCGGATCATGGTGGCTATCGGTATGCGTTGAGATTGAGCGCGAGCGCTCTCACGGCGCAGAAGAGGTTACGGTCAGGCTCGGCCTGATCGACGAGTTTGCCCATGTGGAAGGGGCAACGGGTCCACGCTGGTGCCCGGGCGAGGGCGTTCGCGCCTGCGCCGAAAGTCCGCATCGTTTCCACGACTTGGCAGGAGGCTCTGACAACGCCGCAGATGCCGTTGCGGATGGGCGGGCCGGATTGGCCGGCATTGGCCACATAGGAGCGAGGTCTGACAACGCCGCAGATGCCGTTGCGGATGGGCGGGATCAGGACGGTTGCCGGAATCCTCGGCGACTACCACCTGACAACGCCGCAGATGCCGTTGCGGATGGGCGGGATCAGGACGGTTGCCGGAATCCTCGGCGACTACCACCTGACAACGCCGCAGATGCCGTTGCGGATGGGCGGGTTATCAAACCTTTCTCGATCCCTCAATCAAAACGGCCGGCCGAGCCGGTCGCAGACGCCGCCGCCGACGCCCTCAAGGCCGAGCGCGACCGCCGCTACCGCCGCGGCTCGCGGCGATGGCGCCGCGCCGCCCGGCGCATCGCCAGGATCGAGGCCCGCGCCGCCCGCAGGCGGCGCGAGCGCCATCATCTGTGGACATCGCAACTCGTGCGCTGCGCCGGCGCCATAACGGTGATCGCTCCCGACATTCCGCAATTCACGAAATCAGGGCGCGGCGACGCGCGGAACTGGGGCGCCAACGTCAAGCTCGCCGCCGCCCTCAACCGTCACATCCTCGGCCAGGCGCCGATGCTCGCCGTATCGATGCTGCAATACAAGGCCGAGGAAGCCGGAATCCGGTGCGACCTCATCGAAGACGACGCGCCGGAGATCGCCGTCGGCCGCGACCACGTCGCCGCCGGCAAAGCCCAGCGCCGCCTGCGGCGCGCCATCAGAAAGGACGCAGCATGAGCTACGACGTGAAGACTCCGGTGCTTGCCGATACCATCCGCTTCCTGCGCAACGCCTCCAACGGCCTCGCCAAAGGCACGATGGAAGCCAAAGAGGCCAAGGCCATCGCAGCCGTTGAGAACGAGGTGATCAAGGCGGTCGGCATGGACGTCAAGGCGCGTCTGGCGCTCCCCAAGATCAGCGCAATGGAAGCCCAGCTCATCGAAGAGCGCCCGGCCGCTCCCGCGATCGAAAAGGCTGCGCACGCGGCTGCTCCGGCGATCGAAAAGGCCGCGTAAGCGGCGATGGGAGCCGTCTGATGGACCGGCTGTTCCTGCAGCGCGGCACCTCGTTCAGCTTCGAGCGCACGGTGGCCGATGACGCGGACGTGCGCTGGTCCGTCTATCACGACGGCGAAGCGCAGATCGGCTTTGCCGCCGCGTCCGACGCGTATGCGTGGCTCAAGAAGCGGCTGAGCCGCAAGGGCGCGGGGGCCGGATAAATGCTCTCCCCCTCCGCCATCGCCCGCCGCTTCGGCGACGCGCTCCTCGCCCATTACGAGCTCGCAGGTGACGCTCTGCTCGCCCGCGCGCCCGCGCTGGCCAAGCAGCGGTGGTACGAGGAATCCGGCGGCTGGGAGGAAACGCGCCTGCAGCTTGAGGGTCGCCTCTACGGCCTGCGCAACTGGCGGCTTTCGTGGTGGCAGCACTGGGGGAAGATCGCCGAGGCGATCCTGCCGCGCCGCTACCACTGGCTGGTCGTGCCGAACACCATGACGCGCGGGCTTGCCATCAATCAGGCGATCAAGGACCCGACCGGCGCGCAGGCGGTGTCGGTGTGCGTCGCCGGCATGCGCTCGGGCCTGATGTCGTCGTCGCGGCCGTGGTTCAAGATCGGCGCAGGCCTCGCCGGCCGCAAGCTCGACCGCGCCGCCGAATTATGGTTCGAGGACACCAACGATCGCGTCTACCGCGTCCTCGCCGGCTCGAACTATTACAACGCCGGCACCCAGATGTTCGAGGACCTCGTCGTCTTCGGCACCGCGCCGAAGCTGCTCTACGAGGACCGCATCAGCGTCATCCGCTGCTATAACCCGTGCGCCGGCGAATATTATCTCGGCGCCGGCTTCGACGGCCGCATCAATTCGTTCTACCGCACTTTCGTGCTGACCGCGCTGCAATGCGTGCAGATGTTCGGGCTCGAGCGCTGCGCGGAACAGCTGCGCGGCCTGTGGGAGCAGAAGGGCGCGTCCCTCGAAACCGAGGTGATCGTCGCCCACGCGATCGAGCCGAACTTCTCCCTGCAGACGCCCGGCACAAGCGAAAATCTCGGCGTCGTCCCCGGCGGTTTTCCCTATCGGGAATATTACTGGGAATGGGGCAAATACTCCCCGCAGCCGCTTTCCGTCCGCGGCTTCCGCGACAAGCCCTTCATCGCCCCGCGCTGGACCACGGTTTCGAACGACGCCTATGGCCGCAGCGTCGGCATGGATGCGCTGCCCGACATTCTCCAGCTGCACGTGATGACGATGCGCCAGGCCGAAGGCATCGAAAAGATGCTGCGGCCGCCGCTGCTCGCGAGCCTCGGCCTCAAGAACCAGCCGTCCTCGATCCTGCCCGGCAAGGTCACCTATGTGGAGGACGTGAACAAGGGCATGAAGTCGATCTACGACGTGCGGTTTGACGTCGAGCACATGACTGCGCTGATCGAAAAGATCGAGGCGCGCATCGAGAAATGGTTCTTCAACGACGCCTTCATGATGATGGACAACCTCGAAGGCGTGCAGCCGCGCAACGAGATGGAGATCGCCGAGCGCCGCGGCGAAAAACTCCAGCGCCTCGGGCCGGTGGTCGAGAACGTCGAGCAGGAGCTTGCCGACGATATCCGCCGCGTCGTCAATATCATGGCGCGCCGGCGCCTGCTGGCGCCGATGCCGCCGAGCCTCGCCGGCATCCCTCTGGAAATCGAATTCGATTCGATGATCCGCATCGCCCAGCGCGCCGCCGAAACCGCGGTCATGGAGCGCGCGCTCACCGTGGTGACGAATCTCAGGCAGGCTTATCCGGACCAGCACCCGGAGGACAACATCGACATCGACGCCGCCGTGCGGCGCTATCTCGACCGCTCCAATTTTCCCAAGGAATGCCTGCGCAGCGAGGACGAAGTGCAGCAGGTGCGCGCCGGCCGCGCCAAGGCGATGGCCGAGCAGGCGCAGCAGGCGCAGGCGATGCAGGCGATTACTCACGCGGCGCCGGCCGCCGCCGGCGCGGCCAAGACCGCAAGCGAAATCGACACCGGCGGCATGCTCAACGCCCTGCAGATGATGTCCGGAATGGGCGGCGCTGCGCCCGGCGCGACGGGGCTGCCCCAATAGAGGAGACGCAAATGGCGCTCATGGGACCCGACGGCGACACCCACAGCTACCTCAACTATCCTCAGCACCCGCAGGTGCAGGCTAACGCGCCCCGCGCCGATCTACCCGACCGCGGCCATTGGGTTGGCCCGCGCGGCGGCCGGCATCAGCACGAGTTGCCGAGTGCCCCGCGGCATCCGCGCAATGCCGCGCCTCCGTACGACAATCGCCTGCCGCCCGAACCGCCGGCCCCGCCTCCGGTCCCGGCCGAAAGCGCGCGCGCGCCGTTTGGCTCTGTCCTGGAGGCCCGCGGCGCGCTTCGATACGTGCTGGAGCACCAGCCGATGACCGCGCCCCAGCGCCGCATCCTCCTTGAGGCCCTGACGGTCCTGGAGTCGTTCCGATGACCGACGCTCTCCCGCCCGACGACGACCAGGGCCCCGGCATCCAGGTTGACAAGCACGGCGACCCGCTGCCGCAGGGCACGCGGATGATCGAGTATGAGTCCTACGAGCGCGTCATCGAAGGGCTCAAGATTGCGGCCGACGCCTGCATGCACCTCGCCAAGCGTGAGCGGACGCCCGAGGGCGTTGACAACCGCCGCCGCCTGGCGCTGACGCTCGACCAGTGCCGGCGCATTTGTATCCGCCTTGCCGGCATTGACGATACCGTCCGCGCCAATCCGACGCCCGAAATGCGCGGCGAGCCGCTGCCGTTCCGCGAGGCGCGTGACCGCCTGATCGACGGCCTTACCCAGGCTGCGGGCGGCGCGCGGCAGCTCGCCACCTGCTTTCGCATCGATCTCGCGTGGTCGCGGGTCGCCTCGCAGCTCGAAGACCTCATCCGCAAGATCCGCACCCCCAAACTGATGCGCACCCCCAATCCGCTGCTGCTGCCGACCGGCTATGTGAGGCATTGAATCATGTGTCGCGCAATTATCTCACCTGTCCGCGCTGCGGCTGGAGCAGCCGCATCTGGGGCCGCAGGCTTGACGCCGTGATCGCCCAGGCGCGCCGCGCCGACCACTTCGGCTTCCATCATTCCCAAAGCGCCGCAGCCGCGGCGGCGCCTCTTCGTCAGCCCGCGGCAATCGCACAGGAGAAGGACATGTCGCATTCGGTCGTCACGCATGTGAAGCACAGCGAACACGTCGGCCACGACGACGCCAACGGCGTCGCCGCGATCACGGCGAAATACATCGCCGACCTCGAGGCCGCCGGCCATACCGTGCATCATCATCACGTGCATCGCCACGCCGACGCGCATCATCACAGCCACACCCACGGTTAGGCGCGCCGCCTGCAATGGCTCCATCGTCCCCGGTGAATCCGCCCGACCGCCTGACCGCGGCGGATTCCCCTGTTCCTGCCGGATCCAGGGCGTAGCGGGCCGGGAGACGATGGAGACAATGAGCGCAAGTCCGTTCGCCGTCCGGCATGACAACGGCGTTACCTGGATCGACCGCAACGCCGACGCCGCATTCCGCAAGGCGCTGATCGACATCGCGCCGGCGGCGCTGCGCGGCCGGATACGGCGCGCGCTTGCGGCGACGCCCGACCCCGCCCGCGACTACGCCCACAGCAAGCGCTATTTCGGCGACCGCCTATCGGAAATCACCGCCCGCATCCAGCCGCTCGCGCGGCGGCTCGACCGCTATATGGAGACTTCGCTCCGGCTGCCGGGCTTCTGCGAATGGCTCATTCTCACGGGCTATACCAACCATTATGAAATGGTGAAGGCGTTCGACGAATGGGCGCAGATGAAGAAGGACTCGTGAATTATGCTGGAGACGATCGGCAGAGACGTCCGGGCATTGCTTGACGGCGCGGAGGCCGACCCCGGCAGCCCACAGCAAGATGCGGCCAGAACTGCGGCGGCAAGTTTGTTGACGACGGCGTTATGGAATTTGCATCGCATCGCTGACGCATTGCAAATTCTCGCGGAGCGCCACGACTGACATGATCGACGACGCCGAAGACGCCGCCTCGGCGCCGGCCGCAACGGGACGCTCTATGAGGAATCCTCGATCGTCGTCACCGGCGCGGCGCCGTATGTCCATACGGAGCCGTTCAACCGCGCGGCGGCGCTCAACTATGTGAAATGGCACATGAGCAACATGCTGGAACGCGTAGTCCGGGCAATCTGTATGCCCGATCACGACCATACGGCCGAGCCAAAAGCGTGCTGCGGCAAATGTAACGCAATCGTTGATAAGGCACGCGCCGCCATCAAGGCCATGCGCGAGCCCACGCAAGCCATGGTCAACGACGGCATCCTAAATGGAGTCGAGAATGGCTTCGGTTGCGGATACAGCGACTATGTTGATCTTTGGCAAGCCATGGTCGACGGGGCGCTCAAGGAATGATCGACGACGGCCTCCGCGCCGGCTACGACGCCGCCGATCCGGCCGCCGAGAACAATGCCCGCCGCGACGAGGCGCGCCGCCGGCGCGAGGACGCCGAGACCGTCCGGCGGCTCCTCAATCATAAGAACGGGCGCGCCTGGTTCCACCGGCTGCTCAGCCGCTGCCACATCTACGGCACGCCCTTCGCCCCCGGCGAACCGGAGACCACGTTCTTCCGCATGGGCGAGGAGAACATCGGCAAGGGGCTCATGATGCAGGCGATCGACGCTTGTGCGGATCTCTACCTGCTGATGTTGGACGAAGCGCGCAAGGAAGAGGAGCGCGTCGCCCTTATGCGCGCCGAAGAAGAGACCAAGCGCGACGCCGCCGACAGCGCCGCAGCTCATGCGCAGGGGCTTGACCTGCCGCCGCCGGCCGGATGGCCGGCGCGGCCGGCGGCGGCGCCAACCTGACGGACGCCCCGAAGCACAGAGGAAAATGACCGATGTCGAGCGATCAGATCGCCGCTGCGGCCGACGGACCCGCGCTTGCAGCCGACGCCGAGCCGGCCGCCGCCAATGCAGCCGCGGCCGCCGAGGGGGCGGCCTCGACGGCCGCGCCCGAATCAGCTACGCCGGAATCCGCGCCGAGCCTGCTCAGTTCGGCGGCGGGAAAACAACCCGCACAGCCGGCCCCGGCTGCAGACGCCGAATCAGAGCCTGACGCCAAAGCGGCCGATGCCCCCGAGTCCGGCAAGGACGGCGGGCAACCCGCGAAGCCGGATGACCCCGGCAAGGCCAAGGCCGAAGGCAAGGCGGATGCCGCGACCGACCCGGCCAAGGACGCCACGGCGAAAGATCCCCCGGATCAGCCCCCGGCCCTGAGCCTTGAGGACTTGAAATTCCCTGAGGGCATGGCGCTCGACGCCGAGGCCGGCAAAGCATTCGTTGATCTCCTCAACAATGCTGCGCTCACCGGCAAGGACCGCGGCCAGGCGCTCATTGACCTTCACCTCAAGGAAATCGACCGCGTTGCGCAGCACATCGCCGCCCATCAGCGCAAGGTCTGGAATGACCTCAACGCCGGATGGCAGGATCAGTTGCGCAAGGACCCCGAACTCGGAGGCAACAGGCTCGACACCACTCTGTCGCGCGCCAAGGCCGTGATCGAGGAATTCCTGTCGCCGGAGGACGCCAAGGCCCTGCTTATCCATACCGACAACAACGGAATGGGGAATTTTCCCGTGTTCATCCGCCTGCTGAGCAACATCGGAAAGAGGCTCAACGTGTTTGAGGACAATATCGTCGCCGCCAATCCGGCGCCCGCGCGCAGCCGCGCGCCCGGCAGCCGCGGCTGGTACGACAAGAGTCTTAACGCCGGCGGCTGAGCCGCTCCGCTTCCCCGCCGCTACGGGGACTGTCCGATCCGGCTCTGTCTGCCGCCCGCTTGCGGGCGCCGGAGCTGACGAATGGCCTTTCTGACCCTGGCTGACGTCGGGCGTCATTTCGACCCCGAAGGTAAAATCGCTGACATGGCTGAGCTGCTCAGCCAGAGCAACGAGATGATCGACGACATGCCGCTCGTCGAGGCCAACGGCCTGACTTCGCATGTCACCACGGTGCGCACCTCGCTGCCGAAGGGCAGCTACATCCGCTACTATCAGGGCACCGCCTATTCGAAATCCAACCGGGCCCAGCTCGAGTTCGGCATGTCGCTCCTGCGCGACTATTCGCAGATCGACAAGGAGCTGTGCCGGCTCGGCGGCCAGGAAGCCGTGCTGCGCGAGAAGGAAGACATCGCTCACATGGAGGGGCTGTCGCAGCAGCAGTCGGCGACCTTGCCCTACGGCAATTCCTGGACCACGCCCGAGCAGTTCACTGGCTTTGCGCCCTATTTCAATACGGTGAATCCCGCCAATGCCCAGAACGCCGTGAACGTGTTCGACTGCGGAGGCACCGGTTCCTCCAACACGTCGATATGGCTGATCGGCTGGGGCGAATCGACCTGCTACGGCATCTATCCCAAGGGCTCCAAGGGCGGCCTTGTCTTCGAGGACAAAGGCGATGTGGTGCCGGGCTTTGACGCCAACCAGCAGCGCTTCGAGGCCTACACCTCCCTGTTCCAGTGGCAGCTCGGGCTCGTGATCGAGGATTGGCGCTACATCGTGCGTCTGTGCAACATCGACACCACCACGGCGGGCCTGCTCGGCCCGACGCCGCCCGACCTCTTCGCCATCCTCGCCCGCGCCATCGTGCGCCTGCCGACCGCTGGCCGCACCGTCTCCGGCATCGTCAAGACCGATGCGCCCGACCGCATGGCGCCTGCGGTGCGGCTCAAGCTCTATTGCGATCGCGTCGCGCGCGCCGCCATGGACGTGCAGGCGATCCGCGACAAGAACGTGCTGCTGTCGCCCACCGACTATGCCGGCCGCCCGATCGTCAACTGGCGCAACGTTCCGATCGGCGTGCAGGACTCGCTCCTGAACACCGAAGCGCGCGTGGTCTAAGGGAGGACCGCCATGTCTCTGATGGACCAGAATCTCGTCCTCACCGCCAACAGCGGCAGCGGCACCGCCTACCAGACCGTGACCGCAACGGCCGTCTCCGCGAGCACCTATGACCAGCTCAACGGCGCGCTGATCCCGACCTCGGGAGGCACCTATGCGACGCCGCCCAATTCGATCATCGGCAATGCCCAGTTCTTCGGCGAGGATCTCGGCCTCGGCCGCGGCGTGGGAACGCCGCAGCTCGTAGGCTTTACCGGCCCCGGCACGCCGGGCGCGGCGACTTCGCTCACCGTGCAGCTCCAGGGAGCGCCCGACAACGGCGGCGGCACCATCGCGGGCCTCACCTTCGTGCCCTACATCCAGACCCGCGCCATCGCGCTCGCCTCGATCATCGCCAGCCGCAGGCTGTTCGCCTTCGATTTCCCGCGCCGCCAGGAGGGCGACGGCTTGCCCCGCTTCATCAACCTCAACTTCGTGGTGGCGGGATCGAACTTCACCGGCCTGTCGATCGCCGCCTATATCAACCTCGGCGAGACCTCCGCCCAGGCGACGCTCGGCCAGTATCCGGCGAACTATTAGCGGAGGCGGCGCAATGACCGACGACGCCGAAGACGCCGCCAGACGCGGCCGCCGTGCGGGAACCGTCGCGGAGCCCGCCGACCCCCTCGCCGGCACCGGCTACGAGCGGCTGCCCGAGGTCTTCGCCATGCGGCAGGATGACGGCTCGATCGTGCAGGAAACCGAGCCCTGCTATATCTGCCGGGCCGACTGCTTCCTCGGGTCCGGCCGCGACGTGACGCTCTATGAGGAATCCTCGATCGTCGTCACCGGCGCGGTGCCGAATATCCACATGGAGCCGCTCAACCGCGCGGCGGCCATCAACTACGTGAAATGGCAGCGGCGGCTGCCGGAGACGAGGGCGCCGATCGATGTCGGCGACATGGCCGAGGCGGCGCAGATGCTTGCCGCCGATCCGGAGGCGCTCAAGCTCAACAAGCTGCACTGGCAGCAGGCGGTGGTGAAGCTCGCCGGCGAACTGCGGCTGCGGCGCGAGGGCGCCGAGGCGCGCGAGCTGCCGCCGATCGGCCACAATTTTGCGCGCGGCGCGCGCATCCAGGCGCCTCCGATCCTCGGCGCGAAGCTTGCCGACATGAGCCAGAATCTGCCGGGCCAGACCCGCTTTGCCGCGGCGATCCCGGCGTTCTCGCCCGGCCCGCTGACGCGCCGGGCCGGCCCGGCGCCCATGAACATGCCGGCCGGGAGGTGACCATGACGAAACTGCGCCTGTTGCTTTTGCTCGCCGGCGCCATGCTCGCCGGCGCGATCGGGTTTGCCCTCGGACAGGGCTCGCCGGGTTCGCTCGTTACCAGTCTCCAGGGCAATGAGCTTGTTCAGATTCAGGATGTCCAGGCCAACGGACAGCCGGCCCCGCTCATCAATGTGGTCGCCGCCAGCCAGCTGCGCAATGCGACCGGCTACCAGCTTCTCGCCTCAGCGAGCGGCACCATCTCGCCGACCAACCTTGTTGACAATCTTCTGATCAACGCGCAGCCGGCGAATGGCACGGTCATCAATACGCCGTCGTCGCCCTACGATGCAGAGCTGTTCGCAGTCTGCAACGTTACCTCTACCGCCTGGGCCACCAATACCGTGACGCTCTCCGCGGCTTCCGGCTCCAGCCTCAATGCGGGCACCGTCACCGCGCTCACCACCCTCGCGGCGCATACCTGTGAAGAGTTGACCTATGATGCGGCTAACACGACCTGGTACCAGGTGAGGTAGGTTGTGCCGTGGACCGCCAGGAGTTTTGCCGCGCGGCATAACCACAAGCTCAAGGGCGAGGCTGCGGCCAAAGCGGCCCGCATCGCCACGGCCATGGTTGAGCGCGGCGTTCCCGAAGGGGAGGCGATTGCTACGGCGAATAAGCGGGCCGCCGCAGTCACCCGGCGGTCCCGCGCCGAACGCTGGTACGACAGGAAATAAACGCCGCACCCGCGGAGTGGCCAGATGGCGAAGAAATGGATCAGCAAGGCGATCAAGCGTCCCGGCCGCGAAAAGGAACGCGCCAGGGAGCACGGCATTTCCGTGCACGAGCAGATGGAGCGCGACGCCCACAGCAAGAATCCGTCGCTGCGCGCTGCCGGCAATCTCGGGCTGCGGCTTTCCGCAATGAGCAAAAGCCGGGCCAGAAAGCGCAACTGGTATGATCACAAATCCGGCTGATGATTGCGCAGCACGCGGCGCGCTACCGCAGCCGTCCGCACGGCGAAAAATGGTGCGCCCGTTGCACGAGCTTCCGGCCGCCGCAGGCCTGCGCGCAGATCGCAGGCAGAATCAGCGCGAGCGGATATTGCCTGCGCTTCGCGCGCATCGATGAGCGGGGAGAAGAACATGGCGAAAGCGAGCTGGTACGATCGCGGCGGCAAGGCCAGGCACGGCGAGGCCGACAGGCGGCCGAAGAGCATTCATGAGCGGCACGCCGCCGAACGCGAGGAAACCCATGCGCGCCACGCCAAGGCGCGCGACGCGCTGCACAAGCAGCACGAGGAGGAGCTGGCGGCGCTTGCGCAGCGCCACGGCGACGAACTTGCCAATGCGCCGGGCGAGGGCGACACCGGAGCCCCTGCGGCGGCCGGCGCCATGAACACGGCGGGCGCCGGCGCTGCGGCTGGGACGCCGGCCGGCGTCGCCGGGACCAACGCCGCGTAGAAGGAGAGCAAAGGCATGGCAGCCTACAACGGCCGCGGCGCGGAATGGCCGGAGGGCGGCATGATCGACATGGCGAAATCTCCGGCGCGCATCGCCGAGGAGGCGACGCCCGCAAAATGCGCGCCATCCCCGGTGGCGGAATATCCCTATGGGCTGTGCATCAGCTTCGATGACGACACCCTCGCCAAGCTCGGCCTTGACGGCGAGCTGCCCCAGGTGGGCGACATCTTCGAATTCTGCGCGGTCGCCAAGGTCACCTGCGCGTCGAGCAATGAAAGCATCGACCCCGCCACCGGCGAGACCAAAGCCTGCAAACGGGTGGAGCTGCAGATCATTGCCATGGCCCCGCGCGAGGACGACGCCGTGGAGCAGGCGATGCAGCAATCCGCCGCGCGCCGCAGGCGCTTTTACGGCGGTTCGATGCAATCCTATGACCGCGACGTCGCCGCCTATAACCCCGGCCGCGACGCCGGAGCGCGGCCGTGACACAGGGCCTGCGGCGCTGCCGCCTGCTGGCGCCCGCGCAGATCGGCGGCGCGCTGTGCGCGCCCGGCCACGAGTTTTTTCTTGCCCCCGGCGCGGCCGGACCGCGCCGCACCGTTGTCCATGCCCATGAGAAGCTTGATGTCGCCAATGACGCGGCGCGCCTGCTGCCAGACCTCGTTGACGAGCCGCTGTACGAGGAATGGGACGGCGAGCGGTGGACCAGGCCGGCGGCCACGGAGGTGACGCCATGATGCCGCCCGCCCGCTTCCTTGCCGCGCTCGCTTTTGCGCTCGCTCTCGCCTGCGGGGCCGCCTTCGGCCAGACCGCGGGCGTGTCGCCGAGCCAGATGTTCGGCTGCAACCGCTCGGCGTTCTATGACAACAACATCGCCACGCCGACGCGCCTCGTGCAAGGCGCGTCTACCGGGCAGATTTATGTCTGCGGCTGGAACATCCTCGCCGCCGCGGCGGTGAACGTCGATCTCATCTATGGAACCGGCGGTACGTGCGGGACCGGCACGACCAAGATCACGCCGATGTTCCAGCTCACCGGCTCGGCGCTCGGCAATGTCGATCACCTGCCGGTCTATACCGGCATAACGCCGGTGCCGGCCGGCAACGATCTCTGCATCAATCCGAGCGCCGCCGTCGCCATCCAGGCGATCGTCTATTACACGCAGTTCTGACGCGATTCACTCAATGCAACGATTGTTCGCCGCAGCGTTGGCGCTGCTTGGCCTGACCGCGCTCGCCGCCGGCCAGGCGTGGCTCTTTTCGCCCGCCGCGCAGACGCAGCCGGCCGGAGGCTTTGTCTCGCAGGTCGATCCGAACTGGTGGAAGCGCTTCCAGTTTGCCGGCGTCAACCCGACCGTGGTAATGGATTTCGCCGACGGGCTTTATTGGAACGGGTCGCAGACCCTCACGAGTCCCTCTTCCTTTATCAGCGGGAGCGGAGCGGTCACATCGGGGTCAGGACTTGGCGGATTTTCGACCAATACGACCGCAACCGGCGCGCTGCTTACCGCCTTCCAGAATACCTCCGGATATAACGTCCAGATCGCCACCTTCGGCGCTCCGGCGGCCGGCGGAACAAACATCGGGTTCATCCAGGACAACGCCGTCAACGGCGTGCTGATGAACATCACAAACGGCGCGTTTATGACCTTCAACAACAGTAACTCGACGCTGCTGGAGGACACGAACGCCTATGACTGGACCAAGACAAACTGGGGATCGGTATCCGTCGCGGGCGCTCTTTCGACGCGGCGGCTGTCCTCGGTGGGGACCGGCGCCGGCACCGCCGGAGCAGCCGGAACCCACGCCGCCGACGCGAACGGATATGGGAGTCCGACCAGCATTACGCTCGGTTCGTGGAACGGCGCCAACGTGTTCGGCGGCTTTATCGCCAGCATGGCGGTGTTCAACAATACCGTTCTCGCCGATCGCGTCATCCCGCCCGCGGCCTTTACCGGAACAAACGGCTGGTGGTGGAACGGGGATCTCACCAATTCAGGAATTTCCTACGGCAACATCCTCCAATACGAGCGCACTCAGCCGTGGACCGTGGTGGTCGCCCAGATTCTGTTTGCCTTGGGCGGCGGCGGCCACAACGGCGTGTCGGGCATCTATTTCACCAACGTCACGGCAGCCTCGCCGTTTCCCGGCTACGAATTCTGGGTTGACGGCAACGGCAACGCCACCGTGCGCGTCATCAACACGAACGGCACCAACCTGATCGACGTGCATGGCGGCACGGTGCTGGCCGACGGCAAGTGGCACGTCGTCGCCGCGACTTATGACGGCTCGAGCCGCGCCGCCGGCGTGCAGATCTACGTGGACGGCAATCCCGAGACGATGACCGTTGTCTCGGACACGCTGACGGCCTCGATCGTCGCGTCCGGCCAGGACTACATTATCGGCAATCAGCAGGCCGTGAATTTTGCGCTGATGGGCGCGATCGGCCTGTTCCGCCAGTTCAACGTGGTGAAGAGCCAGGCCTTCATCCAGAACTTCAAGATCAATTACACTGTGCCGCCGTGCGACTCCACCTGCGTGCTTGCCCCCAAACTTAACGAAGGCGGGTCGAGCACGACAACCGGAGATTATTCGTCGAATAATTTCACCGGCACGATGGCCAACGGCAATCAGTGGCTGAGAGGTTGAGCCGGGGTCGCCCGTGACCGCTCCCGTCGATCTCTGCAATATGGCGCTCGGCCAGATCGCCGCGCGCACCTCGATCACCGGGATCAATCCGGCCTCGCCGCCCAACAACAAGGCGGCGGAGACGGCGTCGAGCCTTTATCAGATACAGGCTGACGCCGTGTTCCGCGCGGCGCATTGGAATTCGGCGCGCATTCAGAATCCGCTTACCCTGCTGCGCGCCGCCCAGGGCACGCCGGAAAATCCTTCCGGCACGACGCTTCCCCTGCCCCCGACGCCGTGGCTCTACGAATACGCGTGGCCGCCCGATTGTCTGCTCATGCGCTTCGTCGTTCCGAAGCCGTTGCTCCAGGCTGCCTCCTCCGTTCCGCTGATGACCGGCCTCGGCTGCATGAGCCGGCCGTTGGTCAGCACGGCGGTTCCGTTTGTGCCGGCCGTTGATCTTGACGCCAACGGCAACCAGATCAAGGTCATTCTCACCAACGCGCGCAACGCCGACGGCGTCTACACCGGCCGCGTCGCCAATGTGGATCTGTGGGACGTGAGCCTCCAGAACGCGGTGGTGGGCGCGCTGGCGGCGTGGTTCGTCATGCCGATCACCGGCGACAAGTCGTTGCTGGCGGCGCGCGTGCAGCTTGCGGTGGGCCTTATCAATGCCGGGCGTATCTCGGACGGCAACGAGGGCATTACCACGGGCGACGTTCCGGTTGACTGGATGGAGGTGCGCAATGCCGGCGCCGGCTGGGGCGACGGCTTCTCCGCCGGCCGGCCCTATGTGGCCGCCTGGCAGCCGATCGCCATGCCGGACGGGGTGAGCTATTGAGGCGCAAAGAGACGCTGGCCGAAGGCGTCGAGCTTTGGTTTGGCGATTGTCGCGAGGTGCTGCCGAAGCTGGGCAAGGTCGACGCGGTGGTGACAGATCCGCCGTATGGGATGAACTACGACACCAATAGCAAGCGCTTTAGCGGCGGCAAGCGGAAGCGCGGGGAGGGTCGCGATGATCGTTATTGCATCGACGACGACGAGCCGTTTGATCCTGCTTGTTGGCTTGCCTTCAGACATGTCATTCTATGGGGCGCCAATCACTATGCTCAACGTCTTCCGCGGGGCTCGACGCTGGTCTGGCTAAAGCGGCACCCGAAAAATTATGGCACGTTTTTGTCCGACGCCGAGATCGGCTGGCAAAACCGCGGTCATGGCGTTTATGTCTTTCATGCTCCTGACAGTATCGGCCGCCGCCAACTGGAATATCTCGGTGATGCGTTTGGAGGTCAGACGGCCCATCCGTTTCAGAAGCCGATTGCGCTGATGCGATGGTGCATCGAGCGAGTCGGCGACGCCTATAGCATCCTCGACCCCTTCATGGGCTCGGGCACCACCGGCGTCGCCGCCATCCAGCTGGGCCGAAGATTTATCGGCGTTGAAATCGACGAAAAATACTTCGACGTCGCCGTACGCCGCGTTTCCGAAGCTCTGAAGCAGACTGATTTTTTCATTGAGAAGGCGAAGCCTCCGAAGCAAGAGTCGTTGACGTTTTGACCGCCACCCTCCTCAAGTCCTCCTTCAGCGGCGGCGAGATCGCGCCCAGCGTGTGGGGACGCCTCGATGCCGATCGCGTGCGCATGGGCGCGAGCGTCATGCGCAATTGCTTCGTCTCCTATCGCGGGCCGGCGTCGAGCCGCGCCGGCACGCTGTTCGTCGGCCAGTCGATGACGCCCGCCTCGCCGTCGTCGCTGCCGCCCGTGCTGGTGCGCTTCCAGTTCAACATCTTCCAGAGCTACATCCTGGAATTCGGCGCCGGGCCGCGCGGGCCCTACATGCGGGTCATCGCCAACGGCGGCTATGTCACCGAGACGCCGTTCGCCGCAACCGGCGCGACGCAGGCCAATCCGTGCCAGATCACCGCGCCGGGCCACAATTTCGTCAACGGCGATTGGGTCTACGGCGCGGGCTTTGCGGGCATGACCCAGCTCAACGGCCGCATCTTCATTGTTCAGAATGTCGCCGGAAGCACCTTCACCCTCGCCGACACCTTCGGCAACCCCGTCAATTCGCTCGCCTTCGGCGCCTATGCCGGCGGCGGCAGCTTTGCCCGCATCTACACCAATTACAGCGTTCCCTACGCGCTCGCCGACCTGCCCTATCTCAAGGCGGTGCAGTCGGCCGACGTGCTGACCCTCACCTGCGTCAACCAGGCGACCGGCGCGGAATATCCGCCCGCGGATCTGTCGCGGCTCGCCGCCACGAACTGGCAATATGCGGTCACCAGCTTCGGCGCGGCGATCGCGGCCCCCGCGAGCTGCACGGCGACGCCCAATACCCTGGTCTCGACCATCGACACCACCAACCATAACGTCCCGGCCGCGCAATATGCCTATTGCGTGACGGCGGTCGACGCTAACGGCGACGAGAGCGTCGCCTCGCCCGTCGCCTACACGCCGAATTCCTCGTCAAGCGCGGCTTCGGTCGATATCGGCATCACCGCCGGTTCGATCACCGTCAACTGGTCGCCGGTTTCCGGCGCGGTCAGCTACAACATCTATAAGGCGCCCGCGGCGATCTGGAACACCGGCACGTCCGGCACCGCGACGCCGGCCAGCGTGCCGGTCGGCTCGGCCTTCGGCTTCGCCGGCTCAGCGGTCGGCACGCAATGGGTCGATCAGAACGTGGTGGCGGATTTTACCGTGACGCCGCCCTTGCACCGCAATCCGTTTGCGCGCGGGCAGATCCTGTCGGTCGGCGCAATTCCGCAGCCCGGCGCCTTTTCCCAGTCCACCACCGCGGCGACGATCAACTCGGCCACCGGTTCGAACGGCGTTATCATCCCGGTCGTCGTCAACGGCAATGTCTCGGCCGGCATCGTCGAGAACGCCGGGCAGGGCTATCAGGCCGGCGACACCGTCACGTTTCACGATTCATCGAGCGGCGCCAATGCGGTCGCCCCGCTCAATATCGGGCCGCAGAGCGGCACTTATCCCTCGGTGCCGGGCTATTTCCAGTCGCGCCGCATCTATGCGGCGACGCTCAACAATCCCGACACGCTCTATTTCAGCCAGACCGGCGCCTACACCAATATGGACGCCGCCGATCCGCCGATCGACAGCGACGCCATCGTGATGACGCCGTGGGGCCAGCAGGTCAACACCGTGCAATGGCTGCTGCCGATGCCCGGCGGCCTCATCACCTGCACCGGCCTCGACGCATGGCAGATCGCGGGCACCTCCGGGGCGGGCTCCCCGCTGACTCCCTCGAGCGAAAGCGCGCAGCCGCAGGAGTCCAACGGCTTTTCGCCGCTGCTGCCGCCGATCCGCGCGGGCTACGACATCCTGTATGTCCAGGAGCTCGGCTATACGGTGCGCGACTTCCAGTACAATTTCTTCACCAATGTTTATTCCGGCGCCGACCTGTCGGTGGTCTCAAATCACTTGTTCGAGGGCTTCACGCTCGCCTCCTGGGCGTGGTCGCGGGTGCCGTGGAAGATCGTGTGGGCGTGCCGCAACGACGGCAAGCTATTGTCGCTGACTTACGACAAGGATCTCCAGCTTGCCGGCTGGGGGCGGCATGACACCAACGGCCTGTTCGAGCGCGTCGCGATCGCGACCGAGCCGCCGGCCGATGCGCCGTATTTCGTCGTCAAGCGCTACATCCCCGGCGTCCGGCAATGGGCCTACTACATCGAGCGCATGGACAACCACTTCTGGAACGGGCCGGAAGATCCGTGGTGCATCGATTGCGGGCTTGCGCTGCCGCAGCCTGCGCCCAACGCTACGCTCTCCGCCGCCGCCGCCGAAGGCCCCGGCAACATCACCGGCGGCTACATCGCCTCCGGCGGCCAGGGCTATACCGACCCGTCCGGCTATGCGGTCGATCCGACCGGCGAGGGCTCGGGATTCGCGATCACGTTCACGCAGACCGGCGGCGTCATCACCGGCTTCACGATTACGTCTCAGGGTGCGAATTATTCGCTGGCGAGCTATGTCGTCATCAATGATCCGACCGGCGCCGGCGCGACGTTCGTCCCGCTGGTGTCGCAGAACGTCATCTTTACCGCCGATCAGCCGGTATTCGCCGGCAATCACCCGGGCGACGTGATTCGGATCGGCGGCGGCCAGGCCGTGGTGACGAACGTCATTTCGGCGACGCAGGTGCTCGCCGCGATCACCGTGCCGATCGTTCAGACGGTCCCGAACGATCCGAACAATCTTCCCGTCCCGGCGCCGGCCGGGACCTGGACCATCACGACGCCGGTCTCCGTCATCACCAATCTCAACCACCTCGAAGGCATGACCGTGACCGGGCTTGCCGACGGCAACGTGATCCCGCCGGCGACCGTAAGCGGCGGGACCATTGCGCTGCCGCAGCCCGCTTCCAGCGTGAAGATCGGCCTGCCCTTCACGGCCCAGCTTCAGACCTTGCATCTCGAGGAGCAGTCGCAGGGCACGATCCAGGGCCGGCGCAAGATCATCAAGGGCGTCACCGTGCGGATGGAAAAGAGCCGCGGCGTGCAGCTCGGCTGCAACCAGCCGGTCGCCGCCGCGCTCGATTTTCAGCAGGAAATTCCGTGGACCAATCTCGTCGATCTCCCGGAGGTGCCGAACGCCGATATTCCGGCGGCGGCTCTTCCGCTTTTCTCCGGCGACAAGTTCCAGCCGGTCGATGACGACTGGCAGAACTGGAACGGCTGGGAGGCGTCGCCCGGCATGATCGCCGTGCAGCAGAGCCTGCCGCTGCCGATGAACATCACGGCGCTGGCGCCGACATTCGAGACCGGCGATACGCCGGGCTGATGCGCGCGTACCTCATCCGCGACGCGGAAATCGCTGACGTCTATGCGCTTGCGCGCAACCTGCGCGACGGCGACCGCCTGGAATGTGCGGGCTACGGCTTGTCGCCGCGCGAGGGGCTGCGCAGGGCCTATCGTGCGGCCCTCTACCGCCGCGTCGCGGCGATTGGCGGCGAAGTGGCCGCCATGTGGGGCATTTGCGGGCCGGCGCTCGGCCGCACCGGTTATCCCTGGCTGATGACTGCGCCTGCGGTCGAGCGCGTTCCGGTGTCGTTTTTTCGCGAGGCGCGGCGGGAGCTTGGCAGGATGCGCCGGATGTATCTCCGGCTCGAAGGCCAGGTGGCGGCCGAATATGTGATGGCCTGCCGGTTTCTTGAGGTGCTGGGATTTGCTCTGGGTCCGGCGCGGGAATTCGGGCCGTGCAAGGCGAAATTCCGCGCTTTCGTTCTGGAGGATTGATGGTTCACGTGATGCTCGACCTCGAAACCTGGGGCGTCATGCCGGGGAGCGCGCTGCGTTCGATCGGCGCGGTCCTGTTCGACCCGCGCGGCGGCTGCGTCTGTTCCCTCGAGCCGCGCGAATTCTACGCCAATATCGACCGCGCCTCCTGCGAGCTCGCGGGCCTTGCGGTCGATCCGGCGACGGTCCGATGGTGGGAGCGCCAGCCGCAGGAGGCGCAGGATGCGCTGCTTGCGGATGCAAAACCGCTCCGTGTCGCGGCGATGGAATTTCACGAATGGTGGCGTCTCGCCCGTGCGCGGTATCTGTGGTCGAACGGCGCGAATTTCGACGAGCCGCTGTGGCGCGCCGCCTGCAGCGCGGTCGGCCTGCGCGTTCCCTGGGCCTACTGGGATGTGCGCGACACCCGCACCGCATGGGATCTTGCCGGCGTTGACGCGCGGGCGGTCCGGCGCAGCGGCGTCGTTCACAACGCCCTCGATGACGCGCGGCATCAGGCGCATTGCGTGGCTCTTGCGTACCGTCGGCTCGGGCTTGCGCGCGGGTCCGAGCCCGCGCCTCCCGTGGCCATGGAGCTGATCTGAACATGGGCCTTCCCGCCGTCCTGCTCGGCGTCGGCCTTGCCGGGACCGCCGTCAACGCCTACGGCCAATACGAGGCCGGCCAGGCGCAATCCGAGGCGGCCGCCTACCAGGCCCAGGTTGCGGCCAACAACGCCGCCATCGCGCGCCAGAACGCCAGCATGGAAAGCGCGGCGGGGGAGGCGCAGACGGTCGCCCAGGGGCTTAAGACTCGCGCTCTGATCGGCAAAGAGCGCGCCTATGCCGGCGCGTCCGGCGTCGATACGAATGTGGGTTCGACTGCGGCGGTGCGCGCCGGAACCGAGCAGATGGGCATGCTCGATGCGCTGACGATCCGCTCCAATGCCGCCAAGCGCGCCTGGGCTTCCGAGGTGCAGGCGACAAGCGAGGAGGCGCAGTCGCAGCTTTATCAATTCGCGAGCTCGCAGGCCGCCGAGGCCGGCGGCATCGCCGCGGCCGGCTCGCTATTGTCCGGCGCGAGCACCGTGGGCGGCAACTATCTGCGCTGGCAGAATGCCGGCGGCTCAGGATTCTGAGGCGTAAGGACCGCAGCCGTGCCCGGCTATGCGCTCAACATCGATCCGCTGCCGTCGGTCAGTCCGATCGGCGCCCCGGGCGGCGATTTCGAACGCATCCAGGCGTCGCCGGAGATGTTCGGCGGCGCGATCGCGCGCGCGCTCGGCCAGCTCGGCCAGGGCGCGGAAGCCGTTGGTAATGCCGGTTTCGATGTGCTGCGGCAGCGCCAGGAGCGGACCAACGAGATCGGCACTTCCGAGACTAATACCTGGCTCGCCAAGGCGTTCACCGACAGGCTCAACGATTTTCAGCGGCTGCAGGGGCGCGCCGCGCAGGACGCGCTGCCGAAATACAAGCAGGACATCGAAGACCTCTACCAGCAATCGCTCAAGAGCGCGGGCGACAATCTCGCCATGAAGGCGATGCTGGCGAGATCCGGCCGCTATCTGACCGACGCCTATTACCGCTACGGCGCCCAGCATGCCGCTTCGCAGTGGCGGCAATGGCAGGACAAGACCGCCGCCGACCGCGCGGCGGAATACGGCAATCAGGCGGCGATCGCCGCGGAGCACGGGACCTGGGACGACGTGGCGGCGTTCCTCCACACGTCCGACGACGAAACATCGAAGCGCTTCGAAGCGCAGGGCTGGCAGACCCAGGATATCGCCCCCGAGATCGCCAGGAACCGGGGCCGCAATGTGCGCAATATCGTCGAAACGCTCGCGGCCCAGGGCGATTTTCGCACTGCCCGGGCGGTCTACGACAGATATCAGGACGGCATGGACGCGGCGTCGCGGCTTGCCGTCGTCTCCAGGCTGCGCACCGCCAATGCGCAGATCGAAGGCCATCGCATCGCCGATGAGGAGACGGGCCGGGCGCTGCGCGCGGACGCGGCGGAATTTCTCAAGGAGCGCACGAAGGCCCGGGTCGAGGGGCTCAATCCGGATTTTGCCGGACGGCTTGCCGAGGCAGGGCGGGACTTCGAGGCGCAGACCGGCGGCAAGGCCGCGTTCGAGAGCCTCAAGCGCACCACCGAAGAGCAGGCCGAGATCTACGAGCGGCATCTTGCGATGCCCGGCGGCGTCGCGGCCCATCCCGCCGCGCCTCCGGGCCGCTCGCGCCACGAACGCGGCGAGGCGGCGGACATCCCCGCCGGCCCGTTCCGCGACTGGCTGCACGAGAACGCCGGCCGCTACGGCCTTGAATTTCTCAAGGGCGAGACCGGCCGCAATGATCCCGGCCATGTGCAGCTCGCGGCCGGGCCGCCCGGCCCGCACGAGGGCGACAAGGGCGCGGTCTTTGACCGCATCGTCGAGAGGACGAAGGACAATCCGCTGGCGCAGAGCTACGCCGTCGCCCGGATGAACCAGATTTTTGCGGTTGCGCGCGATGAACGCGTGCAGGGCCTTGCGCTGTTCAACCGCCGCCAGCAGGATACGACGATCGAGGCGCTGGCGACGGGAACGGTGCGCGAGCCGTTGACCGAGGACGATTTCCTCACCCACCGCAAGCCCGGCGAAAGCGCCGATGATGCGCTTGACCGCTATCAGAGCTATCTCGCCGATCTCCGCAACGGCGCCGACCGCCATGCGATGGACGGCATGTCGGCCGCCGATATGCGCGCCATGATCGCCGCGGCCGAACCGCGGCCCGACGTTCCGGGCGGCATGACCCGCGCGGTGGAGCGTCAGGCGTTTCTCATCAAGGCGATGGAGGAGATCGAAAAGAAGCGCCGCGACGATCCGGCCGGCGCGGTTGCAAAATCGCCGGCTGTGATGATGGCCCTGCAGCAATACGACCCGCAGAAGCCAGAGACCTTCCGTTCGGTGGCCGATGCGCGGCTTGCCGCCCAGGCCGAACTCGGCATTCCGCCGGAGGAGCGCTCCGCGATCGCCAAGGACGAGGCGCTCGAGATGATCGCCCCGGTGTGGCGGGCGCTGCCCGGACAGCAGCGTGACGCCGTGACTGCGGCGGCTGCGCGCTTCGAGGCGATGTTCGGCCCGGCATGGCCGCAGGCCTTTGCCTATGCGCTGCGCACCCACGCCGCCGATGCGGCGGTCAAGGAGAGGGCGGCCGCGGTGATCGGCAAATGGCTCAAGGGACAGCCGGCGTCCGCCGCCGAGGCCCGCGTCGCCGACCAGGAGAACGAGATCGCGGCCGCCGATATGGCGGTGCGCGCGATGACCCCTGAGCAGATCCGCGAGACCGCCGAAGCGGTAAGGATGGGCGCCGGCCCGTTCGTGCCGGCCGATTTTGCGCAGCCGCCGGCGACGCCGGAAAAAAGCGCCGCAAAAAGCGGGGAAGCAAGGCCCGTGCCTCCCGCGGCCGATATCATTGCGCTGCGGCGCAACCCCGCGCTCGGGGCTCGCTTCGACGAGAAATACGGCAAGGGCGCGGCCAAGCAGATTCTTGAGCGCTATCCGCTCGGAGCAGGCGATGGCGGACGATGACGTGCTGACCGCCGATCCGGCGGTGCAGGCCGGGGAAGCCCGCGAGGCCGCAGCCGCGCGGCTCGCCCGGCCGCTCGGCCTCGGGCATGGCCTCGTCCCCGGCCCCGGCCCCGAACCGCCGGAGGAAGATTATTCCGTCCTGCCGTCCGACCGCGAGGAGACGCAGGCAGGCGATGTCGATATCGGCGAGCGCTTCAGGCTGGGACGGATCAACTCGTATTATCGCGGCACCATCGCCGGCAGCGGACGCCTCGCCGAGCTGGCGCGCGTTGCGACCGCGCCGGAAGACCGGCTGACCGATGCCGAACGCAAGCTTCGTCCGGCGTGGAAAAAGGAATATGACGGCATCGTCGCCGACCTCGCCCGCTATGACCTGATGCAGCCGTGGGGCACGACGCTGGAGGGCGCGGCGGCGCTCGGCGGCGCGCTCGCGGGCGGCATGATGAGCCCCGAGAGCTTCCTTGGCGCTCCGGCGCGCGGCGCGACCTGGCTTGCCCGCACCGTCACCGCCGCCGTCCAGCAGGGCGGCATCCAGGCTGCGGCCGATCCCGTTGTGCAATGGCTCAGCCGCGAGGGCGGGACGGAGCAGGAGTACGATCCCTGGCGCACCGCCGAGACGGCGGGCCTGGGCGCCGTCATCGGCGGCGGCCTGCACGGCATTCTGGGCGAGCTTGTGCCGGCGGCGCGGGTGCGCAAATTGCGCGCGGATCTTGCGGCGGAGGACGAGGCCTTCGCCGGCGACGTCGAACGGCAGGCGGCGGCAGGACCGGAGATTCCGCAGCAATTGCCGAGCGACATTGCGGAGGCGCAGGCGGCCGGGACCGCTCCTGCAGCGCCGCAGGCCGCGACGCAAGCGCCTGGGCAAGCGCCTGGGCAAGCGCCTGCGCCGCCGCAGCCGTCCACGCCCGCGCCTGGGCAAGCGCCCGCGCCGGCCGCTCCGGAAGACGCCTCGGCCTGGACCAAGACAGGCGGCCAGAAAGGCTCCAATCCGGGCGGGACCTACAAGGACGCGCGGGGCATCGAATGGTATGTCAAGACGCCGCAGACCGAAGACCATGCCCGCAACGAGATGCTGGCGAATGAGCTTTACCGCTATGCCGGCGCCAACGTGCCGGAGATGAAGCTCGTCACTCTTGACGGTAAGCCGGCGGTGGCGAGCCGTATGCTGCCGAGCGGAATGCAGCAGCTTGCAAAGTTTCCCTCGTCCGGCGCCCACGCGAAATTCGCAATCGACGCTATCAAGAGAGACTTTGCAGCCGATGCCTGGCTCGCCAATCACGATGTGATCGGCCTCGGCCGCGACAACATTCTCGTCAGCCCAATAGATCCGGACCAAGTCGTGCGCATCGACCAGGGCGGCGCGCTGCGCTACCGCGCGCAAGGCCAGCCTAAGCAGAATTTCGGGCCGAAGGTCGCCGAGTTCGAGACCATGCGCGATCCCAACATCGCGCCGCAGGCGGCGCAGATATTCGGCCCGATGTCGGACCAGGAGCTGCTCTACTCGATCAACCGCGTGCTGCTTGTTCCCGAGCAGGACATCCGCGACGCGGTGGCGAAGTTCGGCCCCGCCGACCCGGCCGAAGCGCAGAAGCTCGCCGATACGCTGATCGCGCGGCAGGACGACCTGCGCGAGATCCGCAAAGATCTGATGGCGAAGATCGCAGCGAAGATGCAGTCCGCCGCGGCGGCGGCGCCTGCGGGAGCGCCCCCGGCAACCGCGCCTGCGCCTCCTCCTGCATCTGCGCCTTCGCCCGCTCCCGCGCCTGCGCCTGCGCCTCCTCCTGCATCTGCGCCTGCTCCCGCGCCTGCGCCGCAACAAAAGGCCACGGACGTCAGCGTCGTCTGGGGCAAGAGCGGCGGCGGAAAGCCGATCAGCCAGTCCAATCCGGGCGCGCCGCTTGCTCCGCTCGCACATGTTTCCGGCGGCGCGCCCGTCGCCGCCGACGCCGCGCACCTTCCCTCCGGGGCGCCGCTCAAGAGCGCTTCATGGGCCAAGAAGCCTCCGGCGAACTGGAACAATGCCGGCGGCAAGGACGCCGCGCTCGCCAAGACCGAGCCGGCGCTCAAGACGCCGCTCGGCAAGAAGCCGGCGTCCGGCGTCATCATCCGCGAGCCGGACGGACGCGTGTGGGTTGTCGCCCCCGCCAACCAGTTCGGCGGCTACGAGCATACGTTCCCGAAAGGAAAAATCAGCCCCGGCCTTTCTCCGCAGGCGAACGCCATCAAAGAGGCGTTCCAGGAGACCGGCCTCAAGGTCAAGATCACCGGCCTCATCGGCGACTTCGAAGGCGACACCAGCATTACACGCTATTATTGGGCCGAGCGCACCGGCGGCAGCCCGGAAGACGCACATTGGGAGACCGAGGCGGTCAAGCTCGTGCCGGCCGCGCGGCTGTTCGACTATCTCAACATGCCGCGCGACCAGGAGCTCGCCAAGGCCGCGTTCGGCAATGCGCTCAAGCCCGGCAAGCACGGCGATCCTGCGGCGATCGCCGCTTCCGCCGCAACCGGCGCAGCCGCAGGCGCGAGCGCATCATCTGCAACCGCGGCCGGCCTGCCTGCAGACGCCGAAAAATCCGCCAAGGATTGGATCAAAACCAACATGGCGAACGTGCATACGGCCGCGGAGGTAGACGCGATGCCCGCGGACCAGGCGGTCGCCTACGCGGAGCACCACGGGTGGAAACCCGCCGGTGCGCCGAGGAAGGGGATTCCTACCGCTCCGGGCAGCCATCCTGCACTGCCGATGGACCAGGCCTCGCGCGAGGCCCGCGCCAAGCAGACAGGCTTCAAGCTGCCGGGAATGCCGGAGCCGTGGGCGCGGACCTGGTTTCACGGGACGCCGAATATTTTTGAGGCCTTCGACCTCGGCCATGTCGGCAGCTTCCATTCGACCAGCAAAGAAAAGGCAGTTTTTCTTTCCGACAGTCCAAAGATCGCCGGGATGTTCGGCGGCGGGGGCCCGGTCTTTCCGATGTGGACGCGAGCGCAGAAAGTCATGGTGATCGACCCCGAGCCCGGAGAGGCCTATCGCAGTTTCACCAGCTCATTCTTCGGCGCGAAGATCCAGGAGGCCATCAAACACGGCTACGACGCCGTGCTGTTCCGGCAGATATCCGATGTGGGCGGCGTCGGCGATCAACTGGCGGTGCTGCACCCGAACCTCCTGCGCTCGATCCACGCCGCATTTGATCCGGCCGAGATTATCAGCCCCAAGCTTGCCGCGATCAAGCCCGGAAAGAAGGAGCTGACGCCGGATGAGTTCGACCGCGCCTATCGGGAGATGCTCGAGCAGGCGGCGAGCGACATGGTTGAGGCGCAGGAACGCGGGGAGGCCGTCCATCCGGGCAGGGAAGCGCCCGCTGCCGGCGCCGCCGAAGGCGCGGCGGAAGGCGAAGGCCATCTGCAGGCCATCGCTCAGCGCAAGGCCGGGCAGACGCTCGCCGGCGAAGTGAAGCGGCCCGCGACCGGCGTCGCGGCGCCGGCGGCGACCGCGGTCACGACGCCCGCGCCCGGCGCGCCCGGCGGCGCAGCAGCGTCATCGCTTCCGGGCGTCTCCGCCGCGCTCACGCCCGCCGCGCAGCAAGCGAAGGACGCCGCAATCCGCTCGCTCCAGCAGCAGGTGACGGACCTTGCGAAAGCGATGGGCCTGACCGTGCACGAAGGCCGCGTGCAGATCAAAGGCGCGCTGGGCCAGTTCAACTCGCAAAGCGATGTCATCCGCATCAAGGAGATTCCCGATCTCGTGGCCGTGGCCCACGAAGCGGGACACGCCATCGAGCAGAAGGTCGGGCAGGACCTTACCAACGCAATAAACTCTTTTGCCTACGAGCTGGGGCCGCTCGACTACGAATGGCCGGCCCAGGCGCGGCCGGCGGAAGGCTTTGCCGAATTCATCCGCCACATGATCGGCAACCCGGCCTATGCGCAGGCGCAGGCGCCCGGCTTCATGACGGCATTTCGCACCCTGATGCAGCAGCGCGCGCCCGATCTGCTCAAGGCGATCGACAGCGCCGCCGCGGCCTACCGGGCCTACACGGAAGCGTCATCGGCCGGCGCGATTCAATCGATGATCCGCAGCCAGGCCGAAAAGCAGCAAGGCTGGCGCAGCATTGTCCAGGGCCTCCGCGAGGACGGCCTTGCCGCGACGGTCAATGTCGTGATGTCGCGCGCCTATGATATGACGCTCGACAAGAATTCCGACATGTTCCGCATGGTGCGCGACGTCGCCCGCGCGGTTCGCGACGAGACCGGACAGCTTGTCGACCTCAAGGCCGCCGACAACCCCGCCATTCTTCTCCAGATGGCGCCCGACGCCGCGCGGGCCCGCGCCATCGCCGACACCAACCGCGGCACCATCCCTTATCACGGCGTCGCGCCGCGCGGGCCGTCGCTGACCGACGCGCTCGCCAAGGCGATCGGCGCGCCCACCCGGTTCGGCCAATGGAACGAGGACAAGCGCACCTTGTTTTCGGTCTACCTCATTGCCCGCCGCGGCGAATATCTGTGGCGCCGCTTCGAAGCCGGCGAATTGCCCAATCCGCCGGTCGCCTTCAATAAGGCCGACGCCATCCAGGCGATGGCGGACCTCGAAGCCGCCAATCCGACCTTCCGCGCCGCCTCCGACATGGTGCATGCGTGGGCGAAGGAGCAGCTCATCAAGATGCGCGACGCCGGGCTCAAGGAGCCCGATGTCATCGACCGCCTGCTGCGTCAGGAATTCTATGTGCCGTTCATGCGCGACATGTCGGACAAGCCGATGGCCGGCGGCCCCGTCACCATGGGCGCAATGCATGAAGGGCCAGGCGTGACCGAGCTTATCAAGCGCATCAAAGGCTCGGCGCGCGACATCTTTGATCCGATCGAATCGCTGATCGGGCAGGCGCGCCTTCTCAACCGCGCCGTCGTCTATAACGACATCTATCTCGCGCTCGAACGGCTGAGCGAATTGCCGGGCGCCCGCGCCGGCCGGTTCTTCGAGCCGGTCCCGGCCTACGAGCCGCACAGGACGACGTTTAACCTCGGCGACGTCATCGAGAAGAAGCTGATCGCCAGCGGCGTGCTGCCGGATGACGCGGCCGTCGCGACCGCCGGCATCGTCAATCTGTTCGGCGAAGACCCGCTGATGGGCGCGTTCTTCCGCATGGAGAAAACCGCGCCGCACGGCGAGCCGATCGTCTTCTACCGCAAGGAGGGAAAGCTCAAGGCGGCGCGCGTCATGGCGGCGGCGGACAGCGGCGAAGGCTACAGGCTGTTCGAATTGCTGACCGCGATGCCGCAGACGATGGGCGATTTGTTTTCCGATCTGGTCGGCGCGGTCAGCCACGTCCAGCGCGCCGGCATCGTCACCAACCCGACCTTCATCCTGACCAATTACATCCGCGACCAGCTCGCTACTTTCCTGCTGCGGCCCGGCTATTTCCCGATCTTGTCGGGCCTCAAGGGCATTCTCTCGGAGGCGCGACAGGGCGAAGCCGCGCGGCTCTATGCGCTCGGCGGCGGCGTGTCGCCCGGCGCCGCCGTCGCGCCGCTGGAGCATATGCTCCGCAACGACGTCGCGGCGCTGGCGCAGAACGGCTACCTCGTCAGCCGCCTCGGCCCGACCGGGCATCTGCTCACCACGACGCCGTCATGGGAAGAGTTCGGCAAAGGAACGCCGCAGGACTTTTCGCGCAATGTCGCGGAAGCATTCCGCGGCTGGCTCGAATTCTCGCAGATCACCGAGGCCGGGACGCGCAATTCGGTGTTCGGCATCGTCTATAAGCAGAAGCTCGCCCAAGGGCTGTCGCCTTATGAGGCAATGGAAGAAGCCGCCTGGCAGGCCCGCGACCTGCTCGATTTCGGGCGTCACGGCTCGCATATGCTGATGGCGCAGCGCTTCATCCCGTTCCTCAATGCGCATCTGCAGGGGCTCGACAAGGCTTATCGGACCATTGCGCAGCCGATCATCGACAGGATCCGCGGCGACCAGGTGTTCGCCTCTGACCCGGAGAATTTCCGCAATGCGCTGATGTCGCTTGTCAAGGTGGTGGGCGTCGGCGCCGTGCTGGGCGCGGCCTGGGCGGCGCTCAACCGCGACAACGAAGCCTATCGCGACGCCAGCCCCTATCTGAAAGGGACGCATGTCATTGTCGGGATCGGCAGGAATATGCTGCTGATTCCCAAGCCGTTCGAATTAGGACTGGGCTTTACCGCCGGCGAATATGCCTACCAGCAGTTCGCGCAGGATGACCCGCGCGCCGCCGCCATGTTCGCTTCCGCGGCATGGCAGATCCTTGAGCCGCCGACCGACGTGCCGCTGTTCCGCACCGGCTTCGAGCTCGCGGCCAACAAGAATCTCTGGTCGGGCCGCGATATCGTGCCGGAAAGCCTGCAGCGTCTGGAGCCGGCGCAGCAATACAGCGAGCGCACCAGCGCGATGGCGAAGATGATCGGCGCGGCGATCGGCGTCTCGCCCATCAAGGTCGATTACGCGATCGGCGGCTTCTTCGGCAACTGGGGCCGCGACTTCATGGCGCTCAGCCAGTCGGTCGATCCGGATTCGCCCACTGCGGCCGTGGAGGACCGCGTGTTCCTGCGGCGCTTCATCAAGGACCCGACGCGCACCTCCGACATCACCACCCGGTTCTGGGACTACATGCGCCGGACCACCGGCGTCTACAATCGGGACGTTGCGACCTACGACAATTTCGTCAAACTGCATCGCGACCGGGATGCGGCGGATTTTTTAGCCCGCAAGCCGGGCCGCGAGCGCGCCTATATGATCCTGCAATCGGCGGCGCGCGACGAGGACGGCAACCCTGCCTTCGGCGCCGATGAAAAACGGCTGCATCCGCTGACGCGCGCCTATGAGGCGGTGAGCCTGCTCAACGACATGAGCCGCGACCTGGCGGCCAACAATTTAAGCCGCTGGGAAAACCGCGAGCCGCTCAGGCTGACGCCCGACGGCCGCCGCGACCTGCTCGACAGCATACGCGAGCTTAAGCAGATGGAGATGCGCAACGCCTTCGTCATCATGAAGGAGCCGGGCTATGCCGGCCGCGCGCTGTTCGACGTCAATCCCGTGCTGGCGAAGATTGCCGCCGTCGCCCCTTCGGTCGCCGATGAGATCGCCACACGCTATGCGACGCGGCGCATCTACACGACGCAGGCCGTGGCCGCCGCCTATCCGCACATGGAGCGGGCGCTGCTGCGCGAAGGCTCGGAGGCCGACCTGGAAGGACTGGCCCTCGACGCCAAGGCCGAGGGCTGGGAGTTCGGCGCAGAGCGGGTGAAACGCCCGCAGAAGCTGCGGACGGTTATTCCGGGGCAGCCCGCCGCGCAACCGATTGCGCCATAATCTGGTCTATTTTTTCACACCAGGAGCGATCCCCCCAGCCCTGCTGCACGCCGCGCCAACAGGATTGCCGCCAGTTCTCCATTGCATCGTTACGGTCTTCTCTGGCTTTTGCGACCGCAGCATTCCATCGCGCTATGTCGTCAGCGGAGCGCCTGATCTGCAGCGGCTCATCGAGCTGTGCGGGCTCCCAATATGACGGCGCGAAAAATTGCATGAACGCCCAATATCCGAACCAGAATCCGAGTACACCGATCGCGATCGCGCCGATGCGGCCTTTGGCGCAGATCAGGAAAAGAATGGTTTTCATTGTAAGCCCCAGTTGCAGGAGCCGGGAACTCAACCCTTGCCGCGCCCGGAAGTCAACCGGGGCAAGGCCCGGAACGGCTGCTGCAGCTCCGCCATCACGGACCAGACGCGGAAATAAGCTTCGTGCCGGGCCTGCGTCGTGACCGTATCCTTGAAGTTCGTATAGGCGATGGCGCTCGCTCGTTCGGCGAGCGCGGCGGCCACCTCGGCGCGCGGCACGATCGCGCGGAAGCGATAATCGGTCCCCTGGTTCGCTATAATCCTGGCGCGCGGGAAAAGCTTCTCGATGTCGCCGCGGACGCGGGCGCGAACGATCAGAAATTTTTGCGGATCGACGCCGCGCCCCGGCCGGGGCGCGACGATCGAGACGAAGGCGTCGCTGATGAAAATCCACATGGGCTCACAGCCGGTAGCCGTGCTCGAGCAGCAGGATCGCCATATGGCAGCCCTGCCAGGAATCGCCGCCGTCGCGCATCGCGGCGGCGACGTCCTCGAACAGGATCTTGAGAAGAACCTCCATCGTCATCGGCCCGTGCGAGCCGTAGCGCTGGGCGTTACGAGCGATGAATTTGTTGACCCATGCCGCCGTCTCCGGCGGCATGTCGACAGGAACCATCTTTGGCGCTGGTTTCATCGGGATGATGCTCATGGCTTCCCCTGTTTCAATGCCGCTCGCCGGCGGCGTCGGTGTTTTCTGCCCGGCCGCCGCATGTCGCGGCCCACAGGTTGCGCAGCAGAATCGCGGCGTCATAGAGCTCGCGCTTAACGTAGCGCACTTCGCCCTTGAGAATGAGGGCGGCGAGAATGCGGCCGACGAACTCGCTTTCGGCCGCCGCGCCGGCGGCAAAGCCGCCGCCGGCCGCAGGCGCGGTAGCGCCGTTGACGCCGGCCGGCCGCGCCTGGGTGATCTTTCTGATGGTGCGGCCGTTGAACTCGCGCTCGGCGACCGTGATCTCGTAGGTCCTGCCGACCTGGATGGCGGCAAGCTTTTCCGGCCAGATTTCGAATTTCTGGCCGCCGGCCGCGACCACATGCGCGACCTTCTTGCCGGTCTGCGGCGGATGCGTCTCGGCGACCTCGATCAGCATGACACATGTCCGTAGGCGCGGAGAATCTCCGCCATAGTTTGTGCCCTGGGCGCGATCATCGGCATCGGTTCGGCGGCCGGCCGTTCAAGGACGGCGGTCGGCTTTGGCGTGGCTGCGGCCGCCGCAAGGAAGCGCTCGACCTCCGTGGCTGCGGATCTGGGCCGGGCACGCACCGAAGCCTTGCGCGGACGCGGTTTCGGCGTCTCGGGCTTCGCCTCCGGCGCCGCGGGCTTCGGCCGGGCCGCCTGAGCTTTTGCCGGCGACGGGCAGCCCTTTTCCAGTCGGTAGGCGGCAAGCCATAGCCGAAACAGTTCCCATTGCGGTGAGAGGTCCGCATAGGCGTGGTGGCCGAAGTCGCTGCCGTCCTTCGGTAGGCAGATCAGATGATAGCCTGCCGTTAGCGGCTGATCAGGGTGGTTCTCCTCCCACAGCTTGCCGTGGGCGGCGAGCGCGACAAGGTTCTCGGGATAAGGCTTGGCCGAGGTCTTGAAATCGATCAGCCCCAGACCGCCATTGATCATGGCGATGGTGTCTGGTGTGCCGCCATATTGGAAGGCCTCCGACACCAGCGCGACTTCCTGGGCGATCGCGCGTACGTGGCATTGCTGCCGCCATTGGCGGAACGCCGCGAATGCCGACCATGCCTTGCGCAGGTGATCCGGCGCCGCCAGGCATTCATTGCAGTAGGCCTCGATCTCGCGATCGGGCCGGCCCTTAAGATCGAGTTCGGCCATGCCGTGCACGGTCGAACCGATGTCGATCGCCGAGCGCTGATAGAGCGGTAGGCCCTGCTGGCCCTGCTTGTGGGCCCAAATCATCAGCGCCGTGTGATCCATGTAGCGCTTGATCGGATCATGGGTGCCGGGGATGGGCGCCCCGGCGGCGTTGAAGTAGCCATGCTTGGGGCGGGGCATCAGGCGGCCTCCCCGTCGATCATGCGGTCGACTGCATTCTTGAGCGCGCCGACGATGTTGTCTTTCGCCTCGGTAAGCCGGGGCGTTTCGTTCTCGATGAAGCCGATCGGGAACTGACGGCAGATATCGTCAATGACGGCACTCACGTAGACGGTGACGCCGCTCACGAATGCTTCGACATAGTCAGCGCGGGCAAGAATATCGAAGCGGTCGGCATTGCCGCTGATGCGGCGCGGGGGGCGTAGCACCAGAAGCTCGGCGATGCAGCGGTGGTGGGCGCGTTCCAGGTCAGAGAGGGGGCGTCGCGGCGCCCTCGGATTGAGGTTGAAAGGCGCGTTCATGCCGCCCTCCCGTGAACGTCGGTGGCGAGAGCAGCGCCGACGCGGGTAAGGGCATAGACCAGGGTGGGAATGGCCACCCCGAGCGTTACGGCCGCGGCCATCATTACGTAGCCGCCCGCCTGGGAGGCGAACGCGAACGCATTCATCGCGGCCGAACCGGCAAGCGTGCCAAGGATCGCGGGTCGCGCAAAGCGTGCGACCTGCTTGCGCAGCCGGTCGCCGATGGCGAGCTGCGAGAGCTCTAAGGCGACAAAGCCGAGATCGATGCCCACGGCCATTGCCCAGCCCTCCCACGGCTCGCAGTGGGTGACGATCTCGATTCCGTGGGCCAGGTGGGAGAGAGACAGCGCCGTCAGGGTGACGGCAACCGCTCCGACGCCGGCCGCGGTTGCGGCCTGACGCCGCAGGGCGCGCACCGCCCTGCGGATGCGCCGCGAGGGCGCGCGCGGCGCGCCCTCCCTGGCGGCCGGCATCAGGCGATGCACCTTGCCGCCGCCGCCAGAGAGTGTATTTACGGTTTCAGCCATTAAATCCCTCCTCGTCAGGGGTTTGGTGGTCAGGACCGGGGCGAGGTGGCCGCCTTGCCTCCGGTCCGCAATTTTGGTACGACCTTTTTATGACGATGTCAACAAAAAAGGTCGGACCAAAAAAGCGCGGCCGTCCCTATGCCGGAGGCCGCGACCCGTCGTACTCGCTGCGCATGCCGCCCGAGATGCGCAGGCAGATGGAAAAGCTCGCGCGGGAGGACGGGGTGACCCTGTCCAGGAAGATCCTGCAGGTGCTGGCCGAGCATCTGGCGAAGAGGCCGCAATGAGCCAGGCGACGCGGCATCGAGCGCAGCATGAAAGAGAGATAGCTTTGTCTCCGCATTTACCAGAGACGACCGGTCCCGCGGACGCTGGGGTGCTCGCAACCGAACATCCATTAGACAGAGAATGCGCATTGGAACGGTTGGCGCGTACTCTCCATTGGAAGATGGAGCACCTTGATCCCACGGACGACTCGGATTGGGAAAGTCTGAACGAGCGGAAAAGAGATTTTTATCGATTGTGCATCAAAGCGATATTGAACGAGGCAGATGCGATAAGGGCTGCCTTGGGATGATCTTTCGCCGCCCTTCCGCGCCGAAAGTCTGATCGACCACGATGGCCTTGCAATCCGCCGCGCGGCGCAATAAAAGGGAATGAGGCGCGCCTTTCCGCGGATGCCGGCGCCGGCGCCGCGGCCTCATTGAAGCGATAGGTGGGGCGTTCCTCTAAAGTAAAGCCTTGTCAATTTCCGCGGCGTCAACGCCGCGGCCTCATTGAAAGAACCGCCCTCCGGGGCGGTTCTTTTTTTTCATCATACGGTCAGAAGGCTGAAGAACAACGGAGACCTTCATGGCCTGGGTGCTGATATTTTTCGTGTCGTTTGACGAAGGCGCGATCGCGCGCATCGCTCCGCAACTGTTTTCGACGCAGGAGGAATGCCTGCTCAGCGCCCGTGTCTATCATCGCATCGAGCCGCGTGCGCAGGCGGTCTGCGTCGAAGCGGCAAAGCCGTGAGCCTCCCTCCGCCCCATCCGCCGCGGCAGGCGAAAAAGCCGCCGAAGCCGCGGGCGGCGCCGCACCGGCGCCATGAGCAGGTCATGCGGCGCCCGAACGAGCAGCTGGCGCTCGCCAGGCATAGCTTGCAGCCGCATCCGGTGCAGCCGCACCGCGGCCAGGAACGCAAGTAGAGAGAGATCCAAGGAGAATCCATGACCTCGATCCGCCGCTTTATCGCGGGAGCGCTCGCGCTCGGCTGGATGTTCGCGGCGCCGGCTGTCGTGCTGCTGCCGTCCGGGCCGGCCGGAGCGACCGTCAACACCTCGGCCAACAAGACGATCGTCGCCGGCAACGGCGCGCAGACGGTCTTTACGTTCAACTTTATCGGCGTGGCGGCGCAATACATCAGCGTCGTCTATACCGATGCGTTCGGCAACCAGACCACGCTGACCCAAGGCTCGGGCGCGACGCAATACCAGTTGAGCCTCAATCCGCCGGTCCAGGGCGCGGTGTGGGGCGTCGGCGGCACGGTCACCTACAATCCGAACGGCACGCCGATCGCGGCCGGGACGACGCTCACCATCATGCGGACGCTGCCGCTTACCCAGGCGGTGAGCCTCGCCAATCAGCAATCGGTGCAGGCGCTCGGCAACGGGGCGGAGACCGCGGTCGATACCGCAGTGATGCAGGGCCAGCAGATCTCGGAGCAGATCGGCCGCGCGCTGCAGATGAACGCCTCGAATGCCTCGTCCCCCAACCCGCTGCCGCCGGCCGCCCAGGCCGCCGGGCAGGGCCTGTGCTTTGACGGCAGCGGCAACAACGTGATTGCCTGTTCGCTCGCGCCCTCCGGCGTGATCTCCTCGGCGATGGCGCCCGTGGTGGACGCGGCGAGCCTCGCCGCCGGCCGCACCGCGCTCGGGCTTGGCACCATGGCGCAGGAGAACATCAACGCCGGGACCTGCGGCGGTGCGACCATCCAGGACGACGGGTCAGGCAATGCCCGTGCGAATCTGTTTTCCACGGTCGCAGACTCGGTCAGTCAGACCGTGACCTGCGCGTTCCATGGCACCCAGCGCATTGCGACCGGGCCCATCACCTATACCCTGCCCCGGGCCAGCACTCTCTTTAACGGTTTCACTTTCAGGATCACGGCGCTTGCCGGTATCGAGACGCTTACTCCTAATGCCGCAGATTCTTTCGCCGGCGGCGTCCCGTCAGGAACAAGCGCCACGATCCCTTCAGGCTCGACCTGCGCCATCACGACGGACGCGAAAACCTCCGGCACCTGGTACATCGATTGCAATGCCGCGGGCGGCGTCGTCTCGCCGCTCACCTACGGGGCGCGTTGCGATGGCGGCACCGATGACACGGCTGCCGTTGCGCGGGCGATTAGCGCGCTAGGCTCGACGGGCGGCACCGTCCAGTTTCCCAATGCCAATTGCGCTTTCGCCGGCACGATTGCGATCGGAACCAGCGGCATTCATCTCAAAGGTGCGGGGATCAACGGCACCACGCTGACTTTCACCGGCGCTGGCGCTGCCGACGCCATCACGATCGGCACCTTTCCGGCCAGCGCCAATTGCACGGGCGCATCGCCGCCGAGCAGTTGCCTGCAGATCACCGGCGTCTCCGTTGAGGACATGACGATTACCGCGCCGAATCGCACCGGAGGCTACCTGTTTGACATCAATGGCGCCCGCGAGGTTCTGATACAGAAAATCTTTTATCCTTCGTCGTGGCTTCTCGCCGCCACGGCATATGTCAACAACGTCGAATTTCACCAGCTCAACGGCTATATCCGTTCGACGAGCGGCAGCTCGTACGGCATTCTCTTATATAACGCGATTACGACCGGCACGAACAGCGGCTGGTATCGCTCAGATCAGATCGGGTTCGATCATGTCTTCATGAACGCTCAAGCGGCCGGTGCCAACTGCTTTGGCTGGGACGGCATGGTCAATACCGTCGTGATGACGCATGTCGCGCTGCTCTCATGCGCCAACGGCCTCGTTGTGAACAACAGTCAGGCCAGCACCATGTGGTTTCCGCTGTTTCTTATGGCGGATGACTTGGAGGTCGACGGCTCGAGCCTGAATTCTGTTCTCATCAATGCCGGCCGCGACTTCCACATCGTCAACGGCGAACTGAACAATTCAGGGAACGGCAGCAGCCTGGCCAACTATCCGCTTGCGGTCAACTTCGACGCCAACTCCAACACGTGCTGTGTCTTCATCGACAATACGGCGATTCACGACACGTGGGGAGGCGCTGCTAAAATCGATGTCCAGGATGTCACGATCTCGAACAGCCATTTTTTCGATACGAATCATGCCGGCAACGGCATGGCGCCAACGATAGACATCACCGCGCACGCATCCAACGTCCTTGTCACCGGCTCATTTCTTGGTCAGCGCTACGGCGATTCCAACAAGCCGAGTTACGGCATCCAGGTCGAAGCCGGCGCAGGCGTGGTCTCCGCGGCGCACAACAGTTATTCCGGGACGACCGTCAACAACGTCAACAATCTCTCGGCCAATATAATGGGTTTTCTCGGCGGCATCACAAGAACAAACGGAATCAATACGGCAACGACATGCGCCGCCGCAACGGCCTGCTGAAGAATTAATGATGACCGCGCCCGCGCCGCCGAAAGAAACAAGCCGATGACGATCTCCCGCTCCTATCTTGCTCATGACATTCCGGTGCCGGGGCCGATCGGCGTCGCCGTGACGGGCATCGGCAACTCGCCGGTCGCCGCGATCGCCGCCGATTCGCTGCGCCACGGCATGCTGTTCCACAACCCGAACGCCGCCGTGGTGCTGCGCGTCGCCCCCGCCAATCTGACGCTCGTCAGCGGCAGCGGCGGCATCGCCATCGAGCCGTTCAGCTATTTCGAGATTTACGACAGCCTCGGCGGCGATTTCGGCGCCGGCAGCGGCCTGGTGCGCGTCAACTGCGCCTGGAACGTGGTGGCCGACGCCGCCGGCAGCTTCGGCCTGACCATATGGAATTTCACTGACGCCAATCCGGCGGGGAGCCCTCCCAATCCGGTCGCCTATCCTAACCTCGATATCGACATCACGTCGCCGAACGGCTGGCAGACCTCGGCGCTCACCACCGCGTCGCAAGCCTTCCTGCCGGCGAACCAGAACCGGCGCGGCGTGCTGTTTCACAATCCCGGCACGCAGAACAAGGCGGTGTGCCCGGCCAATCTTGCGGCCTCGCAGGGCGCTGGCTCGATCATCCTGCTGCCGAAGGCAAGCAAGGAGATCCGCGCCTGCGGCAAGGTGCGGGTAAACTGCGCATTCAATGCGGCGACGGCGAACAACGCCGACGGCGCGCTGACGGCGCTCGAATACGTGTGATCGTCCATCTCTCCCGAGGAAATCGTTCGATGACGTTCTGGATCACGGCCGCATGGCGGCTGGCGCTAGCGTGCGCCGCCACCCTGCTCATGCACGGCGGCGCGGCGGCGCAGAACATCGTGTGCCCGACCATGCCGCCGGGCGACAGGAGCAACGCCTGCGCGAGCACTGCGTTCGTGCAGCAGAATGCGCCAGGCGTAAGCGTCCTGGCTTATGGCGCTGCGTGCGATGGCTCCACGGATGACAGCTTGGCTTTTTCCGCCGCAATCTCGGCACAAAATTCCATCTTTGTCCCAAGTGGGAAAACCTGCATCATCCATGATGTGACGCTTTCTGCAGATCAATCTCTTGATTGCGGCGGCTCTGTACTACAAGCGCCGCCTGTCGCGGGCGCAAACCAGTGGATACTCAGGAAGACCGGATTCAATTCCCGCGTCCGGAATTGTCAGTTCAACGATCCCAATGGCGCGACGAAACACGCAACGACGCTTTCCGGCGCGGCCACTCCCGGCAGTACGACGATCGGCGTCAACAGCGCGACGGGGATGCAGGTCAATCAGCCCATCGCGATCGCGCTGGACAGTGGCGCGTATCACCTTACAAAGATCACCAACATTGCCGGCTCGACGATCACGCTAGCGGACGCGATTCCCTCGACACAGGCGATTGCGCCGACCGTAGCGGCTGGCGGGTCGAACTACAGCGTCAATGATCATCTTGTTGCACAGGGCGGCATCGGGCCTCCGACGATCGTACACGTGACGGCAGTCAGCGGCGGCGCGGTGATGGCTGTGGCAGTTGATGCGCCGGGGCTTTATTCTACATTCCCGACAAGCCCGGTCGCGACGATGGATACCAACAACGCGAGCGGCTCGGGCGCAACGCTGACGCTCACCGCTGCCGGCGCGAGCAGCGGCAACATCGTCGAATCCGCCTGGGGAACGCTGGTCATCGATAATGCGACCGAAGGTGTCGTCAGTGATGTCATATTCAGCAGCGTTCCCGCGGGGTTGCAAATTAGCAACACAAGCGGCTCCGGGAGTTTTGGTGCTCAAGAGACAGTGCGCGGCGCCGTGGTCAACGCCGCTCAACTGTTCGCGATCTTCAAGGACGTCGGCGTCAACAATAGCCGCTTCAGCGACATCGTGGCTTACGGTACTACCCACAATGCAAGCAGCTACGGCGTGGCCGGTGTCTACATCAGCGGTGACAATCTAGGTGCTGCGCCCACTGGCGGAAACATGTTCCGTGGCATCACCATGCTCGGCTTCGAGACGGGCTGGCTCGACAATGCCGGGCAGCTCGATTTCTTTTCGGCCGTTATAGGCGATACAATCAGGAACTACAGCTTCGTCTGTAATCATTGTATCGGGAATACGTTCAGCAGCGATATATGGATGCAGTTCACCGGGCCGAACGCGTTATCAGGGACCGGCGGTTTCGGTGGCGGGATGTATTTCGGTAATTCTGCGACCAATAACGTGCTGGGCGGTCTTGCAACCGGCAACAACGCATTCGATCTCCACATCGCTGATGCAACGTCTTCGATCTGGCTGAATGGTCAGGCGTGGGGATCCAAGAAGGCGGCGAGCGGCTTTACCGGTGCGCTGTTCTCGGGGCAGACTATTTTTGCTGCGACGACGCCCGCTTCAGTCGGGGGCGCTGGCGCGACGTTCTATCTGGGCGCTTCCGGTTATGCCACGACGGAAGGTGCGGTGGAGACCGCGATCGCGCTGACACAAGTTGTCACCAAGTTCTCCTGTCTATCAACAGGCGCACCTGGAGTAGGCCAGAGCTATACATGCAACTTGCGTAATAACGCGACGACACTGGCATCGTGTTCTTATTCTGGAGCGTCATCATTTGGGTGTGAGTATGACGGACCGGGTGTAAACATTTTTCCCGGGTATACGCTTGATCTTCAAGTTGTATCTTCAGCAGGTGCAGCGTCAAGCCAGTTTCGCGCTTATGTATCCGGGCTTTAGAAGGTGAAGCCAACGCAATGTGCGCCCGCAGAATCCGACGTGCTGGCGTCCGTTGCGGGCCGCCGGCGCGCAGCAGGCCGATCCCGCCATCCTTCAGCGCCTCATTCCTGTGCTTCAGGCGCAGCGCAACGAATGGCTAGACCGCGCCGCATTGGCGGAGGCCCGCGCCGCGCAGCTTGCTGAAGAAGTGCAGAGATTAAAGAGCGAACTGGAGAAGGCGAAGACGGAGAAGCGGGCGCAATGACGCGGCCGCCGCGCCCGCGTTTCAACCCCGCAGAGAGAAAAGCCCGATGAACATCAATCCGAAAGTGATCGACCTCTACCACGGCGATGCCGTGTCGAGCTTCGAGGACGCCTACAAGGCCGGCATCCGCGGCGTCATCCACAAGGCGACCGAGGGCGCGACGCTTTCCGACCGCGCCTATGCGCGGCGTCGCGTCATGGCGCTCGATGCCGGCATGCTGTGGGGCGCCTATCATTTTCTCAGGCCCGGCGATCCGGCCGGCCAGGCGCGCCGCTTCCTCGATGAGGCGCGGCCCACCGAGGCGACGCTGATCGCGGTCGATCACGAGGATACGCGTGTCCCGCTTGCGGCGCTCGTCCGTTTCCTCGACGAGCTTGAGGCCGCGGGCATCAGGAAGCGCGTCGTCTATTCCGGTTTCCTCATCAAGGAGCAGCTTCCCCGCGCCGATGATTATCAGCGCGCCGTCCTCGCGCAATGCGAGCTGTGGCTCGCGCATTACGCCGCGGCGCCGAGATGGCCGGCGCTGTGGAAGACGCCGTTCCTGTGGCAATTCACCGGCGGCGGCGAAGGCCCCGAGCCGCATTCGACGCCCGGCATCCACGGCGCGGCCGACCTCAGCGCTTTCGACGGCGGCGACGACGAGCTCGCCGCGCAATGGAACGCGGCATGAGCGCATTTCGCGCACATTTCGCAACGGAGACCAAAATGAACGGATTCAAGCCTCTGATCGAAAGCAGGACCTTCTGGGGCGCGGTGATGTCGCTTGCCGGCTCTGGCCTCGCGGCCGGCCATTATACGCTGACGCCGGCCGACGCCGCGAGCGCGGTGGACATCATCGTCTCCATCATTTCCGGCATCGGCGGCCTTATCGCCATCTACGGCCGCGTCGCGGCGTCGAAGAAGATCGGCTGACGGGCGCCGCCGGACGCGCGGATATTCCGATGGGCCATTCCCATCGGCGCCGAGAGCGCATCGAATTTCCGGTCATCTGCCCGATACACGCGGTTCCGTTCGTCCGGTTCACGGGCGTAGGCGGACGCTACTCGATGGGCTGCCCGCAATGTGTCGCCAAGCTGCGGGCCGACGTCCGGGCTGCGAAGGAGATCCATCGCAGATGGTCGCCGCTTAAGCGCGGCCGTAAACCGAAAAACCGTGTGCCGGACGACACAGGCGATGCGCCTGCGGCGTGATATCCGGGCCGCAGGGACTTCAAAAGGATTCGAGTCGACGAAAGGAAAGCCGATGCTGAAGCGGATTGATCTTGTCGTTCTCTATAGTTTGATGGCGAGCTGGCCGGCGCTCGCGGCCGACCAGAACCCGCCCGCGAGGCCGCCCGTGAACGCCGCCGCGGGGGCGCCGGCCGTGTGCACGGTGTCAAGCTGCAGCGGCTTCTATCTCGGCGGCCATATCGAGGGCGTCGGTTCGAACGCCGATATCCTCGGCAGCGGGATCAACGGGTCGATCTTCGCCAACGGCGCGGGCCTCGGCCTGCATGCGGGCTATCAGCTCTGGAACGGCAATTTCTTTGCGGCCGGCGAGATCGGCGGCACATGGTATACCGGCGGCACGTCGATCATCACCGACACCGCCAATGTCGATCCGCGCTGGTCGGTCGATTACCTTGCCAAGTTCGGCTATGGGCTGCAGGGCCTGTTCAATTCCGCTCCGGCGCCGTCGCAGGGGCCGGTCAACGTCATCCAGCAGCTTAACGCCGCGCTGATCTCGCCTTATTTTCTGATCGGCGGACGCACGCGCAACTTCGGCAGCGGCCTCGCGACCGGCGGCGGCGTGCAATATGCGATCGGCGGCGGCTGGAACGCATTCGCGGAATATCTCCACGTGAATTACGAGCAGACCGTCACCTCCGGCGCCGCGCCGGTTTCGATCGGCACGGAGAACATCGTGCGCGCCGGCGTCAACCTGATGTTCTGACATACCGGGTTCCTCGGCCACAGGTCGGACGCGACCGGCACGCTCGATCCGCAGAATCTCGACCACCTCAAATGGTGCATTCAGCTGTTCGGGACATGCCGCATCGGCGTCGATCTGCCGCGCTCGGCGATAGACCAGTTCGACGCGGGCGAGCCGTGGGACGTGCGCGGCGACGGCGCGATCCTCGGCGGCCATGACGTGCCGCTGGTGAAATATGACGGCGCCGGCGGCGGTATGTTCTATTGCGTGACCTGGGGCCGGCTGCAGCCGGTCACGCCCCGGGGCTTGACCTTGATGGCCTCGCGAAAAAACTGGCGGCGCTGTGAGGCTTGCCGGGCGGGCGCGAGCCGTGCCTGGCGATGCGCCGCCGCAAGCGGCTATGCCTGCGGCGGCGCTCAGGTCAGGGAGGCGTGACGAAGCCCAGGTGGCGGAACACCTGGGTTTTGCGGACGATGCCGAACGGATGTTCGGCATCGCGCACGATCTCTTCCACGCTCTCGCGTTTCGAGAAGGCGTAGCGGGGCTCGATGCCCCGGAGCCGCAGGGCGCATTCCAGCGCGCCCATGAGAAACGGCGCGCCGCCGATCATGGCCAGGGCGGGAACGGGATAACCCGCGCTCGCCGTGGCGAGATCGGTGATTGCTTTGGCCCGCGCCGCGATTTCGCGCGGCGCGGGGAGATCCTCAAAGGTGAGGAGCTCCCGCAGGCGAGCGAGATGCTCGCCTTCGAGGTCGTACACGCCGGCAGCGATTTGCTCCGGCCTCGCCTCATGCTGGGTGAGATTGATAATCATGCTTACCCTCTTCAAAAAAAAGGACGCGCGGCGGCCACGCCGGCGCGTCCCCATTTTCCCCCGCAGGGCAGGCCGTAGCCTGTGCCGGTCCCGTCCCGTTCCGGGTGTTACCTCGGGCCGCGGCTTAAGCCGCGGAAGGCCGCTCCCTTATCATCCCGGCCGCGCTATCCGGCATTTCGCCGGCCGGTCCCCGCGGATCGGCGCATACTGGCAGGCCGCGGGAGTTCCTCCAGATGATTTCTCGGCGCGCGGGTCGCTGGAGGCCGAAGGCCCGCGTCTGCTGCCCAGTCAGCGCCCGACAATCAGGTCAGTGGCCGGGAGCGTCCGCTGCCACGGACGCCAGATTGTCTCGCTAACGGAATGGTTATCGCACGCTGCGCCCGCTGATGCAGAGCCCGCAAGCTTGCGGCGGAATGAAAGACTCTAGACGTCGGAAAATATGCAGACCTTCCTCAACTTCTGGCCGGTACTGGTGTTCATCCTCGGCCTCTGGTTCGGCGGCCTCGGCCTCGCTGTCGGTCTGACGATGTGGATCATGGGCCAGCTCGCGCGTCAGGACGGCAGCCGCATCGAGCTCAAGGAAATTCTGCTCAAGGAAATCAGGGCTACGAGCGACGGACTGCGCAGCCACATGGACCGCCAGCACGATCAGATGTGGTCGAAGATCAACGATCTCGGCAACCGTCTGACGCGGGTCGAGACTAAGCTGAAGGTCAACGAGCATATCTCCTGATGGAACGCCGCGCCTCCGCAAGTGCGTCAGCGCATGGCGCACGCATGCGTGCGCAGGTCACCGCGCCGGCACGGCGGCTACTGCACCGGTTACTGCACCGGTTTTTGTCGCGCTCCACCGGTTTTCAGGGGTTTTTTTCCTGTTTTTTGTTGAATTTCCACGGCCGCGCCGAAGGCGATTGATGGCGTTATGTGATTGATTTGTATAATTATTTTTTAGTTTTCCAATGAGGTTTAAGACGCCATAATTGCAATTGGCCCCAGGGTGGCGCACTGGGGGCGGTATCTTGAATTAGATCGAGAAATCAATCTGTTGTGCCCGTAAGATTGTCCGGCTGCACCGGCTGCTGCACCGGTTTTTGCGCCTGCCGGCGCATCTCGCGCGCGCGGCGCTCCTGGGCGAGGCGCTCGATCGCGGCGGCGCGCTCGCCGTCGGCGACATCGGCGTAGGCCCTCAGCGTGGTCTTGATGTCCTCGTGGTCAAGCGCAAGCTGAACGATCTTCATGCCTTGCGCGGTGGGCACGGAGCGCAGGAGCTTGGTCGCAAAATCGCTGCGCAGGTCATGCCAGCGGAACCGGCTGACGCCGGTGAGGCCGGCCGCGGCGCGCACCGCATTCCATGCCCCGCGCAGCCCCTCGCGCGTCCACGGATAGCGCTCGCCCCTGACGATGCCGAGCCGCCGCACCGTATAGCGCGCCTCGAAGGTGAAGACGCGCGCCGGATGATGGCCGCGCAGCGGCCACAGGATGGCGCGGATGCTGGGCGTGATCGCGACGGCGATATCCTTGCCGCCGGCGCGGCCCTTGCCGGTCATCCGGATGACGCCGTCCTCCCAGTTCACCTGCCGCCACTCGAGCGTATAGCAGTTGGTCTTGCGCTTGCCGCAGGTGCGGGCAAATTCGATCAGGGGCCAGAGGTCCGGGCGCAGCTCGGATATTGCCGCCGCCAGACGGCGCTCTTCGTCGGCCGTAAGCTCGCGCGGCTTGCGCTTCGGCTCGTCGAGCCAGAGCCTCCTCCACTCCGGCTCATGAGGAAAATGCCGTACGGCCGGCCGCAGATAGGTGAACAGCTTCTTGAGCTGCTCGGTCGTATCGTTGACCGCATAGGCCGAGACCGGGCGCGCCTTCTCGCCCTTGCCGACGAGGTGGGCGCGCCGCCAGCGGATGAGGCCGAGCGCGTCGTCATGGGTGATGTCGGTGATAAGCTTCGCCGGCCCGAAATAGGTGATGAGCAGATTGATCAGGCGCCGCGTGTTGTCGGCCCCGACGTGATGGTCGCCGACGTCGATCATGTAGCGGGCCGCCACCGCATCGAGCGTCAGCGCGACGCCGGCGTCCGCCTGCGCCTGCCGCTCGCTCTTTAATCTCTTTTCGATTTCGGCGGCGGCGATTTCCGCCTCGCGGCGGCTCGTTCGGCCTGTTGAGCGAGAAAGCTGACGACCGTCGATCCAGACGTTGGTGTAGTAGAATTTCGATTGGCGCTTTTTGTAGACGGTGGGCACGGCGCAAGCCTCCGCTTCCTGGCCTTGATGAAGGCCTCAATGTCGGCGCGGTCGAACGCCTTGCGCGGCCGCTTCTTGCTGCGGCCGATGACGACATAGGTGAGCTCGCCGTCTCGGACATAGCCGTGCAGCGTCTCCAGCGAGACGCCGAGAGCCTCGGCGGCCTGCCGCGGCGTGAGAAGCCCGGCGGCGGCGCCGAACCGCGCGGCCGGACGGCACGGAAAGAGTCTGCTCATCAGCCGGCGTTCATTCGCAAGTGCCGCGCCCGGACGGCGGATGGGGACATGCCATCCGGGCGCGGCGCCGCGCTTTTCTGAGGCGAGGGGGAAAAGCGCGGCATCCGGAGAAAGTTGCGGAAGGAAAGCCCCGCCCCGGGCGGCCGAGGGGCAGCCGCCGGGGCGGGACGCCGCGTCCTCCGGGAGGGTCGGTGGACAGACGCGGCCAGAGATCCCGCCCCGGACGATGGTCCAGGATATCGCCGGGGCGGGGCAGCCGCCGCACCCTTCAGGGCTGAGGGTCCCGGATGCGGCAAGCGGCGAATGGGTTTCATGGCGCGCCTCTGCGGCGCGAGAGAGCGGGCCTGAGCACGGCCGCGATGTGCCGCCGCAGCGCAGGGGCGGCCCCGGCCGCGGCGACGAAAATGAGCGCGGCGGCGAGCGCCGCAAGCGCGAGGCGCACCGCTGCGAAGCGGCCGGTCATGTCGTCATCCCGGAGATCGGCCGGCCCGCGACTTTCGCCTGCGTCGCCAGGCCGCAAAATCCGGCGTCGGTTTTGCGCGTCATCTGATAAAGCGGACCAAAATGTCCGGTTTTGCCGCCGCGGATTTGCCAGCCCTCTGCTTTGCGTCTTTCCACGTCGACCTCGGCCACGTTTACGATTTCATCGAAATGCCAGGTCCACACGGCGCAGCGCGAGGCCATGCAGCATCGTTCCGCTCCGAGGCCGCGGCCGAGCGTCATCGGGCAGATTTTTTTCCGCGCCTGTTCTTCCGTGTGCATCGTCGCCGGCCCTCAGGATGAAGAATGAGAGGCGCGCGAGACCTCCGGCAGAGGCCCGGCGTTGTTGTTGACGAGAACGACCGCGCCTTCCACGGCCGGCTGCCAGCCCCGCGGGGTATGGTAGGACACGTCGCATTTCACGGCGTCGATTCCCGCCGGAACGCCTTCCTCGGCCATGCGGGCCAGCGCATGGCCGAGGCTTTGATTGATGGCGGCCGTGAGCCTGTCATCCAGCGTCATGCTTTGCCTCCTGCGTGCGGTGAGGAGGCCGGCCCTCCTGACCTGGTGGGCCGCGCGCCTGACTGCGCGTTCGGCTCTGTCGAGCAGCTCGTGAGTGCGGCCGAGCTGCCAGTAGAAATAGACGGCGGCGGCCCAGCCGGCCCAGCCGACGAGCGCGACGCCGGCGTTGGCGATGAGTTCAATCGCCGGCACGTTCCGGTTCCTCGACGATGAGGGTTCCGGCGGCGGCGGCGGCAATGATTTCGGCGCCGCGCGACACCGGCGCGGCATCGGACTTGCGGCGGAAGATCGCGGCGAGCTGGTCAAGCCGCGCCGCGAGAGCGCGGAGCTCCTTGCGGGTGGCAACGATGCGCGACGGCGCCAGCATTTCAGCGCTCCATCGGCACAGGAGCGCGCCTGCAGGCGGCGAGCCGTTCCAGCGCCGCCAGCGCTTCGGCCGCGTCGGCGAGCTTGGTGCGGGCGTCGGCCCGCTGGATCGCATTGGGCAGGTTATCGTTGCCGAGCGCCTGCAGATGGCCGGCGAGCTTCATCAGCGTCGCGCCGGCGATCTCGAGGTCGATGGAGATGCGCGCCCACTGGGGGACGGGCGGTGCTGACGTGCTGTTTTCGCCCATGAGGTTTCTCGCCCTCTTCGATGCGAGCGGGATCGTAAGACACAATTTGTGTCTTTGCAAGCGAAAAGACACAGAACGTGTCTTAACTATAATTGACACAATTCCGACAGATCTGCGAAATCCAATTTGCGCCAAATACCCGCCATGATAGAAACAAGCATAGATGCGGTGATCATCGGAACGAGGCCTCCGAGTAAAAAGCGGGGAGCAGGATGAATACGACAAAAAAAGAAGCGCCGGAAAAAGAAACGGCGTCATTCGAAGGCGAAGTTATTGGCAAGACGGAACTAACATTTGCGGAGACGGAACGGCTTTTACCTCCCGCTGTAGAATTCATCTCGCAGGCCGGGTGGGACCAGGTGCCGAAAATGCTTGCAGTAGCTCTCGCAGTACATCAAGTAGTCGACGAACAAGCCGAGCGGGTGCATCAGCTTGCCCGCGCTCTTCTTGAGCGCAAGCAGCAAAAACGGCCAACGGAATAAATCTATTTGGATGGCCCCGAATTCGGGGGCTTTTGGGGCCTTCCGCGTTCTCGCCACCAGCCCAGTTCTTGCGCGCGCTTGAGCTGTTCCGATTGCGGCAGGGCTTCGAATTCTTCGATGGCGTCGCGGATATCGCTGCGCAGCACCGAGCGCTCGCCCTCTGTCAGCCATATCGAGAGAACATTGAGCTCGCGGCTTATTTTACGGAGGGCCCCGTCGGGCGTCGTAATTTCCCGGCCATGGAAAAAACGCGTGGCATCCTGATAGCTATTGAGGCGGCTCTTTTTTAGCCCGGTCTTTTCGATCATTCTCGCCTTGCTGATGCCGCGCGCGCAGCAGGTAATGACGAGCCGTTCGGCGAATTCTAGGAATTCTTCTTTAGGTTGGTCTTTCGACATCATTGGTCGCAATTCTCCCCAGGAATATGAAGGGTGGCATGTTGAAAAAAGACACAGACTGTGTCTTTTGTTGCCAGCATGAGTCGTCAACTCGCCATCGTTCGCACCGTCAAACAGGCTGTCCTTCTACTTGGCGGCCCGGCGCTTGCTGCGCGGCGCTTCGGCCGTACCCGCCAAGCCGCTCAGAACTGGATAGATAGAGGTGCTATTCCTGCCGTTCTGCGCCCCGAAATAGACGCCGCATTGGAGAAAGAGGGCTACGTAGCGGCGCCCTCTATATATAGGAGGGACAAGCGTCCGCCCCCGGGCGGATGAAAATATCCCATTCCTTGCACCTGAGTCCAATTCGTTTCGCGCGTGCCTCGGCAGCTGCCCTGCAGCCGCCGCACAGGAGAATTTTGCGTGACGCGTCCCGATTCCAAAATCCTCGAGGAGCTGATCGCCGTCGGCCGCGACATCCTGCGCACGCCGGCGAGCGCCTTCGGCCACCGCGGCCGCATCATGCGGCTGCGCGGCGAGGTTGACGCCGCGGTGCGCCGGCCGGCCCCGGACGGCCGCGTCATCGACGATCTTGCCGCGATCACGGTCACGGCGCTCGGTCATATTTGCTTCGAGCCGGCCGCACGCTGGGAGCAGCTCGCCGCCTTCCTCCTGCCCTGCCTGGAAGAGGATTACCGCCGCGCGCTGGAGCGCGAGCTGAGGGCGGCCCATGAACCATGAAGAAAGCTGCAAGCCGGTCGAGATCGGGCGTCTGATGATGCGCGCCGAAGGCAAGATGTGGAACGCATACTATTCGCCGACGGGAGCGGCGGATGATGCGGTCCTGCTTGCCTCGATCGCAACGCGGATAGTCGCCGACCAAGTGCGCAAGGCCGCGTTTCAATGGATCGTGACCGATTTCGTTGCGCAATTCATCAAGGAAATAATCGGCAAAGAACCGGCGATGGAAATGCGCGCAGCGCCAGCGCACGAAAAGGCAGGCAGCGCATGAGCGGCGTCAACAAGGCGATCATCGTCGGCTTCCTCGGCGGCGATCCGAAGATCCGCACCGTGCCCGGCGGCGCGAAGGTGGCCGAACTTTCGGTCGCCACTGCGGAAACCTGGCGCGACAAGGCGACCGGAGAGAAGAAGCAGGCGACCGAATGGCACCGCGTGGTGATCTTCAACGAGGGCCTCGTCAAGGTGGCGGAGCAGTACGCGCGCAAGGGCGCGCGGCTCTATGTCTGCGGCCAGATGAAAACGCGCAAATGGACCGATCGCGCCGGCGTCGAACGCTTTACGACGGAGATCGTGCTCGGCGCATTCGGCGCGGAGCTGCAGCTGCTTGACCGCCGCGAGGCGGCGCCGGCCGCCGCGAGCGAAGAAGAATACGGCGGCGGCGCGCCCGCTGACCCCAACGACGAAATTCCGTTCTGAGCCGCAAACCTGAGCCAGCCATGCCCTTTGAAATTTGCGAGACCGTCGCGGGAAAGCTCAAAGAGGTGAAGGCCTCGATCAGCTACACGCGGTACCCTATCCGGGAGGGGCGAAGGCGGCGCAAGCCGGAGAGCGAATATCTGCCCCGGCTCGTCATCGGCATTCCGAAGGCGGCGGTGACGGCGGCCAAAAAGGCCGCGTCTCAGGCCTATGTGCTGCAGATCGGCGCCGGCGCCGATGCCGGCAAGGCCCGCCTCCTGCCCTGCGACAAGGGTCAGGTAAGGCCGCGCGAGCTCAAGGGCGGCCTTGCGTTCCGCTTCGGCTATGTGCCGCTGCTCGGCAACGCCATCGCCGACCGTGAATATGTCGATGTGAAGGCGCTGCCGGGCGGCGGCTTCGAGATCGCGCTGCCGGCGTGGTTCAGAGCGGATTAAGCCATGGCCGCGGGCTCCGGCGTCATCGATCTCGAAATGGCGCTCCACTGCAAGACGCGCGCCGCCGTGCGCGTCTCCGGCGACGGCGATGACAGGCGCGCCGTCTGGCTGCCGGCGTCGCTGATCGAGATCGCAGAAACCGGTCGCCTGATCACAGGCATCGAAAGCAGCGGGCAGACGGTGAAGCTGCCGCTGGTGACGGTGACGCTGCCGCAATGGCTTGCGGCCGACAAGGGGCTGATATAATGGGCCGGCGCAGCAAGCCGCCGCCGCGCCGCACGGCCGCGAAGATCAGGCGCATGCTGGAGGCCGGCGCCGGCGACGGCAAGATCGCGCGTGCGCTCAACGTGACGCGCCATGCGGTGCGCAAGATCGCAGCCGAGCGCGCCGCGGAGCTTGCGGCGCAAGCCGCGCGGCGGCGGCCGGATATGACGCTGCCGCTGGACTGCATCCATATCGGCGACCGCATCCGCAAGGATTACGGCGACATCGCCTCGCTGGCGCGCTCGATCGACGCCAATGGGCTGCTCCACCCCGTCGTCGTGCGCGTGCGCGGCCCTCATCCCGACCGCAGCGTTGCGATGGGCGGCGGTTACGAGCTGGTCGCCGGCGAACGGCGGATGCGGGCGTGGCGGCAATCCCGGCGTTGCAACGAGCCGATTCCGGTGCGCGTCGTCGATCTCGCCTCGATCCGGCGCGGCGAATTTGCCGAGAATCACGAGCGCAAGAATTTCACGCCGTCGGAGCTGGTCGAGATCAAGCGCCAGCTTGAAATCGAGTTCGATCTCAAGGGCGCGGCGGCGCAGCGTCGGCGCGCCGGCAAGAAGGCGGCGCCGGGCGAGGCCGGCCGCGCGCTGGATACGGTGGCCGCCTATGCCGGCCGCAGCGGCCGCACCATCGAGAAGGCCGAGCTGGTCGTTGCGGCGGCCGAGCGCGATCCGGAGCGCTTCGGGCCGATCCAGGAGCAGATGGACAGATCCGGCAAGGTGGACGGGCCGGCGCGGCGGGTGCGCAACATGCTGGCGGCGGACGCCATCAAGGCCGAACCGCCGCCGCTGCCGATGCAGGGGCCTTACCGCACGATCGTCATCGACCCGCCGTGGCCGGCCGATCTTGACGGCGGCCGCGCCGTCGAAGGGCGCGGCTATTACCCTTACGCGACGATGACGATCGAGGAGATCGCGGCGCTCGACGTGGCCTCGATCGCGCATCCGGACGGCTGCGCGCTGTGGCTTTGGATCACCAATTTCCACCTTGTGCGCGGCTGCCAGCTGCCGCTGCTCAAGGCCTGGGGATTTAATGCTTCGACGCTGCTGACCTGGTGCAAGCCTCAATTCGGCCACGGCCAGCGCCTGCGCGGCGCCACGGAACATGCGATTCTTGCGGTGCGCGGCGAGGTGCCGTGCCTCGCCGGCGAGCAGAGGACCTGGTTCGCCGACGAGCGGGGCAGAAAGCGCGAGCATTCCGGCAAGCCGGGCGAATTCTTCGATATCGTCCGCGAGGTCACTCCCGCGCCGCGCTATGCCTATCTCTTCGCCGGCCGCACTTTGCCGGCGGACTGGGACGGCCATGGCGACCGCTTCGGCGCGCCGGCCCAGGCGGAGGCCGCCGAATGAGCGCGCAGAGAGAAATCCTTCCGCCGCGGCGCTTCCACGGCTCGTTCCGCTTCGAGATCGAGCGCATCGTCTATGCGGCCGGAGTCGGCCGCATGCCGGACGGCCGCGCCGCCGAAATCTGGCTCGATGCAGGAAAGGTCGGCACCTCGCTCGCGGCGCTCGCCAATGACGCCGCCATCATGGCGAGCCTCCTTTTGCAATACGGCTGTCCGCTGGAGACGATCCGGCGCGCCCTCACTCGCAATCCCGACGGCGTCGCGGCGGGGCCGGTGGGCCGCGTGCTCGATGAAATCGCGGAGGGGCGCATATGACCGGATTCGTCTGCGAGGCCGAGCTTTTTCAGGGCCGCATGTGCTGCGGGCGCTGCGGTCTCTCGTGGGATGTTGACGACGAGGGCGCCGCCGCCGGCGCATGCAAGCCCAAGGCCGATCCGCCGATCGGTCTTGCCGAGATGGAGCAGGCGGTGCGCAGCCAGGCGCGCATGCTCGTGCATTCGCAGCATGCGGCGGTGAGCGCCGGCTACCGCAGCGCGCCCTATATGCCCGAGCTGCGCAAGGCCGCTGTTTTGATGGCGGCAGCGGCCGTGCTCGAGCGCATTGCCGGCGATCCGCGGCTTGTCGCGATGCTCAAGGAGGACCGGAAATGATCAGGCGGAGGACCGGAAGATGATCAGGGTGAATGCGAGGCTGTTCAAGGCGGCGAGCGTCTGCCAGGCGAGAGAAGAGGAAACAACGCGGCATTACCTTTGCGGCGTCAGCATCGAGCCGCATCCCGACGGCGCGCTCCTCGCCGCAACCGACGGGCACTGCCTGGTCGTGATCCTCGACCGCGGCGGCGCGGCCAAGCGCAAGGCGATCGTCGCGCTGCCCGGGGTCTTGCAGGGCGCGCTGGTCGAAGAGGCGGATGAAGAGGACGAGTTCGGAAACCGTGCTCGTCCCGAGGACCGCACGCTGCGCATCGATGACGCCGGCATTGCGGTGATCGAGGGATACGCCGCCTCGGCCGCGAGCTGCCTTATCGCCGACGAATTTCCGCCTTGGCGCAAGGTGTTTCCGCGCGCCGCCCCAACGCAGCAGCCCGCGCCGGCTTTCGGCGCACGATACTTTGCCAGACTCGCCGAGGTCGCCGGCCTGCTCTGCGATCACGAGGGCGGGGCCGTTCAGATCGCGGCGATGGGTCCCGAGGATCCGGCGCTGGTGTTCTTTCCGCGTTTCCGCGACGCGGTCGGCGTGCTGATGCCGGTGCGGGACGGTCTCACCGAGAGCGAGCTGACGACGCCCGCATGGACGGGCGCTGCGGCGCCCGATGCGCAAGAGCCGGAGCAATGACCCCGGCGGAGCTCGATGAGTTAAAGATGCGCCCCGGCAACGGCTGCGCCGAAGTGGCGGCGCGCTACGTGGCGCTGCGGCGGCACGGCAGGGGCTATATCGGCCCCTGCCCGGTGTGCTCGGCGGACCGGCAGGATCGTCATGCGACGCGCTTCGAGATCAAGGCCGACGGCGGCTGGGTCTGCGCGGTCTGCAATGACGGCGGCGACGTGATCGCGCTCGTCATGCGGGCCGAAGGGGTGGATTTTCTCCGGGCGGTGGAGATCCTGGGCGGCCGGCGCGAAGCTGACGCGGCGGCGCAGGCCGCGCGCGAGCGCGAGCGCGCCGCAGAGGAGGCGCGGCGCGCCGCCGAAGCCGAAAAATATCGCGAGCGGGAACGCAGCGCGCTTTACCGGATGTGGCGGCAGGCGGCGGACCCGCGCGGGACGCCGGTCGAAGCCTATCTCGCCCATCGCGGTCTGCCGTTGCCGCCGTGGCCGGAAGGGGGCGCGCGGCTGCGCTATGTGGCCGATATGCCCTATTTCCACGGGCAGAGCATTGACGCGGCCGGGCGCAGGCAGCCGCGCATCGTGCACCGCGGGCCGGCGATGACGGCGGCGATCGTCAAGGGCGGCAGGTTTGCAGGCATGCACATCACCTGGCTCGATCCGGCGGGGGGCGGCAAGGCGTGCATTGCGGACGCGGAATCCGGCGAGGCGCTGCCGGCCAAAAAAGTGCGCGGCTCGAAGACGGGCGGCGCGATCGAGCTCGTCAAGGCGGCATCCGCGCAGCCGCACCGCATCATCATCGGCGAGGGCATCGAGACGGTGCTGACGGTATGGCACGCCATGCGCGCATGCGCCGTGGACCTTTCCGACGCCGAATTCTGGTCGGCGGTCGATCTCGGCAATCTCGGCGGCCGGTCCGCGGGCCTGGTCGTTCATCCCGAGCTGCGGACGCCGACAGGACGGCCGCGCCGCGTGCCGGGGCCGGATCCGGATCTGACGTCATCAGGCATCACGCTGCCGGAGGGCGTTAGTGAAATCACGGTGCTGGTCGACGGAGACAGCGACCCGGTGACGACGATCGGGGCGGTCTGCCGCGCCGCGGTGCGGTTCCAGGCAGCGCATCCGGGTCTGACGGTGCAGGCACGTTTCCCTCGGCGAGGCATGGATTTTAACGACATGCTGAGGAGCGCAATATGAAGCTGGCGAGAGACGTGAAGACGGCGCATTCGATCAGTGTCGTGGGCTGCGATTTCAAGAATTGTAATTGCGGCGCCGTCTATGTGCGGCTGCACGATGATATGGGCGAGATCTTTGCAGTCGGCGTCGTTAGCCCCGAAATCGCGATCGAATTTTCCGACGATATCGCCAGCGAAGTGGAGCGGATGCGGTCGGAGGGGAAGCCCAAATGCCGGAATGCCAGCGGGCGAATTGAGGTCCGACCTTGAAATGAAGGTGGTGGCGCTGGGCTGCCGACGGGGAAGCCATGCCTGTCGTTACCGACACTCGGATTTTAGAGGAGATCCTCGCATGTCCTTGCGTGCCAGTGACGCGCAGCTTGTTCGAGGAGGCGGTGGAGGCCGAAAAGCAGGTGTCGCCTGGTGCGGAATTGCCCTCGCCCGAGGGGTTGTCGGCTGCGGCGTCATCGGTGGCGCAGAAATCGGCATCCTCCCAAATGGGAAGGTCTGCGCGACGCGACCGCGGAAGCGGAAGCGGTACGCCGGAGAGCCGGGCGGCGCTCGACCGCCGGCTCGCATTCTATCCGCTGACCGATCTCGGCAATGCCGAGCGCTTCCGCGAACGTCAGCGCGGACGCCTGATCTGGGTAGCGGCAATGGGCTGGCACTGGTGGGACGGCCGCCGGTGGGCGCGCGACGGCGCGGAAGGGCGCGTGATGCTGGCCGCTCATGAGACCGTGCGTGCGATCCAGAACGAGGCTGCGGCGATCGCCGGCAGCGCCGACGACATTGCGGTGGTGATGCGCACGGTGTCGCGCCCGCTGAGCGAAATGCTCCGCGCCCACGGCCGGCAGTCGGAGAGCAACGACAAGCTTAACCGGCTGGCGAAGCAGGCTCAGGCCTATCTGGAAGTCTCGCCCGCGCAGCTTGATGCCGATCCGTTTGCGATCAACGTGCTCAACGGCACCATCTTCGTGCGGCGGCCGGGCGATCCGCTGCCGGCCGGCGTCGCCGGCCGGAGCGAGGGCTATGTGTATTTCCGCGAGCACCGGCCGGAGGACTACATCACGCGGCTTGCGCCGGTGGAGTATGACCCCGCCGCGCCGCGCGAGCGGTGGGACCGGTTTCTGGCCGAGGTGCAGCCGGTAGCGGCGATGCGGCGTCAGCTTGCGGCGTGGCGCGGCTACAGTCTCACGGGCGACATCAGCGAACAGAAGCTTTGCGTGTTCTTCGGCACCGGCCAGAACGGCAAGAGCGTGTTCGAGGACGTATGCTGCCATGTCGCCGGCGATTATGCGGCGACGACTCCGATCGAGACGTTCCTTGATGAAGGCCAGGCGCGCCGCGCCGGCCAGCCGACGCCCGATCTCGCCGGCCTCGCCGGCGTGCGCATGCTGCGCACCAGCGAACCCAATCGGGAGGGGCGTCTCAATGAGGGCCTGATCAAGCTTGCGACCGGCGGCGAGCCGATCCGGGCGCGGCACCTCAATCGCGATTTCTTCGAGTTCTATCCGCAGTTCAAGCTGACCATGAGCGGCAATCACCGGCCTCAGATTCGCGGGGCCGACGAGGGCATCTGGCGCCGCGTCGTGCTGGTGCCGTGGTCGGTGACGATCGCGCCCGAGCGCAAGGACCCGCGCTTGCGCCTGAAGCTGCGGGCGGAAGCGTCCGGGATTTTGAATTGGATGCTGGACGGCCTGTGCGACTGGCTCGACCACGGACTCGTGCTCGCGGCCGAGACGCAGGAAGCGACGGTTGAATACCGGCGCGACAGCGACCAGCTTGGCCGCTTCCTTGAGGCCTGCACCGAGCGGGCGCCGGGCGAGCGCGTGCAGTCGAGCGTGCTGCACGACGTGTTCTGCGCCTGGTGCACGGCGAACGCGCTGACGGCCTGGAAGGGCCGCGGCTTTTCGGACGCCATGACCGAGCGCGGGTTCCGCAAGGACAAGTCAAGCGTGATGTTCTGGCTCGATTTGCGGCTGACGAAATCGCGCAGCGATTTTGTGGATGCCGAGGGGCGGCCTCGTCATCTGGCCGGCGCCGGCCAGCAGGAGGCGTTCGGCGCTGATGATTTTGTGATGTGAGGTTCCCACCCTCCCGGAATTGGGAGGGTGACGGCGATGCGGAAGCGCCCGCCCCACAGCGGGTTGGGAGGGTTTACGCCATCCGGGAGGGTTAACGCCATTAGCTCTTATGGACTCGGGACTCGTATGCAATGAATTCAAAAAAACCCTCCCAAGTCTCCCCGGGCATAAGAGCCGGCGCTGGAAAAACTGTTGGCAACCTTGGGGAAAGCCTGTGGATAACGCAAACGAACCAATCTTCCGGACCCTCCCGCGGACTCTCCCGGCCGCATTGCAGCCGCCGAAAAGCATGCGGCCGTGGACCGAGGTGCTCGCCGAGCTTGAGGCGCGCCACCATGCGCAGCCCGGTCCGCGCTGGCATCTCGTGCAGTGTGAGCCGGGCGAGCATGACGCGCATGCGTGCGAGTGGCTCGGCCGGCTCGGCTACGAGGTGTATTACCCGCGCGTGCGCAAGCTCAAGGCGGTGAGCCGCAAGGGGCTGTCGAAACGGCAGCGCCGGCTACGGGCGACGGTGATGCGTGAGGTGCTGGCGCCGCTGTGGCCGCGCTATGTGATGACGCGGTTCGACGTGCAGGACGGGCAGTGGCACCGCATCTTCGACATCGCCGGGGTGACGGGCCTGGTGTGCGCGCAGAACCGGCCGGTGCCGATCGCGGATGATCTCATCGCGCGCATGCGCGCCGCCGAGGTAGGGGGCGCTATTCCGGCGGCGACGCCGGCGGCGCGGATCTATCGGCTGGGCGCGCTCGCGGAGATTACGGAGGGTCCGTTCACGGGCTTCCGCGGCGCGATCGAGCGGGTGCGGACGGAGACGATCGCCGGCGTTTCCGCGGCGGTGCAGCTGACCGTCGCGATCAATATTTTCGGCCGGCTGACGCCGGTGGACCTGGAGGCCTGGCAGGCCCGGCCGGCCGATTAGGATCTTTGCGGCCTGTTTGGTTTGGGGGGCAGGAAATCGGCCGCATGCTGGGGCGCAGGCAGCCAGCGCTCCGACAGATTGTCGTAGCCGTCGGCCTCGACCCATCGGCTGCCGACGATCAGGACCGAAAGATGGTCCTCATATTGCAGGCCGCGGGGAAAATCCGGCGGCCGTTGCCGGTTGACGACGCGTACGTGCACCGGCTTGAGGCCCGCCTCGTCGCAGGCTTTTTGCACGAGCGCTATGGCGGCCTTGCGTTCGGCGGGGGGTGGTGGGCCGCACTTCGTCCGGCGTGAGGGCTCTCCCCCGCGGTAGGCCGGGCGGCCAATCGAGGAGGAGATTGATGCCGCCGAGGCGATCGGCGGCTTTAATCAGGTTGCGGGAGAATTTCATTGTGGCCTCGCGCCGCGCCAGCGGCGCGATGGTAACTGATCGAATTAGGGGGCATCATAAAACTGCGGAAACATGTAATGGAGACGCCGGGCCTCATTATAGGTACGTGGCCGCAAATTGGACTCGTGGACGACGGTGAGTGTCTCGGCTTGCGCGAGCTGGCACGCCCCATAATCACTGCCGGTGCGAGCTATCCGTTCGGCGGCGTCGATTTTGTCTTGGATGTATTGCCACGCCTCGTCCTCGGTGTCCCTATAGATCTCCCCGTAGGGGGGGAGAGATGGGCACCCGTGCGTGACGTACTCTCGTGGTACGATGTACCACCTCTCTCGCTTGGACTGTCTGCGGCTGCTACGGCTGGTCATTTGTTTCTCCTTGCTCTGGTCTTGATTACGTCCCTAATATCTCATATGACTTATTCGCTGTCAATAAGTCATATGAGAAAATTCGATGCGAGGGCGAAAAAAAATCTGGCCGGAGCGCCGCGAAATGGCGCTGCCGGCGGGCACGCTCGACCGCATCGCGGCGGTGCTGCGGGACGGCGAGGATCGTTCGGATTTCGTCCGGCTCGCAATCGAGCGCGAGCTGGCGCGACGCGAGGGCGAGGAAATCGAGTCAAAATCGAGTCGCGCGTGATAACTTTTGACTCCGGGCTCGACTCGGCGCTATGAGAGGCGCGGGGACGGCAGCCACCCTGGCAGCCACCCTGGCAGCCACCCTGGCAGCCACCCTGGCAGCCACCCTGGCAGCCACCCTGGCAGCCACCCTGGCGACCGGCCGGGGCGGCGGAGCGTACCTTAAGCGGCGCGCTGCGACCTTCGCGAAATTTTCGCGAAGGTCATAAAATTCGCATGGCCAAAGACATCGGCGTGATCGTCGCCCTGCCGCCCGCAGTGCGGGACTGGGTGGAGGCGCAGGCGGAAGATCTCGGCGTAACGGCTGCGATCTGGATTCGCATGCTCGTCGTCGCTGCGGCCAGAGGGCGCAGCGCGCTGCCGGCCGGGCCGGCCATCCAGCCCGCGCATGCGGCCCCGCGCGCCCCGGCGCCGGCGCCCGCAGCGCTGGGTCTCCCCGATGGTGATGATGACGCCGGCGCATCCGGCGGCCTCGATCCGGACGCCTGGCGCGGATCGCCGGATGACGAATCGCCCGGTGATGACGCGGCACAGGACGCAGCGCAGGACGCCGATATCGATGCGATCGTTGCCGGCCGCGTGGCCGAGGCCGCAGCCTCCGCGCCGCCGGCCGCGCTCCCTGATGCCTATTCCGCGCCCGCGCCCGTGATCCTCGGACCCGCCAACGGCGGCGGCGCACGGCCGCTCCGGCGTCCGCCTCCCGCCTATTCCCCCGCGCGCCAGCCCTCGCATCTGCGCGGACTGATGTGACTGCCCGCCTGACCATGCTCGCCTGACCATGCCTGCCTGCCGCGACCCTCAGCACGAGCGCTTCGCCCGCGCGCTCGCCGAGCAGTATCTCGCGGTGCCGCCGCCGCGCCGGCCGGTGCTGGAGGCCTTCAAGGCCGCGGGCTATGCCCCGCACAAGGGCAATGCCAGCCGGCTTGCCAGGCGGCCGGAGATCCGCGCCCGCGTCGCCGAGCTCCTCGAGGAGGCGCGCGAATACGCCGACATCCGCCTCGTCAAGGCGCTGGTGCGCGTCGATCGCATCGCCGACGCCAAGCTGCCGGACTATTACGAGCGCCGCGACGGCGCGCTGGTGCTGCGCGACATCACCGCGCTGCCGCCGCGCCTCGCCGAGGCCATCGCCGAGCTTGAATATCACGACGACGGCCGCATCAAGCGCATCAAGCTGCACGACAAGGCGCAGGCCAACCTCGCGCTGCTCAAGCATTTCGGCGGCGCCGGAGAGGCGGCCGAGCGCCGCGCCGACGTGAACATCTGGAATGTCCTCTCAGTCGAAGATCAGCGCGTGCTTGCCGATCTTGTCGAAGCTCTCGCCCGAGGGTCTGCGCCTGCTCTCGCGGGAGCTGCGGGCGAGAGCGCAGCAGCAGGCGCGGGAGCGTAAGCTCTACTCCTATTACCCGGACGACGGCCCGCTCCGGCGCGAGCTCTATCCGCGCCATATGGAGTTTTTCGCCGCCGGCGGCTGGCATCAGCGGTTGCCGTCCTGTCCGGCCGATTGCGACGGCTCACCGCATCGCGACCGGCTGATGCTCGCCGCCAATCGCGTCGGCAAGACCGAATCGGTCGGCGGCTACGAGGTCGCGCTGCACGCCACCGGCCGCTACCCCGCCTGGTGGCCGGGGCTGAAATTCCGCCGGCCGGTCGAGATCTGGGCGAGCGGCAAGAAGAATGAGACCACCCGCGACATCATCCAGGCCAAGCTGTTCGGCCCGGTCGCCTGGCGCGGGCGCGTCAAGACGCTGGCGGGCACCGGCCTCATCCCGGCCGAGGACATCGGCGCCGTGACGTGGAAGCGCGGCGTCGCCGATCTCGCCGACACCGTGCAGGTGCGCCACCGCTCCGGCGGATGGAGCGTGATCGGCCTCAAGAGCTATGAGCAGGGACGCGGCGCCTATGAAGGCACCGAGAAGGATATCATCTGGTTCGATGAGGAGCCGCCCGTCGATGTCTATGTGGAGGCCGGCATCCGCACCATGACCACGCAGGGCCATACGCTGCTCACCTTCACCCCGCTGGAGGGCATGAGCGAAGTGGTGCTCGAGTTCCTGCCCGGCGGCACGCTGCCGCCGCGGGACGAAAGCATGGCCCCTCATGTGCTCGAGGCGATCGGCCGCGGGGCCTAAGCATGGGGGGCAAGTTCGTGGTCAACGCCGGCTGGGATCACGTGCCCCACTTGAGCGAGGAGCAGAAGGCGGCCGAGCTCGCCCGCATCCAGCCCTATCAGCGCGAGGCGCGCTCCAAAGGCATTCCGGCCCTGGGCGCCGGCGCGATCTATCCGGTGCCCGAAGACTATGTCCTGTGCGACCCGTTCGAGATTCCCGACTGGATGCCCCAGTGTTACGCCCTCGATGTCGGGTGGCACCGCACCGCGGCGCTGTGGGCGGCGCACGACATCAACTCGGATGTCGTCTATCTCTACAGCGAGCATTACCGGGCCGAGGCCGAGCCGCCGGTGCACGCCAATGCGATACTCGCGCGAGGCAAGTGGATTCCCGGCGTCATCGACCCGGCGGCGCGCGGGCGCGGCCAGCGCGACGGCGAGCGGCTGATCAGGGTGTACCAGGAGCTCGGGCTGCAGCTTCTTTTCCCGGCGGCCAACGACATCGAGGCGGGCATCTACGAATGCTGGATAAGGCTTTCGACCGGCCGCATGAAGGCATTCCGCAGCCTGCAGAACTGGCTTGCGGAATTCCGCTTCTACCAGCGCGACGAGAGAGGCCGCGTGAAGGACGGCCAGCCGGACCACCTCATGGACTGCATGCGCTACATTCTACTCTCCGGACTTCCCCGCGCCGTGGTGCGGCCGCCCTCGATGTGGACGGCGCGCGGCCTCGTCGCGCGGCATACGGCCGACTATGATCCGCTCGCCTACGGAGACCGCTGAATGCGCACGCGCCGCAGCTACCGCCCGCGCGGCCAGCAACATGACCCTGTTGAGCAGGGCGCCGGACGGCTTGACCCGCGGCCGTCGGCGGAGGCGCTCGCCGACCGCGACCGCCGGCTGAACTATGTCGAGACGCTGCATATGGCTCTGCTCGGCGATCCGCCGCCCGGCCGCAGCGCGCTTGACGGCTGGATTCCGAGGGGCGTCAGCGCATGCGGAGTCCGCGAGCGATGGTAGGAGCATAGTCATGACCAACAAGGCAATCGCCACTCTGGTGCCGACGCAATCCGACGCTGAGATTGCGGCTGACCTCAAGCGCCGCGTCATCGAGGCGCACGAGCCAGTGCTGGCGCTGCTTGACGAGGCTCATGCCGCAGGATTTGAGATCATTTGCGGATGCGGCCTGGCGCCGACCGGACGCCATGTGATCACGCATCTGCGTATCGCGAAGCTGTATTAGCCCCGCATGGCCCGCGCTCTTTGGCGGCCCGGCCGGTCGGCCGCGCCGCTGCCCGACGGCCGGGCTTTGCCGCAGGGAATGTCGCCGGAGGCGCGCGCGCAGCGCGAGGATATTGCGGCGGCGCTCGCGGACCCTGAATGTCCGGCGCATGTGTCCAAGCCGCTGCACGCCACCCGCGATCAATATGACGCGCTTGTCGCCGAGCGCATGCGCACCATGACGCTCGCCGAGCGTATCGATATCGAGATTGCGCTCACCCAGCGCCGCCGGCGCGTGCACGCGTTCGACTATGATCCACTGAGGTATTGATGGGCCTCTATACTCCGCCGCCGGCCGGCACGCCGCCCCCTCCGCTATTCGGCGCTGCCGAAAGCCAGCAGCCGCCCTTCATGCGGGCATGGATGCTGCCGATGGACTACCTCGGCGACATCACCGGCATGACGGGGAAAATACAGCAGATGCGGGCCCAAGCCGGCGCCTCCGCGGGTGCCCCCGGTATCCCGTCCGGCACGCCGGGCCTGCGCCGCCAGCCGGTCGGCAACATCGGTGGAGGGGCTGGACGGTAGTCCGAATGCGCCGCTGTCCGACTTTGGATCATCCGCCGAGGTATTGATGGGCCTGTTTGCTCCTTCTCCCCCGCCTGCGCCGCCGCCTCCGCCGCCTCCGCCCCCGGCGGCGTCGCCGCCGGTCTATGCCAGCGCGGCGACCATGGGAGCGCTGGCCCGCCGCACCCAGGGGAGACCGATGGGCGGCACTGACCTGACCACCGGGCAGAAGCAGGCCGGCGTTGTGCAGACCGCCGCTCTCGGGCTGGGCGGGACAGGGACGCCGTGATGCTGGCCTATACCGAGCCTGAGATCGAGCTGGCTCGCGAAATCATGTGCGAGCAACTCGGCGGGACAGAGACCAATCGGCGTTTTGCGAGGCATGCGGCCGGTCTCCATGCCGAACATGTCGATTTCTGCCTGCAGCTCGCCCGCTGTGTCCTCAGAAGGGCCGGCACGGGATCGCCGTGATGCTGCGGCGCTATACCTTCAAGGTGCATTTCAGCAAGCGCCGCGCCATGCGGCGCGCGCAGGAGGAAGCCGCGATGCGCTTCGCGCGGATGGCGGCCGAGCTGCGCAATGCTCTGATTGAGCTATGCTACAACACCTACTGCTGCCGCTGCGAGAGGGCCGGCGCGCCTCCTCCCGTCGACCCTCGTGTGGTTGCCTATGCCGTACGGGACAGGACCAAGGCAGAGGCGCGCGAGATCATCGCCTCCTACCGGCGCGGCCTCGGCGGCTCGATGCGGCGCAGCGAGCCGCAATGGCACAAGCCCGAGCGCCCATGGCCGCAGGAGCGCAAGGAAAAGCTGCGCGCCACGATGCGGCGTCGCGAAGAGGAAAAGCGCGCCAGGCGCAAGGCGCCGGCGAAGCCGCGCAAGCCGCCCCGGCAAGCCAGCGTGCGGGCGCTCGCGCTGGCGGAGCTCACCGGCGAGATCACGGCCTTGCGCTGGGCCTGCCCCGAGTGGGCCGAAATGCCGACCCATATGCAGCATCGGGTCGCCGACGGGCTCGTCAAGTCGCTCGCCGCCCTCATGCGCGGCGACGCGAAAGCGCCGCGATTCAAGCGGACCGATCGCGCGAACCGGCTCCCGCTCGGCGCCAAAGGCTATAAGCTCGCGCCGCAGGGCCGCGAGCGGTCGCGCGCCGGCCGGTCCCGCGCGAGCGCTCGAAACTGGAAATTGACCGTCACGGGGCTGCCGGGGCACATGCGCGCCGTCGGCGAGTTCCCGGCCGAGGTCAGGCAATGGAAGACGGCCGATCTGATTTTCCATGCCGGATCATGGTGGCTATCGGTATGCGTTGAGATTGAGCGCGAGCGCTCTCACGGCGCAGAAGAGGTTACGGTCAGGCTCGGCCTGATCGACGAGTTTGCCCATGTGGAAGGGGCAACGGGTCCACGCTGGTGCCCGGGCGAGGGCGTTCGCGCCTGCGCCGAAAGTCCGCATCGTTTCCACGACTTGGCAGGAGGCTCTGACAACGCCGCAGATGCCGTTGCGGATGGGCGGGCCGGATTGGCCGGCATTGGCCACATAGGAGCGAGGTCTGACAACGCCGCAGATGCCGTTGCGGATGGGCGGGATCAGGACGGTTGCCGGAATCCTCGGCGACTACCACCTGACAACGCCGCAGATGCCGTTGCGGATGGGCGGGATCAGGACGGTTGCCGGAATCCTCGGCGACTACCACCTGACAACGCCGCAGATGCCGTTGCGGATGGGCGGGTTATCAAACCTTTCTCGATCCCTCAATCAAAACGGCCGGCCGAGCCGGTCGCAGACGCCGCCGCCGACGCCCTCAAGGCCGAGCGCGACCGCCGCTACCGCCGCGGCTCGCGGCGATGGCGCCGCGCCGCCCGGCGCATCGCCAGGATCGAGGCCCGCGCCGCCCGCAGGCGGCGCGAGCGCCATCATCTGTGGACATCGCAACTCGTGCGCTGCGCCGGCGCCATAACGGTGATCGCTCCCGACATTCCGCAATTCACGAAATCAGGGCGCGGCGACGCGCGGAACTGGGGCGCCAACGTCAAGCTCGCCGCCGCCCTCAACCGTCACATCCTCGGCCAGGCGCCGATGCTCGCCGTATCGATGCTGCAATACAAGGCCGAGGAAGCCGGAATCCGGTGCGACCTCATCGAAGACGACGCGCCGGAGATCGCCGTCGGCCGCGACCACGTCGCCGCCGGCAAAGCCCAGCGCCGCCTGCGGCGCGCCATCAGAAAGGACGCAGCATGAGCTACGACGTGAAGACTCCGGTGCTTGCCGATACCATCCGCTTCCTGCGCAACGCCTCCAACGGCCTCGCCAAAGGCACGATGGAAGCCAAAGAGGCCAAGGCCATCGCAGCCGTTGAGAACGAGGTGATCAAGGCGGTCGGCATGGACGTCAAGGCGCGTCTGGCGCTCCCCAAGATCAGCGCAATGGAAGCCCAGCTCATCGAAGAGCGCCCGGCCGCTCCCGCGATCGAAAAGGCTGCGCACGCGGCTGCTCCGGCGATCGAAAAGGCCGCGTAAGCGGCGATGGGAGCCGTCTGATGGACCGGCTGTTCCTGCAGCGCGGCACCTCGTTCAGCTTCGAGCGCACGGTGGCCGATGACGCGGACGTGCGCTGGTCCGTCTATCACGACGGCGAAGCGCAGATCGGCTTTGCCGCCGCGTCCGACGCGTATGCGTGGCTCAAGAAGCGGCTGAGCCGCAAGGGCGCGGGGGCCGGATAAATGCTCTCCCCCTCCGCCATCGCCCGCCGCTTCGGCGACGCGCTCCTCGCCCATTACGAGCTCGCAGGTGACGCTCTGCTCGCCCGCGCGCCCGCGCTGGCCAAGCAGCGGTGGTACGAGGAATCCGGCGGCTGGGAGGAAACGCGCCTGCAGCTTGAGGGTCGCCTCTACGGCCTGCGCAACTGGCGGCTTTCGTGGTGGCAGCACTGGGGGAAGATCGCCGAGGCGATCCTGCCGCGCCGCTACCACTGGCTGGTCGTGCCGAACACCATGACGCGCGGGCTTGCCATCAATCAGGCGATCAAGGACCCGACCGGCGCGCAGGCGGTGTCGGTGTGCGTCGCCGGCATGCGCTCGGGCCTGATGTCGTCGTCGCGGCCGTGGTTCAAGATCGGCGCAGGCCTCGCCGGCCGCAAGCTCGACCGCGCCGCCGAATTATGGTTCGAGGACACCAACGATCGCGTCTACCGCGTCCTCGCCGGCTCGAACTATTACAACGCCGGCACCCAGATGTTCGAGGACCTCGTCGTCTTCGGCACCGCGCCGAAGCTGCTCTACGAGGACCGCATCAGCGTCATCCGCTGCTATAACCCGTGCGCCGGCGAATATTATCTCGGCGCCGGCTTCGACGGCCGCATCAATTCGTTCTACCGCACTTTCGTGCTGACCGCGCTGCAATGCGTGCAGATGTTCGGGCTCGAGCGCTGCGCGGAACAGCTGCGCGGCCTGTGGGAGCAGAAGGGCGCGTCCCTCGAAACCGAGGTGATCGTCGCCCACGCGATCGAGCCGAACTTCTCCCTGCAGACGCCCGGCACAAGCGAAAATCTCGGCGTCGTCCCCGGCGGTTTTCCCTATCGGGAATATTACTGGGAATGGGGCAAATACTCCCCGCAGCCGCTTTCCGTCCGCGGCTTCCGCGACAAGCCCTTCATCGCCCCGCGCTGGACCACGGTTTCGAACGACGCCTATGGCCGCAGCGTCGGCATGGATGCGCTGCCCGACATTCTCCAGCTGCACGTGATGACGATGCGCCAGGCCGAAGGCATCGAAAAGATGCTGCGGCCGCCGCTGCTCGCGAGCCTCGGCCTCAAGAACCAGCCGTCCTCGATCCTGCCCGGCAAGGTCACCTATGTGGAGGACGTGAACAAGGGCATGAAGTCGATCTACGACGTGCGGTTTGACGTCGAGCACATGACTGCGCTGATCGAAAAGATCGAGGCGCGCATCGAGAAATGGTTCTTCAACGACGCCTTCATGATGATGGACAACCTCGAAGGCGTGCAGCCGCGCAACGAGATGGAGATCGCCGAGCGCCGCGGCGAAAAACTCCAGCGCCTCGGGCCGGTGGTCGAGAACGTCGAGCAGGAGCTTGCCGACGATATCCGCCGCGTCGTCAATATCATGGCGCGCCGGCGCCTGCTGGCGCCGATGCCGCCGAGCCTCGCCGGCATCCCTCTGGAAATCGAATTCGATTCGATGATCCGCATCGCCCAGCGCGCCGCCGAAACCGCGGTCATGGAGCGCGCGCTCACCGTGGTGACGAATCTCAGGCAGGCTTATCCGGACCAGCACCCGGAGGACAACATCGACATCGACGCCGCCGTGCGGCGCTATCTCGACCGCTCCAATTTTCCCAAGGAATGCCTGCGCAGCGAGGACGAAGTGCAGCAGGTGCGCGCCGGCCGCGCCAAGGCGATGGCCGAGCAGGCGCAGCAGGCGCAGGCGATGCAGGCGATTACTCACGCGGCGCCGGCCGCCGCCGGCGCGGCCAAGACCGCAAGCGAAATCGACACCGGCGGCATGCTCAACGCCCTGCAGATGATGTCCGGAATGGGCGGCGCTGCGCCCGGCGCGACGGGGCTGCCCCAATAGAGGAGACGCAAATGGCGCTCATGGGACCCGACGGCGACACCCACAGCTACCTCAACTATCCTCAGCACCCGCAGGTGCAGGCTAACGCGCCCCGCGCCGATCTACCCGACCGCGGCCATTGGGTTGGCCCGCGCGGCGGCCGGCATCAGCACGAGTTGCCGAGTGCCCCGCGGCATCCGCGCAATGCCGCGCCTCCGTACGACAATCGCCTGCCGCCCGAACCGCCGGCCCCGCCTCCGGTCCCGGCCGAAAGCGCGCGCGCGCCGTTTGGCTCTGTCCTGGAGGCCCGCGGCGCGCTTCGATACGTGCTGGAGCACCAGCCGATGACCGCGCCCCAGCGCCGCATCCTCCTTGAGGCCCTGACGGTCCTGGAGTCGTTCCGATGACCGACGCTCTCCCGCCCGACGACGACCAGGGCCCCGGCATCCAGGTTGACAAGCACGGCGACCCGCTGCCGCAGGGCACGCGGATGATCGAGTATGAGTCCTACGAGCGCGTCATCGAAGGGCTCAAGATTGCGGCCGACGCCTGCATGCACCTCGCCAAGCGTGAGCGGACGCCCGAGGGCGTTGACAACCGCCGCCGCCTGGCGCTGACGCTCGACCAGTGCCGGCGCATTTGTATCCGCCTTGCCGGCATTGACGATACCGTCCGCGCCAATCCGACGCCCGAAATGCGCGGCGAGCCGCTGCCGTTCCGCGAGGCGCGTGACCGCCTGATCGACGGCCTTACCCAGGCTGCGGGCGGCGCGCGGCAGCTCGCCACCTGCTTTCGCATCGATCTCGCGTGGTCGCGGGTCGCCTCGCAGCTCGAAGACCTCATCCGCAAGATCCGCACCCCCAAACTGATGCGCACCCCCAATCCGCTGCTGCTGCCGACCGGCTATGTGAGGCATTGAATCATGTGTCGCGCAATTATCTCACCTGTCCGCGCTGCGGCTGGAGCAGCCGCATCTGGGGCCGCAGGCTTGACGCCGTGATCGCCCAGGCGCGCCGCGCCGACCACTTCGGCTTCCATCATTCCCAAAGCGCCGCAGCCGCGGCGGCGCCTCTTCGTCAGCCCGCGGCAATCGCACAGGAGAAGGACATGTCGCATTCGGTCGTCACGCATGTGAAGCACAGCGAACACGTCGGCCACGACGACGCCAACGGCGTCGCCGCGATCACGGCGAAATACATCGCCGACCTCGAGGCCGCCGGCCATACCGTGCATCATCATCACGTGCATCGCCACGCCGACGCGCATCATCACAGCCACACCCACGGTTAGGCGCGCCGCCTGCAATGGCTCCATCGTCCCCGGTGAATCCGCCCGACCGCCTGACCGCGGCGGATTCCCCTGTTCCTGCCGGATCCAGGGCGTAGCGGGCCGGGAGACGATGGAGACAATGAGCGCAAGTCCGTTCGCCGTCCGGCATGACAACGGCGTTACCTGGATCGACCGCAACGCCGACGCCGCATTCCGCAAGGCGCTGATCGACATCGCGCCGGCGGCGCTGCGCGGCCGGATACGGCGCGCGCTTGCGGCGACGCCCGACCCCGCCCGCGACTACGCCCACAGCAAGCGCTATTTCGGCGACCGCCTATCGGAAATCACCGCCCGCATCCAGCCGCTCGCGCGGCGGCTCGACCGCTATATGGAGACTTCGCTCCGGCTGCCGGGCTTCTGCGAATGGCTCATTCTCACGGGCTATACCAACCATTATGAAATGGTGAAGGCGTTCGACGAATGGGCGCAGATGAAGAAGGACTCGTGAATTATGCTGGAGACGATCGGCAGAGACGTCCGGGCATTGCTTGACGGCGCGGAGGCCGACCCCGGCAGCCCACAGCAAGATGCGGCCAGAACTGCGGCGGCAAGTTTGTTGACGACGGCGTTATGGAATTTGCATCGCATCGCTGACGCATTGCAAATTCTCGCGGAGCGCCACGACTGACATGATCGACGACGCCGAAGACGCCGCCTCGGCGCCGGCCGCAACGGGACGCTCTATGAGGAATCCTCGATCGTCGTCACCGGCGCGGCGCCGTATGTCCATACGGAGCCGTTCAACCGCGCGGCGGCGCTCAACTATGTGAAATGGCACATGAGCAACATGCTGGAACGCGTAGTCCGGGCAATCTGTATGCCCGATCACGACCATACGGCCGAGCCAAAAGCGTGCTGCGGCAAATGTAACGCAATCGTTGATAAGGCACGCGCCGCCATCAAGGCCATGCGCGAGCCCACGCAAGCCATGGTCAACGACGGCATCCTAAATGGAGTCGAGAATGGCTTCGGTTGCGGATACAGCGACTATGTTGATCTTTGGCAAGCCATGGTCGACGGGGCGCTCAAGGAATGATCGACGACGGCCTCCGCGCCGGCTACGACGCCGCCGATCCGGCCGCCGAGAACAATGCCCGCCGCGACGAGGCGCGCCGCCGGCGCGAGGACGCCGAGACCGTCCGGCGGCTCCTCAATCATAAGAACGGGCGCGCCTGGTTCCACCGGCTGCTCAGCCGCTGCCACATCTACGGCACGCCCTTCGCCCCCGGCGAACCGGAGACCACGTTCTTCCGCATGGGCGAGGAGAACATCGGCAAGGGGCTCATGATGCAGGCGATCGACGCTTGTGCGGATCTCTACCTGCTGATGTTGGACGAAGCGCGCAAGGAAGAGGAGCGCGTCGCCCTTATGCGCGCCGAAGAAGAGACCAAGCGCGACGCCGCCGACAGCGCCGCAGCTCATGCGCAGGGGCTTGACCTGCCGCCGCCGGCCGGATGGCCGGCGCGGCCGGCGGCGGCGCCAACCTGACGGACGCCCCGAAGCACAGAGGAAAATGACCGATGTCGAGCGATCAGATCGCCGCTGCGGCCGACGGACCCGCGCTTGCAGCCGACGCCGAGCCGGCCGCCGCCAATGCAGCCGCGGCCGCCGAGGGGGCGGCCTCGACGGCCGCGCCCGAATCAGCTACGCCGGAATCCGCGCCGAGCCTGCTCAGTTCGGCGGCGGGAAAACAACCCGCACAGCCGGCCCCGGCTGCAGACGCCGAATCAGAGCCTGACGCCAAAGCGGCCGATGCCCCCGAGTCCGGCAAGGACGGCGGGCAACCCGCGAAGCCGGATGACCCCGGCAAGGCCAAGGCCGAAGGCAAGGCGGATGCCGCGACCGACCCGGCCAAGGACGCCACGGCGAAAGATCCCCCGGATCAGCCCCCGGCCCTGAGCCTTGAGGACTTGAAATTCCCTGAGGGCATGGCGCTCGACGCCGAGGCCGGCAAAGCATTCGTTGATCTCCTCAACAATGCTGCGCTCACCGGCAAGGACCGCGGCCAGGCGCTCATTGACCTTCACCTCAAGGAAATCGACCGCGTTGCGCAGCACATCGCCGCCCATCAGCGCAAGGTCTGGAATGACCTCAACGCCGGATGGCAGGATCAGTTGCGCAAGGACCCCGAACTCGGAGGCAACAGGCTCGACACCACTCTGTCGCGCGCCAAGGCCGTGATCGAGGAATTCCTGTCGCCGGAGGACGCCAAGGCCCTGCTTATCCATACCGACAACAACGGAATGGGGAATTTTCCCGTGTTCATCCGCCTGCTGAGCAACATCGGAAAGAGGCTCAACGTGTTTGAGGACAATATCGTCGCCGCCAATCCGGCGCCCGCGCGCAGCCGCGCGCCCGGCAGCCGCGGCTGGTACGACAAGAGTCTTAACGCCGGCGGCTGAGCCGCTCCGCTTCCCCGCCGCTACGGGGACTGTCCGATCCGGCTCTGTCTGCCGCCCGCTTGCGGGCGCCGGAGCTGACGAATGGCCTTTCTGACCCTGGCTGACGTCGGGCGTCATTTCGACCCCGAAGGTAAAATCGCTGACATGGCTGAGCTGCTCAGCCAGAGCAACGAGATGATCGACGACATGCCGCTCGTCGAGGCCAACGGCCTGACTTCGCATGTCACCACGGTGCGCACCTCGCTGCCGAAGGGCAGCTACATCCGCTACTATCAGGGCACCGCCTATTCGAAATCCAACCGGGCCCAGCTCGAGTTCGGCATGTCGCTCCTGCGCGACTATTCGCAGATCGACAAGGAGCTGTGCCGGCTCGGCGGCCAGGAAGCCGTGCTGCGCGAGAAGGAAGACATCGCTCACATGGAGGGGCTGTCGCAGCAGCAGTCGGCGACCTTGCCCTACGGCAATTCCTGGACCACGCCCGAGCAGTTCACTGGCTTTGCGCCCTATTTCAATACGGTGAATCCCGCCAATGCCCAGAACGCCGTGAACGTGTTCGACTGCGGAGGCACCGGTTCCTCCAACACGTCGATATGGCTGATCGGCTGGGGCGAATCGACCTGCTACGGCATCTATCCCAAGGGCTCCAAGGGCGGCCTTGTCTTCGAGGACAAAGGCGATGTGGTGCCGGGCTTTGACGCCAACCAGCAGCGCTTCGAGGCCTACACCTCCCTGTTCCAGTGGCAGCTCGGGCTCGTGATCGAGGATTGGCGCTACATCGTGCGTCTGTGCAACATCGACACCACCACGGCGGGCCTGCTCGGCCCGACGCCGCCCGACCTCTTCGCCATCCTCGCCCGCGCCATCGTGCGCCTGCCGACCGCTGGCCGCACCGTCTCCGGCATCGTCAAGACCGATGCGCCCGACCGCATGGCGCCTGCGGTGCGGCTCAAGCTCTATTGCGATCGCGTCGCGCGCGCCGCCATGGACGTGCAGGCGATCCGCGACAAGAACGTGCTGCTGTCGCCCACCGACTATGCCGGCCGCCCGATCGTCAACTGGCGCAACGTTCCGATCGGCGTGCAGGACTCGCTCCTGAACACCGAAGCGCGCGTGGTCTAAGGGAGGACCGCCATGTCTCTGATGGACCAGAATCTCGTCCTCACCGCCAACAGCGGCAGCGGCACCGCCTACCAGACCGTGACCGCAACGGCCGTCTCCGCGAGCACCTATGACCAGCTCAACGGCGCGCTGATCCCGACCTCGGGAGGCACCTATGCGACGCCGCCCAATTCGATCATCGGCAATGCCCAGTTCTTCGGCGAGGATCTCGGCCTCGGCCGCGGCGTGGGAACGCCGCAGCTCGTAGGCTTTACCGGCCCCGGCACGCCGGGCGCGGCGACTTCGCTCACCGTGCAGCTCCAGGGAGCGCCCGACAACGGCGGCGGCACCATCGCGGGCCTCACCTTCGTGCCCTACATCCAGACCCGCGCCATCGCGCTCGCCTCGATCATCGCCAGCCGCAGGCTGTTCGCCTTCGATTTCCCGCGCCGCCAGGAGGGCGACGGCTTGCCCCGCTTCATCAACCTCAACTTCGTGGTGGCGGGATCGAACTTCACCGGCCTGTCGATCGCCGCCTATATCAACCTCGGCGAGACCTCCGCCCAGGCGACGCTCGGCCAGTATCCGGCGAACTATTAGCGGAGGCGGCGCAATGACCGACGACGCCGAAGACGCCGCCAGACGCGGCCGCCGTGCGGGAACCGTCGCGGAGCCCGCCGACCCCCTCGCCGGCACCGGCTACGAGCGGCTGCCCGAGGTCTTCGCCATGCGGCAGGATGACGGCTCGATCGTGCAGGAAACCGAGCCCTGCTATATCTGCCGGGCCGACTGCTTCCTCGGGTCCGGCCGCGACGTGACGCTCTATGAGGAATCCTCGATCGTCGTCACCGGCGCGGTGCCGAATATCCACATGGAGCCGCTCAACCGCGCGGCGGCCATCAACTACGTGAAATGGCAGCGGCGGCTGCCGGAGACGAGGGCGCCGATCGATGTCGGCGACATGGCCGAGGCGGCGCAGATGCTTGCCGCCGATCCGGAGGCGCTCAAGCTCAACAAGCTGCACTGGCAGCAGGCGGTGGTGAAGCTCGCCGGCGAACTGCGGCTGCGGCGCGAGGGCGCCGAGGCGCGCGAGCTGCCGCCGATCGGCCACAATTTTGCGCGCGGCGCGCGCATCCAGGCGCCTCCGATCCTCGGCGCGAAGCTTGCCGACATGAGCCAGAATCTGCCGGGCCAGACCCGCTTTGCCGCGGCGATCCCGGCGTTCTCGCCCGGCCCGCTGACGCGCCGGGCCGGCCCGGCGCCCATGAACATGCCGGCCGGGAGGTGACCATGACGAAACTGCGCCTGTTGCTTTTGCTCGCCGGCGCCATGCTCGCCGGCGCGATCGGGTTTGCCCTCGGACAGGGCTCGCCGGGTTCGCTCGTTACCAGTCTCCAGGGCAATGAGCTTGTTCAGATTCAGGATGTCCAGGCCAACGGACAGCCGGCCCCGCTCATCAATGTGGTCGCCGCCAGCCAGCTGCGCAATGCGACCGGCTACCAGCTTCTCGCCTCAGCGAGCGGCACCATCTCGCCGACCAACCTTGTTGACAATCTTCTGATCAACGCGCAGCCGGCGAATGGCACGGTCATCAATACGCCGTCGTCGCCCTACGATGCAGAGCTGTTCGCAGTCTGCAACGTTACCTCTACCGCCTGGGCCACCAATACCGTGACGCTCTCCGCGGCTTCCGGCTCCAGCCTCAATGCGGGCACCGTCACCGCGCTCACCACCCTCGCGGCGCATACCTGTGAAGAGTTGACCTATGATGCGGCTAACACGACCTGGTACCAGGTGAGGTAGGTTGTGCCGTGGACCGCCAGGAGTTTTGCCGCGCGGCATAACCACAAGCTCAAGGGCGAGGCTGCGGCCAAAGCGGCCCGCATCGCCACGGCCATGGTTGAGCGCGGCGTTCCCGAAGGGGAGGCGATTGCTACGGCGAATAAGCGGGCCGCCGCAGTCACCCGGCGGTCCCGCGCCGAACGCTGGTACGACAGGAAATAAACGCCGCACCCGCGGAGTGGCCAGATGGCGAAGAAATGGATCAGCAAGGCGATCAAGCGTCCCGGCCGCGAAAAGGAACGCGCCAGGGAGCACGGCATTTCCGTGCACGAGCAGATGGAGCGCGACGCCCACAGCAAGAATCCGTCGCTGCGCGCTGCCGGCAATCTCGGGCTGCGGCTTTCCGCAATGAGCAAAAGCCGGGCCAGAAAGCGCAACTGGTATGATCACAAATCCGGCTGATGATTGCGCAGCACGCGGCGCGCTACCGCAGCCGTCCGCACGGCGAAAAATGGTGCGCCCGTTGCACGAGCTTCCGGCCGCCGCAGGCCTGCGCGCAGATCGCAGGCAGAATCAGCGCGAGCGGATATTGCCTGCGCTTCGCGCGCATCGATGAGCGGGGAGAAGAACATGGCGAAAGCGAGCTGGTACGATCGCGGCGGCAAGGCCAGGCACGGCGAGGCCGACAGGCGGCCGAAGAGCATTCATGAGCGGCACGCCGCCGAACGCGAGGAAACCCATGCGCGCCACGCCAAGGCGCGCGACGCGCTGCACAAGCAGCACGAGGAGGAGCTGGCGGCGCTTGCGCAGCGCCACGGCGACGAACTTGCCAATGCGCCGGGCGAGGGCGACACCGGAGCCCCTGCGGCGGCCGGCGCCATGAACACGGCGGGCGCCGGCGCTGCGGCTGGGACGCCGGCCGGCGTCGCCGGGACCAACGCCGCGTAGAAGGAGAGCAAAGGCATGGCAGCCTACAACGGCCGCGGCGCGGAATGGCCGGAGGGCGGCATGATCGACATGGCGAAATCTCCGGCGCGCATCGCCGAGGAGGCGACGCCCGCAAAATGCGCGCCATCCCCGGTGGCGGAATATCCCTATGGGCTGTGCATCAGCTTCGATGACGACACCCTCGCCAAGCTCGGCCTTGACGGCGAGCTGCCCCAGGTGGGCGACATCTTCGAATTCTGCGCGGTCGCCAAGGTCACCTGCGCGTCGAGCAATGAAAGCATCGACCCCGCCACCGGCGAGACCAAAGCCTGCAAACGGGTGGAGCTGCAGATCATTGCCATGGCCCCGCGCGAGGACGACGCCGTGGAGCAGGCGATGCAGCAATCCGCCGCGCGCCGCAGGCGCTTTTACGGCGGTTCGATGCAATCCTATGACCGCGACGTCGCCGCCTATAACCCCGGCCGCGACGCCGGAGCGCGGCCGTGACACAGGGCCTGCGGCGCTGCCGCCTGCTGGCGCCCGCGCAGATCGGCGGCGCGCTGTGCGCGCCCGGCCACGAGTTTTTTCTTGCCCCCGGCGCGGCCGGACCGCGCCGCACCGTTGTCCATGCCCATGAGAAGCTTGATGTCGCCAATGACGCGGCGCGCCTGCTGCCAGACCTCGTTGACGAGCCGCTGTACGAGGAATGGGACGGCGAGCGGTGGACCAGGCCGGCGGCCACGGAGGTGACGCCATGATGCCGCCCGCCCGCTTCCTTGCCGCGCTCGCTTTTGCGCTCGCTCTCGCCTGCGGGGCCGCCTTCGGCCAGACCGCGGGCGTGTCGCCGAGCCAGATGTTCGGCTGCAACCGCTCGGCGTTCTATGACAACAACATCGCCACGCCGACGCGCCTCGTGCAAGGCGCGTCTACCGGGCAGATTTATGTCTGCGGCTGGAACATCCTCGCCGCCGCGGCGGTGAACGTCGATCTCATCTATGGAACCGGCGGTACGTGCGGGACCGGCACGACCAAGATCACGCCGATGTTCCAGCTCACCGGCTCGGCGCTCGGCAATGTCGATCACCTGCCGGTCTATACCGGCATAACGCCGGTGCCGGCCGGCAACGATCTCTGCATCAATCCGAGCGCCGCCGTCGCCATCCAGGCGATCGTCTATTACACGCAGTTCTGACGCGATTCACTCAATGCAACGATTGTTCGCCGCAGCGTTGGCGCTGCTTGGCCTGACCGCGCTCGCCGCCGGCCAGGCGTGGCTCTTTTCGCCCGCCGCGCAGACGCAGCCGGCCGGAGGCTTTGTCTCGCAGGTCGATCCGAACTGGTGGAAGCGCTTCCAGTTTGCCGGCGTCAACCCGACCGTGGTAATGGATTTCGCCGACGGGCTTTATTGGAACGGGTCGCAGACCCTCACGAGTCCCTCTTCCTTTATCAGCGGGAGCGGAGCGGTCACATCGGGGTCAGGACTTGGCGGATTTTCGACCAATACGACCGCAACCGGCGCGCTGCTTACCGCCTTCCAGAATACCTCCGGATATAACGTCCAGATCGCCACCTTCGGCGCTCCGGCGGCCGGCGGAACAAACATCGGGTTCATCCAGGACAACGCCGTCAACGGCGTGCTGATGAACATCACAAACGGCGCGTTTATGACCTTCAACAACAGTAACTCGACGCTGCTGGAGGACACGAACGCCTATGACTGGACCAAGACAAACTGGGGATCGGTATCCGTCGCGGGCGCTCTTTCGACGCGGCGGCTGTCCTCGGTGGGGACCGGCGCCGGCACCGCCGGAGCAGCCGGAACCCACGCCGCCGACGCGAACGGATATGGGAGTCCGACCAGCATTACGCTCGGTTCGTGGAACGGCGCCAACGTGTTCGGCGGCTTTATCGCCAGCATGGCGGTGTTCAACAATACCGTTCTCGCCGATCGCGTCATCCCGCCCGCGGCCTTTACCGGAACAAACGGCTGGTGGTGGAACGGGGATCTCACCAATTCAGGAATTTCCTACGGCAACATCCTCCAATACGAGCGCACTCAGCCGTGGACCGTGGTGGTCGCCCAGATTCTGTTTGCCTTGGGCGGCGGCGGCCACAACGGCGTGTCGGGCATCTATTTCACCAACGTCACGGCAGCCTCGCCGTTTCCCGGCTACGAATTCTGGGTTGACGGCAACGGCAACGCCACCGTGCGCGTCATCAACACGAACGGCACCAACCTGATCGACGTGCATGGCGGCACGGTGCTGGCCGACGGCAAGTGGCACGTCGTCGCCGCGACTTATGACGGCTCGAGCCGCGCCGCCGGCGTGCAGATCTACGTGGACGGCAATCCCGAGACGATGACCGTTGTCTCGGACACGCTGACGGCCTCGATCGTCGCGTCCGGCCAGGACTACATTATCGGCAATCAGCAGGCCGTGAATTTTGCGCTGATGGGCGCGATCGGCCTGTTCCGCCAGTTCAACGTGGTGAAGAGCCAGGCCTTCATCCAGAACTTCAAGATCAATTACACTGTGCCGCCGTGCGACTCCACCTGCGTGCTTGCCCCCAAACTTAACGAAGGCGGGTCGAGCACGACAACCGGAGATTATTCGTCGAATAATTTCACCGGCACGATGGCCAACGGCAATCAGTGGCTGAGAGGTTGAGCCGGGGTCGCCCGTGACCGCTCCCGTCGATCTCTGCAATATGGCGCTCGGCCAGATCGCCGCGCGCACCTCGATCACCGGGATCAATCCGGCCTCGCCGCCCAACAACAAGGCGGCGGAGACGGCGTCGAGCCTTTATCAGATACAGGCTGACGCCGTGTTCCGCGCGGCGCATTGGAATTCGGCGCGCATTCAGAATCCGCTTACCCTGCTGCGCGCCGCCCAGGGCACGCCGGAAAATCCTTCCGGCACGACGCTTCCCCTGCCCCCGACGCCGTGGCTCTACGAATACGCGTGGCCGCCCGATTGTCTGCTCATGCGCTTCGTCGTTCCGAAGCCGTTGCTCCAGGCTGCCTCCTCCGTTCCGCTGATGACCGGCCTCGGCTGCATGAGCCGGCCGTTGGTCAGCACGGCGGTTCCGTTTGTGCCGGCCGTTGATCTTGACGCCAACGGCAACCAGATCAAGGTCATTCTCACCAACGCGCGCAACGCCGACGGCGTCTACACCGGCCGCGTCGCCAATGTGGATCTGTGGGACGTGAGCCTCCAGAACGCGGTGGTGGGCGCGCTGGCGGCGTGGTTCGTCATGCCGATCACCGGCGACAAGTCGTTGCTGGCGGCGCGCGTGCAGCTTGCGGTGGGCCTTATCAATGCCGGGCGTATCTCGGACGGCAACGAGGGCATTACCACGGGCGACGTTCCGGTTGACTGGATGGAGGTGCGCAATGCCGGCGCCGGCTGGGGCGACGGCTTCTCCGCCGGCCGGCCCTATGTGGCCGCCTGGCAGCCGATCGCCATGCCGGACGGGGTGAGCTATTGAGGCGCAAAGAGACGCTGGCCGAAGGCGTCGAGCTTTGGTTTGGCGATTGTCGCGAGGTGCTGCCGAAGCTGGGCAAGGTCGACGCGGTGGTGACAGATCCGCCGTATGGGATGAACTACGACACCAATAGCAAGCGCTTTAGCGGCGGCAAGCGGAAGCGCGGGGAGGGTCGCGATGATCGTTATTGCATCGACGACGACGAGCCGTTTGATCCTGCTTGTTGGCTTGCCTTCAGACATGTCATTCTATGGGGCGCCAATCACTATGCTCAACGTCTTCCGCGGGGCTCGACGCTGGTCTGGCTAAAGCGGCACCCGAAAAATTATGGCACGTTTTTGTCCGACGCCGAGATCGGCTGGCAAAACCGCGGTCATGGCGTTTATGTCTTTCATGCTCCTGACAGTATCGGCCGCCGCCAACTGGAATATCTCGGTGATGCGTTTGGAGGTCAGACGGCCCATCCGTTTCAGAAGCCGATTGCGCTGATGCGATGGTGCATCGAGCGAGTCGGCGACGCCTATAGCATCCTCGACCCCTTCATGGGCTCGGGCACCACCGGCGTCGCCGCCATCCAGCTGGGCCGAAGATTTATCGGCGTTGAAATCGACGAAAAATACTTCGACGTCGCCGTACGCCGCGTTTCCGAAGCTCTGAAGCAGACTGATTTTTTCATTGAGAAGGCGAAGCCTCCGAAGCAAGAGTCGTTGACGTTTTGACCGCCACCCTCCTCAAGTCCTCCTTCAGCGGCGGCGAGATCGCGCCCAGCGTGTGGGGACGCCTCGATGCCGATCGCGTGCGCATGGGCGCGAGCGTCATGCGCAATTGCTTCGTCTCCTATCGCGGGCCGGCGTCGAGCCGCGCCGGCACGCTGTTCGTCGGCCAGTCGATGACGCCCGCCTCGCCGTCGTCGCTGCCGCCCGTGCTGGTGCGCTTCCAGTTCAACATCTTCCAGAGCTACATCCTGGAATTCGGCGCCGGGCCGCGCGGGCCCTACATGCGGGTCATCGCCAACGGCGGCTATGTCACCGAGACGCCGTTCGCCGCAACCGGCGCGACGCAGGCCAATCCGTGCCAGATCACCGCGCCGGGCCACAATTTCGTCAACGGCGATTGGGTCTACGGCGCGGGCTTTGCGGGCATGACCCAGCTCAACGGCCGCATCTTCATTGTTCAGAATGTCGCCGGAAGCACCTTCACCCTCGCCGACACCTTCGGCAACCCCGTCAATTCGCTCGCCTTCGGCGCCTATGCCGGCGGCGGCAGCTTTGCCCGCATCTACACCAATTACAGCGTTCCCTACGCGCTCGCCGACCTGCCCTATCTCAAGGCGGTGCAGTCGGCCGACGTGCTGACCCTCACCTGCGTCAACCAGGCGACCGGCGCGGAATATCCGCCCGCGGATCTGTCGCGGCTCGCCGCCACGAACTGGCAATATGCGGTCACCAGCTTCGGCGCGGCGATCGCGGCCCCCGCGAGCTGCACGGCGACGCCCAATACCCTGGTCTCGACCATCGACACCACCAACCATAACGTCCCGGCCGCGCAATATGCCTATTGCGTGACGGCGGTCGACGCTAACGGCGACGAGAGCGTCGCCTCGCCCGTCGCCTACACGCCGAATTCCTCGTCAAGCGCGGCTTCGGTCGATATCGGCATCACCGCCGGTTCGATCACCGTCAACTGGTCGCCGGTTTCCGGCGCGGTCAGCTACAACATCTATAAGGCGCCCGCGGCGATCTGGAACACCGGCACGTCCGGCACCGCGACGCCGGCCAGCGTGCCGGTCGGCTCGGCCTTCGGCTTCGCCGGCTCAGCGGTCGGCACGCAATGGGTCGATCAGAACGTGGTGGCGGATTTTACCGTGACGCCGCCCTTGCACCGCAATCCGTTTGCGCGCGGGCAGATCCTGTCGGTCGGCGCAATTCCGCAGCCCGGCGCCTTTTCCCAGTCCACCACCGCGGCGACGATCAACTCGGCCACCGGTTCGAACGGCGTTATCATCCCGGTCGTCGTCAACGGCAATGTCTCGGCCGGCATCGTCGAGAACGCCGGGCAGGGCTATCAGGCCGGCGACACCGTCACGTTTCACGATTCATCGAGCGGCGCCAATGCGGTCGCCCCGCTCAATATCGGGCCGCAGAGCGGCACTTATCCCTCGGTGCCGGGCTATTTCCAGTCGCGCCGCATCTATGCGGCGACGCTCAACAATCCCGACACGCTCTATTTCAGCCAGACCGGCGCCTACACCAATATGGACGCCGCCGATCCGCCGATCGACAGCGACGCCATCGTGATGACGCCGTGGGGCCAGCAGGTCAACACCGTGCAATGGCTGCTGCCGATGCCCGGCGGCCTCATCACCTGCACCGGCCTCGACGCATGGCAGATCGCGGGCACCTCCGGGGCGGGCTCCCCGCTGACTCCCTCGAGCGAAAGCGCGCAGCCGCAGGAGTCCAACGGCTTTTCGCCGCTGCTGCCGCCGATCCGCGCGGGCTACGACATCCTGTATGTCCAGGAGCTCGGCTATACGGTGCGCGACTTCCAGTACAATTTCTTCACCAATGTTTATTCCGGCGCCGACCTGTCGGTGGTCTCAAATCACTTGTTCGAGGGCTTCACGCTCGCCTCCTGGGCGTGGTCGCGGGTGCCGTGGAAGATCGTGTGGGCGTGCCGCAACGACGGCAAGCTATTGTCGCTGACTTACGACAAGGATCTCCAGCTTGCCGGCTGGGGGCGGCATGACACCAACGGCCTGTTCGAGCGCGTCGCGATCGCGACCGAGCCGCCGGCCGATGCGCCGTATTTCGTCGTCAAGCGCTACATCCCCGGCGTCCGGCAATGGGCCTACTACATCGAGCGCATGGACAACCACTTCTGGAACGGGCCGGAAGATCCGTGGTGCATCGATTGCGGGCTTGCGCTGCCGCAGCCTGCGCCCAACGCTACGCTCTCCGCCGCCGCCGCCGAAGGCCCCGGCAACATCACCGGCGGCTACATCGCCTCCGGCGGCCAGGGCTATACCGACCCGTCCGGCTATGCGGTCGATCCGACCGGCGAGGGCTCGGGATTCGCGATCACGTTCACGCAGACCGGCGGCGTCATCACCGGCTTCACGATTACGTCTCAGGGTGCGAATTATTCGCTGGCGAGCTATGTCGTCATCAATGATCCGACCGGCGCCGGCGCGACGTTCGTCCCGCTGGTGTCGCAGAACGTCATCTTTACCGCCGATCAGCCGGTATTCGCCGGCAATCACCCGGGCGACGTGATTCGGATCGGCGGCGGCCAGGCCGTGGTGACGAACGTCATTTCGGCGACGCAGGTGCTCGCCGCGATCACCGTGCCGATCGTTCAGACGGTCCCGAACGATCCGAACAATCTTCCCGTCCCGGCGCCGGCCGGGACCTGGACCATCACGACGCCGGTCTCCGTCATCACCAATCTCAACCACCTCGAAGGCATGACCGTGACCGGGCTTGCCGACGGCAACGTGATCCCGCCGGCGACCGTAAGCGGCGGGACCATTGCGCTGCCGCAGCCCGCTTCCAGCGTGAAGATCGGCCTGCCCTTCACGGCCCAGCTTCAGACCTTGCATCTCGAGGAGCAGTCGCAGGGCACGATCCAGGGCCGGCGCAAGATCATCAAGGGCGTCACCGTGCGGATGGAAAAGAGCCGCGGCGTGCAGCTCGGCTGCAACCAGCCGGTCGCCGCCGCGCTCGATTTTCAGCAGGAAATTCCGTGGACCAATCTCGTCGATCTCCCGGAGGTGCCGAACGCCGATATTCCGGCGGCGGCTCTTCCGCTTTTCTCCGGCGACAAGTTCCAGCCGGTCGATGACGACTGGCAGAACTGGAACGGCTGGGAGGCGTCGCCCGGCATGATCGCCGTGCAGCAGAGCCTGCCGCTGCCGATGAACATCACGGCGCTGGCGCCGACATTCGAGACCGGCGATACGCCGGGCTGATGCGCGCGTACCTCATCCGCGACGCGGAAATCGCTGACGTCTATGCGCTTGCGCGCAACCTGCGCGACGGCGACCGCCTGGAATGTGCGGGCTACGGCTTGTCGCCGCGCGAGGGGCTGCGCAGGGCCTATCGTGCGGCCCTCTACCGCCGCGTCGCGGCGATTGGCGGCGAAGTGGCCGCCATGTGGGGCATTTGCGGGCCGGCGCTCGGCCGCACCGGTTATCCCTGGCTGATGACTGCGCCTGCGGTCGAGCGCGTTCCGGTGTCGTTTTTTCGCGAGGCGCGGCGGGAGCTTGGCAGGATGCGCCGGATGTATCTCCGGCTCGAAGGCCAGGTGGCGGCCGAATATGTGATGGCCTGCCGGTTTCTTGAGGTGCTGGGATTTGCTCTGGGTCCGGCGCGGGAATTCGGGCCGTGCAAGGCGAAATTCCGCGCTTTCGTTCTGGAGGATTGATGGTTCACGTGATGCTCGACCTCGAAACCTGGGGCGTCATGCCGGGGAGCGCGCTGCGTTCGATCGGCGCGGTCCTGTTCGACCCGCGCGGCGGCTGCGTCTGTTCCCTCGAGCCGCGCGAATTCTACGCCAATATCGACCGCGCCTCCTGCGAGCTCGCGGGCCTTGCGGTCGATCCGGCGACGGTCCGATGGTGGGAGCGCCAGCCGCAGGAGGCGCAGGATGCGCTGCTTGCGGATGCAAAACCGCTCCGTGTCGCGGCGATGGAATTTCACGAATGGTGGCGTCTCGCCCGTGCGCGGTATCTGTGGTCGAACGGCGCGAATTTCGACGAGCCGCTGTGGCGCGCCGCCTGCAGCGCGGTCGGCCTGCGCGTTCCCTGGGCCTACTGGGATGTGCGCGACACCCGCACCGCATGGGATCTTGCCGGCGTTGACGCGCGGGCGGTCCGGCGCAGCGGCGTCGTTCACAACGCCCTCGATGACGCGCGGCATCAGGCGCATTGCGTGGCTCTTGCGTACCGTCGGCTCGGGCTTGCGCGCGGGTCCGAGCCCGCGCCTCCCGTGGCCATGGAGCTGATCTGAACATGGGCCTTCCCGCCGTCCTGCTCGGCGTCGGCCTTGCCGGGACCGCCGTCAACGCCTACGGCCAATACGAGGCCGGCCAGGCGCAATCCGAGGCGGCCGCCTACCAGGCCCAGGTTGCGGCCAACAACGCCGCCATCGCGCGCCAGAACGCCAGCATGGAAAGCGCGGCGGGGGAGGCGCAGACGGTCGCCCAGGGGCTTAAGACTCGCGCTCTGATCGGCAAAGAGCGCGCCTATGCCGGCGCGTCCGGCGTCGATACGAATGTGGGTTCGACTGCGGCGGTGCGCGCCGGAACCGAGCAGATGGGCATGCTCGATGCGCTGACGATCCGCTCCAATGCCGCCAAGCGCGCCTGGGCTTCCGAGGTGCAGGCGACAAGCGAGGAGGCGCAGTCGCAGCTTTATCAATTCGCGAGCTCGCAGGCCGCCGAGGCCGGCGGCATCGCCGCGGCCGGCTCGCTATTGTCCGGCGCGAGCACCGTGGGCGGCAACTATCTGCGCTGGCAGAATGCCGGCGGCTCAGGATTCTGAGGCGTAAGGACCGCAGCCGTGCCCGGCTATGCGCTCAACATCGATCCGCTGCCGTCGGTCAGTCCGATCGGCGCCCCGGGCGGCGATTTCGAACGCATCCAGGCGTCGCCGGAGATGTTCGGCGGCGCGATCGCGCGCGCGCTCGGCCAGCTCGGCCAGGGCGCGGAAGCCGTTGGTAATGCCGGTTTCGATGTGCTGCGGCAGCGCCAGGAGCGGACCAACGAGATCGGCACTTCCGAGACTAATACCTGGCTCGCCAAGGCGTTCACCGACAGGCTCAACGATTTTCAGCGGCTGCAGGGGCGCGCCGCGCAGGACGCGCTGCCGAAATACAAGCAGGACATCGAAGACCTCTACCAGCAATCGCTCAAGAGCGCGGGCGACAATCTCGCCATGAAGGCGATGCTGGCGAGATCCGGCCGCTATCTGACCGACGCCTATTACCGCTACGGCGCCCAGCATGCCGCTTCGCAGTGGCGGCAATGGCAGGACAAGACCGCCGCCGACCGCGCGGCGGAATACGGCAATCAGGCGGCGATCGCCGCGGAGCACGGGACCTGGGACGACGTGGCGGCGTTCCTCCACACGTCCGACGACGAAACATCGAAGCGCTTCGAAGCGCAGGGCTGGCAGACCCAGGATATCGCCCCCGAGATCGCCAGGAACCGGGGCCGCAATGTGCGCAATATCGTCGAAACGCTCGCGGCCCAGGGCGATTTTCGCACTGCCCGGGCGGTCTACGACAGATATCAGGACGGCATGGACGCGGCGTCGCGGCTTGCCGTCGTCTCCAGGCTGCGCACCGCCAATGCGCAGATCGAAGGCCATCGCATCGCCGATGAGGAGACGGGCCGGGCGCTGCGCGCGGACGCGGCGGAATTTCTCAAGGAGCGCACGAAGGCCCGGGTCGAGGGGCTCAATCCGGATTTTGCCGGACGGCTTGCCGAGGCAGGGCGGGACTTCGAGGCGCAGACCGGCGGCAAGGCCGCGTTCGAGAGCCTCAAGCGCACCACCGAAGAGCAGGCCGAGATCTACGAGCGGCATCTTGCGATGCCCGGCGGCGTCGCGGCCCATCCCGCCGCGCCTCCGGGCCGCTCGCGCCACGAACGCGGCGAGGCGGCGGACATCCCCGCCGGCCCGTTCCGCGACTGGCTGCACGAGAACGCCGGCCGCTACGGCCTTGAATTTCTCAAGGGCGAGACCGGCCGCAATGATCCCGGCCATGTGCAGCTCGCGGCCGGGCCGCCCGGCCCGCACGAGGGCGACAAGGGCGCGGTCTTTGACCGCATCGTCGAGAGGACGAAGGACAATCCGCTGGCGCAGAGCTACGCCGTCGCCCGGATGAACCAGATTTTTGCGGTTGCGCGCGATGAACGCGTGCAGGGCCTTGCGCTGTTCAACCGCCGCCAGCAGGATACGACGATCGAGGCGCTGGCGACGGGAACGGTGCGCGAGCCGTTGACCGAGGACGATTTCCTCACCCACCGCAAGCCCGGCGAAAGCGCCGATGATGCGCTTGACCGCTATCAGAGCTATCTCGCCGATCTCCGCAACGGCGCCGACCGCCATGCGATGGACGGCATGTCGGCCGCCGATATGCGCGCCATGATCGCCGCGGCCGAACCGCGGCCCGACGTTCCGGGCGGCATGACCCGCGCGGTGGAGCGTCAGGCGTTTCTCATCAAGGCGATGGAGGAGATCGAAAAGAAGCGCCGCGACGATCCGGCCGGCGCGGTTGCAAAATCGCCGGCTGTGATGATGGCCCTGCAGCAATACGACCCGCAGAAGCCAGAGACCTTCCGTTCGGTGGCCGATGCGCGGCTTGCCGCCCAGGCCGAACTCGGCATTCCGCCGGAGGAGCGCTCCGCGATCGCCAAGGACGAGGCGCTCGAGATGATCGCCCCGGTGTGGCGGGCGCTGCCCGGACAGCAGCGTGACGCCGTGACTGCGGCGGCTGCGCGCTTCGAGGCGATGTTCGGCCCGGCATGGCCGCAGGCCTTTGCCTATGCGCTGCGCACCCACGCCGCCGATGCGGCGGTCAAGGAGAGGGCGGCCGCGGTGATCGGCAAATGGCTCAAGGGACAGCCGGCGTCCGCCGCCGAGGCCCGCGTCGCCGACCAGGAGAACGAGATCGCGGCCGCCGATATGGCGGTGCGCGCGATGACCCCTGAGCAGATCCGCGAGACCGCCGAAGCGGTAAGGATGGGCGCCGGCCCGTTCGTGCCGGCCGATTTTGCGCAGCCGCCGGCGACGCCGGAAAAAAGCGCCGCAAAAAGCGGGGAAGCAAGGCCCGTGCCTCCCGCGGCCGATATCATTGCGCTGCGGCGCAACCCCGCGCTCGGGGCTCGCTTCGACGAGAAATACGGCAAGGGCGCGGCCAAGCAGATTCTTGAGCGCTATCCGCTCGGAGCAGGCGATGGCGGACGATGACGTGCTGACCGCCGATCCGGCGGTGCAGGCCGGGGAAGCCCGCGAGGCCGCAGCCGCGCGGCTCGCCCGGCCGCTCGGCCTCGGGCATGGCCTCGTCCCCGGCCCCGGCCCCGAACCGCCGGAGGAAGATTATTCCGTCCTGCCGTCCGACCGCGAGGAGACGCAGGCAGGCGATGTCGATATCGGCGAGCGCTTCAGGCTGGGACGGATCAACTCGTATTATCGCGGCACCATCGCCGGCAGCGGACGCCTCGCCGAGCTGGCGCGCGTTGCGACCGCGCCGGAAGACCGGCTGACCGATGCCGAACGCAAGCTTCGTCCGGCGTGGAAAAAGGAATATGACGGCATCGTCGCCGACCTCGCCCGCTATGACCTGATGCAGCCGTGGGGCACGACGCTGGAGGGCGCGGCGGCGCTCGGCGGCGCGCTCGCGGGCGGCATGATGAGCCCCGAGAGCTTCCTTGGCGCTCCGGCGCGCGGCGCGACCTGGCTTGCCCGCACCGTCACCGCCGCCGTCCAGCAGGGCGGCATCCAGGCTGCGGCCGATCCCGTTGTGCAATGGCTCAGCCGCGAGGGCGGGACGGAGCAGGAGTACGATCCCTGGCGCACCGCCGAGACGGCGGGCCTGGGCGCCGTCATCGGCGGCGGCCTGCACGGCATTCTGGGCGAGCTTGTGCCGGCGGCGCGGGTGCGCAAATTGCGCGCGGATCTTGCGGCGGAGGACGAGGCCTTCGCCGGCGACGTCGAACGGCAGGCGGCGGCAGGACCGGAGATTCCGCAGCAATTGCCGAGCGACATTGCGGAGGCGCAGGCGGCCGGGACCGCTCCTGCAGCGCCGCAGGCCGCGACGCAAGCGCCTGGGCAAGCGCCTGGGCAAGCGCCTGCGCCGCCGCAGCCGTCCACGCCCGCGCCTGGGCAAGCGCCCGCGCCGGCCGCTCCGGAAGACGCCTCGGCCTGGACCAAGACAGGCGGCCAGAAAGGCTCCAATCCGGGCGGGACCTACAAGGACGCGCGGGGCATCGAATGGTATGTCAAGACGCCGCAGACCGAAGACCATGCCCGCAACGAGATGCTGGCGAATGAGCTTTACCGCTATGCCGGCGCCAACGTGCCGGAGATGAAGCTCGTCACTCTTGACGGTAAGCCGGCGGTGGCGAGCCGTATGCTGCCGAGCGGAATGCAGCAGCTTGCAAAGTTTCCCTCGTCCGGCGCCCACGCGAAATTCGCAATCGACGCTATCAAGAGAGACTTTGCAGCCGATGCCTGGCTCGCCAATCACGATGTGATCGGCCTCGGCCGCGACAACATTCTCGTCAGCCCAATAGATCCGGACCAAGTCGTGCGCATCGACCAGGGCGGCGCGCTGCGCTACCGCGCGCAAGGCCAGCCTAAGCAGAATTTCGGGCCGAAGGTCGCCGAGTTCGAGACCATGCGCGATCCCAACATCGCGCCGCAGGCGGCGCAGATATTCGGCCCGATGTCGGACCAGGAGCTGCTCTACTCGATCAACCGCGTGCTGCTTGTTCCCGAGCAGGACATCCGCGACGCGGTGGCGAAGTTCGGCCCCGCCGACCCGGCCGAAGCGCAGAAGCTCGCCGATACGCTGATCGCGCGGCAGGACGACCTGCGCGAGATCCGCAAAGATCTGATGGCGAAGATCGCAGCGAAGATGCAGTCCGCCGCGGCGGCGGCGCCTGCGGGAGCGCCCCCGGCAACCGCGCCTGCGCCTCCTCCTGCATCTGCGCCTTCGCCCGCTCCCGCGCCTGCGCCTGCGCCTCCTCCTGCATCTGCGCCTGCTCCCGCGCCTGCGCCGCAACAAAAGGCCACGGACGTCAGCGTCGTCTGGGGCAAGAGCGGCGGCGGAAAGCCGATCAGCCAGTCCAATCCGGGCGCGCCGCTTGCTCCGCTCGCACATGTTTCCGGCGGCGCGCCCGTCGCCGCCGACGCCGCGCACCTTCCCTCCGGGGCGCCGCTCAAGAGCGCTTCATGGGCCAAGAAGCCTCCGGCGAACTGGAACAATGCCGGCGGCAAGGACGCCGCGCTCGCCAAGACCGAGCCGGCGCTCAAGACGCCGCTCGGCAAGAAGCCGGCGTCCGGCGTCATCATCCGCGAGCCGGACGGACGCGTGTGGGTTGTCGCCCCCGCCAACCAGTTCGGCGGCTACGAGCATACGTTCCCGAAAGGAAAAATCAGCCCCGGCCTTTCTCCGCAGGCGAACGCCATCAAAGAGGCGTTCCAGGAGACCGGCCTCAAGGTCAAGATCACCGGCCTCATCGGCGACTTCGAAGGCGACACCAGCATTACACGCTATTATTGGGCCGAGCGCACCGGCGGCAGCCCGGAAGACGCACATTGGGAGACCGAGGCGGTCAAGCTCGTGCCGGCCGCGCGGCTGTTCGACTATCTCAACATGCCGCGCGACCAGGAGCTCGCCAAGGCCGCGTTCGGCAATGCGCTCAAGCCCGGCAAGCACGGCGATCCTGCGGCGATCGCCGCTTCCGCCGCAACCGGCGCAGCCGCAGGCGCGAGCGCATCATCTGCAACCGCGGCCGGCCTGCCTGCAGACGCCGAAAAATCCGCCAAGGATTGGATCAAAACCAACATGGCGAACGTGCATACGGCCGCGGAGGTAGACGCGATGCCCGCGGACCAGGCGGTCGCCTACGCGGAGCACCACGGGTGGAAACCCGCCGGTGCGCCGAGGAAGGGGATTCCTACCGCTCCGGGCAGCCATCCTGCACTGCCGATGGACCAGGCCTCGCGCGAGGCCCGCGCCAAGCAGACAGGCTTCAAGCTGCCGGGAATGCCGGAGCCGTGGGCGCGGACCTGGTTTCACGGGACGCCGAATATTTTTGAGGCCTTCGACCTCGGCCATGTCGGCAGCTTCCATTCGACCAGCAAAGAAAAGGCAGTTTTTCTTTCCGACAGTCCAAAGATCGCCGGGATGTTCGGCGGCGGGGGCCCGGTCTTTCCGATGTGGACGCGAGCGCAGAAAGTCATGGTGATCGACCCCGAGCCCGGAGAGGCCTATCGCAGTTTCACCAGCTCATTCTTCGGCGCGAAGATCCAGGAGGCCATCAAACACGGCTACGACGCCGTGCTGTTCCGGCAGATATCCGATGTGGGCGGCGTCGGCGATCAACTGGCGGTGCTGCACCCGAACCTCCTGCGCTCGATCCACGCCGCATTTGATCCGGCCGAGATTATCAGCCCCAAGCTTGCCGCGATCAAGCCCGGAAAGAAGGAGCTGACGCCGGATGAGTTCGACCGCGCCTATCGGGAGATGCTCGAGCAGGCGGCGAGCGACATGGTTGAGGCGCAGGAACGCGGGGAGGCCGTCCATCCGGGCAGGGAAGCGCCCGCTGCCGGCGCCGCCGAAGGCGCGGCGGAAGGCGAAGGCCATCTGCAGGCCATCGCTCAGCGCAAGGCCGGGCAGACGCTCGCCGGCGAAGTGAAGCGGCCCGCGACCGGCGTCGCGGCGCCGGCGGCGACCGCGGTCACGACGCCCGCGCCCGGCGCGCCCGGCGGCGCAGCAGCGTCATCGCTTCCGGGCGTCTCCGCCGCGCTCACGCCCGCCGCGCAGCAAGCGAAGGACGCCGCAATCCGCTCGCTCCAGCAGCAGGTGACGGACCTTGCGAAAGCGATGGGCCTGACCGTGCACGAAGGCCGCGTGCAGATCAAAGGCGCGCTGGGCCAGTTCAACTCGCAAAGCGATGTCATCCGCATCAAGGAGATTCCCGATCTCGTGGCCGTGGCCCACGAAGCGGGACACGCCATCGAGCAGAAGGTCGGGCAGGACCTTACCAACGCAATAAACTCTTTTGCCTACGAGCTGGGGCCGCTCGACTACGAATGGCCGGCCCAGGCGCGGCCGGCGGAAGGCTTTGCCGAATTCATCCGCCACATGATCGGCAACCCGGCCTATGCGCAGGCGCAGGCGCCCGGCTTCATGACGGCATTTCGCACCCTGATGCAGCAGCGCGCGCCCGATCTGCTCAAGGCGATCGACAGCGCCGCCGCGGCCTACCGGGCCTACACGGAAGCGTCATCGGCCGGCGCGATTCAATCGATGATCCGCAGCCAGGCCGAAAAGCAGCAAGGCTGGCGCAGCATTGTCCAGGGCCTCCGCGAGGACGGCCTTGCCGCGACGGTCAATGTCGTGATGTCGCGCGCCTATGATATGACGCTCGACAAGAATTCCGACATGTTCCGCATGGTGCGCGACGTCGCCCGCGCGGTTCGCGACGAGACCGGACAGCTTGTCGACCTCAAGGCCGCCGACAACCCCGCCATTCTTCTCCAGATGGCGCCCGACGCCGCGCGGGCCCGCGCCATCGCCGACACCAACCGCGGCACCATCCCTTATCACGGCGTCGCGCCGCGCGGGCCGTCGCTGACCGACGCGCTCGCCAAGGCGATCGGCGCGCCCACCCGGTTCGGCCAATGGAACGAGGACAAGCGCACCTTGTTTTCGGTCTACCTCATTGCCCGCCGCGGCGAATATCTGTGGCGCCGCTTCGAAGCCGGCGAATTGCCCAATCCGCCGGTCGCCTTCAATAAGGCCGACGCCATCCAGGCGATGGCGGACCTCGAAGCCGCCAATCCGACCTTCCGCGCCGCCTCCGACATGGTGCATGCGTGGGCGAAGGAGCAGCTCATCAAGATGCGCGACGCCGGGCTCAAGGAGCCCGATGTCATCGACCGCCTGCTGCGTCAGGAATTCTATGTGCCGTTCATGCGCGACATGTCGGACAAGCCGATGGCCGGCGGCCCCGTCACCATGGGCGCAATGCATGAAGGGCCAGGCGTGACCGAGCTTATCAAGCGCATCAAAGGCTCGGCGCGCGACATCTTTGATCCGATCGAATCGCTGATCGGGCAGGCGCGCCTTCTCAACCGCGCCGTCGTCTATAACGACATCTATCTCGCGCTCGAACGGCTGAGCGAATTGCCGGGCGCCCGCGCCGGCCGGTTCTTCGAGCCGGTCCCGGCCTACGAGCCGCACAGGACGACGTTTAACCTCGGCGACGTCATCGAGAAGAAGCTGATCGCCAGCGGCGTGCTGCCGGATGACGCGGCCGTCGCGACCGCCGGCATCGTCAATCTGTTCGGCGAAGACCCGCTGATGGGCGCGTTCTTCCGCATGGAGAAAACCGCGCCGCACGGCGAGCCGATCGTCTTCTACCGCAAGGAGGGAAAGCTCAAGGCGGCGCGCGTCATGGCGGCGGCGGACAGCGGCGAAGGCTACAGGCTGTTCGAATTGCTGACCGCGATGCCGCAGACGATGGGCGATTTGTTTTCCGATCTGGTCGGCGCGGTCAGCCACGTCCAGCGCGCCGGCATCGTCACCAACCCGACCTTCATCCTGACCAATTACATCCGCGACCAGCTCGCTACTTTCCTGCTGCGGCCCGGCTATTTCCCGATCTTGTCGGGCCTCAAGGGCATTCTCTCGGAGGCGCGACAGGGCGAAGCCGCGCGGCTCTATGCGCTCGGCGGCGGCGTGTCGCCCGGCGCCGCCGTCGCGCCGCTGGAGCATATGCTCCGCAACGACGTCGCGGCGCTGGCGCAGAACGGCTACCTCGTCAGCCGCCTCGGCCCGACCGGGCATCTGCTCACCACGACGCCGTCATGGGAAGAGTTCGGCAAAGGAACGCCGCAGGACTTTTCGCGCAATGTCGCGGAAGCATTCCGCGGCTGGCTCGAATTCTCGCAGATCACCGAGGCCGGGACGCGCAATTCGGTGTTCGGCATCGTCTATAAGCAGAAGCTCGCCCAAGGGCTGTCGCCTTATGAGGCAATGGAAGAAGCCGCCTGGCAGGCCCGCGACCTGCTCGATTTCGGGCGTCACGGCTCGCATATGCTGATGGCGCAGCGCTTCATCCCGTTCCTCAATGCGCATCTGCAGGGGCTCGACAAGGCTTATCGGACCATTGCGCAGCCGATCATCGACAGGATCCGCGGCGACCAGGTGTTCGCCTCTGACCCGGAGAATTTCCGCAATGCGCTGATGTCGCTTGTCAAGGTGGTGGGCGTCGGCGCCGTGCTGGGCGCGGCCTGGGCGGCGCTCAACCGCGACAACGAAGCCTATCGCGACGCCAGCCCCTATCTGAAAGGGACGCATGTCATTGTCGGGATCGGCAGGAATATGCTGCTGATTCCCAAGCCGTTCGAATTAGGACTGGGCTTTACCGCCGGCGAATATGCCTACCAGCAGTTCGCGCAGGATGACCCGCGCGCCGCCGCCATGTTCGCTTCCGCGGCATGGCAGATCCTTGAGCCGCCGACCGACGTGCCGCTGTTCCGCACCGGCTTCGAGCTCGCGGCCAACAAGAATCTCTGGTCGGGCCGCGATATCGTGCCGGAAAGCCTGCAGCGTCTGGAGCCGGCGCAGCAATACAGCGAGCGCACCAGCGCGATGGCGAAGATGATCGGCGCGGCGATCGGCGTCTCGCCCATCAAGGTCGATTACGCGATCGGCGGCTTCTTCGGCAACTGGGGCCGCGACTTCATGGCGCTCAGCCAGTCGGTCGATCCGGATTCGCCCACTGCGGCCGTGGAGGACCGCGTGTTCCTGCGGCGCTTCATCAAGGACCCGACGCGCACCTCCGACATCACCACCCGGTTCTGGGACTACATGCGCCGGACCACCGGCGTCTACAATCGGGACGTTGCGACCTACGACAATTTCGTCAAACTGCATCGCGACCGGGATGCGGCGGATTTTTTAGCCCGCAAGCCGGGCCGCGAGCGCGCCTATATGATCCTGCAATCGGCGGCGCGCGACGAGGACGGCAACCCTGCCTTCGGCGCCGATGAAAAACGGCTGCATCCGCTGACGCGCGCCTATGAGGCGGTGAGCCTGCTCAACGACATGAGCCGCGACCTGGCGGCCAACAATTTAAGCCGCTGGGAAAACCGCGAGCCGCTCAGGCTGACGCCCGACGGCCGCCGCGACCTGCTCGACAGCATACGCGAGCTTAAGCAGATGGAGATGCGCAACGCCTTCGTCATCATGAAGGAGCCGGGCTATGCCGGCCGCGCGCTGTTCGACGTCAATCCCGTGCTGGCGAAGATTGCCGCCGTCGCCCCTTCGGTCGCCGATGAGATCGCCACACGCTATGCGACGCGGCGCATCTACACGACGCAGGCCGTGGCCGCCGCCTATCCGCACATGGAGCGGGCGCTGCTGCGCGAAGGCTCGGAGGCCGACCTGGAAGGACTGGCCCTCGACGCCAAGGCCGAGGGCTGGGAGTTCGGCGCAGAGCGGGTGAAACGCCCGCAGAAGCTGCGGACGGTTATTCCGGGGCAGCCCGCCGCGCAACCGATTGCGCCATAATCTGGTCTATTTTTTCACACCAGGAGCGATCCCCCCAGCCCTGCTGCACGCCGCGCCAACAGGATTGCCGCCAGTTCTCCATTGCATCGTTACGGTCTTCTCTGGCTTTTGCGACCGCAGCATTCCATCGCGCTATGTCGTCAGCGGAGCGCCTGATCTGCAGCGGCTCATCGAGCTGTGCGGGCTCCCAATATGACGGCGCGAAAAATTGCATGAACGCCCAATATCCGAACCAGAATCCGAGTACACCGATCGCGATCGCGCCGATGCGGCCTTTGGCGCAGATCAGGAAAAGAATGGTTTTCATTGTAAGCCCCAGTTGCAGGAGCCGGGAACTCAACCCTTGCCGCGCCCGGAAGTCAACCGGGGCAAGGCCCGGAACGGCTGCTGCAGCTCCGCCATCACGGACCAGACGCGGAAATAAGCTTCGTGCCGGGCCTGCGTCGTGACCGTATCCTTGAAGTTCGTATAGGCGATGGCGCTCGCTCGTTCGGCGAGCGCGGCGGCCACCTCGGCGCGCGGCACGATCGCGCGGAAGCGATAATCGGTCCCCTGGTTCGCTATAATCCTGGCGCGCGGGAAAAGCTTCTCGATGTCGCCGCGGACGCGGGCGCGAACGATCAGAAATTTTTGCGGATCGACGCCGCGCCCCGGCCGGGGCGCGACGATCGAGACGAAGGCGTCGCTGATGAAAATCCACATGGGCTCACAGCCGGTAGCCGTGCTCGAGCAGCAGGATCGCCATATGGCAGCCCTGCCAGGAATCGCCGCCGTCGCGCATCGCGGCGGCGACGTCCTCGAACAGGATCTTGAGAAGAACCTCCATCGTCATCGGCCCGTGCGAGCCGTAGCGCTGGGCGTTACGAGCGATGAATTTGTTGACCCATGCCGCCGTCTCCGGCGGCATGTCGACAGGAACCATCTTTGGCGCTGGTTTCATCGGGATGATGCTCATGGCTTCCCCTGTTTCAATGCCGCTCGCCGGCGGCGTCGGTGTTTTCTGCCCGGCCGCCGCATGTCGCGGCCCACAGGTTGCGCAGCAGAATCGCGGCGTCATAGAGCTCGCGCTTAACGTAGCGCACTTCGCCCTTGAGAATGAGGGCGGCGAGAATGCGGCCGACGAACTCGCTTTCGGCCGCCGCGCCGGCGGCAAAGCCGCCGCCGGCCGCAGGCGCGGTAGCGCCGTTGACGCCGGCCGGCCGCGCCTGGGTGATCTTTCTGATGGTGCGGCCGTTGAACTCGCGCTCGGCGACCGTGATCTCGTAGGTCCTGCCGACCTGGATGGCGGCAAGCTTTTCCGGCCAGATTTCGAATTTCTGGCCGCCGGCCGCGACCACATGCGCGACCTTCTTGCCGGTCTGCGGCGGATGCGTCTCGGCGACCTCGATCAGCATGACACATGTCCGTAGGCGCGGAGAATCTCCGCCATAGTTTGTGCCCTGGGCGCGATCATCGGCATCGGTTCGGCGGCCGGCCGTTCAAGGACGGCGGTCGGCTTTGGCGTGGCTGCGGCCGCCGCAAGGAAGCGCTCGACCTCCGTGGCTGCGGATCTGGGCCGGGCACGCACCGAAGCCTTGCGCGGACGCGGTTTCGGCGTCTCGGGCTTCGCCTCCGGCGCCGCGGGCTTCGGCCGGGCCGCCTGAGCTTTTGCCGGCGACGGGCAGCCCTTTTCCAGTCGGTAGGCGGCAAGCCATAGCCGAAACAGTTCCCATTGCGGTGAGAGGTCCGCATAGGCGTGGTGGCCGAAGTCGCTGCCGTCCTTCGGTAGGCAGATCAGATGATAGCCTGCCGTTAGCGGCTGATCAGGGTGGTTCTCCTCCCACAGCTTGCCGTGGGCGGCGAGCGCGACAAGGTTCTCGGGATAAGGCTTGGCCGAGGTCTTGAAATCGATCAGCCCCAGACCGCCATTGATCATGGCGATGGTGTCTGGTGTGCCGCCATATTGGAAGGCCTCCGACACCAGCGCGACTTCCTGGGCGATCGCGCGTACGTGGCATTGCTGCCGCCATTGGCGGAACGCCGCGAATGCCGACCATGCCTTGCGCAGGTGATCCGGCGCCGCCAGGCATTCATTGCAGTAGGCCTCGATCTCGCGATCGGGCCGGCCCTTAAGATCGAGTTCGGCCATGCCGTGCACGGTCGAACCGATGTCGATCGCCGAGCGCTGATAGAGCGGTAGGCCCTGCTGGCCCTGCTTGTGGGCCCAAATCATCAGCGCCGTGTGATCCATGTAGCGCTTGATCGGATCATGGGTGCCGGGGATGGGCGCCCCGGCGGCGTTGAAGTAGCCATGCTTGGGGCGGGGCATCAGGCGGCCTCCCCGTCGATCATGCGGTCGACTGCATTCTTGAGCGCGCCGACGATGTTGTCTTTCGCCTCGGTAAGCCGGGGCGTTTCGTTCTCGATGAAGCCGATCGGGAACTGACGGCAGATATCGTCAATGACGGCACTCACGTAGACGGTGACGCCGCTCACGAATGCTTCGACATAGTCAGCGCGGGCAAGAATATCGAAGCGGTCGGCATTGCCGCTGATGCGGCGCGGGGGGCGTAGCACCAGAAGCTCGGCGATGCAGCGGTGGTGGGCGCGTTCCAGGTCAGAGAGGGGGCGTCGCGGCGCCCTCGGATTGAGGTTGAAAGGCGCGTTCATGCCGCCCTCCCGTGAACGTCGGTGGCGAGAGCAGCGCCGACGCGGGTAAGGGCATAGACCAGGGTGGGAATGGCCACCCCGAGCGTTACGGCCGCGGCCATCATTACGTAGCCGCCCGCCTGGGAGGCGAACGCGAACGCATTCATCGCGGCCGAACCGGCAAGCGTGCCAAGGATCGCGGGTCGCGCAAAGCGTGCGACCTGCTTGCGCAGCCGGTCGCCGATGGCGAGCTGCGAGAGCTCTAAGGCGACAAAGCCGAGATCGATGCCCACGGCCATTGCCCAGCCCTCCCACGGCTCGCAGTGGGTGACGATCTCGATTCCGTGGGCCAGGTGGGAGAGAGACAGCGCCGTCAGGGTGACGGCAACCGCTCCGACGCCGGCCGCGGTTGCGGCCTGACGCCGCAGGGCGCGCACCGCCCTGCGGATGCGCCGCGAGGGCGCGCGCGGCGCGCCCTCCCTGGCGGCCGGCATCAGGCGATGCACCTTGCCGCCGCCGCCAGAGAGTGTATTTACGGTTTCAGCCATTAAATCCCTCCTCGTCAGGGGTTTGGTGGTCAGGACCGGGGCGAGGTGGCCGCCTTGCCTCCGGTCCGCAATTTTGGTACGACCTTTTTATGACGATGTCAACAAAAAAGGTCGGACCAAAAAAGCGCGGCCGTCCCTATGCCGGAGGCCGCGACCCGTCGTACTCGCTGCGCATGCCGCCCGAGATGCGCAGGCAGATGGAAAAGCTCGCGCGGGAGGACGGGGTGACCCTGTCCAGGAAGATCCTGCAGGTGCTGGCCGAGCATCTGGCGAAGAGGCCGCAATGAGCCAGGCGACGCGGCATCGAGCGCAGCATGAAAGAGAGATAGCTTTGTCTCCGCATTTACCAGAGACGACCGGTCCCGCGGACGCTGGGGTGCTCGCAACCGAACATCCATTAGACAGAGAATGCGCATTGGAACGGTTGGCGCGTACTCTCCATTGGAAGATGGAGCACCTTGATCCCACGGACGACTCGGATTGGGAAAGTCTGAACGAGCGGAAAAGAGATTTTTATCGATTGTGCATCAAAGCGATATTGAACGAGGCAGATGCGATAAGGGCTGCCTTGGGATGATCTTTCGCCGCCCTTCCGCGCCGAAAGTCTGATCGACCACGATGGCCTTGCAATCCGCCGCGCGGCGCAATAAAAGGGAATGAGGCGCGCCTTTCCGCGGATGCCGGCGCCGGCGCCGCGGCCTCATTGAAGCGATAGGTGGGGCGTTCCTCTAAAGTAAAGCCTTGTCAATTTCCGCGGCGTCAACGCCGCGGCCTCATTGAAAGAACCGCCCTCCGGGGCGGTTCTTTTTTTTCATCATACGGTCAGAAGGCTGAAGAACAACGGAGACCTTCATGGCCTGGGTGCTGATATTTTTCGTGTCGTTTGACGAAGGCGCGATCGCGCGCATCGCTCCGCAACTGTTTTCGACGCAGGAGGAATGCCTGCTCAGCGCCCGTGTCTATCATCGCATCGAGCCGCGTGCGCAGGCGGTCTGCGTCGAAGCGGCAAAGCCGTGAGCCTCCCTCCGCCCCATCCGCCGCGGCAGGCGAAAAAGCCGCCGAAGCCGCGGGCGGCGCCGCACCGGCGCCATGAGCAGGTCATGCGGCGCCCGAACGAGCAGCTGGCGCTCGCCAGGCATAGCTTGCAGCCGCATCCGGTGCAGCCGCACCGCGGCCAGGAACGCAAGTAGAGAGAGATCCAAGGAGAATCCATGACCTCGATCCGCCGCTTTATCGCGGGAGCGCTCGCGCTCGGCTGGATGTTCGCGGCGCCGGCTGTCGTGCTGCTGCCGTCCGGGCCGGCCGGAGCGACCGTCAACACCTCGGCCAACAAGACGATCGTCGCCGGCAACGGCGCGCAGACGGTCTTTACGTTCAACTTTATCGGCGTGGCGGCGCAATACATCAGCGTCGTCTATACCGATGCGTTCGGCAACCAGACCACGCTGACCCAAGGCTCGGGCGCGACGCAATACCAGTTGAGCCTCAATCCGCCGGTCCAGGGCGCGGTGTGGGGCGTCGGCGGCACGGTCACCTACAATCCGAACGGCACGCCGATCGCGGCCGGGACGACGCTCACCATCATGCGGACGCTGCCGCTTACCCAGGCGGTGAGCCTCGCCAATCAGCAATCGGTGCAGGCGCTCGGCAACGGGGCGGAGACCGCGGTCGATACCGCAGTGATGCAGGGCCAGCAGATCTCGGAGCAGATCGGCCGCGCGCTGCAGATGAACGCCTCGAATGCCTCGTCCCCCAACCCGCTGCCGCCGGCCGCCCAGGCCGCCGGGCAGGGCCTGTGCTTTGACGGCAGCGGCAACAACGTGATTGCCTGTTCGCTCGCGCCCTCCGGCGTGATCTCCTCGGCGATGGCGCCCGTGGTGGACGCGGCGAGCCTCGCCGCCGGCCGCACCGCGCTCGGGCTTGGCACCATGGCGCAGGAGAACATCAACGCCGGGACCTGCGGCGGTGCGACCATCCAGGACGACGGGTCAGGCAATGCCCGTGCGAATCTGTTTTCCACGGTCGCAGACTCGGTCAGTCAGACCGTGACCTGCGCGTTCCATGGCACCCAGCGCATTGCGACCGGGCCCATCACCTATACCCTGCCCCGGGCCAGCACTCTCTTTAACGGTTTCACTTTCAGGATCACGGCGCTTGCCGGTATCGAGACGCTTACTCCTAATGCCGCAGATTCTTTCGCCGGCGGCGTCCCGTCAGGAACAAGCGCCACGATCCCTTCAGGCTCGACCTGCGCCATCACGACGGACGCGAAAACCTCCGGCACCTGGTACATCGATTGCAATGCCGCGGGCGGCGTCGTCTCGCCGCTCACCTACGGGGCGCGTTGCGATGGCGGCACCGATGACACGGCTGCCGTTGCGCGGGCGATTAGCGCGCTAGGCTCGACGGGCGGCACCGTCCAGTTTCCCAATGCCAATTGCGCTTTCGCCGGCACGATTGCGATCGGAACCAGCGGCATTCATCTCAAAGGTGCGGGGATCAACGGCACCACGCTGACTTTCACCGGCGCTGGCGCTGCCGACGCCATCACGATCGGCACCTTTCCGGCCAGCGCCAATTGCACGGGCGCATCGCCGCCGAGCAGTTGCCTGCAGATCACCGGCGTCTCCGTTGAGGACATGACGATTACCGCGCCGAATCGCACCGGAGGCTACCTGTTTGACATCAATGGCGCCCGCGAGGTTCTGATACAGAAAATCTTTTATCCTTCGTCGTGGCTTCTCGCCGCCACGGCATATGTCAACAACGTCGAATTTCACCAGCTCAACGGCTATATCCGTTCGACGAGCGGCAGCTCGTACGGCATTCTCTTATATAACGCGATTACGACCGGCACGAACAGCGGCTGGTATCGCTCAGATCAGATCGGGTTCGATCATGTCTTCATGAACGCTCAAGCGGCCGGTGCCAACTGCTTTGGCTGGGACGGCATGGTCAATACCGTCGTGATGACGCATGTCGCGCTGCTCTCATGCGCCAACGGCCTCGTTGTGAACAACAGTCAGGCCAGCACCATGTGGTTTCCGCTGTTTCTTATGGCGGATGACTTGGAGGTCGACGGCTCGAGCCTGAATTCTGTTCTCATCAATGCCGGCCGCGACTTCCACATCGTCAACGGCGAACTGAACAATTCAGGGAACGGCAGCAGCCTGGCCAACTATCCGCTTGCGGTCAACTTCGACGCCAACTCCAACACGTGCTGTGTCTTCATCGACAATACGGCGATTCACGACACGTGGGGAGGCGCTGCTAAAATCGATGTCCAGGATGTCACGATCTCGAACAGCCATTTTTTCGATACGAATCATGCCGGCAACGGCATGGCGCCAACGATAGACATCACCGCGCACGCATCCAACGTCCTTGTCACCGGCTCATTTCTTGGTCAGCGCTACGGCGATTCCAACAAGCCGAGTTACGGCATCCAGGTCGAAGCCGGCGCAGGCGTGGTCTCCGCGGCGCACAACAGTTATTCCGGGACGACCGTCAACAACGTCAACAATCTCTCGGCCAATATAATGGGTTTTCTCGGCGGCATCACAAGAACAAACGGAATCAATACGGCAACGACATGCGCCGCCGCAACGGCCTGCTGAAGAATTAATGATGACCGCGCCCGCGCCGCCGAAAGAAACAAGCCGATGACGATCTCCCGCTCCTATCTTGCTCATGACATTCCGGTGCCGGGGCCGATCGGCGTCGCCGTGACGGGCATCGGCAACTCGCCGGTCGCCGCGATCGCCGCCGATTCGCTGCGCCACGGCATGCTGTTCCACAACCCGAACGCCGCCGTGGTGCTGCGCGTCGCCCCCGCCAATCTGACGCTCGTCAGCGGCAGCGGCGGCATCGCCATCGAGCCGTTCAGCTATTTCGAGATTTACGACAGCCTCGGCGGCGATTTCGGCGCCGGCAGCGGCCTGGTGCGCGTCAACTGCGCCTGGAACGTGGTGGCCGACGCCGCCGGCAGCTTCGGCCTGACCATATGGAATTTCACTGACGCCAATCCGGCGGGGAGCCCTCCCAATCCGGTCGCCTATCCTAACCTCGATATCGACATCACGTCGCCGAACGGCTGGCAGACCTCGGCGCTCACCACCGCGTCGCAAGCCTTCCTGCCGGCGAACCAGAACCGGCGCGGCGTGCTGTTTCACAATCCCGGCACGCAGAACAAGGCGGTGTGCCCGGCCAATCTTGCGGCCTCGCAGGGCGCTGGCTCGATCATCCTGCTGCCGAAGGCAAGCAAGGAGATCCGCGCCTGCGGCAAGGTGCGGGTAAACTGCGCATTCAATGCGGCGACGGCGAACAACGCCGACGGCGCGCTGACGGCGCTCGAATACGTGTGATCGTCCATCTCTCCCGAGGAAATCGTTCGATGACGTTCTGGATCACGGCCGCATGGCGGCTGGCGCTAGCGTGCGCCGCCACCCTGCTCATGCACGGCGGCGCGGCGGCGCAGAACATCGTGTGCCCGACCATGCCGCCGGGCGACAGGAGCAACGCCTGCGCGAGCACTGCGTTCGTGCAGCAGAATGCGCCAGGCGTAAGCGTCCTGGCTTATGGCGCTGCGTGCGATGGCTCCACGGATGACAGCTTGGCTTTTTCCGCCGCAATCTCGGCACAAAATTCCATCTTTGTCCCAAGTGGGAAAACCTGCATCATCCATGATGTGACGCTTTCTGCAGATCAATCTCTTGATTGCGGCGGCTCTGTACTACAAGCGCCGCCTGTCGCGGGCGCAAACCAGTGGATACTCAGGAAGACCGGATTCAATTCCCGCGTCCGGAATTGTCAGTTCAACGATCCCAATGGCGCGACGAAACACGCAACGACGCTTTCCGGCGCGGCCACTCCCGGCAGTACGACGATCGGCGTCAACAGCGCGACGGGGATGCAGGTCAATCAGCCCATCGCGATCGCGCTGGACAGTGGCGCGTATCACCTTACAAAGATCACCAACATTGCCGGCTCGACGATCACGCTAGCGGACGCGATTCCCTCGACACAGGCGATTGCGCCGACCGTAGCGGCTGGCGGGTCGAACTACAGCGTCAATGATCATCTTGTTGCACAGGGCGGCATCGGGCCTCCGACGATCGTACACGTGACGGCAGTCAGCGGCGGCGCGGTGATGGCTGTGGCAGTTGATGCGCCGGGGCTTTATTCTACATTCCCGACAAGCCCGGTCGCGACGATGGATACCAACAACGCGAGCGGCTCGGGCGCAACGCTGACGCTCACCGCTGCCGGCGCGAGCAGCGGCAACATCGTCGAATCCGCCTGGGGAACGCTGGTCATCGATAATGCGACCGAAGGTGTCGTCAGTGATGTCATATTCAGCAGCGTTCCCGCGGGGTTGCAAATTAGCAACACAAGCGGCTCCGGGAGTTTTGGTGCTCAAGAGACAGTGCGCGGCGCCGTGGTCAACGCCGCTCAACTGTTCGCGATCTTCAAGGACGTCGGCGTCAACAATAGCCGCTTCAGCGACATCGTGGCTTACGGTACTACCCACAATGCAAGCAGCTACGGCGTGGCCGGTGTCTACATCAGCGGTGACAATCTAGGTGCTGCGCCCACTGGCGGAAACATGTTCCGTGGCATCACCATGCTCGGCTTCGAGACGGGCTGGCTCGACAATGCCGGGCAGCTCGATTTCTTTTCGGCCGTTATAGGCGATACAATCAGGAACTACAGCTTCGTCTGTAATCATTGTATCGGGAATACGTTCAGCAGCGATATATGGATGCAGTTCACCGGGCCGAACGCGTTATCAGGGACCGGCGGTTTCGGTGGCGGGATGTATTTCGGTAATTCTGCGACCAATAACGTGCTGGGCGGTCTTGCAACCGGCAACAACGCATTCGATCTCCACATCGCTGATGCAACGTCTTCGATCTGGCTGAATGGTCAGGCGTGGGGATCCAAGAAGGCGGCGAGCGGCTTTACCGGTGCGCTGTTCTCGGGGCAGACTATTTTTGCTGCGACGACGCCCGCTTCAGTCGGGGGCGCTGGCGCGACGTTCTATCTGGGCGCTTCCGGTTATGCCACGACGGAAGGTGCGGTGGAGACCGCGATCGCGCTGACACAAGTTGTCACCAAGTTCTCCTGTCTATCAACAGGCGCACCTGGAGTAGGCCAGAGCTATACATGCAACTTGCGTAATAACGCGACGACACTGGCATCGTGTTCTTATTCTGGAGCGTCATCATTTGGGTGTGAGTATGACGGACCGGGTGTAAACATTTTTCCCGGGTATACGCTTGATCTTCAAGTTGTATCTTCAGCAGGTGCAGCGTCAAGCCAGTTTCGCGCTTATGTATCCGGGCTTTAGAAGGTGAAGCCAACGCAATGTGCGCCCGCAGAATCCGACGTGCTGGCGTCCGTTGCGGGCCGCCGGCGCGCAGCAGGCCGATCCCGCCATCCTTCAGCGCCTCATTCCTGTGCTTCAGGCGCAGCGCAACGAATGGCTAGACCGCGCCGCATTGGCGGAGGCCCGCGCCGCGCAGCTTGCTGAAGAAGTGCAGAGATTAAAGAGCGAACTGGAGAAGGCGAAGACGGAGAAGCGGGCGCAATGACGCGGCCGCCGCGCCCGCGTTTCAACCCCGCAGAGAGAAAAGCCCGATGAACATCAATCCGAAAGTGATCGACCTCTACCACGGCGATGCCGTGTCGAGCTTCGAGGACGCCTACAAGGCCGGCATCCGCGGCGTCATCCACAAGGCGACCGAGGGCGCGACGCTTTCCGACCGCGCCTATGCGCGGCGTCGCGTCATGGCGCTCGATGCCGGCATGCTGTGGGGCGCCTATCATTTTCTCAGGCCCGGCGATCCGGCCGGCCAGGCGCGCCGCTTCCTCGATGAGGCGCGGCCCACCGAGGCGACGCTGATCGCGGTCGATCACGAGGATACGCGTGTCCCGCTTGCGGCGCTCGTCCGTTTCCTCGACGAGCTTGAGGCCGCGGGCATCAGGAAGCGCGTCGTCTATTCCGGTTTCCTCATCAAGGAGCAGCTTCCCCGCGCCGATGATTATCAGCGCGCCGTCCTCGCGCAATGCGAGCTGTGGCTCGCGCATTACGCCGCGGCGCCGAGATGGCCGGCGCTGTGGAAGACGCCGTTCCTGTGGCAATTCACCGGCGGCGGCGAAGGCCCCGAGCCGCATTCGACGCCCGGCATCCACGGCGCGGCCGACCTCAGCGCTTTCGACGGCGGCGACGACGAGCTCGCCGCGCAATGGAACGCGGCATGAGCGCATTTCGCGCACATTTCGCAACGGAGACCAAAATGAACGGATTCAAGCCTCTGATCGAAAGCAGGACCTTCTGGGGCGCGGTGATGTCGCTTGCCGGCTCTGGCCTCGCGGCCGGCCATTATACGCTGACGCCGGCCGACGCCGCGAGCGCGGTGGACATCATCGTCTCCATCATTTCCGGCATCGGCGGCCTTATCGCCATCTACGGCCGCGTCGCGGCGTCGAAGAAGATCGGCTGACGGGCGCCGCCGGACGCGCGGATATTCCGATGGGCCATTCCCATCGGCGCCGAGAGCGCATCGAATTTCCGGTCATCTGCCCGATACACGCGGTTCCGTTCGTCCGGTTCACGGGCGTAGGCGGACGCTACTCGATGGGCTGCCCGCAATGTGTCGCCAAGCTGCGGGCCGACGTCCGGGCTGCGAAGGAGATCCATCGCAGATGGTCGCCGCTTAAGCGCGGCCGTAAACCGAAAAACCGTGTGCCGGACGACACAGGCGATGCGCCTGCGGCGTGATATCCGGGCCGCAGGGACTTCAAAAGGATTCGAGTCGACGAAAGGAAAGCCGATGCTGAAGCGGATTGATCTTGTCGTTCTCTATAGTTTGATGGCGAGCTGGCCGGCGCTCGCGGCCGACCAGAACCCGCCCGCGAGGCCGCCCGTGAACGCCGCCGCGGGGGCGCCGGCCGTGTGCACGGTGTCAAGCTGCAGCGGCTTCTATCTCGGCGGCCATATCGAGGGCGTCGGTTCGAACGCCGATATCCTCGGCAGCGGGATCAACGGGTCGATCTTCGCCAACGGCGCGGGCCTCGGCCTGCATGCGGGCTATCAGCTCTGGAACGGCAATTTCTTTGCGGCCGGCGAGATCGGCGGCACATGGTATACCGGCGGCACGTCGATCATCACCGACACCGCCAATGTCGATCCGCGCTGGTCGGTCGATTACCTTGCCAAGTTCGGCTATGGGCTGCAGGGCCTGTTCAATTCCGCTCCGGCGCCGTCGCAGGGGCCGGTCAACGTCATCCAGCAGCTTAACGCCGCGCTGATCTCGCCTTATTTTCTGATCGGCGGACGCACGCGCAACTTCGGCAGCGGCCTCGCGACCGGCGGCGGCGTGCAATATGCGATCGGCGGCGGCTGGAACGCATTCGCGGAATATCTCCACGTGAATTACGAGCAGACCGTCACCTCCGGCGCCGCGCCGGTTTCGATCGGCACGGAGAACATCGTGCGCGCCGGCGTCAACCTGATGTTCTGACATACCGGGTTCCTCGGCCACAGGTCGGACGCGACCGGCACGCTCGATCCGCAGAATCTCGACCACCTCAAATGGTGCATTCAGCTGTTCGGGACATGCCGCATCGGCGTCGATCTGCCGCGCTCGGCGATAGACCAGTTCGACGCGGGCGAGCCGTGGGACGTGCGCGGCGACGGCGCGATCCTCGGCGGCCATGACGTGCCGCTGGTGAAATATGACGGCGCCGGCGGCGGTATGTTCTATTGCGTGACCTGGGGCCGGCTGCAGCCGGTCACGCCCCGGGGCTTGACCTTGATGGCCTCGCGAAAAAACTGGCGGCGCTGTGAGGCTTGCCGGGCGGGCGCGAGCCGTGCCTGGCGATGCGCCGCCGCAAGCGGCTATGCCTGCGGCGGCGCTCAGGTCAGGGAGGCGTGACGAAGCCCAGGTGGCGGAACACCTGGGTTTTGCGGACGATGCCGAACGGATGTTCGGCATCGCGCACGATCTCTTCCACGCTCTCGCGTTTCGAGAAGGCGTAGCGGGGCTCGATGCCCCGGAGCCGCAGGGCGCATTCCAGCGCGCCCATGAGAAACGGCGCGCCGCCGATCATGGCCAGGGCGGGAACGGGATAACCCGCGCTCGCCGTGGCGAGATCGGTGATTGCTTTGGCCCGCGCCGCGATTTCGCGCGGCGCGGGGAGATCCTCAAAGGTGAGGAGCTCCCGCAGGCGAGCGAGATGCTCGCCTTCGAGGTCGTACACGCCGGCAGCGATTTGCTCCGGCCTCGCCTCATGCTGGGTGAGATTGATAATCATGCTTACCCTCTTCAAAAAAAAGGACGCGCGGCGGCCACGCCGGCGCGTCCCCATTTTCCCCCGCAGGGCAGGCCGTAGCCTGTGCCGGTCCCGTCCCGTTCCGGGTGTTACCTCGGGCCGCGGCTTAAGCCGCGGAAGGCCGCTCCCTTATCATCCCGGCCGCGCTATCCGGCATTTCGCCGGCCGGTCCCCGCGGATCGGCGCATACTGGCAGGCCGCGGGAGTTCCTCCAGATGATTTCTCGGCGCGCGGGTCGCTGGAGGCCGAAGGCCCGCGTCTGCTGCCCAGTCAGCGCCCGACAATCAGGTCAGTGGCCGGGAGCGTCCGCTGCCACGGACGCCAGATTGTCTCGCTAACGGAATGGTTATCGCACGCTGCGCCCGCTGATGCAGAGCCCGCAAGCTTGCGGCGGAATGAAAGACTCTAGACGTCGGAAAATATGCAGACCTTCCTCAACTTCTGGCCGGTACTGGTGTTCATCCTCGGCCTCTGGTTCGGCGGCCTCGGCCTCGCTGTCGGTCTGACGATGTGGATCATGGGCCAGCTCGCGCGTCAGGACGGCAGCCGCATCGAGCTCAAGGAAATTCTGCTCAAGGAAATCAGGGCTACGAGCGACGGACTGCGCAGCCACATGGACCGCCAGCACGATCAGATGTGGTCGAAGATCAACGATCTCGGCAACCGTCTGACGCGGGTCGAGACTAAGCTGAAGGTCAACGAGCATATCTCCTGATGGAACGCCGCGCCTCCGCAAGTGCGTCAGCGCATGGCGCACGCATGCGTGCGCAGGTCACCGCGCCGGCACGGCGGCTACTGCACCGGTTACTGCACCGGTTTTTGTCGCGCTCCACCGGTTTTCAGGGGTTTTTTTCCTGTTTTTTGTTGAATTTCCACGGCCGCGCCGAAGGCGATTGATGGCGTTATGTGATTGATTTGTATAATTATTTTTTAGTTTTCCAATGAGGTTTAAGACGCCATAATTGCAATTGGCCCCAGGGTGGCGCACTGGGGCCAATTGCGATCAGTACCCGCGAGGGGATAGGCGACTCGGGGAAGCAGGTACCGATCTCAAATAAGCATATGATCAATTGCATCAAGCCGTCTGTCCGCATTCCGACTCGCGCGGCATCCGCGCGTGAGTAATATTTGCGGCCCGAATGGCCGGCTGCCGTGCTCGCTCGACGACCGCAGCCGCGAGGACCAAAAAAACCTGCCTTGGTGGATAGGAGCGCCAATGCAACGCCTGGTTCACCTCGATCAGAGCGAAGCCTGCCGGCCCTCTCGCTGCCGTCCTCCGCAAGCCGGAGGGCAGCGAGGCCTGAAGTGGAACCTTCGGTGGCTGCCCGCGTTATGCCGCTGTGCTGGCTCAGGACCGCCGTTTTTTGCGTCGGGCCTGACCATCGGAGAACTCCAATGGCTCACAACAAAATTGTTTCATTGACTGCGGAGGAAATGAGTGCGCTCGCGAACAGGTTCGAGGCGAGAGCCGAAAGCGTGCTCTTGCGAGACCAGCCGCAGATGCAGTCGGACATGCGGCTGGCCGCGAAATTGATCAACGAGTTGGCGGCGAATGCCCCGACTGCGGAAGATCTATCGCGTGTGCACATCGGACAGGCCTTGAGCAAATAGGCCTTGAACCAGAGCGACCCCCTCCCTGCCCTCCCTCCGCCTGCGGGACGGAGGGTAGAGAGGGATTCCGCGGCAGGAAGCGTGTGTGGCTCTCCGCCGGGCCAGGGCGGGCGCCGTGAGACGGCGCGCGCCAGTTCCGGTTCCCGGAGCTTTTCAGCGCATGAAGCGACGCAGCAGGCGGAGGCCTTCTTCAACATTGTGAGCTGGTCCTGCATCTTCCTCCGATGCCATTTCCTCCGAAGCCATCGCGCGGCCGACCCGCCTTAAATTGGCGCCAAGGGGGACAAGCCCGGCCATGACCGCGTCTTATCCCGAGGCGCTGCAAGAAGGACTGGATGCCTGCGGCAAGCAGCGACCAGCATGGGCATGACGCCGCGAAGATGCGGAACGCCCTCCAAGGCAGCCGCCTTAAAGGGATTAAAGGGAAAAGCCAGGGCTGATCGTCGCAAGACGGGGCCGGAAGCGGTTCACGTCGCCCGAGAGCGGCGAGTTTTCGGTATTCTCCGGAACTGAATTTTGTATGCAGAGTTGCGTGTTTGACGGGCAATATGATTGCACGGAGGTCATTAGGCGCTCCCTTGCACCAAGGGTGTCGGCCAAAAGGGGATCTGCTCTCCGCCCAACCTCTGTCGAGGCGAATTTTCCGCCCCCCAACACCAGTAAAGAACAAAGCTAAGCATCATGGAATTCCAGGAAGAGCCGCCGAGAAATGTTGAAGACGCGCGCGAGTCGATCGCGGCGGAGAGAATAGCAGAGGACATCGCGTCGCTCGGCGAGAAGGCAAAATCGAATATTGCTGAGGCGACAGAGACCGCAAAGGCCCACGCGCGCCGAATTGCCAACCGGCAGAAGGACGTGGGCGCTGACACGCTGGGCGAGGTGGCCGGCGCCGTTCGCGGAGCAGCCCGCGCCCTCGAAAGCGGAATGCCGCAGGTGGCAAGCTACGTCCACGGCGCCGCCGCGCGGCTCGATGAGGTCGCAGGGACGCTGCGGCGCCAGAGCGTGGACGAGCTCATTGAAGGGATCGGCAGCTTTGCGCGCGCCCAGCCGGCGTTATTCTTCGGGGGGGCCGCGCTCGCGGGATTCGCACTGACCCGGTTTCTCAAGAGTTCGGGCCACAGGGCTGGGCAGGGGTGGCGGCAAGCCAACGCAAGGGGGCAGTGATGGCGTTCACAGGCGACAGGCGAACCATTCCGGAACTGCTTACGTCAGTGGTGACGCAGCTTGCGGACCTTGTGCGTACCGAAGGACAGCTCGCGCGCGCCGAGATGTCGGAAAAGATGACGCTGGCGGCAGCCGGACTCGGGTTGATCGTCGGCGGGGCGATTTTATTGGTGCCGGCGCTGGTCGTGCTGCTGGAGGCAGCCGTGGCGGCGCTCGTGGAGAGCGGGCTCGCCCCCTACTGGTCAGCCCTCGCCATCGGCGGAGGCTGCTTCATCATCGGCCTCATTCTTCTGCTGATCGGGGTAAGGCGGCTCCGAGCCAGCAGGCCCATTCCCGACAAAACCATTCATCAGCTTCAACGCGACGCCGCTGTGGCGCGCAGTCAGGTAAGAATCGACCATGTTGAAAAGCGAGCTGCTTGAGCGCGAAGCCGAAGCGAGGCGCGCCCAACTGGCGCAGACGTTTGATGAGCTTCGAGCACGTGCGACGCCGGGGCATATCGTCGACCGGCTGGTCGATTACGCAACAGAAACGGGAGGCGCTGACTTCTTTCGCAATCTCCGGGACCAGGCGGTCGCCAATCCGCTCGCGTTGGGGATCATCGGGGCCGGGCTGGCCTGGCTCATGCTCTCCAATGGGAAGGAAGCGCGCCGCCTGCCGCGGCCGCCCTACCGGGGGCGTGGACGCTTGCGCACCTATTTCTCTGATACGCGTGAGCGCGCAGGAGACGCCATGGGCGCCGTGGGTGATGCGGCGGCGGGGGTTCGCGACCGCGTTGCAGACGCAGCATATAGAGCATCTGAGGCTGCCAGCTCCGTTGGGGCGACCGCGAGAACCGCAAAGGAGGCGGCGATCGAGGCCGCGTCTCAGTGGCGCGAAGCCGCCGGGTCCGCGGCTTCTTCGCTCCGTGACGCCACGTCGTCAGCCTACGAGCAGGCGAGGTCTCGCGCCGGCGATACGAAGGCCGCCGTTGGAGGCGCCGTCTCCGCGGTCTACGGGGGCGTTGCGCAATCCGCCGGTCGGACGGCCGAGGGATTGAAAGCTTTCGCGAGCGGCGCCGCTGCAACGAGCCGTGATCTGTTCGACTTTTGCCGCGAGCAGCCGCTCGTTATGGCCGGGCTGGGCATCGCGCTGGGGGCGGCCGTAGGGGCAGTGCTCCGCTCGACGGAAACCGAAAATCAGTTGATGGGCGAAGCCAGCGAAGCGCTCAGGGAGCGCACGCGGGCATTCGCAAAGGAGCAGTACGAGAAATCGAAATCGACGGCTGAGGAGGTCCTCGACAAGGCCCACCATAAGGTCAGGGAAAGCGGCGAGCCTTTGGCGGGCCAGTCAAGCATCGTTCCGCCGGACCCGGAAGAAGAGATCCAAGACATCCAGGATTCAGCGCGGCCGGAGCGGATAGGATTGCGCGACGGACGCACTTGACGTATCGCGGCGGCCTTAGCGCCGCTCGCCCAGGCGATTTGCATCGGCGCTCACCCATCCCTTGCCGTCACCCAACATCCATCGGTTCATGTTTTTGCCGGCAGCGCAGCCAACGAGATCCTGAGAATTTAATTTTGATAATCGCCTCATGATGAGCTTATCTAAATCGAGCGCGCCCGCTCTTCCTTTGCTGCAACCGCATCGGCACGCCAATTCAAAGAACAGCGCGACTGAATGTTCTTTGACGGCGCCCTCGAGTGATCGCCGAACTCCCGGTTGAGGGCGCCAGAGCATCTTCCTGTCACGTCGAACGATTTCTCCTTAAGTCATGGGCCGGCTCGTCCCGGCCCCCCACGTCTTGCTCGCCGAGGCGCCGCAGCCACGACGTGGACGGCCGCGCCGGCAAGCTTGCGCAGCCGGCGTAAACTTGGCTGCAAGCGCGGCCATGACGACGACGGAAGCGGTTCGATCTCACCAAAACCTGCTCTAAATTCAGCGAGCAGCCGCTCGGAGCGGATTTTTCTGATTTCTGGTTCAGCAAAAATCGAACAGGCTGCCGAGGCCCTGTTTCTGCATAAGCAGTAACCGTATCGCGCGAAAGCATGCGCTTGGCCTACGTGGCGAGGAAGGCTGCGGCAATTTTGATCTTCAAAATATCGCAATTTAGCGCTATGAAAAATCCCGATTTTGGTGCGGGCGATGGTTCAAAAAGTCTCAACGCAAGTCGCGAATTGCTACGAACGTGCGGGGGAAAGCCGGGCGCGAGCCGCCGCCGCCGCCAATGAAATCGACAAAACAGAATACCTCAGTATCGAGCGCCGTTGGCTCATGCTGGCGAGAAGCCACGAGTTGAGAGAACGCATCGCACGTTCGAACGAGGAGGTCAGGGGGCGGCTTCACGTGCTTATACCGCCAGAGCCGCCTCACCCGGCGGTGCCTCGCCTGACCTGTACCGCATGCGGCGGAAGGATGCGCCTGACCCAGATTGAGCCGGCCCCGAAGGAAGGGCAATTCTCAAACACATCGACGTTTGCTTGCAAATGTGGATTTACCTGCCGCCAGGCCGGAGATCGGTGGGCGTGAGAGACCCGTTTATCCTGGCGCCGGCGTGACGCCGCCCGTCGCTCCGGTCAGCACGAAGCGATTAGAGCGCGTTCCGGTCATATCTGCACATTTATGCCTCTTTTGAATCTTGAGTGGGTGCAGAAGCCTGAGGGCGCGCGGCCTTGGTGAGGGCCTTGATCGCTTGGATGCAGTCTCGCGGGCGGCGGCAGCCGGTCAAGGGCGATTGGCGCGCGTTTAATCGCGCGCCAATCGCCCTTGACCGGCTGCCGCCGCCCGCGACAAAGAGCATCCAAGCGATCAAGGCCGCGAGTGATCGCGGGTTGGCCGCTTTTCACGTCCTGCCCCACTCGAAATTCAAAAGAGCCACATTTATGCTGACTCATAGCCGGGTTTGCCCCGGCTGCCCACGTCTTTGCCCGCCGAAGGCGCGCAAGAAAGACGGTGGATGTCCGCCCCGCCAGCAACCGATGTTGGATGGCCTACCCCCGCGATCCAAGCTGAAAATCCGGGAGGCCAGGATTGTTGTAATACCGCGGGGGTGGCGCGTCCGGAGCGTACATGGGGGTCTCACGGAAGCCGGGCGCGCCTGGTGGAGGCCAGGGGTAGATCCGCTGAGGACCAAAATGCCTTACCTGGGCGTCCGCAGCAGTTGCGATCAAAAGCGTGCCCGCCGCAACGATGATACTCATAAGAAAAACCAAGGTCGCATTCATGGTCCGGGCCATCCTGTCCGCCCCGGCAACTAACCTTTGCCTGCGAAGCAGGTTTCACGCATTTCAGCGACAAAATTTGGTCAACGGAACTCGCTATCGGGGGTGGGGGAACGATGTGGGGCAGGTGAGGTTATTCCCAATAGCTGGCAGGGGACAAAGGCGTCGCCATGCAGAAAAAAGCCATCGAAGGCGCGACAGAGCACGCCCTCGATGCAGAAGAGGTCCGGCGCCTTGATGCTTATTGGCGCGCGGCAAATTACCTTTCCGTTGGCCAGATCTATCTGATGGACAACCCACTACTCCGGGAGCCGTTGCGCCCCGAGCACATCAAGCCGCGCCTGTTAGGCCATTGGGGCACAACGCCGGGCCTCAATTTCGTCTACGCGCATCTCAACCGCGTCATCAAGGCGCGCGACCTCAACGTCATCTTTGTCTGCGGTCCCGGCCACGGCGGCCCCGGAATGGTGGCCAACACCTACCTCGAAGGAACCTACAGCGAGATATATCCCAGGATCAGCCAGGATGCCCGCGGCCTGCGCCGGCTGTTCCGTCAGTTCTCGTTTCCCGGCGGAATCCCGAGCCATGCGGCGCCTCAGACTCCGGGCTCCATCCATGAAGGCGGCGAACTTGGGTATTCCCTTGCGCATGCCTTTGGAGCCGCCTGCGATAATCCCGACCTGATCGTGGCATGTGTGATCGGCGACGGTGAAGCCGAAACGGGACCGCTCGCGGCCTCCTGGCGCTGTAATGCCTTCCTTAATCCAGCCTCGGATGGGGCCGTGCTGCCCATCCTTCATCTCAACGGCTACAAGATCGCCAATCCGACTATTCTGGGCAGGTTGCCCGACGATGACGTCGCCAGTTTCTTTCGCGCCTTGGGCTACGAACCCCTGCTGGTGGCTGGTTCGGAACCCGAACTGATGCACCGATCCATGGCGAAAGCCCTTGACGCGGCGATCGACCGCATCTGGGCCGTCCAACAGCGCGCGCGGGACAATGGCGGGAATGGACTTGAGCCCCGCCTGCCGTCGCAAGTGCCCAGATGGCCGTTGATCGTTCTGCGCACCCCGAAAGGATGGACCGGTCCGCGGCAAGTCGACGGCCAGATGGTCGAAGGGTTCTGGCGCGCGCATCAGATTCCGCTGGAGGCGGTACGCGAGAATCCGGAACACCTGCGCCTGCTCGAGGAGTGGATGCGCAGCTATCGTCCACAAGAGTTGTTCGATGAAGCCGGGCGCCCTGCAAGCGAGATTGCCGAAGCAACGCCGGCCGGCAACCGCCGCATGGGCGCGAATCCGCACGCCAATGGCGGCCTCCTCAGACGGGAGCTTCGTCTCCCGGATTTTCGATGCTACGCGGTCAAGGTCGCAAGCCCTGGCGCGTCCCAGGCGGAAGCGACGCGTATCGCCGGCAGGCTGCTGCGCGACGTCGCGCGGCTCAATGCCAGCGGTCGCAACTTTCGCCTGCTGGGCCCCGATGAGACATCGTCCAATCGCCTGGATGCCGTGTTCGAAGCCACCGATCGCGTCTGGATGGAGCGGCTTGAGCCCTATGATGTCCATCTCTCCCGCCGGGGCCGCGTCATCGAAGTGTTGAGCGAGCATATCTGCCAGGGCTGGCTTGAAGGATATCTTCTGACCGGAAGGCACGGCCTGTTCTGCTGCTATGAAGCCTTTATTCACATCATCGATTCGATGTTCAACCAGCACGCCAAGTGGCTGAAGGTGGCGCGCACGCTTCCGTGGCGACGGCCAATTTCGTCGCTGAACTATCTTCTAACATCGCACGTGTGGCGGCAGGATCATAACGGCTTCAGCCATCAGGATCCGGGTTTCGTTGACCTCGTGGTCAACAAGAAGGCGGACATCGTGCGCGTGTATTTCCCGCCCGATGCGAATTGTCTGCTGTGGGTGCTGGACCACTGTTTGCGCACCTATGACCGCATCAACGTGATCGTTGCCGGCAAAAATGTCGAGCCGCAATGGCTCTCGATCGACGATGCCGTGAAGCATTGCGAGGCGGGGATAGGAATCTGGGAATGGGCCTCGACCGATCAATACGGGAAGGAGCCGGACGTCGTGATGGCCTGCGCGGGCGACGTGCCGACGCTGGAAACGATCGCCGCGGTCTCGCTGCTGCGCAAGGAACTGCCGGACCTGACCATCCGATTGGTCAATGTCGTCGACCTCATGACCTTGCAGTCGAAGGATGAGCATCCCCACGGCATCAGCGACGCGGATTTCGACGGCCTTTTCACGCCTGACCGGCCGGTGATCTTCGCTTATCACGGCTATCCCTATCTGATCCACCGCCTGACCTACAAGCGCAGGAACCATGACAACATCCATGTCCGCGGGTTCATTGAAGAGGGGACCACGACCACGCCGTTCGACATGGCGGTGCTCAACAGGCTCGATCGGTTTCATCTGGCGATGGACGTGATCGAGCGCGTGCCCGGGCTCGCAGCACGGGCGGCGCACACGAAGCAGCGCTTTCGCGACAAGCTCATCGAGCACAGGCGCTACGTCGACGAACACGGCGAGGACATGCCGGAAATCCAGAACTGGAGCTGGCCGCTGTAGGGTGGGTTGAGTGGGGCGAACCCCACCATCGGCCTCGCCGCTGGAAGGCTCGATGGGGTTCGCTTCGCTCAACCCATCCGGCGACCCGCGGCCGCAGCGGGGCTCGACAAACTGCCGTTTCATGACGAAACTCCGGCATTGGAGGGTAGGGCGGGTTGGCTCAACGGTTCACGCGAGGCGCGGTCCCGCTGGCAAGCTCCGGCATAACCCGCCGCCCACCCCGGTGGGATGGCGGATTACCCGGAGTTTACGAACGGGCCGGCGAAAAGCCGGGGTGGCTGATGTGCCCCACGGGCTGCTACAACTGCAGGAGCGCCATGATGCGGACGTTATTCGGTGCGCTGACCGCGGTTCTCTGCGCCATGTGGCCCGCATTTGCCGACGACATGTTTCGGATCGCGATCGGTCAGCGCGGCCTGTGGGATACCTCCGCCATCGAACTCGGCCAGCGCGGCGGGATCTTCAAAAAGCATGGCATCACGCTGGATATTCTCTACACCCAGGGCGGCGGCGAGACGCAGCAGGCGGTGATTTCCGGCAGCGTCGAACTCGGCATGTCCGCCGGGGCAATGGGCGTGTTCGGCGCTTTCGCGAAAGGGGCGCCGCTGCGCATCATCGGCGCGGAGATGACCGGCGGGGCCGATCTGTACTGGTATGTGCGCTCCGACTCTCCCGTCAGAACCTTGCAGGACACCGACGGCAAGACGATCGCCTATTCAACCAACGGCGCCTCGACCCATGCGATCGTCACCGCCTTCATCAAGCAATATGGCCTCAAAGCCAAACCGGTCGCGACCGGCAGCCCGCCGGCGACGTTAACGCAGGTGATGTCCGGCCAGATCGATGTCGGCTGGGGCGGACCGCCTTTCGGCCTTGACCTCATCGACCGGGGGAAAATCCGCATCATCGCGAGCGGCAATGACGCGGCCGCAGTGAAGAACCAGACGGTCAGGGTGCTCATCACCAATGCGGCCACTTTGCAATCGCGGCCCGCGGCAATCGAGCGCTTCATGAAGGCCTATCGCGAGACCATCGACTGGATGTACACGGATTCTGCCGCGTTCCGGTACTATGCGGAGTTTATGGGGATCGGCGAAGCGACGATGCGGCGCGCCCGCGACCGCTTTTATCCCAAGGCCGCTCTTGATCCCGACGCTATTGTCGGCGTCGATGCGATCAACGCCGATGCGGTCGGGTTCAAATACATGGCTGCGCCGCTGACGCGCGAGCAACTCGCGGAGCTGATCCGCATTCCGCCGCGGTGAGTTTTGCGGCCCGCAAATCCTACCTGCAACAAGGTCCGTTCATTTCATATGAAGCGTCGTGTCGGCGAAGCGAGGCGTTCCCACCAGAGGCCGCGGTATCGCGGGCACGGCGCGCATCCTTCGACAAGCTCAGGAGCGCGCCCTTGCCCACCCTGTACGTGATTCCATTCCATCGAAATTCGCTGTAGGAAAGCATCGCAATCGCTTCAAACCCAATGTCCGATAACCCGCGCATCGATCCCCTGAAACCTGAGCGCCACGGCGGTCCGCCGCCGGTGCCGGTGTCGCCGCATCTGTTGACGTGGTGGTTTGGGCTGATGGCGGTCGGCGGCTTGGGATTTGGGGCTTATGCCGACGAACGGCCGTTTGGCAACGGCGCGCTCGCTCATCCCCTGGTCGTCCTCTTCGCCGTCGCGGCCGCCGGCCTCATGACCCTGCGCTTTCTCCACGCGCGGCCGTTGCTCAAACTCATTTCCGCGCCGTGCCTTGCGGGAGGAGCGGTCATCGGGGTCGCGTGCTTTTTCATCGGCAGCTGGTTCGGCAGCAGTCTCATGCATATGCCGTGAGCGCCGCGCACCTCTCCGAGCGGCGAGAGAGACGGCATTGCGCGCCCAATGGGATTTGTCCCCTACGCAGAGGCTTGTGAGGAACACAGCAAATGCTTTGGCCGGCTGTCGGGGTGTGGCCTGCACGAAAAAGGCGCGCAAGTTTCCCGACTGCGCTGCCCCTTAATTGGTGATCCGCATGCCAGGGTGAGCGGCGGCGCTATTCCTCGACAGACGTGCGCAGCGTGTCCCAATCGATCAGAGGTCGTGCGTGGGCCGGATGGGTTGCGGAAACCTCCAGCTTCGGATTACGCCGGGTGAAATCGCAATACGCGAAGCCGAGGCCGGCGATCGAGCCGCGGAAGCTCTTGGCATCGGTCTGGTAAACGTTGAAGCACGGCTGGAACAGCATCCCGCGCAGCGACGCGCAGATGGAATCGGCCCGCACCTGGATGGTGCCGGTCGGCAAGGCGATCAGGCGCGCAGGTCCGCTGCCGCGAACCTGGATGGTGCCGACGACTGACCCGTCAGCATTGATCCGGCCGGCCCCCGTCGTGCCTTCGAAGCAGGTGTAGCTGAAATACTTGCCGGCAATAAAGCGCTTGGCTTCTTCGGGCTTAAGTTCGCCCGCCCACGCCGGCATGGCCGCCACAATGCCCGCGACGACAATGATGCTGCGCCCCAACATGCGCCCCAACTCCACTTTCGATGGCCTGTTTCCGTTAACCTGTCCCAACTGGCCCCGTTACGCCTGACCCGCACACGCTCAGAGGTGAGCATGATTAGGATTTGGTGAATAAACACTGAACGAATTTACCGAATCCTGACCACGAGTCGACCCCGGACGGCACCCTCGACGATTTTTTTTCCCGCCGGGATAACGTCGACGAGGTCAATTTCTTCAATCATTTTGGCCAATTTTTGCCGGTCGAGATCAGTGGCGAGACGCTGCCAGGCTTCTTCGCGCACCGCCAGCGGCGCCATCACGGAGTCTATTCCTAACAGGGACACGCCGCGCAGGATGAAGGGGGCAACCGACGCCGGCAGATCCATGCCGCCTGCGTTGCCGCAGGCGGCCACCGCGCCGCTGCGCCGGGTCATCGACAGCACGTTGGCGAGCGTCGTCGATCCGACCGTGTCGATTCCGCCCGCCCAGCGCTCCCTGGCGAGAGGACGCGCAGGGCCGGCGAGTTCGGCGCGGGCAATCACCTCGGTCGCCCCAAGCTCCTTGAGATAATCCGTCTCGGCGAGGCGGCCGGTCGAGGCCGAAACCTCGTAGCCGAGCTTGGAGAGAAGCGCGACCGCGACCGAGCCGACGCCGCCGGCGGCGCCCGTGACGATCACCTGGCCGCTGCCCGGCCCGATTCCCGCCCGTTCAAGGGCCATCACGCAGAGCATCGCGGTATAGCCGGCGCTGCCGATCGCCATGGCGTCGCGCCCGCTCAGAGGAGGCGGCAGCGCCACCAGCCAGTCGCCCTTCACCCTTGCCTTCCCGGCATACATGCCGAGATGGGTTTCGCCGCATCCCCAGCCGTTGAGCAGAACCTTATCGCCGGGCTTCCATGCCGGGTGGGACGACGCTTCCACGGTCGCGGCGGCATCGACCCCCGCTATCATGGGAAACCGCCGCACCACGGGAGCCTTGCCGGTGATCGCAAGGCCGTCCTTGTAGTTCACCGTCGACCATTCGGGCCGCAGCGTGACGTCGCCCTCCATCAGGTCCTGCTCGTCGAAATCGGTGAGCGCGGCCGCTGTGCCGCTTTCCGTCTTGGTGATGACGATCGCCTTGAATGTCGCCAAGCGGAGTCTCCCTTCACGTATGCCGGATAATGCCTGATAAGGTTATGATGGTTGAGCGGAACGAAACCCGTCCTGCGATCACCTCCACTCCGTCGGCGGCCCGGTGAGCTTCGCAAGTCCTTCCGCCCTCGACATCGTGCGCCGATAGCGCCGCACTTCGCGATGATCGCGGAAGAGGCGCCACACATCAAAGTCGACGAGCCCGGCCGCATGCAATGACGTAATATCGCGCCAAAAGGCGCGCCACAGGTGAAGCCTCAGATCGGCGATCAGCGCCTTGGTCGCAAGATATGCGCCGATCTTGCGGTAGCGCCCGGCGATCTCGGGGCGTTCGCGCGCATAGGCGATGAGCCCGCTCGCCGCCTTTGCCCAATCGTTGGAAAGATTATCGTCGCCCCAGAACTTCTCCCACAGCGGCTCGGACAAGAGCCGCGCCCCGCCGTGCCGGGCAAGCCGGATCAGGAATTCACGGTCCTCGGTGAGCCGCAGCCGCTCGCAGAACCCGCCGGCCGCGAGCGCCGCGTCGCGCCGCACCGTGATGCTGGTCGCTTCGACCGGAATAAGATCGCAGATCAGCGCCCACTCGAACGCCGGGGCGGCAAGGCGGACCTCCGGAATGCGCGCCTCGCGGGTCCGCTTGCGATCATGCCGGATCGCGGAGCTTAAGGTGCAGACGAGGCCGGCGTCGGCCGCGAAGGCCGCGAGCGGAGCCGCGAGGCGACCGGGCCGGTAAGCGTCGTCGCTGTCGAGCAAGGCCACAATGCCGGCGCGCGCCGCCTTGAGGCCGAGATTGCGCGCCGCGCTGGGGCCGCCGTTGCGTTCGGCCGCGATCGTGCGAATGCGCGGGTCGCGGAGCGTCGCCAGATATTCGGCCGTGCCGTCGCGCGAGGCGTCGTCCACCACGATCAGCTCGAAGCGAACATCATCCTGCGCCAGCACGCTCGCGACGGCGCGCGGCAGGCTGTGCCGGCGGTTATAGGTCGCCAGCACGACGGATATGTCCGGTGGTGGAGGCCCGGAAACCTCGTTCATGGCCCGGCTGTATCAGCCGGACCTGGAAAATTCCAGCGGGGGTTTCGTTTCGACCGGACCGCTGTCTTGTGGTCGCCCCTGTTTTGCGGACCGGGTGGGCCCTGATCGGGCTGCCGAACGCCCCATGCCCGCGCCTTCCTTGGGGTTCGCATCGTCGAAGGCCCGGCGCGCCGGGCTTTCGATCGATGTACCTCCAGCCCATGGGCGACCCCAAGGGTCGCCCTACATCGCCCTCGCTTCCGCGATCCGCTGGACCGGCTTTTCGATGATGGGCAGGTTGACCAGCGCCGACAGGACCCCGAACAGGATCGACAGCCACCACACGACGTCGTAGGAGCCAGTGCGCTCATATGCGAGGCCGCCGATCCAGACGCCGAGGAAGCCGCCGACCTGGTGGCTGAAGAAGGCAAAGCCGGCCAGCATGGCGAGCCAGCGCGTGCCGAACATCATGGCGATCAGTCCGTTGGTGGGCGGCACGGTCGACAGCCACATGAGCCCCATCACAGCGCCGAACAGGATGGCGCTCGCGGGGGTCACCGGGAACGAGATGAAGGCCAGCACGGCGAGCGCGCGGATCAGATAGATCACCGAAAGGATGTACCGCTTGGGCAGCCGCGCGCCGAGCCAGCCCGACGACAGCGAGCCGACGATGTTGAACAGGCCGATGATCGCGATGGTCCAGCCGCCGACGGAGGCGGAAAGGCCCTGGTCCGCAAGATAGGCCGGCATGTGCACCGTGATGAAGGCAAGCTGGAAGCCGCAGGTGAAGAAGCCGAGCACGAGCAGCATATAGGAGCGGTGCCCGAGCGCCTCCGAGACGGCTTGCTTGAGCGATTGCGACGCCGCCGCGCCGGGCGCGGCGACATTGCGCTCGGTCGCGAGCGCGAGCGACAGCGGCAGCATCACCAGGCACAGGCCGGCAAAGATCATCAGCGCACTCTGCCACCCGTAGGCATCCTTCAAGGCGACGGCGAGCGGCGAGAACAGGAACTGGCCGAACGAGCCGGCGGCCGTCCCGGCCCCGAATGCGAGCGAACGCCACCCTTCGGGCAACAGCTTGCCGAACGCCGCCAGCACGACGTTGAACGAGCATCCCGAAAGCCCGAAGCCCAGCAATACGCCGGCCGACAGCTCCAGCATCGCGGGCGACTGGCTGTGGGCCATCAGCGCCAGCCCGAGGACATACATGAGGGCGCCGCCTGCGAGCACGCGCAGCGCGCCGTAGCGGTCGGCGATCGCGCCGGCGAAGGGCTGCGCCGCGCCCCACAGCAGGTTCTGCACGGCGAGCGCCAGCGAAAACACGTCGCGGCCCCAGCCATTGTCCTGGGACATCGGCGTCAGGAAAAAGCCGAGCGCGGAACGCGGCCCGAACGAGAGAATCGCCATCAGGCAACCGCACACGATGATCACGCCCGGCGTGCGCCAGCTCATGCGTGGCGTTGCGGCTCCAAGGGTGGTCATGGACGGCGTTTCCTCTATTTGCGATCCCGCGCGTGCGGGAGACATATCTAGGGGCTTGCCGGCTCGAACCAAACCGGAATTTCACAATCGGCGGCCAGCTTTGCGCATAGCAGCCATCCCAGCCCCTTGCGCGGATCTGTCATTCGCAGCGGCGGCCGATTCCGGCGGCGCTTCGAGATTTCGAGCGGCGCGATGTCGATGGCGGCGAGCTTTGCCGGGTTGTGCCGTCCGTCTCTAAGCGAGCCTCTGGCACCGAACCTCTGGCGAAAAGCGAAAAACCCGCGCCGCCAAGCCGCGGGCGGCGGCGCGGGGGGTTCGGCTCGTGATTGCGGGGAGAGTCAGGTTGGGCAGGAAATCTGCGGCTTGATACCGCCGCCTCCGGCCCGACGGGACGATGCGCCATCACGGCTGACCATTGGCGCACCCTGCGTTAAGGGCAGGGTCGCAGAGGGCCGTCGAGGTCCGCGTTGCGGGAAACCTCGACGCCCTTCTTGGCCGCAATCACATTTTCGCCGAGGGGATGCCTCACGCAACAGGATTCTCCACCCATTGAGACAATGACACCATGTTGCCTGCGCCGCCGCCGCCGTAGAGAGCATTCATGTATGGGGCCATGGCGAAGGAAAGATCGGTGCCGCCCGCAACACCAAATTGAGTGTCGATTTCGTCCTTGTAATCAGGCAGGTTATAGTGAGAGTAGACGCCCTCCAGCATCGTCATAACCTGATCAACGCCGACATTCTGGACCCCGGCCTGCCTCAGTGCGGTTCTGATCTGATCTTGATCCTGTTGCGGCAGAGTGTCGATCGCCGGACCTTGGCCGAGAGCGGTGTCCGATTGGATAAATGTCCAGTCCCGAGGCAGGCTCGTCAAACTCCCGATGCCTGTCTTGAAGTTATTCGTCCACAACGCAAGTTTGCTGACTATCGGGCTCGCATTGCCCAACATGCCCCCCAACACCCCTCCAATGCTCCCGAGTCCGACGAGATCCAATCCCAAGCCAAGCCAGTCGAAAGCAACCCGCTCCTGGAACTGCTGCGCCTGCGCCCGGGCCTGGGCGGATTGGTTCAAGTCCTGAGCCGCGAGATTTCCTTCATTAGCGATCGAGCCCAGAATCCAGCCGGCCATGTTCGCCGCCCATCTCCCCGATCCATTGGCCCCCACCAAACTCGTTATGGCCGGGTCGTTCGTTTTTCCCAATGAATAAAATGCGAAGCGCTCCGCGACATTGAACATCGCATCCAAATTATTCTGTGCTACTGAGGGATCGCCCTGAGACGACAGCTCAAAGGCGGTAAATCGCTCCAACTGGATTTGTCCGTTGGTTCCAAGGCCGCCGATCTGGTTGTTCCCTTCCCATTGGTGCAGAATCTGGGGAGCATTGTTGTAGAAAACATCCATGAGAGCCGTGCGAAGGCCAAGGTTCTCCTGAACCGCCTGACCATTGACAAAGACGGTGTGGCTGCCGAGGAGTCCTTCCTCCTGAATGAGCGGCAGCGTCCCTTTTACCTGTTGTGAGACGTTGGGGTTGCTTGAAGAACCGAACAGATAATCGGTAGCTCCATAAAACATTTGCAGGGCCATTTGATTGCCCGCGCTCCCTGCCGATTGCTGGTTGAGCGCGATCATCAACGGTGAAATGCCCTGGATGGCAACCGGACTGGACAATTCATTCGGCCCCGCAAGCAGCGCCATGCCCTGCACGGCCTGGTACCCGAAATCGTGCAGGAAGTTCGGGTTTGCCTGCTGCTGGCCCGCCAGATAATTCATCACCTCCTGCCTTCCGGCAGGGTTATCCAATGCGGCCAGGCTGAAGGCGTCGGCCGCCATCGCGTTGGAGATGCTCTTCTGGTCTCCCTGTTGTGTCGCCGCCGCAGACAGGTAACCTTTTCCCACGTTTGTCAAAAGATCGTAGTTCTGACTCGGATCCAAATTGTGGAGCACGTCGTCAAGCCGAAGCGAAGCCGTAATGCCCGGCGTGCCGGCAGACTGGCCGAGAGCCTGCTCAAAGCTCGGCGGAAGGAAAGGCGCCGCTGCGCCAAGCGCCTGGGCAATGGTCTTATCCCAACCGGGTTGTCCGCCATCAAACGAATTGAGCGCGCGATCGATCAGAGACGTCGTCGCCTGCGGCCCCAGTCCTTGAAAATATCCGGCCAGCCATTGAGCATCGTTGAGGTGATTGTTGATGTCTCCCATAAAAGCGAAAGTCGAAGGCTGACCGTAAATATTCAGACCTATGTGCTGTCCGGCCGTAAACCCCGCTTGATAGCTCCCCGAGGGATTTAAGGGATTAAAGCCTGCATTCTGCTGGAGCTGTTGATAGGTTGGGACCACGCCATGTTGCTGCTCCATGACGCCTTCATTCTGGTACGCGCTGAGCAGCGCCGGATCGCCATTGATGACTGTGAGGGCCGCTTGCGCGTAGCTGGCCCGGTCATAAAAAGCAGAATCAGTGGTCGGATTCCCCAGGGCTTTTCCGTCGACCACGATCTGGCCGAGGAATTGGTTTTTCAGCGCCTCCGCCTGCGGGCTGGTCCCGGCTTGATTGAGAATCCCCGCAATCGACAAAGCGCTGCTTCCCGACTGCGTCGCCTGCTGGACAAGGCTGTTGGCAAGGGTCCCCGATTGGGTGGCGTCCCCGAGGTTGACGCCAGGGGAAACAAGCGCCTTCCCAAGCACCTGGTCAAGGCTTCCCTGATTCTGGGCAAAGACCACGCCGTTGTCGGTCACCTGCGAACCTTGCAGATTGCCGGCCTCGGCAAAGAACTTGGCAGCCTGGTCAGGACCGAGGGTGTTGAGGAACTGTGCGATGTCCGCGCTGTCGCCCTTCTGCTCGTAATTGTAGAGGGTTGCCGCGAAGGCCTGCGCCTTGGCTGTCTCGGGGTTATAGGAAGGATCGTACTTCGTGAGTTGTGGATTGTTGAAGTAGGGATTGTTCGGGTTGAGAAGATCCTGGGCCGCGGCGGCGCCGTTCTGCGCGCTTTCAGGCGATCCGGTTCCTGGCGCGGACGCGTTCTGCGCCCCCTTCGCATTCTGCATCGCTTGCGCGAACTGCTGGGCCTGGTTGGTGTTGTTGGCGTTGGTCGTGCTGTTGCTGGCGGCGTTGCTGGCCGCATTGGTCGTCGCCTGGCTGCCATTGGCGCCGTTGACCGCCGTAACTGTCATCGTGATCTCCTCTCATTCGTTTGCAGGGCGAACCCTGGTCGCTTCGCCGATCGATAATGCGGCTAACGCGGCGAGTCGAAACCTGTCTGAGGATCAAGCTTCAGAAAAATTCCTAACACCCATATGAAGAAATGGTAACAAAGGCTGATCCGCCCGCAGAGCGTTGGATAATGTATACAGGCTGCGGGTGAACCGTCCTGCTTTTGATCAACATGGACTTTATGCGGTATTATGCATGCAATAACCGGTCGCAAAATACGCCTAGGAGGAAACTTACCCGGCAGGACCGCGCCACCGGGTAGCAGAAGTTTCATGCGCTGCAGGTCGGGCCACGCCCGGTGGAAAACTAGGAGGAAACTTACCCGGCAGGACCGCGCCACCGGGTAGCAGAAGTTTCATGCGCTGCAGGTCGGGCCACGCCCGGTGGAAAACTAGGAGGAAACTGACCCGGCAGGACCGCGCCACGGGTAGCAGAAGTTTCATGCGC
>Ga0209062_1000179_pt1 | contig 237547 bp, 208 predicted proteins | sample Coa_R2_2_FD_187158 | JGI IMG/M metagenome (GOLD analysis project Ga0209062, IMG submission 187158) | Surface soil microbial communities from Centralia Pennsylvania, which are recovering from an underground coalmine fire - Coalmine... | ecosystem: Environmental > Terrestrial > Soil >... | reverse complement strand
ATCGTCAAGAGCGCATTCGCCAATGCGAAAATAGAACCCCCCGTGGCAGACGCACGAGGGGCCCATCGCATACGCGGTACGAACGGGCTGGCCTACTTACGACATTCGCCTATTCCGAAACTCCTGCGGCGGTCGCCATTCGCTCCGTGTGCCCGCTCGGCGCCGGCCGGTCACCCGGCGAGCTCGCCCGCTTCGATCATCCGCGCGATGCGCTCGATCCGGTCGGCGAAGATCTTCTCGCCGAGCGCGGCGCTGGCGTTCCGCGCATCGCCCAGGATGCCGGTTGGGCTCATCTCGTCCATCGGCGGCGGCACTTTGGACCGCCATCGAATGGACGCGTCGCCGAGAAATCCCTCGCACGCCTTGTCCATCTGCACGAGGTCGGGCCGGTGCGCCAGCATCATCGAGGTCTCGCCCTGCGCGGCGTGCACGCCGAGGCGGGCCATGTCGAGCCCCTCGCGCGCCGCGAACTGTTTGGTGTGCTCGAGCCACTCGTCGAAATCCGCGATCGCGGAGACGCGCACGCCGGCCAGCTCGCGCCGCACGCCGGGAAGCGCGTGCTGCAGCGCGCGATAGTTGCCGCCGTGGCTGCACAGCAGGATGATCTCCTTGAAGCCGTGGCGGGCCAGGGACCGGCACACGTCGGCGATGACGGCCTCGAGCACGGGCTCTTCGATGCTCACGGTACCGGCCATCGGGAGGTGGCCGCGCGAATAGCCGAGGCTCACGACCGGGGCGACGAGCGCATCGCCGAGCCGGCGGGCCAGGCGCGCGCCGGTCGCGTAGCCGAGATAGGTGTCGACGCCGATCGGCAGGTGCGGCCCGTGCTGTTCCATGGCCCCGAGCATCACGATCACGCGGCGCTTTCCCCCGGCGATCGCATCCCGCACCTCAGGCCACGTCATCTCTTCGATCAACACCGCGTCACGCATGCTGCGCCTCCCGCGATGGTATCGTGCGGCATGGCCGTGTGGCGGCGGCCCCGAGGCCCGCCCGACGGCGATGCACCCGCACGTCAGATCCTGAGCCGGGGGTCCAGCACGTCGCGGAGCCCGTCGCCCAGGAGGTTGACGCCAAACACCGTGATCATGATGGCGATCCCGGGAAAGGTGGAGATCCACCACGCGTCGCGGAGGTAGTCGCGCCCTTCGGTGAGCATGCGCCCCCACTCCGGCGTCGGCGGCTGGCTGCCGAGCCCGACGAACGAGAGCCCCGCGGCCTGGAGGATGGTGATGCCCATGCCGAGCGTGGCGGCGATGATGATCGGGGCGACGATGTTCGGCAACAGGTGGCGGACGAGAAGCACCGGGATCGGGACGCCGATGACGCGCGCGGCCTCGACGTAGAGCTGCTCCTTGGCGACGAGCACGGTGCCGCGGACCAGCCGCGCGTAGAACGGGATGCCCGAGATCCCGACCGCGATCATGAGATTTTGCAGGCTGGGCCCGAGCACGCTGACGATGCCGAGCGCCAGCAGGATGCCCGGGAACGCCAGCAGGACGTCGATGATCCGCATGATCAGCGCGTCCACCCCCCGGCCGTAGTACCCGGCGACGAGCCCGACCGCCGTGCCCACGGTCGCGGCGATCACGACGGCGATCGCTCCCACGGTGAGCGAGATGCTCGCCCCATGGACGACCCGGCTGAAGACGTCGCGCCCGTATTGATCTGTGCCGAACCAGTGCCCGGGCTCCGGTCCCTGCAGCGCCGCGGTCACGTCGATCTTGATCGGGTTCTGCGGCGCGACGTAGTCTCTAAACACCGCGATCACGACCAGCAGCACGACGATCGCGAGCCCCACCATCAGCCCCTTGTGCCGCCGGATGCGCGGCGCCAGCATCTGCCACCGCGTGCGCGCGCGGGCGCCGGCGGCCGGGGCGGCGCGGGGGGCGAGGGTTTCAGCCATATCCGCGGCGCCGCATCTACTGGTACCTGATCCGCGGGTCCACGACGGCGTAGACGATGTCCACGAGCAGGTTGACGACCACGTATCCCAGGGCGAAGATCAGCACGCTCCCCTGCACCAGCGGGAAGTCCTTGTTCAGGATCGCTTGGATCGCGAGGCGGCCTAGCCCGGGCCGGCCGAAGACCGTTTCGATGAACACGGTGCCCGTGAGCAGCGTCCCGAACTGCAGCCCGAAGATCGTGATCGTCGGGATGAGCGCGTTGAGGAGGGCGTGGCGAAGCACCACCGTGCGGCCGGTGAGGCCCTTGGCGCGCGCGGTGGTGACGAACTCGGTGCGGAGAATGTCCAGCATGCTGGAGCGGGTCAACCGGGCGATGATGGCCGCGGCGCCCAAACCGAGCGCCACGGCGGGCATGATCAAGTGGGGCAGATCGCCGCCGCCTGCGGCCGGCAGCAGTTCGAGCCGCAGCGAGAAGATGAGGATCAGGATGAGCCCAAGCCAGAACGACGGCATGGAGATGCCCAACGTGGCGAGCGTCATGGCGCCGATGTCCACCCAGGAGTTCTGGCGCAGGGCGGCCAGGATCCCGAGCGCCATCCCCAGCAGGGACGAGAGCGCGAGCGCCGCCACCGCGAGCTGCACCGTCTGCGGGAGGACCTCGAAGATTTCCTGCGTCACCGGCCGATCGTCGCGGATGGAGGTGCCGAGATTGCCGTGCAGGCCGTTCCAGACGAACCGGCCGTACTGCACGAAGAATGGATCGTTGAGGTGGAGCTGCGCGCGCATGCGCGCGATCTGCTCGGGGCTCGTCTGAAACTCGCTCAGCATCATCTTCACGGGATCGCCCGGGATCAGATAGAGCATCGAGAAGACCGCGATGGTGACCCCGAACACCACCGGAACGGTCGCGAGCAGCCGGGCGGAGATGTAGCGAATCACGGGCGAGCCGCGGGCGCGGCGCCGGGGCCGGCAGCGCCGGCCCCGGCCGCCTCTCTACTTGCCGATCTTCACGTCGGTCAGGATGGGATACCCCGAGAAGTTGTACTTGGTCCCCGTGACGTTGCTGCGCACGATCCACACCGAGTACTCGTCCACGAGGGGCACGCTGATCGCCTGGTCGACGAGGATTTTCTCGATCTGCCGGTAGATCGCGCTGCGCTTCGCGGGATCGTACGTCTCGCGCCCGGTTTGGAGCAGCTTGTCGACCTCCGGGTTCGAGTAGCACGCCCAATTGAAGTTGCCGCCGATGTTGGCGGAGTCGAAGAGCGCGAACAGGCCGTCGGGGTCGGTGCTGCGGAGGAACAGGACCGGGCCGTTGGTCGCGCAGTGGTAGTTGTCCTCGTACCACGGCGGCCGCGCCTGGCTCTTGATGCGCGCGTCGATCCCCAGGGCCAGCAGCTGGCCCTGGAGCAGCTCGATCTCCGGCAGGTTGCCGCTGCCGTAGTTGATGGAGTTGATCGTCAGCGTGAGCGGCTTGCCGTCCTTCTGGCGGATGTTGTTGGGGCCCATCTTCCAGCCGTCCTCGTCCAGGAGCTGCGCCGCCTTCTTCGGGTCGTACGGGTAGGCGTTGCAGAGCGACGGCGTCTTGAGGGTCTGCTGGGTGAGCGGGGCGCACGCGGTGGTGCCGAGTCCCTTGAACACCGAGTCCGCGATCGCGGCGCGGTTGATGCCGTACTCGATGGCCTGCCGCACTTTGAGATCGTTGGTCGGCGCCATCCGGACGTTCAGCACCCAGATGCGGGGCGCGCCGGGGTACGGATTGCGGTCGATGCGCAGCGTCCGCTCCGTCGCGAGATGCGACAGCGTGGCCGCCGGCAGCGACAGGCCGCTGATCATCTGGGTCTCGCCGGACTCCACCGTGGTCACGCGCGTGCCCGCTTCGGGGATGAACTTCCAGACGATCGTGTTCACGTACGCCGGTCCCTGATGATCGCTCCACGGCGGCTTGCGGTCGTAGTCCGCGTTGCGCGTCAGGGTAATGTGGTCCTTCGGCACGTACTCGGACACCACGTACTGGCCGCTCCCGACCGGCTTCAGGTTGACGTCGCTGCCCTGGGTTTGGGTCGCCTTCGGCGACACGAGCGCCAGGGTACCGCCGGCCGCGTAGGACAGGAACGGCGCATACGGCGCCTTGAAGTCGATGCGGACGGTATGGTCATCCACCACGGTGCTGCCCGCGTAGCCGGAGAGGGCGGAGAGGGAGCCGCCGGCCTTGTAGTTGGGGTTCACCACGCGGTCGAAGTTCCACTTGACGGCTTCCGCGTTTACGGGCGTCCCGTCGGTAAACTTGGCGTCGGCCCGCAGGGTAAACGTGAACGACTTGCCGTCGGGGGAGACTTTGTACGCGCTGGCGAGCCACGGCTGGATCTTGCCGTCGAGCCCCTGGTACAGGAGGCTCTCGGTCACGTCCGGGATGATCTGAAACGTTACCGCGGACGGGGACGCCTCCGGATCGAGCGTGGGCGGTTCCTGATCGAGGCCGACGGTCAGCATGGTGCCGGAAGGCGCCGCCGTCACCGCCCCCACCGCGGCCAGCGCGACCGCCAGCAGTACGATCCCCGCGCCCACCCCGGCGCGTCGTGCGACTCCCATCGAGCATCCCTCCTCTGCGTGGGGACATCTCACTCGTCGGGCGGCAACACGTCGGGAACCCCGCGTCCGTACCGCTCTCGAGCCTGACCGATCCGGTTCGTCGTCGGGTAGGATCATCGCTTTCGCGCCGCCCGCGAGCGCTTCCTGCGCGGCCCCGCGCCGGCGCACGACTCTTCCTGCTTCCTAATGATGGATACGGGCGCGGCGGCGCAATCGGTTCGCCGGCGGCCGGGCATGCGCCGCCGGGCCGCGGCCCCGCGGCCGGTTCCAGGCGATCAGCGGCGTGCCGCCCGCCGCGCGGCGGCACGCCGGTACGCGTCGAGGTAGTGGGGCACCGCGACCCTCCAGGAAAAGTCCGCCCGCATTCCCGCCTGCTGGAGCCGGCGCCACGCGGCCGCGTCCCGAAACGCGAACACGGCGCGCTTGACCGCCTCGAGGAACGCGTCCGGCGTGTACGCGTCGAAGACGAATCCGGTCGCTACATCCCGGGCCAGCGCGTCCGGCGTCGCGTCCACGATGGTGTCGGCCAGGCCGCCGGTGCGGCGCACGACCGGGACGGTGCCATAGCGGAGACTGTAGAGCTGGTTGAGGCCGGACGGCTCGTACCGCGACGGCATGAGGTACGCGTCCGCCCCGGCGACGATAAGGTGCGCGAGCGGCTCGTCGAAGCCGAGCGCCACCGCCACCCGCTTCGGGTAGCGCGCCTGCAGCGTGCGAAAGAGCGCCTCGTACCGCGGGTCCCCGCTCCCGAGCAGCGCGAGCTGCGCGCCGAGCCCGATGATGGCGTCCGCGGTCGCGCCGAGCAGGTCGACGCCTTTTTGCTCGGCCAGCCGCGCCACGAGCCCGAGGACCGGAACGGCGGGGTCGACCGCAAGGCCGTGGGCCTCCTGGAGGTGCCGTTTGCAGGCCGCCTTCCCCGACAGGTCTTCGGCCGTGAAGCGCGCGGGGATGAACACGTCCGAAGCCGGATCCCACACCGTATAGTCCACGCCATTTTGGATTCCGACGAGGTCGTCCCTGCGATCCCGCAGGACGCCGTCGAGGCCGCATCCAAATTCCGGCGTCTGGATCTCGGCGGCGTATTGCCGGCTCACGGTGGTCAACAGGTCGGCAAAGGCCAGCCCGCCCTTCAGCACGTTGACTCGCCCCCAGAACTCGATCCCGCGCGGCGTGAAGAGGTCGCGCCCCAGGCCCGTGAGCGGCAGGTCGTCCGCGTCGAACACGCCCTGGTACGCGAGGTTGTGGACGGTAAGGACGGTCGAGGTCTCGTGCGGGAGCGCGGCGGGCTCGACGCGCAGCCACACCGGCAGGAGCGCCGTTTGCCAGTCGTGGCAGTGAACGACGTCGGGGCTCCATGCGGTCCGGCGGAGCAACGCGAGCACGCCCCGCCCGTACACCGTAAAGCGCCGGAGATTGTCCGGGTAGTCCACGCCGTGCTCGCCGTACAGGCCCGGCCGGTTGAATGACGGTTCGTGCGCGATGAGGTAGACCGGGATCGGGCTGGCGGGGAGGCGGCCCTCGTACAGGTCCACCTCGACCCGCGATGGTCCGAGGTCCACGCCTGCCGACCCGATGGACACGGCGCGGATCGCGGCGCGATCGACGCTCGAGTAGGCGGGCAGCATCACGCGGACGTCGCACCCCGCCGTGGCGAGGGCTCGCGTGAGCCCTCCGACTGCGTCGGCTAGACCGCCGGTCTTGGCGAGGGGAGCCAGCTCCGGCGTGCACATGCACACCCGGAGCGGCTGGTTCACGGGCGGCGGATCTCGAGCGTCCCGGCGGCGAGCGTCTCGCCGGACGGCGAGGCCGCTTCGAGCGCGTAGCGGCCCGGCGTGGCGAGGGTGATCTCCAGGATGGCGGTTGCGCCGGGCGGGAGGGTGTCCGTCTCACCCCGCAGGCCGGACCCCGCGACGACGAAGCGGCGCGGGCCGCTGCCGTCGTTGCGGACCGAGAAACGGACCGCGCCCGGAGCGAGGAGGACGAGCGACGGATCGAGCGCGCCGTCCACCAGCCGCATGTCGATCACGACCGGACGGCGCGGCCGCCCGAGCGGCATCCGAATGCCGTGCCCGGTGCCGGTGGCGTCGATCAGGGTGACCAGCAGAGCAAGCAGCGTGAGCGCGGCGATGCTGCCGCCGGCGAGAAGCGCGCGCCCGCGACGGCGCGCGCCGGACGCGACCGAAGCGCGCGCCGCGATCCTCACGTCCACGGCGCACGATGTTCGGCGCGCCGCCGGAGCGGTCCTCCCGCGAGGGCTTACGTTGCCGGCCGCATCCGCGGTGTCGCGGGGACGTCCCGCTCCTCGGCGATGTCCTCCTTGGAGCGGTCCGGCAGCAGCGCGGTGGCGATCAAGGTCAGCACCGCCGTGATGATGATGTAGATGCTGATGGCCGCGGACGTGCCATAGGTGTGGAGCAGGTACACGGCGATGAGCGGGGCCGGCCCGCCGGCAATGATCGACGCCAGCTGGTACCCGAGCGACGCCCCGCTGTATCGCAGCCGGGTGGTGAAGCTCTCCGCGATCAACGCCGCCTGGGGCCCGTACTGCATGTCGTGCGGAATCAGCGAGATGACGATCGCGAGGAACACGAGCGCGGGCACGCGCGTGTTGAGCATGCCGAAGTACGGGTAGGCCCAGATCAGCATGGCGAGCGCGCCGAGCATGTACATGCGCTTGCGACCGATGACATCGGAGAGGTAGCCGAAGAACGGCACGCTCACGAGCGAGACGAGCGCCGCGACCGTGACGGCGTTGACGAGGAGGCCGCGCTCGAGCTTGAGCGTGCCGGTGCCGTACGCGAAGATAAACGTCGTGAACAGGTAGAATGGCGCCTGCTCTGCCAGGCGGAGCAGCGCGCTCAGGACGATCTCCCTTGGATTGCGGCGGATCACTTCCACGACCGGCTGCCGCTCGATCCGGTGCTCGCTCAAGACCCGCTCGAACAACGGCGTCTCCAAGATCCTGAGCCGGATGAAGAGCCCGATGGCCACGAGGACGATGCTCAAGAGAAACGGGACCCGCCACCCCCAGGCGAGGAACGCGGGGCTGCGGCTGAACACCGCCACGATGCCGTTGGAGAGGAGCAGGCCCGCCGGCACCCCAAATTGGGGCCAGCTCGCGATGAAGCCGCGCTTCCACCGGTGGCCCCACTCCATGGACAGCAACACCGATCCGCCCCACTCCCCGCCGACCCCGAGGCCCTGGCAGACGCGCAGGGCCGTCAGGAGGATCGCGCCCCAGACGCCGATCGAGGCGTATCCAGGGACGATGCCGACCAGGAATGTCGCGATGCCCATGAGCAGCAGCGTGATGATCAGCGTGGCCTTGCGGCCGATGCGGTCGCCGTAGTGGCCGAAGATCGCTCCGCCGATCGGCCGGGCGATGAAGCCGACGGTGTACGTCGCAAACGCCTGGAGCGCGCCCACGTACGGATCCGATTTCGGGAAGAACACGTGGGGAAACACCAGCGCGGCGGCGGTGCCGTACAGGAAGAAGTCGTACCACTCGATCGTCGTGCCGATCGTGCTGGCAACGAGTGCCCGCAGCAACTGGCTGCGTTCCAGGTCGTTACCGGCGGAGCTTGCGCTGTCGGCCATCCGGACCCCTCCCTGCGAGCCAGACTCGAGGCGGCACAGTGAGCGGCGACGTTGGGTGGATGCGCTACTCCGCGGGGGAATTTCGGCGCCCCTCCGGGCGGTCCTGCAGGGCGGCGCGGCGCGGCCCCGGGACCTGGGCGGTCGTTGCGCGCCCCCCGAGGGATTACCGGCAGAGGATCAGCATGAGGTCGGTCACGTTGGTGTTCGTCGGACCGGTCCGGATCAGGTCGCCGAGCGCGTCGAAGAACGGGTAGGCGTCGTTGTCCCTGAGGTGCTGCGCGGCGAGGAGCCCGAGCGCCTCTGCGCGCGCGAGCGTCGTGCCGTCGGCGACCGCACCGGCCGCGTCGGTGGGGCCGTCCGTCCCGTCGCTCGCGAAGCTGGCCACAAGAGCGCCGGGGACGCCGCGTAAGCCGGCGGCGGCGCCGAGCGCGACCTCCTGGTTGCGTCCGCCCCGCCCCGTTCCCGTGACCGTCACCGTGGTCTCGCCGCCCGCCACGATGCACGCCGGGCGGCGCACCGGCTCGCCGCTCCCGGCAAGCTGTCGCGCCACCCCGGCCAGCACCCGGCCGACTTCGCGCGCCTCGCCTTCCATATAGGTGGAGAGCAGCAGCGCATGGTAACCGAGCCGCCGGGCCTCGCGCGCGGCCGCCCGCGCCGCGGTCCTGTTGTCGGCGACGACCGTGACGTGGCCGCGCCGGAACACCGGATCACCGGGCTTGGGTGTCTCCGGCAGCGCGCCGGCGGCGCCCCGCCGGAGCGCATCGAGCGCGGCGGCCGGGACGCGCGCGGCGAGACCGCGCGCGTCCAAGATGCGCAGCGCATCCGCGTACGTGGTCGGATCAGGCACGGTCGGTCCAGACGCGATCGCCTCCAGCGGATTGCCGACGATGTCGGACACGACCAGCGTGACGACGCGGGCCGGCGCGGCGGCCGCGGCCAGCCGTCCGCCCGCCACACGCGAGAGGTGCTTGCGCACGGTGTTGATCTCCCCGATCGTCGCGCCGGAATGCAGCAGCAGGCTCGTCGTGCGCACGAGGTCGTCCAGCGTGACGCCGGGCTGCGGCGCGGGCAGCAGCGCGGAGCCGCCGCCCGAGATCAGGCACAGCACGAGGTCGCTTGACCGGAGCCCGGCCGCGGCGCCGAGCAGCTCGCGCGCCCCGGCCTCGCCGGCGGCATCGGGAACCGGATGCCCGGCCTCCCGCAGCACAATCCGGCGGAGCGGCGCCGTGTAGCCCGTCTTGACGACGATCGTGCCGCCGGCCAACCGATCGCCCAGCACGTCCTCCACGGCCTGCGCCATCGGCGCCCCGGCCTTCCCGGCGCCGATCGCGATCACCCGCGCGCCGGGCCGGAGCCGATACGCGCGTCCGGCGACCGTGAGACGTCCTTGGTGAAGGCGGAGGGCCCGCCGGGTCGCAACGTACGGCTCGACCGCGGCGAGCGCTGCTTGGAGAATCGCGGTGGCGTCGCGCCGCAGCCGCGCCGTGCTCCTCACGCGTAGGAGGCGGGGATCGAAGCGTACCGGCGCGCGGGCCATCCCGCGCTACTCGGCGCGTTCGACTCTGACCGCGGTTCCCGAGCGGACCGCCTTCAGGGCGCGCGGGTCCCCCTGGATCCGGCCGAACACGTTGACCGGGCTCGCCGGGCGGATCTCGTCCCCCCGGCTCGCCGGCGTCGGCCCGAAGAAGATGCAGAACGCGCTCCCGGGCGGCCAGTACCCCAAGTCGCCGAGCTCGACGACCTCGCGGGGCGCTTCGGGCTCGCAGTACACCGGGATCGCAAAGTAGATCTCATCGCCCCACGTGCTGGCCCGCGCCTCCAAGGGCAGGGCTCGCCAGATCGCGTCCGCCGTGCGGCTTCCGTCGAGCACGGCCGTGGCGGCGACCTTGCCCGCCGTGATCTTGATCGTATGCATGTCTCCTCCGGCGAGACGGGCCGCTGCGCCCGTCCCTACACGATCTCCATCGGCTCGGTGCAGCCGTTCGGGGGCACCGCGCGCACCGCGTGATCCGCCCGTCCGGTCGCCGCGAGCGCATCACGCACGGTGTCCCGCGCCAGCGCCGCCAGGTTGTTGGACTCGCTGAGGTGCACCAACACGATCCGGCGCCGGCGGCCCGCGGTGCGGACGAGCGCCCGGGCCGCGTCGTCATTGCTGAGATGACCGAGGCCGCTCAAGATGCGGTTTTTGAGAAACCACGGATAGCCGCTGACGTGAAGCAGGCCGAGATCGTAGTTGCTCTCCAGGATGGCGAGGTCGGCATCCGAGAGATGTCCGTCCAGCACGTCGCCGGCCGCCCCCAGATCGGTCGCGATCACGACGCGGCGGCCCTCGACCTCGACGGCGAAGCCGGCGGGCTCGGCGGCATCGTGAGGGACGGGAAACGCCGTGATCGCAAAAGGCCCGACGGCAAACGGCCGCCCCATCTCGAAGACCGTGACACCCGCGCCGGCCAGCGCCGCGCCGGCCGCGCCCGCGGTGCCGGCGTTCGCGTACACGGGGATGTCCAGGGCGCGCGCGAGCGGACCCGCGCCGCGTGCGTGGTCGTCGTGTTCATGGGTGAGCAGCACCATCCGCACGGTTCGCACCGGCGCCGCGACCCGCGCCAGGGCGCGTTCCAGCGCATCGACGGAGAGCCCGGCGTCCACGAGAAGCCCGTATCCCCCGGCCTCGAGGAGGACGGCGTTCCCCGCACTGCCGCTCGCGAGCACGGTCGCGCGCGGGGCCGAGACTCCGCCTGTGACAAAGGCGGCACGCGACAGCATCGGAAGCGTAAGTTCGCGCCCCGCAACCGGCGTCCCTGGAGCCGGGCGCCGGCACCGGGGCAGGGCGGCATTGGGGGCGGGCCGAACCGACAGCCCGTGGGCACGTCCGCCGCGCAGGTTCTGCGCCGCGCCCGCGAGCTCGCCCGCGTGCCCGTGGGGGCGTCACCACCATTTGCCCCCGAGCGCTGCTTCGCACCATGCGGCGTCGTCCGCCTTCGCCGGGTGCCGGTCCAGGACGTCGCCGCGCAGGTTGAGCGCGCCCCCGGCGGCACCGCGTCCAGACCCCGTTGGATCTTGAGCGTCGATCGCCGCGTTCCGCCCCACACGCCCCAGTGGAACGGCGCCGTCGCGGCGGCGCTGGCCCGGACCCTGCTCTCGCGCGGGGTCCATGATGCGAGCGGCGAGCTCCTGGAGGCCGTGGCGGCGGAGTTGCTGCTGCCCATGCGGCCGTTCCGGCTCGCGGCACGCCTCACGGATCTGACGATGGACGGCCTGCGCGACCTGGCGTCCCGGTTTTCCGCGCCGATCCGCCTGACCATCCGCCAGTGGCTTCGATCCGGGACATGGCGCGGGTACGCGTTTCTGTGGCGCGCAGAACACGGCGTGCCGGTGTTGCGGTGGCGGGCGGCATCGCCGGGCGAGCGGTTCCCCGCCGGTGCGGCGCTCGGCGCGCGGGCCGCGGAGCTGCTCACGACGAGCTCGCGGCTCTATGAGACCCTGCGGGACGGGGGGCCCGCGCACGGCGTGGAGGAGGTGCGGGATCAGACCGGACCGGTGTGGTGGTTTACGCGGTTTGGCCTGGTGCGCGAGGACGCCGGCGGCGGGCCGCACCGCGCGGTGCTCGCGCTCGTCGTGCTCGACCGCGGGCGGTAGCCACGGGGAAACTTAACCTCGACGTCCCCGAGCGTTAACGTTGCTTCAGTATAGTCCGGGGCGGATCCGGACGCCGTTTAGGAGGAGAGTGATCCATGCGACGCGTGATGGGCACGGCTCGGTCGGCGCTGGCGGTGACGATCGCGGCCGCCCTGCTCGGTTGGGGGACGGTGAGGTTTGTGGATGCGCGGGCCGCCGTCCCGACGACGACTCCCATCAAGCACGTGGTCGTGATCTTCCAGGAGAACGTCTCCTTCGATCATTACTTTGCGACCTACCCGTACGCCGCCAACCCGTCGGGCGAGCCGGCGTTCCGCGCGGCGCCGGGCACGCCGTCGGTCAACGGGCTCACGCCGGCGTTGCTGGCGGACAATCCCAACAGCGCGAATCCGATGCGCCTCGACCGGTCGCAGGCCATGACCTGCGACATGGATCACGGCTACACGGCGGAGCAGCGCGCGGCCAACGGCGGGTTAATGAACCGCTTCGTCGAGGAGACCGGCGCGTCGCAGTCCGGCTGCGACCGCCGCCTGGTCATGGATTACTACGACGGCAACACCGTCACCGCGCTGTGGAACTACGCCCAGCGCTACGCGATGAACGACAACTCGTTCGATACCACGTTCGGGCCTTCCACCCCCGGCGCGCTCAACCTGGTATCCGGCCAGACGTACGGCGTCACCCCCGGCAACGTGCAGGGCCACGTCCTCAACGGCACCGATTACGGCGACCTCGACCCGACCTTTGACGACTGCTCCAAGGGCACCACGATCGCCGTGAGCGGGCGCAATGTCGGCGACCTGCTCGACGCAAAGCACGTCACGTGGGGATGGTTTGAGGGCGGGTTCCGTCCCACGAGCGTGCCGGACGCGGCAACGGCCGAGTGCGGCAGCGCGCACGTGAATCTCGGCAAGGCGCGCGTCGTCGATTACATTCCCCATCACGAGCCGTTCCAGTACTATCGGTCGACGGCCAATCCGCATCACCTGGCGCCCGGCTCCGTGGCGCAAATCGGTCAGACCGACCGGGCCAACCATCAATACGATCTGATCGACTTCTGGGCCGCCGCTCAGGCCGGCAACCTGCCCGCGGTCAGCTTTCTCAAGGCGCCCGCCTACGAGGACGGGCACGCAGGATACTCGGATCCCATCGACGAGCAGCACTTCCTGGTGGACACGATCAACCGCTTGATGCGGCTGCCGGTCTGGGCGACCACCGCGATCATCATCAACTACGACGACTCCGACGGATGGTACGACCACGTGATGGGCCCGATCGTGAGCCAGTCCGGTGACCCGGCGATCGACGCCCTCCTGGGACCGGGGCTGTGCGGCCGGACCGCGCCGGGCGCGTATGCGGGGCGTTGCGGGTATGGCCCCCGGCTGCCGTTGCTCGTGATCTCGCCCTGGGCGCGCGCAAACTACGTGGACCACACCCTGACGGATCAGTCCTCGATCCTCCGCTTCATCGAGGACAACTGGGACCTCGGGCGCATCGGGAACCGCTCGTTCGACGCGATGGCGGGCTCGTTGCTCAACATGTTCACCTTTACCGCCCGCCGGACCCCCGGCACGTTGTTCTTGGACCCCGAGACAGGCGAGCCCGCCGCTCCCTGAACGGCGCGGCGCCCGCCAAGCGCCCGGCCCGGTCGCGCCCCCGGCCACGCCGGCGCCGGTCCCCGCGTATGCATGGAACGCGCACGCGGGGGCGATCCGGGAACATGCCGGGTCATCCCGCCGTTTCAACACGGTGGCGCCCAACCTCGTTTCGTGCCGAACGGAGGCGCCGCGCAGAACGTTCCGCGGGGTTACACGCTATGTTATGATGGGCAATAACGTTTCGAGGAGCCTGCGGATCGGCGTCTCCGCGGTTTGCGTGTCTGGGAGTGTGAGAGAATGAACTCGTCCCGTGCCGTGATGAGGTCGTGGCTCGCGGTCACGCTGGCCGTCATCCTGCTGATCGTTCCGCTGGTGCAGTTGCCGCACGCCTCGGCCGCCAACGGATCGCTCGTGATCGATGCGTTGCGCGTCCTCGAACAGGAATACGTGGACCCGATCCAGCCGGTGCAGCTCCTGAACGCGGCCGTCGCGACGCTCCGCAAAGCCACCGGCAAGGGCACCGAAGTGCTCCCCGACATTTCCGGATCGACGCCCGAGGCCCAGGCCGACGCGCAGTTCGTCAGCGAATTTTCCCGGGCCGCGCAGTTCGTCCCGTCCGGCATGACGCAGACACAGCTCGCATATGTGGCCACGCAGGGGATGCTGTTTTCCTTGAAGGACAGTCACACGTACTATCTGGATCCTGATCAGCTCCGGGAGAGCCGGCGGCAGCTGTTCGGGAATCCGAGCTTCACCGGCATCGGGGTCACGATCACCGCGCGGAAGGACTCGTCTGGCACGCAGTGGGTGTTCGTGGAAAACGTCTTCCCGGACTCGCCGGCGCAGCAGGCGGGCGTCAAGCGGTTCGACCGCATCATCTCGGTCGACGGCCAGTCGCTCAAGGACAAGACGGCGACCGAGGCGAGCCAGTTGATCCGCGGGCCGGCGGGGTCCGTCGCGACGCTCGTGGTCCAGCGGGCGAGCCAAACCGTGGAGATCAAGGTGACGCGCGCGCCCATACGCGTGCCTCCCGTGGAGGCCAGCTTCGTCTCACCGGGCGTGGCGTATCTGCAGCTCTTCGAGTTCTCGCAAGGCGCGGGGCAGCAGCTCCGGAGGGCGATCCAGACGCTGCAGGCGCAGGGGCCCATTCGCTCCGTCGTCCTGGACCTGCGGGGGAACCCCGGCGGGTTGATCATCGAGGCCGCCAGCGTGGGCGGGATCTTTTTGCCGCCCAACACGATCCTGGCGCGTATTCGTGAGCGGGGGCAGCCGCCGAGCCTGCTGCAGACCTCGGGACGGCCGCTGTTGACCGACGTGCCGTTGGCGCTGCTCGTGGACGCCAACAGCGCGTCCGCGTCGGAGATTCTGGCGGGCGCCTTCAAGGACTACGGGCGCGCGACGGTCGTGGGCGAAAAGACCGCGGGCGCGCTCGGGGGATCGGTGACCGTGGCGTTGCCCGAGGGCGGCATGTCGGTGACCGTGGAGCGTATCCTGACCCCGAAGAACGCGCAGGTCGAAGCGGTCGGCATCAACCCGGACGTCAGCGTAGCGCTGACGCCGAACGACATGGAGCGCGGACAGGATACCCAGCTCCAAGCGGCGTTGCACGCGCTCGGCGCGATGCGGAAGCGGCTCCTCGCCGCGTAAGGTCGGGGAGCCGGTCTAGCGGATCAGATCCAACTCGTCGAGGCGAAACCGCATCGCCGTCGGGGTGACGCCAAACATCCTGGCGAGCGTGACGACGACTTCGCCGATCTCGTTCTCGCGGTGCCGGAGGCCGAGCGTGCGGTAGATCCGCGGGGCCAGCTCGGCAAAGCGCCCGCGAACCTTTTCCTCGGGCATGAGGATCTCCGCGGCGAACGCTCTGGCCTCGCGCTCCTCGTCGCGCCGGCGCCGTTCGGGGAGCACCGGCGCCGCGCCGGGCGCGCTGCTCGCCACGAGCGTGCTGTGAGCGAGCACGGCGTGGCCGAGCTCTTCGGCGACGATCCACCGCCGCTCCGCCGCCGCCTGGCCCGGGCGGTCGCGGTTGACGACGATCACCGTGTGGTCGCCATCGCGCGCGATGGTGCCGCGCTCGCCGGCCGGCAGCGGGCGGTCGCGCACCGGATACCCGCAGTTCTCGGCCACACGCTCGATATCGACCGGGATGTCGCGGGTCCCTTCCAGGATGGCCCGCGCCCGCGCGCGCGCCCGGCCGATATTGACGACAGGCTCCGCCGCGCCGTTCCGGAGGAACGCCTCGAGGTTCGTGAGCTCGCGCTGCGTTTCCGGGGACAGGCTCCGGCGGTCGACGTCCATCTGCACCGCCCGGCACCCCTGGCACAGCCAGGCGACGGGAGGCTCGCAGGTGGAGTCGAAAAACGGCTCCAGCTCGGTGCCGCACTGGTCGCAAAATCTCGTCGTCATCGCGCAGACGAAATTATAGCACAGCCCGCAATCCCGGCGAGGGCGGGCCGGCTCGGCGGCCCGCCGCCCGAAGGAAACGCCGCCCGGCGGGGGAAAAGCTGGCGGAGGATCGTTGGAGGTGACGCATGGACCCATTGCCCGCTCGGTACGAGGTGGACGGCGGGGTCGCGCTCATCACGCTGGACCGCCCGGAACGCCGCAACGCTCTGTCGCGTCACATGCTCCTCGCGCTCCGCGGCCATCTTGCCGAGGCGGAGCGGGACGAGACGGTGCGTGCGGTCATCATCCGCGCCCGCGGCCCGGCGTTCAGCGCGGGTCACGATCTGCGCGAGCTGGTTGGAACCACGGAGGAGGACGCGCGGGCGCTCTTCACGCTGTGCACGGACGTCATGGAGGCGATCCGGCGGCTTCCGAAGCCGGTGATCGCCGAGGTGCATGCGATCGCGACCGCGGCCGGGTGCCAGCTCGTCGCGACGTGCGATCTCGCCGTCGCTTCCGAGGACGCCACATTTGCCACGCCCGGCGTCAAGATCGGCCTGTTCTGTACGACGCCGGGGGTCGCGGTGGCCCGCGCGGTGGGACCCAAAAAGGCGATGGAGATGCTCTTGACGGGAGCGCCGATCACGGCCGCGGAGGCCGAGCGCGCCGGCCTGGTCAACATGGTCGTGCCGGCGGAGCGGCTCGCGGAGGAGACCATGGCGCTCGCGCGCCGGATCATCGCGGCGAGTCCCTACACGCTCGGTGTCGGGAAGCGGGGCTTCTACGCGCAGGTGGGGCTCGACCGGCCAAAGGCGTACGAGGTGGCGCAGGCCATCATGGTCGACAATGCGGTGGCGCCGGACGCGCAGGAAGGGATGCGGGCGTTTCTTGAGAAGCGGCCGCCGCGCTGGGAGCGGTGATGCCGGCGCTCAGTTGATCCGCTTCGCCCGTCCCTTCCACTCGCGTTCGCGCAGGACGAACTTCTGGATCTTGCCGGTGGAGGTCCGGGGCAGGTCCCCGAACTCGACGGCCTTCGGGCACTGAAACCCCGCCAGGCGCGACCGGCAGTGGCCGATGATGTCCTCGGGTGTCGCTTCGCACCCCGGCTTGAGCGTCACGAACGCCTTCGGCACCTCGCCCCACCGATCGTCCGGGACGCCGATGACGGCGCACTCGAGCACGGCGGGATGGCTGGCGACCGCCTGTTCCACCGCGATGGTGCTGATGTTCTCGCCCCCCGAGATGATGATGTCCTTCTTGCGGTCCCGGAGCTCAATCTGGCCGTCGGGATGCATGACCCCCAGATCGCCGGTGTGAAACCAACCACCGCGAAACGCCTGGTCCGTGACGTCCGGCTGGCCGAAGTAGCCCTTCGCCACGACATTCCCCCGGTACACGACCTCGCCCAGCGTCCGGCCGTCCGCCGGGACGTCCCGCATCTCGTCGTCGACGACGCGCTGCCAGCCGGCCGTGACGTGGGGGACGCCCTGCCGCGCCTTGAGCCGCGCGCGCTCCTCCGCATCGAGCGCCGCCGCGTGCGGCGGTTCCACGTTGATCGTAAACGGCCCGTAGGACTCGGTGAGCCCGTACACGTGCTCGAGCTCGAAGTTGAGCTCGCCCATGCGCGCGATGATGGTCGGCGACGGCGGGGCCCCGGCGGTCATGACGCGGATGGACCGTGTCAGGCGATGCGCGGCCGGGTGGTTGGCCAGCATCGTGAGCACGGTCGGCGCCGCGCAGAAATGGGTGATCCCGTCCTCCTCGAAGAGCCGCCAGACCTCCTGCGGCTCGATGCGCGGGATGCATACGCTCGCCGCGCCGACGGCCGGCAGGCCCCACGGGAACGTCCAGCCGTTGCAGTGAAACATCGGCAGCGTCCAGAGATACCTGGACGCGCGGTCGATCTTGTGCTCGATCATCATCGCGAGCGCGTTCAGGTACGCCCCGCGGTGCGTGTACATCACGCCCTTGGGCCGGCCCGTCGTTCCCGAGGTGTAGTCGATCGCCAGCACCTCTTCCTCGTCCTCGATCCACGGCTCCACCGGATCCTCGCCGCCGCTCTCGAGAAAGCGCTCGAACGCGGGGCCGAGCTCGAGCCGGCGCACCGCGGCCGGGACGGCCGCGACGTGGGGGGCGAGTTCGGGAGAATAGCAGAGGAGCGTGGCTCCGGAATGCTCGACGATGTACTGCACGTCCCCGGCGGCGAGCCTGGTGTTGATCGCCACGAGGATGCCGCCCGCCTGCGGGACGCCGAAGTGGGCGAGCAGGAGCGGCTCCGAGTTCAGGGCGAGAAACGCCACGCGGTCATCCTTGCGCAGGCCGGCCAGGCGCAGCGCGGACGCCAAGCGGCGCGCGCGGCCCCGCCAGGCGCGGTAGCTGAACTGCTGCGCGCCGTCGACGACCGCAACGCGATCCCCGTAGACGTCGCCGGCGCGCTCGAGAAAGGTCACCGGCGACAACTCCTCCCGGTACACGCGCGTGCCCGTAAGCATGCGTCCCCCTCCTCCCATCGGTGCGGGCGCGGCCCGGCGGGTCAACCGCCCCCGCCGGACACCGTCGTCGGCGCCGGCGCCGGCAAGACTCCGGCGGGCGCCCGGCGCAGGCCGCCGGCGGTGCGCGGATCGAGCGCGTCGCGCAGGCCGTCCCCGAGCATGTTGAACGCGCCGATGGCCGCCGCGATCGCGAGCGAAGGCCAGACAAGCAGCATCGGCTCCTGCTGCATGTAATTCCGGCTCTCGCTGACCATGCGCCCCCACGTCGGCGCCGGCGGGAGAATCCCGAGCCCGAGAAAGCTGAGCCCCGACTCGACGAGCAGCGCAAACCCGGCGGACAGCGAGCACTGCACGATGAGCGGGCCCGCGATGTTCGGGAGGACGTGCCGCGCCATCTGCTGCCACGTGGAGGCGCCGAGGGCGCGGGCGGCCTCCACGTATTCACGGCCCGCCACCCCGAGCGCGCCGCCGTAGGCGAGCCGCGCGAACGTCGGCAGGTACAGAATGCCGATGATCGCCGCCAGCTTCGCGAGGCCCTGGCCCAGGAACGTGACCGCGGCGATGGCCAGCAGGATCGGCGGAAACGCCAGGATGAGGTCCATGGCCCGCATCGCGGTCCACTCAACCGCGCCGCGATACGTTGCGCCGGCGACGCCCAGGAGCGTGCCGCCCGTCGACGCGATGGCCACGGAGCCCACCGCGACGAGCAGCGACACGCGGGCGCCGAACAGCAGGCGCGCGAGCGTGTCCCGTCCCAGGGAGTCCGTGCCCAGCGGATGCGCCGGCGAGGGGCCGGCGAGGAGCGCGGGGCCCATCTCGAGCGGGCCGGCGGGGGCGAGCCACGGCGCCAGCGCGGCCGCGGCGGCGAGGAGCGCGAGCGCGCTCCCGGCGAGCGCGATCCGCGGGTTGAGGCGCAGCGCGCTCATGCCAGCCGGATCCGCGGGTCGACCAGCATGTACGCGAGGTCGACGAGCAGGTTGATCAACACGAACGCCGCCGCGACGACCACCACGACGGCCTGGACCAGCGGGTAGTCGCGCTCGAAGGCGCCGGCGAGGAGCAGGCTCGAGACGCCCGGCCAGTTGAAGATGTACTCGATCAACACGATCCGCCCGATCAGCTCTCCGGCCTGCAACCCCAGCACGGTAATCACCGGGATCAGCGAGTTGCGCAGCACGTGCCGCACCATCACCGCGCGTTCCGCCAGCCCTTTGGCCCGCGCCGTGCGCACGAAGTCCTGCGACAGCGTCTCCAGCATGCCGGCGCGGGTCATGCGCAGGACGACGGGCGCAAACGTCAGCGCGAGCGTGAGCGCGGGGAGCACGAGATGACGCACGTGGCCGAGCGGATCGTCCGAGAACGCGACGTATCCCGTGGCGGGGAACCAGTGCAGCACCAGCCCAAAGACCAGGACGAACACGCTCCCGACCACGAACGATGGAAACGTCAGACCCAGCACCGACACGCCCGTGATCGCGAGGTCCAGCGGCCGGCCGGCGCGCCGCGCCGCGAGCGTGCCGAGGGGGATGCCGAGCAGCACGGCGGCCGCCAGCGCGAACACGCCCAGCTCCAGCGAGCGGGGCACGCGCACGGCGAGCTCGGCCCCGATGGAGCGCCCGGATAGGATCGAGGTGCCGAAGTCGCCGCGCGCCAGGTGCGCCAGCCAGGCGGCGTATTGCTCCAGGAGCGGGCGGTCCAGGCCGAGCGCGTGCCGCATGGCGGCGATCTTGTCCGGGGACGCGGCGTTCTCGCCCAGCATGACCACGACCACGTCGCCGGGCACGGCCCGCAGCAGCAGGAACACCGCCGTGGCAATCGCCGCCGTCATCGCGGCGGCGGCGATCAGGCGGCGCAGGACGTACGCGCCCATCGGGACGCCGGGCGGCCGGCGAGATCTATTTCGCGAGCCACGTCGAGGAGAGCGAGTAGCCGGAATACGTCCCGAGCGGGCCCGGGTAGTGATCGTAGCCACGGACGTACGCGCGCGCCGCCTCTCCCTGATCGCCCCACGCGATGTAGACCCACGGCGCGAGCGCGAGCGCCCGTTCCTCGATCTTCGCGTAGAGCTGCTTGCGGATGGCCTGGTTGCCGACGACGCGCGCCTCGTCGAGCCACTGGTCGAGCTGCGCGTCCTTGAACCCCACCTGCTTCGGGTAGTACGTGCTGTCCGATTCGTAGAACAGGGAGAGGAAATCGGGGTCGTTCACGGACGCCGACAGGCCGCGCACCTCGATGGCGAAGTCGCCCTGGTTGTGACGGTTCAGCACGACCGCCCACTCGGGGAGATCGAGCTGCGCCTGGATGCCGACCTTCGCCAGCTGCGCCTGGAGGACCTGCGCGGTGCGCGTGTGGAGGCTGTAGGTGATGGGCGCCAGGATCGTGATCCGGAGCCCGTCGCCGTAGCCAGCCTCGCGGAGCAGTTGGCGCGCTTTGTCGGGCCGGTACGTGTACATGCCGTCGGCGTTCCGGTCGTGCGCCCACCAACTCGACGGGATGACGTCCCCGGTGATCGGCGTGCCCCGGCCGTCGAAGATCGTCTTGACGACGGCGTCCCGGTCGATCGCGTACGCGATCGCCTGGCGCACGCGCACGTCGTCGTACGGCTTCCGCTGCGGGTTGAAGATGATGCACATGAAGATGCCCACGTCCGCGTAGAGCCGCAGCTGGGGATCCCGCGCGATCGCGTTCATCTGTTCCTGGGGCACGAAATCCATCAGCATGATGTCCCCCGCGCGCAGCGCCGTGAGGCGCGTTTGCGCGTCGGCGAGCGGCACGAAATTGATCGCGTCGAGGTACGGCTTGCCGGGTTCCCAATACGCCTCGTTGCGCACCAGCCGGACGCGCTGGCCGGGGTCCCAGGAGACGAACTTGAACGGCCCCGTGCCGAGCATGGTGGAGCGCAGGTTCGCGCCGCCCTGCACGAACTTGGCGTCCACGATGGCCCCGTAGGGTTCCGCGAGGTAGGCGAGCAGCGGCGCGAACGGCTGGTTGAGCACGATCTTGACCGTCATCGGGTCCACCACATCGACGCGCTTGATGGCGCGCAGGCTGCTGCGCAACGCCGAGCCCGTTCGCGGATCGAGGATGCGGTCCAGCGAGAACTTGACGTCGGATGCGGTCAGGGGGTCGCCGTTGTGGAACCTGACGCCGGGGCGGAGGTGAAAGACGTACTGCGTCTGCCCCACGAGGCCCCAGTGCTCGGCCAGCGCCGGCTCGATGGCCCCCCCGTGCCCGTAGCGGACGAGGCCCTGGTAGACCGCCGCCTTCACGGTCCCCGAACTCGAGCCGGAATTGACGTGGGGGTCGAGATCCGGGGGTTCCGTGGAGAGGCCGTAGACCAGCGTGCCCCCGCGCTTCGGCTGGCCGGCCGCGCCGGCGGCCCAGGATGTCGCGCCGAGCCCGGCGAGAGCGACGGCGGCGACCAGCGCCGCCAGGATGCGCATCATGTCTCCCTCCGCATGGCGTCGATGTCCTCGAACGTCTTGCCCGCCTTGAGCAGGGCGAGCGTCTCCTGCTCGCGGCGCGCGGCGGCTTCCCCGCGCTCCACGATCGACTCGACGTCCGACGCCGGGATCACCAGCACCCCATCGTCGTCCGCGAGCACGTAATCACCGGCGACCACGCGCACCCCACCGCACACGATGGGCTCGCCGACCGAGCCGCCGAGATCGAGGCGCCGGGTCGTGAGCGCCGACAGGCCGCGGGAGAACACGGGCAGGCCGAACTCGATCAATTCGGCGCGGTCGGTCGCGGGGCCGTCCACCACGACGCCGGCGACGCCGCGATTCTTCGCGGCGAGGGCCATCCCGCCCCCGAACGAGGCGTGCCGGTAGTCGCCGCCGCGCGCGATGACGAGGACGTCCCGCGGCCGGGCGGCGTTGATCGCCCGCCGGTAGATGGCGTTGTCGCGGGGCGGCGCGTCCACGGTCAGGGCGCGGCCCGCGAACTTCACGGGCCGGAACACCGGGCGGATTGCGATATCCAAAAATCCCTCGTCGACGAAGTGGCCGAGCGTGGACGGCGCGAGTCGCGCAAGCCGTTCGATGATCGGATCCATGGTCCTCTCCGGAGGTCTGTGCGTGGCCTACAGTTCGGCGCCGGGCGGGACATTCCCGTCACGATACCCGACCGCGCGGGCGTGGCCCGCGCGCCGGTTCGCGGTCCCGCGCGAGCACACCAAGGCCGCCCCGGGGGAGGTGGGGCGGCCTCGGCGTGCGCGAACGTCCCTCGATGCGGGCCGCGGGACGTCCGCGACCGGACGGTCCGGCTGTTACCTCGGCGATAGGGCTTTGATCTTTTGCTCGTCGAGCTGGACGACCTGCGCCGGCAGGGGCCCGTAGTACAGGGCCGTGGCGAACTTCTGGCCGTCGTGGATCATCCACGTCAAGAGGTCGATGAGCGGTTGCGAGACGTGCGCGTTGTCCACCAGGATCCAGCTGAATCCCGCAATCGGGTAGCTCTGCGGTCCGGGGGCGTTCACCCAGACCGACCGCAGATCCGCGGGCATGTGCGCCGCGGCCTGCGCCGCGCCGGCCGAAGCACCCGGCACACTCGGGCCGACCCACCGCCCCGCGGCGTTTTGCAGTGTGGCCATCGGGATCTTGTTCTCGATCGAGTAGGCCATCTCGAAGTACCCGATCCCGCCGGGCGTCTGCTTGACTTGGCCGGAGACGCCCTCGCTGCCTTTCGCGCCGACGCCGGTCGGCCAGTCCACGGCCGCGGCGGCCCCGACCTTGCTCTTCCACTCCGGGCTGATCGCCGAGAGGTATGACGTGAAGATAAACGAGGTGCCGCTACCGTCCGAGCGATGTACGACCGCGATCGGCAGATTGGGGATCTTCATGCCGGGGTTCAGGCGCATGACGGCCGGATCCGACCACGAGGTGATCTGGCCCAAGTAGATGCGCGCGATGACATCGCCCGTGAGGCGCAACCCCGTCGGCACGCCCGGCAGGTTGTAGCCTACCGAGACGGCCCCGAGCGTGATCGGGATGTGGACGATGCCGGGGTGTTGCTTGAGCTGGTCGTCGGTGAGGGGCGCATCCGAGGCGCCGAAGTTCACGGTGCCCGCGAAGAGCTGTTGCTGCCCGCCCCCGCTGCCGATCGATTGGTAATTCACCTGCACGTTCGGATGCAACCCGTGGTACACGGAGAACATCTTGGAGAACAGGGGATAGTCGAACGTCGAGCCGGCGCCGGTGATGGTGACGGCCTGCTGCGCCAGGGTCGGCGGCGCGTCGCGCAAACTTCCCGCCACGCACGCCAGCGCGGCCGCCGCGAACGCCGCGATCAGCCGTCGCGGTTTCCGGAATCCGAATCGCAAGTATGCCGGCACTTGGTTGCATCGCCTCCTTCTCGTGATCTCTGCGCCATCCGGCCGTCCAGACGCCGTTAAACGCAGCTTCTGTCAGGATGACGCCCGCCCCATCGTATCCAGGCATTGTTAAGACCGCGTGCGGCCCGTGTTAGCAGACGGTTAAGTCTCGCCGGGTGCGCCTGCGCGGCCCCCATTAAACCTTCTTGTGCTTGCCTTAACCCACCGATCACCGACGGTTAACGAAGCCGAGGTAGCGTGAAGGGCAGGAGGTGTCTCCATGAAGCAGCGGATCCTGCTCGTCGATGACGAGCACGCCATCGTCGAGTCGCTCGGCTACGCCCTGGAGCGCGAAGGATACGAGGTGCTCGAAGCCGCCGACGGCAGTCAGGCGCTCGACCTGGCACGGACGGCGCCCCCGGATCTCGTGCTGCTCGACGTGATGCTGCCTGGGATGAGCGGCTTCGAGGTCTGCCGGATCCTGCGACAGGAGTCGCGCGTCCCGATCTTGATGATCACGGCGAGGGCCGACGAGCCCGATCGGATCGTGGGGCTCGACCTCGGCGCGGACGATTACGTCACCAAGCCGTTCAGCGTCCGCGAGGTGCTGGCCCGTGTCCGAGCCGCGCTGCGGCGCACCCAGGCGGTGCCGGCGCGCGATGAGGTGCTGCGGGTCGGCGAGATCGTGCTCGACGTCGCGCGGCACGTGGTCCGCGTGGGCGAACAGCCGGTTGTCCTCCCGCCCCGGCAGTTCGACCTGCTCCGCGCTTTCCTGTCCAACCCGGGGCGCGTGCTGACGCGGGCGCTGTTGCTGCAGCAAGTGTGGGGGTACGAATACGACGGCGACGACCGCACCGTCGACGTCCACGTGCGCTGGCTGCGCCGCAAGCTGCAGGAAGCCGGCGCTGTGACGTCGATCGAGACCATCCGCGGCGTCGGCTATAAGCTGGACGGGTAGCGATGCGGCTCCGGCGCGGCCTTACGCTCGCGCTGGCGCTGCAGGCCGCCGCGACGCTGCTCGCGGCGGGCGCCGCCCTGGCGATCGCCGGCGGGTGGGGCGATGCGGCGCTGCGCGCGACCGGCGCGGCCGCCGTCGCGGCGCTGGGGTTGGCGTGGGGCCTCGGCGGCCGTGTGGCGTCCGCGCTGACCGAGCCGCTCAGAGAACTGTCGGATGCGGCCCGCGACGGGGCGGACGGCCGCATGCGCGCGGTCCGCTGCGAATCGTTCGCGGAAGTGCGCGAGACGATCGCGGAGTTCAACGCCATGGTCGCCCGGGCGGATCGCACGATCACCGACCTCGACCGCGGCAAGAGCACGCTCGAGGCCGTGCTCGCCCACATGAGCGACGGCCTGCTCATCCTCGATCCGGACGGTGTGCTCGTGCTCGTCAACCCCGCCGTGGAACGCATCCTGGGGGTGTCGGCCGCGACGGCGATCGGCCACAGCCTCATCGAGGTCGTGCACCACTTCGAGCTGGACGCCCTGGTGCGGCAGGCGATCCGGGAGCACGTGCCCGTGACGCGGGAGTTGAAGCTGCACCAGCCGGAGCACCGGGTGCTGCGCGTGCAGGCCAATCCCGTGCGCGGGCGCCGGGGGGAGTTCTTGGGCATCGTGGTCGCGGCCCAGGATGTGACCGACCTGCGCCGCACGGATCTCATCCGGCAGGAGTTCATCGCCAACGTGTCTCACGAGCTGCGCACACCCCTGGCATCGCTGCGCGCCCTTGCCGAGACGCTGCGCGACGGCGCCGCCCGCGATCCCGAGGCCGGTCCGCGGTTTCTCGGGCGGATCGTTTCCGAGATCGACCGGCTTGCGCTCCTCGTCAACGACCTGCTCGACCTGTCGGCGATCGAGAGCGGCAGCGCCAAGCTCGAAATGGCGCCCGTGTCGATGGGCGAGGTCGCCCGGGAAGTGGCGGCAAAGTTCCGGCCGGTGGCGGAGCGCCGCGGCATCATGCTCCGAGTGGATGATCTCGACGAGGTTCCGGAAGCCTGGGGCGACGAGGCGCGCCTGGTGCAGGCCGTCGTCAACCTGGTGGACAACGCGCTCAAGTATACGCCGGCCGGCGGCGCCGTGCGCATCTCCGGCCGCGCCGCGCGGGAACTCGTCGCGCTATCGGTCGCCGATACCGGGCTCGGGATCGCCGCAGAACACCTTCCGCGCATCTTCGAGCGCTTTTACCGTGTGGATCGCTCACGCTCCCGGGCCCTCGGCGGCACGGGCCTTGGGCTCAGCATCGTCAAGCACATCGCCACGTCCCACGGCGGCCGTGTGGAGGTGCATAGCGTGGAAGGGCGCGGCAGCGAGTTCACGCTTCTCATTCCACGGGCGCCCGAACAGGTGGTCGCAGCCCGGTGACCGGCATGTGTGACGGCATTTTTGTCCGTCGTTTAACGCATGCTTGCCCGGCGCCGCGGCTCAGGGTTAACACGGCGCGCATAGGCTGGCGTCACCGTGTCGTGACGTGCATGGTTGCGCCGTGCGTCGAAGGCGGAGGACACGTGGGGCGGATCGCCTGCGCCCGGCGTAGAGCGTGGGAGGGTACACGATGCGCGTCAACGCCGATCTCCCCGATGTCGTCGTACACGACAACGAGGAGATCCCGATGCTGTGGCCGGCTTCTATGACGGCGGATGTCAAGGCCGCGCTCATCGTGCTCGTATGCCTGGCGGCGGTGGTCGGCGCCGCGATCGTGTTCGTTCGCGTCGTCGGCTTCTAGCGCGTTAACGTTCCCTTCATTGAGCGTTAACACGGAGCTCACGGCCGATTAACCGCCGGATCGTACCCTCAATGGGAGGAGTGATCGCGTCGTGACGACCAAAGCCGTGGCGCGCCTGCACGGGAGCGCCGCAGGGGGATCATATGCCGCATGATCGTGCCGCGACGCCGGCCGCTGGCGGCCCGCCGGGAGGGCTCTCGCTTGCCGCCGCCGGGCTCCGGAGTTCGCGAGGCGCCGACGACACGTTTCGCGTGGTGCTCGGCGCGTTCGCGCTGCTCGTCATCGTCCTCGTGTTCGGCATCGGGTTCTCGCTCGCCATGGCGTCGGGCCCGTCGCTGCAGAAGTTTGGGCTCTCGTTTCTCTGGACGTCGAAATGGGACCCGGTCCACGATACGTTCGGCGCGCTGCCGTTTATCTACGGGACGCTCGTGACATCGGCGCTGGCGTTGCTGATCGGCGTGCCGGTCAGCCTCGGGGTCGCCATCTACCTCGCCGAGATGTCGGCCCGCGGATCGGCCGTCGTCCTGTCGTTCATCATCGAGTTGCTCGCGGCGATCCCGAGCGTGATCCTGGGCCTGTGGGGCATCTTCGTGCTCATCCCCTGGGTGCGGGGCAGCGTCGAACCGGCCCTCGGCCGGGCGCTCGGCTGGACCCCGTTGTTCAGCGGGCCGGCCTACGGGATCGGGATGCTGGCGGCGGGCATCATTCTGGCGATCATGGTCATCCCGATCATCTCGTCGGTCGCCCGCGACGTCATGCTCGCGGTGCCACAGGACCAGCGTGAGGCGATGTACGCGCTCGGCGCGACGCGCTGGGAGATGATTCGCGGCGCGGTGCTCCCGTACGGCCGCGCCGGTATCATCGGCGCGGTGATCCTCGGCCTGGGCCGCGCGCTCGGCGAGACCATGGCGGTGACGATGGTGATCGGCAACCGGCCGCAGATCGTCGCGTCGCTGTTCCAGCCGGGATACACGATCGCCGCGGCGCTGGCGAATGAATTCTCGGAAGCGTCATCGAGCCTGTACCTGTCCGCGCTGATCGAGATGGCGCTGGTCCTGTTCGTCATGTCCCTGCTCGTCAACGCGGCGGCGCGCCGGCTCGTATCGCGCGTCACCTCGTCGGTGATCGCGCCATGAGCGTGGCGACGATCTCCTCCGACCATGTCCGCCGCCGGCGTCTGACCGACCGTGCCATGACCTGGATGTGCCTGGCCGCGCTCCTCGTGGCGATCGCTCCGCTCGCGAGCGTGCTCGGGTACGTGACGCTGCGGGGCGCGTCATCGGTCACGTGGGACTTCTTCACGCACCTGCCCGCGCCGGTTGGCGAGCCGGGCGGCGGCATGGTGAACGCGATCGCGGGGACGCTCCTCGTGGTGGCGCTCGGCTCGTGCATCGGCATCCCGATCGGCATTCTGGGCGGCCTGTATTTGTCAGAAGTGGGCGGCGGACGCTTCGGGTGGTGGGTGCGGTTCACCGCGGACGTCCTCAACGGCATTCCGAGCATCGTGATCGGCGTCTTCATCTACGCGCTGATCGTCGTGCCGACGCGCCACTTCTCCGGGTTCGCCGGCGGCGTCGCGCTCGGGGTCATGATGATTCCGCTCGTGATCCGCACGACCGAGGAGATGGTGCGGCTCGTGCCCGCGTCGCTCCGCGAGGCATCGTACGCGCTCGGGATTCCGTGGTGGGTGACCATGCTGCGGATCACCCTGCGGACCGCGACCGCGGGCGTGCTCACCGGCATCATGCTGGCCGTGGCCCGCGTGCTCGGGGAGACGGCCCCGCTCCTGTTCACCGCGTTCAACAACCCGTACTGGTCGCTGCGGCTCGATCAGCCGATCGCGACCATGACCGTGCAGCTCTACAACTACGCGATCGCGCCGTACGACGACTGGCACCGTCAGGCGTGGGCGGCGGCGCTCGTGCTCATGACGCTGACGCTGGTGCTCAACGTGGCGGCCAAGACCGCCGGGCGCCGGCGGTTTGCCAACGGGAGGTAGATCGAATGGACGTGCCCAGCGCAATCGTGGACCGCGCGCTCGCGGGGCTGGCCGGCGCGCGCGCCGTCGAGGGCGTCTCCACGGAGCGGGTGACGGTCCGCGACCTGCACGCGTACTTTGGCGGGACGCACGCCGTCAAGGGCCTCTCGATGAGCGTCCCGACGAATCGGATCACCGCGATTATCGGACCGTCCGGGTGCGGCAAGTCCACGTTTCTCCGGTGCCTGAACCGCATGCACGAGGTCGTGCCGGGGGCGCGCATGACGGGCAGCGTGCTTCTCGACGGCGAGGACATCTACGGGGCCGCGGTGGACCCCGTGGCGGTACGGCGCCGGATCGGGATGGTGTTTCAGCGGCCCAACCCGTTTCCCACGATGTCGATCTACGACAACGTCGTGGCAGGGTTGCGGCTCGCCGGCGTGCGTGATCGGCGGCGGCTCATGGACGTAGCCGAACGGAGTCTCCGGCAGGCCGCCCTCTGGGACGAGGTGAAGGATGCGCTCGGTAAGCCGGGGACTAGCCTGTCCGGGGGCCAGCAGCAGCGGCTCTGCATCGCCCGGGCCCTCGCCGTCGAGCCGGAAGTGCTGCTGATGGATGAACCCGCGTCCGCGCTCGACCCGGTCTCGACCCTGAAGATCGAGGAGCTCGCGCGTACGCTGCGGGAGACGCTCACGGTCGTCATCGTGACGCACAACATGCAGCAGGCAGCCCGGGCCTCCGACGTCACCGCGTTCATGCTCGCGGGGGAGCTGGTAGAGTCCGGGCCGACGTCGGAGATCTTCACACGGCCGCGCGACCGCCGCACGGAAGACTACGTTACCGGCCGGTTCGGCTAGCGCGGGCATCGGCCGGGGCGAGTCGCCGGGGGTTTCGCCGTGCTACGCTCAGCGCTCATCCGTAGGAAACTCGGTGTGTTCGGCGAACAAGAGCCGGATGCCCACGCGGGATGCCTTTGATCGCGATCTCCGGCAACTGAGCGACGATCTCCTGCGCCTCGGGACGCTGGCCGAGGATCAGGTGCGCCGTGCCGTCGAGGCGTTGCGCTCGCGGAGCGTCGAGCTGGCCGAGGAGATCATCACGTCCGACAACGCCGTCGATCAGCTCCATCTCGAGCTCGAGGACCGTTGTATGCGGCTCATGGCGACGCAGCAACCCATGGCGAAGGACCTGCGCACCATCGCCGCGATCTGGGCGATGACCATCGACCTCGAGCGCATCGGCGACCACGCCGAGGACATCGCGCGCATCGTGCGGCGAATGGCGCCGGAGCCGCCGCTCAAACCGCTCATCGACATCCCGCGCATGGCGGATTTGATGCGTGCGATGCTGCGCGACGGCCTGGACGCGTTCGTGCGCCGCGACACGGCGCTCGCCGAACGCATGGCCGCGGCCGACGACACCGTGGATCACCTCTACAGTCAGGTGTTCCGGGAGCTGCTCACCGATATGATCGAGGATCCCAAGCGTATCCAGCGGGCGACGCATTTGCTCATGGTCGCGCAGGCGCTGGAGCGGATGGCGGACCACGCCACCAACATCGCCGAGCGCGTGATCTACATGGTGACGGGCACGCTGCGGGAACTCAACGTCTGACGCCGCCGGCCGCCCCACGGCGGGGGGCGGCCCGCGCTACCGAAACCAGCCCGCGCTCGTGCCCACGAGCAAGGCGGCGCCCAGGACGACCCGGTACCAGGCAAACACCCAGCTCGTGTGCCGTTCGAGATACCGCAGGAGTCCCCAGATCGCGGCGTACGACGCCGCGCTCCCGGAGAGCACCCCGATCGCGAGCAGCATCCACCCGTGCCGGCTCAGCCCCGCCTTGCGCAGCGTCCACAGCTCGAACAGCCCCGCCAGCACGATCGCCGGGACGCCGAGCAGAAACGAAAACCGGGCGGCCGTCGCGCGCTCCATACCGAGCCCCAGGCCCGCCGTCAGCGTCGAGCCCGACCGGGACACGCCGGGGATGAGCGCAAACGCCTGGGCGATCCCGACGTACAGGCAATCCCGCAGCGTGAGGCGGTTCCACTCCCGCTTCCCTTCCGATCCGCGCTGGCCGTAGAGCTCGGCCAGCGCGAGCAATACACCCATCAGCACACATGCCCAGGCCACGACGGCCAGGCCGCGAAGCGGAGAGTTGCACGCGTTCAGCGTCTTGCGCAGCGCCAGCCCGGCGATGCCGATCGGGATCGTCCCGATGATGATCCCGGCGGTGATGCGCAGCGAGTGGTCCCGCGGCTCGCCGCGCCGGAGCGCGGCGAGCGCTTCCCCGGAGATCGCCACGATGTCCTTCCCAAAGAACGCGACGACGGCGAGCAGGCTCGCGAGCTGCATCGCGGCGGAAAACGCGGCGCCCGGATCCGGCCACCCGAACAGCGCCGGCACGATCCGGAGGTGCGCCGTGCTGCTGATGGGGAGCAGTTCCGTGATGCCCTGCACGATGCCCAACACGATCATCTTCCACACGCCGAGCTGCGCGAAGCTCAGGTTGATCGAAGCGCCGTCGCAGGGCGACGTGCCGGGTGTCATGGGCGCGCAGCCCCGCGCGCCATGGAACGCCGCATCCGTTCCTCCGCGGGCCGGAGTGCCGTCATCCGATGGGGTGACGAGCGTGGTGCCCGTGCAAAGTTTAGCACATGCCCGGCGCGCTAGCCGCCGCCGATCTCGGCCTTGAGGTGCCGCCAGGCCTCGCGGGCCTCCTCGATCGATCCCTCGTCCTCGATCGTCGAGACGTCGCCGGGATCCCGTCCCAGGACGATCGCGCGGAGCACCCGGCGCATGATCTTTCCGCTGCGCGTCTTCGGCACGAGGCGGACGAAGTTCAGCTCGGCGATGACGGCGACGGGTCCGAGCTCGGCGCGCGCCGTCGCCAGGATCTCGCCGCGCAGCGTCTCCGACGGATCGTGGCCGATCTTGAGGACGACAAACGCGGCGATCACCTCGCCCCGCACCGGATCGGGCCGGCCGGTGACGGCCGCCTCCGCGACGGCCGGGTGCTTGAGCAGCGCCGTCTCCACCTCGATCGTCCCGATGCGGTGCGCGGAGATCTTGATGATCTCGTCCGCGCGGCCGGCGAACCACACGTACCCGTCCTCGTCCATGTGGGCGGAGTCGCCCGTAGAGTAGACTCCCGGGATCCGTTGCCAGTAGTCGCGGGCGTAGCGGTCGGGCTCATTCCACAGCGTCTGGATGAGCCCGGGGAACGGCCGGCGGAGCACCATCGTGCCCTTCTCGCCGGGCCCGCACGGCGTGCCGTCGGGCGCAACCACGGCGGCCTCGATGCCCGGCAGGGCCACCCCGGCCGAGCCGGGCTTGATCGGCAGCATGGACAGCCCGTACGGGTTGCCGAACACCGGCCCGCCCGTCTCCGTCTGCCACATGTGATCCAGCACCGGGACGCGGTCGCGGAGCAGGCCCTTTTGGAGCCACTCCCACGCCGGCGCGTTCAACACCTCGCCGGCGCACACGACGCGCTCGAGGGCGGAGAGGTCATACGGGCCCGCCGGCGCTTCGCCGTAGCGCATGAGCATCCGGACGGCGGTCGGCGACGTGAAGATCCCAGTGACGCCGTACTCCTCCGCGATCCGCCACGGCGTTTCCGGGCCCGGGTGATCGATCGCCCCCTCGTAGGCAACCGTCGTGCAGCCGACGAGGAGCGGCGCGTACACGATGTAGCTGTGCCCAACCACCCATCCGATGTCGGACGTCGACCACCACACATCCTGTGGCCGGAGCCCGTAGCACCAGCGCGCCATGCTGTGGACGTGCACCTGGTAGCCGCCGTGGACGTGCACGGTCAGCTTCGGCGTCGCCGTCGTGCCGGAGGTGGCCAGGATGTAGGCGGGTTCATTGGCCTCCATCTGTACCCAGGCGCCGCTGTGACCCGAGGCCCGGGCGAGGAACTCCGGCCACAACATGTCGCGATCGCGCCGAACCGGCGGGGGATCCGCGGCCCGCGGCAGCACGACGACGCGCTCCACGCACCCGCCCGCGGCATCGGCGGCGCTGTCGACGATGCCCTTGAGCGGGACCTCCCGTCCCTTCCGGAACGTGGCGTCGGCGGCGAAGAGGACCCGTGAGCCGCTCGCACGGATGCGGTCCGCCAGCGCGCCCGCGCCGAACCCGGCGTAGACGACCGAGTGAATGGCCCCGATGCGCACGGCCGCGAGCATCAGCACGATCGCCTCGGGACAGGTCGGCATGTAGATCGTCACCCGGTCGCCCTTCCCGATGCCCATGCCCTGGAGCGCCGCCGCGGCGCGCATCACCTCACGGCGCAACTGCGCGTAGGTGTACACTTGCCGCTCGCCCCGCTCGTTCGCGTAGACGAGGGCGGCGTGGCCGGCCCGGCCGTGGGCCACGTGATGGTCCAGGCAGTTGAACGACAGGTTCGTGAGGCCGCCCCGGTACCACCGGAACGTCGGGAACGTCCACTCAAACACGCGATCCCATGCGCGGAACCACGGCAGCTGCTCGGCGGCCCGGCCCCAGAACCCTTCGAGATCGTCCCGGGCCTCGCGCTGCCAGCGACTGACGATCGGATTGACGACCTCCATGTCGCCTCCCGGAGCCCGTTGCGCCGGTGCGCGGCGCGCCCGGCCCGCGCTTAGGGTACTTGGGCCGGTCGCGGTTTCCCTCCCGGCTGCGCGGGTCCGTCACGCGGATCGGGCGATCGTCAGGCTGTGCGGTCCGCCGGGACCCGGCGCGATGCAGCGCCGGCTGAACTGTCTCTGAGGGATAGCCGAGCGACTAACCTCCCCGTCCCCTGGGCACACAACGGGCAGTGAGGCGGTGCGCCGGGGGACCGGGGGATGGCCACGACGATTCCTGCTCGGACAGCGTTCATGTTCTACTACGCCGCGAACTCCACCATCAGCGCCCCGGACGCCGTTCGGGAGTGGTTTTCGACCAGTCAAAAGCTGAAGCCCCACGGCCACGTCCGGGTCAAGGGCCGTTGGGGCGATGTCTATCAGGTGGGCAAGCTCATGCACGAGATCGACCACACCTGGCCGCCGGCCGTCCATGACTGGCTGCGAACGCGCAGCGGCATGCCGGAGGCGCTGGTGGTCGTGTGGACGCCCGAAGGGTAGCGTCTGCGCACAACGCCATCACGATTCATAACCTTTCGTTAACAGTATCTTTGCCCTCGGTTTTGGTTCGTATCTTGCCCGGTTAAACACTGGCGGATAGAGTTTGAGCCGGAGGGATGAAAACGCTCGTGTGGACGGCCATGGAGACGGCTCACAACGGACCTGTGCTCGAGTCGGGACGGACGCCGCACACTCGCAGCATCTCCGGGAGACGCGACGATGAAACGGATCGACCTGCATACCCACGCCAAGCTCTCGAAGTCCTTTCCGTTCGCTCCCCGCGCGGTGTGGCAGCACATCGCGCAGGCGAAGCGCCTGGGGCTCGACGGCGTCGCCCTGGTGGAGCACTTTCATGCCGCGGACTACTGGCGCATCCACGAAGCACTCCGGCGCGAGTTCCGCTACAGCGATGCGGACGGCGTCTACGAGGGGCCCGATGGGTTCCGGCTCCTCAGCGGCGCCGAGCTCAGCATCCTGGAGGGGTGCGACCTGATCGTGCTGGGCACCGTGAGACAGCTTGAGGCGCTCGACGCCACGCTCGCCCGTCCTGCCACGGCCGGCTACAGGGCGCCGTTCGACGAGGCGATTGCCGCGGTGCGGCACGCCGGGGGGTTCGTGGCGGGGGCGCACATGTTTCGGCCGGGCAAGGAGCTGGCGAAGGTCGGCCTGCCGCGGCTGGCCGCCCTCGACGCGCTCGAGTTGAACGGCAAGGATTTCACCATGGACGATCGAGTGGGCGCCGAGGCGACGCGGCTCGGTCTGCCTATCATGGGCGGCAGCGACGCGCATTTCTGGGCGCAGGTAGGGATCAAGACGACGGTGCTGCCGATCGACGAGATCACGCAGGCGTCCGTGACATCGGCGATTCGCGACGGTCTCGCATCCGTCGCGAGCCAGCCGTACGGTCCCCTGGCCGTCCAGATCAGCGGCGCGTACAAGCGGATCGCAAAGACGCAGCGCGAGCGGGCCGCCCTGCCGGGGGGGCATGCCCGTTCGTCCCGCCGCGCCGCCGCTGGCTTCTCCGGGGCGGCCGGTCAGACGCGATAGCAAGAGATGCGATCGAGCGGCCCTCGCGGCCGCCGGTGCCATGCGGCGCATAGGCGACGGCGGTAGGCGAGGGTGGGCGTACCCCGAGCCCCAAGACGCATCCGGGAGAGTGACCGCATGGCGAGACCGCTCAAGGCGACGGTAGCGATGCCGTGTGTGGAGGCCGCCGGATTGATGAATCAGCTCTCGTTGGGACTGATGCACGGCACGGTCGTTATCCGCTCGAGCGAGGAACGACACGCCTATCGCCTCGGACAGGTAATTCGCCTGGAGATTCGCGCCGAAGAAGACGGTACCGGCGGGTCCATGCACATCGGGCTCCACTGGCGCGTCCCGCTGAGCGTCACGACCTCGTCCTGACAGCCGGCGTCGAGGCGCGCCCAAAGGGGGAGGCATATGGCCAAGCGCGAGGACAAAGGCGGCACGTTCGAGTTTTCGGCCACGCTCGGGGCGTCCCAGGTAGCGGACTACCTCGTGAGGATCGCGGACGGGTTGCGGCGCGGCGTCATCGGCTTCACGGCCGGGGAGCGCGGCGTCCGGCTCGAGCCGACCGCGATGCTCGCATTCGAGATCGAGGCCGAGGGTAAGCCCGAGAAGTCGGCGGGCAGCATCGCCATGGAGCTCTCGTGGAAACCGGAGTACGCCTCGGCGGCGGAGGCCCTCGAGATCACCGTCGATCCCAGGGACGAAGGGGGCCGGCAGTCCGCGGGCGCATCGGCGCCGCAGTAACCGTCCAAGGTCCCGCGCATTTCGACGAGACGAACCGCCCGTGGACCGGCCGCACACCGTACGCATCCGGCCGGTGACGGCCGAGGATGCCCGGAAAGGCCATCATGGCCACCGATAGCCTGCTGACCGGCGTGCGGGGCGAGGTCACCAAGCTCGGGCGGCTGGCGGTCGACCAGCTCGAACGGGCGTTGCGGTGCTACGCGCGCCGCGATTTGGCGCTGGCCGAGGAGATCATCGAGCGCGACGACGCGGTCGACCATCTCAACGTGGAGCTCGAGGAACGATGCTTCGCCCTCGCCGCGACGGGCGGTTTGTCCGCGGACGGGCTCCGTGCCGTTCGCGCCACCGTGAAGATCGCGCTCAACCTCGAGCGGATCGGCGACGCGGGGACGCACATCGCGAAGCGTGTCCGGCTGCTGGTCCGCGAAGCGATTCCCCGCATCGAGTTTACCTTTGACGAGCTCGAGCGGTGCGCGGTGACCGCGGTCGCGGAGGTGGTCGACGCGTTCAACGCCCGCGACCTGGAGAAGGCCCGCGGCGCCTGCCTGCGCGAGTCGGAGCTGGACAGGCACTACGTCCGCTATCTCGGCGAGGCGCGCCGGCGCATTCAGACCGACCCCGCCGCCGTCCCGTACGTGCTGCACTGTTTGGCGGTCATGAAGTATCTGGAAAAGGTGGCCGACTACGCGCTCAATATCGGCGAGCAGGTGATCTTCCTGCTGACCCGTCGTCGCTTGAAGTTCTCCCAGTATCAGCAGCTCGACCTGCTGCTTCCCGAGGGCACGCGGCCCGACGTGGAGTTTCGCCCGTACTGGGACGGGGTGAGCGGCGCGGTGGTGGCGCGGATCTCCGGCCGCGAGGGCGACGTACTCTACAAGGAGGGAACCCGGCGCAAGATCCAGGAGGAGACCGAAAAGCTCCGGGCGTGGGAGCAGATCGCCGGCGGGCTCACGCCCCGCATTCTTGGATCGGTCACGGTCGGGGACCGGCAGGCGCTGCTGCGCGAGTTCGTCGACAGCGCGCTCCTCTCCGAGCTGTACCTGTCCGATGCCCCGCGCGACGCCAAGCTGCGTGCGACCGAGCGCGTGCTTGCGGCCGTGCGCCAGGTGTGGGACAGCACGCTTGTCCGGACGCCCCCCGCCGTCGATTACGTCGCGCAGATCCTGCGCCGCCTGCCGGAGGCGTTTGCGCTGCACCCCGAGCTGCGGCCCTACCTGGAGTGGCAGATCGCGCTGCCGGACGGCCCCGCGTCGTTCGCCGACCTGCTGCGGCGCGCGGAGGCCGTGGAGCCGACCCTCGTACCGCCGTTCTCCGTCTGGCTCCACGGCGACTTCAACGCCAACAACGTACTCTACAACGAGCGGACGGGACAGATCAAGTTCATCGACGTGCATCGCTCGCGGCTCGGCGACTACCTCCAGGACGTGAGCGTGTTTGTGCTCTCCATGGAGCGCCGGCCCGACCTCGCCCCGGCGGTCCGGGAGGACGTCGCGGCGATCGATGCGGCCGTCGAACGGTTCGCCCGGGAGTTCGGCGCCGCGCACGGCGACCGCGCATTCGAGCGCCGGCTGCTCCTCAGCATCGCGCGGTCGTGCGTGACGTCCGTGCGGGTCGTCATCGACCCCGACCATGCCGAGGGCTTGCTGCGGCGGGGTGTGGCGTTGCTGCAGCAGGCGGTGGCCGCGTCGTGACGCTGCGGGTCGGCGTCGCCGGCATTCCGGGGGCGTGGTCCACCGAGCATCTCAGGCAGGCCCTGGAGCAGTGCGGCTGCGAGACGCTCGTGTTTTCGGCCGCGGACTGCGCCGTCGAGCTGCCGGGTGGCGCGGTGCGGCATGCGGGCGTCGATCTCGGCGACCTCGATGCGGTGGTCGTCAAGAAGCTGGGCTCCACGACGGATCCGATGGCGCCGAGCCGGGTGCACCTGCTGATCCAGCTCGAGGCGCGCGGCGTTCGCGTCTTCAGCCCGGCGCCGGCGGTCGCGGAGGTCCAGGACCGTTACCGCATGACGGAGCGCCTGAGCGAGGCGGGCATCCCGCTGCCCCGGACGATCGTGACGGAGAGTGTCGCGGAGGCGGCGGCGGCGATCCGGCGGTGGGGCCGTGCGGTCGTCAAGCCGCTGTTCACGTCCAAGGGAAGCGGCATGTTGATGCTCGCCGGCGGAGCGCCCCTCCGCCTGGCGCTCCGGCGCTGGCAGCGGCAGTGGCGCATGCCCTTTTACGTCCAGGAGTACGTGCCGCACGCCGGCCGGGATATCGGCGTGGTCGTCCTGGCCCGCGAGGTGCTCGGGGCGTACTACCGCGTGGCGCGCACCGATGCCTGGCTGACGACCACCGCGGCCGGCGGCCATTACGAACCGTGTCCGGTCACCCCGGCGATGCGGGACTTCGCCGTTCGGGCGGCCGCCGTGTTCGGGTTGACGTTCACGTGCGTGGATCTGGTGGAAGGGCCGCACGGCTATCTCGCGTACGAGGTGAGCGCGTTCGGCGGCTTCGGCGGCTTGTGGCGCACGCAGGGCATCGACGCCGCGCAGCGTTACGCCGAGCACGTCGTCCGCACGCTCCGGGAACGGACGCCCGATGAGCGAACTGGCATCGATCATCCGCGCGTACCGGCCTAGCGCGACCATCGCGCTGGACATTGCCGGGATCCCGCTGCGCGTGCACACCAATGCACCCGCCGTGCATGAACGCCTGTGCCGGTATTTCGACGCCTACGTCGGCGCGGATGGCGGTGAGCCTGCCGCCGAGGTGTTTCTGTTCTGCGGAACGCCCGTGTACGACGAGGCCCGGATGCGGGACGTGCCCCGCCGCTCCCGCGCCGACCGCGTGAAGGAGGCGTTCTACGACGCCGGCGACGCTCGGGTCGTCCTCAAGCGCCGGACCGGCGTGGTCGTCTACGTCGCGGAACGGAGCCTCTACGTCGTCGGAGACGTGGAGACCAACTTCAACCAGGCCGTCAACATGGTGATGATGGCCCTGGCCAAGACGCTGGTGCACCGCGGCTACATCGTGCTGCACGCCTCCGCCATCCTCGGCGACGCGGGGGGCATCGCGTTTGCCTCGTCGTCCGGAACGGGCAAGTCGACGCTCGCGCTCATGTTGCTCGAGCGGCATCATCACCTGGTGAGCAACGATCGTCTCTTCCTGCGGCCGTCGCCGGACGGCGCCGAGATGGTGGGCATCCCAAAGCAGCCGCGCGTCAATCCCGGGACGCTCCTCCGCGTGCCCCGGCTCACCCGCCTGTTGCCGGCGGACGAGGTGACTCGTTACCGGCCGATGCCGCCCGAACGGTTGTGGCGCCTCGAACGCAAGCGAGACGTCGACGTAGAGGCCATCTACGGGCCGGGTACCGTCCGGCTTCGAGGCACGCTGCGCGCCGTCTTTCTGCTCCGCTGGAGCCTCGACAGCCGGGGGTGGAGCGTGCACACGATCCCGCAGGCGGAGCGCGCCGCGGCGCTCGGGCAGGTGGTCAAGGGGCTCGGCGTCTACGACCTTCGCCCGCCCGATCCCGCGGTGGTGGAATCCACCCTGGCCGCGGTGTGCGAGCGGATTTCGGTCTACGAGGTCTCGGGCCGCGCGGACCTGGACCGGCTCGCGTCGCTCGTGCTCGCCGGCCCGGCGCTGTCTCCGGCGGCCGGCCCTTGACCGCGCCGTCCGTGGCCGCGGGCCCCGGCGGCCCGGGCGAGGCGCCCCTGGGTCGGGCCGGGGAGCTTGTCATGCTCCCGATGCCGGCGGTGCGCCGGGCCATTTGGGCGGCGGCGGCACGTACGCGTCGAGGCGGTCGACGAGCAACGCTGCGTCCTCCTCGATGACGAGTGCCGTGCGGTAGGCCTGGTCCAGGAATCCGTCCCCGACCATGCGATCGATCAGGGCGACGAGCGGCCCGAAGAAGCCGTCCACGTCGAGCAACCCCACCGGCTTGTGATGCAGCCCGAGCTGTCCCCAGGTCCACATCTCGAAGAATTCATCCAGGGTGCCGGATCCGCCGGGGAGCGCCACGAAGCCGTCGGCCAGCGCGGCCATCTCGGCTTTGCGCGCGTGCATCGACGCTACCACGCGCAGTTCGCGGAGGCCGGCGTGCGCGATCTCGCGATCCATGAGCGCCCGCGGGATGACGCCGATGACGTCGCCCCCGTTCTGGAGCGCGGCATCCGCCAGCGCGCCCATGAGACCGACCCGGCCGCCGCCGTAGACGAGGCCGATCCCCCGGGACGCGAGCAGGCGCCCGAGCGCCCGGGCGCCTTCACGATAGCATGCATCCCGTCCGGGGCTCGACGCACAGAAGACGCAGAGACGCCGCATACGCCGGTGTGATTCGGGGCGGGCGCGCGGCGATCCCCGTCCCCGCGCCGGAGGGAATCCTCGGCCCGAAGACGAACGACGGCTCCGGCATCTGAATGCCGCCCGCCGGTTCGGTTCGGACAACCCAAAGACGAGGCCGATTGCCGTGACGACCCGCTTTGAGCCGCCCGACGCATTTCAGTCGCCGCGATTCGCGCAACTGCCGACGTTCATGCGGCTGCCGTACGTCCGCGATCTCGAGGGCCTGGACGTGGCGATCGTCGGGGTCCCGTTCGACGGGGGCACCAGCTACCGCTCGGGCGCCCGCTTCGGGCCGCGGGAGATCCGTGTGCATTCCGCCCTGATTCGCCCGTATCACCCCGTGCTGCGGGCATCGCCGTTCGCCGCTCTCAGGATTGCGGACTGCGGCGACGTGGATACCAATCCCATGGACATCCTGGACACGTACGGGCGGATCGAGCGGGCCGTGGGCGCGATCCTTGCGGCCGGCGCCGTGCCGGCGTGCATCGGCGGCGATCACTCCATCTCGCTCGCCATCCTGCGCGCGGTCGCGCGCGCGCACGGTCCGGTCGCGTTCGTGCACTTCGACAGCCACCAGGACATGTGGGACGAGTATTTCGGCAACCGGTACTTCCACGGGACGCCGTTCCGGCGCGCGCTGGAGGAAGGTCTCTACGATCCCAAGGCGACGGTGCAGCTCGGCATCCGCGGTCCGGTGTACGGCCCGGAAGACTTCGCGTTCGGCGAGACGCACGGGGTGACCGTGGTGCGGGCCGAAGAGCTCCACCGGCGCGGCACCGGCGCGGCGCTCGAGCCCGTCCGGCGGCTGGCCGGGCGCAAGGTGTACGTGTCGTTCGATATCGACGCGGTGGACCCCGCGTTCGCGCCCGGCACGGGCACGCCGGAGGTCGGCGGCCTCACGAGCGCGCAGGCGCTCGAGCTGCTGCGCGGGCTCGCGGGGCTCGACATCGTCGCGTTCGACCTGGTCGAGGTCGCGCCGCCGTACGACCATGCCGGCCTCACCGCGATGCTGGCCGCCAACGTGCTGTTCGAGCTGCTCTCGGTCGTCTCGCTCCGCGCGCCGGCCCGCTAAAAGTCCCGTCCAGTCTCTACCTCACGGCGTCGACCGGCCCCGCGTCGCGCACTCGGGACTCGGGCGGCTCCCGACTACCATCGCCCCGAATCCACCATGCCGCGCTAGCGGTGTTCGCCCAGGTACGTCGCGATGTGCCGCCGCATCTGCGCGGCGAGGCGCTCGACGTTGCGCTCGAGGAGGGCCGCGCCCTCGGCCGCCGATGCCGCCCGCGGGTCCGCCTCGGCCGGCACGGTGAAATCAGGCGTGGGCCGGCCGTCGAACGCGGCGCCGTTGACGATCCCGTAGTCCCGATAGCGAAGCGGCGTCCCGGCCGGCGGCAGAGCGCTCAGGTCGACGCTCGCCGGCGCCGCCACCATCATGACGGACGTCTCCCCGCGCCCGGCGTGCCCCGGGTCGTGCTCGGGGGCGAGCGGCCCGGCGCCGCTGCGCTCGAAGACGACCCACGCGCGGGGCGGCTCGTTTTCCTCGGCCGCGACCCGGCGCAGCGCGCGCACGTGATTCGGCGCGCCGTGCCCGTTCACGATCACGACGAGCCGGTACTCGTTCTGCTTCAGGAGCCGCACGAGCTCCCGGATGATGACCGCGAACGCCCCTTCCTCGATGTAGAGGCTCCTCACGGGGTTCCCCGGGAAGTCCATCCCCACGACGCGTTCGTGTCCCTCGAGCCCCAGCGGGCGCAGGCCCTGCGGCCCGTCGGCGGCGCGCACGGTCTCGGAGCCGAGATGGTACGCGGGGAGCACAACGCCGCCAACGCGCCGCGCCACCTCGATGGCGACCCGGTGGGCGGCCATCGCGTCGGTCCCCATCGGCAGATGCGGACCGTGCCACTCGAGCGGCCCCACGGGGAGGTAGGCGACCGGGCAGGCCCGTCGCGCGGCGGCGATCTCGGGCGGCCGCATCAGCTCGAAGCGCACCTCGCGTGTCACAGGCGGTCCTCCATCCGGCGCCGGCGACCGGCGCCCGCGCGTTCCGGCCCGGGGCGGTCCGCCGCCGGTTCGGGATGCGCGGCGGACCGCGTCATGCTTCGCCGTAGGCGGCCGTGTTCGTGATGATCGGATGCCACCGCATCTCGACGTCGAGCGGGTACACGGGCCGGGTGACATAGCGGTACGGCAGGCGCGTCAGCTCCATGTCCGCGAAGCCGGGCGTGAGCGCCAGAATTTCCCGGCGCGCGATCTCGCGCAGCGGGGCCATGAGATACCCGAGCTTGATGACGATGAGCTTGTGCGCCAGGACGTCAATGCCGGCCTTCGCGAAGTCGTCCGGCCCGTGGTAGGTGTAGCGGCGGTCGGAGAGGATGACCCGGACGCCGTTCGCTCGCAGCGTCGCCAAGTTCACGTCCTCCGGCGCCGTGGCGCGGTGCAGGTGCTCGACCGTACCGGTCATCCTCACGGGCGCGCCGTGCACGGTGTCGAGCTTGCCGCCGACGTCCACCGTCACCGTGCCACCGACGCCGCGCTGGAAGCAGGCGTGGGCGGCCGCCGGGTCGGGGAAGCCCGCCACGACGGCGTCCGGCACCCGCCGCGCCACCAGCCGCGCGAGCACGTGCGTGGAGTCTCCCGGCGCGCCGGCCGTGGGGTTGTCCCCGGAGTCGGCGATGAAGACCGGGCGCTCCTCGGCGCGGAGCGCAGCGTCGATGGCCTCGTCCGCGGACCGCGCGACCTGCTGATCGAACGTGAAGCGCTCCCGCTCGTCCCACATCCGTTGCGCGAGCCGCCGCGCCTGGCGGCGGGCCTCGGGCACGTGGTCCTCGTCCCGGGCCGTCACGAGCACGCTGGCGCCCGCGTGCCACGTGTCGGCCCAGCCGAAGCCGATGAGCACCTCCGCGTTCAGGATCCCCGGCAGGGCCTCGATCTCGCGCGCCATCGCGAGCAGGGACCGCATCGGCTCCACGGCCGTGGTGGCGCGTTCCCCCGGCAGCAACAGCGGCACCCGGATGAACACGGGCCGCGGCCGCCGGCCCGCGCGCACGCACTCGGCCAGGAGTCCCAGCGTGCGGTGCAGCGTTTCCGCCTGGTCCCGGTGCGGCGCGGTGCGGAAACACGCCCACGTGTCGGCCTTGTTCGCAAACTCCTCCGTGAGATTTGCGTGGGGGTCCAGCCGCACCGCGATCGGGATGTCGCGGCCCAGGGCGGCCCGCACCATGCGGACCTGGTCGGTCTCGCCGCTTCCGATATGCTCCACGAGCATCGCGCCGTGTAGGATGAGGCACACGCCGTCGAGCGGCCCCGCGTCGTGGAGCCGCTGGAGCATCTCGTCGCGGAGGTCCAGATACGCGCGTTCCTCGACCACGCCGGACGGACAGTGCGCCTGAGCCACGAGCAGCGGCACCGGCTCGATGTCAAGGGCGCGCGCCGCGTCGCCGAGCCCCCGGTACCCCAAGATCTCGGGGCCGCGCAGCACGCGGAAGTCCTCGAGCGCCTGGCTCACCGGCGAGAAGGTCAAGGCTTCGTGGCTGATCCCCGCGATCCCGATGCGCATCCGGATCCCTCCCGGTTCCGCGGCGGCTCCGGCCGCCGGCCTATTTGACCGCGCCGGCGCTCATGCCCTGGACGACCCAGCGTTGCAGGAACACGAAGATCGCGACGAGCGGCACGCTGGCGAGCGTCGACAGGGCCATGATCCCGTTCCAGTCCCGCACGTACTGCCCGAAGAAGGACGCGAGGCCCACGGTCAGCGTCTGCGACCGCGGGGTCTCGGTGAGCACGACGGCCAGGAGGTACTCGTTCCAGGCGCCGATAAAGATGAACGCCGCCACGCCGACGAGCCCCGGCACGGCGAGCGGGGCCACCACCTTACGCAGGCTCTGCACGCGCGTGCACCCGTCCACCATCGCGGCCTCGTCGAGTTCCTGCGGGATCGAATCGAGGTAGCCCTTGATCAGCCAGGTGGCGATGGGCAGCAAAAACGCCGTGTTGGCGACGATCAGGCCGGGCAGGGTGTCGTACAGGCCGACGACATGCGCCAGCCGAAAGTACGGGACGATCAGCGTCACGCGCGGCAACATCAGCACGCTCAGGATGCCGAGCAACATCGCCTGTCCTCCGGGCAGGCGAAACCGCGAGAACCCGTAGCCGGCCAGGGCGCCGAGCGTCAGGGACAGCACCAGCGCCCCGAGGGAGAGCACGATACTGTTGGCAAAGAAACGCTGATACGTCGGATCGTGCAGGATGCGCGCCATGTATTCGCCGGAGACCGTCTTGGGCACCAGGACCGGCGGATACGTTAGCACCTCCCGGATCGGACGCACGCTCGCGCTCACCATCCACGCCACGGGGACGAGGATCACCGCCGCCGCCACCGACGTGAGCCCCACGAGCCACACGTGGTGGCCGAGGGCGCGGGCCCGGCCGCGCGAGGAAGCGGTCACCACGACGGCTCTCCCCGCCGCGCCAGCGCGCGGAGGTAGGCCTGCGTGCCGAGCACGAGCAGCACCAGCATGATCGTGCTGGTCGCCGCGCCCCTGGTGAGGTTGCCGTCGAGGAGGGCGGTCCGGTACACGTAGAACGCGACGGTCTCGGTCGCCCGGCCGGGGCCGCCCTGCGTCAGCATGTTGACGAGGTCCACGTGCCCGAACGTCGTGATGAGATCGACGGTGGAGATCGCCACGAGCACCGTCCGCAGCTGCGGGAGCGTCACGGCGACGAACCGCTGCCACGGGCCGGCGCCGTCTACCTTCGCGGCGTCGTACAGTTCGGGGAGGATGTTTTGAAGGGCGCCGAGCAGCGCCACCATGTAGAACGGATAGCTCTTCCATGTATTGACGACGATAATCGCGCCGAGCGCCAGCCGGGCGTCGCCGAGCCAGGCAATGGGCTGGGGCCAGTGCAACACCCCGACCGCGAGGTAGTTGAACAGGCCGTACGGGTCGTACAGGAGGGACCACATCAACGCCGCCGCGGCCGTCGAAAACACCCACGGGAGGATGAGCGCCCCGCGCATCGTGTTGCGGACGCCGCGATGGAACCACGTCTCGTGGAGGAGGAGCGCGAAGCCCAGACCCACGGCGAGCTGCAGCACGACCGACGCCGCGGTGAAGATCGAGGTGTTCCACACGGCGTTCCAAAAGATCGGGTCGCGTAGCACCGCGGCGTAGTGCGCGGCGCCCACGAAGTGCCACCGCCCGGCCGTGACGTCCTGCAGCCCCATCGCCACCACGGTCGCGACCGGATAGACCGCGGTGAGGACGAGGTACAAGATCGCCGGCGCCACGAACAGGTATCCCGCGACGTACCCCGGCAGCCGCCGCGCGGTCCCCGCGGCCGGGCGGGGCCCGGCGTCCGCGGCCGTGCCCGCGCGCCGCGACCCCGGCGCCTCCGGGAGCGGCGGGCCGGCACGGCGGCCCAGGGCGCCCCCGGGGGACGCGGCCCACCGCTCCGGCGCGGCGTAACGGCGCGGGCGGTCCCTCACGGCGCGACCCCGGAGACTCCGGCGGCCCCCGGGACTACTTGGACTTCGCGATGGCCGATTGCCAGGCCGCCGCCGCCTGGTCCAGCGCCTCCTTGACGGGCGTCTTGCCGCTCACGGCGTTTTGGAACGTCGTCTTGAACAGGTCGAAGAGCGTCCCCGTGTCGGGGAGCGCCGGGAGCACGATGTTGGCGGCCGTGTCCTGGTTGGCAAACTGCGGGATGTACCGGAGCATCGGGTCCGTGCTGCCGTTGAGCGACGTCATCGCGGCGTGGGTCGCCCAGGGGAGGCTGATCGCCTTGGTCATGTTGACCGCGACCGTGGGAGAGTACAGATACTCCAAAAACTTCCACGCCGCGTCCTTGTTCTGCGACTTGGCGCTCATCCCCACGCCGCTGCAGCTCCACAGGTACCCGCCCGTCTTCGCGTGCCACGCCGGCGCGTACGCGAGCTTGATCTTCGGGTCGATCTGCTTGGACTTGGACCAGATGAACGGGCCGTCAATGATGCTCGCCACCTGCCCGCTCGCAATGTACTCGAGCATCCGCGCCTGATCCTCGCCGAACGATCCGGGCACGACGAGCCCCATCTGGTAGAAGTTCTTCCACCACGTCAACGCCGCGACGCCCTGCGGGGAGTTGAAGACCGCCCGGCCGCTGGCGTCGAGAAACTGGCCGCCTTCCTGCGCGAGCCGGAAGCCGAAGTACCGGGTGAGCGCGAAGCCGCCGTCGGCGAGCGGCATGCTCATGCCGTATTTGTTGGCGCCGGGATTGCGCAGCTTCTTCTCGACCTGGATGAACTCGTCCCAGTTCGTCGGGGGCCGGAGCCCGGCCGCCGCAAACTGATCGACGTTATACGCGAATTGGTACGGGATCATGTACAGGCAGAACGACAGCGTCCGGCCGTTGATCTTGCGCCGCGCGGTCGGGAGGAGGTTGTCCGCGAAGTCCTTGTGCTTCGCGAGCCACGGGTCCAGGTCTTCAACGTAGCCGAGCTTGTCGAGGCCGGGCAGCCAGCTGCCCTCCACGCCGAACAGGTCGTAGGTTTCACCGCCCGCCGCCGCGGCGTCCAGTTTGCCGGACATCTGAGGGTACGGCGTATCGACCACCGTGACCTTGATATCGGGGTTGGCTTTCTCGAACCCGGCGATGAGATTGTTGAAGTTGTCGGGGCCCCACTCGTGGACCCACCATTCCATCCATTTGATCTCGACCGGGGAGCCTGCGGCATTGGCGAGCGGCGCAATCGTGAACGCAAGCAAGACCACAACACACAGTACCGCTATCCTGCACGACGACGGCCTGGCCCGCATGACGGACACCTCCCTACAGGTAGAAGGAGTCTCGACGTTCGTGCCCTGCGGAAAACTCGGTACCGCGAGAGAGATTTGAGATTTTAACGGCAGTCTACACATGCGGTCGCGAATTGTCAAATCGATTTGACAAATTCAAACCGCTTCGATTACATAAAACATGTGGTGCGGAGGCACCCCAGGATGAGCGAACCAATCTCCGCGGTTAATGTGGCGCCGCGTGCGCGGCCGAGCCGGCTACGAGATGTCGCGCGCCTGGCCGGCGTGTCGGTCCCGACCGCATCGCAGGCGCTCAACGGTCATGCGCGCATCAGCGCCGGGACCAAGGAACGTGTCGCGGCCGCCGCTCGCGAGCTTCACTACACGCCCCACGCCGCGGCGCGGCGCCTGAGCCGCGGCCGGTCGGACTGCGTCGCGATCGTCCCCGGGATGAACATGAGCGGCTTCTTTTCCGATCTCTTCTACCGCGCGCTGCTCTCCGGCGTCGGCACCGCGCTCGAGACCGAGGGATTCCGCATGCTCATTACGCCGGCCGTGCGGTTCGACGAGCAGGCGCCGCAGTTTGTGCAGATGGCGCGGGCCCGGGAGATCGACGGCATGCTGCTCGCCGGCGCCGTCGACGTCCATTGGGCGAGGAGGGTGCTGGAGGCCGGCACACCGGTCGTGCTCCTGGACAACTACTACCCGGAGGCGATCGCACCGGCGATCGTCAACGACAACACCGGGGGCGCCTACGCCGCGACGAGCCACCTCGCCGCCCTCGGCCACCGGCGGATCGGATTTGTTGGCGCGGACGTGGAGTACCCGTTTGGGTCGGATACGCGCGCCGGATATCGCCGCGCGCTGCGCGATGCCGGGGTCTCCGCCGATCCGGCGCTCGAAGTGCGCTGCGCGATCGACGCGGAGTGCGCGCGCGCGGCGGCGGGACGGCTCCTCGATCGCGCCGGTCCGCCCACCGCGATCTTCGCGGTCACGGACATGATGGCGCTCGGCGTCATCAACGCCGCGCGCGATCGCGGCCTCCGGATCCCCGCCGACCTGTCGGTCGTCGGCATGGACGACATCGAGCTGGCATCGGTCACCAATCCGCCATTGACGACGGTTCGGGTGCACAAGGAGGACATGGGCCGCGAAGCGGCGCGGCGGCTCCTCGACCTGATCCACGGCCGCGATGTCGATCCCGCGCCGGTGGTCCTACCGAACGAGCTTGTGATCAGGGGTACCACGGGAGGTCCTCATGGCGCGTCACTCTGCTGAGCGTCTGGCCGCCCACGGCGGCACGCCGGTCCGCACGGAACCCCTCCTGCCGGGGTATCCGGGCGGATTGCTCATCGGCGAGGAAGAAAAGGCGGCCGTGATGGAGGTGCTGGACAGCCAGAGCCTGTTCCGCCACTACGGCCCGCGGCCGCTGCGCAAGGTGGCGCAGTTCGAGCGCGCCTTCGCCGACACGATGGGCGCGCGCCACGCCGTCGGCGTCACCTCCGGCACCGCGGCGCTCATGACGGCGCTGGCCGCGCTCGGCGTCGGGCCCGGCGACGAGGTCATCGTGCCCACCTACACCTGGGTGGCCACCGTCAACGCCGTGGTGCACCTCGGCGCGGTGCCCGTGTTCGTGGACATCGACGACACGCTCACCATGGACCCGGCAGCGCTCGAGGCCGCGATCACGCCGTGCACCAAGGCCATCCTGCCGGTGCACATGCGTGGGGCGGGCGCGGACATGGCCCCGATCCGCGACGTCGCGAGCCGGCACCACCTGCGCCTCGTGGAGGACGCGGCGCAGGCCGTGGGCGGGCGGTATCGCGGGCGCCGCCTCGGCACGCTCGGCGATATCGGCGCCTACAGCCTCCAGTACCACAAGGTCATTACGACGGGCGAAGGCGGCATGGTGGTGACCGACGATCCGGCGCTCTGGGAGCGCGCGGTGCGCTACCACGACCAGGGGTCGGTGCGGATGGAGGAGCTCGACGAGACGCTCCCGCTCGGGAACCAGCTCATGATCGGTATCAACTTCCGCATGAGCGAGATTACCGGCGCCATCGGGTTGGTGCAGTTGCGGCGCATGGACTGGATCATCGAGCGGATGCGCGCGCACAAGGCGGCGATCCTGGACGGCATGCGCGGCCTGCCGGGGGTGTCCGTCCGCCGCCTGAGCGACTCGGAGGGGGACACGGGCGCGACGCTCATGTTCTTCCTGCCGACCGAGGATCTGGCCCGTGCGTTCAGCACGGCGCTGATCGCGGAAGGGGTGCCGGCCACGATCGCCTGGGACAGCGGCCAGCACGTCTACTATCACTTCGACCAGATCATCGAGCGCCGCATGTTCGCCGAGCGGCACTGCGCGTGGGAGTGCCCGCACTACAAGGGGCGTGCGCGGCTGGAGAAGGGCATGTTCCCGCGGACCGATGACCTGCTGCGCCGCGCGCTGCACATCGACCTCCACCCGCTCCTCAGCGAGCGCGACGAGTTCGACATCGTGCGCGCGGCCCGCAAGGTCGCGGCGGCGCTCCTGTAAGAGGCGCCGTGCGCCGCGTGCTCGGCGTCGCGGTCCTGGGCGCGGGGGCCATCGCGCGCGCCCACGTCGTGGCGCTCAAGCGCCACGTCGAGGCGTTTCCCGACGCGCCGGCGGCCTCCCGCCTGGTGGTCCTCGCCGGCCGCGACGCGGCCCGCACGGAGGCCGCGGCCCGGCGGCTCGGCGCGCCGCGCTGGACCGCCGACTGGCGCGGCATCCTGGACGATCCCGAGGTCGGCGCGCTGATCAACGCCGGGCCGAACGATCTCCACGCCGGCCCCAGCATCGCCGCGCTCGCGGCCGGCCGGGCCGTGCTGTGCGAGAAGCCGCTGGCGAGGACGGCGGGTGAGGCGGAGCGTATGGCCGCGTGCGCGGAGCAGAGCGCCGCGGCGTCGATGGCGGGGTTCAACTATCGCTTCGTGCCGGCGGTGCTCCTGGCGCGGCGCCTCCTTTGCGACGGCGCGCTGGGCCGCGTCTACCACTTCCGTGGCCGCTACAGCGACGACTCCTTGCTCGACCCCGCGACTCCGCATACCTGGCGCCACGATCGGGGGCGGGCCGGGAGCGGTGTCGTCGCGGATCTGGCATCGCACGTCGTCGATCTGGCGCACTTTCTCGTGGGCCCGATCACCGCGGTGACCGCGGCCGTCCGCACCTACACGCCGGCGCGGCCCGCGCCCGGCGGCGAGGCGCCGGTGACCGTGGAGGACGCCGTCGCGGCCACGCTCGAGTTTCAGTGCGGCGCCCTGGGGACGCTCGAGGCGGGCGGCATGTGCCCGGGGCGCAAGAACTTCCTCGCCTTCGAGGTCAACGGGCGGGACGGCACGCTCGCGTTCAACCTCGAGCGCATGAACGAGCTGCAGGTGTACTGCGGCGGCGGTCGCGCGCGGGGCTTGGCCGACGTGCTGGTCACCGAGCCCGACCACCCGTTTGGCGGGCGGTGGTGGCCGCCGGGTCATGTCCTGGGATGGGAGCATACCTTCGTCCACCAGTGGGACGAGTTTGTCCGGCGCGTGACCGGGACCGCGCACGAGCCGGTCGGCGCGACGTTCGCCGACGGCCTGGCGGCATCACGCGTGTGCGACGCGCTGCTCGTCGCCGCCGACACGGGGCGGCGCGTGGTGGTGGCGGGCCCGGGGAGCGACGCCGGGAAGGCCGAGCCCGGCGCGGCGGGTGAACGCTAAGCCGCTCGGGCGCAGCGAGACATCGCGCGCGGGTCGAGTTTAGGCCATCGCGCCGCGGCCGGGCAACCACTCCCCCCAACCAGGATCGCCCTCGGGTCGCCCCTCGCGGGCGACGAGGCGGCCTCTCACAAACGTCATGACCGCCGCGCCGACCACGCGGCGCCCGGCGTACGGCGTCCACCCCGCTTTGCTCAACACGTCCGCATCGGCGAGCACGCGTGACCGGGCCGGATCGACGAGCGTGACGTCGGCGTCGGCCCCGGGTGCAAGCGTCCCCTTGCGAGGATAGAGCCCGTAGATCCTGGCCGGTTGCTCACAGAGCGCGTCCACCACGCGCTCCATCGCGATGCGGCCCTCGTGCGCGGCGTCGAGCAGCAGCGCGAGCGTGGTCTCCACGCCGGGCAGGCCAAAGTGACACGTCCAGATGTCGCCCTCGAGCTTCTGGGCGCGCGTCGATGGCGCGTGATCGGTGCTGATGTGCGTGATCGCGCCGGCGGCGAGCCGCCGCCACATGGCGTCCGCGTCGGCCGCATCGCGCAGCCGCGCGGGCGGCGTAAACTTCCGAAACGGTCCGTGCGCCAGCACCTCGTTCTCCCGGAGGTAGAAGTACTGCGGGCAGCTCTCCACCCACAGCGGCGCCCCGGCGGCCCGCTCGCGCGCCACCAGGTCGACCACCGGCGGATGGCTGGTGTGCGCGATGACCGCCCGCGCCCCGGTGAGCCGTGCGATCAGGGCCACCTCGGCGGCGGCCACGGCCTCGGCCTCCCGGCTCCGCCATTCGGGGATGACGCCGTAGTCGGTGCGGGCCGCGGCGCGCAGGGCGCGCTCGCGTTCCCGGGTGATGGCCTGGTCTTCGCAGTGCACCAGGAACGTCGCGCCGGCCCGGGCGCCGGTGCGAAAGCACTGGAGGAGGTCCCCGGCGAGCACCGCCGGCACCCCGTGCGTCTCGCAGGTGAACACCTTGAGGTACGCGGCGCCTGCGGTCCACAGCGCCGGCAGATCCCCCACGCGATCCGGCCATACGTGCGCGCCCAGGGCGAAGTCGACGAGGGACCGGCGCCTCAGGTGCGCGACCTTGCGGCGCAGCTCCTCGGCGTCGCGTACCGGGGCGCCGTGCGTGTGCTCGATGACGGTCGTCACGCCGCCGGCCGCGGCCGCCGCGCTGCCGGTGACGAAGTCTTCGCGCGCCGCGTCGCCGGGGTCCATGAAGTGGACGTGGCTGTCGACCACGCCCGGGAGCGCCAAGAGGCCGCCCGCGTCGATGACGCGGGCGGCCTGGGCGTCGAGCGCGCCGACCGCGGCGACCTTGCCGTCCTGGACGTGGAGATCGGCGGCGAACCGTCCGCGCGGCGTCACCAGCACCGCGCCGCGGATCGTCAGGTCAAGCACCGCCCGCGACCCGGACGATCACCCGCCCCGTCGCCCGATCTTCGCGGACCATCGCGAGGGCCTCGTTCGCGCGCTCCAGCGGGACCTCGCTCGAGATGACCGGGCGGACGAGGCCGCGCCCCACGAGGTCCAGCGCGCGGCGCAACTCCAAGCGCGTGACGTACCGGGAGCCCGTCACCGTGAGCTGTCCCAGCACGACCTGCTCGGCGGGGAGGCGTGGATAGTCGCCGGCGCGCGCGGTGTACCCGACCAGCACGATGCGGCCGCCCCGACACGCGAGGCGCGCGGCCGCGAGCAGTGAGTCGCCGCGGCCGACCGTATCGATGACGAGATCGGCGCCGCGCCCGCCGGTGGCGCGCCGTATCTCGTCCGCGGCGCCGGCGTCCGCGAGCCATGCGCCGCCGGCCCCCGCGGCCCGCGCGGCGTCGAGCCGGTGCGGCTGGAGGTCGATCGCGAACGCCACCGCGCCCGCCGCCCGCGCCACCTGGACCACGTGCAGCCCCACGCCGCCGGCGCCGAGCACCGCGACGGCGTCACCCGCGCGCACCCCGCCCCGCGACACGGTCGCGTGATAGGCGGTCCCGAGCGCGCACGACAGCGGGCCGCCGTGCGCCGGCTCCACACGCTCCGGGAGCGGGAGGACGCAATCGTCCGGGACCGTGAGGTATTCCTGAAAGCCGCCGGGGCTGGTAAACCCGACCCAGCCGCGCAGGCGCGTGCACAGCGTTTCGTCTCCGGCCCGGCACGCCTCGCACCGCCCGCACGCCCAGTAGTTGAAGACGACGACGCGGTCTCCGGCGCGGCCGCTCGCACCGGGGCCCGCGTCCGCGATCTCCCCCGAGATCTCGTGGCCCGGGACGTGCGGAAGCGCCAGGCCCGGTGAGAACGGCATCTCGCCCGCCGTGATCTTGAGATCCGTCCGGCAGACGCCGCACCCGAGCACGCGCACGAGGACCTCGCCGGGCCCGGGCGCCGGTACGGGGACGTCCCGCAGCGCCAGCGGCGCCCCGTAGCGCTCGATCACCATCGCGCGCATTACACGCCACCGGAACGCGCGCCGCGCCCGTGCCGGCCTGCCGGCCGCGGCCCGCTAATGCGCCCCGCACCCGTTACACGGCGGGTACGTGCGCGAATAGACCGGGTGGGCCAGGAACTGCTGAGGGCGGTAGGTCCAGAACTGCGACACCCCGGGATACGTGTGAATGACGACGTTGGCGAGCGCGCCGCCGGTCTGTTCGACCCTGCGAATGTACACGTTCTCCACGGGGTTGCCGTACGAGTCCAGCGTGATGGCGCCGCGCGGCGCGTCCGGGATGCTGAGCCGCCTAAGCGCGCGGACGAACGCGAGCGGGTCCGACAGGTCGCCGTGCATGGCCGCCAGGCCGCGATCCAGGGCCATCGCGCCCACGTAGGTGCCCTCGGCGTAGTACGAAGGGACGTGACCGTACGCCTTCTGATACGCGGCCACGAACGCCTTGTTCGCGGGCGTGTCGAGCGCCGCGCTGTAGTGCAGCGCGGTGACGACGCCGATGGCCGCGGGACCGGTGGCGGCGAGCGTGCTCTCGTCCGTCGCGTTGCCCTGGCACACGAGCGGCATCGTCAACCCGAAGGCCTTGTACTGGCGGAAGAAGTTGATCGCGGTGGAGCCCGAGAAGCTGCAGACGACCGCGTCGACGTTGCGGGGAATCTGCGACAGGTACGGCGAGAAGTCGTTCGTCGTCTGCGGGGTCCACGTCTCCTTGAGGACGGTGCCGCCGTCCTGCTGGAACGTCTGCACAAAGCCGCCGATGCTCTGCCACCCGAACTCGAAGTCATAGGCGATCGTGGCGACCCGGCGGTAGCGGAGCGTCTTGTAGGCGTAGTCGCCGAGCGGCTGGGTGGTCTGGCTGCTCGTCCACCCCGTGCGCACGATGTACGGGCTGGTCCGCCGCTGCGTGAGGTCGTCCGCCGACACGATCGGATAGATGGCGGGCACCTTGTGCTCGCCGATGTAGGGCACGAGCGCCGAGCCCACGGCCGCGCTCAGCGGGCCGAACAACACCGAGGCGCCGTCCTGCTCGACGAGCCGGCGCGCCTGGGTGAGCCCGGTCGATGGGTTGCCCGCCGTGTCGCCGATGAACGTCTGCACGTCGCGGCCGCCGAGTTTGTTGCCGTGCTGCGCGAGATAGAGCATGTATCCCTCGCGCATGAACCGGGCGGGCGCCGCGAGGTAGCCGGTTTCCGGGATCAGGACGCCGACCCGGAGCGTGCCGCCGGCGCCGGACGCGGACCACGCCGGGCCGGACGCACCGATCAACAGGGGCAGAATGAGCGCGACCACCCATCGCACGGACATCACCTCACCGAGGGATCGTCGTGGCACCCGAGGCCGCGCGCGCCGCCGCCGCTCGCCGCGGGGTAGACGCGCGCCGCGGGCGCGCCTTTCGGCGCGCCACGGAGGCGCTCCTCCGTCGGCTCAGGCGCCGCCCGCGGCGCGTCGCCGAATTGCGACAAGCGGCGGCGTGGGCCCGTCCGGCGTACAACACCCTCGCCGAACAGCGAGCGCGCGGCGCTAGACGCCGAGGTGCAGGGCCCGTATCCGCTCGTCGCGCGCGAGGTCCGCGGCGGGCCCGTGATGGACGACGCGTCCCCGGCTCAAGATGTAGCACGTGTCCGCGACGTCCAGCGCGAGCGGAAGATTTTGCTCCACGAGCAGGACCGCGAGGCCGGTGTCCCTCAGGCGCGCGATCGTGTCGCGCAGGCCGCGCACGACGAGGGGCGCGAGCCCCTCCGAGGGTTCGTCCATCAGCAGCACCGCGGGGTTCGTCATGAGCGCGCGCCCGATCGCCAGCATCTGCTGCTCGCCGCCGGAGAGCTGCCCGCCGAAGTGGCGTCGGCGCTCGCGGAGCCGGGGGAACAGGTCGTACACGCCGTCGAGCGACCACGCGCCGCCCGGCCGCGAGGCGATGCGGAGCTGTTCCTCGACGGTAAGGGATGGAAAGATGCGCCGTCCTTGCGGCACGAGGCCGACGCCGCGGCGCGCGATCTCGTGGCTCGACAGGCGCTGGACCTCCTCCCCGCGGACGCGGACCGTCCCGCGCCGGGGCGGCGTGAAGCCGATCACGGAGCGGATCAGCGTCGTCTTGCCCATCCCGTTGCGTCCGAGCAGGGCCGTCACGGCCCCGGCCGCGGCGGCGAGCGACACCCCGCGGAGCACGTGGCTGTCGCCGTAATACGTGTGGACCTCCGTCACATCGAGCAGCGCCGCGGTCACAGCGTTGCCCCCAGGTAGATCTCCCGGACGGTCTCGTGCGCCCGGATCTCCTCGGGTGTGCCCTCGGCCACGATGCGGCCGTAGTGCAGCACCGTGATGCGCTCGACGACGTCGAAGACGAACTCCATGTCGTGCTCAATCAGCACGATCGTCGCGTCGCGCGAGCGCTCGCGGAGCATCGCGGTGACGCGCGCCGCGTCCTCCACCGCCAATCCGGCCGTGGGCTCGTCGAGCAACAGGACGGCCGGCCGCTGCGCGAGCGCCAGCAGGATCTCGACCTGGCGCTGCTCGCCGTGGCCGAGCATCCGCACCGGCCACGCCGCCTTCCCGTCGAGCCCGACCTCGCCGAGGAGGCTCTGCGCCTCGTCCCGCAGACCGCGGTACCGGCCGAGCGGCACCAGGAACTGGCGGCGGACGGGGCGCAGCGCGGCGAGCGACAGGATCACGTTCTCCAGCACCGTGAGGCGCGGGCAGAGCATCGTGGTCTGAAACGTGCGCGCCATCCCAAGCGACGCGCGGCGGTGCGGCGGGAGGCGGGTGATGTCCCGGCCGTCCAGCACGACCCCGCCGGCACTCGGGGCGACCTCGCCGGCGATGGCGTTGAACAGCGTCGACTTGCCCGCGCCGTTGGGCCCGATGATGCCGCGGCGCTCTCCGCGGGCGACGGCGAGCGACACGTGATCGAGCGCGACCAGGCTGCCGAAGCGAACCGTGAGGTCGCGGACGGCGAGCCGCGGGACGGAGGTCACGGCTCTCCCCGGCCGCCCGGCGGGGGCGACATCACCGGCCGCGCCGCGGGCCCCGCGCCGCGGGCCGCGGCCCCGAGGACGCGCATGACACGGTGGCCGATCCCCACGAGCCCGTCCCGCGCAAAGAGCAGGATCGCGACGTAGATGGCGCCCAGGATCAACTCCCAGCGCTGCGTCAGGTTGCTGAGCGCGTTGCTCACGAACACGACGACGGCGGCGCCGGCCAGCGGCCCCAGCAGCGTCCCCACGCCGCCGAGGATGACCATGATCAGGACCTGCACGGCGGTGTCGAGGCTCAGGTTGACCGGCCCCACGAACTCGTTGTAGTAGGCAAACAGCACCCCGGCGACGCCGGTGAATACGGCCGCGATCACGAACGCGGCGTAGCGGAACGCCTGCACCGCGTACCCGAGCGCGGCCATCCGGCGCGGGCGGTCCCGCACGCCCCGCAGGACGAGCCCGAACGGCGAGCGCACGATGGCGGCGAGCAACGCCAGGCACACGAGCAGGGCGGCCAGGGTGAAGCGGTAGAATGCCGCGGTTCCCGACAGGTCCAGGCCGAACACGGGCGGCCGGATGAATCCCGCGATCCCGTTGTCCCCGCCGCTGACGGAGACCCACTGGTAGGCGAGGCCCCACACGATCTCGTTGAGCGCGAGGGTGATGATGATGAACGTCACGCCCTCGCCCCGCAGCGCCAGGAGGCCGAAGAGCGCGGCCAGCGCCGCCGTCGTCCCCAGCGCGATCCCGAGCGCGGGCCAGAACGCGACGAGGTGGTACTGCGTGGCGAGCACGGCGATCATGTACGCGCTCGTCCCGAAGAACGCGGCCTGCGCAAAGCTGACCAACCCCGTAAACCCGACCAGCAGGTCGAGGCTCATCGCCGCGATGCCAAAGATCCACGTCTGGGTCAACAGCGAGATGTAGTACTGAGGCAGGCCCAACGAGGGGACCGCCGCCGCGAGGGCGGCCGCCGCCGCCGCCGAGGCCACGAGCAGGGCGCGCCGTCCCGTCACCGCTTTCTCCCGAGGAGGCCCTGCGGGCGCAGCGCCATGATCGCCGCCACCGGGACGAAGATCGTGAAGTACGACAGTTCCGGAAACAGCGCCTTGCCGAACGTGCTCACGAGCCCGATGATGAGGCTGCCGACGTAGGCGCCTTCCAGGCTGCCGATGCCGCCGATGATGATCACCGCGAACGCGAGCGGCAACAGGTCGCCGTCCAGTCCGGGGTATGCGCCGGTGATCGGGCTGCCGAGCACGCCGCCCGCGCCCGCCAAAAACGCGCCCAGCGCGAACACCACGTAGAAGGCGCGGTCGATGTTGATGCCGAGGCCTCGGGTCATCTCCTCGTCATCCACGCCGGCCCGGATCACGGCGCCGAGCATCGTGCGGCGCTCGAGCAGGCGCAGCCCGGCGGCGACGAGGGCACTCAGCACGATCAACGTCAGCCAGTACGCCGGGAAGACGAGCGGACCGAGCTGGACGGACGACGCGAACGCGGGCGGGGGCGGGACCGACTGCGGATCGCCGCCCCACGCCGCGAGGGCGAGGTCGTCGAGCATCAGCGCGAACCCCAGGGTGAGCAGGAGCGCCGTGAGCTCGTCCGCGTGGTAGCGGTGCAGAAACACGCGGTAGATGAGCAGGCCCGCCGCCATGACGGCCGCGCCCGCGAGCGCCGCCGCGATCCAGAACGGGACGCCGGCGTGCAGCAGCATCAGCCCGATGTACGCGCCGATCAGGAAGAACGCCGTCTGCGCGATGTTCACGATGCGCATCAGGCCAAAGATCAGCGTGAAGCCCGCCGCGATCATGAAGAGCAGGCTTCCGTACGCGAGCCCGTTCAGCGCGTTCTGCGCGTAAAACGTCATGGCACGGATCCGCCCGCCGCGCGCGCCGCCGGCGGCGCCCGGCCCGGGCCGCCCGCCCGGGCTACCGCTTGATGCCTTGGAACGTGTTCGAGTAGACCGGCTGCCGCAGGTAATCGCCGGGTGCGTACGTCCAGAATTGCGAGACCTGCGGGTACGTTTGGAGGACGACGTTCCACGTCTTGGCGTACGCGGCATACCGGGCCGGCACGCGCTGCACCTCGCGCACGTACACGTTCTCCACGGGGGCGCCGTACCGGTCCAGGCGCTGGGGGCCGAACGGCGAGTCCGGGAGCTGGACCGCGCGCACCGCCGCGAGAAACGCGGCCTGATCCGCGACATTCCCGTGCATCCGTTGGAGCGCGGTGTGGATCCAGTCCGCCGCGGTGTAGAAGCTGGCCGCCATGTACGACGGGAGCGCGTGGTACGCGGCCGCGTAGTCGCCGACGAATCGCTGCGTGGACGGATCGCTCCGGCCCTCGGCGTAGTGGGAGAACGCGATGATGCCGAGCACCTGCTCCGGCGGCAGCGTGCGGATGCTGGACTGGTCCGTGACGGTCTCCTGCACCACGAGCGGCACCTTGCCCTTGAGGCCGAACGAGCTCCACTGCTGCAGGAAGTGCACGGCGTCCGCCCCGACGACACACACGACGGCCACGTCGGGGTGCGCCGCCTGGACCTGGGAGAGATACGGGCTGAAGTCGGTCGTGCCGAGCGGCGCCCAGAGCTGCTTCGCCACCCGTCCGCCTTTCTCCGTGAACGTCTGCACGAACCCGCCGATGCTCTCGTACGCGAACGCGTAGGCGTCGCCGAGCGTCAGCGCGGTGCGGTAGCCCTTCGCGTAGGCCCACGGTCCCGCCGGGTGCGTCGTCAGGCTCGAGGACCAGCCCGCGACCTTGATCACGTACGGGCTCGCCTTGCGCTGCGTCAGGTCGTCCGCCGACACCGTCGGCAAAAACAGCGGGACCCGGTGCTGTTCGGCGTACGGCGCCACGGCCAGGCCCTCGTTCGCCAGGTACGGTCCCATGAGGAGCTGCACGCCGTCCTGCTCGACGGCGCGGCGGGCCTGCGTCAGCGCGGTGTTGGGGTTCGACGCGGTGTCGTAATACATCGTGTCGATGCGCACGCCGGCGACCGTGTCGCCGTGCTGGGACCACCACAGCTTCCAGCCGTTGAGCATGTCGTGACCCGGCGCGGCGGCCACGCCCGTGGTGGGCGCCAGGAGGCCGATCTTGAGCGCGCCGGCGGTTGCGGCGACGGCGGCGCCGCCGCCGGCAAGGGGGCCGGGGACGAGTGAGCCAAAGCCCGTGCTCGCGAGCACCACGGCGAGCGCGAGGCGGAAGCCGAAGCGACACCACCGCATGTCACGCCTCCTGTTGGGCGTTGTCGAAGGATGCCTTCCGCCTCGTTCGGCGGTTTGCGCCCCGCTTCCTACGCCCGCGGCCCGGCCTCGCGCGGCGCCCTGGCCCCCGGCACCGGCGCGGTCGCGTCGCGCCCGCGTCGTTCACGGTGACGCCCCGGGCCAGGGGAATGGCCGCGGCGATTCGAATCAGTCTCCGTACGCCCGCCACGCCAATCGTCCAGTTCGCGCGAGCGATTCAGCGAGGATTCTGTGGTGACATCGCCCGAAGATCTCCGCCCCTGGCGCGTCGATCGCGACGGCGGCATGATCGTGGAGTGGGACCGCGGCATCCGGATGGACGACGGCGTGGTGCTGCGCGCCGACGTGTTCCGTCCCGCTGCGGGCGGGCGCGTCCCCGTCATCCTGTCGTACGGCCCGTACGCCAAAGGGCTCCCGTTCCAGGAGGGGTACCCGTTCCAATGGCGGCGCCTCGCGGAGCAGCACCCCGAGGTGGCGCGCGGGTCGTCCGGCCGCTATCAAAACTGGGAGGTGGTCGATCCGGAAAAGTGGGTGCCGGACGGCTACGCGTGCGTCCGGGTCGACTCCCGGGGCGCCGGGCGCTCGCCGGGCTTCCTCGACCCCTTCTCGCCGCGGGAGACGCGCGACTTCTACCTCTGCATCGAGTGGGCCGGCGAGCAGGAGTGGAGCAGCGGCAAAGTGGGGCTGCTGGGCATCTCGTACTACGCGATCAACCAGTGGCACGTGGCCTCCCTGCAGCCGCCGCACCTCGCGGCCATGTGCCCGTGGGAAGGTGCGGCGGACTGGTATCGGGACATGGCGCGGCACGGCGGGATCCTGTGCGTGTTCTGGCAGCACTGGATGCAGAAGCAGGTGGTCACGGTCCAGCACGGGGTGGGCGACCGCGGCCCGCGTAACCCGATCACGGGGCAGCCGGTGGCCGGCCCCGAGACGCTGCCGGACGACGAGCTCGCCGCCCGCCGGGCCGACCTGCGCCGCGCGTTTCTCTCCCACCCGCTCGACGACGACTACTACCGGGCACGTTCCCCGGTATGGTCGCGCATCACGGCGCCGCTCTTGTCGGCGGCCAACTGGGGCGGGCAGGGGCTGCACCCCCGCGGCAACTTCGAGGGCTTCATGCGGGCGGCGTCCCGGGACAAATGGCTCGAGGTGCACGGCCTCGAGCACTGGACGCACTTCTACACCGACTACGGGACGACGCTGCAAAGGCGCTTCTTCGATCATTTCCTCAAGGGGGCCGACAACGGGTGGGACCGCGAGCCACGGGTCCTCCTCCAGGTGCGGCATGTGGACCGGTTCGTGCCGCGCGCGGAAGACGCGTGGCCGATCGCGCGCACCCGCTGGACGCGCTTCCACCTCGACGCGCGCTCGATGACGCTGTCCGAGCGCGCGGCCCCGGCGCCGGCGGCCGCGGCCTACGAGGCGGCGAGCGACGGCCTCACGTTTTCCACGGGTCCGCTCGACCGCGACACCGAGATCACCGGGCCGGCTGCGCTCAAGGTCGCGATCTCGTCGTCCACCGCGGACGCCGACCTGTTCGTGGTGCTGCGCGCGTTCGATCCCCGGGGGCGCGAGGTCGACTTTCAAGGCGCCCTCGATCCTCACATGCCGATCGGGAACGGATGGTTGCGCGCCTCGCACCGCGCGCTCGATCCGGGGCTGTCGACGGAGTGGCGGCCGTATCACCGGCACGACCGCGCGGAGCCCTTGGTCCCCGGCCGCATCTACGAGGTCGACGTCGAGATCTGGCCGACGAGCCTCGTCGTGCCGGCCGGGTATCGCGTGGCGCTGACCATCCTGGGCCGGGACTTCGAGCGCCCCGGCGCGGGGCTCGAGATGACGACCTTTGCGACGCCGCTTCGCGGATCCGGCCCGTTCCTCCACACGGACCCCGACGACCGGCCGGCGGCCGTATACGGCGGCCGGACCACGATTCACACCGGCGGGCCGCACGCGTCGTACCTGGTGCTGCCGGTGATTCCCGACGCGTGACCGCGCGGGGCGGCCGCGGCCCGCGCCTGCGCGTGCCCGCGACCAAAAGCGAGGTGATGGGTGGAAACGATCGACGTCCACTTTCACGTGGTGCCCCCGCAGTTCCTCGACGCGGTGCGGCGCGGCGACTTTCGCGAGGCCGTCGAGATGGAGCGCACGGACGGCCGGGAACGCCTCGTCTATCACGTCCCGCCCCACGTGGTCCTGGAGCCGGGCGGCGGGGGCCTCGAGGCCGGCGTGTTCGACGATCGTCTCATGCTGGCGGCGATGGATCGGGCGAAGCTCGATGGCGCCGCGATCGGGCCCTCGCCCGGGCAGTTCTACTACTGGGCGGAGCCGGAGCTGGGCGAGCGCATGGCCCGCTCGGTGAACGACGGGATCGCCGCGCTCGTGCGCGCGCATCCGGGCCGGTTCGTCGGGTTGGGGACGGTGCCCATGCAGGACCCCGAGCGCGCGGTGCGCGAGCTCAGGCGCGCGGTCACCGAGCTCGGCCTGCGCGGGATCGAGATCTGCACGCACGTCAACAATGTGGATCTGGACGGCGCCCCGTTTGCGCCCGTCTACGCCGAGGCGGAGCGCCTCGGCGTGCCGTTCTTCCTGCACCCGCAGAACTCCGGCGACATCACGCGCCTCCGCGACTACCACCTGTGGAACCTCGCCGGGTTCCCGATGGAGACCGCGCTCGCGGCGTGCCGGCTGGTCGTCGCCGGCGTGTTCGAGCAGTTCCCGCGGTTCAGGGTGATCCTGGCGCACGGCGGCGGGTACTTCCCGTATCAAATCGGCCGCCTCGACCACGGGTATCGCGTGCGGCGCGAGCTCCGCTCCCTGCCGCGGCGGCCGAGCGAGTACCTCGAGTGCATCTACTGTGACACCCTGACCCACGACGCGAGGTCGCTCCGGTTCCTGGTGGACCGGATCGGCGAGGACCATGTCGTGATCGGGAGCGACTATCCGTTTGACATGGGGTACGCGCAGCCGGTGGAGATGGTCCGCCAGAGCGGGCTCGGGGCCGCGCAAGAGGCGAAAGTGCTGGGCAAGAACCTCACCACGCTGCTCAGGCTCTAAGCAGACTGCGCGGGATCCGAGGGGGCGGGCTCCGGGATGCCGCGGGGCTCCCGGCCGCCGCGTGCGGCGCGCAGACGTTGAACATCGGGAGGGCGCGACGATGTCGGTCGGATGGGGCATCATGGGCACGGGGAATTTTGCGGGCGCGGCGGCCGCCCCGGCGATCGCCGCGCTCGGGGACGCCGGCCGACTGGTGGCTGCCGTGAGCCGGGATCGTGCCCGCGCGGACGCGTTCGCGGCGAAGCACGGCGCGGCGCGCGCGTACACGGCGTACGAGGACCTCCTGGCCGATCCGGAGGTTCAGGTCGTCTACATCTCGACACCGAACGCGCAGCACGCCGAGCAGGCGGTGGCCGCGGCGCGCGCCGGCAAGCACGTCCTCTGCGAGAAGCCGCTGGCGCTCACCGTGGCCGACGCGCGGCGCGTCGTCGACGCATTCGCCCGCGCCCGGCTCAGGCTGGGCACCCATTTTCAAACCCGCCATCACACGGCGTTCGCGGAGACGAAGCGGCTGCTCGACGAGCGCGCGATCGGCGACGTGATCCTGGTCCAGATCGAGGTGAGCCCCGGCGACGCCCCGCTCCGCGGCTGGCGCACCGACCCGGCGCTGGCCGGCCTGGGCGCGATCAACAACATCGCCGTGCATGCCTACGATCTGCTGCGGTATCTCCTCGGCGCGGAGGTGGGGGAGGTCACCGCCCTGACCGAGGTCGGCCGCACGCCGGCGCTCGAGCGCATGGTGCTCGCACTCCTCCGCTTCCACACCGGCGTGCTCGCCTACGTCAACGCGAATCAGAACGTGCCCTACTACCAGCCCGACATCGCCATCTACGGCACCCGGGGCCGCATCGTGGGGATCGACTGCACCCGGCCGTTCCGCGACGGCGAGCTGCGGGTCCTGACCGAGTCCGGCGAACGGGTGGCCAAGCACTCGAGCCGGGATGCGGTCGTCCGGTCCGTCGCCGCGTTCAACGACGCGGTGGTGCACGGGCGCGAGCCGAACGCGTCCGGCCTGGACGGCCTGCGCAACGTGCAGCTGACCGACGCGGTGATCGCATCCGCCCGGGAGGGCCGGCTCGTGCAGGTGGCCTCGTAGTGGCGGGGTTCACGCCGGTCGGGTACCTCGATCTGCCGGGAGGCGGCCAGGTTGTCGTCGAGGGGCGGTACGCGTACGTCGGCCACATGGCGCCCCCGCTCGGCACGACGATCATCGACGTCCAGGATCCCGCGGCGCCGAAGATCGTCGCGCAGGTACGCGTGCCGCCGGACATTCACTCGCACAAGGTCCGCGTGCTGGACGACGTCATGCTCGTCAACTATGAACGCTTCCCGGAGCACGGGGATCCGCACCCGCGGGCGGTCGGGCTCAAGCTCTTCGACATCGCCGACCGCCGCCGGCCGCGCGAGATCGCGTTCTGGCCGACCGCCGGCCGCGGCGTCCACCGGTTCGACCTGGCCGGCACGCGCGTCTTTCTCTCCACCGGGTGGCCGGGGTTTCAATCGAACATCCTCGCCATCGTGGACGTGAGCGCGCCGAGCGCCCCCGCGCTCGTCGGGCGCTGGTGGTTCGAGGGGCAGGAGGAGCGCCCCGGCGCTCCGCCCGTGCCCGGGGACTACTGGGTGCACCTCGCGCTCGCGCGCGGCGACCGGGCATACGTGGCGTGCGGCATCGCCGGGTCGGCGATCGTCGACATCACCGACGCCGCGCAGCCGAGGACGGTGAGCCGCGTCCAATGGCATCCGCCGTATGCGCCGCCGACGCACACGTTTCTCCCCGTGCCGCATGCCATCCGGGGCCGCCGGTTTGCCGTGGTGACGGACGAGGACGTGACCGACGACGTGCTCGAGGATCCGCCCGCGTTCCTCTGGGTCCTCGACATTACCCATGAGGCGCGCCCGGTCCCCGTGGCGACGTACCACGCGGATCCCGATACCTACGTGACCCCGGGCAGGCGGTTCGGCGCGCACCAGCCCTGGGAGCACGTGCGCGAGGACAACATCGTGTTCGTCACGTGGTTCAGCGGCGGCGTGCGGGCGGTGGACATCTCCAACCCCTACGCGCCGCGCGAGGTCGGCCGGTATGTGCCGCCGGGACAGCCCCCGTACGGCGTCGCGCAATCCAACGACGTGTACGTCGACGACCGCGGCCTGGTGTACGTCATCGACCGCTACCGCGGGTTGACGGTGCTGGAGTTTGCTCCGAGGTGACGCGCGCCCCCGGCGCGAAGAGAGGGGACCCGTCCGATGACGCGCCCTCGAGTCTACCTGACCCAGCCCATCCCCGACCCGGCGTTCCGCCGGCTGCGGGATCTCGCGGAGGTCGTGTGGAACGCCGACGCCCGCCGCATCCCCGCGCCGGCCGAGCTCGCCGCGGCGGTGCGGGACGCCGACGTGCTGTTCTGCATGCTGCACGATACGGTGGACGCGGGCGTGATCGCGGGCGGGCCACACCTCCGCCTCATCGCCTCGACCGCCGCGGTGCCGGCCAATGTCGACGTGGCCGCCGCGACCGCGCGCCGGGTGCCCGTCACGGCGGTGCCGCCGGCCATGGTGGTGGAGGCGACCGCGGATATCACGATGGCGCTCCTGCTGGCGGTGGCGCGTCGCGTCATCGAGGGCGACCGGCTGCTCCGGTCCGGCGCGTTTCCGGGGAGCCAGTCCACGTGCCTGATCGGCGGCACCGTGCACGGCAAGACGCTGGGGATCGTCGGGCTCGGCGACATCGGACGCGCGGTGGCGCGCCGCGCTCGCGGGTTCGGCATGCGCGTGCTCTACATGAAGCGCGCGCGATTGTCGCCGGCCGAGGAGCGGGAGCTCGGCGTCGAGTGGGCCGCGCTCCCCGAGCTCCTTCGCGCGGCCGATTTTGTCTCGGTGCACGCCGCGCAGACGCCGGAGACCCGCCACCTGATCGGCGCGCCGGAGATCCGGGCGATGAAGGCGACGGCCTACCTGATCAACACGTCGCGCGGGACGCTCGTCGACGAGGCGGTCCTGGCCGCGGCGCTGCGGGAGGGGCGGATCGCGGGCGCCGGGCTGGACGTCTACGAGCGCGAGCCGCGGGTGACGCCGGAGCTGCTCGACCTGGCGAACGTCGTGCTGCTGCCCCATCTGGGGAGCGCGGACCGCGATACCCGCAACGCGATCGCCGAGACGGCGGTCGACAACGTGGCGGCGTGGGCGCGCGGCGAGCGGCCGCCGAACGCGGTCAACCCGGAGGTGTGGGCGTGAGCACGCGGGAGACGGCGCCGGCGCATCGCGCGCCCGAGCCGTGGTCGCGCGGCGCCGGCAACACGGACTACGAGGCGCGGATCGACATGGCGCGGCTGCGCGCGGGGCGCGCCGAGCGCGCCCGTGACGCGCTGGGGCGGGCGCAGCTCGACGCGGTGCTCGTGTGGAAGGAGGAGAACGTTCGCTACCTCGCGAGCCTGCGTCCCCAGATCATCGCCGGAAAGAACGGCGTGCTGAACGGCGCGTTGTTCACCCGGGACGGCACGACGGTCTTGTTCATCTCCGGCGGCGATCGCGATCGCGCGGAAGCGACGATGCCCTGGATCGACGAGTTTCACACGATTCCGATCGTCGAGGAACCGGGCCTGGTGCGCCACGTCGCCGCCGAGATCGTGCCGCCCGTGCTCGAGCGGCACGGCCTGCGCCGCGGGGCCGTCGGCATCGACCTCGCCGGCAAGCTGCTCATGGACGCACTCGCCGAGACGTGCCCCGCCGTCCGCTGGCTGGACGGGGACGCGGCCATGCAGGCGGCGCGGCGCGTGAAGACCGCGGAGGAACTCGCCGTGCTCGAGGAAGCCACGGTGATCGCCGAGGCGGTCACCGCGACGGCGACGGCGGCCGTCCGGGCCGGCGTCCGGGAGTGCGAGGTCGCCGGAGAGGCGCTCCGCACGCTGTACCGGCTCGGCGGCGAGTACGCCCACGTGACGACGCCGTTCGTGGCCAGCGGCGAGCGCATGGCGCCGCCGACGCGCCTGGCCACGGACAAGGTGATCCGGGAGGGCGACCTCGTGTTCATCGACATCGGCGCGATGTGGAACGGGTACTTCGGCGACATCGGCCGGACCGTGATCTGCGGGGCGCCGTCCCCGGAGCAGCGGCGGATCTATCGCGCGGTGTGGGACGCTCAGCAGGCCGGCGTCGCGGCGATGCGGCCGGGCGCGACCAACACGGACGTCGCGGCGGCGATCCGCACCCGGGCCGCCGAGCACGGGCTGGCGGACCGGTTTCTCAGCCTCTTTATCGGCCACGGGATCGGGTGCGGATCCAACGAGCCGCCCTACATCGGGGAAGCGATCCCGGGCGCGGCCGCGGTGACGCTCGAGCCCGGCATGGTGTTCGCCCTGGAGCCGCTGATCTGGGTGCCGGACGTGGCCGGCGGCGGCGGCGTCCGGTTGGAGGACATGGTCGTCGTGACGGAGGACGGAGCCAGGCGGATGTCCCGGAGCCCGTACTGTGCCGCGCTGCTTGCGTAGCACCGCCCGGGCCCGCCGGCTACCATCGGGCGAGACATCGCTCGCAGAGGAGGCGTACGCATGACCCAGCACCCGTTTCTCGCGGGCCTGCACGAGCACCAACCGCGCCGCGTGTTCAGCACGTCGGGCACCGACTGGCAGGGCCGGGTCAATTTCGACCGGCTGCGGCGCGAGCGGCTCGGGCGCGCGCGCGAGATGATGGAGAAGCACGACCTCGGCGCGCTCATCCTGTTTGTCGGCGAAAACGTACGCTACGTCACCGGCGTGTACCAGGGCAACTGGAAGAACAACATCTTCATCCGGTACGCCGTGCTCCCGCGGGGCAAAGATCCGGTGCTGTTCGAGACGGTGGGCAGCGACATGATCTGCGCGCAGATCGACGCGCCGTGGCTGCATGAGGTCCGGCCGGCGATCACCTGGAAGTGGTCCGAGGGCGCGGAGCCCGAGATGGCGACCCGGATGGCGGCGTCGATCGCCGACGTGCTGCGCGAGGCGGGGGTGCACAAGGAACAGATCGGCATCGACATCATGGACATGGTCGCCTACCAGGCGCTGACGAAGCAGGGGCTCAACATCGTCAACGGATGGCCGGCCATGTCGCAGGCGCGGGTCGTGAAGACGGTCGACGAGCTGGAGTGCCACAAGATCGCCGCGGCCCATGGCGACGCCGCCATGTGGATGGCCAAGCACGAATGGGCCAAGCCGGGCGTGCGCGAAGCCGAGGTGTGCGCCAAGGTCAACGAGTACCTCTACCGCAGCGGCTTCGATTTCGTCTACGACATCATCGTCGCATCGGGCGGCAACACGAGCCCGTACCGGCGCTGGCACACCGACAAGATCATCCGGCAGGGCGACTTGATGATCATCGACATCAACGCGGTCGGTCCGGGCGGGTACTTCATCGACTTTGTGCGGTGCTGGAAAGTGGCGGCCAAGCCGACGCCCAAGGAGCGGGCGCTCTATCGAGAGTGCTACGATTCCCTGTACGCGGCGATCCACGCCGTCAAGGCCGGCGCCACGAGCGCCGACGTGGCCAAGCACTTCCCCGAGTACGACGACGACAAGTACGGCAGCGTCTCGCTGCAGCAGTTTGCGCACAGCATCGGGTTGAGCCTGTACGAGGGGATGTGGATCTCCCGCGCCTACTCGCTCAAGTACCCGGCGGAGCTCAAGCCGAACATGTACTTCGCGATCGAGACCTTCGCCGGCCACCCGGGTCTGGAGCAGACGGTGCGGCTGGAGGAGAACCTCGTCGTCACCGACAAGGGGTACGAGATCTTCACGTTGTGCGAGCACGCGGACGACATGCTGGGCGCCTGACCGGCGGCGGCGCGCTACGCCGGCGGCGGTCCTCCCACCCCGGCCCAGCGCTCCAGCAGCTCGATGAGGGCGGTGTGGTCGGCGTCGCCCATGCCCTCGCCCACGGCGATCCGCCATGCCTGCCGGGTCAACGCGCCCATGAGCATCGGGACCCGGAGCTCGTCCGCCAGGTCGAGACAGATGTCGAGATCCTTGAGGTACTGCGCCACGGTGAAGCCGGCGGTGAAATTGCGCGGCAGGATGAACCGGGGGCACTTGATCTCGGTCGTGTAGTTGCGCCCGGTGGAGCGGTTCACGGCGGCGATGAGGCGGTCCGCGGACAGTCCGGCCTTTTGCCCCAGCGCGATCGCCTCGGCCGTGCTCCACAGGGCCGCGGCGGATAACAGATTGTTGATGGTCTTGGCGGCGTCGCCGTCGCCCGCCGCGTCGCCGGCGTGCACGATCTCGCCGAAGCAGGCGAGGACCGGCCGGCAGCGCTCGACGAGGTCCGCGGGGCCGCCGGCCATGACGCAGAGCGTCCCGTCCACCGCACCGCGCACGCCGCCCGACACCGGCGCGTCGAGCACCTCGACGCCGGCAGCGCCCAGGTCTCGTGCCACACGGCGCGTGACGCGCGGGGACGACGACGTCATCTCGATCAGGATCTGCCCGGGCCGCATCGCGTGCGCGAGGCCGCCCTCCCCGTAGACGGCCGCTTCGACCGCCCGCCCGTCCGGCAGCATCGTGAGCACGATCCCGGCGTCCCGAGCCAGATCCCCGACGCTCGCCTCGCGTTCCACCCCGTCACGCACGGCGCCCGCGACGGCCTCAGGCCGCAGATCGTACCCCCCGACGCGGTAGCCGGCCCGCAGGAGCCGGCGCGCCATTGGCGCGCCCATCTTGCCGAGCCCGATGACGCCGATGCGAGGACGGTCCATGCGCACGCTCCGCCACGACATGCCCGGCGCCGATCGGACGCCGGGATCCCCCCGGCGTTCTCGGCCGGCGCGCCCGCCCCCTACCGCCCGGCTCCGCACGACGTCCGGCTCATCGACGGGCGGCGGCGCCGGCCGCGCGCGGCCGATGCCGCGCGGCGCTCGCGCCCGCGAAGGACTGCCGTCCCGGCAGAGAGAACTCGCTAGCGACGCGCGTCATCCGCCGGTGACATCCGCGAAGTCCGTCCACCGAGAGGCACGAGGCTTGGGAGGCGCCGGCGACCGCTGGAAGGGGGGCCGCCAGGTGACGTCTCATCGCCGTGCCTTGCCCGCACTCGTGCTTGGGATCGCGCTCGTCGTGAGCCTCTGCCTGTACGGCGGCACACGCACGCCGCACGCGAGCGGAGCGGCCACGTGGGCGCTGCCTTCGCATCCGGTATCCTTCACCTACTGGGACGGCGGGGACAGCACGAAGAGCACGCTCCTGCGCCAGCTGATCGCTGAGTACGAGCAGCTCCATCCCAACATCAAGATCAACTTCGAGACCGACACGCCGTCCGACAAGGTCACCGTGGCGCTGAGCACCGGCACGGCGCCGGCGCTCGTCGAGGTCGCGGACTGGAACCTGCCGAAGTACGTAGCGGTGCACCTGCTCGACCCGTTGCCGCCCGCGGCGTGGGGCCGGTCGAGCGTCGCGGGCGTGCTGGACCAGTACATCCCGCACCTGCTCGACGCGATGTACGACGGGCACGACCTGTACGCCATCCCCGACCAGCAGAACGCGCACAGCCTCTTCATCAACAACCGGCTGTTCCGGGAGGCGGGGTTGGATCCCGCCAAGGACGCGCCGAAGACGTGGGACGACGTGGCCCGGCTCAACAAACAGCTGACGAAGAAACAGGGCGACCGCATCGTGCAAAAGGGGTTCGAGATGCGGTACGCGTGCCCGGACGGGCACTGGCAGGCGCAGATGTTCCAGATCCTTCTGTATCAGGCCGGCGGCACGATCCTGCAGGGCGGCCGGCCCGCGTTCAACAGCGACGCCGGGGTCAGGGCGCTGCAGGTCTGGAAGAGCGTGACCGTGGCGCCCCAGGTCACGCAGAACACGTGCAGCTCGCCGTACCAGGATTTCGCCACGGAACAGGACGCGATGACGTTCATGGGGCCGAACGGAGGTCCCTCGATCGAGCGGATCAACCCGAAGATGAAGGGGAACTACACGGTGGCGCCGCTGCCGCAGATCCGTCCCGACCACCCGGCCACGTTGGTCTATGCGTTCAACTGGGCCGTGTACGCCAAGGCGCCGGCCGACGAGCGCGCGGCGGCGTGGGATCTCGTCCACTTCCTCAGCTCGCGTCCCCTCCAGTGGTGGAGCGACATCAGGTTCGTGCAGTCGCGCAAGGGATGGTTCGACACGCCCGAGGCGAAACGGGACCCCTTCCTCGGCGTGTACATCCACGACCTCTCGATCGGACGCCCCGTGGCGCGCACCACGCACTACCAGGAGCTGCAGACGATCCTGTCGCGCATGATCGACCGGGTCATCCTCAACAACGCGGATCCCAAGCAGGCCCTGGACCAAGCCGCGGGAGAGTACGCCAGGGCGGCGCAGTAGGGAAACCGTGATGGAGTCGATCGACATCCACTTCCACGTCGTGCCGCCGCAGTTTGTCGAGGCGGTGCGGCGCGGCGACTTCGCGGACGCCGTGCACATCGAGCGCCGCGGCGCGGTGGAGCACATGATCTATCACGCGCCGCCGGGCGTGGTGGTGGAGCCGGATACCGCGCTGGATCCCGCGGAGTACGACGAGCGCCTCATGCTCGCGGCGATGGACCGGCGCGGCCTCGCCGCCGCCGTCATCGGGCCGTCGCCGGCGTTCTGCTATTGGGCGGCCCCGGAGCTGGGCGCGCGGCTTGCCGCGGCCCTCAACGACGGCATCGCGGCGATGGTGCGGGCGCACCCGGACCGGTTCATCGGGATGGCCACGGCCCCCATGCAGGACGGGGAGCTCGCCGCCCGGGAGGTGGAGCGCGCGGCGGGCACGCTGGGGCTGCGCGCCGTCGAGATCTGCACGCACATCAATGGCATGGACCTGGACGATCCGAGCCTGGCCCCGGTATACGGGGCCGCCGAGCGGCGCGGGCTGCCCTTGTTCGTGCACCCGCAGAACTGGGGCGACATGCGTCGCATGCGGAGCCACCACATCTGGAATCTGGTCGGCTTCCCGGCCGAAACCGCGCTGGCCGCGGCGCATCTGATTTTGGGAGGTGTGTTCGAACGGTTCCCGCGCCTGAGGGTCGTCCTGGCCCACGGCGGCGGCTACTTCCCGTACCAGATCGGGCGGCTGGACCACGGCTACGAGGTGCGGCGGGAGTTGAACGAGCATCTCCCGCGCCGCCCCAGCGAGTACCTGGGGAACCTGTACTGCGACACCCTGACCCACAGCGGCGCGGCGTTGCGGTTCCTGCTCGACCGGATGGGCGACGACCACGTCGTGATCGGGAGCGATTACCCGTACGACATGGGATACACGGCGCCCGTGGAGGTCGTTCGCGACCTCGGGCTTGGCGGGGAGCGCGAGCGCAACGTCCTCGGGCGCAATCTCGCGCGGTTGCTCAACCTGGCCTGACCGGGGGACCGACGCGCCCGCGCCGCCGGCCGGGCTGGGGCCGCGCCGGGGCGTTACGGCGCTTCCGGCCGCATCGGCACGGCGTTGACGGGATAGCGGGGCGTCTCGCCCGTGAGCACCCGCACGACGCTTTCCGCCGCCTTGCGCTGTAGCTCCTCGACGGACTCCTCGGAATAGAATGCCACGTGCGGCGTCAGCAGCAACGTCTCCAGGCCGCGGAGCGCATCCGCATCCGCGGGCGGCTCGGTTTCCAGCACGTCGAGGGCCGCCCCGGCGATCCAGCCCTCGCGCAACGCGCGAGCAACGGCGCCGAGGGAGACGATTGGACCGCGGGACGTATTGATGAGGTACGCCGTGGGCTTCATCGCCCGCAACGCCGCCTCGCCGATGAGGCCGCGGGTTTCGGGGACGAGCGGCGCGTGGACCGAGACGTAATCCGCGCGCGCGAGCAGCTCATCGAACGTCGCCTTGCGGACCCCGTGCGCCAGCATCTCGTCCGCGGAGACGTAGGGATCGAACGCGAGGAGCTCGAGGCCCAGCGCGCGCGCCTTGGCCGCGAGGCACCGCGGGATCTTGCCGAAGCCGATGAGGCCGAGGACGCGGCCGCGCAGGCGGTGCATCGGGGCCGCGTCGCGCGCGTCCCACCGGCCGGCGCGCACCCGGCGGTCGAGCCACGCCAGCTTCCGCGCGCACGCGAGCAGCATCCCCAGGGCGTGGTCGCTGACCTCGTCGACGCAGTAATCGGGCACGTTTGTCACGACGATGCCGCGCTCGGTCGCGGCCGAGACGTCGACGTTGTCCACGCCGATGCCGTAGCGGGCGATGACCCGGCACCGCGTCAAGCGCTCGATGACGCGCCGCGTGACCGGCGCGTAGCAGACGAGCAGCGCGTCCGCCTCGGCGGCGGCGTCCAGGAGCTCCGCGTCGGACGTGGCCTGCAGCACGACCAGTTCCGCGCCCGCGGCGCGCAGCACCGCGCGCTCCACGTCGAGGGACGGAAACACGTGGTCGGTGACGACCACCCTGGGCGGGCGAGGCGGAGGCTCAGGGCTCATAGTGCCACAGGCGTCCGTGTCCGCAGCGTCCGGTGAACGCCACGGCCGCCGACGCGACGTTCTGCACGTTCGGACGGGTCATGAAGGTCGTCATCTGCCCAGGCGCGAGCGGCTTGATGTCGACGACGGTCGCTTCGATGGCGCGGTCGTCCTCATCGAAGTAGTACGCGATGACCTGGCAATTGCCCTGAGCGTTGCCGTCGTTGCGCACGGTCCCGTAAAACCAGCTTGCGGTGTCGTCACGCGGATCGACCTCCGCGTAGTGCTTCTCCACCACGACGTAGTATGGTCCATCTCCGCGCGGTCCGGCCGCGTTCGCGGCGCCGCCATCCGGCGGCGCCGGCGCGACGCCGCGGCGCGGCGCGGTTGTGTCGCCGGAGCGATGGGACGCGGTCCCGGCAAACGCCGCGAGCAACGCGGCGATGACGACGCCGGTGAGCGCACAGACGGCGCGTGCCGGTCTCACGCCGCGCTGGCTCCTTTCCCTCGATGTGCGCCGCCCGGAGGGTGTCACCGAGGCCCTCGCCGGACGGCGTGGTGGGATTCTGGGGAAACTCCTCGAGTGCCTGCCGCGCGGCGCGCCGGGACGCCCGCGGCGGGCCTACCGCGGGCGGAGACCTGCCGCAGAGCGCTCACCCGCGGCGGGTAAGCTGAGGAGGAGATTCGACAGCGGCGCGGTCAGTCCCCGATCCGGCCCGTGCGGGTGCAGCTACGCCTGCGCTCGAGCCGTCTCCGGCCGCGGCGCGCCGCCCAACGCCATCAGCGATGCGGCGACACCGAACGGGAGCGCGAGGCTGAACGGCGGCATGGAGCTGAACGCCACGACGGCGCCGCCGAGCAGCGGGCCTAGAAACAATCCGAAGTCGATCGCGCTGTTATACATGCCCATCGCCGTGGTGAGCCGGTCCGGTGCGATGAGCCAAGTGATCCGCGTGGCCAGCGTTACGGGGATCAGGCCGAACCCAAAGCCGTACACCGCGCCCGCGGCGAGCAAGGCAGGCGGCGTGTGGATCAATGGCACCGCGAGGACAGCGCCCGCCATCCCCGCGATCCCGGCCAAGGCCAAGCGGTCGCCGCGCAGGCGGGTGATGAGGCGTCCCGTCGTCGGCTGCATGAGCATGTACACGAGCCCCTGGACGGCGAACACCCACCCCACCACGACGATCGAGAGACCCTGGCGTGCGATGTGCAGCGGAAGATACGTCGTCCACACCCCGGCCATGCCGAAGCACAAGAGGGTCGTCGCGCACAGGCGCACGAGCGCCGGCAGCGAAAACGCGTCGGCGATCTCGCGTAACGGCACCCTGGCTGAGCTGCGCCGCGGCGGCGCCACCCGGGCGATCAGCGGGATGGCGAGCGCGCTCAGCGCGGCGCCGGCGTAGAACGGCGCACGGTCTCCGTACGTCGCGGCCACAACACTCCCAAGGAGCGGCCCCGCCAGGGTCGCGGCCGAGGCCCAAAACCAAAAGAGCCCAAACATCCGGCCGCGCGTCGCCGCCGTGGATGCCTCGGCGACCGTGGCGTGGAGCGGCGGGATCAACACGCCCCGCGCGCCGCCGATCCCCGCGAGCGCCAGCACGACGGAGGGTGCCGAGCGGGCCGCGCCCGCGAGCACGAGACAGGCGCCGTTCGCCGCATACCCTCCCAGGAGCGCGAGGCGCCGTCCCACGGCGCTCGCGATCGGCCCCGCCTGCAGCTCGACCGCGGCCATGGAGATGCTGAGTGCGCTCACCATGATCCCGATGTGAGCGGCGGAGTATCCGAGGCGCGCGAGATGGACCGGGAGCACGGGGAGGACGACCTGCCAGGAGATGTTCGTGCAAAACCCGGCTGCGCCCAGCACGATCCCGGGCGGCACCCGGCGCGGCCGCGGTCGCAAGGTCACGCACCTTCGAGGCGAGATGAGCTGCGGGACGCACTTCTGCAAGGGCCGTCGCGCGGCCTGCGTCGCGGCCGGCTGCGGCGCCGGCGCGGTGGCAAGTGGCGGAGAAGCGTGAACGGGCGGCGAAGTAGGCCAATCATCATGGCACGCCCGCCGGTGCGAGCGAACGGGCTCCCGCTGGGCCTGCGCGACAGCGCGGGCGTCGATGCCCGGCCGTTTACCGCGCGCCCGGCCGCGGCGCCGCGGCGCCGGCGGGGGCTCGGGACGCTCCTGCGCTCCGCGGAGGCGCGCCGCCAGCTGTGGGGGTACGCGTTCCTCGCCCCGATGCTGCTGCTCCTGCTCGTGTTCAAGTTTCTGCCGATGGTCCAGGCGTTCTATCTGAGCTTGACGAGTTACGATCTGCTGAGCGCGCCGCGCTTCGTCGGCCTCTCGAACTACACCGCCCTGCTCCGGGACCCGTTGTTTCACCAGTCCGTGGGCGCGACCGCGTACTTCGTGTTCGGGACGTGCGTCCCGCTCTGGATTCTCTCGCTCCTCCTCGCGCTCGTGTTCAACACGGCGCTCCCCGCGAGAAACGTGCTCCGCTTGATCTATTTCCTGCCGGCGATCATGCCGGTCGTCGTCTACGCCACGGTGTGGCGTTTTTTGTTCCACCCGTATGGGCTCCTCAACGTGGGCCTGCACGCCATCGGGCTGCCCGCGGTGGACTGGCTCGGGGACCGCCGCGCCACGATGCCCGGATTCATCCTCTCCGCGGAGTGGCGGTTTGTGCCGTACTTCATGATCGTGTATCTTGCGGGATTGCAGAACATCCCCCAGGAGTACTACGAGGCCGCGGCGATCGACGGCGCCTCCGGCCTCCAGCGGTTTCGCGCGATCACGCTGCCGCTGCTGCGGCCGACCGGGCTGCTCGTCATCGTGGTGTCATTGATCCTGATGTCGAAGGTCTTCACCAACGTGCTGATCATCTCCGGTGGAGGCCCCGACGGCGCCACCCGCGTGCTGTCGCTGTTCATCTACCAGACCGGGTTTCAATTCTTCAAGATGGGGCTGGCGAGCGCGGCGTCGATCTTCCTCCTGCTCGGCATGATGGTCTTCACGCTGATGCAGCTGCGGCTGTTCCGGGACGGCGGCCATGATTAGCGGTCACACCTACGTGGACCGCACGTTGTACTGGGTCCGCTTCGTGCTCGTGAGCGCGTTCGGGATCCTCATGCTCGTCCCGATCCTGTGGATGCTCTCGACGTCGCTGAAGCCGCTCGCCCAGGTGTTCCAACTTCCCATTCAATGGATCCCCAGGCCTCCCGAGTGGAGCAACTACCCGGCCGCGTGGAACCAGTTTCCGTTCGGCCGGTACTTCGTGAACAGCGTGATCGTGTCCGTCGCGGTGACCGTGCTGAACGTGGTCCTCGCCGGGTTTGCCGGGTACAGCCTCGCCAAGTACCGCTACGTCGGCCAGCGGGTGCTGTTTCTCGCCATCCTATGCACGCTGATGCTGCCGATCGAAGTGCTGATGGTGCCGACGTTCCTCATCGTAAAGGAGCTGGGCTGGCTCAACACCTACCAGGGGCTGATCGTCCCGGTCGCCGCGGACGCGTTCGGGGTGTTTTTGATGCGCCAGTTCATGCTGCACCTGCCCGACTCGCTCATCGAGGCGGCGCGCATCGACGGCGCGGGAGAGCTGGGCACGTACTTCCGCATCGTCGTGCCGCTCGTCTGGCCGGCGGTGTTCACGCTCGGGCTGTTCGTGTGGCGTGAGACGTGGGACTCGTTCGTCTGGCCGTTCATCATCATCTCCGACGACAGCCTGCGCACGGTGCCGATCGGCCTGCAGCGATTCCAGGAGCAGTACGTGACCACCTACAACCAGGTCATGGCCATCTCCACGGTGGCCATGATTCCGCTCGTGCTGCTCTTCTTTTTCTTCCAACGGGCGTTCATTCAAGGGATCGCGCTGTCGGGCTTGAAAGAGTAACGATCGTCACGCGCGGCGGGGCCGCCTCCAGCACGGCGGCGATGCGCTGAGCGAGCTCGAGACTCGGGCGGGCCCGGCCGTGGACGATCTGGTTGAGGTGCGAGGCGCTGATGCCGACGCGCATGGCGAGGGCCGACTGGCTGACGCCGCGCCGCGCACACCACGCCCGCATCGCGGCGGCGAGGTCCGCCGGCACCGGCAGCCGCGCGTGCTCGACTTCCCCGGATACGTCCAGGACTCGCACCTCCACGGTTGAGCATGACGCCCCACCTCGACATCCGCGTGTCAGGAACATTACCGGGCTACGAAAAACGGGAGAAAACTTGGGCGCGGGCGAGGAGCGATTGGCAAAATGCGAGGGGCGCATGCGCCCCTCGACCCGCGGCGGCCGCCCGGCGCCCGCGGGTCTGCTAGCGCCGCGTCGTGGTGTTTGACGAGACGCGGGAGCGGAGCCGGCCCGAACCCTCGCCGACGTTCGGGAATGACGCGCTAACGGTGGTGGTGAAATCCCGGCCCGAACACGATCCCAATGCCGAACCAGAACGGCGGCCCGTAGTAGTACGGACCGTAGTAAGGGTAGGGATAATAGGGCGGCGGCGGTGGCGGCGGCGTCGCGGCGACGGCCACGTCGATCCGCGTGGCCGTAAACTGCCTGCCGTTCGCCACGAGCCACGCGGTGGCCGGGACGCCGATATACCGGCGCAGCGTGCACAGCGGAACGGTTGTCGAGTTGATGAGCACGGCGGTGTACGGCCCGGTGGCGATGGTGTTCACCCCGCCGGGCCCCCCGAGCGTCACCGTCTGCGCGCCGCAATCAACCCGCTGGATCGTGCCCTGGAGCTGGATCGAGCCCTGCGCCGCCCCGATGCCGGACCCTGCGAGCATCAGCGCGGCGGTGACGACGCCGACAAGGACCACGGCTCGTATGTTCATCGCCTGCTTCCTCCCTCGAGCGATTGTCCCATCCGCTTCCGGCGGAACGTCCTCCGTGCTCGGGATCCGGCCGACCACGCCCGGCACGAACCACCCGGGCGAGCGTGCTCGACCAGACTACGTGCACGGTCGCCCGCGGGTTCGCCGCGCACGCCGAGTGCAAACCGCGTCGACGGCCCGAATGGGGCCCCGCGCCGCGGTCGCATCCGGGGCGCTATTCGCACAAATTTGGCGCACGTCCTGCCGCGTCCTGCCCCGGCACTTGGACCGAGCGTGCATCGGGACCCTGTCGCGGCCGGCAGAGCGCTGTCAATGGGCTCGCCGCGGCGGGCACCGCGCTCCTCCGCGCGACCGACGCGGGCGCGAGTGCTCACGACGGTCGCCGCCCGGACTTCCGGGCGATCATCGCCTCCGCGAGGGGGCAAGGCGCGTTCCGGACGACCACGTTGACGAGCGCCGGGGCGCCGGACGCCCGGGCGCGTTCAATGGCCGGCGCGAGATCCGCGGCCCGCTCGACGTACTCGCCGTGTCCGCCCAGGCTTTCCACCGTGCGATCGTAGCGGACCTGGCGCAGCTCGGTGCCGGTCGCGCGGCCGTAGTACGCCAGCTGGAAGTTCCGGTCGATGCCCCACAGGGCATCGTTGCCCATCACGGCCGTGAACGAGAGGCGGTGGCGGACGGCGGTATCGTATTCCATCGCGTAGAAGCCGAACGACCCGTCGCCGACGATGAGGACGACCTCCGCGGCGGGGCGGGCGAGCTTGGCGCCGAGCGCGTAGGGCACGCCGCAGCCCAGCTGCGCCAGCGGCCCGATGCGGAGCCAGCCGCCCGGATTTCTCGCCCGGAGATAGCTGCGCGCCCAGCCGGCGTAGTCGCCGCCGTCGACCACGATGATCGTCTCCGCGGTCGTGATCGCGTCGACCTCGCGCAGCACGCGCATGGGGTGGAGCGGCGCTTCGTCGGTCGCGAGCGACTCGAACCGCCGCCGCTGCGCGTCCCGGGTGCGCGCCAGCTGCGCGAGCCACGGCGATGCCTGCCGCCCGCCGCCGCGCGCGGCCGCGGACATCTGCGCCAGCACCGAGTCCGGGTCGCCCGCGATGCCCAACTGTACGCCGCGGTTTCGCCCGATCTCCTCGGGCGCGGGGTCGATCTGGATCAACGAGGCCGACGGGGCGAAGAACGGCGGTAGGCCGTACCGGTAGCGATGGTCCAGCCGCTTGCCGAGAAGCAGGACCACGTCGGCCTCCGCGAAGTGGCGCGCCGCGTCGTTGAGCGCGGGGTCGGCGTAGCCAAAGCACAACGGATGGTCGTCCGACAGCAGCCCGCGCGCCTGCTCCACGGTGAAGCACGGCACCTCCAGCATCTCGACGAAGTCCCGGAGCGTGGCCGGGACGACCGCGTGCCTCGCGGCGTTGGCCGCGATGACGACGGGCCGCTGCGCGCGCTGGAGGAGTGTCACGGCGTCCTCGATGAGGCGGGGGTCGCCGTGCGGCCGCCCCGCATCCCGATACTCGCGCGGCGAATATCGCGGGAGGTCGTCCTCGTCGACGGCCGCCTCCTGGACGTCGATCGGGAGGGTCACGTGGACCGGTCCGTACCGCCCGGTGAGCGCGGTGCGAAACGCGGTGGCCAGCATGTCCGGGATGCGCCGCCGGTCGAGGACCATCCACGATCCCTTCGTCACCGGTGCGGCCAGCCCGACCTGGTCGATCTCTTGGAACGCGTACCGGCCCAGGTCCCGCGTCTCGGCGCACCCCGCGAGCAGGACGACCGGGCTTTCGCTGGCATGGATTGCCGGCAGCGCCGACACGGCGTTGGCAAAGCCGGGACCTCCTGTGACGAGGGCAACGGCGGGCTCGCCGGTGACCCGCGTCCACGCGTCGGCCATGTGCAGCGCCGCCGCCTCGTGCCGCGCGTCAACGAGATCCAGGCCTTCGTCCACGGCCGCGTCGCAGATCGGGAGGATCGTATCGCCGACGATGGTAAAGAGCTTCCGCACACCTTCGAGCTTGAGGCACCGCAGCACCGCGTGAGCGCCGCGCAGGACCATGGATGATCGCCTCCGGTCAGGGGTGTATCGCGAATGGCGGAGTAAGACCCTCCCCCGTGCCGCCGCGGCCGCGGCTCGCGGCGGCTACCGAAACCTGTCCCTACCATTATTAACGCGCCGTTGCGACCGATCCTCGTTGCCCCGGGCACCACCCGCATTGGCGCCCTCGCGTTCACCACATCTTCGTCCTATTTTAATTACGGCTTCACGGTCGGCGTCGCCCCGGCATGCTACCGTGACGCCGAGATGGTGCATTCAGGCCGTTCCGAGGTGCTCGCGGAAGCGGGCCTCGAGATCCTCCGGCATCTCGCCGACGCCGTCCTCGCGGAAACCGCCGTTCGCGTCCACAAGCCACCCGCGGCGGAGCTCACGCACATGCAGTTCCGCGACCCCGTCAGCGAACAGTCGTTCTTTCTCGGCGAGGTGTTGTTTTATGAGTGCATCGTGGAGCTCGGAGGCGTCCGGGGATACGGGTACGCGCTCGGTCAGGATCCGGAACGGGCGCTCTACGCGGCCGTGGTGGACGCGGCGCTCAACGCGGGCCATCCGCTCGGCCCGTGCATCGAGGCGTCGCTCCAGAAGGCCGCCGCCGGGGCGGCCGAGCGCCGCACGATCGACGCGCGCATCGCCGAGCGCACGCGCGTACGCTTCGAGGTGATGGAAGGGTGACGGCGATGGACGCGGCCGGCATCGACGCGCTCGGCGAAGTGTATCGCGACCAGCGGACGTTCCGGCTGCTCATCGAGGCGCTGGCCCGGCCCGGCACCCTGCAGTCGCTGTCCGACCCGATGCCGGACGTGCCGCCCGGGGTGGATCCGTACATCGCGTCGGTGGCGGTCACACTGCTCGATCACGAGGTGCGGTTTGCGACCTCCGGGCCGACCGCCGCGCCACTTACCGCCTATATTGCCCGGCGCACGGGTGCGCGTCCCGCGCCGCCGGAGGAGGCAGGGTTCCTGTTCGCGTGCGGCCACGACGCGGACTCGCCGCTCGAGCGGTTGCCGGTCGGGTCCCTCGAGTTTCCCGAGCACGGCGCGACCGTCGTGTTGACGGTGGAGCGGCTGTTCGCCCAAGGCGGCGACGGGGCAAGCACGATGGCGGTCGAGGGCCCGGGGATTCCCACCGTCGCCCGCGTGCACGCGCGGGGGTTGGCGCCGGCGATCATCGAGGCGTTTATCGACATGAACCGTGAGTACCCCGAGGGCATCGATGCGTTCCTCGTCGATCCCGACGGGCGGTTGGTCGGGCTGCCGCGCACCGCCCGCATCGGCTGGAACCGCGGCTGATGGGCTACGTCGCCGCCAAGGGCGGCACGCAGGCGATCGAGCAGGCCGAGCAGCTGGTGCAGTACTACCGCCTCCGCGGCGGGTCGGAGCCCATCCAGATCCGCCAGATCCAGGATCAGTTTCGCCTGGCCGTGGACAAGGTGATGGGCGAAGGCTCATTGTACAGCCCGTTTCACGCGGCGCTCGCGCTCAAGCAGGCCGAGGGCGACACGATCGAGGCCGTACTGCTGCTGCGGGCATTCCGGTCCACGTGCCCGCGCACCCGCGTCTCGGTCGTCGCCGGCACCTCCGAGATGCACGTCCACCGGCGCATCTCGGCCGCGTTTCAGGACGTGCCGGGCGGCCAAATTCTCGGCCCCACGGTGGACTACACACAGCGCCTCTTGAACTTCTCGCTGTGCGAGGAGGACGGCGACCACGTGCGCCGGTTCGTGGCACAGTACCTTGCCGATCTGCCGGCGGGTGAGCTGGGTGAGCCGCCCTCGTTTCCGAAGGTCGTCGACATCCTCAAGCGCGAGGGCCTGCTGGCCGCGTCGAACGGCGCGGGCGCGGCGCCCGAGGAGCCGCCCTACGACATCACGCGGGCGCCCCTTGTGTTCCCGGCGCCGCGATCGGCCAGGCTCCAGGCGCTCGCGCGCGGCGAAACCGGCGGCGTCCTCGCGCTCGCGTACTCCAGCATGCGCGGGTACGGCGACATCCATCCCACGGTCGGCGAGCTGCGCGTCGGCACGGTCCCGCTGCGCATCCCGCACCCTGCGGGCGGCCCCGCGGTCTTCATCGGACGGGTGTTGGTGACGGAGGCCGAGGTGGTCGCGTTCTTCGATGGCACGAGCGGCCCCGGCGCTCCGATGTTTACGCTCGGGTACGGCCTGTGTTTCGGTCACAACGAGCTCAAGGCCATCGCGATGGCGGTGCTGGACCGGACAATGAACGCCGCGGTCCCGAAGGCGCCGGCCGAGAACGAGGAGTTCGTGCTCTCGCACATCGACCCGATTGAATCCTCGGGCTTCGCCGCTCATTGGAAGCTGCCGCACTACGTGACGTTCCAGGCAGACATCGACCGCCTGCGGAGCGCGCAGCGGCACGCCCAACCCCGGGACGGAATCCGTCGTGCGGGCGGCTGATTTGCTCGTCGCCCGGCGGAGCGGGTACAACTTCGCGTTCCTCGACGAGCACAGCAAGCGCGAGGTCCGGCGTGCGCTGCTCAAGGCCGTCGCCATCCCGGGGCACCAGGTGCCGTTCGCGCCGCGGGAGCTGCCGATCGCGTTGGGGTGGGGCACAGGGGGACTGCAGATCACGCTCTCGTTGATCGGGCCCCGCGACGTGTTGAAGGTCATCGACCAGGGCAGCGACGACAGTGTCAACGCGGTGAATCTACGCCGGCTGATCACCCGAACGACGGGCGTGCGCACGACGACCGACACGCGCCGGGCTACGATCATCCAGACCCGCCACCGTGTTCCGGAGGAGTCCTTGCGGGCGGATCAGGTCCTCGTGTTCCAGGTGCCGTACCCGGAACCGCTCCGGCGCGTCGAGCCGAGCGACGTGCAGACGCGCCGCATGCACGCGGAACAGGACTACAGCCGATTGTGGGTCTACCTGTACGAGGACATCGTCCGCTGGGGCGACGTCACCATCCCGCACCGGTACCCCGTGCGCGTCCACGGGCGGTATGTGATGGATCCATCGCCCATCCCGCGGTGGGACGTGCCGAAACTCCACCGGTCGCCGACGCTGGGCCTCTTCGGTGCCGGTCGCGAGAAGCGGGTGTACGCGATTCCCCCGCACACGCGGGTCGAGCCGCTGGAGTTCGACGATCACCCCTTCCGGGTGGAGGACTTCGGCGGAGAGCGATGCCGCCGGTGCGGCAGCGGCCGGTCGTTCCTCAGCGCAATCTACGACCGCGCGACCGGGCGGCGGTACTATGTGTGCTCCGATACGGACTACTGCGAGCGCCGCATCGCAGGCGGCGCCGCGCAGCGGGCGGCCGCGCCGTGAGCATCGCGCCCGCGCCAAGCGCCGTGCCGCCGGCGGCCGACGCGCAGCCGCTCCTGGTCCTGGAGCGGCTGCTGAAGATCTACGGCGAGGGCTGCCCTGACTGCGTGGCACGCACCGGTCCCGCGGCCGGCACGAACGTTTGCCCGCGGTGCCGGTCCGTGGTCGCCTGCGGAGATCTATCCCTGCGTCTCGATCCCGGGGAGATCTTCGGGATCGTCGGCGAGAGCGGGTCCGGCAAGAGCACGCTGCTCCGCTGCTTGTACTTCGATGAGACGCCGACGGCGGGCCATGCGTACCTCACACCGTACGAAGCGGGCCGCGTGGATGTGTTCGCCATTTCCCCGCAGCGGCGCCGATACGTGCGCCACCATCTGCTCGGCATGGTCTACCAGCACCCTCACCTGGGTCTCGACCTGGACACGAGCGCCGGCGGCAACATCGCGGAGAAGATGCTGATGGCCGGCACGCGGCACGTCGGCCGCATGCGGGAGCGCGCCCGCGAGCTGCTCGGTCGCACGGAAGTGCCGCTCGACCGCATGGACGAGCCGCCCCGGCGCTTCAGCGGCGGCATGCAGCAGCGCGTCCAGATCGCCAAGACGCTGGCCAACAACCCGCCGCTCGTACTGCTCGACGAGGTGACGACCGGGCAAGACGTATCGGTGCAGGCCAGGGTGCTGGATCTCATCCGGAGTCTCGGGCGGAGCCTCGGGCTGGCTATGATCGCCGTCTCCCATGACCTGGGTGTGATCCGCCTCCTGGCGCAGCGCACGGCCGTGATGAAGAACGGCCGGATCGTCGAGCTGGGGTTGACGGACCAGATCCTCGAGGATCCGCAGCATCCCTACACCCAGCTGCTGGTCAGCTCGCAGCTGTGACGGCCATGACGGATCAATCGGCATCCGCGCCGATCCTCAGCGTGCGAGGGCTGACAAAGACGTTCCGCCTGCACACGCTCGGCGGCGCCGAGATCCGCGGGTGCGACGGCGTGTCGTTCGATCTTGCGCCCGGCCGCTTTCTCGCGTTGACCGGACCCAACGGGTCGGGCAAGTCGTCGGTGTTGAAGTGCATTTACCGGACGTACCTTCCGACCTCCGGCGAGATCCGGTATTGGCCCGCGGAAGGCCCGGACGTCGATCTCGCGCGCGCCGACGAGCGCCGAATTCTTGTCCTCCGGCGCCGGGAGATCGGCTACGTCACGCAGTTCCTCCGCGTGGTGCCGAGGGTTTCCGTCGTCGACGTGGTCGCGGAGGGCCTCTGGCACATGGGCTGCGACGCCCGCACCGGCCGGCAGGTCGCCAGAGAGATGCTCACCCGGCTCGAGGTCCGGCCGCATCTGTGGAGCGTGCCGCCCGCGACGTTCAGCGGCGGCGAGCAGCAGCGCGTCAATCTCGCCCGTGCGCTCGTGCTGCAGCCGCGTCTGCTCCTCCTCGATGAGCCCACCGCCTCGCTGGACGCCGCCGCTGTCGCGGTCGTGATCGACTTGTTGCGCAGCCTCAAGACCAGCGGTACGGCGATCATCGGCGTGTTTCACGACGTCGAGCCGGTGCGCCCGTTGGTCGACGGGATCGTGCGGATGCAGGCCGGCGCCGGCGCGATCCCCGCGGGCCGGGGGCACGGATGACCCGGGTCCTCGTCCGCGGGGGGACGGTCGTCGGTCCGGCGTCCGTGTTCGCGGACGGCCACGTGCTCGTCGAAGCGGGCCGGATCGTCAGCGTGGGGCCCGAGGCGCCCGAGGCAGCACGCGCGGTGGGTGTCGACGCGCGGGATCTGTACGTCCTGCCGGGGTTCGTGGATCTCCACAGCGACGTGATCGAGCGCGAGATTGAGCCACGCCCCAATGCGCAGTTCCCGACCGCCCTGGCCGTGCGCGAACTGGAGCGCCGTCTGGCCGGCCACGGGATCACGACGATGTATCACGCCATCTCCGTTGCCGGAGAGGAATTCGGGTTGCGGTCCCACGACGCCGCCCGCGCCCTCATCGAGACGGTCCGGGAGCAGCGAGGATCTGCGCTCATCCGCACGCGGGTGCACGTCCGGTACGAGATTACGGACCGGCCGGGGTTGCCGGTCGTCCGTGATTTGCTCCGGCGGCGCCGCATCGACCTGCTCTCGTTCATGGACCACACCCCGGGACAGGGCCAGTACCACGATGCGGACGAGTACCACGACTATCTGGTCCGTACCTATGGGATCGGCGAGGCCCGGTTCGGCGAGATCCTCCGCGCGAAGCAAGCGGCCGCGGGCGGGCGCCATGAGATCGGCCGGTTGGCGGCGATGGCGAGAGGCGACGGCGTGCCGCTCGCGTCGCACGACGACGACTCGGCCGAAAAGCTTGCGGAGGCTCAGGCGTGGGGCGTCACCATCAGCGAGTTCCCGATGTCGCTGCAGGCGGCGCGGTGGGCGGCGGCGGCCGGGATGGCGGTCTGCGTCGGCGCGCCCAACATTGTGCGCGGAGGATCAACCGGCAGGAACCTGCGGGCCGTGGATGCGATCCGCGCCGGCGCGGCTCACATTCTGTGCTCCGATTATTATCCCGCCGCGATGCTCCATGCCGTCTTTCTCCTTGCCGGGGACGCGCTCACGCTCCCCGAGGCAGTGGCGATGGCCTCGCTCGCGCCGGCCCGAGCCGCGGGGATCGCGCACGAGGTCGGCTCCCTCGAGCCGGGGAAGCAGGCGGATCTGATCTTCGTGCGGATGTGGCACGGCCTGCCGGTGGTGGCGGGCGCCATGGTCGCGGGCCGCTGGGCGTATCGGGTGGAGTACGGGTGCGCAGCCGAGCCGGACGAAGGCGAACGCCTCGCGGAGGTGGCCTGGAGTCCGGGCGCGCGCGGCGTCCCGCCGGACCGGCGCCCGGGCCGCGCCTCGTCCGCTAGCGAGGGGCGACGGAGGGCCGCGCGGGCATGACCCACGCAGCGGCCGGCGGCATCGCCGCGAGGGCCGGGCGTACCGCCGCCCGCGCGGCGCGGGGCGGCACCGGTGCCCTTGTGGCCCTCCCGATCTACGTCGTGCTCGGGGCGTTCGTCGGATACCCCGTCGCCCTCTTGGCCGCGGAGAGCGTTGTGAGCCCGCACGGGATCTCGTTCGCCGCCTATGCCAGGTTTCTCACGACGCCCTACTACCGTGTCACCATCGTCAACACGCTTCTCATCGCTACCGTGGCCACGGCGCTGGCCACGGTTCTCGGGACGTTCCTCGCGTTCGTGTTCACGTTCGTCCCGTTCCGCGGACGGCACCTCGCGAGCAACCTCCTCAACCTGATGATCGTGTTCCCGACGTTCCTCATCGCCTTCGCGCTCATCCTCGTGTACGGTAGCTCGGGGTTCTTCAACCTCGCGGCGCTCGCGCTGCTGCGCCGCCCGGTGCTCGATTTCATCTACACGTGGAAGGGCATTGTGCTCGCCGACGTCATCGTGTTCACGCCGTTCGTGATGCAGCCGGTGATGGCGTCGATGCGGCTCGTGGATCGGCGCGTCCTGGAGGTCGCGCAGACGCTCGGATCCACGGGGCTGCACACGGTCTGGACGGTGGTGCTGCCGATGATTCGGCCGGGGATCTTCGCGGGATCGAGCCTCTGCTATCTTCTGGCGCTCAACGAGTACGGCATCGTGGCGTTTCTCGGCTCCACGTCGGCCGCGACGCTGCCGCTCGTGATCTACGGCGAGGCGCTGCTCAATCTCAACCTGTCCATGAGCGCGGCGATCGCGGTGATGTCGTCTCTGCTGTCCGTGACCCTGTTTGCGCTGTACCGCCGCCTGTCGCGCCGTCCGGCCCTGCACACCGAGCGCCCCCGGTGAGGGTGTTCGAAGGCCGTGGCGCGACGGCATTGCTGATCGGCGTCTTTGGGATAGCCCTGGCCCTGCTCGTGCTCTTGCCCATGGGGCTCGTCGTGCTGAGCGCGTTCGCGGCGGAGTGGACGATGACGATCCTGCCGGCCACGTACACCCTCCGGTGGTTCGAGCTGCTGCAGCTGCGCCAGTTGGCGCCGATCGCCGGGAGCCTCACCGTTGCCGCCGCAGTCGGTGCCGCATCGTGCCTGTTCGGCACGTACGCCGCGTACGTCGTGACGCGCAAGCGACCCGCCGCGGCCGGGGTGATCGACGCGCTGCTGATGCTCCCGCTCGCGCTGCCCACGGTCGTCATCGGGCTCGCGCTCCTCATCGCGTTTCACCGTCCTCCGGTCATGCTCACCGGGACGCCGCTCATCGTCGCACTGGCCCATTTTGTGATCGTCTTCCCGTTTACGTACCGATCCGTCGCCGGTGTCCTCGAAGGGCTCGACCCCCGGTACGAAGAGGTTGCCGCGAGCCTCGGCGCGGGCGAGGCGACGACGGTTGCGCGTGTCGTTGTCCCGCTTGTGGCCCCCGGCATCCTCGCCGGCCTCATCCTCTCGTTCGCGCTGTCGATGGGCGAGCTCGGGGCCACGTCGATGGTCTACCCGCCGTCGTTCCAAACCATGCCGGTGACCATCTTCGGGTTGGTCGAGCGGGGATTCTACCCGCAGGGCGCGGCGATGTCGGTGATCCTCCTGGTTGTGGGGTTCGCCGCGCTCGTCTCCCTGTATCTGCTGGAGGCGCGCCTCAAGCGGTTCATCCAGGTGTGACCGCCCTCCGGAACGTTGCTCGCGGCTTTCGCAAACCTTAACGACCGCTTCGCGGGGGCTGCGGGTCCCCGTGCTAGCGTCGAGCCGTGGGGCGCGACGGCGTGCGGTATGGACGCGTGGAGACGCTCGTGCGTCCCATGGACGAGCGCGACGCGGCCGAGGTGACCCCGTTGTGCGCGCAGCTCGGCTACCCCGCGATGGAAGCGCGTATTGCCGCGAGGATCCTGCGGCTGCTGCAGCATCCCGATCACCGCATGTTCGTGGCCCAGGTGGCAGCGGGGCGCGTCGCCGGATGGATCCACGTGCAGACGACCCAGTGGCTCGTCACCGAGCCGTTTGCGCTGGTCTGCGGACTTGTTGTGGATGAGCAGTACCGGGGGCGGCGCATCGGCCGGGCGCTCATGGAACGGGCGGAGGAGTGGGCCCGCCGCCGGGGCTGCCGCGAGATGCTTCTCTACACGAACATCCGGCGCATCAGCGCGCATCTCTTCTACCGGGGGCTCGGCTACACGTCCGACAAGACGTCCCACGCCTTCCGGAAGCTGCTGTGACAACCGGCTCGAGCGACAGGGGAGCCGAGACCATGGACAAGGGGGGCGACGATGGGCAGGCGGACACGGTGGGTGGCCGCGATGTGTGCGGCGGCGATAGTCGCGCTGTCAGTCGCCGGGGTGCAGCCCGGCGTGGGGGACGCGGCGGGGAAGGTGGTGCTGTACACTTGCGACGGGGCGGAAACGCTGTACGACGCGATTCTTCCCACGTTTGAGAAGAACACCGGCCTCAAGGTCGACGTCTTTACCAGCGGCACGGGCGCGGTGGCGAGCCGGGCCAAGGTGGAAAAGGACCATCCCGCGGCGGACGTGATCGTGCTGGTGCCGCCGTTCACGCAGGCGGTCATTCGGGACGGGCTCGTCGACACGTACACGCCGAAGGGCAGCGATCACGTCCCGGCGGCGCTCAAAGACCCTAAGGGGTACTGGGTCACGTTCATCGGGGATTTCACAAATTGGGGCTACAACCCGAGGCTCGTCGCGACGCCGCCCGACACCTACGAGGACCTGCTGAACCCCAAGTACAACGGCAAGATCGCGTACTCGAGCCCGATCACCGCGGGCGATGGCTTTTCCGTGGTCAACACGCTCGTGACCTTGTGGGGCGAGGAGCGAGCGTTCGCGTATCTCAAGCGGCTGGAGCCGATGGTCAAGTTCCACACGAAGGGCACCGGCTTTCTGGACGTGCTGGTGAGCCGCGGGGAGATCTGGGCCTCGAACAACGACCTGCAGGAGCTGCTCTCCGACGCCTACAACAGCAACATGGCCGTCAAGTCGGTGTTCCTGCGCCCGGCGCCGGGGAAGCCGAGGGTCACGCTCCCGATCTCGTACACGATGGAGCTCGTCCACAACGGACCGAACCCCGAGGGCGGCAAGATGCTCCTCGACTATCTCTTGTCGCCCGAGGTCCAGAGCGAGGTGCCGGACGCCTACGGGTTCCCGGCACGGTCGGACATCACGGCGGGCGGCGCCAAGCTCACGGTCGTGCGGGCCGCCATGAAGGACGTGCAGATCCTGAACGTCGACTACACCAAGGTATTGCAGTCTCAGAAGGCCTGGCAGGACCGCTGGACCAAGGAGATCCAGGAAGGCTTCAACAAGCAGACGGGGGTCACCCCGCCGTAGCGGGGGCTCGGGCAGCGGCCGGTTCGGATGAGTGACGCGACGTTTCCCTGGGACGGCGGGAGCGGTCCGGCGGTTGCCACGGCACCGCTCCCGCCCGCGCCCGACGCGGCGTGCATCCGGCTCGACGCCGTCACGGTCGACTTCCGGGACACGCGTGCCCTCGACGGGCTCACGCTCCGCGTCAGCCGCGGGGAGCTCGTCACCCTGCTCGGCCCGAGCGGGTGCGGCAAGACGACGGCCCTGCGCGTAGTTGCCGGCTTCATTTCACCGTCGGGCGGCCGCGTGTACCTGCGCGGCGCCCCGGCGGAGGCGCTCCCGCCGCACCGTCGCAACATCGGTCTCGTGTACCAGCATTACGCGCTCTTCCCGCACATGACGGTGGCGCAGAACGTCGCGTTCGGGCTCAAGGTGCGCCGCTGGCCGGCGGCGCGGGTTCGCGACAAGGTGGGCGAGATGCTCGACCTCGTCCGGCTGGGGCAGTGGGGCGGCCGCTACCCGCGCGAACTCTCCGGAGGCATGCAGCAGCGCGTCGCCGTGGCGCGGGCCATGGCCATCGAGCCGGACATTCTGCTCTTCGACGAACCGCTCTCCGCGCTCGACGCGCGGCTGCGGGTGGAGCTCCGGGAGGAGATCAAACAGCTCCACCGGCGGATTCCCGACGTCGCGATTCTCTACGTGACGCATGACCAGGAGGAGGCGCTCGTCATCTCCGATCGCATCGTGGTGATGAACGCCGGCCGCGTCGCGCAGATCGGCACGCCGGAGGAGGTCTTCAGCCGGCCGCGCACGATCTTCTGCGCCGAGTTCATGGGCGCGTCGAACATCGTGCACGCGGCGGTGCTCGAGCGCCGCAACGGCGCCGCCGTCGTGGCCGTCGGAAGCGAGCGGGTCGAGATCCCGGCGCCGATCACCTGCGCTCTGGGCCAGCCGGTGACGTTTTGCGTGCGGCCCGAGCGCGTGCGGCTCGACACCCATGGCGCCAACCGCGTGCGGGGCGTGTTCGACGACGTGTCGTTCAAGGGCGCGGCGGTGACCGTCCGCGTGACCGTGCCCGGCAGCGCACCGGTCCGCCTCGCGGCCGAGGTCCCGGCCGGCCAGTGGGACAGTGCCCGGCGCGTCGGCGAGGAGCTCGTGCTCTCGTTCGACCGGGCCGACTGCGTGATCGTGGACGCGTAAGCGCGCGCACCGGCGACCACGGCGCGCCGGTGCCCCCTAGTGCTCCTGGATCAGTGCCGTGGCCCGGTGGGGGCATGTGGGTAAGAAGCACGTGTGGCACTCCGACACCTTCTCCACGCCCCGTGGCATGTCGCCCATATCACGCTCAGGCAGTGGCACAGCGTGCCACACGCGGCATGCGCCTACTCCCCGATCGCCGCGTCGGTCAAGGGGGCTCCTGCCGTCATTCACGGCCTGCCGTCCTTCCTCGAGCAGGCCATCCAGGGACTCTACATGGTGGGCGTCGCGGTGCACTGCCCGATCTGGCTGAGGTGACGCGCGCAGGGACCCGGGGGGTCGGCCGCGCATTCGACAGGGGATGGCCGGCGGCGATGATCGCATCGAGGTGAACGGCCGGGCGTACCGGCGCCCGATCCGTCCCACCGTCGTCGTCTGCGTGGACGGCTTCGATCCCGCGTACCTCGAGCACGGCCTCCGGACCGGCACCGTGCCGGCGCTCGCCGAGTTTCACCGGGTGGGATTCGCCGCGCGCGCCCTGGCCGCGGTGCCGACCACCACCAACCCCAACAACACATCGATCGTGACGGGCGCGCCGCCGAGCGTCCACGGCGTCAACGGCAACTTCTACCTCGACCGCGAGACCGGGGCCGAGGTGATGGTCACCGACGCCCGTCTCCTCCGCTGCGGCACGGTGCTCGCGGCGATGAGCCGCGCGGGCGTCGCGACGGCCGCCATCACGGCCAAGGACAAGCTCCGCAAGATGCTGGGCTACGGGATGCGCGGGGTCTGCTTTTCGTCCGAGCGGGCCGCGCACTGTACGCGGGCCGAGCACGGCATCGAGGATGTGGAGCGGCTCGTGGGTCGCGCCACGCCGGACCCGTACTCCGAAGACCTTTCCCTGTTCGTGCTCGACGCGGGCATCCGGTTGCTGGAGCGGGATCGTCCGGAGCTCATGTACCTGTCGCTCTCCGACCTCGTGCAGCACGCGTTCCCGCCCGGGGCGCCCGAGTCGGACGCGTTTCATCGCGCGGTCGACGAGCGCCTCGGGCGGCTGCGGGCGCTCGGCGCGACCGTCGCCGTGGTGGCGGATCACGGCATGAACGACAAGGCGACCCCGGCCGGCGACCCCAACGTCGTCTACGTCGAGGACGAGCTCGCGGCACGCTTCGGGCCGGGCGCGGCGCGCGTCATCTGCCCGATCGCCGACCCGTTCGTGCGGCACCACGGCGCGCTGGGATCCTTTGTGCGCGTGTACGCGCGCCGCATCCGCGACCTCGGGGCGCTGGCAAGCGCGATCCGCGGCCTTCCGGGGGTGACCGGCGTGCTCGATGCGGATCAGGTCTGCGAGGCGTACGAGCTGCCGCGGGACCGCGAAGCCGATCTCGCCGTGTTCGCCGATCGGCACACGGCGCTCGGCGCGCGCCGCGAGGACCACGACCTCGGCGGCCTCGTCGGCCGCCGTCTGCGGTCGCACGGCGGGCTCGCCGAGCGCGAGGTGCCGCTGATCCTCTCCCACCCGTTGGCCGGCGAGTACGCGGCGCGCGCCCTGGCGGCGCCGCTCCGCAACTTCGATGTGCTCGATCTGGCCCTCAACGGGGTGGGGTGATGCCCTCGATGTGCTCGTCGCGCACGACACGCCAAGGCCGCCTCGAGTGGCCGTTCGACTTTCGCGTCACGCCCGCCGGCGTGGAGGTGCGCCTTGGGCGCTGGGTCGTCCGGCGCGTTGCCCTCGACGACGTTGCGCGCGCGGACGCGGTACCGCTGCGGCGGGTGCCGTTCTGGAACGAGCATTGGTGCAACTTCGCGCCGGCCCGGTTCGTCGTGCTCCGGCGGAAGACGGGATGGGTGCGCAACTTTGTCATCAACCCGGCGGATCCGGCCGGGTTCCTCGAGGCGCTGCGGCGTGAAGCTCCGCGCGTCGAGCAAGGGCCGGCGCCGTAGGCGGCGCCGCGGGCACGGGGGGGAGTCTCGCGCCGCGGACCGAACCTTCTCCGTGACGCCGCGGGCGCCGGCGCGCGGGGCCGGCGGAGCGAGCGCATCCGCGGCGGGAGGAGGCTCATGGCCGACGCGCTCCAGCGATACCTCGAGCGGACCCCGGCGTCTCGCCGTCTCCACGAGCAGGCCCGCGAGGTGATGCCGGGCGGCGACACGCGCTCGTCCGCGTGGTGGGCGCCGTACCCCATCTTCGTCGACCGCGGCGAGGGCTGCCGGATCTGGGACGTCGACGGCAACGTCTACCTGGACTTTCTCAACAACTACACGTCGCTCGTCCTGGGGCATGCCCACCCGGCCGTCCTGGAGGCGGTGGGCCGAGAGCTGCCGCGGGGGACCGCCTACGCCGCGCCGCTCGCCGCCCAGGTGGAGCTCGCGGCGATGCTCGTCCGCCGCGTTCCGTCGGTGGAGCGCGTCCGCTTCTGCAACTCGGGGACCGAAGCCACACTCTACGCGCTCCGCGCCGCGCGCGCGTTCACCGGGCGGCAGCGGTTCATCAAAGTCGAGGGTGGGTTCCACGGCACGCACGACGCGGTCGAAGTCAGCGTCGCGCCGCCCGTGGATGCCGCGGGCCCGGCGGATGCCCCCGTGCCGGTGCCGGCCTCGGCCGGCCTGCCTAGGCACGTGGCCGACGACGTGATCGTCGTGCCGTTCGGCGACGTCGCGGCCGTGGAGCGCGCGTTCGCGCGGCATCCCGGCGAGATCGCCGCGCTCATCCTGGAGCCGCTCCCCGGCGGATTCGGCTACATCGTCCCGCCGTCCGGATACCTCGCCGGCGTGCGGGACGCGGTTCGTCGCGGGGGCGCGCTGCTCATCTTCGACGAGGTCCAGACGCTGCGGCTGAGCCGCGGGGGCGCGCAGGAGTACTATCGCGTGATGCCCGATCTTACCGCGATGGGCAAGATCATCGGCGGCGGATTCCCGGTGGGCGCGTTCGGCGGGCGGCGCGACGTCATGGACCTCTTCGATCCCACGCGTCCGGGCGCGCTCCATCACTCCGGCACGTTCAACGGCAACCGGGCCACGATGGCCGCGGGCGCCGCGGTGCTGCGCGTGCTCGATCAGGCGCAGATCGACCGGCTCAACGGGCTCGGCGACCGGCTGCGCGCGGGTCTGCGGGAGGCGGTGCACGATGCCGGGGTCACGGCGCAGATCACGGGGGCGGGATCGTTCGCGAGCGTCTTGCTGACGGACCGGCCGGTGACCGGCTATCGCGCGCGCGCCGCGGTGCCCGCGGCGCTGCAGTCACGACTGCACCTGCACCTGCTGAACCGCGGTATCCACCTCATGCCGCGCGGGTCGCTGAGCCTGTGCACGCCGATGGGCGACGCCGAGATCGAGGCGTGCGCGGTCGCGGTCGGCGACGCGTTGCGCGAGATGCGGCCGGAGATCGAGCAGATCGCGCCGCGCCTGCTGGCCGGCTAACCGCCTCGGCGTCCTCCGGGATCCGCGGCGCCGAGCCGCTGTGTCAATGCGATGATGAGCTGCGAGGCGAGGCCGAGCATCGGCGCGGACACCCCGGCCTCGCGCGCACTCTCCAGCGCGAGCCCGGTGTCCTTGACCAGGATGTCGAGGGAGGTTCCCGGGCGGTAGCCCTCGATCCACTCGCGGACCACCGGCCAGTGCTCGAGCACCCACGTCGCGCCGGTGCAGGTGCGGAGGACGCGCCACACGGCCTCGGGCTCCAGCCCGGCCCGGCTCGTGAGGGCGGCCATCTCCCGCGCGGCGATCAGGCTCGCGGTCAGGAGCACCTGATTGGCCATCTTGACCACCGTGCCGGCGCCGGCGTCGCCCACGTGCTCGATCGCCGTCCCCATCGCCGCCAGGACCGGCCGCGCGGCCTCGAGGTCCGGCGCCGCGGCGCCGACGATGATCGTGAGGGTACCGTCCTCGGCGCGGGCCCGCCCGCCGCTCACCGGCGCGTCGAGGAAGCGGAGCCCGCGCCCTCGTGCGGCCGCGGCGAGACGGCGCATGCATGGGACGCCGACGGTGCTCATCACGACGAGGAGTGCGCCGTGCGGCGCGCGCTCGAGCACCCCGCCCTTGGCGAGGACGACGGCCTCGGCCTGGGCCGGCGTGCGCACCATGACGATCGTCGCCTCGGACCGGCCTGCGGCGTCGCCGGCGGAAGGGACGATCTCGCCGCCCGCCGCTTCGAGCGCGCGCAGCGCTTCCGGTCGCACGTCGTAGCCCACGACCCGGAGCCCCGCGCCGTGGAGACGCCGGGCCATCGGCAGCCCCATCTCGCCGAGGCCGATGAAGCCGACCGTCGTCACGCGCGCCTCGGTCACGCCGCCCTCCCGTGCACGATGCGGCCCGCGCGCACCACCAGGCGAATCCGCCGCAACGTCGAGATGTCGGCAAGCGGGTCGCCTTCGACCGCGATCACGTCCGCGGTCTTGCCCGGCTCGAGCGTCCCGAGCCGCTGCGCCATGCCGAGCGCCTGGGCCGGTCGCGCGGTCGCGGCTTGGATCGCGCGCACCGGCGTTTCGCCGAGCGCGACCAACCATCGCACCTCGTCGGCAAGGTGGCCGTGCACCGCATCGGTGCCGACCACATATCGCATGCCGCGCGCGATCACCTTGCGCGCGGTATCGCAGGCCCGCTCGCCCAACTCGAGGAGACGCGCGTCCTCCGCCGGTATCCCGCCAAAGGCGCGGGTGTCGGGCCCGCAGAGCACGCCGAGGGTGAGGGTGATCAGGGTCCCGTGGCGCGCCGCGAGGTCGAGGTCGGCGTCCGACAAAAACCACCCGTGCTCGATCACGTCGAGGCCGCCGCGGATCGCCTCGGCCACGCCGGGTCCGCCGAGGAGGTGCGCCGCGACCGCCCGCCCGGCCTCGTGCGCGTGACGGGTCGCCGCGGCGACGTGCGCTTCGCCGTAGTAGCAGGCGGTCGGGTCGCGTGAGGGATCCCCGACGCCATCCGAGACGAAGAGCTTGATCAGGTCGGCGCCGTCCGCAAGGTTCGCGCGGACGGCGTGCGCGATGTCGTCGGGGTCGTCCGTCAGGACGGACGCGATCGCCCCGCCGCCGCCCCGCGGCGAGCGCATGGCACGGCCGGCGACGAAGAGCCGCGGTCCGACCACGCGCCCCGCATCGATCTCGGCGCGAAGCCGGAGGTCGAGCCCGCCGATATCCCCGCACAGCCGCGCCGTGGTCACGCCGCTCCGCAGATCGTCCTGGAGGCGCCCGACCGCATCGCCGGTCGCGATCGGTTGCGGCGCGTGTGCTTGGGCGGACAGGCCCGCGTGCCGTGTGTCGATGCCCGCGTGCGTGTGAAAGTCGATGAGGCCGGGCAGCAGCGTGCAGCCCGGCAGCGAGATCCGCACGTCGCCGGGGCGCGCGCCGCCGCGCCGGTCGCCCGAGGCGCCCCCATCCCCACCGTCCGCGGAGCCCGACGGTGCGACCGCGACGATCCGGTCGCCGTCGATCCTGAGTTGTCCTCGCACAAGCGCGAAGTCCGCCGCGCCGTCGATCAGCCTGTCCGCGTCGAGGAGGAGCATCCCCGCGGGATTTCCGCCCGCGGGGCGGATCACCCTGCACTGGGCGGGGCTCTGGACGCACGCCGGCGTGCCGCGGAGCGTTCGGAGCCGCCGCCCGGGATCAGCCGGCCGCCGGCGTCCGGGCCGCGCCGGTGCTAGTAGTGGCTCCCGCCCATGCCGCCGCCACCCTGACTACTGCCCTGGTTCCCGCCGTAACCGCCGCCCGTGTTTCCGCCGTAGCCGCCGGATGGCGGGGACGGCGCAACCGTTGCCGGCTTGAGCGTCACACTGGCGGCCCACCACTTCCCGGCGATGCCGTGGCCGTTCGCCTGCCCCGGCGCCGTGTCCCCCGCGTAGCGGTACAGCAGGTGACCGTTGTAGGCGACCTGGGAGCCGTTGGCCGTGCGCACGACCGTCAGCGTGCCCGGAAGCGAGTCCTCCGCCGTGGGCGGTGTGTCGCTCGTGAGGGCCGGCCACGTGCCCGCGCACCCGCCGGTGCAGGCGCTGCGGCTCGGCGTATCGGCCGCAAAGTAGTACAGCGTCATGCCTCTGGCGTCCGTCAGCACCCGTTGCTGCGCGCCCTGAATGGTGACGGTTCCCGTGCCCACGGTGTAGCCGGCGGCGAGGCCGGTCCCGAGTCCCGCCGCGGCGGTCGCGGCCGCCAGGACGGTTGCCATCATGCCCGCGCGAGCCCGCATCGTCAGTCACCTCCCGGATCATGTCCGGCGTTCAGGATGCTCCTCCAGGTTCACGCGGGCGTCACCGGCGGGTCACGAGGCTGCCACGAGCGTCTTCGCCCCAGGGTCCCGGGAGGACCCGGCGGGCCAGCGGCGGCGGCCGGGAGGTCGAGCGGTGATTGACGGGCGGGCAATACGATGCAGGTCCGGGGTAAATTTGACAGCCCGCGGCGGATGTGGAGCCCGTCGGGGCGATCCGCGTGCCCGGGCTCTCCGTAGCCGGACCGGCGGTTGGCGGTAGGCATACTGGAGCATTACCGGAGCCGAGATTTTTCGATCACTGTCCCACCACATCACGCAACGAACACAGAAATGTAATTGACACCGCGTGACGGTAAGGCCATAATTGCGACACAACTCAATAGCCAGCACTGCCTCCGAACGGGCAAACCCGAAGCAATTCGGGGACGCAAAGCCACGGGACCCTCTGGGTCAGCCGGGTTGCCGAAGAGGACTCTACGGTGCAGCTTGTCGCGGCACAGAGTCCTTTCAGGGGCGCTGTGCCGCATTGCGTTTGTGCGGTGCTTTTTCCCCCTGTCGGACGCTGTCGCCGCTGTTCCCCTCACTGGGTTTCGGTCGGCGGTGCCGAGGCTACGGGTCGGCCTGCGGTTGCATGGGCTGTGCATCGGGTCGCAATTTCGCGGCGGGGGAGGCGCCTCAGACGCGATGCCGGATCTCGCACGCGCCCATGGCGCCGCACCCTCGGCTCGAGTTGTGCTCTGCTGATCGACCGATGGTTGACCGGCCGTTCGCTGACGCGGACGCGCGGTCACACCAAATCATGAGGGGGGCGACCCTAGATGCGAGGTCGAGGTACGCGCAAGCGTGTTCCTCTGCTCTTCTTCGTTGTCACGTCAGTCCTTGCGCTCACCGTGCCGGCGTGGTACATCGGGATTTCCCCGATCGCGGCGCATGCGCAGACGTCCGGCAACGGCGGGAGCGGCGGCGCGGGCGGTGCCGGCGGTTCCGGGAACAACGGCGTAACAAACACCAGCTCCGGCAGCACCAATACCGATCTCGGTGAGTCCGGGAACGGCAACCTCGGTGGTACGGGCGGCAACGGCGGGAGCGGCAACAGCAACTTCTCCGGCAACGGCGGCGACGGGGGCGCGGGCGGCGCGGGCGGCAACACGAACACCGGCGTGAACGACGCCAGCACCGGTAGCGGCAACCTCAATGTGGGCTCGGCCGGCGACGGCGGCGCGGGTGGCAGCGGCGGTACCGGCGGGGACGGCAACGCCAACTTCTCCGGCAACGGCGGCGCGGGCGGCGCGGGCGGCGCGGGCGGCAACAGCAACACGGGCGTGGCCGACAATAGCGCCGGCAGCGCCAACGTCAACGTCGGTTCCGCGGGCACCGGCGGTGCGGGCGGTAGCGGTGGCGCGGGCGGCGGCAGCAACACCAACAACTCCGGGAACGGCGGCGCCGGCGGTGCGGGCGGTAACGGCAGCAACTCCAACACCGGCGTTCAAGACAACAGCGCCGGGAGCGCCAACGGGAACTTCGGGGCAGCCGGGAACGGCGGCGCGGGCGGCAACGGCGGCGCCGGTGGCAGCGGCAACGTCGACACGACGGGCACCGGGTCCGGCAACGGCGGCGCGGGCGGCCAAGGCGGCGCGGCCAGCAACGACCTGAGCGGCAACGGCAGCAACGTCGGCGTGGCCGACTTCAGCAGCGGGAGCACCAACACCAATAGTGGTTCCGCGGGTAACGGCGGTAACGGCGGCAACGGCGGGGCCGGCGGCAGCAACAACGGCGGCACGTCCGGTAACGGCGGGGCCGGCGGCAACGGCGGCGCGAGCGGCACGAGCAACACCGGCGCAGAAGACGCGAGCGCCGGCAGCGCCAACAGCAACACGGGTTCGGCCGGCAACGGCGGTAACGGCGGCGCGGGCGGCAACGGCGGCAGCAACAACGTCGACTCCACGGGCGCCGGATCAGGAAACGGCGGGGCCGGCGGCAACGGCGGCCTCGGCGGCAACGGCAACCTTGGCAACCTCGACGTCAGTAACACGAGCACCAACTCGAACAGCGGCTCGGCGGGCAACGGCGGCGCGGGCGGCGCGGGCGGCAACGGCGGCGGCAACAACGGCATCGCGTCCGGCAACGGCGGCGCGGGCGGTGCGGGTGGCGCCGGCGGCGGCGGCAACCTCGGCAACGTTGACGCGAGTTTGGGGAGTGCCAACAGCAACACCGGATCGGCGGGCAACGGCGGCGCGGGCGGCGCGGGCGGTACGGGTGGTGACTTCAACGACACCGGCTCCGGCAACGGCGGCGCCGGCGGCGCGGGCGGGGCCGGCGGCAGCGGTAACGTCGGCAATGAGGACGTGAGCAGCGGGAGCGCGGACACCAACGTCGGCAGCGCGGGCAATGGCGGCGCGGGCGGTAACGGCGGCAACGGCGGCACGAGCAACACGCTCGGCTCCGGCAACGGCGGCAACGGCGGCACCGGCGGTGCGGGCGGCAACAACAACCTCGGCAACCTCGACACCGGCGTCGGAACCGCGGCGCTCAACGCGAGCAACGCGGGCAACGGCGGCGCGGGCGGTAACGGCGGCGACGGCGGCAACGGCAACAGCAGCAACTCCGGCAACGGCGGCGCCGGCGGCAACGGCGGCGCGGGCGGCAACGGCAACAGCAGCAACTCCGGCAACGGCGGCGCCGGCGGCAACGGCGGCGCGGGCGGCAGCGGCAACAGCAGCAACTCCGGCAACGGCGGCGCAGGCGGTACGGGCGGCGCGGGCGGCAGCAGCAACAGCAACTCCAGCGGCAACGGTGGGGCGGGCGGCACCGGCGGTGCGGGCGGTAACAGCAACAGCGGCAACTCCGGCAACGGCGGTGCGGGCGGCAACGGCGGCAACGGCGGCAACAACAACCACTAGACCGGCCGGACCGCACGGCTAGACGCGACGGCGGCGGGGGCGCTCGGGCATTTGCCCGGCGCCCTTCCGCCCGTCAGTCTCGCCAGTCCTGATCACGGCACATTTCGCACAGAGCGTGCTCAGCGCGCCGAAGGGAGTCGAGATATGAGGAATCGGATGGGGCGGCGCAGGGTCTTCATGCTCGTCGTGACCTTGGCGCTCGCCGTGACCGTGCCGATCTGGTACGGGATCGGCGCGATCCCCGCGCACGCCCAACTGGGCATCGGCGGCGCCGGTGGTGACGGCGGTGACGCCGGCAGCAGCAACACGAATGCATCGGGGAACGGCGGCGGGGGAGGTAACGGCGGGAGCGGAGGGAGCAATCAGGGCGGCAACGGGGGCGATGGCGGGGACGGCGGCGCCGGCGGCAGCTTCAACAATACCGGCGGTGGCAACGGCGGTGCGGGCGGGACCGGGGGAAGCGCCGGTAACGGCGGCGGTCTCGGCGGCGGTGTCGGCGGCGGCGGCGGGAACGCGGGGAACGGCGGGAACGGGGGCAACAACAACGGCGGTAACGGCGGCGCGGGCGGCAATGGCGGCGGCGGCGGTCTCGGTAGCGCGTCCGGTGGCGACGGTGGTGCCGGCGGCGCCGGAGGACACGGCGGCGCGGGCGGCAACGACGGCGGCGGCGACGGCACTGCGGGCGGCAGCGGTACGAACGGAACTGACGCCAGCGGGGCGCTGAATGGCCAGAACGGTCAAAACGGGCAGAACGGCCAGAACGCCCCGAACGGCCCGGCCGGTTCGCAGCCGGCCCGGGGCGGCGATGGGTCCGGCGGCCCCGGCGGCTTCGGCGGGGACGGAGGGAGCTTCAACAACAATTCGTCCGGGACCGGCGGCAACGGCGGCCTCGGAGGCAATGGCGGCAGCAACAACAGCGGCGGCAATTCCACCGGGTCCGGTGGTGTCGGCGGGCAGGGCGGCAACGGCGGGGACAGCAACGACAGCAATTCCGGTAACGGCGGTAATGGCGGGGCCGGTGGTGCCGGCGGCAACAACAACACCGGCAGCGGCTCCGGGTTTGGCGGCAACGGCGGCCAGGGCGGGAACGGAGGAAACTTCAACAGCAACGCGTCCGGCAACGGCGGCAACGCCGGCGACGGCGGCGCGGGCGGTGACCTCAATAGCGGTGCATCGTCCGGCGATGGCGGCAATGGCGGGCAGGGCGGCAACGGCGGCAACAACAACGGCGGCGGCTCCGGCAACGGCGGTGCGGGCGCGAACGGCGGCGCCGGCGGTAGCGGGAACGGCGGCCTGGGCAACGGCAACGGCGGCAACGGTGGCCAAGGCGGCGACGGTGGCAACAACAACACGAACGCGTCCGGCAACGGCGGAAGCGCGGGCGCGGGCGGTGCGGGCGGCGGCTCCAATACCGGGGTCGGCGCGGGGAACGGCGGCAACGGTGGCCAGGGCGGTAACGGCGGCAACGACAACGACTCGGGATCGGGAAACGGCGGAGCCGGTGGCGCGGGCGGCGCGGGCGGCAGCTCCAATGACGGCGCCGACGCGGGCAACGGCGGCAACGGCGGACAAGGCGGCAACGGCGGCGACGCCAACCTGAGCGGTTCCGGCGGCGGCGGCAACGGCGGCGTGGGCGGCGACGGCGGGAGCTTCAACAGCGGGTTCGATGCCGGCAACGGCGGCAACGGGGCGCAGGGCGGTAACGGAGGGAACCTCAACAGTAACGCGTCCGGCCAGGGCGGCGCTGGCGGCAACGGTGGTCTCGGCGGCAACAGCAACACGGGCATCGGTGCCGGCAACGGCGGCAACGGCGGCCAGGGCGGCAACGGCGGCGACGGTAATAGTGGCGGCGGCACCGGCGGCAATGGCGGCAACGGCGGCGCGGGCGGCAGCGGCAACGGAGACGGGTCCGGCAACGGTGGTGCCGGCGGGCAGGGCGGCAACGGCGGCAACGGCAACACCGGCGGCGGCAATGGCGGCGCGGGCGGCAGCGGTGGCGCGGGCGGCAGCAACAACAGCGGTAACTCGGGCAACGGCGGCACCGGCGGTCAAGGCGGCAACGGCGGGCAGAGCAACTCGAGCGGCTCCGGCGGCGGTGGCGCGGGCGGCAACGGTGGCGCGGGCGGCAGCGGTAACAGCGGCAACTCCGGCAACGGCGGCGCCGGCGGTCAAGGCGGGAACGGCGGCACCAACAACCACTAACACGCTGGTCCCGGCGGTTTGAGGTGCTGTGACACGAGCATGCCGGGGGGGCGAAGGTCTCACGGTCCGACGCCGTGGGATGCTTCGCCCCCCCGGTGCATGACGGACCACGCGGGCGGCCGCGGCGTAGGAAAGCGGTGGGGCGCGGGCGTCGTGCTACTCCTTGCGGCCCCGCTCGTCCTGTGGTGGGTCGTCACCGGATACGTGGCCCCGCGTCCTGTCGCGGGGCCGTTTGATACCTACGCGCAATGCGCGGCCGCGGCGCAAGAGATGAACCGGGCTGAGACGACATCGCAGTACCGCTGCGCACTTGGAAACGGAGCACTCCCGACGGCCCGCATGCGACGGTAGCCGTTGTCCGTCCGCTACAAAAGTTCGCGGCCGTAGGCGCGGGTGCGGCGTATCGCGCTGCCGTATCGTTCACCATCCCACGCGTTTGCGCGTGCGGCGCGCGGGCTCCGCGTCGTCCAGATGCCGGTATTAATCGACATGGATGGTGAGCGTCGAAGTCGACGTGCCCACGTCGTAACAGTTCGAGCGTTCAGGTCGCGCGTGGCCGGCCCGGGCAAACCCAATGGCGGATCCGGCGGGCGTTTTTCACAGTCACGAGATAGGCCCGCGTTAACGGCATAAACCTGAGCAGGCGCCCGTCGTACGCCGCGGCATCGTCATACCGGCCCCGCCGCTTCGTCCCTTTGTGCATCCTGATTACTCATTCGGACTAGTTATCACGTCGCAGGTGTCACACTAGGATGCGTAGCGGGGGGATTCCACCGCGCCCAACAGGGATCGTACGCTCATCGGCCGCACCAGCGCACCTTCGCGTAAGGCCCCCGTAAATCTACATCACGTGCCGTGCGGCCGCCAACGCCGGGCGCGAGCGCCGGGGTTGGGCCGTGTGACGCCCGGGTGTCGGCGCGACGCCCCGGCAAGGGGGCTCTGAATGGCAACGCAAGTGAGTGAGACGCGTGACGGCCCGCGCCTATCCGTGGCGCTGACCGACACCGAGACCTCCGCGGTGCGCGTCCTGCTTGTCAGCCGTTTCTCTCTCTCTCGTCAGGTGCTACAGTCCGCCCTCGAGCACGATCCCCGCATCAAGATCGTCGCGACGGCCGAGACGCCGATCGAGTGCGCGCTCAGATTGGCCGACATTCGCGCCGACGTGGTCATCGCGGACGGCGTCGAAGCCGTGAGAGAAGAGCTCGGGCCGCTCGCCGTCGGCGGTCGCATCCCGGCGGATGTGCGTGTCCTGGTCATTGCGCCTGGTTCCCAAGAGGAAGCGTGCCTCGAGGCGGTGCGGATGGGCGTGGCCGGCTACGTCACGGCGTCGATCGGGCGCGAGGAACTGTGCCGGGCCGTGCAGGCCGTTCGCAAGGGCGAGACCGTTGTGCCCGATCACCTCGCGCGCGCCCTCGTGACTCGCCTGGCGCAGCGGTCGTGGCGCACGACGGATCCCGTCGTGCTCACGCCGCGAGAACGGGACGTGTTGCGCGCGCTCGCCCGGGGACTCACCGACAAGCAGATCGCGGCGCAGCTCTCGATGGCGCCGGGCACCGTCCGGATTCATCTGCGATCGGTGTACCGGAAGCTCGGCCTCCGCAACCGCGCACAGGCCGCCGTGTTCGCAGCATCGCACGGGCTCGACGCCCCGGCCCCCGACGCGGTCGCGGCGCGCGCGACGCAGCGACGTCAGCGATAGAACCCGGCCGCGGCCGGCGGGGTGCCGGTCGGACCGGATGTGGATCGCTATGCATGGGACCATTGGACGCCTCCGGTGCGGCCGTTTGGAGGCGCACGCGCTTGTCGCTCGGCAGGGTTGCGATGCAGCCGCTGGGGGGAGCATGATGCGGACGCGACGCGAAGACACGCGCAAGGCACGGCACAGTCCGCACGACAGGAGCGGGCCGCGCGGTGCGGTCGTGCTGTTGAGCGCCGTCCTGTGCGGCGCGCTGCTCGTGCTGGCGCTCCCGGTGCGCGGCCTGGCGGACGCGCAGGATGTCTCGCTCAGCGGCGTTTGGATCGGGCACATCGATCAGGGCGCGCAGGGCCTCAGCGCCGGTGATCGCGCGACCGAGGTCGCGCGCCGCCTGACGGAACTCTTGAGCGACCCGGCGGTGCGGTCGAGCACCGTCGTGGTGACGGTGCGCGCCGCCGGCAACGACGCGGTCATCTCCGTCGGACGATACCTCGTCATGACGGTGACGCAAGCCGACGCCGCGCCGACATCGGTGACGCCGCTGGTGATGGCCGAACAGTGGGCCGGCAGGCTGGCGCAGGCGCTTATCCGCGCGCTCGCGGTTCCGTGGGTCCGCTTGGATACGCCCGAGAGCGTGACGACCATCTCGGCCGCGGGCCCGGCGGCGGCCAACGCGCCGCAGAGCGGCACGCCCGCCGCGACACCGCCGGGAACCGGCGGCGCGCCGCCGCAGGCTGGTGCCTCGCTGTCGTCCGGTTCGCCGCCCGCGAGCACCGTGAGTCCGGCACCGTCGCAGCCGTCGCAATCGCCGGCACCGCAGCCGTCTCCTTCGCACGCGGCAGGTGCGTCGGGGCCGTCCACGAGCGCATCGCCGTCCGGGAACGCAGGGAGTTCGGGACCCTCGCAGCCGGCGGCGCCAAAGGGTCCGCCGTCAGGCGCGTCGGGTGCATCGGGGCCGTCCACGAGCGCATCGCCGTCCGGGAACGCAGGGAGTTCAGGGTCCTCGCAGCCGGCGGCGCCAAAGGGTCCGCCGTCAGGCGCGGCAGGTGCGTCGGGGCCGTCCACGAGCGCCTCGTCGTCCGGGAGCGCAGGAAGTACAGGACCCTCGCAGCCGGCGGCGCCAAAGGGTCCGCCGTCAGGCGCGTCGGGTGCGTCGGGGCCGTCCACGAGCGCATCCCCGTCCGGGAGCCCCGGGAGTTCGGGCCCCTCGCGGCCGGCCGCGGGGCAAACCGGTCCCGGCGGCACGGCTGGCGCGCCCGCCGCAGGCGTTGGCGTGTCCGAGATCCAGCTCACGCCGACGTCGGACACGCACGTTGCGCCCGGCGGTCGGGTCACGTTTACGCTGAGCTTCAAGGTGCAGGGGAGCCTCGACGCGGTCGAGGTGACGGTGGGATGGCAGGGACTGGGAGACCAGCTGATGTACGGCCGCTTCGTTCGGATCTCCGCGAAGCAGGGCGATAACACGGTGCGCGACGTGTGGTTCAACCTCGCCAAGGACGCGCATCCCTACTATACGTACCACGTATACGCGGTCGTGAAGGTCGGCGACACGATCCTCCGGTCGTTGCCGGTGATGGTGATCGTCCGGTAGGCCCTGCGCACCTTCGTCGGCACGCCGAAGCCGTGTACCGGGTGAATCCGTGGCCGGGGACCAGCCGCGCCTCTATACATCGTTGCCGTTCGATGCGCCGGGTGCCTATCGATAACTAGTCATTACGGATAACTTAGCGAGTCGATCGAACGCCATTATTGGATCACTTTCTCTATCCTACCAACTCATCAATCGTATTCAGGCGGCGAAGGTCAATCTCCAGAAGCCGCCTCTATAATGCACATTGGATTCGAGTCGATTGAACTCGATTCCATTCGAAAAGCTCGACGGAACTCTCCATGGGAACGTGGGGAGCGCGCGCGTCACGCTTGCGGCACCTTTGCAATTGCGCTGGACGTGCAACTGTGCGCGCGTGAGCCACGCGGGAAGGAGGTGAGGTGCGCAGGACGGGGAGGGAAACCGCTCCGGCCGCGCTGGCTTGAGCGTCCGGACAAACATTTCACACTGAAGTAACGCACTCGCAGTGGCTTCCGCACGTCGCACACGGTTCTGCAAGTCGAGGGGGTGGTGTGTTCAGATGGGTAATGGTCGCAAGCGTCAGCGGCGATCAGTAGGGTACTTCATCGTTACCGTGATGTTGGCGGTCATGGTCCCGACGTTCTATATCGGCTCGATGGTGTCGGCGGCGCACGCCGGGAACGGCAACGCCGTCACGGACGCCGACAACGGGGCAGCGGGGACCGGTAACAACACCAACACGGGGTCCGCGGGCTCCGGCAGCGCGTCAGGTGGCGGCGGCAACGCCAACGGCGGTAGTGGTGGCGCCGGCGGTCCTGGCGGTGGCCAGAACATTGGTCCGGACGCCGGCAACGGCGGCGCGGGCGGGAACGGTGGCGACGGTGGCGACGGCAACGGCAACGGCGTTGCGATCGGCCACGGTGGCGATCAGGGGAGTCACAACACGAACCCCACCAACGCGGGCGCCGGTGGCGCCGGCAGCGGCACCGGTAACGGTGGCAGCACGAACGGTAACGGCGGTGCCGGCGGTACGGGCGGCAACGGCGGCAACTCGAGCGAATCGCTCGGCGGCTCACAGGCCGGTAACGGCGGCAACGGCGGCAACGGCGGCGACGGCGGCTACGTCAACGGCAACGGCGTCGGCGTGGGCGTCGGCGGCAAGGGCGGTAACTCGAACAACAGCGGTGGCGGGAAAGGCGGCGCTGGGACCGGCTCCGGCACGGGTGGCAGCAACAACGGCAACGGCGGTGCCGGCGGCAACGGCGGCAACGCCGGGAGCAGCAACAGTGGCGGCGCCGGCGGCGGCGGCGATGCGGGCAACGGCGGCAATGGCGGTAACGGCGGCGACGGCGGCAACGTGAACGGCAACGGCGTCGGCGTGGGCGTTGGCGGCGCCGGCGGCGATCAGAACACGGGCGGTGGGAACGGTGGCGCGGGTAGCGGCACCGGGACCGGCGGCAGCAACAACGGTAATGGCGGCGCCGGCGGGAACGGCGGCAGCTCCGGCAACAGTAACAGCGGCGGGGCGAGTAGTAGTTCTAGCGCTACCGTCACTGGTAACAATGTCAATGTCAACGTTGGCGGCAATGGCGGTAACGCCGGCAACGCAGGCAAGGGCGGCAAGGGCGGCGAGGGCGGCAACGTCAACGGTAACGGCGTTGGCGTCGGCGTCGGCGGCGACGGCGGGAGCGAGAACACCGGCGCGGGCAACGGCGGCAACGGCACCGGCACGGGTGCCGGCGGCACGCATAACGGCGACGGCGGCGCAGGCGGCAACGGCGGCAACAGCGGCAGCGACAACAGCGGTGGAAACGGCGGCGGTACGTCGACCACAACCTCGACCTCCGGCGGCACGGCTGTCGGTGTGGCCGTCGGTGGCAACGGCGGCAGCGCCGGGAACGCGGGCAAGGGCGGCAAGGGCGGCGACGGCGGCAACCTGAACGGCAACGGCGTCGGCGTGGGCGTTGGCGGCGACGGCGGCAGCGAGAACACGAACAGTAGCAACGGCGGGACCGGCACCGGCAGCGGCACCGGCGGCGGCAATAACGGCAACGGTGGCGCAGGCGGGGCCGGCGGCGCGAGCGGCAACAGCAACACCGGCGGCAACGGCGGCAATGCCACGGGCAACGCCACCGGCACACAGGGCGGCACCGGCGTGGGCGTCGGCGTCGGCGGCGACGGCGGCAACGCGGGCAACGCGGGCAAGGGTGGCAGCGGCGGCGACGGTGGTAGCGGCAACGGCAACGGCATCGGCGTCGGCATCGGCGGCGACGGCGGCAGTGAGGATTCCGGCACTGCGGCTGGTGGCGGTGGTGGAGGCGGTGGCGGTGGCGGCAACCCTGGTCCGGCGGCCGGCAACGGCAGCGGGACCGGCACGGCCGGCAGCAACAACGGTAACGGCGGCAACGGTGGCGCGGGCGGCGCGAGCGGCAGCAGCAACGGCGCTGGCAACGGCGGCAGCGGCACCGGCACCGGTACAGCGACGGGTAAGGGCAGCGTGGGCGTCGGCGTCGGTATCGGCGGCAACGGCGGCAATGCTGGCAACGCGGGCAAGGGTGGCAGCGGCGGTGACGGCGGCAACCTGAACGGCAACGGCGTCGGTGTCGGCGTTGGCGGCGACGACGGCAGCAACAACAGCGCAGGATCCGGCAACGGCGGGAACGGCACCGGCATCGGGAACGGCGGCAGCGGCAACGGCAACGGCGGCAACGGCGGGGCCGGCGGCGCGAGCGGCAACAGCAACAGCGGCGGCAATGGCGGCAACGGCACCGGCACGGGCACGGGCACGGGCGGCGCCACCGGCGTGGGAGTGGGCGTCGGCGGCGACGGCGGCAACGCGGGCAACGCGGGCAAGGGCGGCAGCGGCGGTGAGGGCGGCGACCTGAACGGCAACGGCGTTGGGGTCGGCGTTGGCGGCGATGGCGGCAGCCAGAGCTCCGGCGGCGGCAACGGCGGCGCGGGCAACGGCACCGGCACCGGCGGCCGCAGCAACGGCAACGGCGGTAACGGCGGGGCCGGCGGCGCGAGCGGCAACAGCAACACCGGCGGCACCGGCGGCAACGGCACCGGCAATAACAGCACCGGCATCGGCGGCGACGGCGGGAACGCCGGGAACGCCGGTAACGGCGGCCGTGGCGGCGAGGGCGGCAACGTCAATGGTAACGGAGTGGGCGTAGGCGTCGGCGGCAACGGCGGGACCGAAGCGTCCGGCAGCGGTAGCGGCGGCGCGGGGACCGGCACGGGCACCGGCGGCAGCAACAACGGCAACGGCGGGAACGGCGGCGCGGGCGGCAGCACCGGCAACAGCAACACCGGCGGGAACGGCGGCAACGGCACCGGTGGCTCCAGCACCGGTACGGGCGGCACCGGCGGGACGGGCGTCGGCGGCGACGGCGGTAACGCGGGCAACGCGGGCAGCGGCGGCAGCGGCGGCGACGGCGGCAACGGCAACGGCAACGGCGTCGGCGTCGGCACCGGCGGGAACGGTGGCGCGGAGAACGGCGCGAACGGCGCCTCCGGCACCGGGAGCGGTAGCGGCGGCAGCAACAACGGCAACGGCGGGAACGGCGGCGCAGGCGGTGGCGCTGGCAGCAGCAACGCCGGCGGCAACGGCGGCAACGGGAGCGGCGGTAATGGTTCCGCGACCCGCGGCGCTGACGACGGCATCGGCCAGGGCGGCGTAGGCGTCGGCGGTGACGGCGGCAACGCAGGCAACGGCGGCAGTGGCGGCCGTGGCGGCGACGGCGGCAACGCAAACGGCAACGGCACTGGCGTGAACGGCGCCGGCACTGGCGGCAGCGGCAACGGCAACGGCGGCGCTGGCGGTGCGGGTGGCAGTGGTGGCAGCAACAATACCGGCGGCAACGGCGGCGCCGGCACAGGCGGCAACGGCCTGGGTGGCAACAGCGGGACTAGCTCGAGCCAGGCCAATCCCAACTTCGATGGGTCCGGCGTCGGCGGTCCGGGCATCGGCGGGGACGGCGGCAGCGCGGGCAACGGCGGCAAGGGTGGCAGCGGCGGCGAGGGTGGCAACTACAACGGCAACGGCAGTGGCAGTGGCGGCGGTACGGGCACCGGCGGCGGGACGAACGGTAATGGTGGCGCCGGTGGCGCTGGCGGCGCGGGCGGTAGCGGCAACAAGGGCGGTAACGGCGGCGCGGGCACGGGCGGCAACGGCATCGGCAATGGCGCTGACCCGGGTGACACCGGCACGACCCCGAACGTCGGCGATGACGCGACCGCGAACGGCGGCGACGGGATCGGCGGCGACGGTGGTGCGGCCGGCAACGGCGGCAAGGGCGGCAGCGGCGGCGCGGGCGGCAACAACAACGGCAACGGCACCTCGACAGGCGGTACGGCCGCCGGCGGCAGCGGTAACGGCAACGGCGGCGCGGGCGGTAGCGGCGGCGCGGGCGGTAGCAACAACAAGGGCGGCAACGGCGGCGCGGGCGCGGGCGGCAACGCGGCGATCAACGGCACAGGGCCAAACGGCGGCACCGCGAACGGCGGCGACGGGATCGGCGGCGACGGCGGCAGCGCAGGCACGGGTGGCAGCGGCGGCGCCGGCGGCGACGCGGGCTGGAACAACGGCAACGGCAGCTCGTCGAGCGGCGGCTCCGCGACCGGCGGCAACAATAATGGCAGCGGCGGCGCGGGCGGCAACGGCGGTGCCGGCGGCAACAGCAATACCGGCGGCAACGGCGGCGCAGGGACCGGCGGCGCGGCGAACGGCAGCGGTCACACCGGCGGCAACGGCTTCGGCGGCGAGGGCGGCGATGCAGGGACCGGCGGCGCAGGCGGCGACGCGGGCGACGGCGGCCACAGCAACGGCAACGCGAGCGCGAGCGGCGGCACCGCGACCGGCGGCAGCAACAACGGCAACGGCGGCGCGGGCGGCAACGGCGGCGCAGGCGGCAACAGCAATAAGGGCGGCAACGGCGGCAGCGGCACCGGCGGCACCAACGGCGGCTTCGCAGTCGGCGGCGACGGCGGCGACGCGGGCAGCGGCGGCGCGGGCGGCAGCGGCGGCTCGGGCGGCAACTACAACGGTAATGGCTCGTCCTCGGGCAGCGGTTCGGCCGGGCACGGCGGCAGCAACAACGGCAACGGCGGCGCTGGCGGCGCGGGCGGCGCGGGTGGCAACAGCAATACCGGCGGCAACGGCGCGAACAGCACCGCGGGCTTTGGCAACGACGGCGGCAACTCCGGCACGGGCGGCGATGGCGGCTCCGGCGGCAGCGGTGGAGACAACAACGGCAACGGCAGTGGCAGCGGCGGCGGCACCGGCAACGGTGGCAGCAACAACGGCAACGGCGGCAGTGGCGGCGGCGGTGGTGCCGGCGGTAACAGCAACAGCGGCGGCGGCAACGGCGGTAGCGGCGGTGGCGGCGGTAGCGGCGGTAGCAGCAACGGCAACGGCAGCGGCAACGGCGGCACCGCGAACGGCGGGAGCGGCAACGGCAACGGCGGCGGTGGTGGTACCGGCGGTGGTGGCGGCAGCAACAACACCGGCGGCGGCGGCAACGGCGGCAACGGCGGCCATGGCGGCTCCGGCGGAAGCCACAACTAGACCGCTGATCGTGACCGTGCAGTAGCATGCAAGAACCGCGGATGGGGGAGCGCAGTGGGCTGGGGAACCAGCGCCAGCGGCGCTCCCCCTCCGCGCGGTCAGATGCACGCCCGCTTCACGACAGGCACGATTTCAGAGGGTCGAGCAGTTCGAGGGGGTCGGAGGAATGAAGCATCACGGGGCAAGGCGCAGGATCCTAATCTTTCTGCTCGCGAGCGTGCTCACGGTCGTCGTCCCTGTGTGGTATGGGATCGGCGAGCTGCCAGTGGCGCACGCGCAGGGAAGCGCCACGGTGTTGACAGGGACGGTCGAGGGCGTGGATCTGGCTGGGCAAGTCATCCTGGTGGACGCGTCGGCAGGGTCGTCCAACGGCGGCGGCAACCTCATCAGGGTTCGCACGACGCAGGCGACCACCATCTTCCTCGGGAAAGAGCAGGCGTCGATCGACGCACTGGCCGCCCTGGGGCAAGTGGGCATTAGGGTCGTCGGCGTCGCGGCGCCCTCAAGCGGCGAGCTCATCGCTCAGACGCTCTACGTACTGCTGGCGCAGAGCGCGAGCAGCAACGTGACGCTGCCGCCGAGCGGCCAGAGCGGGGCAACCGGCGGCATCGGCAACGCCGGGGACGGCAGCGGCAGCAGTGGTGGAGGCAATGGTGGGATCGGAGGGAGTAACTCCGACAACGGCGGGGGAAGCAACGACGGCAACGGAGGTTCGAATGCGAGTGGAGCGTCCGGCGGAGTAGGCGCCGATCCGTCCAGCAGCGGGAATCCTGGGGCTGGGGGCGGGAGCAATCCGGGCCGTGGCAACGGGGGCTGGGGTGGCGGCGGCGGCGCCGGTGGGAGCGGGAACTTTGGCGCGATCGGGAACGGTGGTGCGGGCGGGAACGGTGGGCCTGGGGGCAGCAACAACAGCAACGGTGCGGCGGTGGGGAACGGCGGTGGGGGTGGGAACGGCGGGTCGGGCGGGAGCTACCAGGGCGGCAACGGCGGTGACGGTGGCGACGGTGGGGCTGGGGGGAACTTCAACAGCACGAACAACGCGGGCAACGGTGGTGGCGGGGGCGGCGGTGGCAACGCGGGCTCGAACCCGGGTGCAGGGTACGGGCAAGCGGGGTCTGGCGGGAACGGTGGGAACGGTGGGAATGGTGGCAACTTCAACGCGAGCGGCACGAACGTAGGGAACGGGGGGCAGGGCGGCAATGGCGGGGCCGGAGCGCAGGGGGACACCAAGGGTGGCGAAGGCGGTTGGGGCGGTGCCGGCGGTGCTGGGGGTGCAGGCGGCAACGACGGGGGCGGGAACGGGACGGCGGGCACGAACGGGACGGACGGGACGCCGGCGAACGGGTCGGGCGGGAACGGGCTGAACGGGCAGAATGGGCAGAACGGGCAGAACGCGCCGAACGGACCGGCGGGCTCACAGCCGAGCCGGGGCACAGACGGCAGCGGGGGTCCGGCGGGGAACGGTGGCGATGGGGGCAACTTCAACAACGTGAACAATCCGGGATCCGCGCCGTCCGGCGTCGGCGGGAACGGCGGGGCCGGTGGGAACGGTGGGAACTTCAACAGTGGCAACGGGAACGTGAACTCCGGGACCGGCTCGGGCGGTGTGGGCGGCCAGGGCGGGAACGGTGGGAACAGCAACGAGAACGGCTCGGGGAATGGCGGGGTTGGTGGGACGGGTGGGAACGGCGGGAACAACAACAGCTACGGCGGGTCCGGAAACGGGCCGGGCTGGGGCGGCAACGGCGGCCAGGGTGGGAACGGTGGGAACTTCAACACCAACAATTCCGGCAACGGCGCCGCTGGCGGCAACGGCGGTGCCGGCGGGAGCAACGACAGTGGGAACTCCGTGGGTGACGGCGGGAACGGGGCGCAGGGCGGGAACGGTGGCAATCTAAACGACACGAACTCGGGCAATGGCGGTTCTGGCGGCTCGGGCGGGGCCGGTGGGCAGAGCGACAGCGGGACCAACGTCGGGAACGGCGGCACTGGGGGCCAGGGCGGGAACGGCGGGAACAACAACGGCACCAGTGCCGGCAACGGCGGCACCGGCTCGAACGGTGGCGCCGGTGGGAGCAACGACAGCGGGACCAACGTCGGCAATGGCGGCAACGGTGCGCAGGGCGGCAATGGGGGGAACAACAACCTGGACCACGCCGGGAACGGCGGGAACGCTGGGGCGCCGGGGAACGGTGGGAACGGCGACAGCGGCACCAATACCGGCAATGGCGGCACGGGCGGCCAGGGTGGGAACGGTGGGGACTACAACCAGAGTGGCGGGGCCGGGAACGGCGGCGGTGGCGGCGCTGGTGGTAACGGTGGCAGCAACAACAGCGGCACGAACGTCGGGAACGGCGGCAAGGGGGCGCAGGGCGGCAACGGCGGGAACGTGAACCTGGGGCCGGCCGGGATGGGCGGCCAGGGTGGGAACGGTGGCGGTGGCGGGAACGGGAACAGCGGTGGGAACAGTGGCAATGGCGGGAACGGTGGGCAGGGTGGTAACGGCGGGAGCGGGAACGCGGGCAACGGGAGCGGCAACGGTGGGAGCGGCGGGAATGGCGGCTCGGGCGGCAACAGCAACGGCAGCGGGAGCGGCAACGGCGGGAGCGGCGGCCAGGGCGGGAACGGCGGGAGCGGCAACACTGGCGGTGCCGGTGCGGGCGGCTCGGGCGGCAACGGCGGGAACGCCGGCAACGGCAACGGCGCCGGCGGCAGCGGCGGCGGCGGCAACGGCGGCCAGGGCGGCAACGGCGGTCACAACAACAACTAGCCGGACGGCAGGCGCTGATCAGCTGATGAACTAATAGGCGAGATCCAAAGGAGGCGGGGAACCTACCCCCCGCCTCCTTGTCATTTCCACCTCGCGTCTGTGCGCGTCGGTTGATGTCGGCCTGCTTCTTCGTATCCCGTATTCAGGCGTGCCGTATTCAGGCGGCGTAGATCGATCTCAAGCCCGTCCTCCTGCATCGGATTCAGGCTGATTCGAAAAACCCTCGCGGATTCTCCCTCGGAACGTGGGTTCGCGCGTCACGGATGAGCAATGCTTGGTGTCGCGCAGCGAACTGCGCGTGCGAAGACATGCGCCGCGTGGGAAGGAGGTGACGACGTACCGGACGGGCCGGGGGGACCGCCTGGGACCACGCTCGCCTATGGTGTCCGGGACTCAGGGATGGGTCAGCGCTTTGTGATGTATCGGTGTGAATTTTCGTGGTTCGGCAAGTTACGGGGGGTGGTGCGTTCATATGGGTAATGGTCGCAAGCGTCAGCGGCGATCACGTTTGTACTTTCTGGTGACCGTGCTGCTCGCGGTGACCGTGCCGATGTTCTATATCGGCACGTGGGTGTCCGCGGCGCATGCCGACAACGGCAACGGCACCGGGATTTCCGTGCCTGGCGGAAAGGGCACGGGCAACACGAGCAATGCGGGATCCACGAGTAGCGGCAGCGGTGTCGGCGGCGGCGGCAACGGGAACGGCAGCGCCGGCGGCAACGGCGGCAACGGCGGCGGACAGAACAACGGTCCGGATGCCGGTAATGGCGGCAACGGCGGCAACGGCGGCAATGCCGGCGACCTGAACGGTAACGGTCTCGGCGTCGGCGTTGGCGGCGACCAAGGAAGCCACAACAGCAACACCGGCAACAATGCGGGAGCCGGCGGGAGCGGTAGTGGCACCGGTAACGGCGGCAACAACAACGGCAACGGCGGCGCCGGCGGCAACGGGGGGAACGGCGGCAGCTCAAGCGACGGGACCGGAGATGAGTTCGGGCCTGGCTCCGCAGGCAACGGCGGGAATGGCGGGAGCGGCGGCCGCGGCGGCTACGTCAACGGCAACGGGGCCGGCGTGGGCGTCGGCGGCGACGGCGGCAGCTACAACAACAGCGGCGGCGGCGCGGGCGGGAGCGCGAGCGCGAGCGGCGCCGGCGGCAGCGGGAACGGCAACGGCGGCAACGGCGGCAACGGCGGCAACGCCGGAAGCAGCAACTCGTCGTTCAGCGAGGATGACTCCGCGGGCAACGCCGGCAACGGCGGCAAGGGCGGCCGCGGTGGCGATGTGAACGGCAACGGTGCCGGTATCGGCAACGGCGGCGAGGGTGGCAACGAGAACACCGGCGGCGGCAACGGCGGCAGCGGCGCGGGCATCGGCGCCGGCGGCAATAACAACGGCAACGGCGGCGCTGGTGGGAACGGCGGCAGCAGCGGCAACAGCAACTCGACCGGCACGGAGCCGAGCGTCGGGCCCGAGGCAGGCAGCGCGGGCAATGCCGGCGACGGCGGCAAGGGCGGTCACGGCGGCGATGTGAACGGCAACGGCGTGGGCGTCGGCGTCGGCGGTGATGGTGGCGACGAGAACACCGGCGGCGGCAATGGCGGCAGCGGCACGGGCATCGGCGCCGGCGGCAGCAGCAACGGTAATGGCGGGGCCGGCGGGGCCGGCGGATCGAGCGGCAACAGCAACACGGGCGGAAACGGCGGCGCCGGGTACTTCGGCGGCGACGGCGGCAACGCAGGCAACGCGGGGAACGGCGGTAAGGGCGGATCGGGCGGCGATCTCAATGGCAACGGTGCCGGTATCGGCGTCGGCGGCGAGGGCGGCGACGAGAACTCCGGCGGCGGCAACGGCGGTAGCGGGACCGGCATCGGCACCGGCGGCAACGGGAACGGCAACGGCGGCAATGGTGGTGCCGGCGGCTCGAGCGGCAGCAGCAACAGCGGCGGCAGCGGAGGCTCGGGCTACTTCGGTGGCAACGGTGGCAACGCGGGTGACGCCGGCAGCGGTGGCAAGGGCGGCAAGGGCGGCGACGTCAACGGCAACGGGGCCGGTATCGGCGTCGGCGGCGTTGGCGGTAACGAGAACACCGGCGGAGGGAACGGCGGCAGCGGTACAGGCACCGGCGGCGGCGGCAACCGGAACGGTAACGGCGGTGCTGGTGGTGCCGGCGGCTCGAGCGGCAGCAGCAACACTGGCGGCGATGGCGGCTACTCCGGCGGCAACGGTGGCAACGCGGGTGACGCCGGCAGCGGTGGCAAGGGCGGCAAGGGCGGCGACGTCAACGGCAACGGGGCCGGCATCGGCGTCGGCGGTGATGGTGGTAGCGAGAACACCGGCGGCGGCAATGGCGGCAGCGGCACAGGCACCGGCGCCGGCGGCAGCAACAACGGTAACGGCGGGGCCGGCGGGGCCGGCGGATCGAGCGGCAACAGCAACACGGGCGGAAACGGCGGCGCCGGGTACTTCGGCGGCAATGGCGGTGCCGCGGGTAACGCCGGCAACGGTGGCAAGGGCGGAAACGGTGGCAGCAACAACGGCAACGGCGTGGGCGTCGGAGTCGGCGGCGACGGTGGTAACGAGAACACCGGCGGCGGTAACGGCGGCAACGGCAGCGGCATCGGCACCGGCGGAAACACTAACGGCAACGGCGGCGCGGGTGGCGCCGGCGGTAGTAGCGGCAGCAGCAATACCGCGGGCAACGGTGGCGCCAGTATCAGCAACGGGGGCATCGGCGTCGGCGGCGCTGGCGGCGGCGCGGGCAACGCGGGCGCGGGCGGCAACGGCGGCAACGGCGGTTGGGGCAACGGCAACGGTATCGGCGTCGGCGTCGGCGGAAACGGTGGGAGTGAAAAGGGCAGCGGTAGCGGCAACGGCGCGAACGGCGGCGGTAGCGGCGCCGGCGGCAGCACGAACGGCAACGGCGGCGCGGGTGGCGCCGGCGGCAATAGCGGTAACAGCAACAGCGGCGGCAACGGCGGCAGCGGCGAGGGCATCAGCGGCGGCTTCGCAGAGGGTGGCAACGGTGGCGGTGCGGGTAACGGCGGCCGCGGCAGCAACGGCGGCGAGGGCGGCGACCTGAACGGCAACGGCCTCGGCGTCAACGGCACTGGCACCGGCGGCAGCACGAACGGCAACGGCGGCGCGGGTGGCGCCGGCGGCAACGGCGGCAGCGGCAACAGTGGCGGGGCTGGTGGAAGCATGGGGATCTTCGGCGGCGCGGTCGGCAATGGTGACAACGGCGGCGGCGCGGGCAACGGTGGCCGTGGCGGCGCCGGTGGCGACGGCGGCAGCGGGAATGGCAACGGTGCCGGCATTGACGGCACCGGCAACGGCGGCAGCACGAACGGCAATGGTGGTGCAGGCGGCGCAGGCGGTGCCGGGGGTAGCGGCAACAAGGGCGGCAATGGCGGCAACACGGGTCACGTCGGCGACGTGTCCACGCCGGGCAGCGCCAATGGCGGAGGTGCAGGCAACGGTGGCAGCGGCGGGAACGGCGGCGATGGCGGTTACTTGAACGGCAATGGCCTCGGCGTCAACGGCAACGGCACAGGCGGCGGCGACAACGGTAATGGCGCCGCGGGCGGTGCAGGCGGCGCGGGCGGCAGCGGCAACGCAGGCGGTAACGGCGGCGGGGCCGTGTTCGGCGCTAGCGGCGGCGGTTCAGCAGGCGTAAGTGGCGGCAACGGCGGCGGCGCGGGCAACGGCGGCAGCGGAGGCTCGGGCGGCGATGGCGGCTCGGTGAACGGCAATGGCACCGGCATCGATGGTACCGGGACCGGCGGCAGCGTGAACGGTAACGGAGCCGCGGGCGGAGCAGGCGGCGCCGGAGGCAGCGGCAACAAGGGCGGCAATGGCGGCGGTGCAGATGCGCACGCCACGGGCGACGGCTCGGCGTCCGCGTCGGGCGGTAACGGCGGCAAGGCCGGCAACGGTGGCGCGGGCGCTAGCGGCGGTGACGGCGGCAGCCTGAACGGCAACGGGATCGGGATCAATGGCGCGGGTGCCGGCGGCAGCGCGAACGGGAACGGCGGCGCGGGCGGCGTTGGCGGCGCGGGTGGTAACAGCAACACCGGCGGCGCCGGCGGTCATGCCTCCGCGACGGCCGGAGCGGACGATCCGTCGGCGTCGGGCGGTAACGGCGGCGGCGCGGGCAATGGCGGCAAGGGTGGATACGGCGGGGACGGCGGCAGCCTGAACGGCAACGGCGTCGGCGTGAATGGTGCAGGCGCCGGCGGCAACACGAACGGCAACGGCGGCGCGGGCGGTGCGGGCGGTGCCGGCGGGAACGGCAACAAGGGCGGCAACGGCGGTAGCGCGACGGACAACACCGGCAGCTACAGCGGAGGCGGCGACGGCGGCAACGCGGGCAATGGTGGCGCGGGCGGTAGCGGCGGCGACGGCGGTTGGGGCAACGGAAACGGGATCGGCATCAGCGGCACGGGTGCCGGTGGCAGCCACAATGGCAACGGCGGAGCCGGCGGGGCCGGGGGAGCCGGCGGGAACAACAACACCGGCGGCAATGGCGGCAGCGGAGAGCTCGCAGGCTATGGCGGTGACGGCGGCAACTCCGGCGTCGGCGGGGCCGGCGGCTATGGCGGTGACGGCGGCAACAACAACGGCAACGGCAGCGGCTCGGGTGGCGGCAGCGGCAGCGGCGGCAGCAACAACGGCAACGGTGGCGCCGGCGGTGCGGGTGGTGCCGGCGGCAGCGGCAACAACACCGGCGGCAACGGTGGCGCAGGTGGCGCCGGCGGTGCCGGCGGGAGCGGCAACGGCAACGGCAGCGGTTCGGGCAGTGGCGGGACCGGCTCCGGCGGTAGTGGCAACGGCAACGGCGGCGGCGGCGGCACGGGTGGCAGCGGCGGCAACAACAACAGCGGCGGCGGCGGCAACGGTGGTCATGGCGGCAGCGGCGGCGCGGGCGGCAACCACAACTAAGGCGCGGGAGAACGGGACCGTGCGGTAGCGTGGCATGAGAGCGGACGGAGGGAGCGCAACGGGCGGACTCGACCGCAACCGGGCGCTCCCTCTGACCGCAGCCAGATGCGCGCCCGACGTGAAGACGCGGAAATCGTGAGCAGTTCGAGGGGGTCAACGAAGATGACGCATGACACAACGAAGCGCAGGGTGCTGGTCTTCCTGCTCGCGAGCGCGCTCGCGGTCGTCGTCCCTGCGTGGTACGCGACTATTGGACTGTCGCCGGCGGAAGCGCAGGGTGGCGCCGGGGCGGTCCTGACAGGGACGATCGAGGGGGTGGATCTGGCTGGTCAGGCGCTGATGCTCGACGCGTCGGCGGCAGGCGGTGGAGGAAACGGTGGAATCGTGAGGATCAACATCACACCTCTGACGACGATCTATCTTGGCAAAGAGGCGTCCACGCTGGACGCGCTCGCCGGTCTGGGAAGCGTTACCGTCAGGGTTGTGGCGCGTTCGCAACAGGAGGCAAGTGATCAGATCACGGCGCGGATACTGTACCTGCTTCTGGCGCCTGCTGCCAACGGCGGCGTTATCTTGCCGCCCAGTGGAGGAACCACGACCGGCGGCGGCAGTGACGGTGCCGGTGGATCCGGCAACGGCGCCGGAAGTGGCGAGGGTGGTAACGGCGGCACGAACGGGTCAAACGGTGCCGGCAACGACACCGCGAGCGGTTCGGCGGACGGCGCCTCCGGCGGTGTCGGTAGTGATGATCCGTCCAGTAGCGGGAATCCTGGGGCTGGGGGCGGGAGCAATCCGGGCCGTGGCAACGGGGGCTGGGGTGGCGGCGGCGGCGCCGGTGGGAGCGGGAACTTTGGCGCGATCGGGAACGGTGGTGCGGGCGGGAACGGTGGGCCTGGGGGCAGCAACAACAGCAACGGTGCGGCGGTGGGGAACGGCGGTGGGGGTGGGAACGGCGGGTCGGGCGGGAGCTACCAGGGCGGCAACGGCGGTGACGGTGGCGACGGTGGGGCTGGGGGGAACTTCAACAGCACGAACAACGCGGGCAACGGTGGTGGCGGGGGCGGCGGTGGCAACGCGGGCTCGAACCCGGGTGCAGGGTACGGGCAAGCGGGGTCTGGCGGGAACGGTGGGAACGGTGGGAATGGTGGCAACTTCAACGCGAGCGGCACGAACGTAGGGAACGGGGGGCAGGGCGGCAATGGCGGGGCCGGAGCGCAGGGGGACACCAAGGGTGGCGAAGGCGGTTGGGGCGGTGCCGGCGGTGCTGGGGGTGCAGGCGGCAACGACGGGGGCGGGAACGGGACGGCGGGCACGAACGGGACGGACGGGACGCCGGCGAACGGGTCGGGCGGGAACGGGCTGAACGGGCAGAATGGGCAGAACGGGCAGAACGCGCCGAACGGACCGGCGGGCTCACAGCCGAGCCGGGGCACAGACGGCAGCGGGGGTCCGGCGGGGAACGGTGGCGATGGGGGCAACTTCAACAACGTGAACAATCCGGGATCCGCGCCGTCCGGCGTCGGCGGGAACGGCGGGGCCGGTGGGAACGGTGGGAACTTCAACAGTGGCAACGGGAACGTGAACTCCGGGACCGGCTCGGGCGGTGTGGGCGGCCAGGGCGGGAACGGTGGGAACAGCAACGAGAACGGCTCGGGGAATGGCGGGGTTGGTGGGACGGGTGGGAACGGCGGGAACAACAACAGCTACGGCGGGTCCGGAAACGGGCCGGGCTGGGGCGGCAACGGCGGCCAGGGTGGGAACGGTGGGAACTTCAACACCAACAATTCCGGCAACGGCGCCGCTGGCGGCAACGGCGGTGCCGGCGGGAGCAACGACAGTGGGAACTCCGTGGGTGACGGCGGGAACGGGGCGCAGGGCGGGAACGGTGGCAATCTAAACGACACGAACTCGGGCAATGGCGGTTCTGGCGGCTCGGGCGGGGCCGGTGGGCAGAGCGACAGCGGGACCAACGTCGGGAACGGCGGCACTGGGGGCCAGGGCGGGAACGGCGGGAACAACAACGGCACCAGTGCCGGCAACGGCGGCACCGGCTCGAACGGTGGCGCCGGTGGGAGCAACGACAGCGGGACCAACGTCGGCAATGGCGGCAACGGTGCGCAGGGCGGCAATGGGGGGAACAACAACCTGGACCACGCCGGGAACGGCGGGAACGCTGGGGCGCCGGGGAACGGTGGGAACGGCGACAGCGGCACCAATACCGGCAATGGCGGCACGGGCGGCCAGGGTGGGAACGGTGGGGACTACAACCAGAGTGGCGGGGCCGGGAACGGCGGCGGTGGCGGCGCTGGTGGTAACGGTGGCAGCAACAACAGCGGCACGAACGTCGGGAACGGCGGCAAGGGGGCGCAGGGCGGCAACGGCGGGAACGTGAACCTGGGGCCGGCCGGGATGGGCGGCCAGGGTGGGAACGGTGGCGGTGGCGGGAACGGGAACAGCGGTGGGAACAGTGGCAATGGCGGGAACGGTGGGCAGGGTGGTAACGGCGGGAGCGGGAACGCGGGCAACGGGAGCGGCAACGGTGGGAGCGGCGGGAATGGCGGCTCGGGCGGCAACAGCAACGGCAGCGGGAGCGGCAACGGCGGGAGCGGCGGCCAGGGCGGGAACGGCGGGAGCGGCAACACTGGCGGTGCCGGTGCGGGCGGCTCGGGCGGCAACGGCGGGAACGCCGGCAACGGCAACGGCGCCGGCGGCAGCGGCGGCGGCGGCAACGGCGGCCAGGGCGGCAACGGCGGTCACAACAACAACTAGCCGGGGCGATCGCGCACCGCGCGATCCGCGGAAAGCGGCTATAGCCGGATCAGCGAAGCCGCGGTCATTGGGCGAGGCGGGGGGCCTTGCAGGTCCTCCGCCTTGCCCGCTTTTGTTGCCGATCTGTTTGGTGGCCGCGGAAACGTCGCGGGACGCTCGGCTCGCCGCGGCCCCGCTTACTTGAGGAGGCTGAGCTTCACGGCGAGCAGGGCGGCTTGCGCGCGGTTGCGGGCGCCGAGCTTGCTGTAGATCCTGCGGAGATGCTTCTTGACCGTCGCTTCGGACACGTGCAGCTTCGTAGCGATCTCCCTGTCGCTCATCCCCAGGGCGACGCGGCCGAGGATCAGGACTTCCTGTTCGCTCAACTCCGGCTTGTCGGGCACGGTCCCGTTCTTCGCCTTCGCGGCGAGGCGGGCGAGCATCTGACGGGCGACCGCCGGGTTGAGCATCGTGCGCCCCTGATGCACGGCGCGGATCGCGTTCGCGAGGTTTTCCGGGCTGATATCCTTCAACACGTAGCCAGCCGCGCCCCGCTCCGCGGCCGTGATCATCGTCTCGGCGTCATCCACGGTCGTGAGGAAGAGCACCTCGCATTTGCTCGTGGCCGTACGCAATCGCCCAAGCAAGTCCAGCCCGCTCGTGTCCGGGAGGTTGACCTCCATGACGGCGACGTCCAGGTCGTGCGCGTCGAGGACCTTGAGCGCGTCTTCGCCCGACCCCACGTCGGCGAGCACCTCGATGTCCTCGTGTTCCGACATGAACGTGCGGATACCGGCTCGAAAGAGCCGGTTCCCGTCCACGAGCAGGACGCGGATGGCCGGCCCGCCGTCAGGCATGCTCTGTGCCGCGCGCGGTTCGACCGACGCCATAGGTTGTCGTCATCGCCATCGCTTGGACGAGGATGGGGCCTTGCACTGTCAAGACGGGACCAATTCAGCCGTGCTAGGAGTTCGCGGCGCGCGGCGGAGCTCCTGCATCCCGGCCCGCGCGGCGTCTGAGGCTGCCCGCATCTGGGCATCAGGCAATACGGATCGGAGATGCGGGATCGAGCACGCGTGCGCCGCATTCGGCGTCGTCGCCGTGCGTTCACGGACTCCGGAACCGGGGGGCAACAGTGGGGAGCGACGCGGTCAACACGCACGATCCCGGCGCGGCGCGGGCGGGCCGGATCGTGCAGGAACTGCGGTTGTGGTGCGCGGAACACGGCGTGAGCCAGTCCTCCGTCGCCATGGAGGTCGGCGTCAGCGTTTCCCACCTTAACCAGGTGATCAATGGCCGCGCGCGGCCGAGCGCAGACCTCACACGGCGCATGGTCGAAGTGCTGGAGCGGCACAAGGCGCGCCTGCCGCGGCTCGTAGCCGACCACCACGGGCGTGCGCTGGATGAATCGCGGTATTGGTCCGACGCTGATGGGGGTGCGATGATGACGTTTGCCGAAGCGATCCAGATCAAGGGACGGGTGGTGGACATCCATCTGATCAATGGCACCGTCCTCGACGGCGCGCGGGTCAAGGACGTGTCGCCGGCGATGATCCAGGTGACCTACAAAGATCGGACCCGCTTTCTTAACCCGATGCATGTCGTCATGGTGGAACTCGGCTGACGAATTGGCCGTACGCATGGCAAGGGGGCGTGAAGCGCAGCCGGGCGGAGGCGGCCCGGTGACCGGCGCGGCCCGCGAGGTGCGATGGTGAAGACGTGGCTGTTGGGCGTCCTTGCGCTCATTCTGGCGGGGACGGTCGTGGTCGGACCCGCCGCGGCCCAGAACGGCATGGGCACGATCTACGTGTGGAACTTATGGCAGAACCAATCGGGCGACCCGGTCACGGTGTACCTTCAGCTCAGCACCTTCAAAAACCCGTCCTGGTGCACGGTGAAGTACCTTGGCCGGTGTTCGTTTTCGGCCCCGGCCGGATCGCATCACCTCAAAGCGGTCGATGCCACACACAAGGTGACGATCGCGGAGACGGACGCGTCGGTGCGGGCCGGGTCCTGGTTCAAGTGGTGCGTGTACGGCAACAACACCGCGCAGGCCCCGCGGTGCGATGCTTGGCTGAAGAGTAACAGCCCCAACCCCTGACGAGGCGCGGCGCCGCCGCGTTCCGCTGTGGCGAGGACCGGCGGGCGGCCGGCGTGGAACTCGGCCTCCATTCCACACGCCGCCGCTCCCAATGCGATGTTCACGTCAGCTGCCTGCGGAACCGCCACACGCTCAGGGACACGAGGACGAGCGTAAACAGGAACAACGCCAGCAGGTTGGGCCACAGCGTGTCGATGCCGCTCCCCTTGATGAGCGCGCCGCGGGTGATGCGGCCGAAGTGAAAGATCGGATTCAGCACGGTGAGCGGTTGCATCCACGCGGGCATCGCTTCGACCGGCATCAACGCTCCCGACAGCGACGTCAGGGGCGGATTGATAAAGAAGACCATGAGCATCGCCTGCTGCGCGGAGCGGGTGAACGTCGCCAGCAGGGTGCCGAGGCCGATCCCGGACAGGAGACACAACCCCGCGCCGCCGAGGACGACCACCAGGCTGCCGTGCACCGGCACCTGAAACACGAGCCGGATGACGCCGAGCGCGAGCAGCGCCATGGCCGACAGCAGCACGAACACCGGCGCGATCTTCGCGAGGATGATCTCCGCGGTGCTCGCCGGCGACATCAACAGCTGCTCGATGGTGCCGAACTCCCGTTCTTTCAGCATGACCGTGGACGCGATGATCGTGCCGTTGAGAATGAGGAGCATGCCGAAGATGCCCGTGACCACGAACCACGAGTTCACGAGCCCGGGGTTGAAGAGGTAGGCCGGAGCGAGATCCACGGCGCCGCGGTCGGTCACGGGCTGCGCGGCGATCTGCCGGAAGCTCGCGTGGAGCCCCTGCCCGGCGAGGCCGGCGTTGTAGGATTGGATCACGCCTTGGGCGTACCCCTGGCTGATCTCCGCCGTATTGACGTTCATGGCGTTGAGGATGAACTGCACGGTCACCGGCTGGCCGCGGAGGAGCCTCCGGGCGAAGTCGTACGGGATGACGACGCCGGCTTCGACCGCGCCCGTGCTGATCGCGTCGCCGAGCCGGTTGGACGACGTGTAGTACCCCGCCAGCCGGAAGCTCTTGCTCTGCGTGAGCTGGGCCACGAGCTCGCGGCTTTCGGGTGTCTGGCTCTCGTCGACCACGCCGAGCGCGATGTTCGTGACCGTGGCATTGAGGACGGACCCCAGCAGGATGAGCTGCAGCACCGGCGCCACGGTCAAGGAGATGACCAGGCGCCGGTCCCGGAGGATCTGCCGGAACTCCTTTTGGAAGAGCGCGCGAAACCGGCCGGCCGCGACCGCGCGAACGAGACGTGTCATGGGCGTCAGTCCGCCACCTGCATCCGGCGCATCGTCCGCCAGGCGGCCGCGTAGAAGGCCCCGCCGATCACGCCGATGATCAGGACCTTGTACCACGTGGCCGCCCACCCGCCGCCCTGCAGGAGCGCGTCCCGCACGACCTCGATGTAGTAACGGCCCCACACGAGGTTGGAGATCCAGCGCAGGCCGGCCGGGATGTTGGCGATCGGGAACAGGAGGCCGGATAGGAGCATGACCAGCAGGAATCCGCCGAAGGCCACCGCCTGCATCGCGGCGGCTTGATTGGGGATGGCCGCGCCGATCATGGTCCCGAACGCGGCCACGCAAAACGCGTACAGGACCGTCGCGACGACAAACGGGGCCGGATCGCCCGCGAAGCCGACGCCGAAGCTCGTGAGCAGCACGACGAGCAGCACGACCGCCTCCGCCAGCGCCACGGCGACGAAGGCGAGGATCTTGCCGAGCAGGAACTCGTGCGCCGAGATGCTCGAGACGTACACTTGCAGGATGGTCTTGTGCTCGCCCTCCTTGGCCATGGCGAGGGTGGCGAGGAGCGGCGGAAAGATCGAGAGCGCCATGACATAGATCCCGGGCCCGTAGAACCTCGGCGACGACTCGCCGGGGTTGTACCACAGCCGGATCGCCGCCTGGACCGGCGCCGCCTGCGCGGCGCCGGCCGTCTGTTCGTTGTACGCTTGGACGACCTGCCCCGCGTATCCGGAGACCAGTTTGGCGGTGTTGGCGTCGGAGGCGTCCACCAGCAGTTGGACCGGCGAGGGGACGCCGCGGGCGACGTCACGGCCGAAGCGCGGGGGGATGATGAGGGCGGCGCGCGCCGTGTTCGTCGACAGCGCCTCCTCCGGCTGGCGGTCCACCAGCCACGGGACGACGCGGAACGTGACGGACCCGCGAAACGCGTTGATCAGATCGCGCGACAGCGCCGAGCCGTCGAGATCCTGCACGACGATCGGGATGTTCGTGACCGACAGCGAGAACGCGCGGCCGAGGAGCAGCAGCAGGACCACGGGGAGCGCCAGCGCGAGCGCAAGAGACAGCCGATCCCGCAGAAACTGGATCAGCTCTTTGCGGACCTGGGCGAGGATGCGTCCCATACGGCAAGCCTCTCCTCGTGTGGGTGCCGGGCGGCGCGGGGCTGCTTACTGGCTGTGCCAGCCCTTCCAGCCGGGCGGCCAGGCGTCGCCGACGAGCACCTCGCCGTCGGCGGGCATCCCGGGCTTGGCATAGCCGAAACCGCCCCGCAGCCCGAGCTTCACGCCGACCACCTGCTTCACGCGGTCTTCCCGGAAGTACGTGTTCTCGGGCGTAAACGTGGCCTGGGGGTCGATCTCCAGCACGTACGCGTCGATGGCATGCCCCGGGTTCGAGTCGAGGTAGATGTGGGCCCGCTGGCCCAGCTTGACCTTGCCGATGTCCCCTTCCGGGATGTAGCCGCGCAGGTACACCTGGTCCAGGTTGAGGAGCGTCACGATCGCCGTCCCGGCCTGCACCACTTCGCCCGGCTGCGCGGCGCGGGTGATGATCGTGCCGGTAAACGGCGCTCGGATGATGAGGTCCTGCCGGTTCGCCTCGGCCTGGGCCAGCTCCGCCTGCGCCTGCGCAACCTGGGCGGCGGCGCTGCGGATGGTCGCCTGTTGTTGCACGATCTGTTTCTCCACCTGCGCGGTTGCGGCGTTCCGGATGGCCGGGTTGGCCAGGTTGGCCTGCGCCGTCACGAGCGCGCCCCGGTCGGCCTCGACCTGGCGCCGCGCCGCCGCCACCGCCGCGGCTTGCTGGTCCGCCGCCGTGACTTCCTGGATGCGCTGCTGCTCCGACACCGCGCCTTGCCGAGCCAGCGCGGTGTACGCCTTGCTGTTGAACGCCGCGTTCTGGTACGCCGCCTCCTGCTGGGCGAGATTCGCCTCCGCGGCCGCGAGATCGGCCTGCGCCTGCCGGACACGCCCCTGCGCGTCGGTCGCCGCCTGCGCCGCCATCAGCTGATTTTGCTGGCGCTGCTGCTCCAACACGGCGATCTGGTCTCGCGCCGCCTGGGCCTGTGCCTGCGCGCTCAACAACGCCGCGCGCGCCTGATCTTCCTGCGCGCGGATCTGGCTGTCGTCCAGGGTGGCGATGATGTCGCCGGTCTTGACCGAGTCGCCCTGGTTCACGCGGATGTCCACGATCTTGCCGGCCACCTTCGGCGCGATGGCCGAATCATCGCCCTCGATGCGCCCGCTCAGCGGGATGATGGTGGACGGTACGGGCGGCGCGCTGAAGTATGTCCGCCACACCCATACACCCGCGGCGGCCAGCACGAGCAGCAGAGCGATGGGGAGAAACCTTGGGCGCCCGCGCATCCGCGCTGCCGGGGGCGCCTGAGCCGGCGCACGAGCCGCGTCCTGTGCCGTCATGGCCGCTTCCTTTCCCGCGCGTCCCGCGGCAGTCGCCGCCGCGCGGACTTGAATGTGTGCAGGTACGCGAGCGAAAAGTCGGCGATATGGTCCGCGATCCGGTCCACTTGCTCAGGGGTCATGGTGAGCTCCGGCCACAGCTTCGCCAAGATCGGCCGCCCCTGCACGTAGTGGATCGCCTGCCCGATGATGCTGTGCACGCACAGCCGTGTCGTCTCGTGATCCCGCGGCAGCCCGATGATGGCCCCGACGATGTCCCGAAACCGGTCGTACAGCGGGCGCAGGGTTTCGTTGAGGACCCGATCCATCGCCGGCGTCGGGTGCGCCCACTCGTGCATCATGACGCGAAACGGCAGGTCGGGATTCTGCGAGGCGAACATGCCCCGGAGCCGCATGCGGATGATGGCGCGCAATACCACCTCGGGCGGCGCGGTCCGGTCCGAGAGCGCGGCTTCCACGTCGAGCTTGCGCGCGAACCGGCGAAGCACCTCGGTATACAGGTTCAGCTTGTCCCCGAAGTAGTAGTTCACGGCGGCGATGTTGGCGCCCGCGCGCAGGCAGATCTCCCGCACCGTCGCCCCCTCGAAGCCGTGGTCCGCGAAGGCCTGCTCAGCGGCGTCGAGGAGCTTCTCTCGGGTGCCCTCGGCCGCCGTGCGGCTGGCCGGCACGGGGCGCCGCGACAAGGAATAATCGGATGCATCATTCATTTCAAACAACAGTTTAAATCGTTAATTTCGCGATGTCAAGTTGTGGGACCTCAATCCACCCCACTCCCGGATTTCGACCGATCGACATGGGCGAGAGCCTCTATTGGAAGGAGGTAGCCGCCTGCGGCGCGCGGGTAACTAGTGATAACGGGTCGATGTAGGAATCCGCTGGAGCTCTGAAGGGAGGACTCGATTGCCGGGCACCGCGGCGATTCGGTTCGCCTTGCCTGTCATCGCGGCGGCCGCCGCCGTGCTTTTCGTCGGCGCGCCGCAGTGGTCGATCGATCACACCCTCCGGCCGGCGCTGGCGGCGTCTGCGGCTCCGGCATCGCGCGGTACCGGCGTGTCGCCGGCCGCCGAGTTGTCCGCACTCCGCCTGGCCCCGCTGCTCGTCCCGCAGACCATCCCGCCGGACCGTTCGTCCGCGCCCAAGCGGGTTCCCACAAACCCCGTGGCGCCGCCGGCCCCCGCACGTCCGGCGTGGGACGGATCGGCGCATCGCACGATCGGGACCCTGCGATCCGTCAGCTGCGGAGGGCGCAACCTGGTGCTTCAGCAGGAAGCGGGCGGCAGCGCCGACTTTGTGATGACGCCCGCGACCGTGGCCTACGCGGAAGCGCGCAAACTGCCGGACGCGTGCGCGCTGGCGCGACTCGTGGGGACCAGGGCGGTCGTCTGGTGGACGGCGAACGGCACCGAGTACGTTGCGAGCCGCGTCGACGTCGTGACGCTCGCAGGCGTTCCCGCGGCGATTTCACAGGGTACCAATCCGGCCGGCGGCGAGACCTCCGACAACAGCATCCCCGTGGTGACGTGGCCCGTCATGAGCGGTGTCGCCGCGCCGGAATACGGCGCGACCGCAGCGAGCGTAGCCGCCCCGGCCGCTGGCAGCGGCAGCTCGACCGGTGACGCCACGGCCTCACATCCCCCCGACAATACGGCCGGCGGCGCGGCCGCCGGAAGCGCGAACGTCTCGGGCGGCGCGGCTGTGTCGGCCGGCGACCCGTCGTCCGCTGGAAGTGTTTCCGGGCAGGCCGGAGTCTCTGGCAACGTGGGTGGCGGTGCGGCGGGCGCCGGCGCGTCCGGCCAGGCAGGCGCCTCCGCGGGTGGCAGCTCGTCCGGAACCGCCAATGTTTCGGGCGGCGCCGGTGTGTCGGCCGGTGGCCCCGCGGGTACGTCCGCCCAGGGCGGGGCAACGGCGGGCGGCGCAGCCAACGCCGGTTCGTCCGGAACCGCCAGCGCGTCGGGTAGCGCCGGCGCCTCCGCGGGTGCGGGGACGTCCGGCGCCGGAGGCGCATCCGGGCAAGTCGGCGCCGGCGCCGGTGCAAGCGCCGGCCGCGGAGGAGTGTCCGCGGGGGCGAATGTCTCGGGCGGCGTCAGCGCCGGCGGGACATCGGTCAACGCCGGCGCGGGGGCGAGCGTCGGTGTCTCGGGCGGCGGGGTCTCCGGGGGCGCCGGTGCGTCGGCCGGGCATGATTCGACCGGCCAAAAGTGAGCTCCGCTCGGCATCACGGCCGGCGATGAGGGGGAACGGCGTGCGTTGCGCGATGCGCGGTGTTCTTGCCGTCCTACTGGCGTGCTTTGCCGTTGCGGGATCGCCACCGCTTCGCGCGGATGCGGTGCCCGGCGTATCCGACACCTATCTGCTGCGGGCGACTACGGTGCAGGTGACGGTGCGGAGCGCCGTGCGCGGAGCGTCGGTACGCTGCCTCGGGTTCGTGGCTACCGTGAGAGACCCGTTTGCCTATGTGGTGACCGCGAAGCGTTGCGTGGAGCCGCTGGTTGCAGCGCCGCTTGCGACGGGCACCCCGTTCAATCGCTTGGGGATCAGCGTGACCGTGCAGTATCCGGACGGGAGCACCGGTACCGTGCAGAACCTCGCCTGGATGGATGACGTCGTGTCCTTGGTGACGTCGTTCGCACGCCGTCCGGCCTCGTACAGCAAGCTGTGCCCATCGTGTTCCATGTACGCGGACTTTGGCGCCGACCAGACGATCCCCGTCGCGCTGGCCCCTCCGGGACCCCGTCAGGCGGTCGCCCACGGCGTTGTGGCGTCGGACTCCGAAGGCAATTACGGGATCGCGGCCGGCGCGGCACCGGGCATGAGCGGGGCCGCCGTCCTGGATGCGCGCAACGGCAACCTGGTTGGGATCATCACGGTGCCGCCTGGTGCGGGGCCAGACGGGTGGCGCCAGGCCCGGCTGTCGACCGGACGGACGGTGAGCGATCTGACCCGCTTCGCTGTCACGACCTTTGAACGATGACCGTGTCCTAGGCGCAATCCCGGTTCCCAGGTCGCCATTCGAGTCACCCAACCCGCCGCGGGACAGCGGCACTCGTTGCCGCCCGCTGCAACGTCCCCGCGGCTCGTCGGTTTCTCCTGCTCGTTGGCCGAAGGCCAACGCCCTGGCTTCACCGCGCCGTTGCCGCGACTGGGCGGGCCTGGATCGGGACCCCCGCGCTGCCTTGTCCCCCGGAAGGAGAAGCGTGAACTCGTCGAGCATAGGTTTGGAGCACCGGCCCGGGGCGGACGCGCTCCCTCCAGGGGACGGTCCCCCTGTCGATTTTACGCGGCCCCGGACGACTATATGGGCGAAAGGCTGCCGGCCTACCCCTCTCACCGATCCGCATCGTCCAGGCGGCGGCGTTCGGGACTTGGGCGAAGCGCCGTGCGCGGCATCTCGGAAAGGAGCGGCTGATGAGCAGAGTCCGGGCTCTGATCGGCACACGAAAGGGCGCGTTTGTGTTGACATCGGACGGCAATCGGGAACGCTGGGACGTGAGCGGTCCACACTTCGCCGGATGGGAGATCTACCACGTGAAGGGATCTCCCGCCGACCCCAACCGGCTGTACGCATCGCAATCGAGCGGCTGGTTCGGACAGTTGGTCCAGCGGTCCAACGATGGGGGCAAGACGTGGGAGCCGGTAGGTAACGAGTTCGCGTACGACGGTGTGCCGGGCACGCACCAGTGGTACGACGGCACGCAGCACCCATGGGAGTTCAAGCGCGTGTGGCATCTCGAGCCGTCCTTGACCGATCCGGATACGGTGTACGCGGGGGTCGAGGACGCGGCGCTGTTCCGCTCCACCGATGGCGGGCGCACCTGGCGTGAGCTTTCCGGGCTACGCGGGCACGGATCCGGTCCCTCGTGGCAACCCGGCGCCGGAGGAATGTGCCTGCACACGATCCTGCTGGATCCCGCCGACCCGGCGCGGATGTTCATCGCGATCTCGGCCGCGGGGGCGTTCCGGACGGACGATGGGGGAACCACGTGGCGGCCCGTGAACCGCGGCCTGCGGTCCCAGGGCCTTCCCAACGAGACCGCCGAGGTCGGTCACTGCGTCCACCGCATCGCGATGCACAGGTCACGGCCTGGTGTGCTGTTCATGCAGAAGCACTGGGACGTCATGCGCAGCGACGACGCCGGCGGCTCGTGGCACGAGGTGAGCGGCAACCTGCCGACCGACTTCGGCTTCCCGATCGACGTGCACGCCCACGAGCCGAATACGATCTATGTCGTGCCGATCAAGAGCGATTCGGAGCACTACCCGCCGGACGGCCGGCTGCGAGTCTATCGGAGCCGCACGGGTGGAAACGAGTGGGAGGCGCTGACCCGCGGGCTGCCCCAGAGCCATTGCTACGTCAACGTGCTGCGAGACGCGATGGCGGTCGACGCGTTGGACCCCTGCGGGATCTACTTCGGCACCACCGGTGGACAGGTGTACGCGTCGGCGGACGACGGGGATACGTGGACCCCGATCGTGCGGGACCTGCCGGCCGTGCTCTCCGTCGAGGTCCAGACGCTGTCATGATCCGGGTCGTTCTCCCGGCGCATCTGCGCACGCTCGCGCAGGTCGACGGCGAAGTCCGCCTCCACGTCGCCGGACAGGTGACGCAGCGAGCGGTGCTGGACGAGCTCGAGGCGCGCTATCCCGCGCTGCGCGGGACGATCCGGGACCGCCTCACCCAGCGGCGCCGTGCGTTCGTGCGGTTCTTCGCCTGCGAGCGGGATCTGTCACACGAGCCGCCGGACACGCCGCTGCCCGACGCGGTCGCGACCGGGGCGGAGCCGTTGCTGATCGTGGGAGCAATGGCCGGCGGCTAACGCCGTTCTCCCTTTCGCGGCCCCGGCATCCCATGGCGCCGCCGGGCGCGCGGCGGGCCGCTCCGTGCGTATCGGGCGGGTGTCCTTCGCCGCGCGCTCGCCCCGCACGCCGTCCCCGGCGGCCTTCACGCCCGCGGAGCGGCGTATCGTCCGCGCGTACCGGACGCCGGCCCGGGTGCAGGCGTTTGTGCGCGCGCTGCCTTACAACTGGGAACGGCGAGGCGCCACGCTGCGGACCTTTCGCGGCGTGGTGCGGCACGGCGAAGCGCACTGCCTCGAAGCCGTGCTCGTCGCCGCCACCGTGCTCGAGCAGCACGGCTTTCCGCCGCTGGTCCTCGACCTCGAGTCGCAGGACCAGCTGGACCACGTGCTCATGCTCGTTCGCATCGGCGGCCGGTGGGGCGCGATCGGAAAGTCCCGCGATGTCGGCCTGCACGGCAGGCGGCCCGTGTTTCGCACGGTGCGCGAGCTCGTCTACAGCTACGTGGATCCGTACGTCGATGGCTCAGGCCGGGTCACGGGGTACGGCATCGGGCATCTCGATGAACTCGTCCGGGGTGACTGGCGCTTGGGCGAGCGCAACGTCTGGGAGGTCGAGCGCGCGCTCTACCGGATGCCGCACGTCCGCCTGCGGACGTCGGACCGGCGCTACGAGCGGATGCTGCGGCGGTTCCTGGCCCTTCGAGCCGAAGGCCGGGCGGCGACCCCGGCGGGCGTCCGGCAGCTCTACGGCGCCGCGGTCGATGACTGGCTGTAGCCGGCGTGCCCGTGCGGGTCCGCCGGGCGGTGCGAGGTCGACCTAACTTGTTGGCCTAATCCGTATCCGCGGCGTGACCACGTCCGGCCTCCGGCCGGTGTCTCGCCGCGACGCGGCCCGCGGCCGCGCCGATCCAGCACGCGCTGCCCACAACCGCGTACACCCACCAGTCCACGTGGGTCAGGTAGAGGAGCGCGGCGGCCGCGATCATACCGCTCAGCGATAAGAGGGCCATGGCGTTCGGCGCGTCGAACGCGGCCCATCCGATATAGGTGCTCAGCACAAGCGACGCGAAGGTAGCGGGGTAGAGCCACCACGCGACATGGTGTGCTCCCAGGACGAGCGCCGCCCCCGCCATCCAGCCGAGCCATGCCACCCCCCACATCGACCTGCCCCTCCGGCGTCCCGTGCTACGTCCTTCCGGGATTGCGTGCATCAGGGGTTGTGCCCCGAGACCCCGGCCTGCAGACGCAACATCGGCCGCGGCTACATCAAGACCAACCCGATGCGCGGCATGGGCCTTGGTTCAGCGTAGGCAGGTCACGGCCGGCGTTGCCGGCAGGGCGCCCCGGCGGGTATGAAGGTACGCGCCCTCATCCGGCCACCGCCTCTCGAAATCGCCTGATCGCCTCGATATGTGCCTGGGGGTCCGCCAGGCCTGATTGCATGGTGTTGACGCTGACGTGGGTGGCGCCGAGCTGGCGCCACTGGTCGACCTGACGGCGCCACTCGTCGGGCCCGCTCTGGCGGATCCAGGCGCGTCCCTCGATGCCGAAGGTGGCCGGGCTTCGCCCCGCCCCGACGAGGTGGGCGCGGAGGCGGTCGATCTGATGCTCCCGCGCCGGCTCAGACGATGGCCGTTGCCCGGCGGGCTGGATCGTGCGGCTCGACATCCAGCCGTCGGCAAGGCGGGCGGCGCGCCGCAGCGCCGCCTCCGATTCGCCGCCGATCCACACCGGGATCGGTTGCTGCACCGGCAGCGGGTTGATGCCGGCGTCTGTGATGCGGTGCCAGCGGCCCTGGAATGTCACGGCGTCGTGCGTCCACAAGGCTCGCATCACGCGAATCTGCTCGACCGACCGCGCGCCACGTGTGTGGAAATCCATGCCGAGCGCCTCGTACTCGACGTCGTTCCAGCCCACGCCGATCCCGAGCCGGAGGCGTCCCCCGCTCAGCACATCCACTTCGGCGGCCTGCTTCGCCGCGAGCACCGTTTGCCGTTGCGGCAGGATGATCACGCCCGTCGCCAGCTCGAGCCGCGTTGTGCAGGCCGCGATGTACCCGAGCACCACAAAGGGTTCATGAAAGCAGTGCGCGCTCGTATAGGGGCCGGTCCACGCGGGCCGGCTCGCGATGTTGGCGCCTACGACGTGGTCGTAGATGAGCAGGTGATCGTACCCTAACGATTCCGCCGCCTGCGCGTAGTCGCGGATGACGGCCGGATCGCTGCCGATCTCGATTTGGGGGAACACGACGCCGAGTTTCATGCGTCCGTGTTCGCATCGCACGGGCGTGATTCCCTGCTGCCGTCCCGGCGGGCTCGTCTCGGCGCAGGCGACGCGTGCCCCCGGCCCGAATGACCGGCAAGAGACGGCGCATTCGCCGGACGGGGAGGATGTCGCGCATGCATCGGCTGATCGGCCGGAACGGGCACGGGCGTTGGTGGGGCGTCGCCGTGGTGGTGGCGGCGCTGGCGGCGACGGGAGCCGGCGCGGTCGCGGCGCCGGTGACCGGCGGGACCCTCACCATCGGGCTCACCGCCGATCCGACCATGATGGACCCGCACGCGTCGGCGGCCGCCGCCACGTACCTGGTCGGGAGCTTGAACGTCTTCGAGAGCCTCCTGTACCAGGCCCCGGATGGTACGTTCGCGCCGTGGCTCGCGACGGGCTACCAGATCTCGCCGGACGGCAAGACGTTCACGTTCACGCTGCGGCAGGACGTCCGCTTCACCGACGGCACGCCCCTGAACGCGGACGCGGTGAAGTGGAATCTGGACCGGATCGTCAACCCCAACTTCCGCGCCGGCGGGTCGCTCTCGGCCCTGGTGGGGTACACCGGCGCCACCGCCGTGAACGATCGCACGGTGCAGGTCCACTTCAAGGATCCGTACGCGCCGTTTCTGGCGTACGTTGCCGGCGGCACGCTGGCCATCCTCTCGCCCAAGGCCACCGCGGCGCAGACGCCGCAGGAGACCCAGCGCGCCCCGATCGCGAGCGGCCCGTTTACGGTCTCCGACTATGTGACGAACGATCACCTGGCGCTCCTGCGCAACGCCGCCTACAACCGCCGCGCGCCCGGAAGCGGCCATCAAGGACCGCCCTATCTCGACCGGATCGTCTGGAAGTTCATCCCCGAGGCCGAGACGCGGGCGATCACCTTGTCGTCCGGCGAGACTCAGATGATCTACGTGCTCGGGTACGGCACGGGCGGCGGCCAGATTCTCGCCCAACTCCGGAGAGACCCGCGGCTGGTGGAGGACACGCGCCCGTTCCCGGGGTCCGCGTATCTCTGGCTGGCCAACGTGCGGCTCGCACCGACCGACGATGTCCGCGTGCGCCGCGCCATCATCTACGGGATCAACCGCCGGGCCATCATCAGCGCGGTGTACCGTGGCCTCGGAGCGCCGGCCTGCGGCATGGTCAGTCACGTCCTTCTGGCGGACCCCGAGGCATGCTCGTACTACCCCTATGATCCGCAGCGGGCCCGCCGGCTGCTCGACGAGGCCGGATGGAAGATGGGTCCGAACAACCTGCGGGTCAAGGACGGGCACCCGCTGACCCTCACCTTCAACTCGTTGAACCTCGGCGGCGGCGACTTTCCCGACGTCCAGCCGGTACAGGCGCAGCTCCTGGAACTCGGGATCGACCTCAAGATCAAGAGCCAGGCCTTCGGGCCCTTCGCCGCGGATAACTTCCACTGCGCGGACAATCTCGGAACGATCTTCCTGCGCGCGAACGACGAAGACACGCTCTACGCGCTGTTTGCGACGGCTAACATCGGCACCAACTTCAACTGGTCCTGCTACTCCAATGCCCAGGTGGACCAGCTGCTCGCGGCGGGGCGCAGCACCCTCGATCCCGCCAAGCGGCGGGCGATCTACGTCCAGCTCGACCATCTGCTGCTGGATCAAGCCGTCGCCATGCCGATGATGGACGAGTTGTCGGTCTGGGTCCGCCGGGCCAACGTCTCGGGCGTCCGGTACAACTACTCGACGTATCCGGCGTTCGTTGATGCTTACCTGACGAAGTAGCGCGAGATCGGCGAGCTTCCTCGTATTGGTTGTGAACATTGAATCGCTGCGTTGGCGGCCCGCGGGGCCGTCCCCGCGGGCTACCCGGCCGCCCCGGCGGCCAGCACCGGCGTATTGGCCAGCAACTCCAGCGTGTACGGGTCCCGCGGCCGGTCCAGGACGTCGCCGACCGCCCCCTGCTCGATGATCCGCCCCTGGCGGATGATGACGACGCGATCCGCGATGGTGCGCACCAGGGCGAGATGATGCGTGATGAAGAGCAGCGTGAGCCGCATGTCCCGCCGCAGCCGGCCGAGGAGCTCGAGGATCGACGCCTGGATCGAGACGTCGAGCGACGAGGTGATCTCGTCGCACACGAGGAGACGCGGTTCGGCCGCCAACGCTCTCGCGATCGCGACGCGTTGACGCTCCCCGCCGCTCAACTGGTTCGGGTAGCGCGCCTCGTACCCGGGATCCACGGCGACGCGGGCGAGCAGGTCCCGCACGCGCGCGCGCCGCGGGGCGCCGCCGCAGCCGAACACGTCGAGCGGCAGCGAAATCGACTGTGCCACGGTGCGCCGGGGATTCAATGACGCGGCCGGGCTCTGGAAGACATACTGGATGCTTCGGCGGAGCACCGGCGGGCGGGACCGCGCCGAGAGGTCGACGTCTCGGCCCTCGAAGCGCATCCCGCCGCTGGACAGTCCCGCATGCAGTCCGGCGATGCAGCGGGCGAGCGTCGTCTTGCCGCTCCCCGACTCGCCCACGAGCGCGACGCACTCGCCCTCCTCGATCGCCAGGTCGACGGCGTGGAGGACCGGCCCGCGTCCGTACGAGGCCGAGAGTGACCGGACATCCAGGATGGCGTCCCCCGCGGGCGTTGCCGGCGGGGCGGTCCAAAGCGCCCCGTTCGGGGACAGTGCCGCCCCAGTGGCCTGCACGTACGCCGCCCGGAGGCAGCGGGCCCGGTGATCGGGACCGACCGGCTCCAGGAGGGGCAATGCCGCCGTGCAGGCGGCCTGCGCGAACTCGCAGCGCGGGGCAAACGCGCATGCGTCCCCCCGGTCCCGCGGGCTCAACGGGACGCCTGCGATGCCGGCGAGGCCCCGGCGCTCGCGCACGCTGGGTGTCGCCAGGATCAAGCGCCGCGTGTACGGGTGCGCCGGGCGACCGATCACGCCCCCGGTCGGTGCCTCCTCGACCAGCATGCCCGCGTACATGACCCCCAGCCGGTGCGCGAGTCCGGCGACGACGGCGAGGTCGTGGGTCACGTAGACGGCCGCCGCGTGTTCCGTCGCGATGAGCTCGCGGATCGTATCCAGGACGTGCCCCTGCGTCGTGACGTCGAGACCGGTGGTCGGTTCGTCCAGCACAATCACGCGCGGGCGGCACAGGACCGCCGTCGCGATGGCGACGCGCTGCAGCTGCCCGCCCGACAGCTGATGAGGGTACCGCCGCAGGAACTCCCGCGATGCCGGCAGCCGCACCTTCCCGAGCACGTCCTGGATCCTGGCCTCGAGCCCACGTCCGCCCCCTCCGCGGTCGTGGGCCGACAGCGTCTCGCGGAGCTGCTCACCGATGCGCAGCGCGGGGTTGAGGGATGCCGTGGGGTCTTGCGGCACGTAGGAGATCAGCCGTCCTCGCACGCGCCGGCGGACCGACTCGGGGACACCGATGACCTCGACGCCGTCGACTTCCACGGAGCCGTTGAGCCGCGTGCCCGGGCGGGCGTGGCCCAGCAGGGCCAGCGCCAGGGTCGTCTTGCCCGATCCCGACTCGCCGACGAGACCAAACACCTCGCCCGGACGGAGTGAGAGGTCAAGCGCGTCCACGATCGCGTACGGGCGGGGGCCGTCGGCGACGACGCGGAGCTTGGACGCCCGGAGTGCATCGCGCGTCATGCCTCCACGCTCCGATCGACGCCCGCCACCGCGCGGCCGAGGCCGTCGGTCACGAGATTGCTCCCCACCGTGATGGCCGCGATGGCGAGCACGGGCAGCAGCACGGGCCAGGGAGAGACGTTCAGGCCGGCCTGGTTTTCCTGGATCATGAGGCCCCAGTCGGGGCGCGGCGGCTGTACCCCAAATCCGAGATAGTCGAGGCTCGCGATCAGCCCGATCGAATACGTCAGCCGGAGGCCGAACTCCACGGTCAGTGGCGCCACGACGTTCGGGAGCACCTCGCCGAGCAGGATCCGCGATCGCGGGACGCCGATGGCCTCGGCGTACCGGACGAAGTCGAGGTCGCGGACCTGCAAGGTCGCCGACCGGATGACCCGCGCCGTCTGCGGCATGTACGAGATCCCCACCACGGCCACGATCAACCAGCTCGCGGGGCCGATGATGGTGACGCACATCAGGACGAAGACAATCGAGGGGAACGCGAGCAGAAGGTCCATGACGCGCATGAGCACCTCGTCGACAACCCGTAGCGCATAGCCGGACACGAGGCCGACGAGGGTCCCGCTGGTCACGCCGATCGTGGTCGACAGGAGGGCCAGCAGGAGCACGACACGGCCGCCGTCGAGGAAGCGGCTCAGGACGTCGCGGCCCAGGTAGTCCGTTCCGAGCGGCGCGGCGCGGGACGGTGCGGCAAACGGCATGCCGAGAAACGCGGTCGCGCCGTGCGGCGCGACATACGGGCCGAGCACCGCGGCCGCGACCACCAGGCCGACGATCGCCAGCCCGATCCGGGTCCGCCCGAAGCGCAGCGCCCCGAGCAGCAGGTGCGCCCACCCGCCCGTCTCCCGCGGCGCCGCGTCCTGTCGCGCGCCGGACGGCAGGCCGATGCTCACGCCCGCGACTCCACGGCGGACGCGCGCATGCGCGGCGTGACGAGCATGACCAGGAGGTCCGCGACGAGGTTGACGGCGACGTAGAACGCGGCCAGCATGACCGTCAGCGTCTGGACGAGCGGGATATCGCGCTCGTTGACGGCCTCGACGAGCGCCCGGCCGAGCCCCGGATATCCGAAGACGGTCTCCACGACGACCACGCCGCCGGCGAGAAACAGGAGGTTCAACGCTGTCGCCTGAATCGTCGGCGCGACCGCGTTCAGCAGGGCGTGCCTGAGGACGACGCGCCGTTCCGGCAGCCCCTTGAGGCGTGCCATCAGCACGTAGTCGCTCTGCAAGACCTCGATCATGCTGGCCCGGATCATACGGATCGGGTACGGTGCCACCCCGAAGACCAGGGTGAGGACCGGCAGCACGATCACGGACGGCTGCCGCCAGATCGGCCGCGACGGATCGACGATCGACGCGGGTGGAAGCAGGTGCACCACGGTCGTCGCCAGCAGGTAAATCAGCGCGATGCCGATGACGAACGCCGGGACGGCCGCCAGGGCCAGGGTGAGCACCGAGACGACGTGATCGACGCGGCTCTCCGTCCGTAGGGCGCTCAGGGTGCCGACGGCGAGCGCGAGCGGCGTCGCCACGAGGGTCGTCAACACCGCGAGCACGCTGGTGTTCTCGATGCTCCTCGACACGATCCTGGCGATGGGCTCCTGGGACACCAGCGACGTCCCCCAACGGCCGGTTACCAGGTCGGTCAGCCAGTGCCAGTACTGGAGCGCCGGCGGTTCGTCGAGGTGCATCTGCTCGCGGAGCGCAGCCACCGACTCCGGCGTCGCGTAGCGCCCGAGCAGGAGCTGCGCCGCGTCACCCGGGAGGAGTTGCGTCGCCAGGAACACCAGCACCGACGCCAGCCACAAGATGAAGACGCCGGCGCCGAGTCGGCGCACGATGACGCGCGTCACCCGACGTCCCTCGGGGCCGGCGCAGGGTTACGCGCGACTGTGACCGTGGGGGACTGCGCGGACCTGCGGCACCGGCAGCACGCGCGTGGGTCGCGCGCCGTCCCCCGTCCGGCCCTAGGCGTACGAGACCTCACGATATCGATACTGCCCGAGGCTCCATCCCGTTGCGGCGTCCGGTACGAACCCGGTGAACTTGGCGCTGTACGCGTCGATCGTGTCCCGGAACGCCGGGATGATGTCGCCGCCGCTGTCGTACAGGATTTTTTCGATCGCGCTGAACTTCTCGTTCCGCTTCGCCGGATCGGACTCTTTGAGCGCGTCGCGGTACAGAGCGATCGATGTTGGATCGCTCCAGTGGGTGTCGTTGAAGATCCCGCCCGGGAGATTGCGGAGCGCGAACATGATCCCGAACGGCTTGTCCCCGTAGTAGCTCTGGGTGAACGGCCATTCCTTGAACTTCACGTCGTACTGGGCGGGATCGATGCTCTGCACGGTAATGGTCACGCCCGCGCTCTTCGCGTTCTCGGCCAGCACCTGGGCGCCGGCCACCAGGCCGGAGTTCTCCTCCGCGGTCACGAGCTGCACCGAGAGGTCTGATTGCCCCGCCGCCTTGAGCAACGATTTCGCCTGATCGATATCCTGATGGCGCTGCGGGAGCGCGCGCGGGTACGCCGCGTCGTGCGGGCACGGCATGTCGTTACCGATCGTGGCGTACCCGCTATAGACCTGCTGCACCATCTGGGTCCGGTTGATGATGAACTTCAACGCCTGCCGCACGCGCACGTCGCTGAACGGCGGCGTATCGACGCGCATCACGATGGGTTGAATAAAGCCGGCCTTGGCGACGAGGAGGCGCAGGTTGGACCGGCCGCGGATGACGGGCACTTGCGCCTGCGGCAACGCATCGAGCGCGTCGATCTGGCCGGCGAGCAGCGCGTTGACCTGCGACGTATTGTCCGGGAAGTCGATGATCACGACCTGGTCGAGGCGCGGCTGGCCGGTGATCCAGTAGTGCGGGTTGCGGACGAAAACACTCCGCTGGCCGGGGACAAAGCTCTGGAACATGAACGGACCTGTGCCCACCGGCTTCCGCGGATCGAACCCGACGGGCACGATCGACGACTGCGGGATGTAGAAGCGCTCGGCGAGGATCGCGTCGGGGTAGTTCAACGTCAGGCGAACGGTCCGCCGGTCCAGCTTCGTCATCGCCTTGGCATTGATCGATCCGAGGCTCTTCGCCGCCTTGCCCGGATTCTTGGGATCGAGGATCCGCGCGAACGAGAAGATCAGGTCGTCCGCGGTCAGCGGCTTGCCGTTGTGGAACGTGACGCCGCTGCGCAGGCGGATCGTCGCGACGGTCGCCGTCGCATTCAACTCGATGGATTCGGCGAGCCCGTAGCGCAGCGTGAGCTTGTCGTGCTCGAAATAGGTCAGCGTGTCGTAGAGTTGAAAGACGCGTTGGAGGTCCATGTCGGACTGGCCGAAGTGGCAGTCCACGGTATCCTTCGCGTTGCCGAGGCTCCCGACTCGCAGCGTCCGGGCGGTCGCCTGCGCGAACGCGTGCTCCCTCACCGCCAGCGCGCCGGCGGCGGCAAGACCGGCGGAGACGAAGCGGCGCCGGGTCAGTACAGTAGGCGTAGCCAACACTCCTGCCCCCTCTCTCGCACGAGATCGATTCACACCCGCTCCGCCGCGGTCTTCCGTTTGGAATTTGTCAACTCCTGCCCTTGAAGAGTGCCGCTCCCCGCTGCGTCGCGGTGTACGGATTCGCGATAAGGCGCTCACGTGACGAACGGCATCCTCCTCGTCTACGATGCGAACGAGCGACGCCCGGCGGGGGCCGGCGACGCACGACGCCGTGGTGCACCGGTGCCGCGGGCTCCGGGCGCAGGGCCAGGCACGCGGGAACTGGAAAGAGCAGATTCAGTGAACGAGGGCGTGGATCTTCGGGTATGAGCCGCGCGCGCCACGTGACGGTCGTCGGCGCGGGCATCGTCGGCGTCTCCTGCGCGCTGTACCTGCAGCGGGACGGCCATCAGGTGACCGTGGTCGACCCCGCCGGGCCCGGGGAGGGCGCGTCGCAGAGCAACGCCGGGTTCATTTCCTCCGGCAGCTGCGTGCCCACGAGCACGCCGGGCATCCTGCGGCGCGTCCCCAAGATGTTGCTCGACCCCCTGGCGCCGCTCGCGATTCGCTGGACCTACCTGCCGCGGCTCGTGCCGTGGCTCGTCAGGTTCGTGCGCGCCGGCGCGCCCGGTCGGGTGGAGGCGATCTCCATCGCGCTCGCGCGCCTCCTCGAGCTGGCACCGGAGAGCTACGCGGCCTTGGCCGCGGGCAGCGCGGCGAGCCGCTATCTGCGCGCGGGAGGCGTCCTCTACACCTACGAAACCGATGCGTCGTTCGCAGACGCGCGGTGGAGCTTGGACCTGCGCCGGCGCCGCGGCATCGACTTCGAGATTGTGCAGGGGGCGGACCTGCGCCGGTTGGAGCCGGCCCTCGCGCCGGCGATCCGGCACGGCGTCTTCTATCCCAAGACGATGTTTTGCACGGATCCCCGCGGCCTGGTGCGCGCGCTCGCTCAGGATTTCGTTGATCGAGGAGGGGAGCTGGCCCGGGAGCAGGTCATTGACATCGAGGTCGACGCCGGAGGTCCCCGCGCGCTCCGCACCCCTCACGGGCGGCGGGATCTCGACGTCCTCGTCATCGCCGCGGGCGCGTGGTCGCGGCCTCTCGCGGCCCGGGCCGGCGGACGGGTCCCGCTGGACACGGAGCGCGGGTATGTCGTAACGCTCCCGCGGCCCGGTCTCCCGCCGCGTATTCCGCTCCTCTCGGGCGACTACAACTTCGCGATCACCCCCATGGAGGGCGGTCTCCGCTTGGCCGGGACGGTCGAGCTCGCTGGGCTTCACGCGCCGCCCAACTACGCCCGGGCCCGCCGGCTCGTCCAAGCCGCGGGGCGGGTCCTGGCCCGGCTGGACCCGGACGGCGCAACCTATGCGATGGGACACCGTCCGTCGACGCCGGACTCGCTACCGGTCCTCGACCGGTCGCCCCGCTCTCCGTCGACGTTCTTCGCGTTCGGGCACGGTCATCTCGGCCTCACGCTTGGTCCGGTCACGGGACGTATCATCGCGGACCTGGTCGGGGATCGGACGCCGCCGATCGACGTCACCCCGTTTCGCGTCGATCGCTTCTGAGGCGTGCGGCTTGGACGCCGGCTGTCGATGAGTTGCTGGTAGTCTCCGCCGCCACGCCACCGCGGCATGATGAGGTCCCTTGTGGACCAACCGGGAACCTTTGTTCGTTTGAGGCCGTTGTTCCATACCAAAGCGCCTCCAAGACTCAACCGGACTTGTCTCGTTCGAATGAGGGCGATGGGTTCCTTCCCAGGAGACTAAACGGGCCTGCGCCAATTATGGAATATTTGGGCGGAGGACATGCTTGTGTCCTGAGACATCACGTCCGGACGTCGCTCCGGTTCGACCCCGGCTGTGTCGACTTAGGTCAGCCCGACGCCAGTCCTCTCAACAAATCAATCGACAGCGCGCAGGCGCAGCGGGCATGCGCAGCAGGACGCTGAACGCCGCGGCGGAGCAACCATGCGACGGGGGCCATCTGGGGCAACGGCGGATTTGGATCCGCATCTCCCCGGCGCCATGAGAGAGGAGGGGACTCTCACGGCGCGATCGCGGGAGCCGGGCGACACCCACGACGGGCGCATGCGCGGGGCGGGTGCGCCGGCTGCCTCGGGAGCCCGACCGCTCGTGAGCGTGATCATTCCGGCGTACAATGCGGCCCCGTTCATTAGAGCGGCCCTCCGCAGCGTCGCCGCGCAAACCTATCGCAACCTGGAAGTGATCGTCGTCGACGACGGCTCCACCGACGACACGTGTGAGCAGGTCCTCGGGTGCGACCCCACCATTACGCTCGTACGGCAACCCAACGGCGGGGCGGCCGTCGCCAGGAACACGGGGATCGAGCGCAGTCACGGCGCGTACGTGGCGTTTCTCGACGCGGATGACGTCTGGCTCCCTCGCAAGGTCGAGCGGCTGGTGGACGCGCTGGAACGACGCCCCGGCGTGGCCGCCGCGTATCATGGCTACGCGGCGATCGACGAAGCCGGAATGGTCATCGGGCAGCCCGTGATCCGTACCCACAACGGCGACTTCCTCGAGGCCATGCTGCTCAGCTGCCTCTTTGGCCCGCCGATGGCGATGATCCGGCGCGCATGCCTGGATCGCATCGGCCTGTTCGATCCCGCCCTGCGCCTGGGGCAAGATTGGGACCTGTTCCTCAGGATGGCGTTGGCGGGCTGTCAGTTTCACGGCGTGCCCGAAGTCCTGGTCCACTGCCGCACTCACGGCCGCAACTCGACACGCGATCCGGAGCAGGCGGCGGCGTATACGCGGCTCGTGCTGGACCGGGCCCTCGCCGATTCCCGGCTCCCTGAGCGTCTCCGCCGGCCCGAATTTCGGGCCGCGGCCTATAAGACCCACGCGATCTTCTACGCCGCGCGCTGCCTGCGGGACAAGGATCACTGGGAGGACGGAATCGAGTTGCTGCTCGACGCCGTCCGGCAGGACCCCGGGATGCTCACGCGCCCGAGCACATACTTGGACCTTGCGCTTCGCACGCTGCCGCCCGGCGATCGAACGTGGCCGGCCCCGGCACATCACGCCGACCGCGCCGTCACCATGCTGATCAGGGCGCTGGACGAGCTGCTTCGAATGCCGGACCTGCCGAGCCCTGCGGCGGGGCGCAGGCGTCAGGCGTGGTGCGCGCTGTGGATGGCTGCATCCGTTCTGTACACGCTCGGGCGCCGGTACCTGCCCGCGGTATCCAGCGCCGGCCGCGCGTTGCGCTCGGACCCGCTGACGTTGATGCAGACGCTCGTGCGGGCGGCTTCCGGCCGGTGGTTGTCTATCCCCTCGGTGTGGCGACCGGCTCGAAACGGCGCGATGCGGCAACCGTGATGCGTAGCGATCGCGCTGCGCGCGCCGCGCTCTGAACATCATCTGCCGGCTGTCCGTTACAAGGGAGGGGGCCGGGGGCGGTGACGGCCGCGCGCAGCGGCCGGCCCCTCCCGGAATTCGTCGGCGGGATGCGGGGGGTGACGGGTATGAAGCTGCGGCGTGTCACGAGGCGGACCTTGCTCCGGACCGTGGGCGGAGGCGCGGCCGCGGCCGCGCTGGGCGGGTGGCGTGCCGTCCCGGCGCCGGCGCAGGCCGGCGACATCAAGGTGGGAATGTTGTACCCGCTGTCCGGCTCGCTCGCGCTGACCGGCCGGAACATGAGGCAGGCCGTCGAACTCGCCGCCGATATCGTCAACACCGCGCATCCGGAGCTGGCGCCGCTCACGCTCGCCGCTCCCGCGGGCCTGCCGAAGCTGGGCGGGCGCAAGATCCAGCTGGTCTGGGCGGACGCAAAGGACCCCGCCACGGCGCGCGCGGAAGCCGAGCGCCTGATCGATCAGGAGAAGGTCGTCGCGCTCATGGGCTGCTACGCGAGCGCGTACACGGCGACGGCCAGCCTGGCCGCGGAGACCCGCGGGGTCCCGTTTCTCAACGCGGAATCGTCGAGCCCCACGCTGACCCAGCGGGGCTTCAAATGGTTCTTCCGCACCGGGCCCACCGACGAGACGTTCACGGCCATGTTTTTCCAGATGTTCGGCGACCTGAGGAAGCGCGGGAAGCGCATCCAGAAACTCGCCATCCTATCCGAAAACACCGAGTTCGGCGCGACCGCCGCCAAGGTGGAGCAGGCTCAGGCCAAGTCGCAGGGGTACCAGATGGTGGCGGTCGAGATGTATACGTCGCCGGCGGCCACGCTGGACGCGGAGCTCAACCGGATCCACGCCGCCGGCCCCGACGCCGTGATCGCCAATAGTTACCTGATCGACGCCGTGACCACGATCAAGGCGCTCAAGACGATGCGGTACTTCCCGCCGGCGCTCGTGGCCCAGGATGCGGGCTACGTGCTGCCGGACTACATCAAGGACACGGGGAAGGACGGGTATTACATCTTGAGCCGCGCATCGTGGGCGCTCGGGCTCGGCGCCCGCAAGCGGCTCGTCGGAAAGGTGAACGATCTCTACCGGGCGCGCTACAACGAGGACATGGACGAGACCAATGCCCGGAGCTTCACGGGGCTGCTGACGCTTGCCAACGCGATCAACCTCGGCGGCGGGACGAGTCCGACGCAAATCCTGCAGGGGCTGCTCATGACCGACATCCCCGAGGCGGACACGATCATGCCGTGGAAGGGCATCAAGTTCGACAAGGACGGACAGAACATGTACGCGAGCGGCGTGATGGTGCAGCTGCTCGACGGCAAGTATAAGGTGGTCTGGCCGTTCGACCTCGCGGAGACGCCGGTCGTCTGGCCGGCGCCGGCGTGGGACAAGCGATCGTAGCCTCATCGCGTGCCTGCGCCTGACCGGCGGCCCCCGGCGCCGGGAGCGGCGGGCCGGGGCGTCGACGCGCCGGAGGGCCCGTGAACCTGCTGCTGACGGCGGTCGTGCAGGGCCTCATCATGGGGCTCGTGTACGCGCTCGTCTCGCTTGGCCTCGGGTTGATCTGGGGGGTCGTGGACGTCGTGAACTTCGCCCACGCCGAGTACATGATGTGGGCGATGTACGCGACATATTTCGCGGTCGCGGGCTTCCACCTGGACCTGCTCGCGGCCCTGCCGATCGTCGTGGCCCTCGGCTTTCTGGCCGGCGTGTGCACGTACGCCGTCCTGATCCGCCGCATCATGAGCGCGCCCGCGGTCACGCAGATCTTCACGACGTTTGGGCTGCTATTTTTCCTGCGCTACTCCGCGTTCGCCGCGTTCGGACCGGACTTCCGCGGCATCACGTGGCCGCCGGCCGGCGGGAGCGTGCTCATCCTGGGCGTGCCGATCGGCGCGGCGCAGGTTGACGCGGCGCTCGCGGCGCTCATCACGTTCGGGTTGCTGCATGCGTTCCTCCAGTGGACGAAGACGGGGAAGGCGCTACAGGCCACCGCGCAGAATCCGGCGGCGGCGCTCGCGCTGGGCATCGAAGTCGAACGGATGTACATGCTCGCGTGGGGGCTCAGCATCGCGACCGCCGCCGTCGGGGGCGCGTTCCTGCTGACGTTCTATCAGGTGAGCCCGACGGTCGGCGACGCGTTCCTCTTGCTGATGTTCGCGAGCGTGGTGCTGGGCGGGTTCGGCAGCGTCTTGGGGCCCCTCCTCGGGGGAGTGGTGATCGGCCTCGTGGAGAGCGTGGCGGGCAACCTGGTCTCGCCCACGTTCAAGCTGGCCCTGGTGTTCGGGGCGCTGCTGCTGGTGTTGTTCCTGCGGCCCGGGGGCCTGCTGGGGCAGGAGCGGCGGGGATGACCGCCGCCGGCGCCGCGGTCGCCGTCCTGCTCGCGCTGCTGCCGCTGGCCGTCCACAACGCGTATTTCATCAACGGCATGATCCTCGTCTTCATCTACGGCACGGCGGCCGAAGCGTGGAATCTGCTCGGCGGTTACGCCGGCCAGCTCTCGTTCGGGCACGCCGTGTTCTTCGGGCTCGGGGCGTACACGAGCACCATGCTGCTCGCGCGGGCCGGCATCAGCCCATGGCTGGGAATATGGGCCGCGGCCGGGCTCGCGGCCGCCGTCTCCCTCGTTGTCGGTCTGCCGACGTTCCGGCTGCGCCGCCACTACTTCGCGCTCGCCACCCTGGCCCTGGCCGAACTCGTGCGTGTGCTGTTTCTCAACTGGAACCTGGTCGGCGCCGCGGTCGGCTTGTACCTGCCGGTGCGCCTGATGAACCAATCGTGGGCCATGATCTGGAACACCAAGACGCCCTACTACTATATCGCGCTCGTGCTGTTCGGGGCGGCGTGCGGCGCCGGGGCGTGGGTCGGGCGGGTGCGGCTCGGCCTTTACCTGCGGGCGATCGACGAGGACGAGGACGCCGCGGCCGCGCTCGGCATCCCGGCGCTCCGCTACAAGCTTCTCATGATGGGCGCCAGCGCGGCGCTCACGGCGCTCGCCGGGTCGGTGTTTGCGCAGTACGTCCTCTACATCGACCCCTCCACGGTGCTCGACCCGCTGCGGTCCGTCCTGTTTGCAATCATGGCCCTGTTCGGCGGGCGGGGGACCGTGGCCGGTCCGGCGATCGGCGCGGGCTTTTTGATCCTGCTGTCCCAGTACCTCGGCGGCGCCCTCGGCGGCTTCGGCCGCGGGTACGACTACGTCGTGTACGGGCTCCTGATCATGTGGATCGCCGCGTACGAGCCGCGGGGGTTGCTCGGGCTGGTGCGGCGTCTGCGGCCGCGCCCCACGGCCGCGCCCGGCCCCGAAGTCCGGCCGGCGACGCACGGCGCGGACACGCGCGGTCCCCGGCCCGCGCCGGCGCTGCTGCTCGAGGTGGCGGGGTTGGCGAAGCGGTTCGGGGGCCTGCGGGCGTTGGACGGGGTCGACCTTGAGGTACGCCGCGGCGAAATCGTCGGCATCCTCGGCCCGAACGGCGCCGGCAAGTCCACGCTGTTCGACTGCATCACCGGGTACCTGCCGGCTTCCGGCGGACGGATCGTGCTCCATCGGGCCGGAGGCCCGCGCCTGCTCGCCGGCCGCCCCCCGCACTGGATCGCGCAACAGGGCCTCGCGCGGACGTTCCAGTTGATCCGCGTCTTCCCCGGCCTCACGGTGCTCGAGCACCTGCTGATCGGACAGGAGCACCGCGGTGAGTCGATCGCCGCGGCGCTGCGCCCGAGCCCGCCCGCGGTGCGCGACCGGGCCGAGGGCCTCCTCCGGTTTGTGGGGCTCGAGGCCCACCGGAATGCCCCGGCCGCCGCGCTATCGTATGGCCAGCAGAAGCTGCTCGCCTTCGCCATGGCGCTCGTCCGCCACCCGCCGCTCATGCTGCTGGACGAGCCCGTCGCCGGCGTGAACCTCACCGTGGTGGAGCGGCTCAAGGACTACATCCTCGCCCAGAACGACGCCGGGACGACGTTTCTCGTGATCGAGCACAACATGGATGCGCTGATGGCGCTCGCCGACCGCCTCTACTTCATGGCCAACGGGCGCGTCGTGGTGGAGGGGCCGCCCGAGGCGATCCAGCAAAGCGACGAGGCGCTCAACCTGTACTATGGCCGCTGACGGGCGGGGAGGCGATCAGGCCGTCTCCGCCCGCGCGGCGGAGGCGGCGCCGGACGGGGCGCTTCTCGTGGTCCGCGATCTGCACGCCGGCTACGGCGGCCAGGAGGTCCTGCGGGGCATCACGCTCTGCGTGCGGCCGGGCGAAGTCGTCTGCGTCATCGGCCCGAACGGCGCGGGGAAGTCCACGCTGCTCAAGACGATCTTCGGGTTCCTCCGCGCCACGCGGGGGGCGATCACGTTCGACGGCGTCTCGCTCCTCGGGCGGCGGCCGCCGGAGATCCTGCGCTCGGGGATTACGTATGTGCCGCAGGGGATCAGCACGCTGCCAAACCTGAGCGTCGACGACAACCTGCGGCTCGCCGCGTACGTGCGCCGCGACCGGCAGGTGCGCGACGACATCGAGCGGTTGCTCGACGCGTTCCCGGCGCTGCGGGCCCGGCGGAGGCTGCGCGCCCGCACGCTCAGCGGCGGCGAGCGGCGGATCCTGGAAGTCGCGCGCGTGCTCCTGCTCGACCCCCGCCTCGTGCTGCTCGACGAACCGACGATCGGTTTGTCGGGCGCCGCCGTGGAGTTCATCTACGAGAAGATCGGCGAGTTCCGGCGGCGCGGGCTTGCCGTGCTGCTCGTGGAGCAAAACGCCCGCACGGCGTTGCGGCACAGCCAGCGCGCGTACGTGCTCGAGCAGGGACGCGTGCGATTCGAGGGCGGCGGCGAGGAGATCCTCCAGCACCCCGAGGTGCGCCGGGCGTACCTCGGCGGCCGCGCTTGATTGACCGCCGGCCGACGGCGAGGCTGTTGTCGGCGAACTGATGCCGGACGTTCGATCCCGGCTGCGACTACAGACTGTCAACGGGCGGCGCAATGGGGGAGCCGCGGACCTGGCGGCCCTCGCGGGCATCTCGCTCGATGCGTTCGGCCGTCCGGCGCTCGGGGGGTCCGTACCCTCCGCCGCCGCCCGAGCGGACGACCAGGCGGTCTCCCGCTCGCAGCGATTCGTGCACTTTGGATCCGAGCATATGGGCGGTCCCGTCGCGGACGAGCAGGCAGGCGCCCGGGGCGCCGGTACCTCCGCCGAAGAGGCCCGGAGCGCCGTGGCGGTGCCGGTCGGAATGCAATCCGAACGTGACATCATCGTTGAGGATGCGGTACGCACGCTCCATGCCGAGGCCGCCGCGGAATTCTCCGTCGCCCCCGGAGTTCGGGACGAGCCCGTAGCGCAGGATCTCGAGGAACGGAAACTCGATTTCCACCGATTCCACCGGCGTGTTCTGGCCGTTCGTCAACGGCATGATCATCCCGTCCGCGCCGTCCTGGCACCACAGCGCGCCGTTCCCGGCGCCCAGGACTTCGGACAGGATCCGGGCGTGGCCGCCCGCTCGGTGGCCGAACGAGATGCCGGTCTGCGCATCGAAGCCCGGCGCCATGACCTGCTTCGGCAGCACCGGAGCGAGCGCCATGTTGACTGCATCGAAGATCTTGTAGCAGGCGCTAGTCCGCGCCCGCGTCGCGGCCGGCCACCGCGGGTTCAACAAGCATCCGAGCGGCGCCGTGACGTGCAGCGGCCGCATGCTGCCGGCGTTCACCAGCATGTGCGTGATGCCGAGGATCGCCACCACCGTCGTGCGCACGCTCGAGAGGGTCGAGCCCCACGGGACGTTGATAAAGCCTCTGGCCTGCAGGTCCGTCCCCGTGAAGTCGACGGTCATGTCGCTCCCGGCGATGCGCACGGTCGCGCGCACGTAAAACGGCCCTGCGCCGGTGCCGTCGTCCTCCATGTAGGCCTCGCCGTGGTACTCGCCGTCCGGGATCGCGCTGATGGCCTGGCGCGAGATCCGCTCGCCGTAGTCCTGGACATCGGCCATGAACTCGGCGATCGCGTCGGCGCCGTATTTCTGGGCGAGCGCCCGCACCCGCGCCTCGCCGGTGCGGCAGGCGGCGATCTGGGCGTCGAAGTCGGCCAGCACCGTCCGCGGCGCCCGCACGTTCGCGCCGAGGAACTTGCCGAACGGCGAAGAGCGCCAGTCGTCCGTGAGGGGAATGCGCATCGGCGGGAAGACGATGCCTTCCTGAAACACGTCCGTTGCCCGGGCGTTGCTGGCGGCCGCGCCGCCGCCGAGATCCAGGTGGTGAACGTTGGCGCATGTGACGCCGAGCATCTCCCCGTCCAACCGGATCGGCGTGAACAGCAGCACGTCGTTGATGTGCTGGCCGCCGTGGAACGGATCGTTGACGACGAAGGCTTCGCCGTCCTGGAGGGTCGAGACGTTGTATTCCTCGGCGATGGCCGCCGCCGCGGGGTCGATCGCGTTCAGGAGCTGCGGGATGTAGTTGGCGATCGCGACCGTGTTCCCGCGCGGGTCGAGCACGGCCGTTGCGATGTCGCGGACTTCGCGCACGATCGTCGAGTGCGCCGAGCGGTAGAGGTTGACACCCATCTCTTCCGCCGTCGCGGCGAAGGCGTGGCCGATCACCGACAGGGTAATGGGGTTCACTCCGCGGCCTCCAAAATGAGGTTGCCGAGCCGGTCGGCGCGTACGGACCAGCCGTCCGGTACGTACGTCGTGGCGGTCGGCTCTTCGACGACACACGGTCCGCGGAGACGGTCGCCCACGTCGATCTCGTGCCGCGGGTGGTAGCCTTGCGCGCGGGGCGCCGTGCCGCTGCGCCGTCCGGGCGCCGGCCGGATCGCGCGCAGGGGCGAAGGCGCGACGGCGATCAGCCGGTAGCCGACGACCTCGACGTCCTGGTCCCGCACCGCGTGCCCATAGCGTACCCGGTGCGCTTCGTGGAACGCCTCGACCGCGGCCGACACCGGCACGCCGTCGCAGGGCACGCTGATCTCGTACGCCTGGCCGGCGTAGCGCATATCCATCTCTCGCCGGCACGCTACGTCGGCCCACGGCCGTTCGTAGAGCTCGAACTCCCTGCGCGCCTGCGCCTCCAGTTCCCCGAACACGGCAGCCGCACCGCCGTCGGTCACGCGCGCCGCCGGCATGACGCGCGTGCTGGAGAAATCCTGGCGCGTGTCGGCCAGCAGCAGCCCGTAGGCGGAGACGAGGCCGGGGTTGACCGGCACCATGACCCGGGAGATGCCGAGGCCGGATGCGACCGCGGCCGCGTGCAGTGGGCCAGAGCCGCCGTACGCGACGATCGTGTAGTCCCGCGGGTCGTAGCCGCGCTCAATCGACACGAGGCGGACGGCCTGGGCCATGGTCACGTTGACGAGGCGCAGCACGCCGTCGAGCGTCTCGCGGCGCGGCAGTCCCAGGCGGTCGGCCAGCGCACCGAGCGCGGCCTCAGCGGCTGCCGCGTCGAGGCGCAACCTGCCGCCGAAGAACGCTTCCGGGCGGATGCGCCCGGCCAGCACGTTTGCATCCGTGACGGTAAAGGCCGTGCCGCCTCGGCCGTAGGCCGCGGGCCCCGGATCGGCCCCCGCGCTCCCGGGCCCGACCGTCAGAATGCCCCCGCGGTCCACCTCCGCGATGCTGCCGCCGCCCGCGCCCACGGTCGCGATGTCGATCATCGGGACGTTGAGCGGCAGCCCGGCAATTTTGTACTCGCGGGTGACACCGGGCCGGCCGCCCGTCACGAGGCACACGTCGGTGCTGGTGCCGCCCATATCGAAGGTAATCGCGTTGGCAAAGCCGGCCTCGAGGGCGGCCGTGGTGGCGCCGACCACGCCGGCCGCGGGCCCGGACAAAATCATCTTCGCTGCGTGGCGCCGGACCGCGCGGGCTGGAATCGTGCCGCCGTTGGCTTGCACGATCGTGACCGGCCCCCGGAAGCCGCGGTTCCGGAGCCGATCTTCGAGGCGGGACAGGTAGCCGTCCACAACCGGCTTCGCATAGGCGCTGAGCACGCAGGTACTGGCACGCTCGTACTCGCGGAACTGCGGCAGGACGTCGGAGGACCGGGTGACGGCCACGCCGGGCAGAGCCGCGGCGAGCGCGTCTTCGGCGGCGATCTCGTGCGCGGGGTTGGCGTACGAGTGCAGGAAGCAGATCGCCACCGACTCGATGTGCTCCTCGAGAACCAGCCGCCGAACGCGCTCGACGAACGAAAAGTCCACCAACGGCCGGCGCGCCTCCCCGTCGGGGCCCATGCGCTCGTCCGCCTCGATAATGTGGTCCCGGGAGACGAGCGGTTCCGGCTGCCGGTAGAACAGGTCGAACAACCGCGTCTTGGCCTGGCGCTGGATCAACAGCACGTCACGGAAGCCCTTGGTGGTGACCAGGCAGGTGCGCGCACCTTTGCGTTCCAGCACCGCGTTCGTGACGACCGTCGAGCCGTGAATCAGGGCCGCGAGCTCGGACGGCGGTACACCGCACTCGGACACCGCGGCCAGCACCGCGCATTCCGGGTCGGCCGGCGTCGACATTACCTTGCCGGTCGCGTCGATGTGATCGCCCCTGGACAGCACCCAGTCGGTAAAGGTGCCGCCTGTTTCGATCCCGAGTCGCAGACCCGGCGCTCGAAGCGAGCGTGTCCCCATTCAGCCTCCCATTGGCCGTAGTGCCTAATAGATCCTCCAGTCTTCAATAAATCAGAATGTTGTTTTACTTTTTGAAACGTCTATGCGAGTGCAGAGGGGTTGGTTCTCTTCAGACGAACAATATCCTCGCGCGAGAACGCGGGGAGGGATGATCATGGCACAGGCGCCGGCGCGCGACGTCCGCTACAAGCCCGTGATGACCGACGAGATGATCGAGGCCGCGACGCGCGTGCTGCGCAGCGGCAAGTACATCCGAAGTTTTCCACTCGAGGACTCCGAGGGGAAGCGCTTCGAGGAGGAGTTTTGCGCCTACATCGGCGCGCCCCACGCGGTAAACGTGTCGAGCGGCACCGCCGCCCTGCATACCGGCCTGCTCGCCGCGGGCGTTGGGCCGGGTGACGAGGTCATCACGGTGCCTAACACGTTCTCTTCCGTCGCCGATGTCATCATCCTGTGCGGGGCCAAGCCGGTGCTCGTTGACGTGGAGCCCGATACCTACAACATGAACGTCGGACTCGTGGAGCGTGCCATCACCCCGCGGACCAAGGCGATCCTCCCGGTGCACATGAACGGACAGGCGGTCGACATGGACCCGCTCATGGCGATCGCTCGGCGCCATGGGCTCAAGGTCGTCGAGGACGTCTGCCACGCGGCGGGCGCGAAGTACAAGGGCAGGTTCCTCGGGACGTTCGGGGATGCCGGCGCGTTCTCGTTCGTCCAGAACAAGTGCATCTCGGTCGGCGGGGAGGGCGGGATGCTCGTCACGCCGGATCCCCGGATCTGGGAGTCGAGCATGATGCTCTGCAACCACGGCCGTGGCCGCCGGTGGTTCGAGGGCCACAAGGCCTACCATATGTACCGTGCGCAGCAGATCGAAACGGTCGGGTTCAACTACCGTCAGAACGAGTTGCTCTCCGCGATCGGACGGATTCAGTTGCGGTACCTGGACGAGTGGAACGTGCGCCGGCGGGAAAACGCGGCGCTCTATGCCCGGTTGCTGGGCCGGTTCAAGCACGACCTCACGCTGCCGGCGACCCGGCCGTACGCGGAGCACTCGATGCTCCGCTTCGTCGTGCAGACACCGCGCCGTGACGAGCTGCGTGCCTACCTCGAGAACAGGGGCGTCCACGTCATGGTCGAGTACGGCACGCCCATCCATCTGGACCACGCCTACCAGCCGTATTGCGGCGCCCCCGAGGGCACGTTTCCCGTGACCGAGCGGCTGGCGCAGACCATCCTCACGCTGCCGTGCTACCAGACCCTCGACGCCGACGACATCGGCTACGTCTCTGAGGTGATCCGGCAGTTCTACGATGCGTAGGGCAGTCCGCATCGCCGGCGCCCTCGGGCAAGCCGGGGAGTGACCATGGACCACGATCTCGCGTACCGTTCGCTCACAGAGCTCGGGCGCCTGCTGGATGAGCGGCAGGTGTCGCCCGTGGAGATCGTCCGGGCGATCCTTGACCGCGTCGACCGGTACAATGGGCGGCTGGCGAGCTACATCACCGTCTGCGGCGACGCGGCGCTCGCGGAGGCGCGGGTGGCAGAGCGGGAGATCGTCCGCGACCGGCGCCGCCGCGGTCGCCTGCATGGCCTCCCGATCGCCCACAAGGACGTGAGCCTCACGCGCGGCGTACGGACCACCGCGCATTCGCGCTGCATGGTGGAGTATGTTCCGGACCGCGACGCCACCCACGTGCGGCGGCTCCGCGAGGCCGGCATGATCTTGCTCGGCAAGACGAACACCACCGAGTTCGCATGCGGGACGATGGATCTATTCGGCGTTCACCGCAACCCGTGGGATCTCGGCCGTTACGCCGGCGGGTCGAGCGGCGGCTCGGCGAACGCGCTTGCGGCCGGGCTCGCGGTCGCCGCAACCGGCTCGGACACCGGCGGTTCCATCCGCGTGCCATCGAGCTTTTGCGGGATCGTCGGGCTCAAGCCGACGTACGGGCGCGTGAGCCGCAGCGGCCTCGTACCGCTCAGCTGGAGCATGGACCACGTCGGGCCCATGGCCCGCACCGTGGCGGACTGCGCGCTGCTGCTCAACACGATGGCGGGCCACGATCCCGACGATCCGACGAGCGTTCGGTCGGCGGTTCCCGACTTTACCGACGGGCTGGAGGCCGGGATCCGGGGGATTGTCCTCGGCGTGCCGCGACAGCATTTCTACGAGGGGCTGGATCCCGACGTCGACGCGGCGCTGCGCGGCGCGCTCCGCCAGCTCGAGGCGCTGGGCGCGCGTCTTGAGCCCGTCGATCTACCGCTCGCTCCGCACGTCTCCGCGCCGGCGGGGATCCTCATCATGGCGGAGGCCTACGGTCTGCACGCGGCGGACATGCGGAAGCGGGCGGCCGACTACGGCGCGCGCACGCGCCGGCGCATCTTGTCCGGCGCCTGCTACACCAGCGGGGAGTACGAGGAGGCGGTGCGGGTTCGCGTGGCATGGATGCGCCAGATCGTCGCCGCGCTCGAAGGGGTCGACGCCGTCGTAACGCCGACCCTGCCGCATCCGGCGTTCCCGGTCGAGACGCAGCTCGCCGATCCGCCGGACACCAGCTGGGGGACGCGTCACTTCAACATGTCGGGCCACCCGGCGCTGACCGTGCCGTGCGGCTTCACCGCGGCCGGGCTGCCCGTCGGCATGCAGCTGGCCGGCCGGTACTTCGATGAGGCGTCGCTGTTTCGCATCGGGCACGCATACGAACGGGCGACACCCTGGCACACGCGCCGTCCGGCGCTGGAGGAGGCCGCGGCATGAGCTCCGTCGAGCCGGGACGCCTGGAGCAGGTCCGCGGCGAGTTGGCGCGCCAAGGCATCGCCGTTGGCGACGATGACCTCGCCGTCATTGTCGAGATCGTCGAGGCCGGCCGGGCCGGCCTCGATCGCGCCCGGGCGTGCGTGGCCGGCGGTCCTCCGGTTCCACACGGCTTCGTACCGCCGGCGCCCCCGGCGGGTGAGCCGGCGCCGAGCGGCGGATGTTGAGCGGGTGGCGATGATGTCGGCCGGATCGCGCTCGAGGATGGAGATCCCTTACAGGTATCCGGTACGCTTCACATACGTGGCTGCACTACGTCGTCCAGCTCAAGGAGCGCGACGCCTTGAGGGCGTCCTCGGCGCGGCGCGGCATCACGGCGTCGGTGCATTATCCGGTGCCGGTGCACCGCCACGCCGGGCGCCTGCCCTACCGAGAAGGACAGGTTCCCCGAAGCGAGGCGGCGTGCCGGGAGATCCTGTCCCTCCCGTGTCACCCCGCGGTCGCGGAAGCCGAAGTCGAATATGTCACAGCCGCCGTCGCCGAGTTCTTCGCCGGCGGCCGCTGAATCGGGAGGAGCCCCATGGAGATTCCGTACCGCGCGCCGATTGTGACCGATGACATGCGCCGCAAGGCCCTCGAGGTACTGGAGAGCGGCACAACATTTGGCGGTCAGGAGACCGAGCGCTTCGAGGTCGAGTTAGCGCAACGCTGCGGCTGCCGCTACGGTGTCAGCGCGAACTCCGGCACATCCGCGACGATGCTCGCCCTCGACGCACGCGGCGTCGGACGGGGCGACGAGGTGATCATGGCCGCGAACGCGTACATCGGCGTGCTGGCGGCCGTCGTGAAGCTCGGTGCCACCCCGGTGTTCGTCGAAGCCGATCCCGAGACCGGCAACATCGCGCCCGGGGCGGCCGCCGCGGCGATGACTCCTAAGACGCGCGCGATCGTGCCGATCCACATGTACGGATTCCCGTGCGATATGGATCCGATCGTGGAGGCGGCGCGAGCGCATGACGCCTTCGTGCTGGAGGACGCGGCCCACGCGCTCGGCGCGGAGTACAAGGGACGGCCGGCCGGCGGTCTCGGCGACGCGGGATTCTTTAGCTTTTCCGGGAAGATGATCACCGTGTTCAGCACCGGCGGCGCGGTTGTCACGAACGACCGCGCGCTGGCGGAGAGCATGTCGAGCCTGCGCGACCAGGGCCGGCTGCGGGACGAGAAGATCAGTTTCATCCGCCGGACCGACGCCTCCTGGTACGATCAGCGGTGGATCGGCTACAACATGCACCTGTCCGAGATGGCGTGCGCGCTCGGCCGCCTGCAGCTTCGGCTGCTCGATGAGTTCACGGCAAAACGGCGGAAGGGCGCCGCGTATTACACCGCGCGCTTCCGTGATGCGGGGTTGCCGTTCCGCACGCCGCCCGAGCGCCCGTGGGCGAACCCCTGCTACCTGCACTACTCGGTGTGCACCCCGCGCCGCGACGCGCTGGTGGAGTTCCTCCGCCGGCGCGCGATCGGGGTGGGGATCCACTATCCGAGGCCGCTGCACCTGCTGGAGCCGGTCAAGGCCCGGTACGGCACCCGCGACGGGCAGTTCCCCATCGCGGAGCGGTTGTGTGGCGAGACCGTGTCGCTGCCTGTCGGCCCGCACATGACCGACGAGATGCTCGCGCGCGTCGCCGATTCAGTCATCGCGTTCTTTCAGGAGGGCCGCGCCGTCGCGTAGCGGCGCGTCGCGCTGCCCGAGAGGCCGCCGCGCCTCTTGCGCGTTGTTCGGCGCGGGTCCGTGCGGGCGGGCAGTCGAGTATGCTGTCCCCCTATGGAAAGAGCCGGCCGCACCAGGGCGTGAGCCGCTGGAACGCTTCGGCAAACTTGATCGCCGGATTGCCGGCGACGTACGCAGCCTGGGTGCCGCGCTGCTGCGAGCGCGTGCGGTATCGCTCGACGTGGTACGGCTGCGCGCGAAATTCCGCGGTTGCGCGCATCTTGGCGTCCATGGTATCCGTGATGTCGATGAAGTAGTCCGGGACGAACCCCGTCATCTCGGTCAGCGGCTGCGTCGGCTCGCAGGCGAAGATCTGTGTCGGCGTCATCACCGGTAGGTCCGGCTCGACGCCGGCCAACCCCGTGTAGTAGGCGGCCTCCATGGTGGCCTGGTAGGCCGTGGTGTGGTCCGGATTGTACGGCTCCTTCGCCGGATGCGTGATGATGACGCGCGGGCGGAACGTGCGAATCTCGCGCACGAGGCGCATCAGCCGCTCATAGTCGACGGTCAACGGTTGATCCCGGTAGTCGTAGCAGGCGAGTTCCACGCCGAGGATCTCCGCCGCAGCCCGGGCCTCGGCGCGCCGGACCTCGGCCACCTCTTCCTCGGTCGTCTTGCCGCCCCGGGCCTTCCAGAATTCGTTCGATTCCCCGCGCGCGCCCGGACTGAGGACGACAACGCGCACGTGGGATCCGGCCGCGGCGTAGCGGGCGAGCGTGCCGCCCGCCCTGACGCAGAAGTCGGCGGCATGCGCGCTGACGCACAACACACGATCGTTCGCCATGTCGTATCCCTCCTCGGAGTTCGGAGGCGCTCAGCGGGACGGCCGCTCGAGCACCTGCCGGTTGACGAGAAACGCGGGCGGTCGGCCTTGCAGGGCTTCGACCACTTGCTGGGCCGCGTCGCGCTGGCCCTGCTTGATCGACTCCTCCGAGTAGAAGCCGATGTGCCCGGACACCGTCACGTTGGGAAGCGAGAGGAGCGGATGGTCGGCACGCAACGGTTCCTCGGCGAAGACGTCCAGGCCCGCGCCGGCGAGCCGGCCCTCGCGCAGGGCGTCCACGAGGGCCGGCTCGTCCACCACCGGGCCGCGCGAGGTGTTAACGAGCACCGCATCGGGCTTCATCATCGCGATCGCCTCGCGCGAGACGATCCCGCGCGTCGCGGGCGTGAGCGGCAGGTGGATGGACAGGATGTCCGACTCGGACACACACGTCTTGAAGTCCACCGAGCGGGCGTGTTCGGAGCGGAACACGGCCTCGTCGAGGTAGGGATCGTGCGCCATGACATCGAGGCCGAGGGCGCGGCCTTTGCGTCCGGTGGCCCGCGCGATATTGCCGAACCCGAGCAGGCCGAGCGTCCGTCCGGCAATTCGCCGCAGCGGGACGACCGGTTTGATGTGCCACTGGCCGGACCGCACCGCCCGGTCGGCAGCGACGATCTTGCGCGTCACGGCCAGCAGCAGGGCGATCGCGTGCGAGGAGACCTCGTCCACCGCGTAGAGCGGCCCATTGGTCACCCAGATGCCCCGCGCCGTCGCCGCCGCCACGTCCACGCGATCGACGCCCGTCCCGTAGTGCGCGATGATGCGGCATTTGATCAGCCGGTCGATTCTCGCGGCGTCGAGTATGCCCCGGGAGTGCAGCACCGCGTCGACGAGCGGGGCGGCCCGCTCGAAGGCTACCGGGTCGTCCATGTCTACCGATTCGACGCGGATACCGGCGGGTTCCAAGATACTGCGCTCGACCGCTATGTCGTACGAAGGCTGGCGCTTCGATTCCGTGCGAATGCAATACCAGGACCGTCGGGCCACCTGCTCAGCCTCCTCGAGGGGTCGTTCGCATGCGACGTAATGGAACAATGATGTGAAACAGTGCTGGAAGCCGACGTGACTCGGAACACGGTTTCAAAGCACGCAGGACTTCGGTGCTGGTTACCGGAACCCCTTGAACAACCACGGGTATTGCCGACGGCATCACCGCAGGGGAGGGACCCATGGCCGGCCGCATTGTCGCATTTCGCCCGGTCGTCGATCAGGAAATGAAGGACGCTGCGTGCCGCGTGCTCGATTCTGGGCATTACATCCGCACGTCGCCCACCGAATCGTCAGAGGGCAAAGCGCTCGAGGAGGAGTTCGGCGCGTTCCTGGCGGGCTCGGACGGGCGGCGCCTATACGTGGCGAACCTGGCGAACGGTACCGCGGCGATGCATCTTGCATGGCTGGCGTACGGCGTCAGCCGGGGCGACGAGGTCATCATCCCCGCGAACACGTTTGTCAGCGTGGCGCATTGCCTCTCGCTGGTTGGCGCCACGCCGGTCCCGGTGGATGTCGAGGCGGACACGTACAACATGGACCCGGCGTCCGCGGCCGCCGCGATCACGCCTCGGACGCGGGCCATCATGCCCGTCCATACGGCCGGCCATCCCGCCGATCTCGACCCGATCCTCGATATCGCACGCCGGCACAACCTTCTCGTGATCGAGGACGCCTGTCAGGCCATCGGCGCGCGCTACCATGGCCGCCCCGTCGGCACGCTCGGGCAGATGGGCTGTTACAGCTTTGTCCAGAACAAGGCCATGACGTGCGGCGGTGAGGGCGGTGCGGTGGCGTCGTTCGACGAGATGCGGGTGCGCCGGGTGTTCAACCTCGCGAACCACGCGCGCGGCGAGCAATTTCACCGCGCTCGCGGCGACGACTCCATGCCGGTCGCCCACGACGAGGTGGGCTTCAACTACCGGCAATCCGAGATCTTGTCGGCCGTGGCCCGCGTGCAGCTGCGCCGGCTGCCGGCGTGGATCGAGCAGCGCCGGCGATGGGCAGGCCTGTACCGCGAGCTCATCGCGGCGTGCCACCTGCCGATCGACCTGCCCGGCGAGCGGCCCTATGCGTACCACTCGTACGTGCGCTTCGAGATCTGCGTGCGCGAGCGCCGCGCGCTCCGGCAATACCTGGCCGAACACGGTGTGCGCACCCAGGTGCACTATCCGACCCCGATCCACCTGGACGTTCCGTACCGCGACCAACTCGGCGTCCGGCCCGGCGCCCTGCCGGTGAGCGAGCGCCTCGCCCGCGAGATCATGACGCTGCCGCTCTATCCGCAGATGACGGCGGACGATGTCGCCTACGTCGTTGATCACCTGCAGGCGTTCTTCGCGCAGCGCAAGACGACCACGGCGTGACGCAGCGGCCGGGGCCGGTTGCGGAATCGCAGGTCCGCTCAACGCCGCGCGGCCTGCGGCTACTGCCACTCCGCGTGAAACTGCTTCCTGATCTCCTCGCGGCTGAGGCCGGCGCTCAAGAGCGCGACGAGCTTGACGCGCGCTTTGAGGCCCGACGTGCCGGCGAAGATCATGCCGAGCGACAGGAGGTGCGACTCGCCGCCCTCATGCCGGTATGTATTGCGCTGCAGGCGTCCGGTCGGGTACGGGTTGGCGATGACGACGGTGATCCCCCGCGCCATCGCGTCCGTCAATAGCTCGACGTACCGCGGGCTCATCCGTCCCGACTCGAGCACGAGGCCGTCCGCACCGCCCTCGATCGCGGCGCGGAGCAGCGTGTCGCTGGGGTCGGCGGCAAACGGAATGCGCTCGACCCTGGCTCGGATCACCGCCGGCATGACCGCCGGCAGGCGCCGGAACGGACGCCGCGCGAAAAACACGTAGTCCTCGTCCACCGCTCCGAGCGGCCCGAACTCGGGCGACTGAAAGGCCGCGGGATTCGCCGGGCTCGTCTTGGTGACGTCTCTGGCGCAGTGGATCGTGCCGTTCATCACGACCAGCACCCCGAGCCCGCGCGAACGATCGCAGGCGGCGACTTGAATGGCATGCAACAGATTGGCCGGGCCGTCGTCGCTTGGAAGCGTGGGGTCCCGCAGTGCGCCGGTCACGACGACCGGGCGCTCCTGCCCGAGCGTCACGTCGAGAAAATATGCGGTCTGCTCCAGCGTCGCGGTCCCGTGGGTAATCACGACGCCGGCGAGCTCGGGATCGGCGAAGGCGTCGGTGACACGGTGCGCCAGGTTCAGCATGTGGCGGAAGCCGATGGCGGTGCTCGGCAGCTCGAGCCAGCCGTCCAGCATGCACTCCGCGTAGTGGCGGACCGCGGGAATGCGGTCGAGCAGTTCGCGGGGTCCAAGGGCGGGGGCCACCGCGCCGGACGGCTGCCGCCGGCCGGCGATCGTGCCGCCGGTCGTAATCACACGGACGCGCGGTTTGGACACGGAGGTTACACCAAGTAGCCGAGGCGCCCCGACAGTTCGTAGGCCGCATCCTGCAGCAGGCGGGCCAGTTGCTCCGTGTCCCCCTCCCGGACTTGGAAGACAGACCCCGAGACGCTGAGCGAGGCTTCGACGCCGCCCGAGGGCCCGCGCACCGGCACGCCGACGCAGCGGATGCCGGCGAGGAACTCCTCGCGATCGACGGCGTATCCGCGCTCCCTGATCCGGCGCAGTTCCTCGGCGAGGGCCGCCGGATCGGTGATCGTGTGCGGCGTGCAGGCGACGAGCTTGCTGGCGCCCAGGATCGGGGCGGCCTCGTCGGGGGGCAGGAAAGCGAGGATGGCCTTGCCGAGCGCGGTCGCGTGCGTCGGCGCGCGCCGCCCCAGGGGGGTGTACATGCGCGCGCTCTTCGGGCCGTCGATCCTCGCGACGTACATCACGTGCTGCTGGTATAGGATGCCGAGGCTCGCGTTGCAGCCGGTCGCGGCGACCAACCGCTCGAGGATTGAAATCGCCTGTTTTCGGATTTCGAGCTGGTTCAGCGCCGCTCCGGCAAGGATGATGCCCTGCAGGCCGAGATGGTACTTCTCGGTCCGCGGATCTTGAGCCACATAGCCTTCGGCCGCGAGCGTCGAGAGGATGCGGTACACGGTGCTCTGGCTGGTCTTGAGGCGTTTGCTCAGTTCAATGACGCCGACCTGGCGGCCATCCTCCGCGAGCAGGTTCAGGATGGCGATGGACCGTTTGACCGTTTTGACGGAATCCGACTTCGGCATCGTCGTCCCCACCTCACCGGCGACACGAGTACGCCCAGCGAGCGCTTCCAGATGCGAAATGAAATTCCCTTCCGAATCCGTCCAATTCTGGTGGGTCTATCGGGAGGAAAGAGCATCTTGACGAGTAAATTACGTAACGCTGTTTTTCTAGCTATCGTGGATCGGCTGCTTAGGGAGGATCGCTGGGACCGATGGCGCCCGCCGACGACTCGGCCACGCTAGCGCCGCATTTGCCGACCCTCGGACTCTTTTCGCTCGCGGGGCGCGTTGCGATTGTGACCGGCGGCAACCGCAACCTCGGATTGGGGCTGAGCCGGGGGCTCGCCGGTGCGGGGGCTCATGTCCTCATCGCCAATCGCGACGCTGCCAGCGGAGAGGCGGCCGAGGCGGCGTTACGCGAGGAGGGATGGAGCGTCGCCGCCTGTGCGACCGACGTGAGCGACCCCGCGGCGTGCGAGCGGATGGCGGCTTGTGCGGCCGATCGATGGGGCAGGATCGACATCCTGGTCAACAACGGGGCGGTCAGAGTCGACAAGACGGCGGCGGAGCACACCGCGGCGGACCTCGATTGGATCATGGGCGTGAACGTCCGCGGCGTCTTTCACGCCTGCCAGGCAGTCTATCCCTTCATGCGCCGGCAGCGCAAGGGCCGCATCATCAACATCGCGTCGATCTCTGCCCGCAAGGGGATGGTCCGGCGCACCTCCTACAGCGCCTCGAAGGGCGCCGTCGTGGCGCTGACCCGAGGTCTGGCCGTGGAATGGGCGGCCGACGGCATTACGGTCAACGCCATTTCGCCGGGCTCCATCGCGTCGCCGGAGCGGCCCGCCGACCCGGCGACGGCCCGGTACAAGATGACGGTCGATCTGATCCCGCTCGGCCGGGTGTCGCAGCCCGAGGACATCGTTGGGTTGTGCGTCTTTTTGGCATCCGACGGCTCGGCGTACCTCACCGGCCAGGACATCCTGATCGACGGCGGGTGGTCGCTCGTCATGCGTCCGATGTCTATGCCGTAGCATCCGCACGGTACCGAACGACATACTCGGCAGGGGGCGGATCATGCAGTTGAATGAACGCTCGCGAGACCGGATGACTCGACGGCAGCTCCTCCGCACGAGCGCGGCTGCGTCGTTGGCCGTCCTCGAAGGCGGCGCGCTGACGGCGGGGCGCGCCCGTCCCGCGGCCGCCGCGGCGGCCGGCGGTAACACGCTCAGCGTCGCGATGCTGCTCAACATCAACACGCTGGATCCAGGCCGCACGCTGGAGAACGCGACGAACAACATCGATCACGTGACGTACGACGCGCTGGTCACATTTCAGGGTGAGGACCTCAAGACGATCCGGCCGTCCCTTGCCACCCGGTGGGCGATCTCTCCTGACGGGCTGACCTACACGTTCACGCTCCATCCAAACGTGAAGTTTGCCAGCGGCAACCCGATGACCGCAGCCGATTTCAAATGGTCCTTTGAGCGGCTGATGAATATCAAGGGGAACGGGGCTTGGCTCCTCGACGGCGTATCGAGCGTGGACGCGCCGAACCCCTCCACGTTTGTCATCAGGTTGGCCAAACCCAAGCCGGCGCTGCTGCCGATTTTGACGACGCCCTCCCTGAGCCCGCTCGATACCAAGGTGGTCATCGCGCAGGGCGGCGACGCGGGGCCGGATGCCAAAGACAAGGACAAGGCGGAAGCCTACCTGAACTCGCACTCCGCCGGGACGGGGGCGTTCATTCTCCAGTCGTACGTCCCGAAGCAAGAGATCGTGATGGTGAAGAACCCTGCGTATTGGCGGGGTCCGTCATCGTTGGACCGCGTCGTCGTCCGCAACATCGCGGATTCGAGCGCGCAGGCACTCATGGTCCAAAAGGGGGACATCGACATCGCGGTCAACATTCAGGCCGATCAGGCGCGGCAGCTCCGTCACGCCGAAGGGATCGTGCTCAACGCCAGCCCCGAACTGAACGTGGTTAACATCATCATCAACACCAACCCGGAGATCAGCGGGCCGTTCGCCAACCCCAAGGTGCGCGAAGCGATCCGTTACGCGATCGACTACCAGGGGGTCATGGCGCTGACCGCGCCCGGCTCCCGGCGGTCGGCCGGCATTATCCCGCCGAGTTTCCCCGGCGCGCGTCCAACGAGTGAGGCGGTCAAGACAGACAAGCAGCGCGCCCGGGCCATTTTGCAGCAGGCCAACATCACGAAGCTGGAGGGCACGTTTTTCTACTCGAGCACCTATGCGGGGTTCGGCCTCGACCTGGGGATCCTCGCGCAGAAGATTCAGCAGGACCTTGCCGCGATCGGTATCAACCTCAAGATCGTCGACGAGCCCTACGCGACCGAAGTCACGCAGTACCGGCAGGGCAAACTGCCCATGGGCATCGGGGGCTGGCTCGCCGATTACATGGACCGGAGCGACTATCTCGTGTTCCTTCCCGGGCGAACCGTCGGGCACAGGCTCCAGTGGGAAGCCGACGCGAGCCCCGAAGCGCGGGCGATCACCAAGCTGGGCCAACAGGTCGAGACCGAGACGGATCCGGCCAAGGCGACCGCGCTGTACCAGGAGCTCGACCGCCGGCTCTCGACGGAGGGGCCCTACATCCCCCTCTATCAGCCCGCCGTGTCGATCGCGTACCGGTCGAACCTCAAGGGCGTGACGTATACGACCGGCTGGTATGTTGATTACTCGACGATTTCGCGGTCGTAAGCCCCGCGAGAGAGGCGGGACACGGAGCGACCATGGAGCGGGACGGCCCGACGGCCGAGGGCGTCTTCGCGGAATCGTTCGGCATCCCGCCGGTACTGACCGGATTTGCGAACCCGGACTGCCGGGTCCATTCGCCCGACGAAAACGTGGACATCGAGTGCTATCTGAGGGGCGTCGAGTACGCCGCCGCCGTGCTGTTCCGGCTGGCGGACGCGTAGGGAGGGGCGTGGGTCGATGAGTGTCCGGAGCGGGCAGACGATGGCGGCGCGCGCGTCGAAACGGGCGGTCAGGCAGGGCGGTGGCGACCGGGAGCGGCTGCTCGCGCTGGCGGAGAGCCGCCGGGACGTGGTGAGGCTCGGGCGTGGCGATCCGGACCTGCCCACGCCGGCCCACATCATCGAAGCCGCGAAGCGCGCCCTCGACCACGGCGCCACCCACTACACGCACTGGCAGGGACAGCTTGACCTCCGCGAAGCGGTCGCCGAGAAGTGCCGTCGCGACTATCGCGTCGAGGTGGCCGCGGACCAGGTTATCATCACGGCGGGCGCGCAGGAAGCGATGTACGTCGTGTTCCAGACGCTGTTGGATCCCGGGGACGAGGTACTGCTCGCGGACCGGCATTACACGTCCTATTCACGCGCGATCCGTCTCGCGGGCGGCGTGCCCGTGTTCGTGCCCACGCATGAAGCTAACAATTTCGTCATTGATCCGCAGGACGTCGAAGCGCTGATCTCGCCCCGGACGAAGCTCGTGGTCGTGGTCAGCCCGGAGAATCCGACGGGCGCGGTGATCCCGCCCGACACCATCGCCGCGCTGGCGCGCATCGCGAACGAGCACGACCTCATGGTCATCGCGGACGACATCTACGAGAAGTTCGTCTACGAGGGGCCGCCGCACGTGAGCATCGCGTCGGACCCGGCGCTCGGAGACCGCACGATCATGATCAACGGCTTCAGCAAGACCTACGCGATGACGGGGTGGCGCGTGGGGTACATGGTTGTGCCGCGAGAACTGGTCGGCCCCGTTCAGGTAGTCAAGCACACGCTCACGATCTGCGCGCCGGCGGTGTCGCAGGCGGCGGCGCTAGCGGCCCTCGAGGGCCCGCAGGACTGCGTCGACGAAATGCGTCGCATCTACGCCGGCCGGCGCCGTATTCTCTTGGACGGCTTCGAGCCGCTGGGGATGGGGGGCCGTTGGTCGCGCGGTGCGCTCTACGTCTACCCGCGGGTCCCCCGGGACGGAGAATCCTCGTACGACTTTTGCGTCCGGGTGCTGGAGCAGGCGAACGTCCTCATCTTTCCGGGAACGGCGTTCGGCGCGGGAGAGGGCTACATGCGGGTAACGCTGCTGCAGCCCACCGAGGTGATGCGGGAGGCGGTCTCGCGAATGACTGCGGCGCTACCGAAGGAGCCGCGGGACGCCACACGAGACGAGGGACATCATGGACGGACGGCATAAGGCGACCTTCTCGCGGCGCGACGCGCTGCGCCATGCCCTGGCCGGCGGCGCCCTCGGCGTGGGGTTCGGCGCCGGCTGGCTGTCGCGCGCGGTAGGTACGGCGAGCGCGCAGCGTGCGATTTCCGGTACGTTGCAGGTCGCCTGGGATCAGGTGCAGGACAACCTGGATCCGCAGACAGCGCGCGGTAACCGCAACTGGTGGGTGCTGACCGAGCTCTACGACACCCTAACGTACCTGCCGGGCTACAGTCTCGACGCCAAGCCGTACCTGGCCGAATCGTGGACCGTCTCGGGAAACGGCACGGTCTACACCTTCAAGCTGCGCCGCGGCGTGAAGTTCACTACCGGCAGCGAGCTGACCGCGGAAGCGGTGAAATACAGCAGCTCCATCGGCGCGCCACACCTGCGGGTGCTTCTCCAGCATGTGCTCCCCAACGCGTTCAGTCCCGTGGTGGTGCAGGCGACGCTCGATCTCGGCGCGATTATCCTCACCACGGCGGCGCTGAGCTTTATCGGCTTCGGCGCCGAGCCCGGGACGCCGGATTGGGGCCGCATGGTGGCCGATGGCCGTCAGTATATGCGCGATCACTGGTGGGTCGTGCTGTTTCCTGCGATCGCGATCTTCTTCGCGGTCGCCGCCTTCAACCTCGCCGGCGACGGGGCGCGGGATGCCTTCGATCCTCGCCTGAGGGGCGAGTCATGAGGTTCGGTACCTCACCACGCGGAGGAGGCATCCGTGGACTGTGATCTGGTGGTGAAAGGCGGCACAGTAGTGACCCCCGCGTCCCGCGGTTCCGTAGACGTCGGGATCCGCGACGGCAAGATCGTGCAACTCGGCGGCGAGGTGCGCGCACGGCGCACGCTCAACGCGGGAGGGTGCTACGTTTTCCCCGGCGGGGTCGATATCCATGTCCACCTGAGCCAGGCGGCCAGGCCGGAGCCCGGGCGGGAGCTCTGGGTCGACGACTTCTACTCGGGATCCCAGGCCGCCATCGCGGGCGGCGTCACCACGGTCGGCAACATGACGTTCCAGTGGGCCGGCGACCGCCTCGAGGGAGCCCTCGCTCGCGATCTCGAAGCGGCCGCCCGGGACGCGATGGTAGACTTCGTTCTCCACCCGGTCCTCACCGAACCGACGCCGGCGGCCGTTCGCGAGGTCGCCGGGCTGGCCGCGGCGGGTCACACCAGTCTCAAGATCTTCATGAGCCGGGACAACTTCGACGCGGACATCGACATGTATCTTCGCGCGATGCGCGCGGCCGCGGAAGGCGGCCTCATGACGCTCATGCACTGCGAGGACGGGGCGCTGCAGCGGTTCCTCAAGGCGCGCCTCGCCGAAGAGGGGCGCGATGCGCTCGCGCACTACGCCGAAAGCCGCCCCACTTACACGGAATCCGCCGCTACCGAGCGCGCGATCGCGATGGCGGAGGCGACCGGAGCGCCGATCTACGTGGTGCACCTGTCCTCGGCCGAGGCGCTCGACCGCTGCCGGCGCGCCCGCACGCGGGGGCTCCCGGTGTATGTGGAAACCCGGCCCCTGTATCTGTATTTGACGAAGGAGCGCCTGGAGGAGCCGGACGGCGCGAAGTATACAGGGGCGCCGCCGCTCCGGGAAATGACCGACGTGGAGGCGATCTGGGCCGGCCTCCGGAGCGGTGATATCCAGAGCGTCTGCACGGACCATGCGCCCTGGAGTCTGCGGCAGAAACTGGATCCGTCGCTCACCGTGGCTACCGTGCGGAACGGCGTCGCCGATCTCGAAACCCTCATGCCGATGCTGTTTTCGGAGGGCGTCCGTACCGGCCGGATCACGCTCGAGCGCTTCGTGGAGCTCACCAGCACGAACGTCGCAAAGCTGTTTGGACTCTATCCCCAAAAGGGAACGATCGCCGTGGGCGCGGATGCTGATCTGGTGGTGTGGGATCCGGAGCGTTCCAGGGTCGTCGATGGAGCCGCGATGCATTCGCGCGCCGGATACTCGGTCTACGACGGATGGCGCGTGACCGGATGGCCCCGGTACACGGTGAGCCGCGGAGACGTGGTGCTGGATGAGACAGGCGTCACCGCGGAACGCGGACGGGGCCGGTGGCTGCGGCGTGGCGCGGTCCGGTCAAGTCCACCATAGGCGTCCTTTGATCACGAAAGCAGGCCGAGTTCCTGGAGTGCCTGGGCAGCGCCATCCAGTGTCGAGAGATTCATCCCAGCGTAGTTCGGCGAAAAGACGACCCCCCGGCCGCCGGCACGGTACGTCGCCAGGACGCTGCGGCGCACGATATCCGGCGTACACCGGGCCTGGTCTTCCCGGGTTCGGGGAGCGTCCACCCCGATGCCCATGTACACCGGCACTCGATCCCCGATCGCCCGAACCGTCGCAAGACACTGCCCGTACACGTACGTATCCGGATCGAATCCGCGCTGGACGACCTCATCCCACGGCGCCTCGTCAAGGCCCAGGAACCGGTACATCAACGGGGTCATCTGTTGCGGCGTCACATCACGCAGGATCGAGCGGTGCCAGTCGGTCATTTCCTTGACGTAAACGCCGCCGGCCTGGTGCTGGTACGTGATCGGCTTCACCCAATCGCACCAGCGCGTCATCTCCCGCCACGGCCACTCCGCCTTACGCAGCGGGTTCAGGTGGTTGCGGTTCCAGACGTTGAGCCCGAATTCCAGGGATCCTTTGCACCACTTCACGATGCCGTAGAGCTCTCGGTCCATGTCCTTGTTGCGCTCGACCCAAAACCGCTCCCAGACCAGCAGGTCCGGGTGCTCGTAGAGCAGGCGTAGGAACTCCACCAGCGCGCCGTCTTCCAGCGCGGCGCCCGAGCGCGCTGCCTCGAAGAAGTCCGCGCCCGTGCGATACGCTGCCTGCGCGCGCTCCGCATCGACCCCCCTGGCAGCGGCCAGGCGCCGGCAGTGCTCGCAGAAGCAGTGCGCCGCGGTGCCGCTGATCAGCCCGTCGAGCGGGCTCCGCCGCTCGTTGCACCACATCACACCGTCGATGTCGTAACTGCGGCAGTAGTCTTCGATGATCGAGTGCCACCACGCCCGGTAATCCGGGTGGTTGATGCACGGCGCGGCGCCCACGCGGTTGAATGCGTCGATCTCCAGCGTTTGCGGCAGGTTCGGAATGGCCACTGTCTGCGCCGAGCCGTGGCCTTCGTAGTTGAAGAGCGGTTCCATGACCTCCGGGTAGACCTGCATGCCGCGCCGGCGCGCTTCCGGGATGACCATCTCCAGCACGTCGACGTTCTCGAACTCTTCGTCTCGGGCGCGGAACCGCTTAATGAACGTGTTCTGATAGTATTCTGGATGCTCCGCGATGTACGAGCCGCCTTCGAGCGGCCGCGCGTCCTGCGCGCCGTGGTCGGGCCACCCGTCGATCTTCCATGAGATGCGCCGGCCCACTTTGAGGCCCAGCCACGAGATCGTCCCGATCAGCAGCACGTTGATGCCGAACCGCTCCTTCAGCGTGTCGAGGAGGGGCCCGATCCCTTCGTCGATGAAGCTGACCGGGCTAATCTGAATCCCCACAAACTTGCTCCTCACCTGCATGCCGCCGCGCCCCCTACCAGTCGTACCAATCGTGCAACTCGCCGTCCCGAACCAGGTGCTCGCCGTCCACGAAGACGTGGCGCACGTTCCCGAGCGCGCGGATATCCGCGAGCGGATCGCCGTCCACCGCCACAAGGTCTGCCAGCTTGCCTTCCTCCACGGTGCCGAGGCGGTCGTCGTCGCCCCGCAACTCCGCGCTGTTGATGGTCAGCATCCGGACAACATCGAGGGGCTCCGCGACCGCCTCGTATTCGAGCAGCGCGGCGATCTCGCCCATAATCTCGTCATGCGGTACACACGGACTGCCGGCATCCGTGCCGAACGCGAATTTCACGCCGGCTTCACGCATGCGTCGAAGCGGCGCGCCGGGCGGGTTCTCCAGCGTCTGCTTCCGCCGGGCTGCGGCCACCCCCGCCGGCATCCCGCGCGACGGGCCACGCTCGGTCTGCAGCACCCGCGGAGACAACGTCGGCACTACGATCATCTTGCGTTCCACGATCTGCTCGATGACATCGTCGTCTGCCGGGCCGCCGTGTTCGATCGAATCGAACCCGGCCGCCACGACGTTGCGAATCGCCTCGCGAATGGACGCGTGCGCCGTGATGCGCCGGCCGAGCCGGTGCGCCTCGTCGGCCGCCGCCCGCAGCTCCTCTACGCTGTACTGCGGCGTGCGCTCGTTCGCAATGATTTTGATGTGGTCGGCGCCGAGCTTCACCTGCTCGCGCACCGCCGCGCGCATCCCGTCCACGCCGTCGGCTTCCCGGCCGCACCACCAGGTGTGGCCACCTGTGCACATGATCGCCCGGCCGGCGATGAACAGCCTCGGCCCCTTGATGAGACCGCGGCGGAGCGCTTCTTTCGCGTCGAACGCGCTCATGCGCATCCCGAGGTCGCGCAGCGCGGTCAGGCCCGCGCGCAAAGACTTGCGCAGATTCGCGGCGGCCTTGATGCCGTTGATGCCGTCCGAGTCGTTGAGCGCCTCGTCGCGCAGGATGCCGGTCGGCCCTCCGTCCCATCCCATGCCGCTCCAACCGACGTGGACGTGATTGTTCGAAAAGCCTGGCAGGATGGTGAGCCCCGCGGCATCCACCCGCGGCGCGTCGGACGCCCGTGCCGCCCCGGGAGCCGCCACGTGCGCGATCCGGCTTCCCTCCACGAGCACGTCTGCGCGCCGCCGTGTTCCCGCCCGCACGTCAAGGACCCAGCCTCCGGCAAGCAATTGCGTCGTCATTCGATCTTCCTCCTTGATCAGCCCTCGGGCCGTCCGGCCTCGCGCCATGTGAGCCAGCGGTCCGGCACGTGGTGTCGCGCGTACAAGTCCTCCATGAGAATGGCCCGTCCCGTTTGGTGCGATTCCTCGCAGGCCGCCACGACGGCGAGCGTCTTCAGGTGATCGAGGCCGGAGGGGTGCGGCCGCGGCGTTCCGGCCGCGAGTTGCTCCACAACGTGCGCCAGCAGGAGCCGGGCGTCATCGACGAGCTGTTCTTGGGCCGGCAGCGGAACCGGCACCACGCGCTCGGCGTCGGGCCCCCGGGCGATCGAGAGGTCGGAGAACATCTGCCGCTGCACCAAGGCGCCTCGATCGAAGTCGGTCCGCCACTCGAAATCCGTCATCCTCGTCTGCGCGGACCAGGTTCCAATGTACGTGACCAAGATGCCGCCCGACAGCTCGAGGACGGCCGACACGGTCGCGTCATCCCGGTACATGCTCCACGGCGGGTTGTGGCAGCGGCATGACACACGCTGCACCTCCGCATCGTATACGAACCGAATCTGGTCGAAGTGATGAATGGACTGCTCGTAGAGCATGGGCTGGCGCATCGTCAGCGGGTACCGGTTCAGCCCCGGCCGGTAACCGTCACGGTTGCGCCAGTAGACGTACCGGGAAAACGCCGGGCAGCCGATCTCTCCCGATCGCACGATCGCGCGCGCCCGGGTCACGCAATGCTGGTAACGAAAGTTCACCCCGACCGCAAGGGCGCGTCCCGCCTGTTCGGCCGCCTCCACGACGCGGACCGCCTCCCCCAGGTCGAGCGTCAGCGGCTTCTCACACAGCAAATGCGCACCATGTGCTAAGACCGCCAGTGCGTCTCCGGATCGGTCCATCGGCGGCGTGGCAAGCACCACCAGATCGGGCCGGACCGTCCGCAGCGCGTCCGCGAGGTCCGTAAAGCAGGCGGTGGTTCGGACGCGAGAGGCGTCGCGCACCGCGGCGAGCCGCTCTTCCTCCTTGTCGACATAGCCCGCGACCGTGACCCGCGGCTCCTCATCGAGCAGGCGGGCCCACACTCGGCCGCGGGCACCTAGCCCTACCAGCAGCGTCCGAAACGATTGCGGCATCGGCGAGACCTCGGGTGCGTATTCGGGCGATGCGGCTCGCTTCTGGCGGTTCTGCAGGAAATCCTGCAATATCAACCGAACGTAGCCATTTATACTGCGGCGGCTGCGACCCCGGCGTGTTCGGCGCCGGCGTGCCGCGCGTCGGTACCGCAGGAGCGGATGGGGATGGCCACATATATCGGACAGCGGCTCGCGGTGCTCATCCCCGTGGTCGTCCTGGTATTCTCGATCGTCTTCGGCATCATGCACGCGCTTCCGGGGGACCCCGTGCAGTTGATGTTGGCAGGCGCCGAAGCGGGCGTCACGACGCCGGAACGAATCGCGGAACTGCGAAAGAGCATGGGGTTGGACCGGCCGCTGTACCTCCAGTACGGTGGGTTCATCGTCCACGCTCTGCGTGGCGATCTCGGACAGTCGATCCGGTTCCAGGCGCCGGTGAATGATCTCATCTTCGTCGCGTCGCTGCAGACGTTTCAGTTGAGCCTCGCGGGCATGGCGGCGGCGTTGCTGATCGGTATCCCGCTCGGCTTCATCGCCGGGCTGTACGAAAATTCGTGGGCCGACAGCGCGGCCATGGTGGTATCGCTCCTCGGCGTCTCGATGCCGCTGTTCTGGCTCGCCCTCCTGCTCATCCTTGCGGTTTCCATCCATCTGCAGTGGCTGCCGGCGATCAGCGGCGGACAGCCGCGCGGCATCATCTTGCCGGCCCTAACGCTCGGGTTCGTTGCCGCCGGACTCATCAGCCGGCTCATGCGTGCGAGCCTCATCGAGGCGTTGCGGCACGATTACATCCGGACCGCGCTGGCCAAGGGTCTGCGCTGGCGTGCCGTCATGGCGAAACATGCGCTGAAGAACGCGCTGATCCCCGTCATCACGGTGGCCGGGCTGCAGTTCGGCGGCATGCTGAGCGGAGCGGTGATTACCGAGACGGTTTTCAGCCGCCCGGGCCTTGGCTCGTTGATCGTGAAGGCGATCCTCTGGCACGATTATCCGTTGATCCAGGGCGCGGTGCTGCTGACGTCCGTCTCCTACGTGCTCGTCAATCTCCTGATCGACGTGCTGTACGCCTGGATCGATCCCCGGATCAAATATGCGTGACACAGCCGCTGTCAACGCCGCGTCGGCGTCCGCCGCGCCGGCACTGGAAAGGCGCCGGCGGTGGTCCGCGCCGGGCTGGCGCGCTCTCCGGCGCAACAGAGGCGCGCTGGCCGGCGCCGTGATCCTCGCCGCCTGGGCCCTGGCCGCCGCCCTCGCGCCCCACATTGCTCCATACGATCCGATTGCATTGGTCGGCGCAAGCCGGCAGCCGCCCTCGGCGGTTCATCTGATGGGGACGGATCTGCTGGGCCGCGACATCTTGAGCCGGCTGATTTTCGGCGCCCGGCTGTCCCTCGCGATCGGCCTAATCAGCGTCGCGATCGGCCTGATTGCCGGCTCGTTCACGGGCTTGGTCGCCGGGTACTATGGAGGTCGGGCAGACGGGGTGTTGATGCGGCTCGTCGACGCGATGCTGGCGTTCCCCGGATTATTGCTCGCGCTCGTCGTGATCGCGGCCCTCGGACCCGGTCTGCTCAACGTCATGCTGGCCGTCGGGGTCTCCTCCGTCCCGCTGTACGCACGGTTGGTGCGCGGGTCGTGCCTGACGATTCGTGAGGTGGAGTACGTGCAGGCGGCCCGTGCGCTCGGCGGATCCGACCGCCGCGTGATCCTTCGCCACATCGTGCCTAACGTGCTCGGTCCTCTCATCGTCCTGTCGACGCTGCAGGTCGGCAATGCGATCCTGGTCGGATCCGCCTTGAGCTACCTTGGCATGGGGGCCCAGCCGCCGACCCCCGAGTGGGGCCTGATGACGGCGGATGGTCAAGCATATCTCGCGGGAGCGTGGTGGATGTCGACATTCCCTGGGTTCGCCATTTTCTCAGCCGCTATGGCGGTAAATCTCCTCGGCGACGGCCTCCGCGCGGCGCTTGACCCGCGCTCGATCTCCCGATGAACCGGCCGGCGCCGTCCCGTCCGATCGACGTGCCGAGGGTGCGGATCGGCATTGTCGGTGCGGGCATTGCCGGCGAGCGGCACGCCGAGGCGTTTGCTGCGCGTGCGGACGCCACGATCACGGCTGTCTCCGAACTGGACCCGGAGCGCGGACAGGCCTTGGCCCGCCGGTTCGGAGCCGTACACTATGTCGACTACCGCGACATGCTAGCCGAGCCGATCGATGCCGTGGTGGTTGCGGTCCCGCACGCGCTGCACCGCGCCTGCGTCCTCGAGGCTGCGGCCGCAGGGGTGCACGTGCTGCTTGAAAAGCCGCTGGCCACCACGCTCGATGACGCGCATGCGATTCTCGGGGCCGTCGAGCAGGCGGGTGTGCGGCTCATGATGGGATACGTGCATCGGTTCCGGCCCGAGACCGAGGCCGCGCGCTCTCTCATCGCTCGAGGATGCCTCGGCCGGCCGGCGACTGCGCTCGACCGTTTCATGAGCGGCGGCATGGCCGAGACGCCGGGGTGGGTGTGGAACCGGGTTGACGCTGGGGGCGGCGTGATCATGTACGGAGGGGTCCATGCGATCGACCGGCTGCGCTGGCTGCTCGATGACGAGGTGGCCGAAGTCTACGCACGGCTTGCCACATACTCGAATCCGGCGGACGTGGAAGACGGGGTAAGTGCGGTTCTGACGTTCGCGGGCGGAGCGGTGGCCGTTTTGTTTGAGAATGCCCCGGGGTACGGCCGTTTGGGCGGCTGGGTGACCGAGATCTTCGGCAGCGAGGGCGCGCTGACGTTGACGACCGGAGCCAGCCTCGAGTATCGCGGCCGCGACAGCACGCAGCGCTGGACGTACGGCCCGGACCACCGCTTCGAACGGCAGGCGGCGGAGTTCATAGCGGCGCTGAAAGAGGGCCGTCCCCCCGCGGTCACCGGCGAAGACGGGCTGCGGGGGCTGGAGGTCGCGTTGGCACTGTACCGCTCGGCCGCTGCTGGGCGGCCCGAGCGGGTAGACAATGGCTCAGCGGGATTGCCCGAGGGCGGCCGGCAATGATGCGGCCTCCGCGGCCGGCAGGCGGTTCGCAACGATCCGGCCGCCCTTGATCACGACCGGTACCCGCTCCAGATCCTGCAAGAGCTCGATCCTTTCGAGCGGATCTCCCTCAACCAGGATCAAGTCGGCCAGCTTCCCGGGTTCGACCGTGCCTATCTCGCTTTCCATGCCCAAACAGCGCGCTGCCGCGCTGGTGGCGGCAACCACCGCCTCCATCGGAGAGAGCCCCGCGGCCACGAGCTGAGCCATTTCGTACGCGCCGCCCTCGCCGTGGCGAACGCCCGGCATCGCGGCGTCGCTGCCGTTGACGATCGTCACGCCGGCACGGCGCGCCCTCCTGACCGTCTCGTACATGGCGTCCCTCGCACGCTCCTGCCAGCGCGCGAGGTGAGGATCGGGGGGCACGAGACCGAGATCGCGCGCTTTGGCCTCGGGGCTCAACGTGGGGCAGAGGAACACTCCCCTGGCCGCCATCGTATCCAGTTGCTCGTCCGTCAAGAACCGCCCGTGTTCGAGCACGTCAACGCCGGCCTCCAGGGCCCACGTGACGCCCACGCCGCCGTGGCAGTGGGCGGCGACCTTCCGGCCGTGGGCGTGCGCCGTCTCGCAGATCGCCGTCATCGTCTCGCGCGTCATTTCCGGGGAACACAATCCGCCCAGCGGCCGGACGAGCTCACTCAGTGTCGCGTTGATCTTGATGAAATCCACGCCGTATCTCAGATTGGCACGCACGGCGCGCCGCCCCTCATCCGGACCGTCGACGATCGCGCTGGGTCCCGGCACAACGACGCCGGGTGCGAACCCCTTGGCCCGGTCCATGTGCCCTGCCGTGCTCGTCAGGCCGATGCCGCACACCTTCATCCGCGGCCCCTCCAGGCGGCCCGCTTCGATGGCGTTTCGCAGCGCAACGTCGGCATAGTGGCAACACGCAAGATCTCTGATCGTGGTGAAGCCGTACGCCAAATTCCGCTGCGCGTTGATCAGGCAATTGAAGGCGACGGTCGGGACGAGCTCCGTCACCTCGCGCACGAACCAGTTGGGCTCGCGGGGATCTCCGCTGCCGAAGACGTGGACGTGAGCGTCGATCAGTCCCGGCAGCGCCGTGTAGCGCGACAAATTCCAGACGTGGCCCGGGCCGCCAGGCTCCGCCGGCGACGGACGAACGCCCTCGATCCGATCACCGGCCAGCACGATGGTCACGCCGTGAGGCGGTGCGGCACCGGTGCCATCGATGAGGCATCCAACACGGAGCGCGAGCGTGCGAGCGGTATGCACGCCGCCGTCATTCCACGTATACGTCGTTGGCGAAGAACCACGCGCCGGTCGCTCCCAGCTGAAACCCTTTCACGGTCGCCGGCATGGCGAAGAACTGCGGATCGTCAAGCGTCGGCAGGTAGACCGCGAACTGCGTCAAGAGACGCTGTGCCTCCGCAAAATACTTGGCGCGCACCTGAGGGTCCGCGGTTTGTTGCGTTCGGAGGAGCGCGTCGTCCAGTTGCGCGTCGTGGAATCCCGACCAGGCCCAGCCGCCCGGTTTCCCGGCGTTTTTGGAATAGAACTCACTGTACAGGATATCCGGTTCGAGGGTACGCAGCCGTTCATAGATGAGATCGAAGTCCCCGCTCTGCGCCCGTTGCAGCTGCACGGGTCCGGGGACCACGACGGGCCGAAGATCCACGCCGACCGCCTTGAACTGCGCCGCGAGGTACTCGCCGATCTCGCGGTGGTGCAGCATCACCATCGTCAAGGTCAACGGTTTCCCGTCGCGCTCGCGGATGCCCGAGCCCGCCGGCTTCCAGCCGGCTGCGTCCAACAGCGCGCGCGCCTTGGCTTGATCGTAACGGTACGCCGTTTCCGCGCCTTTCCAATAGTACAGTGTGTATCTGGTGAGCGGGCCGTAGACGTCGACGTAGGTCCCCGCATACAAGGTTTGGTTCATGCGCTGCTGATCGTACGCATAGCGCAGCGCCTGCCTCACCCGGATGTCGTTGAGCGGCGCCCGGCTGGTGTTCATCGTAAACATCAAGCCATTGCCCGGTTGATACCCGGTGACGATCTGATACTTGGGATTGTGCGCATAGTCCGCCAGCGCCTGCGAGGGGAGTCCCATCACCAAGTTCGCCTCGCCGGTCTTGAGAATCTCGCCGAGCACGCCGGCACTGCCGACGAACTTCACGGTGATGCTGTCAAGGTATGCCGGTCCCGGATGGTGCTGCAGCGTCGTCCTGCCAAGGTACGCGGGATTGCGCGCGAAGCTGATATGGTCGCCCCGGACCCACGAGGTCATCCGGAACGCCCCTTCACCGACCAGATGCTGCTGAAACGAGGTCCCGTACTGCTTCACTGCGGCGGGGGACCAGATCGGGAAAATGCTCATGCCGCTCAGCAACTCTGGGAAAGGCTCCCGGTAGAGCAACCGTACCTGATTCGTCCCGGCTACCTCGGCCCGAAGAAACGCCGGCTGGCCGAGGTCGGTCGCCATCAGCGCTGAGTGCGTGTCAGGGCTCATCACCCGTTCGATGTTGTATCGCACCGCATCCGCGTCGCATGGTGTGCCGTCTTGGAACGTGAGTCCATCTTTGATCGTGAAGGTCCAGATTCGGCCTTCTGCGGCTGCCGTCCAGCTCGACGCGACGCCCGGTACGAACTTTCGGTCGGCCGTGAGCACCACCAGCGGGTCGCTGACGAACGAATCGAACAGAAATGTGGAAGTATACGGATCGACCTGGCCGTCGAGGGATGCCGGTTCGCTGTCCGCGGGTGTTGCGATGACGAGATTGCCGCCTCGCGCGGCCGCGCGCGTTGCGACCGGGAATGCGCCGGCACCCAGCGTGGCGAGTCCTCCGGCGGCTCCGTACAGGAGCTGCCGGCGCGTCAGCTTCACGCTCGACCTCATACCCACACCTCCCACGTGTGGCTCAACCATCATGCGTCTACGGCCGCTCCGGATCCGGCTACCCGGCCGCGAGGCACTTCGCGCGCCGCCGCGGCCGGGTCGTGTGCCTGCTCGTCCGTCTGACCTTCCACACGCTGCCCATCCCCTCGCCCGGGCCGGCTGCGCTGGACCAATCGGGCTCGCAGACCGGTCCACCGCCGTAATACCGGCCCACGTGCAGGAAATCCTGCAGGCTACACTAAGTATTGAAGAAAGTATTGCCACGATTCCCGGTCCGATCTCCGCCCGGGAGCCGCGATCGACGGGAGGCTGCCGACCGATGCCGGAGGCTGCACGCGGGACACTGATCGAACGGGTGATGTCTCGGCGCGCTCGCGAGCTCGGACAGGGGTTTCCACGGCAGACGTCGGTGCCGACATCGGGATTCATTACGCTGTCGAGCGGTACGCCCGATTTCCCGGTTCCACCGCACATTCTCGACGGCGCAAAGCGGGCGCTCGACCGTGGTGAAACCGCGTATACGCCGTGGACGGGGATCCCGGAGCTGCGTCGCGCCATCGCCGACAAGCTGGCACAGGACAATGGGATCACTGTGGATCCCGACTCGGACGTGCTCGTGACCACGGGAACGCAGGAGGCGCTGCAGGTGGTGTGCCAGGCGTTCCTTGACCCGGGCGACGAGATCCTTGTTTCCGCCCCGTACTACGACGAGTATCGCCGTGACGCCCTCATGGCCGGCGCGACGCTTGTGTCCGTTCCGAGCCGGCAAGCCGATCACTTCGCGATCGATGTGGACGCGCTCGCGGCGCGCATCACCGGGCGCACGAAAGCCGTGATCGTGATCTCGCCGAGCAATCCCACGGGCGCCGTGCAGTCGCGCGCCGTGCTCGAGCGTGTCGCCGCGCTGGCGGCCGAACGCAATCTTGTGGTGATTGCGGACGAGCTGTACGAGAAGTACGTGTACGAGCAGCACCGTCACCACAGTATCGCGGCGATGCCGGGGATGTTTGAACGGACGGTCACGATCAACGGATTTTCGAAGGCCTTCGCGATGACCGGCTTTCGCATCGGCTACATTGCGGCTCCCGCCGAGTTCGTGCGCGCGATGCTGCCGATCAAGCACGGCATGACGATCTGCGCGCCGTCGATCTCCCAGTGGGCGGCCGTCGCGGCGCTCACCGGGCCGCAGCAGTGGTTCTGCGGCGTGCTCGCGGAATATGACCGCCGCCGGCACCTGTGGATGGAGGCGCTCGACGATATGGGTCTTTCGTACGGTCGACCTCAGGGCGCGTATTACATCTACATCGACGTCGGGACGACCGGCCTCACGGCCGCGGAATTCAGCCGGCGCGTGCGCGACGAATACGGCCTCGTGATCGGGTCCGGCGGCAGCATCGGACCGGAGTGGGACTCGTACGTGCGGGGCTCGCTCGCCGTACCGACCGAGATGCTCCCCCAGGGACTTGCGCGACTCGCCGAGGCGGTGCACCGGTATCGTGGCGCGCGTGCGTAGCCGCGCCGCGCATCGCGGCGGAGCGGTGCGGCTGGCCGAGGACCGCGGCGACCATCTGGAAGTGTTCCAGCGTATCCGCTCGCAATATCGGACGTTGAGTCCCAGCTTCCAAAAACTCGCGGACTATCTGTTGGAGCGGCATCGCGATGCCGCGTTTCTGCCGGCCGCTAGGGTCGCGGCCAACGTTGGTGTCAGCGAGTCCGTGGTGATCCGATTTGCCGGCGCCCTTGGGTACAGCGGCTACCCGGAGCTGCTCCGCGCCATCCAAAAGATCGTGAAGAACGAACTCGCGCCATTCCGGCGGCTTGAAGGCGATCAGGCCGTCCGCGGCACGGCCGGGCGCAGTGACGATGTGTTGCGGCAAACGATCACCTCGGATATCGAAAACCTCCAGGTCACCGCGAGCGACCCCGTGACGGTCGCGTCCTTTCCCCGCGCGGTCGATCTCCTTGCGCGGGCGGAGGACGTCTACGCCCTCGGCCTGCGCGGCCTGGGGAGCCTGGCCGTTCTGCTCGGCTTTCTCCTCACGACGTCCGGCACGCGAAGCCACGTCCTCACGCATGGCGATGCTGCGCTGTTCGAGCAGCTCCGGTACATCGGGCGCCGGGACGTGCTCGTGGCGTTTTCCTTTGAGCGCTATACAAAACGCACGGTGGACGCGATGGAACTGGCCCGTCGCCGAGGAGCGCGCACGCTGGTCATCGCCGATTCCCTGGCCTCGCCGGCCGCTCAGGTGGCTACCGTTTCGCTGGTCTGCGGGGTGCGGGCCGCGTCGTTTTTCAACTCGTACACTGCGGCTGTGGCGATCATCAATGCGCTCATGACGGCAGCGGTGAACCGCCGCCTCAAAGAAAGCCGCCGGGCGCTCGAGACGCTCGACGGTCTGTTGCCGGACGAAGAATTCTTCGGGCGTAGCAACGGTCAATAGCGTCTCCCGGCCGGCGCCGCTCCAACGCCTGCGCAGCCGGCGTTCGCCCGGCCCGACGATCCGGGCTCGGCATACGGTCCGATGGAACGCCCGCTCGTTGGCTCCCGCGAGCGCAGGTCGCTCGTGTACGAGTGTGTCCACGTTGCGCTGGCGCACCGGCTCACCAGGGGGCTCGTGTAAGGGTTTTTTTATATGAAGGAAGGTCGCCTGCGCAAGCGAAGTGTCTCGCATTGTTGAAAACTGTTAACCGTTAACGGAAAACACTTGGGGTCGGAGCGATGTTATCGTGGTGAAGCAGCACAGCATCCAGGTCCCGCCGGCGAGTCGCACGCTCCTCGTTGACCAAGTCACCGTTGCTATTCGCAACGCCGTCGTCGATGGGACGATCGCTCCAGGCACGCGCCTCGTGGAAGGCGACCTCGCTGAGTCGCTGCGGGTTAGCCGCGGTCCGGTGCGAGAGGCGTTGCGGCGTCTTGAGCAGGAAGGGTTGGTCCGGATCGTCCCGGCCGGCGGGACGTTTGTCGCCACACTCACGGAGCAAGATATTCGCGAAATCTATGGAGTCCGTGCGGCGCTCGAAGGTTATGCCGCTCGTCAGACTGACCGGACCATCGCGACGCTTCAGTCGGTGCTCGGCGAGATGGACGAAGCGTTTCGGTCCAATGACATGTCGGGACTGATCGAAGCCGATGTGAGGTTCCACCGGGTCCTCGTCGGCCGCCCGGGGAACACACGGCTGCTCAGCGCTTGGTGCGCGCTGGAGGCGCAAGTGCGGCTCGTGTTGTCGCTGACGCGCGACCGAGTCTATCGCGATCCCGAGCGCCTCGCCGAGCAGCATCGGGGACTCGTGGATGCCATCTCCTCCGGCGACGCGGATCGGGCGGAGCAGCGGGTGCGTGAACATATCGAGGGACGAATCGATGAACGGCTGGCGTACTGGCGGGAGGTCATGAACCGCCGGAGCGTGGGCGGCGTGACGGGCGGCTCCAGGGTACAGGAATAGGGACGGGGGTGGGCGGATGACGAGCGACGGGCGTGCGAGATGGTCGCGGCGTGGATTCATCAAGGGGACCGCGGCGGCGGCGTTGGCGGCCGGGCCGCTGGCCGGGATGCTGGCCTCGGCCGTAGCGCAAACGTCTCGGACAGACGCGACGCTGACGTGGGGCGAGGATCAAGATTATGCCACGCTCGATCCTCGCGTTACCCAGTCGCGCCACGAGGCGCAGGCGATAATGCAGATGTTCGAAAGCCTGCTCTTCCTCGATACCGACGGGCGATTTTACCCCTGGCTGGCGCAGCGATGGGACTACTCAAAGGACGGGAAAAGCATCACGTTTGCGCTGCGCCGGGATGTAAAGTTCCATGACGGCACGCCGTTTACCGCGGAGGCCGTCAAGTTTACGTTCGACACCATCATCGATCCCAAACTGGGGTCGCAGGGCGCGATCGACTTTCTCGGACCGTACAAGTCCACCGACGTGATCGATCCGTATACCGTCCGGGTGAATTGGACGGAGCCGTTCGCGGCCGCCCTCACAAATCTCAGCAACCCATGGTTGCTGAGCATCGTCTCGCCGGCGGCGGTCCGGAAACTGGGAAACAACGGGTTCGCTCGCAACCCCGTCGGCACGGGGCCGTTCAAGTTCGTGGAATGGGTGCCGCGCGTCCACGTCGTGATGGAGCGGAACGACGCCTATCATTGGGCGCCGAGTCCGTTCAAGCGCCAGGGACCGAGTGCGCTCAAGCGCGTCGTCATCCGGATCATCCCCGACGATTCCACGCGCGTCGCCGCTCTCGACAGGGGCGAGATCGATATCTGCGATCAGGTGCCGCCGATCGAAGTGAAGCGGATTCGGGGCAGCCAGGGCTTCGACATGATGATCGGCGACGTCTCCGGGATCCCGCTGGCGCATCTCATCAACACGCAGCTCGAGCCGACGGATGATCTCCGCGTCCGGCAGGCCTACATGTACGCGATCAACCGGCCGCAGGTCGTGCAGCAGGTCTTCTTCGGCGTCGCGAAGCCGGCGTACGGGCCGATCACGCCCACCACCCCCGGCTACTGGGCGGGGGTCGAGAAGCTCTTTACGTACGATCCGGCGAAGGCGCGGCAACTGCTCGACGACGCCGGCTGGAAGGTTGGCCCCGGCGGGACCCGGACGAAGAACGGGCGGCCGCTCGAGATCCACTTCATCACGCTGCTCGAGCCTGACCTGGAAGTAGCGGTGCAGGCGGCCGTCAAAGACGTCGGCATCAAGCTCAACGTGGAGCGTGTAACCAAAGCACGCCAGGACGAGATGGTGATGCACGGGCAGTACAATATCGGCGAGATCCGATGGGTGGCCGTCGACCCCAGCGTCCTCGACATTCCGTTCTTCTCGCACAACGTCCCGGCGCCCGGCAAGTTCAAGTTCAATTGGTCGCGCTTCGGTTCGCCGGAGTTGGACCGGATGTTGAGGCTCGCCGACGGGCAAGTCGACGTTAAGCAGCGGGACAAGACGCTGGCCGACATCCAGCAGTTCGTGCTGCAGCGAGGGTTGATGTTCCCGGTTCACGTCAGCCCGCAGCCGATAGGCTTTCGGCGGGCCGTCCGCAACTTGAAGTTTGCCCAAGGCTACTGGCAGGTGCTCTTCTACGGCGCGTCGGTGGACTGAAACAGAGCCCCGCGCGCTCGATCGTGCGTGCGCGGCGGCGGCACCGACTCGCGTGAGCGTTACGAGGTCGTATGTCGCGGTACGTACTGCGCAAACTGATGTGGACGGTCCCGGTGCTGGTTGTCGCGACGACCTGCGCGTTCCTGGTCTTGCGTCTCATTCCTGGCGATCCGGTCAACCTGATGCTGTCGGGACGGCCCGCCTCCGAACGAGTGCGGGAGAACCTGAGAGCCAAGCTCGGCCTTAACCGGCCGCTCCCAGCGCAGTATGCCTATTTCGTGCTGCATGCGCTTCGCGGCGACTTCGGGGAGTCGTTCGCCACCGGCCAGCCCGTCTCGCAGGTCATCGCTCAGCAACTGCCGGCCAGCCTCCAGCTCGCCGGCGCGGGATTCATCGTCGGCGTCGGCGGCGGCCTGGCGCTGGGCATCGCGGCCGGTCTGTATCCGAATACGGCGATCGACGGTGCCGCGATGTTCCTGGCGCTGGTGGGCATTTCGATGCCCGGGTACTGGATCGCAATGCTGCTCATCTACTTCTTCGGCCTCCGACTCGGGTGGGTGCCGATCGTCGGCGGCGGTCTGCCGGCGCTCATCCTGCCCGCCGTCGTCTTCGGCTCGTATGCCATCGGCAACCTCGCCCGGCTCGTCCGATCGAGCATCCTCGATGTGCGCGGCGAGGATTACATCCGCACCGCCAGAGCCAAAGGACTGATGGAGCGGGTCGTCGTGCTTCGGCACGCCCTTCGGAATGCGTTGTTCCCCGTCGTGACGATGACCGGGCTGCTGCTGGGGCTCTTTATCGGCGGGGGCGTCATTACCGAGACGGTGTTCGCGCGTCAGGGTCTCGGCGCGCTGCTGGTCACGTCGATCCTCACGAAAGACTACCCCGTCGTGCAGGCCCTGCTGCTTCTCACGACGGCCGCCTATGTCTTTGCCAATGTGCTGGTGGACGTGGTCTACGGCGTGATCGACCCCCGCATCCGGTATCAATGATGCACGTCAAGCCGCTCGCGATCGCGGAGCGGACCGGCGGCCCGCGGGGCGCTGCCGCGGGCCGCCGGCGCCGTCTGACGCATGTGCACCGGTACCCTCTCGCCATGTTCGCGACGGCCGTGCTCGGGATGGTGGTGGTCGCCGCGATGCTGGCCCCGGTGCTGAGCCCGTACGATCCGTCCGCCATGGCGACGGGTCCCGCGCTGTCGCCGCCGGGCCCGGCTCATTGGTTCGGCACGGATCGATACGGCCGGGACCTGTTCAGCCGCTTGCTGTTCGGAGCCCGCATCTCCCTCCCGATCGGGGTCATGGCCGTCTCGGTCTCCGTCGTGCTCGGATCGTTCCTCGGCCTGGCGGCGGGGTTCCTCGGCGGACGGGTCGATACCGTCGGATCGGGCGTGATCGACATCATGCTCGGCTTTCCGCCCATCATGCTTGCGCTGTTGATCATCGCCGTCCTGGGTGTCGGCATCCAAAACGTCGTCATCGCGATCGGCGTGGCGGGGATCCCGCGGTTCGCCCGCATCGTACGCGGCACGGCGCTTGCGATTCGCGAGCATACCTACATCGAGGCCGGCCGCGCGATCGGCGCAAGCGCGGCGCGCCTCATCCGGCGGCACGTGTTGCCGAACGCGCTCCCGCCAATCATCGTGCTCGCCACACTGTATGTCGGTTCGGCCATCCTTGACACCTCATCCCTCGGATTCCTGGGGCTTGGCGTTCAGCCGCCCACGCCCGAGTGGGGTACGATGTTGAGCGAAGGGCGCGAATTCATGCGGTACGCGCCCTGGCTCATGCTTTTCCCCGGCCTGCTGGTGTTCGTCACCGTGGTGGCGATCAATCTGGTGGGCGACTATCTCCGCGCGGTGCTCGACCCGCGCCTGAAAGGACGGTAATCGCAGCGGTGCGGCGCTTTGCGATCGAGGCCCTCCGGACGTTTGGCCTCAGCTTGCTGGCCGCCGCGGGGGCGGGTCGCGATGAGGCGCGGATTCTCACCGACTGTTTGATCGACGCGCAGCTTCGGACGGCACCGTTCCAGAACCAGGGTGTCGTCCGGTTTGCCGTGTACGCGCGTCGGGTCCGCGAAGGCGGCATCACGCCATGCGCGGCGATTCGCGTGCTGCTCGATCGCCCGGCCGCCGCGTTGCTGGACGGCGGCAACGGCTTCGGCCAGGTCGTCGCGTACCGCGCGATGGCGCTGGCCATGGCCAAAGCTCGAGGCGGTGGAGTCGGCGCGGTCGCCGCGCGCAACAGCAACCACTTCGGCACGGCGTCGTATTTTACTCTGATGGCGGCGCGCGCGGGACTCGTCGGCCTCGCGTTTACCAACGCCAGCCCCGAAATGCCCGCGTGGGGCGCATCCGTCGCGCTCGTAGGCACGAACCCGTGGAGCATCGCGGTTCCCGGTCCGAGCGACCGCCCCGTCGTGCTGGATCTCTCGAACGCGTCATCGGGCAAGGGCGTCATCCGGCAGCATGCGGCCGCAGGCCGCAGCATCCCGGCAGGTTGGGCCGTAGATGCGAGCGGTCGGCCGGTGACCGACGCGCGCGCCGCGGTCGATGCCTTGCTCGCGCCGATGGGCGGCTACAAGGGTTACGCGATCGCGGTCATGGTGGATCTGCTCACCGGCGGGCTCGCAGGCGGTCTCGTCGGGTCCGCGGTCGGGTCGCCATACGAGGTCGCCCGGCCGCAGGGGGTGAGTCATTTGCTCCTCGCGCTCGACCCCGACGCGTTTGGCGGGGCGGCGGCGCTGCGCGCCGGGGTCGCGGCGGTGTCGAGCGAAGTGCACGGCGCCCCGAGGTGGCCCGGCATCGATGCCGTCCGACTGCCGGGGGACCCCGAGTGGGAACGCCGGGACGACGGCATCGCGCGTGGCGCCGAACTCCCGGACGATACGGTCGAGCGGCTGCGCGAGATCGGCGGCGAATTTGCGGTGCCGTTTCCGGAGCCGCTGCCATGACGACGACGGTCCTCGTGACCGGCGCGACCGGGTTCATCGGCCTGCATTTGGTCAAGGAGTTCGCGGAGGCGGGCCGGCGCGTGGTTGCGGTGGATGTCGATCCGCCGGACGGGCGCGCGAGGTGTTTTCTCGGAGCGACCGCCCGAAGCGTTCGCTTCATTCGACTGGACCTCGCCGCGCCGGACCAGCTCGAGGCGGCGACGGGCGAAACCCCGGACGCGATCGTCCACGCTGCGGCCGTCACATCCACACGTGACGTCGAGGACCGCGAGCCCGAGCGGGTGATTGCGGTCAACCTCCTTGGCACGGCGCACATGCTGAACTGGGCCGCGCGGACGCGGACACGCCGTTTCGTCTACATTAGCTCGTCCGGCGTGTACGGCGAGACCGATCCCGCCGCCGGCTTATCCGAGGCGGCGCCGGTGCGGCTTGGCAGCTTGTACACGATGACGAAGTACGCCAGCGAGCAGCTCGTGGCGGCGGCGAACAGCGCCAGCCTCGGCGCCGCCACGCTCCGTATTGGGGCTCCATACGGCCCAACGGAGCGCCCAACCGGTGCGCGCACGGTGATGTCGGTGATCTACGCGCTGGTCAACGCGGCGGCGGCCGGCCGGGTGGTTCGGCTGCGCGGCGCCGACCGCACGCGCGACTGGACGTACGCCGGCGACATCGCGCGCGCCGCGAGGCTGTTGATCGACGCGCCCCAACTGGCGCACCGCTGCTACAATGTGTCCTCGGGCGCCCCGGCGCCGTTGTCCGCGGTCGCGGATACGCTCGGGCGCATCGCGCCCGGGTTTTCCTGGCGTCCGGCCGACCCTGGCGCGACCCCCGTGGGGGTCGTGGACGGGATGGTGGACGTGGATGGGAACGCGGTGCAACGCCGTGGGCCGCTGGACATCACCAGGATCCGGGCGCTCGGTTTCGTCCCGCGGTACGCGTTGGACGACGGCTTGCGAGAGACCGTCATGTGGGTGCGGCGATTCCGCGGATTGGGCGGTACCCCATCCGGTTCTGACGGCGAGTAGGCGCATGGGAGGTCGGAGAATGAAGAACGAGTGTGTGATCGGCACCGCGCGCGCGAACGCGGGCGAGCGGGCGACGGGCGTCATCCCGGTAGGTCGCCGGTCCGGCGGCGGGGCGATTGAGATCCCGCTCATCGTCGTGAACGGTGTGGAAGAAGGGCCCCTGCTGTGGTTGGACGGCGCGGTGCACGGCGACGAGCCGGAAGGGCCGCTCGCGGTCCTGCGCCTCGTGGAGCGACTGGATCCTGCCCGGCTGCGTGGCACCGTGGTCGGCGTCCCGGTGGTCAACGTCGGCGCGTTCGAATTCAGCTCGCGAGGCAACCCGGCGGATCTGTTCACCTACGATCTGAACCGCATCTATCCGGGGCGGCCGGACGGTCACCTCACGGAACGGATCGCGTACGCCCACTACACGACGATGGTGGAGCACGCCGACCTGGAGGTTGCCGTCCACTCCGGAGGCGCGCACTCGTACCTCGCCTACGCGATGTTCTACACGGCGACGCCCTCCGGGATCGAACTCGCAAAGGCGATGGGGCCGCGGTGGGACCTGCTGCTGAGGCAGACGAGCGAGCGCGGCAGTCCCCAGGCCGCGATGCGACAGCACGGGAAGCCGGCGATCACGGTGGAACTTGGCGGCTTGTGCGATACGTTTCCCGGCCGGTTTCAAGGCAACGCCGATGCGCTCGCCGAGGGCTTTGTGAACATCCTCCGCCACTACAAGATGATCGACGGCGCGGCGCAGTACGCGGAACGGTGGATGCTCGGCTATCAGAAGACGGTGGTGCTGGCCCCGGCGTCGGGGCTCTGGGTGTCGGAGCCGTCGGTGCTGCGCCGGCGTGTGCGGCAAGGCGAGCGGCTCGCGACCATCTACAGCCTGTCCGGCGACGTGGTCGCGGACGTGCAGGCGCCATTCGACGGCATTCCATTCGGGATGCGGACCAATCCCTCCGTGCAACTCGGCGATTGGTGCGTTTTCTACGGCGTGGTCGAAGAGGAGATCACGGGGTGATCGCCGACCTGGTCATCCGCGGCGGGACGCTCGTCACGAGCGAGGGGGCCCGCCGGGGAGGAGTGGCTATCGCGGACGGCAAGATCACCGCGGTGGATCGGGACGGTCTGCTGCCTGCGGCGCGCGAAACCATCGATGCGACGGCCTGGTATGTCTTGCCCGGCGTCATCGACACGCACGTGCACCTGCGCGAGCCGGGCCGACTGGAGCGCGAAGACTGGATCACCGGCACGCGCGCGGCCGCCGCCGGCGGCATCACGACGATCCTCGAGATGCCGATCGCGATTCCGCCGGTGCATACGGCCGCGATTCTGCGCGACCGCGCGGCGATCGTCGGCCCTCGTTCGATCGTCAACTTCGGCCTCTATGCCGGCGCGAACCCGGACAATTTGGACGAGATCGAAGCGCTGGCCGCGGCGGGCGCGATTGCCTTCAAGACCTTCCGGACGGATCCCGTGCCCGGCCGTGAGACCGAGTTCATCGGTATCTGCTGTCCGGACGCGGGCGACATGCTGCGGGTCATGGAGCGCACGTCCCGTACGGGCCTGCTCCATGTCGTCCACTGCGAAGAGCAGCAGATCATCGACCGGACGACCGCTGCGGTTCGGGCCGGGGGGCGCCGTGACGGCAGAGCCCACGCGGCCGCCCGGCCGCCCGTAGCGGAAACGGCCTCGGTGGCGCAGAGCATCGCACTCGCATCCGCCACGGGCGCACGCCTCCAGATCGCACATGTGAGCGCCGCGGATGCCGTCGACATGGTCGCGGCAGCCAAGGATCGTGGCCTCCGGGTGACCGCCGAGACGTGTCCGCACTACCTCATGCTCACGGACGGGGCGCTCGACGCCTGGGGCCCGTACGCCAAGTGTAATCCTCCGCTGCGCGACGGGGCCGCCGTGGACCGGCTCTGGAACGCGTTCCGCGGGGGGCGGATCGACGTGATCGGTACCGACCATTCGCCGTTCCTCCCCGAGGAGAAAGGCGCTCCTGACGGCGACATCTGGGCCGCGCCGCCCGGGCTCCCGGGCCTCGAGGAGTTCCTGCCGCTCATGCTCACCGCGGTGCACGAAGAGCGGCTGACGCTGCCGCAGCTCGTGCGCGCCGTGAGCGAGACCCCCGCGCGTCTGTTCGGACTGTGGCCGCGCAAGGGGGCGCTCGTCGCCGGGGCGGACGCCGACATCACGATCGTGGATGCAACGGCCGAGTGGGTCCACGACCATACCAGGCTCTACACGAAAGCGCGCGACGCCGCACTCGTGTACGACGGCATGCGATTTCGCGGTGTCGCGGTCATGACCATCGTCCGGGGTCGCGTCGTCATGCGTGGCGGCCGCGTCACGGGCGAGCCGGGCTGGGGCGAGTGGGTACGGCCCGCTTGAAGGGGAAGGGGGGCAGCGATGATTACCGGGATTAAACACATAGCCATCGCCGTACGTGACGTCAACGCGGCGCTCAAGAAGTACGAGGGTCTGCTCGGCGTGAAGGGCGTCACGCGTCATGAATTCGAGAAGGCCCGGTCGAGCGAGGCGCATTTCATGCTGGGCGGCATTCAGATTCAATTGTGTCGATCGTGGGACGCTGCCGGCCGGTTCGCGCGTTACATCGAGGAACACCGCGACGAAGGCGTGCACCACATCTGTTACACGACCGACGACATCGAGAGCGAGCTCGCCGCCGCGGTCTCGAACGGTGCGGTCCTCAAGCCCTGCGCCGCCTGTCGGGTGACCGGCGCGCACAAACACTCCGAAGGCTGGGTGGCATTTTTACAGGACCGGCTCTCCGGACTCGAGACCGAGTTCATGCAGGTGTACAAGCCGGGCGAGGGACCCGACGCAGGTCCCCGGACCGCCTAGGATGCGGATCGGCATCCTGGGGATGGGGAGTGCCGGCAGCAGGCATCTCCGCGCGTTTCGCCGGCTCTCGGGCGTTGATCTGATCGCGGCCGATGTCGATGCCGAGCGCCGGCGGCACGCCGAGGCGGACGGCGTGTCCGTGGTCCCGAGCCTCAACGACCTGCTTGCCGCACGCCCGGACGCCATGGTCATCGCCGTGCCCCATGTCTACCTGGCGGAGGCCGGGATGCGCGCGATCGACGCCGGCTGTCACGTCCTCATGGAAAAGCCGATGGCGACCGGCCGCGACGACGCCGCGGCACTCCTCGAGCGCGCCCGGCGCGCCGGGCGGTTCGTGATGGTGTCCTTCGTACACCGGTTCCGTCCCGAGGTGGCCGAGGCTCGCCGGGTCATCGCGCGCGGCCATATCGGTCAACCGAGGCTCATCGTCGACATCATGGCGAGCGGCGCGAGCGATATGCCGTCGTGGGTCTGGAGCCGCCGCCACGCCGGCGGCGGCATGATGTTCTACAACGGCATCCACCAGATCGACCGCGCGCGCTTTCTGCTGGGCGACGACATCGCGACCGTCCGGGCCGAGGTCCGCACGCTCGGGTACCGGTCGGAGGTCGAAGATACCGTCACCGCGCTGCTCGGCTTCCGGTCGGGCGCCGTCGGCACGGTCGTGCAGCACAAGGCGCCCGCCGCCGCGCTCGGCAGCTGGGACACGCAGGTTTTTGGTTCGATAGGCTCGCTTCACATCACAACCGGCCGCGAGATGCGTTGGACGGCCGGCGGCGACGTCGTCAAGGTGGCGGGGATGCCGGAAGACCGGTTCCTCGGTGCAGCCACGGAATTCGTCGCCGCCCTCCGTGAGGGCCGGCCGCCCGAGCCGAACGGCGAGGATGGCCTCGCTGCGCTGGAGGCGGTGCTCCGGATGTACGCGGACGGCCCGTCACCGACTGTTTCCTCGCCGATGGGGAAGGACACACCGCCGGTAGAGGAACCGCTGTTGGATGCGTCATCTCACCCGCGCCGGTGAGGCCGCTGTTCCGGGAGGCTCCTCGTCCTTCAGGCCGGAACGAGAGCGAGAACCCGGACCGGGCTCCCGCTGCCGCCGACGATCTTCAGCGGGGCCGCGATGACTACCGCGCCGGTCGCGGGAAGTCGATCCAGGTTGCACAAGCTCGTCAGTCCAAACTTTCCCGCGCCGTGCATGATCGCGTGGTTAGGAAAGGGAGGGTCAAACGTTCCTGCTTGACCGGCGTCGGTGCCCACCGTCTCGACGCCCACCCCAAGGATGTCCCGCTCGCGGGCGAGCAGCTCCGATGCGGTCTTGTGGAAGCCGGGCGTGTGCGGCCCGTTGTGTCCGACGTTCAGGAAGTCCGCGGGAGCGTGGCGCCGGCTCCATCCGGACCGAAGCAGCACCCAGGATGCCGCGGGAATCCGCCCATGGCGCTCCTCCCATGCGGCAATGTGTTCCGGCAGCAGCAGGAAATCGTGGTTGCGCGCAACGTCGTCCGTCACATCGATGACGGCGGCGGGGCCGACAAGGCGGTGTGCCGGGATGGTCTCGCAGGTGTTGTCCGGGAGATCCTTGCCCGTGATCCAGTGCACGGGGGCATCGAAGTGCGTGCCCGTATGCTCCCCGAGCGAGATCGTGTTCCAGTACCAGGCCGGCCCGCGTTCGTCGTAACGAGAAATCACCTCCATCGAGAACGGCGGGGACGGTGCGAACATGGGCGGCAACCCGATGACCGGCGTCTCCGGTCCGAGCGGCTGTGACAGGTCTACCACCATGATCCGTCCCGCCCTGAGCTCCTGCACCAACTGCGTCAACACGCTCGCCATGGTCCCGTGCCCCCTCGTCCGGCCGCCTCGCTGCGCGCCGCGTGCCGGACGTCCCTTGCTCATCCCTGACCGGTGCGCAGATTCCTCAGGTGGCGCTGGAACTGAAAGCGATTCTCGAGCATGGGCAGATCGGTCAGGTACACGGGAGGACCCGTCGCCTCCACCTTGGCCACGAGCGTTGTCAGCTCGTTCCCACCCAGCGACTCTTCGAACGCGGCCGTGAACTCGGCGAGCGTGTGCACGGTCGTCGTGCGGGGGACGCCCGCGGCCGCGGCCATCCCCGCGATGTCGCTCCCGGTGGCGGTGGCGGTCGGGAACCCGCCCACCGACAACAGGCTCTCGTTGTCGAACACGATGTGTGTGAGGTTGCGCGGGCGGTAGCGCGCCATGGTCGTGAGGCCGCCGAGGTTCATGAGGATCGAGCCGTCGCCGTCCAGCACGACCACGTGCAATTCCGGCCGAAGGAGCGCGATGCCGAGCCCGACGGACGACGCCAGCCCCATGGAATGGAGCAGGTAAAAGAACCCTGGGCGATGTCCGAGGGATTGCAGCTCGGCAGAGACGGCTCCCATGATCGTGACCACGATGCATCGCGCTAAACTGGGATAGATCGCTCGCAACGCGTCGATGCGAAGCATCATCGGTCCTCGAGAGTGAACAGGTTCGGCGGGCGCCGTCATTCCTCCCACATCAGGTCCCGGCACAGCAGGAGCGCAACCGGCTTGAGCGAGGATTCTGCCAGCGCCTGTGCCTTCCGGATCCGGAGTCGCACATGGCCCGGTTCCTCCAGCCGTTCGTAGGGGATGTCGAGGGCCCGCAGCACGGGCTCGGTCACGCTCCCGCCCTCCGTCTGCCACGGATCGCGCTCTCCCATCTCGCCCCGGTAGCTGATCAGCATGAGCAGGGGGATACGATAGAGCCGTGCCAGCGAGACGATGCCGTTCACGCTCTGCAGGAAGCCGTGATTCTGCATCAGCATGGCCGATTTCGCTCCGGCGAGGTGCGCGCCGGCAGAGATGCCGATCCCTTCCTCCTCCTTCGCGAGGCGCACGAGGATCATCTCCGGGTCGTCTTCCGCCATGCGGATGAGGTGCACGAGCCACGTCTCGGGAAGGGCGGACAGCAAGCTGATGCCGCTCGCCTTGAGGGCATCGTAAATCACTTGAGAATTCGCAACGGAAACCGGCACGCTCGCCTCCCGGGCCGTCGCTGGCTCCCCGCGTAGTGACCGGCGATGCGCAACGACGGGTGTTGGCGCATCCGATGGTGAGTTCGCGGCTGCGGGTCGCAATTCATTTGCGGGCTCAGGGGCTCGGAGCGGCATCGCACTCGCCGGCGACGCCGCGGCATCCAATGACCCCGCCTGCGGCCTTGGTCATTCTGGACGACTCGACTCGCCGCCTCACGGGATATTCCGAAGCGCCACCGAAGATATAACGTCCCGAGCATGGTGTGGGCTTACCGGCGGGCGTTTCTTGGTGCGGCGCCAGCGCCGGATTCCTTGCCGAGCCCCATTGCCGGCTTGTTCTCGCGGGGACGCGGAGGACCGAGGAGGAAGAGGATGTCTCGAGCGCTCATGGCCGGGATCGTGGTCGTCGTGATCGTGTTCGGTGTCGTGCTCGCGGACCGTGCCGGCTTTTCCAGTCCCTCGACGCTCACCTCGCCCGTGACGGTGACCGACTACGTGGGCGGCATCACGAGCAGCGCGCCCCAGGATTTTGCGGGGGATGCGGAGGGAATCTTTGCCAGGCACAACCTCCGGGTGAACTTCGTGACGCTGGAAGGCACGTCGCAGGCCGTGCAAGCAGTCGCGGCCGACCGGAAGGGCCTCGCGTTCACGCAGGGGGACATCCTGGACGAGATGCTGCTGGCAGACAAGAACCCCGGCGCGCCTGCACTCATCGGCATCGCCGCCACCGAGCCGCGGAATCCGGTCGCGTTGATCTTCCTGCAGTCGGGTGGGATCAAACGGCCAGCCGATCTCGTCGGCAAGAAGATCGGGGTTCCGACCGGCAGTCTGTCCGAGCAGTACCTCGATATCTTCCTCCAAAAGCAAGGCATCGCAAAGGACAAGGTAACGATTCAGAATATCGGCTTTGCCGCCCTCCACCCGGCGTTGCTGCAGCGAAGGGTCGACGCCATCTGCGAGTTTGCCCGGGGATTGGCCAGCCTGAACATCGTCGCGCTGCGGCAGGGGCAGCGGGTCGGTTCCTTCCTGTTCGGCGATTATCAGATGCCCTCGCCCCTGGGGGCGGTAGTGGTCCAGAAGAGTCTCGTGGACAACGATCCGGCCGTCGCCGGGGCGGTCGCCACCGCGCTCACGGAGGCGCTCTACTTCTGCGCGACGAAGCCGGAGCAGTGCACCAAGGACTTCGTGGCCAAGAACCCGGGGCGCGACTACGATCAGACGTTGGCCGAGTGGAAGATCGCGCTCAAGGCGCAGTACGGGCTGGACGCCGCGACCGTCCAGAAGATGAAGCCGCTCCAACTGGGGTGGTTCGATCCCAATCTGGTCGCGTCGACACTTCCAGAGCTCAAGACGCTCTTCAACATCAACCGGACGTTCGATCCCGCCGCGCTGTACACGAACCGGTTCGTGGAGCGCCCGTAGCGGGTTCCCGCCATGGGTGGGATCGGCAGAACGACACGGCTGAGCCTGCCGGGGCTCGCGGCATACGGCCTTCCGCTTGTCTCCTTTGTGGTCGGCGTCGTGTTGTGGCAGCTGTTGGTCGCGTTGTTCCGGATCCCCGCGTACCTGTTTCCATCACCGTCCGCGATCATCCAAGGCTTCTTCGCCGGCCGCATCGACTGGGTGCAACAGACGTCGATCACCTTGAACGAGGCCGTCACCGGGGCCCTGATCGGCATCGTCGTCGGCTTCGCGATCGCCGTGGTGATCACGCTCTCCGCGACCCTACGGCAGATCCTCATGCCGTACATCGTGGCGTTGCAGGTGTTGCCGAAGGTGGCGATCGCGCCCATCATCTACATTTTGCTCGGCTTCTCCAACACGTCGAGGGTCTTGCTCATCGTGATCCTCACCTTCTTCCCGATCGTGATCAACGTCAGTACCGGTCTCACCGATGTCGACCGCAACCTCATCTACCTGCTCCAATCCCTGCGCGCCAGCCGGGCGACGATCTTTTTCAAGGTTCGGCTGCCCAACTCGCTTCCGTACTTCTTTGACGGGCTGAAGATCGCGGTATCGGGCGCATTGGTCGGAGCGATCGTCGCGGAGTTCGTGAGCTCCAACAGCGGCCTCGGCTTCCTGATTCTCAATTCGCAGTACACCTTCAACACGGTGGCGGCGTTCGGAGCGTTCGCCATCCTAACCGTGCTGGGCCTGCTGCTGTATGCCGCCGTGATCGTGCTCGCGCGGCAGCTGATGCCGTGGTACCGGTCCGGTTGAGCATGCCCGCCGTCGTCGTTCTCGAGAACGTCAGCAAGCACTATACGACCGTCAAGGGTCACGAGGTCCAGGCCGTCAGGAACGTCTCGCTGTCGGTGCAACCGGGCGAGACCGTCGCGATCGTAGGGCCCAGCGGATGCGGCAAGAGCACGCTCCTCAGGCTGATCGCCGGGGTCGAGGGCCCCAGCGGCGGGAGCATCCGCCGGGAGACCGCCGGCGGGCACTTCATCGTCGGCTACGTGTTCCAGGATTCGAGCCTGATGCGGTGGAGGACCGTCTACGACAACATCAAGCTGCCGCTGGAGGTCGTCAAGAAGCGGGACCTCGGGAACGTCGACCGGCTCATCGACCTGATCGGCATGAAGGGCTTTGAACGGAGCTATCCGATCGAGCTGTCCGGCGGCATGCAGCGCAGGGTGTCGATCGCGCGCGCGTTCGTGCATGAGCCGTCGATCGTCTTGATGGACGAGCCGTTCACCGGCGTGGACGAGCTGACCAAAGAGGCGCTGCAGCACGAGCTCGGGAACCTGATCCGGACACTGCACGTGACCGCGCTGCTCGTCACTCACGATATCGAGGAAGCGGTGTTTCTCTCGGATCGGATCTTCGTGATGTCGCCCAGGCCCGGCGCGATCGTGGAGGAAGTCCCCGTCAATCTCCCGTCCGCCCGAGACCCATCGGTGCGTTCCAGCCTCGAATTTTTTGCCGCGGCCAGCAAAGTCCGGGCGAAGCTCCTCGAGCTGCATGCCATGCGGGTCGACGCGGCGACCTGATCGCAGAATCCGGCTGGCGCCTCAGGCGCGGGAGCGGCGAGCGTCGGCCGTAAAGCGCGGCATCACCTGTTCGGCGAAGGGGACGATCACCGTTTCGTGGTTCACTTCTGAGCGCGGCGCCGAAAAGCACCGCAGCCAGATTTCATTGATCCCGAACGATGTGATCTCCTCGATCTTCTTGACACAGTCCTCGGCCGTGCCCGCGACGGAGAACCGCTTGATGACCTCATCCGTGAGGTACGTCCGATCCTGGTACGCCGTCGCCAATCCCGCCGGCCCCATGTCGCGGCACGTCCCAAGAAACGATGGCAAGGCTTCGTGGAAGCCGTCGAGGATGACAGGGTAGGCCTCGGGGGAGGTGTTCACGAGCGCCTGAGTCACGAACGGCCTGACGTTTTCCACGGCTTGCCGCCCGTCGTCCGAGATCGAGGTGTAGACCCACGAAATCAGCCGGACGTCCTCCAAGCGCCTGCCCGCCTTCCTGGCCCCGGCCCTCACCCGCTCGATCGCAAACGCCAGCTGCTCCTTTGCGGCGTAGGTCGCGATCACCGCGCCGTCCGCGATCTCGCCGGCGAGCTCGAGGTTGAGCGGGCTTCTGCTCGCGATGAGGATCGGAATGCCGGGCCGCACGGCGAACCCCAGGTGTGCGTTGGTGAGCTTGTACAATCTTCCGTCGAAGTTGACCGGTTGCCCGCTAAACAACCCTCGGATCATGGTGACCGTCTCGCGGAGGGCCTGGTTGACGTGCCTTCGGTCGAGATGCATCTGGGCGAACCCGGATCCTCCGGCGCCCAGGGCGAGCAGCGCCCGTCCACCCGACAGTTCGTCGAGGCTGGCGATGGCTGCGGCCAGCATCGCGGGGATCCGGCTGAACGGATCGGACACGCATGGGCCGAGCTTGATCTTCGTGGTGTGCAGGGCGTCCGCGGCAAGGGTGACGAAGACGTCTTTCTCGCCCGAGAATCGCTGATCGGCGTGCACGATGTGTTCGAAGCCGAGCTCCTCGGCCAGCTTCGCCACCGAGACGACCTTCTTCAGCGGCTCCACCGGCGCCATCCCCACGCCAAATTTGACCATCAAGCCGTCAGGCGCTCCCTTCCGCTTCCCTAGGCCAAGCTGATGCGCATCTGTCCGAAGCCTTCCCTGCGCATCCGCGGGGCCTCGCGGGCGAGCGCATCGATCCCCTCCGTGATCTTCCCGACCAGGTTCGTCGCGAGCGGACCGCTCATACCGCGGATCGCGCTGTCACGCTCGTAGATGAATCCGATCACGAGGAAGTCGCGGATATGCCTCGGCCACTCGGGCCGCACGAAAATCGCCGGTTTGTAGTACACGATCAGATCCCCGACGGTCTGGTAGATCGTCTGATTCTCTTCCTCGATCTGGCGGGGAGCATCGAGGACCAGATAGACCTCGCGGCCGTTCTCCATGCTGTGCATGGCCTGGCCGTGGATCGGGAGCATCTCTTTGAGCCACGTCGTGGATTTCGGCGCGTCCTGTTCATCCAGTTGCGCGAACGCTTCAACGCGGCCCAGCGCGATCTTCACCCGCGTCATTGGTTCGGTCTCGCCCCCGCGCGCGTCACCTCGGCCACGCCTACCGTTCCAACCTCGTCACGACCAGCCGTTGCAGGCCTTTGTGGCGGACGTCTTCGCACTTCTGGGCGAACGGCTTGGGGATATCGATCAAGGTGGCGAACAACGTGGAGACCTGCAAGTTCAAATCTCGGCCGCTGCGTGCCGGGTCGTCCGCGGCCAAGCCGCCGCCCGCGGGATCGCCGTAGAAGATGGCGAGTTCTGATAGCTCCCGCTGGAACTCGGCGCTGTAGGCTAATTGCTTGCCGCGAGACATCTGGGGGGATCGCCAGAAGTAGACGATGTCACCGGGAGCGGTGGTCCCCCGCCTGGCCGGCCCTTCGGGCGGAAGCCGAAGGAGCTTCTCGCCGTGAAGATGCAGCATGATCTCGCGGCTCGACCAGTTGGCGTGGATCGCCATCCCTTCCACCGGAAGCATATTCCAGACCGCCTCACATGTCTTCGGCACGACGTCCTCGTGCATCTCGGCAACGGCGCTCGTTCCAGCCAGTTCAAACATCAGCTTCCTCACCCGATGTATCCCGCCTTCTCGATGAGCAGGTCCCTCTGGCCTCGGTAGATCATGTCTTCGCAAGCCCTGGCGAACGCCTCCAGATCAGACGAGATGTTCGCAAAGAGGCTCACGGCTTCTGGCCCTCGCGGCCCCTGCGGCCTCGTGTCCCTGTCGTAGACGATGCCTATCTCCGCGGATTCACACCTGCCATACGGGGAGCCGCGAAAGTAGTGCGGAGGCCTGTAGTAATAGAAGATGTCGCCCGGGATGGGGAGGTAGGTGAGAACGTTCTCGGGCGGCAGCACAACCTTGTTGTCCAGGTGGGCCAATACCTGGTGTCCGGACCAGATGTCATGTATCACCGTGACGCGCATCGGCAACAGGTCCCATATCGCCTCACATGTGTGTGGACAGTCCGCTTCCAAGAGATCTGCGACGGCAGAGACGCCATTATCTGGAAAGGAGACCCGGATCTTTCGCGGCACGACATGAGTATCGCGCGGCCGATCTGACACCGGTGCATTCCTCCCTCGGGTATTTCCACGCGTCAGCGACGGGCGGTCCGCTGCCAGGCTGAACAGTTGCGGGGGAACCCGGCGGCACTCGACAGCTGACCATAAGGACTGGCGCATCCGGAACGCGCCCGGTCGCGGGGCCAATTGAGTGGTTCCTGGTTGCTTTCCGTTTGTCCTTGTCGCCAACGTGCCGCCGTCAAAGCCCTGCCGGCCCACGGTGACCGGCCATTTCTCCACGGTCCCGCAAAGGTCATCAGCGTGTCTCTGCCGAACACGCCCGCGCTGCGCTCATCGACAAACGGTACTACTTCAGCAACTACGCGATCCGCAGAGCCACAGAGCCGCCGTGGTGAAGACGGGGCTCATCTGTCTTGGGAAGGCCGCGATGTGCGGCGCGAAAGTTGGCGCTGCGGGGCGTACGCACGAACGCCCTGCCTACTGATGGAGTTTGATTACGCGCCGAGGGGCTTCGGGCATGGTGGAAAGTTCAGACGAGTTTGCGCGCGACGATTGCGGGGGCGGGAGGCCGAGACTCAATGGGTGAAACCGCGAGCCCGCCGTTTCAGCTCTCGTTCAACGGAGCTGAACGCGGCCGTCCAGGAGCCGCGGGCAACCTCAAACTGGACGGCAGGCCACGACCTCCAGCCATCGTAGGGCGGTAGCATTGTCGGTGGGCCGGCGCCGTTTCACGGCCGCCTTCGAGGCTCCCGGCTACCGCTGGCTGTGGCTGAAATCTCTCTCGACGGCAGCAGCGTATACGATCGAGAACCTGAGTGTCGGTTGGCTTGTCCTCCAGCTGACCAATTCTCCGTTCTGGCTGGGCGTCGCCGTCGCCATGCGCGGAATCTCCCAGGCGTTGCTCAGCGTGCCCGCGGGACTTGCCGCCGACCGTCTGGATCGCCGCGCCTTGCTCATCGTCGCGCAGACGATCGCGGGGCTCGGCGCACTTGTGCTCGCCTATCTGATCCTGTCCGCGAAAATCGCGCTGTGGCACGTCTTGATCTATATGGTGTTGGCGGGCGCGATGTTTTCGACCAACAGCCCGGCCACCAACGGCCTCGTCTACGACGTGGTCGGCGAAGCGCGCCTCCTCAACGCGAGCGCGTTCCAGTTCATGGCCAGCAGCATCGTCCGCATCGCCGGCGCGCTCGCGGGCGGCATCATCATCGACCGGCTGGGCGTCGGCCGGAACTACTTGCTGATCGCGGTCGTGAACGCCGGCGGTGTCGCATGCCTTGCCGCGCTGCGGAGCCCGGCCGCCCGGCGGCGTGCGTCGGAAGCATTTGGCCGCGCGGTGGCCGAGGGCGTCCGTTACGTGCTTCGCACACCCCGCATCCGGCGGCTGCTGCTGCTCAGCCTGACGATCGAGGGCTTCGGCTTCTCAACGTTCTCGTTGCTCCCGTTCATGGCGCGGGATGTCCTCCACGTGGGCGGCGCCGGGCTCGGGGATCTCGCCGCCATGAGCGGCGTAGGACAGCTGGCCGCGACACTGTTGATCGCCTCCCGCGTAGAGCAGGAGCATCTCGGTACGGTGCTCATGGGGGCGGCGTTCGGGTTCGGCGTCTGCATCATCGCATTTTCGTCGTCTCCGTGGTTCGGGCTCTCGCTCGGCCTGATCGCGGTGGTGGGGCTCATGGGAAGCGCGTACGATGCGACGATCGCCGCATCGTTTCAACTTGGGGTTACGGATGAGATGCGGGGGCGTGTGCTGGGCTTCTACTCGGCAACCTTCGGCCTCAACGCGCTGGGTGCCACTTGCATCGGGGCCGTCGCCACAATCACGGGCACGCCGATCGCGCTTGGGCTGAGCGGTGCCGCAGTCATGGCGAGCGCGTTCGCCCTCAGCCGCGGCGCCGTGGCGCTCATTCGGCCGGGCCCCGCCAGGAGTTGCTGAGCGGACGTCCTGACCTCATGCCCGATCCGAAACGGCTGCCACCACCGTTGGCATTGGCAAGCAGGCGAACGACCGTTGGTCCGGAGCGGAACGCGCGGTTCTTACAGAGGTTCGCGAGACCTGTCGCCGGGTTACTGGCGCCTCACGCATCACCCCAGTATCGACCGCTGGAGCGTACCAGATAAGCGAGCTGTACCGCCCCTGCGAACGCAACGGCGGCCTCGAGTGCGAGGCCGCCGCTATGAATCTCTCAGGTCAACCGTCGCTTTTCATGCTATGCCAACCTGGCGGTCCGTCTTCCAGTGAACAACCGCGCCAGCCACAACACCACCAGGGCCCCCACAAAGGCGACGATGATCGACCCGATGTTCAGTCCCGTGGCCCCGTGGTGTCCGAGGGCGTTGAAGATCCACCCCCCCACGACGGCGCCGACAACTCCGATCACGAGATCTCCGAGGAGGCCCCCGGGCCCCTCACCCGGGATAACCATCCTCGCCAGCCAGCCCGCGATGATCCCGACGATAATCAATGCGAGAATACTCATCTCCCGATCTCCCTTCTCCTATGAAGAACCGACTATCGAGCCAGCGTGGCGACGACTATCCACCCTGCTGGTGAACGATGCGCCCAGCTTCCGTATAGGTGAGCCACTGGCCGGTCTGCTGGTAGCTCACATACCTCAGATAGCCGGGCAGGGACATGTAGTTCGTCTGGGCGGTGAACGGGGTCAGGGTACTCACATTCGGATATTGCTGGGCCGACGCGACACCTACCAACGCTGCCGAGAACACCGCCACGCCAAGGACGATGACCGCGAGCGTTCGGACGATCGCCATATGTTCTCCTCCTCCAGATTCTTAGGGTTCACCTCACCTGCAAACCCAGCATACCAGGACACGGGTTTCCCGTCGGTTCAAAATTGCTCACGCCTTGCTCGTCGTATCCGCGCTCAATCCCCCAGGGAGGCCACGGGTCATAACGATTTGCCCGTTCGTTAGCCGCACCGGCCCAGCCCTTACGGCGTGGTCGAATGCACCGCCAATTCGGCCGGGTGCGCCGTTGCGATGATGTCTTTTGCTCTCAAGACCTCGGCCGCCGTCCCGTGCACGAGCAGCAGAAACCTGTCCGACTTGAGTGCCGCTTCGTATTTCAAATGCTGTCGTTCGGGATTCCGATGCGCCGGGCACGCTTCGTCGGTCCTTTCTCCCTAAAATCATTCAAGCACCCGTGAGATAGAGAATCGGCCGGCGGGGCCCTTTGTCAATCCAATCCCAGTAGCGGACCAGGATGGCGTAGACGACCAGGCCGATCTCACCTTCTCCCAACAGCAGATACCGGAGCGACTGGTGCATGAGGTTCCGCCCTGTGAGACCGAGGAAGATGCCGATCGGATCGATCAATTCGCTGAGGTAGGCGATGGTGTTGGCGATCGCGATCGCCCCTGCCACGTCGATCACGAAGTTCTCTCCCTCTCGCGTCACTCGGACCCGAAGAGGCGCAATGAACTCGCTGCGATTATCCAGGAGCTTGACGTGGAGGAAGGCCAGGGGCTCGGTCACCCGATAGTGTGCTCGAATCTCGGCGGCCTTGCGGGCGCGGAATGCCGAGGTCGTCGCGTGCAGCGGGACGAGATTGACTTGTTCTCCGAGCAGGCTGGGCCAGAGCGCTGCGGAGGATTGGTCGGCGAAGGTCAACCCGGACACGCGCAACTCCGTGGCTCGTCGAACGCGACTCATGGCACTGACGGTAAGTGTAACCAGGATGAAGATGGCCGAGATGACCACGCCGGCGGGACGCTCGATCATATTCGCGATGAGCGTGTAGGTGAACAGAGCGGTGATTCCCCAGAAGCACAGGCTGAGCGCCGCCGTTGTTCTGCCGTGCGAGGAGCTCGCCCGAGATTCCCGCGACAGGGCGATGGCAACCGCGAGAGCCGCTGACAAGATCAGCGCGAGCACTCCGGTCGCATAGGCGCTCCCTTGTGCTTCCACGTTCGCGTGGAATGCCAGTGTCACGACCAGATCGATCACCAACAGGACCAGGACCAACGGGCGGCGGTAGACCACCCACTCGGGAGCCATGCCGAACCGGGGCAGATATCGGGGAACGAGATTAATCAGTCCGGCCATCGCGGATGCCCCGGCGAACCACAAGATTGCGATCGTCGAGAGGTCGTATACGCTGCCGAACCCGTCACCCAGCAGGCGGTGGGCGAGATAGGCGATGGCCCGGCCACTCGCGGGACCGCCCGCGCGATAGGCGTCTTGTGGGATGAGGAGCGTGGTCACGACGCTGGAGAGCAATAAGAACGCGCCCATGATCAGCGCTGCCATGGTGAGCATCGTTCGGGTGGCGCGGATTCGCTCGAGCGGCACGGCCTGGCCGGGATCGCGCTTCCCTCCCGAAATCAGCGGCATGACCGACACACCGGTTTCGAATCCACTCAGCCCGAGCGCCAGTTTGGGGAAGATCAATGCCGAGGCGATGAAGAGCGCGGTCCAGTCTCCGCGTCCGGTGAGGCTGAGCCGCCACCCCGTGACCACCTCCGGATGGCGGGCGATGTGGACAGCTCCGGCGAGGAGCACGATGAGGTTGAGCAGCAGGTAGGGGATTGCGATGACCGTGGCTGCCTCGATGGCCTCTCGAAGGCCGATGAGAAAAACCAGGGCGAGGAGCAACAATAATGCGATCGTGAACAGCATGTGGGAATGGGCGACGTAACGTCCGAGGTACGGGTTCTCCATGGCATGTCTCGCCGCATCCGCCGCGGAGAGCGTCATGGTGATCACAAAATCGGTCGCGGCAAACCCCAGAAGGACCAGGACGAAGATCTTCGCCGCCCACCCTGACAGCAGGTGCTCCAGCATCGCGATCGATCCTTGGCCCGCGTAGGAACGGCGGGCCACCTCCGTATACACGGGCAAGGCTCCCCCCAATGTGACGGCGACGAGAATCAGGGTGGCGGGGGGCGCGAGCGCTCCGGCCGCGATCAGCGCGATGCCGGGTTGGTAGGCCAAGGATGAGAAGTAGTCGACCCCTGTCAGCCAGATGACCCGGTACCAGGGGTGGGAGCGTCCTTCATCGCGAGGCTGGTCCAGGCTGCCGCCCCCGCGGAGCCATCGGCCGAGCGCGGTTCGTGGCCGGCCGACCTCCGGGATCGACCATTCGGGCACACCGTCGGGAGATTGAGCCGATTGTGGCGGCTGATTGTCGCTCATGCTCCAAGTACAAGAGATTCTCGGATCGGCGTGGAGGCCCTTTGATCACCGGGTTAGCGGAAGGCTGCCGTACAGCGTCCTTGCCGCGTCGAGCTTGCCCTCGAGGCAACGCAGGGTTCCCCTCGATGAGCAGAATTGAACGGTCCGCACCGCTCAACGCGAGTTATTGTTATGTGAGCGTTTTTGCACAGCCGGGCGCTGTGGACCATGCTACGTTTGGATGGGACCGGCGGCTCACAGGACCGGTGGCACACGGGTGGTCGCTGATGAGGAGACACCGGCATGGAGGCACCGGAATCGGACGCGACCGCTGAGCGCGGGGCGTGAATCGCAACATCCGCGAGTGGTGGCCTAAGCTTGCCCGCGAGCACGCTCTCGCGTGAGCAAGATCCCACAGTCCGTGCCACCTCAGCCGAGTATTGTTACCTGGGGACATGCCGGCCGCCGTTCGGGAGCGCGTTCACGGGCACGCCCGTTGAGATGTGAAAATATCCGTCCCCCGGCCCGTCCGCAACTACCCGGGCGCGTGACATGGCGGAGGGAAGGGGTTGCCGCGGTGACGCAACGCCAATTGATCGGTCGAACGTCGACGATCCTGGGGGTGATCGTCCTTTTCGGGATCCTGATCTGGTTTGTCCGTGCGGTCACCGATGTGCTTGTGCTCCTCCTCGTCTCGACAATTCTCAGCGCAGGGCTCGCGCCGATCGTGGGATGGGTGCAACGCTGGCGGATTCCGGGAGGGCTCCGGCCTTCCCGGGGGGTGGCGATCTTCGTCGTGTACCTCACCGTCTTCGCCGCGGTTGCAATCGTCCTGACGTCGATCATCGTCCCGGCGATCGGAGAAGCGAAAAAGTTCGTCCAGCAGGGTCCGCACCTGCTCGCGGGGATCCGCCACTGGTTCGCGGCGATGAGACTGCAGCGGCCATGGCTGCCGGATCTGTCAAGCAGCCTTGATCACCTCGTCACACAGGCCTCCAGCGGCACCGGGCTGGGGTCAGGAGCCGCGGTTGTAGCGCTGCGAGTGGCGGGCGGGGCCACGGCGGCCATCATGGTCCTTGTGGTCACCTTCTACATGCTGCTTGAAGGAGCGGCGATCAAACGCGCCTTTCTCGCGCTCATCCCGCGAGACGAGCGTCCACGTGTGGACCTGATGCTGCACCGGATCGGGCTGCACTTCGGCGGGTGGCTCCGCGGGCAGCTCCTGATCGCACTGGCGGTGGCCGTGCCGGTCTCCCTGGCGCTGCTCCTGATCGGCATACCCTACCCGTTTCTCATCGGGGTCGTCGCCGGACTCGGGGAGTTCATCCCCATGGTGGGGTTGATGTTGGGAGCCGCCGTGGCGATTCTGGTCGCCCTCGGACAACCCACGTGGCAGTTGGTCGCCGTCGTGATCTTCTTCGTCGTCGCCATGAATCTGGAATCGCACATCCTCATCCCACGGCTCATGTCGCGCGTGCTCGGCTTGTCGCCACTCCTGACCATCGTCGCCTTATTCGTCGGCGTGAGACTCATGGGCCTCCTCGGAGGGCTGGTGGCGCTCCCCGTCGCCGCGGCGCTGCAGGTGATTGTTCGAGAAATCGTGCGGGAGGTGGATGTGGATTCATCCATGCCCTCTATGGCGCCGGCAACGATCGGGCTTCGCCCTGTGCGCAAGCCAGGCGTTGTCCCTGTCGAGGCCGGTAGGGTCGGGCCAGGCGTTGGCGAGGCTATGGGGACCACGCATTCGCATCTCGACGCGCCGCAATTGCAGGCGCGAACCACCACGTCGATCGTCAGCGTACACCGGGCACCCGTCATCCTCGACGAGGATACGATGGTGTGAGCGGCCTGACAACGCGACACGTTGTGCACGTGGTCCGCGAGATCCACCGGGGTCTCCTGAGAGACGACGTGTTCATGCTGGCCGCGTCCATTGCCTATGCCGCGGTGATGTCGTTGTTCCCACTGTTCGTGGGAGTCATCGTCCTGCTCAGCCGGTTTGTCGAGCGGGGTCACGCGCAGCAAGCCGTGGTATCAGTTCTGACCCCGTACGTTCCCCCGGCGGCACTCACGATGGTGGAACAGGCCTTCACGACCATTGCTCCCGTCCCGGGAACAGTTGGCGTCCTTGCGACTCTTGGTCTTGTCTGGACCGCGACGGCGCTCGCGAGCGCCATAGAACACAGCCTGAACCGCGTCCTCCATGCGTGCCAGGTCCGGCCCTTCTGGCATCGCAAACTTGTCGAACTGGCGTTGGTCTTGCTGGCCGGCGGTTTCATGAGCGTTTCCCTGCTCTTCAACGCCGCCGTCGCGGCGCTCGGCATACTGGCGCCGCTACTTGCTGCGGCCGATTTCTTCGGCGGCCTCCATGTCCTCGTGACGGCTGCATCAGTCGGCTCGTGGATCTTCTCGGGCCTTACCTTCTTCATCATCTACCGGGTCCTGCCCCAGGTCCGTCTGCCCCCCCGTACCCTCTTGATCGGCAGCCTGACGGGTCTCTTGCTGTTTGAGGGCATCAAGCCTGCGTTCTTCTGGTACCTACGCACGCTCGCCAGGTATCCGGTGGTCTATGGTCCACTGGTGGGCGTAGTCGTCTTTATGATCTGGGTCTATCTCGCCGCGCTGGTATTGCTCATCGGCGCGGAGGTGATGACCTTGGAGCGATCGCTGGTGGGGGACAGCCGGCGATTTGGGCGCTCCGGCGGGCTTGCGGCAGGCTTGTAAGCGGCATCCGCTGACTCGTCCGCCAGCGCGGCCGTGAAAACCGCTGCTGGTCGCCCTTCCGGTTCGCGGGCCGGCTGAGCAATTTTGAACAGACAGTCCCCCGTGACCCTGTCAAACTTCCTCCGAGGTGGCGGCATGGGGATGCCCGGACGTCAGAGGCGGCTGTAGGGAGGATGTGCGATGGCGCAGTTCTCTCCCGAAATTCTTCAGACATGGTCCGAGGACATACCATCAGGTTCCATCCTTCACGTGCTTGGCGAGCTGGATCTCTCATCCGCCCCGTCCCTGCGAACGGCGCTTATGCGCCTCATCGGTCAGGGACGCTCCGTCATCGTAGATTTCAGCGAACTCCGCTACCTGGATATGCATGGCGTTCACACGCTGGAAGACTGCCATAAGCGGGCCGAACAACTCGGTCAGCGTTTCGTGCTGGTCGGGTCGGTCCCGCTCATCCACAGGATTCTTCTCATCATCAAACTGCACGAGCGCATGCCTGTCGTGGATACCGTAGGAGAAGCCCTTACGATCCTGGGGCGGGAGGGAACGGCCCCGGAATGGCACACGTCGTGAGCCTCCGCTTCAAAGCGGCTCCTGTCTTGCTGCGCATCGCACGGAAGCAGGTAGCAGCGGCGGCGCGAGCGGTAGGTGCGGGGGAGCTGGATGCCGGACGCGTCGAGCTAGCGGTTGGTGAGGCGTTGGCAAATGCCCACGACCACGGCTATGGCGGCGCTCCCGGCCCGATCGAGCTGGAGATCACCTATGAGCCGCACCGATTCGCGGTGACCGTCCGTGATGAGGGGCCGGGACTTCCGTCCGGGCGGCAATTTCCCGATCTGCCCGATCGACGCACCGGAAACGGGTATGGGTTGCAGGTGATCAACGAACTGATGGACGAGACGGAACTTCAGCGCTCGGGACCTACGGGACGAGGCACGACGATTCGAATGGCGATTCGCCTGCGTCGAGATTGATTCCGTGTCCGCGTCACTCTTATAGTACTGATTTGAGAGTTGCCCTCGGAAATCCGAGGTGAGCGAGTTTGTCCTATCCATCGGCGTGGCGGAGGGCACCGATGGCCAAGAGAAAGTCGGTGCATTTCCCACAGCGACGCGTGCTCGAGGAACTCGACACGGGCAAGCGTATCCTTGAGTACCGCAAAAATCACATTATCTTTGCGCAAGGTGATCCCGCGGACGCCGTCTTCTACATTCGGGCGGGCAAGATCAAGCTGACGGTCACCTCCCAACAGGGCAAGGAAGCGGTGGTGGCCCTTGTAGGCGCCGGGGATTTTCTCGGGGAAGGCTGTCTCGCCGGGCAGCCTCTCCGGATGGCGACGGCCACCGCCATGACCGATGGCTCGAGCCTTCGCATCGAAAAGAAGACGATGAACCAACTGCTGCACCGACGCGGCAAGGTCTCCGAGCGCTTCATGGCTTACTTGCTCGGCCGCAACATCCGGATTGAAGAGGACCTTGTCGACCAACTGTTCAACTCCAGCGAGAAGCGGCTGGCCAGGACGCTCTTGCTGCTGGCGCAGTTTGGCAAGGAGGGCAAACCTGAGACCATCGTGCCAAGGATCAGCCAGGAGATGCTCGCGGAGATCGTGGGTACGACGAGGTCGCGCGTGAGCTACTTTATGAACAAGTTTAGGCGGTTGGGCTTCATCGAATACAATGGCGGGCTAAATATTCACAGTACGCTCCTAAACGTCATCCTCTACGACAAGACTCCGGAGTCCCGGCGCGTCGGTTAAATAGCGTCTGCATCGGGCGCCGTTCTGCAGGTCATCTCGCGCTCGAACCATATGAGCAATTTTGCTCAGCCCCCGACGTATCGTGATGCTACCCTCGGCATGGTGACGGCTCGCGGGTCGCGGCGCTGAAGCCAGGCGCGCGATCGTTCCGGGCCCTCCTCACCACCGGCTATCTCGTATGAGGCGGGGCGTGCTCTGGCCGGAACGCCCGCACAAGGGGGTCTCACAATGATAACCACGGGGCTCGGCGCCGTCGTAGCGGTCGCCGTGATCGTCCTTTTCATGCTGCGCGCCTCCATCAAAATCGCTCGAGAGTACCAGCGGTATGTTGTGTTCCGTCTGGGACGCAGTCTCGGTCAAAAGGGACCCGGGGTGGTGTTTCTGGTTCCCATCACGGACCGGGCGGTCCTGGTCGATCTGCGGGAGGCCTTCCTCGAGATCCCCGCACAAACTTGCATCACGCGCGATAACGCCCCGATCTCCATCGACTTTCTGATTTACTGGAAGGTCTTCGATGCGGCGTTGACGGTGATCCAGGTCGGTAACTTCGCCGGGGCGGCGCAAGGGATCGCCACGACGGGCCTTCGGGCCGTCATCGGCAACCTCAGCCTCGACGACGTACTCGCCAAGCGGGACCAGATCAACCAGGAGATGCGGGCGAAACTGGACGAGGTGACCGAGCGGTGGGGTGTCAAGGTCACGACCGTGGAGATCCGCGAGGTGACTCCGCCCAAAGACGTTCAGGACGCCATGACCCGCCAGATGTCCGCAGAGCGGACTCGCCGGGCGCTCGTGACCGAAGCCGACGGGACCAAGCAGGCCGCGATCACGATTGCCGAGGGAGAGAAGCAGGCGGCGATTTTGCGGGCGGAGGGCGAACGGCAGTCGGCGATCCTCCGCGCTGAGGGATTCTCGCTGGCCCTTGACAAGATCTTTACCGTGGCGCACACGGTGGATGCCAATACGATGAGCCTGCAATACCTGGAGACGCTCCGGTCGCTCGGAGCCAGTCCGGCGGCCAAGTTCATCTTTCCGATGGAATTCACCCGGCTCTTGGAGCCGATGTTCAATCACAAGTCCGGAACGTGAGGAGGACGACGATGGCGATCGACAGCGAACGGAACCGGGCGCCGGCGTCGTTACGGGATCAGTCGTCGGCCGGCGCCAACAGCGCGGTGCTCGGTGAGCGGCTTGGTCTCGCGCGGGAGGTTGTGGAACGCCATCTTCTTTACTGTGCCGATTACGGGTTGGTGACGTGGAGGCGGGTTCGGAGCGGATCGGGCGATGCGGTGATCACGGAACGCGGCCGCGAGTACTTGTTGCGCCAGAGTCTCTAGTCCGGGCGTCGGGCGAGACACCGGCACAGCTGCACGGCTAGCTCTTCGAGCCTGTTTTCGAGCGGCGTTCCCTGTACGGCAGCCGCGCGCGGGGAGAGGGCGGCCGACAAGCGACGTGGATCTGTTGGTCATCGTGGCTCGGGCTTATCCTGCAAGGGGTTGCGATGGAGCGGGAAACGGGACTCGAACCCGCGACCCTCTGCTTGGGAAGCAAGCGGGCGGCCGTTGGCTCGAAGTGGAACGCGCGGTTTTACAGGGGTTTGCGAACCCTGGAGGTGGCCCGGCGTCGCCCGCCGCCGCGCGAGCAGGAATGCGAGCACCTGAATCGTCTTCCCGAGCCCCATATCGTGGGTGATCGGTTAGGCTCTTACTTCAGCGATGCGCTCGCGACGGACGTGCTGTTCCTGCACGGCGGCGTCCCACGGACGGCGAGGGACCGGATGGTGCAGCGCTTTCAGGAGGACGAGCGGGGCCCGGGGGTCTTCGTGCTCTCGCTCAAAGCCGGCGGGACGGGGCTTAACCTCACCGGAGCGAGCCGCGTGTTCCACTTCGACCGCTGATGGAACCCGGCGGTTGAGGACCAGGTCACCGATCGTGCCTACCGGAGCGGACAGAAGAGGGCAGTCCAGGTGTATAAGTTCCTCACCGCCCGTACGGTGGAAGAGAAGATCGATCGCATGCTGGAAGACAAGCGCGATCTCGCGTCGCGGATCGTGGGCGCGGGCGAACGGTGGATCACGGAGCTGGACGACGCCGCGCTGCGCGAACTCGTCACCCTGTCGGCCGATGCCGTCGTCGCGGCGGACGACGGGAACGGAGAGGCGGCGCGGTCTCAGCGGTCGCGTTCGCTGAGGCTGAGGCGTGAACCAGAGTCGCGTCGGCCCCATCTCATCGCGAAGGTGCCGTCATGAGCCGGCGTGAGCGCCGTCATAACGACGATTGGGAGCCCTGGGACGGCGATAGCTGGTATCCGCCAGCGCCCCCGAAGCAACCGCCTCCTGCGCACGGCATCAAGGTCAAGAAGATTGGGACAAACGTGGTGGGGCCAGCGCTGGATTGAGTGATCCGGTGGGAACGGCATGGCCTCGCGGTGCCGCTGTCGCAATTGGAAGGTCTTCACGTGGACGGGAAGACCCGTCAGGCTATTGAGGACTGGCATTACTGGGTGCAGCAGGGGTACGAGCTGTGAGCACCGGCCCAAGGTCCACACGCGATCGCGCCCCGAGATAGCTTAACGCCGGAGCGGACGTCGGCCTCCCACTTCCGTCTCCCGGCCCTGTTCCAAAACGAATTGCTTCCGGAACCCCCCGTCCGTGCCGGTGGCCACAAAGATTATCAGATCCTCTCGTGGGAGTCATCCCGGCGATTCTCACGTGGGTCTGGCTATGGTAACATAGATGGGGTCGAAACGACGCCATAAGGAGTCAGGATGCCCCATGTGGTTGGATCAACTTGCATCCAAGCCCAAGCTTCGGTTGCTGCGCTACCTGGCGCAGCATCCCGAGCCGGTAACTGGCCGGCAGCTCGCGTTCGCTGCTGGAGTGCAGCCTAAGCGCGCCCGTGAAGCACTCGCGGCGCTCGTGGGGCTGGGGCTTGTGCAAGAGCGGAAAGCTGGGCGTGCCTCCCTCTACACGCTCAATCGTGCACACTATGCCGTCCGCACGATCCTCGTCCCCGGCTTCAAGCGCGAAACCGGTTGGCTCGATGATCTCGGGCGCCGCCTCATCCTGTTCGCCGGGGGCCAGGTACGCAGTGTAGTACTGTACGGCAGCTGGGCTCGAGGAGAGGGGCGACCCACGAGCGACGTGGATCTGTTGGTCATCGTGCACAACGGGACTCGCAAAGACGCGCTTGAGCGTCGGCTGGAAGGGGTGCGCACGATGGCCCTCACGAGATTCGGAGTGCCTGTCTCCCTGCTGGTTTTGACGACGGGCGAGGTCGCCGAGCGCGTGAGGACCCGGAGTCGATTTATCCGCGACGTCCTTGAGCAGGGCCGGATCATTGCCGGTCGCCCGTTGTCGGACGTGCTCCGCAGTGCCTGAGCACCACCATCCCCGAACCCTGGGCGGGATCCCCACGCGGCCCGTCGTGCGGGCGCAAGGGATGAACTATCTTCGGAAGGCCGTACAGCATCTGGCGAATGCCCATGCGGCAAGAGCGGCGGAGAACTGGGATTCGGCGGTGTTGCTGGCTGTCCACGCTGCGATCAGCGCAGCCGACGCAGCCACGGTCAGTTACGGTGAAGTTCGGTCGACGAGTCCGACACATACGGATCAGGTGCGGCTGATCCGGGCGTTGTTCCACTCGACTCAACCGGCGGAACGCGCCGCCCGGCAACTCGCGGCCGTGTTAGACCGGAAGCACAGTGTGGAGTATGAAGCTCGTCCGTGCACGGCGCCTGACGCGGAGGCGGCGATCAAGCAGGCCGAACGAGTCCTAGCATGGGCACAGGCCGTGTGTCAGGGTTAATGCTGCCGTCCTCGCCGAGGCCGCGAGTCGGAAGGCTGGGAGTAGCAGAACGGTCCTAGCGGGCGTTAAAAGAAGACCGAGATCACGCGCTAGGTCTTGTCTTGCAAGGGATTTGCAGTGGAGCGGGAAATGACTCGAACCCGCGACCCTCTGCATGGTGCAAAGTTTAGCAGAGTAAGGATCATGCGCTAAGGCTTGTGTATCAAGGTCTGGAGCGGGAAACGGGACTCGAACCCGCGACCCTCTGCTTGGGAAGCAGATGCTCTACCAACTGAGCTATTCCCGCTCGGTACGCGGTCCAGCAACCGCATTATATCACAAACCGTGAGGCGAGGAGGGCGTCTATGACCGGTCAGATCGAGCGCATCCGGCTGGCGGGCATCCTGCCCGAACCCGTCAGCCACTACTGCGACGCCGTGCGGGCCGGCGACTATCTCTTCATCTCCGGGATCGTTTCCATGGACCGTCACGGGCGCGTGGTCGGCGCCGGCGATGCCGCCCGCCAGGTGGAGCAGATCTTCGCGCACGTCGACCGGGTGCTCGAGCACGTGGGCGCCGATCGGTCGCAGATCGTGAGCGTGTTGATCCACCTCGCCGACATGGAGGATCGAGCTCGCATCAACCCCGTGCGCATCCGGTATTTTGGGGAGCACCGGCCGTCGAGCACGCTCGTTCAGGTTGCCGCGCTCATTCACCCGGAGCTGTTGGTAGAGGTCACCTGCACGGCGTATCTCGCGAAGCTAGCGAGCGCATGACCGGCGGTCGCGAATCGCCGGGCCGCCACCGGTGCGCTATGCGCCTGAGGTGTGGGCGGCCAGGCGCTTTTCGAGGATGTCGACGAGCGTCCGGGCGATGACTTCTTTGCCCTGGGCGACAGCCTCGACGCCGCCCTCGGGGGTGACGACATAGCCGATATGCAGGCCCTGTTCGATGTCGCGCATGTCGTTCGCGACCACGAGATCCGCGCGGGTTCGCCTGGCCCACTCGCTCGCGACGCCCACGAGTTCCTCCTGAGGCCGGGCCACTTCCAGCTTGAAGCCGATGAAAAAGGTCTTGGGCGCCAGGTCGCGCACGCGGGCGGCGGCCTTTGGCGTCGGCACGAGCCGGATCAGCCACTCGTCGGTGGCGCTCCCGACTTTTTCCTCGCGAACCTCCGACGGCGCAAAGTCGAGCACCGCCATGGCGTGAATCACGGCGTCGTACCGGTGCGCCCGGAGCTCGTGCTCGAAGCTCGCGATGAGATCCTCCACGGTGTCGATCGGCAGCAGCCGGAGATGGTCGACGCGTCCGCCGCGTACCGTCGGGAGGATGCTGCCGCGCCCGTACGCGAACGTCACGATAGCGCCGGCTTCGAGCGCGCGCTCGGCAATAAGGGAGCCGAGCCGGCCTGTCGATTTGTTCGTCAGGAAGCGCACCGCGTCGAGCGGCGCGCGTGTGGGGCCGGATGTGATGAGGATCTGGCGTCCCCGCAGGCTCATGACGCGCGCGCCTCGAGGGCCCGCGTGATCTCGCCGCGGACCTCCGGGTCGTGCTCCCGCTCGAGCCTCGCCCGCAATGCGATCCACGACGCGTCGGTGCCGATCCGGCCCAGCGCCCACGCCGCGTGGGCGCGTACGAGCGGCTCGTCTTCGTCGCCGAGCGCACGGGCCAGCGCCGGAACGGCCGCGGGATCGCCGAGATTGCCGAGCGCAACGGCGACGTTCCGGCGGAGCCCGCGCCGCTTCGTGCGCGTGATCGCCGAGCCGCGAAACCGGCGTCGAAACTCCTCATCCCCGATGTTCAGCAGCTGAAGCAGGTCCGGGCGTGCGCCGACCCCGGGGCGCGGCGCGAACTCCGGGTGCGTCCGCGGCGCGGTGCGCGCGTTATGCGGGCACACGGTCTGGCAGTCGTCGCAGCCGAAGATGCGGTCGCCGATGAGAGGCCGCATCTCGTGGGGGATGGCGCCGCGATGCTCGATGGTCAGGTACGAGATGCAGCGGCGCGCGTCCACCGTGTACGGCGCCACGATCGCGCCGGTCGGGCACGCATCAAGACAGAGCCGGCAGCGCCCGCAGTCGCCCCGCGCGGGCGCGTCCGCGGGAAGCGGAAGATCGGTGAGGATCTCCCCCAAAAAGACCCACGATCCGAAGCCGTTGCGCGAGATAATGAGCGTGTTCTTGCCGTACCATCCAAGCCCCGCGCGCCGCGCCGCGGCGCGGTCGATCATAGGCCCGGTGTCCACGTAGTAGCGCGAGATCCGCGCTCCGTGCAACCGCAGAAACCTGGCCACACGCGCGAGACGCGGCGCCATTACGTCGTGGTAGTCGGCGCCTTGCGCGTAGCGGCTGATCCGGCCCCGTGGCCGGCCGGTTCCGGAGGCCCCGGCCGGCGCCGCTCCGGCGTGCTCGCCTTCGAGTCCGTGCGGCCCCACGCCGCTCGTGGGCCGCCGCGGCGGCGTTCCGCCGCCGCCGCCCAGGGGGCGTGCCTCTCCATAATAGAGCCCCACCACGACGAGGGCGCGCGCGTCCGGCTCGACGGCGCGCGGGCGCGGCGAACGGGGCGCGTTGCGGGCCATGTAGCCCATCTCGCCGTGGCGGCCCTCGGCGACCCACCGCGCGAGCGCCTCACCCTCTTGATGGAACGGCTCGGTCGTGGCGATGCCGCAGAGGTCGAACCCCGCGGCTCGGGCTTCAGCCTTGACCGCGGCGGCGAGCGCCTGGAGATCTACCGATCGGCCGGCGTTCATCCACGCTCGAGTATAGCAGGCGCGTGCTGCACCGGCGCGCCCGGCCGAAAGCCGACAACCTGAAACGTGCCGAGGCGGGTGTTCGAGGTCGGCTGCCACTCCACCGTGATCGGCGCGGCGAAGTCCGGCGCCATGCGACCGTGCTGGATCCAGTAGCGCGCGTGCGCGTCATTGAGGATCGCCGGGCTGGCCTTTGCGACGAGCACGACCGGCCCGTCGACGAAGTGCACCTCGTCGAGCTCGGGGATCCCGCGCAACGCATTCAGGAGCTGCGCTCGGACGTCCGCGGGCGGAGCCGGCCGGACGTTGACGAGCCCAATGTTGCGCCCGAGCGGGCCGATAATCTTGACGTTTGCGAGCTGCGGGCTCACGCCGGCGTTTTGGAGGACGGTCAGGACGACCTCGTTGGCGCGGGCCACCGCCCGGCCATGGTAGTCGGGGGCGGCGAGCGGCTTGAGAAGATGCTTGAGCTTGCAGCCCTCCCGGCCCGGGTTCTCGCCGATGCGCGGCGGCCGTACGCCCATGGCATCCGCCAGCGCCCGGATCGCCGGCTTCTCCAGCTCGAGCAATGGGGCGTAGTAGCCGTTGCAGACCTTGAGCCCCAACTGCCCCCACGTGTCGCTCCGGTTCGCGCCCGTCAGGACCAACCGGCCGCCCGCGACAGCCTTGACCATGCCGAGCTTGATCTCGCGCGTGCAGCGGTTGCACGCCGGCCCGGCGGCCTGGACCCGGTGCTGCTTGAACTGCCCGAGCAGACAGCGCTGTTGCAGCCCGAGCTGCTCCGCGACTTCGAGCACGATTTCGTTGCCGCGGGTGTAGGCGTACTGGCCCATGTTGACCGTGACGAGGAGGACGGCCGCCGCGCCAAGCGCGTCCCTCGCCAGCGCCGCGGTTACCGTACTGTCCAGCCCGCCGCTGAACGCGACGACCACCGGCGCGCCGCCCGTGGTTTCGTGGATGTCCCGAAGGAGCGTCTCCCGCAAGGTCACACCGCAAGCGTACCCGATCCCGGTGGCGTTGTCACGGACCTGCCGTCTCACGAGCCGTCTCGAATGCCGCTCAGGCCGGTGGCGCCAACCGAAAACCGGCACCGGATCTCGACGGATCGTCCCGGTCCCGCGTCGCGGGCGCCATTCGCCCGTCGAGGGCGATCGCGTGCGGTGCGCGTAGAGCGAGAGGAGAAGAATCTGGCGGCCAGGAAACTTCCAGCCCTGGCCGGGCGGCGTCCGGCCGCGAGACGTATTCCAGGGCCGGGGGTGCGGAATGCGCAGGGGTGTGTGGGCCGCGGTGGCCGCGATCGGCTTGCTCGTCGGACTGTGGCCGGCGGGAGCGATGGGCCAGGGTAAAGCCGCCCTGACGTTCTGGAGCTGGCGGGCCGAGGACCGCGCGTTCTACGAGGGCATGATCCGCAAGTTCGAGGCACAGAACCCGGGCGTCACGATCGACTTTCAGACGTACAAGCCGACCGAGTACAATACGGTGTTGTCCGCGGCGATGCAGGCGGGCAAGGGGCCGGACATCGTGCAGGTGCGCGCCTACGGTGCGCTGCAACCGTACGCGCGCCCGGAGTTCCTCGTTCCGCTGGAGGACAAGGTCCCGGAGCTCAAGACCTTTGCGCCGCAATGGCTCGACGGCGCCCGGAGCCGCGCCGACGGCAGGGTCTACGGCGTGCCGTTTGCGTTTCAAGCGCTCGTCATCTTCTACAATAAGCAGCTGCTCGCAAAGGCCGGCGTCAAGCCGCCCCACACCTGGGACGAGTTCCTCACCGCGCTCCGGACGCTCAAGGACCACGGGATCACCCCGCTGGCCAACGGCGCGAAGGAGGGGTGGACGCTGGAGGTCGCGATGGGGGTGCTAGCCCCCAACTTCTACGGCGGGACCAACTTCTACGACGCGGTCGTCCACGGCCAGACGACGTTCCGCGATCCGCGCTTCACGGGCGCGCTGGCGAAGGTCGCCGAGATCCGCCCGTACATGCCGCAAGGGTACGAGGGCGTGTCCTACACCGACATGCAACAGCTGTTCGTCAACGAACAGGCGGCGATGTACATCGGCGGGATCTTCGAGCTCGGCTTCTTCCAGAGCCAAAACTCGTCCCTGCAGATCGGCGTGATCCCGGGCCCGGTGCAGCACGCGGGCGACACGCCGTGGATCAGCAGCTACGACGACGGCAATTACGGCGTCAACGCCAAGACGCGGTCCATGGACGCGGCGATCAAGTTTATCCGGTTCACCGCGACGCGCGAGTGGGGACAGGAGTTTACCAACCAGCTCAAGCAGCTCTCCGCCGTGCCGGGCGTCAAAGTCCAAGATCCCATCCTGCAGCAGGTGCTCGAGTGGATGCGCCACGCGACGCCGTACATCATGCTCGTGGGCTTTCGGTGGCAAAACCCCACGGGGAGCGAGCTGATCCAGAACGATTTGCAGGGCATGTTTGGCGGCAAGCTGAGCCCGCAGCAGGTCGGCGACGACGTCACGCGCGGTCTCGCGGCCTGGTTCGCGCCGTTCAAGAACCGGTAGGCGGCGCCGGCGGTCGTTCGGCATCAGCGGATTCGGACGGTGTGCGGCCGGGGCGGGCGCAGGCTCGCCCCGGCCGTGTGATCGATGAGCGCGCCTCCGGCCGCCCCACGCCGGGGCTTCTCCTACCGCACCGCGCGCATGTGCTGGGTGGCGGCGTTTCTCGCCCCGGCGCTCATCTTGTTCACGGCGTTCGTCGCGTATCCCATCGTCACGGCGATGGCGTACAGCGTCTACCGGTGGGATGGCATCGTCCGGCGCGGGTTCGCCGGGTGGGCCAATTTCCAGCGTCTGTTGACACAGTACCCGTACCGGGAGCGCACGGCGGAAGCGTTCTGGCACAACGTGTGGACGTTCGTCCTCACGATGATCGTGCAAAACGGCGTGGCCCTCGTCCTGGCGGCGCTGCTCGCCGGCCGGACGTGGGGCGCGCGGGTCTACCGGGCGATCTTCTTCATGCCCGTCGTGCTCTCGCTCGTCGTCGTCGGATTTCTCTGGGAGCTGTTTCTGAACCCGGTGTGGGGCGCCGTCAACAAGCTCCTCGTGCTTGCCGGCCTCGGCGCGTTCGCCCGGCCGTGGCTCGGCGACACGCGCACGGCGCTCGTCGCCTTGATCCTCGTGAACGCCTGGCGGTGGGTCGGGTTCCCGACGGTCGTGTTCCTCGCGGGGATGCAGGCGATTCCCGAAGAGTACCTGGAGGCGGCGCGCCTCGATGGGGCCGGGTCGGGGGCGGTGTTTCGCCGGATCGTGTTGCCGCTGCTCGCGCCCCAGGTGAACATCGTGGTCATCCTGACCTTCATCGGCGCGTTCAACTGGTTCGAGCTGCCCTACGTGATGCAGGGCGTGACCGGTGAGCCGTACCATGCCACGGACGTGCTCGGCTTGCTGTTCTACCGCGCCGCGTTCGGCGCCGTGGACACGGGCAATCCCGACGTCGGGGTCGGGTCCGCGATCGCGGTCGTCATGTTCCTGCTGATCCTGATCACGAGCAGCGCCGGGGCGCTGTATCTCCGGCGGCGGGAAGTGGAGGGATAGTGACAACCGCCCCGTGGCCCAAGGCGGTACGGCGCCCGGGTCCGGTCGTCCGGTCGGCCCTGGCGCAGGCGCTGCTCGGAGCCAACGCGCTCCTCGTCGTGTTGCCGATGATCTTCATGGTGCTGTCGTCGCTCAAGACGACCCGGGAGATTTTCCGCGATCCGTTCGGGGTCCCGGCGGCGCTGCGCTGGGACAACTACGCGCAGCTATGGAGCGCCGCGCACTTCGCCGTCTACTTCCGAAACAGCGTGGTCGTCACCGTGCTGTCGATGGCCCTCCTCCTGGTCACGGGGACGCCCGCGGCCTACGCGCTCGGCCGGTACGCGTTCCGCGGCAACGACCTGATCTTTCTGTACTTTCTGAGCGGCATCATGGTGCCGATTCGGCTTGCCGTGATCCCGCTGTTCATCATGATGCGCGACCTGCGCCTGCTCGACACATTCGGGTCCCTGGTGCTGGTCTACGCGGCCTCGGGCCTGCCGAGCACCGTGTTCATCCTCACGGGGTTCTTCAGGGGCCTGCCGCAGGATCTCGACAACGCGGCCCGCATCGACGGGGCGGGCGAGTTCGGCATTCTGTGGCGCGTGCTGCTGCCGCTCGTTCGCCCCGCGCTGGCGATCGTGACCGTGTACAACATTATCCCCATCTGGAACGACTTTTTCTTTCCGCTGGTGTTCATTCATCAGGATGCGCTCAAGACGCTGCCGCTCGGGCTCACGGTCTTCTTCGGCGAATACCAGACCAATTGGGCCCTCCTGTTTGCCGGGTTGACGCTCGCGGCTGCGCCGGTGCTGCTTCTCTATATCGTCCTGTCCCGGCAATTCATCAAGGGGCTCACCGCGGGGGCGATCAAGGGTTGACGGTGGTTGCCATCCGCCGCAGGCGGGGAGCCCGGGCCCGGCCTCCGCGTGAGCGCAGGAGGCGCGCCCGGCGGTGAGGACCCTCGTTGCGTACACTTGCGCAAACCGCGACGCCGGCGGGCGGCCGCAGGCGTCCGTCAACGCGGGATCGAGTTGGCCGTTCAACAACGTCGACCGTGAGGGTCCCGTCGCCGAGGGTGCGGCCGCCGGAGAATCCGATCGTGCGAAGTCCTTCACCGCGATGCTTGCAGGCTGCGGAGGATCTGCTTCGGTACTTTGCAGACGGCGGTGTACGCTGGATTGTAGACGTTCGCGACGCCGTACTCGACGCACTGGCCGAGCAAGGTACTCGCGGCTCGCGCATCCAGCCCGTAGTCACTGCCGAGCCACCGCACCATCTCCGTCGTCGCATGCTGCAGCGCCTGGTCGAACGGGCGGGCATTGCCGAGCGTGAAGATGTGCGTCCCGCTTTCGCCGCGCGGCCACGCGATCGGGCGGTCCTTGTGCACCCGCACGGTAAATTCGACCTCGAACGACGTCTCGACGCCGTTTCCGACAATCTCGCCATCGCCCTGCGCGGCATGGCAGTCGCCGAGGTGGAACAGGGCGCCCGGCGCGAACACCGGGAACAACGCGCTGACGCCCTCCGTGAACCCGCGGTAGTCCATATTGCCCCCGTGGGGTCCGGAGGTCGAGGTCGAGATGGCTTGCCCGCCGGGCGGCGCCACGCCGAAGCAGCCCACCATGGGCTGAAGCGCGATCGCGAGCGGCGCAAGGCGGGATAACTCGGCTCGTGTGACGGCGCGATGGCGCGGGTCGATGTCCGCGATGGGCGGCGACGGCGCGCCGCCATGGGCGAGCGCGATGATCCGGCGCTCCAGGTCGATGTGCCACAGGGTGACGCCACCGGCCGGCGTCTCGCGCACGTAGGCCGGGTCCAGCACGTTCGGCGCGATGACGGTGCCGGACCACCCGATCGCTCGGCTCGGGGTGAGGCGGTCCAGGCGCACTTCGAGCATGTCGCCCGGCTCGGCGCCCTCGACGTAAAACGGCCCGGTTTGCGGGTTGCCGCGCGGCGCGGCCGCCGCGCCCTGCGCATCGTACCCTCTCGCATCGAGCGTGGTGGTCACCACGGTATCGCCGTCATGAACGCGCAGAACTGGCGCGTGCGAACCCAGCGTATTGTGATACTGACGAGGCGTGAAGCGATGCGTGGCCATCGGTCATGACCTCCCGGGGTAGCGATCCGCGGTTCGCATGCGTAAGCGACCGGCAACGGGATGACACGTTCAGCGCGGGGCAAATTGGTCCCTTGGGCCGTGCTGCTCGAGCAGAGGCGCAGGCTCCGGGGGGCGCGGGGCGGTGCGCGGGTGCGCGAGCAAGAGAGCACGCCCGGGGCGGGCCGCGTGGACCGCCGCAAGGGGGAGAAGACGATCCGCGTGTCCCACTCTCCGGGCGTGGCGAACACGAGATTCCGTACTTTCTATAGTAGGCCGTGCTGATGAAGGAGTCCTGAAGAGTTTGTGAATTTGTCGAACCGAACGTTTGTTGCCTGGCGGTAGATTGGCTCTACAATCGCCCTAGGGAGGGGAGCGAGATCCACTACGTATCCCGTCGGCTCAATCTTCATCAAGCGATAGACCATACTGGATAAGCGTTGCGGAGATACTTGACAATGGCTTTGACGCTTGAGATAATTCACTTTGTTAGTCAATCGCCGATCCTCAAGAAACAGGCTCGCAAGGAAAGGCCCAATCAGCGGGTCTTTTTTGCTTAATGATCTACCTCACCCATTACTAAGCGGCGCTTCCGATCTCTTCCTTATTCGATGAACCAGCATTCTCTGACCGGCTCCGCCATCACGCCGGCGGCTCACTGACCCAGATCCCACTTTAATCCTCTATAACCTACAGCTCTAATCCTTTGACGACAGCGCCCTTATCACCATCAATCCCACTGCCTTCTCAATTTGCGGCTACAACCGGGCACTTGCTCAGAGGACTTGCAACGGGGTTCCCGCGAACATGCAGCGGCGGGATTGGGGGTGGCGGGCTTGCCTCACTGGATCTGCACGACCTGCGGCACCCAGTTCATGGAGTCGGTTCAACCGCCGGAGCGGTGCGGGATCTGCACCGACGAACGCCAGTGGGTCAACTGGGACGGCCAGGCATGGACGACCTTAGCCGATCTGCGGCGCGATCACCGCAACACCGTTGCCGAGGAGGAACCGGGGCTCCTCAGCATCCGCACCGAACCAAGCTTTGCCATTGGTCAGCGCGCCCTGCTCATCACCACGGCCGCCGGCAGCGTGTTATGGGACTGCGTCAGCCTCATCGACTCCGAGACCGTGAACGAGATCCGGCGGCGGGGACCGCTGGCGGCGATCGCCATCTCGCATCCGCACTTCTACTCATCCATGGTCGAGTGGAGCCGCGCCCTCGAGGACGTCCCCGTGTACCTTCACGCGGACGATCGCATGTGGATCATGCGTCCGGACGATGTGATCACAGTCTGGCACGGGGCGAGCCAGGCGCTGCCCGGCGGGCTGGCATTGCTCCGCTGCGGCGGACACTTTCACGGCTCCACGGTCCTGCACTGGCCGGACGGCGCCGGCGGGCGGTGCGTTGTTGACGGGGGACACCCTGCAGGTGGTACCAGACCGTCGCCACGTCAGCGTCATGTATAGTTACCCTAATTTGATTCCCGTGGACCCCACGACGCTCCGGCGTATCGCGGGGATCATCGCGCCGCTGCGCTTCGACCGGATCTACGGCGGGTTTTCCGGGCGGGTCATCGCCGCGGGCGCACGCGACGCGGTCATGCAGTCGCTCGGGCGCTATGAGCGGGCTATCCGAGGCGACGCGGCGTCGCCGTAGTCCCGAATCGTGTTTGGCCGATCGTCGACCGGGGCATTATATGATCGATCCGCAAGCGCCAGGGCGCTTCGGCGGAGCTTGGGCGGGACGGGCGTGCGGCGAGCGCCGGCCGCTCGTTGTCGCCGGGGGAGGCTAGTGTCGATCGATACGTCGGGGCCGGGATGCTCGACGGCGCGTAACCGCTGTCCGGGCGCAGGATCCGGCAGGCCGTGACGCCCTTCGCGTCGAGGTTTGCCGTGCCGTTTCGCGAGCCCTCGCGCGTGGCGAGTGGTGCCGCCGCGCTGCTGGTTGCCGGCGGCATGGCTTGTTCGTCGCCGTAATGCCCGCCGTGCTCGCACCGGCCGGCTTTCTCTACGTGTACATCCCCGTGGTCGCCGCCGCGGCGTATCTCTGGGGCCGCCTCCCGGGGTGGGTCGCGGTGATTGCGAGTCTGGCCGGGGCATGGTTCGTCGTCGTGTCGCCGCACGGCCCGCTGTCCTTGCCGGTCCCGCAGCAATGGCCAAGCATCGTCCTCTTTGCGGCGGTCGTCGTGGTTACCGCGGAGGCCGCGGTGCGCCTTCGCCGTGCGGACCTTGCGGCGCGCCAACTGGCCTCCATCGTCGAGTCCTCGGACGATGCCATCTTTAGCAAAGCGCCGGACGGTACGATCCTCACCTGGAACCCTGGTGCGGAGCGGCTGTTTGGCTATGCTGCCGCGGAGGCGCTGCGCCGGCCGGTCGCGATGCTCGTTCCGCACGACCGCGCCGGCGCGGTCGCGGATCTGCTCGCGCGGTTGCAGCGCGGAGAGCGGTTCGAGCGCTACGAGACCGAGTGCGTCAAAAAGGACGGCAGCCGCGTCGACGTGTCCTTGAGCATCTCCCCCATCCGGAGCCGATGGGGAGCCGTCGTCGGGTCGTCGTCAGTGGCTCGGGACATCACCGAGCGGAAGCGCGTGGAACGGCAGCAGCAGTTGCTGGTCCAAATCGGCGACGTGCTGCCGGGACTCGATGTGGACGCCAACCTGGAGGGTCTGGCCCGCGTGCTGGTGCCCGCGCTTGCGGATTGGTGCGTCATCGATCTGACCGATGACGCCGGGACGCTGCGGACGGCGATCACCATGCACAAGGATGCGGAGCGTGCCGCGCTCGCACGCGAGGTGCAGCGGCGGTACCCTCCGGATCCTCGGTCGCGGTACGGCGCCGCCAACGCCGTCCGGACGCGAAAAGCCGAGCTCTACCCCGAGATTTCGGACACGTTGCTCGAGGATGCCGTGCCAAACCCGGCGCTGCGGCGGATCGTGCGCAGTCTGGGGGCGCGGTCCGCGATGGTGCTGCCGCTCGTGGCGCGCGAACGGTGCTTCGGGGCCATCACGCTCTTCTCCGCCGAGTCCGCCCGCCGCTACACGGAGGCCGATCTCGCGTTCGCGGAGGAAGTCGGACGCCGGGCTGCACTGGCGCTCGACAATGCTCGCCTGCATCGTTCGGAGCAACTCCAGCGCCTGGCGGCCGAGCGGGCCGCCGGTCGCGTGACCCGCATGCAGGCGATTACGGCCGCGTTGTCAGAAGCCGTGACCCCAGAGCAGATTGCCGACGTCATCGTTTCGCACGCGATGGAAACCTTCGGCGGTTCCGCGGCGAGCCTCTGCCTGCTGGGCGCGGACCAATCCACCCTGGAACTGGTCCGCGCGGTCGGGTATTCGTCGGAGGTTACGCAGCGCTGGCGGCGGTTTCCGCTTCGCCGCCCCGCGAACGGCGCGGGCCCCGCGAGGAGCATCGGCGTGATGTGGCACGCGGCCGAGGGCGCTCAGGACGGTCATGCGCCGGATCCCACGCCGTTTATGGACTCGGCAGCGGCGGGGGCCCTGGCCGAAGTGCCGTTAGTGTCATACGGCCGCCTGATCGGCATCCTGTACGTGCGATTTGCCGACGCGCGCCGGCCTCCCGCCGACGAGCTGGAATTTATGCTGACCGTGGGCCGTCAGTGCGGGCAGGCGATCGAGCGCGCGCGCCCCTACGCGCGCGAACGCCGGGTCGCGGAGACCCTTCAGCGCGCGCTGCTGCCGGGGGCGCTGCCGCAGTGCCCCGGGATCGTCGTGCGCAGCGCGTACCGATCCGGCGGCGCCTGGGAGTCCGACATCGGCGGCGATTGGTACGACATGTTCTGGCTGCCGGACGGCCGCATCGCCCTGTCTATCGGCGACGTCGCGGGACGCGGCCTCCGCGCGGCGGTCACCATGGGGCAGCTTCGGCAATCCATCCGGGCCGCCGCGCTCGCCGACGCGGATCCGCCCGGCGTGCTGCGGCGTGCGAGCGACCTGCTGGGTCTCACAGACGGCGACGCGGCGATGGCGACCGCGCTGTTTGGCGTGCTGGATCCCAACACGTCCGAGTTCGCCTACGCCACGGCGGGAAGTCCCGCCCCAATCCTCGTGGCCCCTGACAAGGAGCCCGCGCGGCTACCCTGCGGCGGCCTGCCGCTCGGCTACCTGGGAATCGACCAACCGCCTTCGCATCGCGTCACGCTGCCCCGCGGCAGCCTGATCGTGCTCTATACCGACGGGCTCACCGAGACACGGCACGACCCCATCGTCGGCGAGGCGGCGGTGATCGAGGCCGCCCACCACGCGCTGATGGAACCGGAGGCGGATCACGCCGAGGCCATCGTGAAACGGGTGCTGACCCACGGTCACATCAGCGATGATATCGCCGTCCTCACGGTGGCCGTCGCGGCCCGGCCGTTCGACCGGTTCGAGATCCTGCTCCCGTCGGAGCCCCGCAGCGCCGTCGTGGTGCGCCAGGCGCTGCGGCGGCTCGCCGCCGACACGGGCCTCGACCGCGAGCGGTTGACGGCGATCATGGTCGCGGTCGGCGAGGCCGTCAACAACGTGATCGAGCACGCGTACGGAGCGGCCACCGGGCAGCTGCGCGTACGCGCCTACGTTGATGAGGGACGGACGCTGCGGGTCGAGGTCGCCGACGATGGGACCTGGCGTAGGGACCGGCCGTTCACCGGCGGCGGCCACGGCCTGAGGGTGATGGAGGCGCTGGCGGACGCCGTTGAGGTGGAGTCCACGTCGGCGGGAACGACGGTCCGTTTGGCTATGAAGCTGCCGCAGGAGCCCGGGCGCATGCCGGTTGAGCTGCCGGCCGATCCGGGCGGCGCCGCGTCCGGGATGCTCGAACGCCGGCTCGCCGGCGGCTCGCCGGGCATGGAGGGTCCGGCGCGGCCGGCGCGTGGGACTCCGTTCGGGATTGATCGTGCGGGAGAGATCCCGGTGGTGACGATCGGCGGCGATATGGATTTACGAGACGCCGCGGCCTTCGAAGCGGCGCTCGACCAGGCGGCGCGCGCGGAGTCGCGCGGCGTAATCGTCGCGCTTACCGATACCGCCTACCTGGACAGTTACGCGATCGGCGCGCTGCTCCGGTTTGGCCGGCGGCTCGCGACCAACCGGCGCGAGCTGCTGCTCGTCGTACCGTCATCGGCAACGCTGCGGCGACTCGTGCACATTGCGGGGATGGGGCAGGCGTTCAAGACTTTTGGGGCGCTGGCCGATGCGATCGCGACCATCCATCCCGCGGGCGAACCGTCTACTCGTCCTCTCGGTCCCGCACCTTCGTCTCCATGATAATCCGGTCCCCGGTGGCGACGACGATCTTGTAACCTTTGGCCGCCCAGGCATTCAGCTCGGTGGCGACATCCTTGCCGTAGACCACCCGAACCTCGACATAGTGACGCCGGCGTGCCATCCGCGTCCCCCTCGTACCCCGCGTGCCGGTGGGGCGGTGTCGGACACACCACTATACACTTCCGGGGCGCGCCTGCACAGGGAAGATCGACCGAAATTCGGGTCAAGATTGCGTAAGATTTACTCGAGATAGCGCTCGACGGTATTGGGATCGCGCACCTTCGCGTCCTCGGGGTTCAAGCGTGCATCCCGCAGCGCGGCGCTGATTGAGGTAGTCCCAGCACTGGTCCAGGGTCACCTGGATCTGCCTGAGCCGCGACCGGTCGGCGTCGGTCGCTTCACCTTTCGATTCTTTCTCCCACAACGTGTGTTCCTCGTGGGCGAGCTGATTGATGTGTCCGATGACATCCTGGTCGTCCATGGGGTTCCTCCCAATTTATTGAGGCGGCATGTGCCCTTGCCGCGGCGGTTTTGCGATCCTGCGTGCCCAGGGCTTCGGGGTAAGGAAGGGGGTCCCTCCACGTGCTAGGCGCGCCCCCGGGGAGAGGCTGCGGCGCGGGCGCGCCCGGGATGCTCGCGCATGTCAGACGTGCAGCCATCACATGCAGGGGGCCGTGGACTAGCGGGGCGGTGCCGTGGCCGGCGGCGAGCGGCGTGGCGGAGGGAGGGAGATTCGAACTCCCGAGGGGTCGCCCCCTAGCGGTTTTCAAGACCGCCGCAATCGGCCGCTCTGCCATCCCTCCGCCGGAAGTATAGCATCTCTCACACTTCTCGGTCCGCGCGTCTCACCGCCGCGATGCCCCGCAGCGCCATCGCGACACCGAGTGCGCCGAGCGGGAAGGCCAGCACAAACGGGGCAACGATCCCGAGCAGCGCCGCGGCGCCGCCGAGAAACGGACCGACGAAGAATCCAAGGTCACCCGAGCTGTTGTACACGCCCATGGCGCTCGTGTAGTGTTCCCGGGAGCTGAAGCGTGCAATGAGCATGGTGAACGTTACCGGGATCATCCCGCCGGCAGCCCCAAACCCGACCGCCGCCACCAGCAGCGGCGCCGCCCCGTGCAGCAACGGGCATATGGCCAGGATCGCGGCTCGTCCGATCACGCCGGGTAGGATTAGCCGCTCCGGACCGACGCGGTCCGCCAGGCGCCCGGTGGGAAGCTGCACGAGCGCGTACGTCAGGCCCTGCACCGTGAACAGCCAGCCGATCGTCGCTACGGACAGTTTGAGATGCACCATATAGAGCGGGACGAACGTCGACCAGATCCCGGAGATCGCATAAAAGAAATGATTGGCTAGGCACAGCCGTCGCACGATTGGGTCGCTCAGGACCTCCCAGCTTGCCGCGGGGGGACCAGCCTGCACGACGGCCGGCCGCGGTTCCGTGATGGGCACGACCACCGCCAGCGTCAGAAGACTGACGGCAGCGCCGACAAAAAAGCTCATCCGGATGCCAAACTGGGCCGCCACGGTGCCGCCGATCGCGGGCCCCGCGAGGAATGCGACGGAGGTGAGGAACCAAAAGACGCTGAACGCGCGGCCGCGCGTTTCCTCGGACGCTGTCGCCGCGACGGCCGCATGCAGCGGGGACCACATGGCGGCTCGCGCCATGCCCACGCCGATGAGGCCGGCCGCCACGCCCGCGGGCGCCCGGGTCAGGACGATCCACGCCATGGCGGCCGCGTTGACGACCAACCCGGTCACCAACGTCCGCCGGGCGCCCAGGACGCCGGCGATCCGGCCGATTTCCAGCTCGACGATCCCCATCGCCAGGCTCAGTAGGCTCACAAGCGTGCCGATCTGCGCCGCCGAGTAGCCGATGCGCGACAGGCGGACCGGGAGGATGGGCAGGACGAACTGCCAGGAGATGGCGATGAGAAAGCCTGCGACGCCGAGGAGTGCGACGCGCAGGTCCAACGGCGAGAGACGAGTGCGCGGCCCCTGCGCTCGCGCGGCGGGGGCCGGCGCGGAAGACGGCGGGGGCTCGCTCATTGCGATGGATGCACGCCCGAAAGTTCGGGGGACGGTCAGAGGAGTCCTGGCCCGCCCGGCGCCGAGGATCGCCGCGACCGCTTCCGGCAGCATCGCCGTGACGGCGCTTTACTACGGTCCCACGTGGCGTCCTCTCGTGCTGGCAACGGAGGATTCTCGAGACCTGCGTGCGCGATGGGAACCTTTTCCCAGGCACTGCAAAACGTGGAGGGAAGCCTCGCTGCGGCGGGCATGACGTTGGGCGGCCGTGTCAGCGCAACCCCTCTGGACGAACGAGGTGGGAGGTGCGACAATTGATCGGACAGAAACGGCATCGCCGGCGCATCCGAAGACCCGCGTACACATGGGGACGTAGCTCAGCGGGAGAGCACCTGCTTTGCAAGCAGGGGGTCGGGGGTTCGAATCCCCTCGTCTCCACCATTGCAAAGAATTCGAGCCGGTATCCCCCCTGGCACTCTCGGATGGCATTTCCAGGAGCGCTAAGGTGTTGAGTGACGTTCGGGCGACGTAGTAGGGTCGGCCGATGTCGCCACACGCCGGTTCCAGGCGAACCTGACCGAGAAGATTTCGCAGGACGGGGCCGGACCGGTCGGTGTTGCGCTCGAGGATCTCGTTGACGCACGCCAGGCGCTCCTCTACCCATGCTCTGGGCGGAGTTCGAAAGATTTTCTCGCGGCTGCGGTGCAGGCCGTCGAGTTCTTCTTTAAGCGCGTCGACCTTGTGTTCCGTGTCCAGGAGGGCCTGCGCGAGCGTGCGGCTGCCGCGGCCTTCGCCGATGAAGTCCACGAAATTCGCCAGCCGCCGCTGCTCGGCGGTGAGTTCCGTTTTCTTGAGCCGGATGGACTCGGGGATATGCGCGGAGAGCTTGCCGACTTCCATCTCGACGCGCTGGAGGATGTACTCAATGTGCTCAGGGTGTGAGAGATGAGTGCGCACGGCGCCGAGGACAATGCGCTCGACGAGGCTGCGCCGGACCAGCAGTTTGTTGTCGCAGGCGTCTTTCGTCGCGGCAATGCAGCCGTAGTAGCCGCCGCCTTTTCCCCCGTGCAGAAAGAGACGGACATCACTACTATAGTGGACAACGGTTGAGGTCCCAGGGAAGCGACGACTGAGGTCAGCGGTGAACTCACCGACAAGATCGCCCACTGCGACAACACCTCCAGGTGTGGACTCTCGCCCACTCTACACCAGAGGTGCTGGACCTTAATGTTGTAACCACCCTTTACCACCGGCGGTGACACAAATTTTGATTTGGGCGGCACGCTCGTGTACCAGAACCCCATTCCGGAACGCGACCGCGAGCGGCAACACTATTAGGCGGCGGCCTTCGGCGCTGGGTTGCCGAGCGAGCGTGACATGAGTTGGGCACCCGGCCGCCGGGGCCCTGTCGATTCCGGCTCGGGGTCTTCGACTATGGGGTGAAACCGAGACGCAGACATGAAAGGAGACCGATCATGAACCGTATCCTGTGGGTCGTTCAGGCGCTGCTGGCGGCGGTGTTCCTGTTTGCCGGCGGCATGAAGCTCGTGCTGCCGCTTGAGGTCATGACCAAGCAGATGCCGCTTCCCGGCTGGTTCCTGCGGTTCACCGGGACGGCCGAAGTCCTCGGCGCGCTGGGGCTGATCCTCCCGGGCGTCCTGCGCATCCGCCAGGAGCTCACACCGATGGCCGCCGCCGGCCTCACTGTCGTCATGATCGGCGCCACCGCGCTCACGCTATTCGTGGGCGGCGGACTCAGCGCCCTGGTCCCCGCGACGGTGGGCCTCCTCGCCGTGTTCGTAGTGTACGGCCGCGCGGGGACTCATCGAGCGGACGCCCCAGCGCCCGATAGCGTCGGGGGGTAAGTCCGAAGGCCGACGCAAACGTCCGTGTAAAGTGCGCCTGGTCGGCGAAGCCCGCCTCGCCCGCGACCTCTGCGAGCGGGCGGGCTTCGTGCATCGCGTCGCGCGTATCAGTGCGGGCTGGGGCGGAGCGCGATGCGGAACCGGCGGGCGATCGCAGCGGGTGAGCCCGGTCGCCGCCTCCAATTCGGCCGACGGCACCGCGCGGATCCGCTCCGCATCGAGAATGCTACGTCGAACGACCGTACGATAGCACAGTTGCCGGGCGAGGCAACATCCCATTACATGCTTCTAGACTCGCGTTCCGAAAGGCCTCGATCCACGGCGTTAATTGGATGGCACGAAGGCGTCGCCCCGTGCTTCGCGACGACGCACTAGCTCGCTCGGAGTGGTTCCGAGCATCCGGCGACAAGTTCGCGCGAGATGCGCCGCATCCGAGAATCCGGCCGAATGTGCCGCTTCGGTAATGCTTGCTCCCCTCATTAACAACCCACAGGCACGCTGCAGCCTCAACCACAATACGTAAGGTCGAACGGGAACACCAACCGATTCCGTAAAGGCATGCATGAAACGGGAGCGAGACAACCCGGCAATCTGCGCCAGATTTATCAGCGAAAAGCGCTGCGAACTTCCCAGCTGTTCACGCAGGGAACGAAGCGCGCGTCTGACTCCTGGATGGATCATGGGTGTCTTCCTTCCACACAACAAGTCTCTCCGCACCCACGTTTCGACGCGTGACCGCTTCAAATACGTGGCGCTCCCAAGGGCGGCACGCCAGCGAGCGACTTCTCGTGTGCTTATCGGCACAATGTCCCGCGTCAGTCGCTCGGCTAGTGCTGCGCCGAAGTCACTCTCGGGCTCGACGAACGCTATTAGGACGCTTGTATCTCGCGCGTGGACTTCATGATTGGCATCGGGTCTCACCAGTACGGCGCGCAACGAACCCAGCGCGCGCCGATGCCACGCACGCGCAGGTTTCCACGTAAGGACAGGACGAGCTGAACGCAATGATGCGCGTGTTCAGATGTTATGTAGCCGGGCCCCCAAACAAACATTGCGGCAGGCCACATGAGAGCGCCGGGCACAGCGCGGATCAGCATGGCGTACACTCCGCCCACATGGACATCCGCTTCCCAAACACGAATTTCGCAGCCACTTCGTTCAAGACGCCCGCTTCCTGTTGAGATATCGTGATCATGAAGCTACATCGCCAAAGCGTTATGCAACTGAGCTGCGAATCCCAATCAAGGGAGTGGAAAAGCTTCGTTATGGTTCCTTTCAGCGTCTTGACCGCATCGTTCGGGCCTTTCTTCTTGCTTGGAAGGCGTGGCCTCCCGACGCGATTTGATTGGCTGGTGTCTCCGCGCCTGGCTTTGGCAAGGATGTTCCTGTTGACTGCGTCGGCGCAAGGGGGAAACCGGCGTCGCGACCTTATTGCGATGGTTCCTCCGGCTTTCCCGAGACCTGATCTCTTGGTCACGATGACCGGTGTATAAGAGATTATCGGAGCAATCGGCCTGATACTACCGACAACGGCGCCGTACGCAGCGTTGGGTCAGTGTTTGATGCTGCTGGCTATTTTCCCTGCGAATGTTCATGCGGCTCGACTGCACCTCAGCATTGCCGGACGGCCGGTGGAAGCGCTACTGCTGCGGGCGCTTCTGCAGCTCGTGTTCCTCGCGGCGACTGGTGGTGTCTTTGTGGCCGGAGGGCGCTTGTCTCTACGGCGAATTACGTTCCGATAAATCTTTCACGCGGGACATCAGTTTGCGTGATGTGAAGGGGGCGTCGATGGACTGGAGACTTGAACTTGTCGCTGTACCCGTTTCCGACGTGGACCGCGCCAAGGCGTTCTATACCGAACAAGTTGGGTTCCATGCGGACCACGATCACCGGGTCAGCAGCACGATTCGCTTCGTGCAGCTGACGCCTCGTGGGTCCGCCTGCTCGATCGCCATCGGGACCGGACTTGGCAACGACATGAAGCCTGGTTCGCTCCAGGGGTTGCAGTTGGTCGTGACAGACATCCACGCGGCACGCGCGGAACTCACCGAGCGCGGAGTCCGAGTCAGCGAGGTTCGGGAATTCCCTTGGGGCAAGTTCGTCTTCTTCAGCGATCCGGACGGAAATGGCTGGTCGGTGCAGCAGATCCCCGTTCGCACCTAGTCCGGCCCTCGCGGCCTGCCGCTACTTACTCTGAAACGTGGGCTTTCCCGGCATGTACGGGTTTCACATCCCGGGCATGGGGACTGTGCCGGCTTGTTCCCTCGTCCATCTGTAAGTGCCGTCTGGAATGCGAAGTGCGGAGTGACGGGAGGTAGGGCGATGGCTCCGGCAACGACCGTATTCGTACGGAGAGGCATATTTTACCGGCACGTCGACGTGCGCCCGGACGATGCCGCCGGCGCCCAAGCGTTTCTTCGCGAAGCGACGTTTCTGCCTGTTCGGCGATGGCGGTTCGTCGTCCCGTTTCTGAGGATGTCGGCCCGCATCGAGGCGCAGCTCCAACAATCGCCCGGACTCATCCGCTACGGCGTTCGCGCGGATATCGCTCGCCGGCGATTTTGGACGCTTTCCGTGTGGACGGATCCCGAGGCGGTCCGCGCCTTCGTCGGCGCCGAGCCGCACCGAACGGCCGTCGCACACTTCGCCGCATGGGCCGGAGCCGGCGCCGCGTTCGTCCGATGGCCCGGCTCGGAGGCCTCGCTCGACTGGGAAGACGCGCTGAAACGGCTCAACTCACCGACATTCTATTATGCCGGCGAGGACGCGCACTGAGCCGTTGGAGGCGTGGCGCACGAGGAGTGCGCCACCCGGTCCCGGGCAGAAGCGGGCCCGCGCGCGCGAGGCGGCGGTCGAAGAACATCGCTGTAGCGCGAAAGGGAGAAGCGTATGACAGCTTATGTTGCGCTCATGGAGAGGCTTGCCGTTCGGCTGACAGAAGACGAGGCCGTGGTCCTCGTACTCGTCGGCCAGAAGCGTCTTCTGCCGACGCTGCTCCTCTCGGTGGCGTCGGAGCTCCGACCAGCGCGGGCGGGATCGGCACCACCTCCTGCTGGTCGTGAGTAAATGCATCACGAGCGGCCGGAACTAATCGGCCGGGACGAGGAACGGAACCGCCGCCACCGCGGCCATGCATGCGAACAACGACGCGCCCACAATAAGGAGCCATCGCCCGCGTCGGCGCAACAGTACCCGAGCGTCCCCAACCTCGCAGCGTTCAGCGCGTCGATGAACTACGTGTCCCGAGTCGGGTGTGCACCAATGTGCGTCTATCTTGGCGTTTTCCACTGGAGGCCCGGGGATGTGAGCGTTTTTGCACAGCCGGGCGCTGCGGACCATGCTACGTTTGGATGGTACCAGCGGTCCTCAGGACCGGTAGTACACGGGCGGCCGCTGATGAGGAGACACCGCAATGGAGGCACCGGAACCGGACGCCACCGCTGAGCACGGGGCGCGAATCGCGCGCAACATCCGCGAGTGGTGGCCTAACCTTACCGACCAGGATCTCCGGGCGCTGAACACCTGGAGATGGCACACGATCTCGAAGGAGGGCAACAGCGATGGAAACGCGGAGATTCAGCAGGGCTCTAGTCGGGGCCGTCTGTCTTTCTCTCTTGGGGAGTTTGTTGCTGCCGGGCGTCTCCCAGGCCAAAACGGGGTACCAGATTGACGCGAGCGTGAATACAGCGTTGGCCCGGTTCACGCACCAAGTGCGAGGAGCGAAAGAGTTCCTCCAGGATGCCAAGGGTGTCCTCGTCTTGGCGGACGTCTATCAGGCCGGGTTCGGGGTTGGGGCGGAATACGGCGAAGGCGCGCTGCGCATCCACAGTAAGACGGTGTCGTACTACAACATCAAGGCCGGGTCGTTCGGGTTTCAGTTCGGCGCCCAGAAGAAGGACATCATCCTGGTGTTCCTGCAGCAGAAGGCGCTCACGGACTTCCGGGCCAAGAACGGCTGGCAGGCCGGCGTCGATGGATCGGTGGTGCTCGTGAACCTGGGGGCTCAAGCGTCCATCGACTCCACGAAGTTCAATCAGCCGATCGTGGGATTTGTGGTGGGCCAGGAGGGCCTGATGTACAACCTGACCCTGGAGGGGTCGAAGATCTCGAAGATGCCGAAATAGTAACTGGTCTTCGCCAGGGGGGGCGGCCGTCGTCATGAGGTGGTAGGACCGTGATCCGAACAACGGTGTGCGCGCGCAACGCGATACTGCTCGTTCTCGCAAGCGCGGTCCTAGCCGGGCCACCGAGCGCGGAGGCCCAACGAGTTGCCAACGACGTTTGGACGGTGGGTGGTGGGGGCCTGCCCACCCCTGAGGAGATCGCCTCCCATGTCCAGACCGTCCCCACCCCGAAAGCGATCATCGACCGGATCCTCAGTGCGAATCAAAATGCTCCCCACATCGCCTCAATGGATTTTGTCGCGAACCTGCGGGTCAGGCAACCGCTCTCCGCTCCGCCCAACTGCGTGTTTGAAGGCACGGTGAAATTTCAAGCGGGCCACCGCTTCGCGGCCGTCAACCACCTCACGCCGGGACTACTGTGCTTCGCCCTCAGGCGAACCATCATCGGCAGGCTGTTCGAAGGGACTGAGCCGCTTGCAACCCTTCTCTCACGCTTCGACTTCCAGGTGCTCGGGTTGAAAGTCGCCAACGGCCGCCAGTATTATCTTGTGCAGGGGAAGGCTCGGGAATCCCCGGAGGATCCGAAGGCGATGATCGGGTGGGTTGACTATGATCGGGGGTTGGTTGTCGACGCAACCATGCAGTACGTTGCGGGGGCCATCGATTTGGCGCAGGACTATACAGCAGTCAATGACGCGTGGGTGTTGACCTATCAGTACATCAACATCCCCTCACTCGGATCAACGGTGGAAATTTCATACAGCAAGATCACGATCACGCCCGCACAGGCATCGCGTGTACCATCAGAGAAATTTTGAACGGGGCTTGAGGCGTCCCGCGGGAGTCCCGGCGGTCCGATCTCCTCGGCCGCCCGGCCCGCGCCTCCTCAACCAACCCAACGGGTGCACCCCACAGCGAGGACTTACTTTGTCAATGCCGGGTTAGTTTAGAAGGTAGAGGTTTCCAATGCTCATCGCCCTCCCGTCCCCAGGTGAAGACCAAGCGCCGCGGCTCGTCGATCGCCCGGTAGACACCGGCAACGGGTAACATTTTCCCGTCAGGCAAGTTCATGGTGAGGCGATACCGGCCGCCCACTCGTGGTTCACGCAGGGGCACCTCACAGGTTACGCCTTCCGGCTCTATCCAGGCTTGCCACTCCTCTCGATTGAGCACCCCGCTCCCGTTTTCGTTACCATTTGAATGCGTAAGGCTACGCGCGCAGGGAACGTGCTGGAGGAGCTGCGGTAAGAAGGTCACGGGTTTCGACCCTCTACCGTCGCGCAGGTGGCCGGAATCGGTCCCGGGAATCGTCAGCGTACGCGTGCGGGGGCGTCCCGTCGCGGGAGTGCACCGACGTCCCGGCGGGCGCCAATCAGTCTCCGCACGACCACACGAAGGGAGTGGTCATCGTGTGTCCGGCGTTCAATATGACGCTACCCTGCAACGAAAACGGCATCATCCTCGACACCAAAATGGCGTCCAACGTCGACGACGTCCTCCGCGCACCCGTCGCGGACGTATTTATATACTCGCATGGTTGGGGAACGATTTCGCCAACGCCATGCAGAATTATAATGCCGAAAGGAGGTGATCGTCGCTCGTCCGGCCCAGCGTCGCGTTGCTCCGGGATCGTCGCTTCGCTCCGATCATGACCACTGAAACGCGTGATCACGATGGAGCGAAATCAGTGATCACGATCAGCGAAATACGCAGGCCGCGATCCGCGTGATGGCCGGATCGGGGACAAGCGCGGCGAGGGCCGAGCGTATGCGCTCAGTCGACACTGGGCCGGACGCGCACGGAGGGGTCCTGTTGACCGGGAGAGTTGGCCATTCCTACTGGCGCAGTCCGCCCAACTTCTTGGGCCTGCATTTTCAGCGAGCGAGCGTACGGTGCTGGCTCGTCGAATGTCCTCTCGAATATCCGTCGTTTTCCACGCCGGGGTCCGCTTCGTTCATGTTATCGCCAGCCGGTTCGAGCGTCCGAAGGCGGGGCATGGGAGACGGGAGCAACCAGAGGAACCCGGCGACAGCTCCCACGGTCGCGATCCAAAGTGTTGGCCGGAGTCCGATCGCGCCGCCCAGCAACCCGCCGGCGAGCGCGCCGACGGGGCGCACGCCGTAGTTCACGACGGTAAACGCGCCGGAGACGCGTGAGCGTAGATGGTGCGGGATGAGGGCCGCAAAGATCGAGCCGATGCTGATGTCGAGCACCATCACGCCGAGTCCCGAGCCGAATCGCGCGGCGAACAAGAACGCCAGGATGAGTGAGGCCGGTCCTGCGGCGGCCGGCACGAGGATCAGCGGCGCCGGAAACAGTATGCAGCCGAGAATGTAGGTCGGACCGATGCCAAGACGCCCCGCCAGCCATCCGGTGATTGTCGACCCGAACACCGCACCGATGGCGCCAGCGCCCAGCACCGCGCCGAGCATCGCCGGCTGCACGTGCAGCGCCCGAGTCGTGTAGAGTACAAACAGCGCCGAGAACATGTAGTTGAAGAAGTTGCACGTCGCGCCCCAGGCCATCGAGGCCCGAATGATGGGCGACCGCACGATGAAGCGGGCGCCCGCAGTCACGTGACCGCGTTCGTCCTTCGCCGTCTGCGGCTCGACCGGCGAGATCCGGCCGAGGCAGAACGCGGAGGCGAGAAACGAAATCGCGTCGGCGACGAGGGCGAACGGCGCCGACAGTGTCTGCACCAGGAACCCGCCGAGACTTGGACCGCCCGCGAACGACAGCGCGCGGCTGCCGTGCAAGATCGCGTTCCCTTCAACGTACCGGTCGCGCGGCACGAGGGACACGAACAACGCGCTGTAGGCGACCATAAATAGAACGCTGAGCACGCCTACGAGGAACGCCACAGCGTACAGGTGAGCCATCGTCAGTCTTCCCATGGCATACGCCGCCGGGATGGTCAGGAGGAGTAGCGCCCGTCCGGCGTCGGCAGCGATCATCACTTGACGGCGCCGGCCGCGCCGGTCCACCCACGCGCCGGCATGGAGAGCGAAGAACAGCGTCGGGACAAGTCCCGCCGCGGTCAAATATCCCATCTCCTTCGGCCCCGCGTGTAGGAGCAACACGGCCAAGAGCGGCAGCGCCAGCAGCGTGATTTGATCGCCGAACAGCGAGATGATTTCACCGGCCCAAAACGTACGAAAAGGGCCGTTCTCCCGAAGCAGCCGGGGGATCAATCGAGTTCGGCGAGCTCGTTGCACGCTACCGGCGGCGGCGCTTTCGACGCCCCTTTGCGACGACGTGGTCTCGAGTATCCTGGCTTGGAAAGGCCAGGCGAAGGACCGTGACACGCCGTGCGCCCGCGGGACGTCGCGAAGGTTGTGTCGTCCGCGAGCGGTACGAGGCGAGGAGATCGCCAACCCGTCGTTTGAGGTCGGCAAGTTCTTCGGCCGTCAGGTACAACACGTCGTCACCGAAGTGCGCCGCTTTCTGCCAACTTCTTGGCTCGAGGTTCCGCGCGGCGAGCCAGCGCCGGACCTGCTCGAAATAATGGTCGGCCAGAACCCGATAGAGCAATCCCGAGGCGCTTGTCTGTTGCGGAGTACCGCCCACACCGGGCAATCGCGTGTACGGGGCGGTAGCGCGCCACGGGCGTTCGCGCCCCGTGCCGCCGCCCGTTTCTTCGGCAATTCCGTACTTTGCGAGTTGCCGCAGGTGAAAGGAGCAGCTTGCGGGGCTCTCGCCGATTAGCTCGCCTGCGCGCGTCGCGGTCAGAGGACCTTCACGCCGCAATGCCCCGACGAGCGCGAGCCGGGTCGGGTGGGCGTATGCACGCAACGCACGCGGGTCGGTAAGACGCACCGACTTCGGTCGCGCCATATTACAAAGATATCTTTCGAAAGATCACTTGTCAAGTAGTAGGCCTTGCGAAATTGCTTACGTTAGCCATCCTGACGTGACAGGAAATACCGCCGCACGCACCTCCTTCTTCTTGCGAGGAACTAGCCAGCATCGCTCTGTCGCTGCATGAGCGCAGCGCTTCGAGTCCGAAGCAGCTCCGTCGGCTAGTTGGCGCCGAGCTAGTGCCGATCCAACTTGATTGACAGGGTGCGATATGATGGGGGCGACTGGTCATGGCAGCATTCATCGTCGCAGCGGAGGCACCCATGCATCCTCTCACCCTTCGGCGCATACGACCCAACGAACGACAGTTGCTGCAGACCAAGCTCCGTACGTCGACCCTGCCCGTTCGTTTCCATCAACGGTATCGGATTGTGGCGGAAGCCGCCCGCGGCCGCTCGGCCTCGGTGATTGCCGATCGCGTGGCGTGCGACGTCGATACCGTGTACCTGTGGATCCATCGGTTCAACACCTCGGGGTTCGACACGTTCGAGCGGCCCACCA